>Ga0134124_10000049_pt1 | contig 125875 bp, 90 predicted proteins | sample KB304_FD_96880 | JGI IMG/M metagenome (GOLD analysis project Ga0134124, IMG submission 96880) | Terrestrial soil microbial communities without Nitrogen fertilizer from Kellogg Biological Station, Michigan, USA - KB3-0-4 | ecosystem: Environmental > Terrestrial > Soil > Unclassified ...
GCCAGATCCCCAGGGAGGAATATCTGCGATGAAGCGGCAAGTGGAAATGACATTGTTAGCCGGTGCAGCGCTGTTGTTGATGGGTGGTGGATGCGCGACGAAAAAGTATGTGGCGCAACGCGTGGATCCGGTTAGCGGTAAGGTCGACCAGGTCGACAAAAACCAACAGAACACGCAAAAGCAACTGGACGCCGCCGAACCTAGAATTAACGCCGCCGACGAGAAGGCCACGGGTGCCGATGCGCGGGCGGGTGATGCAATCAATCGCGCGGACGAGGCGTCCAAGAAATCGGACGCGGTACGCGACCAGTTACGCGGCGAACTGAGCGATCGTATCGCGAATCTGGACGACTACAAGTCGGCGAAAGATGTCACCGTGCTGTTCAAATTCAATTCCGATGTACTTACCGATGAAGCGCGGCAAGAGTTGGACCAGTTAACCAACTCGGTGGGAAGCCTAAAGCGTTACTTCATCGCCATTCAGGGATTCACCGACAAGACCGGGACGCCGGAATATAACCTGGCGCTGAGCAGGCGGCGGGCCGAAGCGGTGCAAACCTACCTAGTGGCCAAGCACAGCGTCCCTGTCTATCGCATTCAGATCGTGGGTTTGGGTCACGATAAGCCGCTCAACGACGAAAAGACCAGGAGTGACCGGGAAAAGAATCGCCGTGTAGAAGTAGTGGTATTCACGGCCGATAACAGTCAGGCCGCCCAGAATCAGTAAAGAGTCGCGGTGAAGTGGGAGCCATTGGGCCGTCCGGCCGGCCGAGACGCCGGACTAGGTGAGGAAAAGCTTGCGGAAATAGGGACGTCTCTATTACCCTGTTGACCTCGCGTTGTTACTTCTTGTGAAGTAAATCCCCTGGTGACGGCCCAAGGTGTCCGGGGAGTGGTATCACCAGCCAGGGTGGAAAGCGACGCAGTGGGGCATCAACATCCGAGACCGTTCTCCGGGAAACTAGAGCGGGGTGGAACCGGGCGGAATCGGCAATCGTCAATGAATTTGTGAAGAGATCGTCTTGGGAGGACTACGATGCGTAGGTTGTGTCTGACGGTGGGGTTGTGCGCGATTCTGACGGTGCCTGGATTTGCTCAGCAGGCAAAAAATGACGGGAAGGATGACCCGAAGCTTTCGGGCGAAAGTACCGCGACGAGCAACAACCCGACGGATGGCGATGCCACGGTAACCGCGCCGACGCCGCGAACTTTGTTCGCGATGCCCGCGACACCCAAGGCCAAACCGTTTCCGGCTGCCCCTGCGGCGAGCAATGGCTCGGATGAGGCGCCGGGACTCATGGTGCCGAAATTCGAACTGGCTGCTGGGTACAGTTATATCAATTTCAATCCCGGCGATCCCTTTGCATCGTGGAACAATCACGGCGGTACGGGATCGTTTACCTACAACGCCAACCGCTGGTTTGGCCTGACCGCGGAATTCGGGAATTATGCCTTCCACAGAACCGTCGGCATCAACACTCCCGAAGGCGGATTTTTTACCTATCTGTTTGGTCCGCGCCTGAATTACCGCAAATTTAATTATTTCGTGCCGTTTGCGGAGTTTTTGGTGGGCGGCTTCCGTGGCGATGGCAATGTCACCGGTTCGAGTGAGCAGAGCTCGTTTGCGCTGGCGGCCGGCGGCGGCGTGGACATCGTGTTTCACCGCAACTTCGCTTGGCGTTTTGCGCAAATCGACTATCTGATGACGAATGCGTCCGGTCCGTTCTTGAACGCGAACGCACGACAGAACAACCTGCGATTGGGCACCGGATTGGTCTTGCGCTGGGGCTTCCCGCCGCCACCACCGCCGACTCCGAAGGGCCCGCCGGTTGCCTCGTGCTCGGCCAACCCGACCTCGGTCTACCAGGGCTCGACCGATCCCGTGGCCATTCACGTAAACGCCAGCAGCCCGGAGAATCTCCCGCTGACCTACACCTACACGGCCAGTGGCGGTTCTGTGGAGGGGACCGGCCCGGATGCACGCTTCAATCCTTCCGGTTTGGCGGTCGGTAGTTACACGGTCACCACCAAAGTTGACGACGGGAAGGGCGGCACGGCGTCCTGCACCGCCGACGTTCGCGTCGAAGAGAAACCGCATCATCCGCCGACGATCTCCTGCTCGGCAAATCCCAGCACAATTCAGCCCGGTGAGAAGTCGACGATTACGTCGACGGCCAGCAGCCCAGATAACCTGGATCTCACCTACAGCTACAGCGCGACCAGCGGGCAAGTGAGCGGAACCGGCCCGACGGCAACCTTTGATTCCACCGGTTTGCAGTCCGGCAGTTACAAGGTCAATTGCACGGCGACCGATTCGCGCGGCGACAAGGCCGATTCTTCGGCCAACGTTGACGTGCAGCAGCCGCCGCCACCTCCGCAGGCTACCAAGGTGGGCGAGTGCGGCTACACCAAGGCAGGTGTCGCACGGTTCGACAACCTCTGCAAGCGCGTCGGCGACGACGTTGCGCTGCGGTTGAAGAACGAGCCGAACGCCAAGGTCGTTATCGTCGGCTATGCCGATCCTAAGGAACCAAGGTCAGCCAAGCTCGCTCAGCAACGCGCGGACTTGGCCAAGGCTTACCTCGGAGAAAAGGGCATTGACGCTTCGCGCGGCACCACGCGCGTCGGTCAAGCCTCGACGGAAAAAGGCTCGGAGAAGGAAAATCGCCGAGTCGAATTTATCTTCGTTCCCGAAGGCGCGACGTACTAAACAGGGATAACCCATAGCCTGCGGCACGCGCCGCAGTCAGATAAGAGCCCTCCGAGCTAAAGGCTCGGAGGGCTCCTTTTTTAAAAAGCTCAAATATGTCCGATTGGATCGCGAAGGCGTTTGAACCGAAATGGAATCAAACGATGAGGGACAAGCCGCAGACTTTTCAACTACCGCCGCACCTGCTAGGCTTAGCCCCCAAGCGCCGCACTCCCCGCGCCGCGTCACCTAACATGACCGACACCTCCGCCCGTCGCGTCGCGCCAGACTTCTTCCCCGAGCTGCTGCTTGGCCTGCGCGAATTGGAAGGGCGCTTTCCCACCAACGAGCTCGCCGGCCGGATGGTGCGCGCCGCTTTGGCCCAACCTGGCATCTCCGGCGCCCGATTGTGGCGTATCGATCGAGGTTCCGCCGAAGTCTGGGCGCAACAGGGCACGCTCCCGCCTGCAAGCGATCGCAGCGTGCCCGCGGATTCAGGCCCCGCCGGCGGCGATCCCACGTTATGGACCGCGCCGCTTGGCAGTGACGATTTCCGTGCGCGTGTGCTGGAAGTCCGCAGCAACGCGCCCATCGGCGACACCGTGCGCGCTCAACTGGATGTGTTGGCGCGTTTCGGCGCCGTGGTGCTGGCGTTGGCGGAACGCCGCGGCGCCATGGCCGAGTTGTCCAGCATCATCGAAGCCACTAAACGACTGAATTCCACGCTCGATCTCGGCGAGCTGATCCACATCATTCTGCAGATTGCCACACGCCAGACCGGTGCTGAGCGCGGCACGGTGTTTCTGGTCGACAGTACGCGCAAGGAAATGTGGTCGCTGGTGGGGCTTGGGCTGGACGAAAAGGTCATTCGCTTTCCCGCCGACCGCGGCATCGCCGGCTGGGTCTCGCGCCAAGGCACCCCGGTGCGGCTCGACAATGCCTACGAGGATCCGCGCTTTCAGCCGGAGATCGACCGCCAACTCGGCTTCACCACCCGCCGCCTGATGTGTTTGCCAATCCGCAACGAGGCCGGCGCGATCATCGGCGTGTTGGAGTTGCTGAACAAAGCCGAGTCCTTTACGGCCGAGGATGAAGCCTTTCTGGACGCGCTCTCGACGCACGTCGCGCTCGCGCTGGAAAAGGCGCAGCTGCACCGCGCGCGCATCGAAAAAGAAAAAATGGAACGCGACCTGGCACTCGCTCGCGAAATTCAGGCGGGATTTCTGCCTGAAGCTCCGCCCCCGTGGAAGGGTGTCGAAATCAGCGTCTCCCACCGCGCCTCGCAAATGGTCGGCGGCGATTACTACGACTTTCTGCCGGTGAATGCGGGAGGCAAGCAAGCCTTACTCCTGGTCGTAGCCGACGTCGAAGGAAAAGGCGCGGCCTCTGCTTTGGTGATGGCCAACGTGCAAGCCACGCTCCACGCCCTGGCCGATCACGCCGAGCCTCTGGTGCGCTTGCCGGCCACCATCAACCAGAAAATTTTGGAAGGAGCGCGCTCTTCGCAATCCATGGGCCGCAACACGAAGTACCTGACCATGTTCATGGCCTTCGTCGAAAACGATGGGCGCAAGCTGCGCTACGTCAACGCCGGGCACGTGCCGCCCGTCGTAGTTCGCGCCGACGGCCGTTGCGAGACGCTGGACACTGGCGGCATGGTCGTCGGGCTGCTTCCTGATGCGGCCTATGAATCGGGATCGGTCGATCTTGCCGCTGGAGACTTGTTGGTCGCTTGCACCGACGGCATCACGGAGGCCATGGACGCCGAGGGCAACGAATACGGCAAGCCGCGACTTGCAGAGTCAGTTTGCAAGTGCCGTGAACAGAGGCCCGCGGAAGTCCTGCGGCGCATCCTTGAGGAAGTCGACGCTCATTCCCAGGGCGGCATCCACGAAGACGACCGCATCCTCATGGTCATGAAAGTCGTCTGAGCCTTCGGTCGGTTCATCGGCAAGCTTTGGCAATCCTTCGTTTATCGCCCCAACTCATAAACCGACTCATAAAACGCCAGCACGCGCCGCCGAAACTCATCCGGCTGCGTTCCCTGCGCGGCCGTGTGATAAGCTCCCGGCACGACCCACATTTCTTTCCTCCCCCTTGCCGCATCAAAAATACGTTGTGTATGTCGGCAGGGGAGCGCCACATCATCGGCATCGCAAATCAGCAACACCGGGAATGCTCGCGCAGCAACCGCCTTCGCGGGGGAGACTTCCGACGCCGGTAATCCCGCCAGGCGCTCCGCGTGATAAATCATCGTCCAGGTGCCCGGTGCGAAAAGCGTCATCCCCAGTAAGGGAGAACGCCGCAATCCGGCGTAATCATAAGAAGCTTCGCGCAAGCTCGCAAAAGCCGCCTCCGCCACCACAGCCTCGATGCGCGACTCAATTGCTGCCGACTGCAGCGCGATCCCTCCGCCCATCGATTCTCCCAGCGCAAACAGGTGCCGCGGATGTTCGCTGCGTTCGAGCGCCTCGACGATCGCACGCGTATCGGTACGTTCCAGCCAGCCGTACGTCGCCATCGGCCCTTCGCTCAGGCCATGAGCGCGCGCGTCCATCATCACCACGCCGTAACCGGCCATCAGCAGGATGCGCGCGGCCTCCACAACACCCAGGCGGTTGTCGGCGACTCCGTGGAATGCCAGCACCCAGTCTCCGTTCGGTTTGGCCGGGCGCACTCTCCAGCCGCGCAACAGTGCGCCGTCTGGCGCTCGCACCTCGAAATCTTCGCGGTGCGCGCCGATCAGCGAAAAGGTGACGTCAGTTTGTCGAACGAGGTCCGGAGGAAGCTCCCGGCGGATGGGGTGCAAAAACCACGGTGCCACGAACCATCCGACGATGGCCGCGATGACTGGAGCGATGAGGGAAAGTTTTAGCAGGAACAGCAGTCCGCGGCGCATCAACACAAGATACGTGGCAAGGATCGGCAAAGTTCCTGCAAGACACCGTCGCTGCCATAGCCGGCCATCATATCTACGTCGAGAACAAAACCGATTCTCTCTGGAACATCTTGACTGCCAGAAACAGCGCAGCCGCTGCATATACCGAGGTGGACACAAAAATCAGCGCAATGTAATTCCAATGATATGTCCCGGTGACCAGCTCCTTGCACAGTAAGCTCGCATTCAGGATGGGAATCAGCGCGAGTTTCGGCGTCAACTCCACTCCTGGCAGGACTGCGGCGATCGCCGGGACCAGCACCACGAACGTCATCGGCGTCAAATAGCTCTGCGCTTCCTTGAAGCTCTTTGCGAAAAGCGAAATAGTAATCAGCGTCGAGGAAAACAGCACCGCAATCGGCACGGCCACGACGAATATCGCGAGCACCGTCGACGTATGCATGGGGATGATCGGCACGCCCTCGGCAACGTTCTCGACGCTGACGAAGTGCGACATCGCGGTGAACGACGCGCCCATCGACAACACCGACAGCATCGCCGTGGCCAGCGAAGCCGTCAGCACCAGCAGGAATTTGCCCAGCACCAGGTGCGTCCGCTTGATGGGGCTCGATAAAATGGTCTCCATGGTGGCGCGTTCCTTTTCCCCCGCGGTCAGGTCCATCGCGGGGTACATTGCGCCGGTCATGCACATCAGGATCGCCAGGTAGGGAATCAGGCCGCCGAAGGTCTCCCCGGCCACTTTTTCTGGTGAAACTACATTCTTCTGTTCAATACGTAGAGGTTTCATCAAAGTGTCCGGCAAATGTTGCGCCGCAAGCTGGCTGCTGACTTCGCTGTCGCGGTACGCGATGAAAACTTTCTCAATGCGATTCGCCGCCACTGTGGATTTCATGTCTCCGGAAAACATATAGATCTTCACTTCCGGTCGCCCGCCTTGCCGGATGGACGCCTGGAAACCCGCAGGAATATCAACTGCGGCGCGAATCTTCTTGTCGCTGATCAGGTCAACGTAATTCGCAACCGCTGGCACCACGCGGATATCTTTGCTGTTCTGCAGCCGCGCTATCATCTCGGGCGAGTTTTCGCCCCCCAGGATCATAATCCGCGAGGGCAAGCGATTCGCTTCGCCGATCAGTTCCACGAACGTGTAGCCGAGGCCGAATGCAAGTACGGGAAATGCCAGCAGAGGAATCACGATTGAGGAAACCAGCGTGCGCCGGTCACGCAGCGCTTCGGTCAGTTCTTTGCGATAGACGATAAAAATGTTGCGCAGCGAAGACATCGTTCAGTGGTCCTCCGGCTGAATGTAGTGTGGCGCGACCACCTTCACAAAAATCTCTTCCAGATCCCGTTCCTGGTATCTTTCGCGCAACTCCGCGAGGGTCCCCTCCGCTAGCAGCTTTCCGCCCTGTATGATTCCGATCACATCGCATAACTTTTCGACTTCGCCCATGATGTGCGTGGAAAAAATCACCGTCTTACCCAGGTCCCGGCACTCGCGGATGAACGCGGTAATCGTTCGTGCGGTCATGATGTCGAGGCCCAGCGTCGGCTCGTCGAAAATCATAACCGCCGGATCGTGTACCAGCGTCCGGGCAATCGAAGTCTTCTGTTTCATTCCGGTGGACAGCTTGTCGCAGCGACGATCACGAAAGCCGTTCATGTCCAGCCGGTCAAAAATCTTGTCGACACGTATGCTCAGGGTCTCTTCATTCAGTCCATTCAGCCGCCCAAAGTATTGCACCAGCTCACGCGCTGTCAGCCGCGGGTAGAGGGCGGTAGCAGTGGAAAGAAAGCCTACGTTCTCGCGCACCTTTTCCGGTTCGGCCACAACGTCGTAACCGCAGACGCTCGCCGTGCCTTCGGTGGGCTCCAGAATGGTCGCCAACATGCGCAACGTCGTGGTCTTGCCGGCGCCATTCGCGCCCAGCAGCCCATAAATCTGTCCCGGCGCGCAGCGAAAAGTGACTCCATCCACCGCACGGATCTCTCCACGTTTCTTGTCGTGGAAGCGTTTGGACAGATTGCGAACTTCAATCATCGAAGCCTTTGCTTAGTAGAAGGTCCCGCTGGTTCGTGCGAGACGCAGCGCGCGGCGAACTGCCGCGCGATGGGAAAGTAGAATGTTACTGGAAATCTCCGCACCGGTGCGATCCGAAACGCGGGCGTTGGCTCAATCCGCCAGCCTCGGGCTGCCATTACCCGGGGTTGTTGCATCCCGGACCGCGCAAGCCGCATCCATTCAAGCAGATATGAAAACGTGCGACATCGCCGCTAGTGCAAGCTGCGGCCCTATTGCTACAATCAACTTCTTTGTAGCCCGCCGGACGGAGGGCTAGCAAGCCACGCATTTTTAACGGGACACTTCACTGCGCGAGTGTACTCGCGCGCTTGGCTGCCGAAATTTTAAGGAGAGCGCACAACACCACGTGGATCGCAGGCTCCGAAACCGCATTCTGATCTTTCTGTTGCTCGCGGGAATTGCCGCGATCGTGCTCATCTCTCTGAGCGGGCGCCAGCCGGTGGCAAAAATTTCCGCGGTCATTCCTGTCCGCGAAAATATCGTGGCCTCCCTTGCCAGCAACGGCAAAGTCGAGCCGATTTCGCCTTTCGTGATGCGCGCGCAACTCGATACTTTCGTCGAAAAAGTAAGCGTGCAGGAAGGACAATCGGTGAAAAAGGGGCAGCTGCTGATTGCCCTAAACGTGAAGGATGCCGCTGCTCAACTCGCCGAGGCCCGCTCTAAATTACTGCGCGCCGAAGACGATCTGCGCGCCGCAAAAGCGGGAGGCAGATCCGACCAGGCAGCGCAGGCTGCGGGATTGCTGGCCACTGCCACGGCGCAGCGCGACCGCCTGCAGCGCAACCACGACACCCTCACGCGCCTGATCGCCCAGCAAGCCGCCACGAAAGACGAACTCGCCGCCAACGATGTCGAACTGGCTAAGGCCCAGGCTGAAGTGACCCGCCTCGCCGCCGCCAAGCAGGAATTCGAGCGTGATGTGCAGCTCGATGCAGGCCGTTCCACTTTCGCGGTCCAGCAGGGGCAAAGCGAAGTCGCCGCACTCGAAGAAAAAGTCCGCAGCGGTCGAATCACCGCACCCGCCGACGGCACCCTATATTCCCTACCGATTAAGACCGGCGATTTCGTGAAGACCGGCGACCTCCTCGCTGAAATGGCCGACCTGCACAAAGTCCGAGTTCGCGCCTTCATTGACGAGCCCGAGCTGGGCGTCCTCGAGCCCGGTCAGCAGGTTCGCATCACCTGGGACGCTCTGCCCAATCGCACCTGGACCGGCAAAACCGAAGTGATCCCCAAGCAGGTCGTCGCGCGCGGCGCTCGCAGCGTCGGCGAACTGCTCTGCACCGTAAACAACGACAACCTCGAGCTGCTGCCTAACATAAATGTGAACGTACGCATCAATTCTCAGGAGCGCTCCAACGTGCTCACCGTGCCACGCGGTTCCGTCGCTTCCGATGGCAACCAAAGGTTTGTCTACGTCGTGAAGCACAACGAGCTGAGCGTCAACAAGTCCCGCTTGGAACGACGCGAGATTCGCGTAGGCATTGCCGACAGCACAAACTACGAAGTCACCAGCGGCCTGCAGGAAAACGAAATGATCGCGCTGCCCGGCGATATCGAGCTGAAAGACGGCATGGTCGTCCGCGTGATGAACACCGATGCCAGCCGTGTCCGAGGCCGGTCCGATGCGAATTAGCATCGCGCGCCGCGCTCTGTTCCTCGCGGCGATATCGGCGTCGACCCTGGCGGCTGCGGTGCTCACTACCGTGCAGGGCTCCGGCGTAAAGCAGGATGATGGCCTGGAAGCCGGGCGTCACGCCTATGAAGCCAGCGACTACAGCCGCGCTGCGCAGCTACTTCAGTCGGCTGCCGCAAGAAATCCGCAAAATGCCGAGATCCAGCTGCTGCTCGCCAAAACCTACTACGAGACCCAGCAGCACGACGCCGCCATCGCCAGCGCCGAAAAGGCCGTGGCCCTCGAGCCACAAAACTCCGTATTCCACGAATGGCTGGGCCGCGCCTACGGCGAAAAAGCCGAACACGCCGGAATCTTTTCCGGCATGTCGCTCGCCAAGAAGACGCGCAAGGAATTCGACACCGCAGTCCGTCTGGACGAACGCAATTTTTCGGCACGCCAGGCGCTGATCGAGTTCGACTGCAGCGCTCCGGGAATCGTCGGTGGCGGCGAAGACAAAGCGCGACCCAACATCGCCAAACTCGCCGAGATGGACGTTGCTGAAGGCCATTACGCTGCCGGCAACTGTCGGCGGCAAAAGAAAGATTTCGCCGAGGCCGACGCCGAATTCACCAAAGCGATCGAAAGCCACCCGAAATCGATCAATCTGATCTACGACATTGGCGACTACGCCGTGAAGCACAATCAACTCGAACGCCTGATCGCTGTCGCCAATGAAGGCGAGCAGCTCGTCCCTACCGATCCGCGCGGAAAATACTATCGCGCCGTCGCTTTGGTCATGACCAAGGCACAACCCGGCGAAGCCGAGCGCCTGCTCCGCGAATATCTGAATCGTGCCCCCATTCGCAATACCTTTCCGCATCCGCGCGACGCCCACGAGTGGTTGGGCCGCCTGTACGAGAATCAGGGCCGCACGCAATCGGCCATCGACGAGTACGAAGCCGCACTGCGCGCCGACCCGAAAAGCAAAACCGCCCGCGACGCACTCAAACGTCTAAGGAAATAGCACGCGTGGCATGAAATTCAGCCTGTGACATCTGGAACGGAATGACACCATGATGGACATCCGCGAAACTCTCTCCGTCGCCATCGACGCCCTGCGCTCCAACAAACTCCGCGCCATCCTCACCTCTCTCGGCGTCATCATCGGCAGCGCCTCCATCGTTCTCGTCGTCACCGTCGCCCTCACCGCACAGAAATTCGTCATCGGCCAGATCGAAGCCATCGGCTCCAACCTGGTCTGGGTCGAGCTCATCAACGCCGGCAGCAAAGGCCAGCCTCTCAGCCACGAGCTCACCATCGACGACATGAACGCCGTCAAAGCCACTGTCCCCGGTGTCGAGCAGGTTGCCGGCACGCGCGAACTCCCCATGTCCGTCGTCGTCGCTGCCCGCGAGCGCCCTGTCAATCTGATCGGCGTCACCGAGGGCTACCAGAATATTCGGCGCCTTGTCATCCTCCGCGGCCGCTACTTCGATCCCTCCGACATGGAGACCCGCGGCAAAGTCTGCCTCATCACCAAGCAACTTGCAGACCGCGTCTTCGGCCTCGACAATCCCATCGGCGGCACCATCCGCATGGGCGAGCTCACCTTCACAGTAATCGGCGTTTTTCGCGAGCGCGTCGCCACCTTCGGCCTCGCCGAAATCAAAGACGAATCCGTCATCATTCCGTTCACGCTCATGCGCTACTACACCGGCGTCGACGTCTTGCGCGTCCTTTATGCTCAGGCCGAAAGTGCCGATGTAGTCGCCTCGGTCCAGCGTCAGATCGGCGTAGTGCTCAACAGCCGCCATCCGCCCGCCGCCGAATATGACGTGCAAACGCTCACTGCGATCCTCAGCGCCGCGAAAAACATTTCCCTGGCGCTCACGATCGTTCTCCTGGTGATCGCCTTTATCGCGCTGCTCATCAGTGGTATCGGCATCATGAACATCATGCTGGTCACCGTAAAAGAGCGCACCCGCGAAATCGGCATACGCAAGGCGATCGGCGCCCAGCGCCGCCAGATCTTGCAGCAATTTCTGATCGAAGCCCTGCTAATCAGCGGCGGCGGCGCCATCATTGGTATTCTCATCGGCGTCGGCATCCCGGTTGCCGTCCAACCGCTGCTTCCCGGAAACCTGCGCGTGCCAATTTCCGGCCTCAGCGTCCTGATCGCCTTCGCAATTTCGTGCTCCACCGGCCTGTTCTTCGGCTACCTGCCCGCGAGCCAGGCAGCAGCCCTCCAGCCGATCGAATCCCTCCGCTACGAATAACGATGCCAACTAGAACCAAAGCATCACTCGAATTCCTGGCACTCACGATCAGCATGAGTCGCCACGCGCATACTCACGCAGACAAACGAGGCCAGCCATGAATAAGGTCCACCGCATCCTGATCACCGCCGGCATAACCGCCGCCCTCTTGTCGCCAACCCGCGCGCAAGAGCCGGCTCAAACTCCGACGCAACCCACTCCAGGTGCCCCTGTCGCGCTAACCCTCAAACGCGCCATCGAACTCGCCCTCCAGAACAGCAAAGACATCCAGACCGCGAAACTCCAGGCGCGCCTTGCCGATCACTCCGCGCAAATCACCAAAGCGCAGTTCCTCCCGAATGTCTATGCCGGCTCCGGCGCGGGCTACACCTACGGCATCCCCGAAACGCCGGGAGGCCGCGCCCCTGCGCTCTTCAACGTCTCCTACACCGAGCAAGTCTTCAACGAGCCTCTGCGAGGTCAGGCCAAGGAACTGCAAGAACAAGCCAAATCGCAACGCATCCTGCTCGAAGACGCGCGGAACACGGTAATCTCGCGCACCGCAGCGGCCTACCTCGAGCTCGGCATGGTCCGCCATTCGCTGGACCTGCTCCGCAAGGAGCAAACCAGCGCCGACAAAATCGCCGAAGTCACGCAACAACGCCAGAAGGAAAATCTCGAACTTCCGGTGGAAGTGACGCGCTCGCAGCTCACCAAAGCCCGCGTTGTGCAGCGAATCTTGCAACTCGAATCCCGCGAAGACGAACTCGAAGTCTTCCTGCGCAGCCAGACCGGCCTGGCGGACAACACGCCAATCGAAGTTTCCCCCGAAGAACTTCCCGGCGAAGCCGAACAGGAAGGCGCAAACCTCGTCGCCCTCGCCCTGCAGAACAACGTCTCCCTACGTCTGGGCGAAGCCGATGTCCGCGCGAAAGAATTCCGCCTCACCGGCGAGAAACGCGGTTACTACCCGACGCTGGAGCTCGTCAGCGTCTACAGCCTGCTGGCCAAATTCAACAACTATGACCAGTTCTTCCGCACCTTCCAGCGCAACAATTACAACGCCGGAGTGCAGGTGCAAGTCCCGCTGTTCAGCGCCCAAACAAAAGCCAACATCGGCCTCGCTGCCGTGAATCTGGACGTCGCCAAAGCCAATCTGGCCAACAAAAGGACCGAAATCAGCGCGTCAGTCCGCCAGAAGACTCGCCATCTGCGCGAGCGCGACGCCGCCAAGGAAGTGGCCCGCCTCGAGCTGCAGCTCGCCCAACAAGATGTCACCGTGCTGCAATCCCAATTCGAGGAAGGCAAAATCAATCTTCGCGAAGTCGAGCGCGCCCGCCTCACCGAAAGCGAAAAATGGATGGTCTACCTCGACGCCAACTTCCAGCGCCAGCAAGCCCAGCTCGACCTGCTGCAAACCGCCGGCCAGCTCGACAAAGTCTGGCAATGAGCGTCGCCGCTGCACGATTCGCAAATATCCCGCGAGCCACGAGCTTGCGAGTGTCGCAAGCCGCCACCGCGTCGCGTGGCTGGCACTCTGTAGCTCACCCCTTCAGAGGTGAGGCCTTTCCGATCACCGGCAACTTCGATCCGCGAGCCAGCACAGCAAGCCAAAGGATCAATCTTTGCAGCTAGACCAAAAATCACTAACCGCCTTCCTCGAAGCCGCCAAGAAACTCGACGCCGGCTTCCAAAATCTCCCAGCGCACGATCTAGCCATCCCCGGCGCACACCGCATCCCCGAAATCCTCAACGCCACCTCCGAGCGCCTCCACGATAACTATCCATACTTCCATCCCCTCTACGCCGGACAAATGCTCAAGCCTCCGCATCCGGTCGCGCGCCTCGCCTACGCGCTCGCCATGTTCATCAATCCCAACAATCACGCACTCGACGGCGGCCGTGCCACCTCCGCGATGGAAAAAGAAGCCGTCGCCGAAATCGCCGCGATGTTCGGCTGGCGCGATTTCCTCGGCCACCTCTGCGGCGGCGGCACCATGGCGAATCTCGAAGCTCTGTGGGTCGCCAGCCAGCTTCAGCCCGGCCAAAAAATTCTTGCCAGTGATCAGGCCCACTACACACACCAGCGAATCAGCAGCGTCCTTAAACTCGACTTCGAATCCATTCCCACCGACGCTCTCGGCTGCATGGATACCACCGCGCTCGAAAAACGTGCAGCCCGCGGCGACGTCGGAACGGTAGTTGCCACCATGGGCACCACCGCGACTGGTTCGGTCGATCCGCTGCCGCAAATTCTCGCCCTTCGCGAAAAGCACGGCTTTCGCGTCCACGCCGATGCCGCCTACGGGGGCTATTTCACCTTGGCGGCAAATCTTGCCGAACCCGCCGCCACCTCCTTCGCAAAAATCGGTGAAGTCGATTCCATCGTCATCGACCCGCACAAGCATGGCCTGCAACCCTATGGCTGCGGCTGCGTTCTGTTCCGCGACCCCAGCGTCGGCCGCCTCTACAAACACGATTCGCCTTACACCTATTTCAGTTCCGCGGAGCTGCATCTTGGCGAAATAAGTCTCGAATGCTCGCGACCCGGGGCAGCCGCAGCGGCGCTCTGGGCCACGCAGCGACTGCTTCCACTCCAACGCGGCGGCGACTTCGCCCAAGGCCTGGAACGCAGCCGCCAAGCCGCGCTCGCCCTCTACGCCAAACTCAAATCCAACGATGGCTTCGTCACCGCCTTCCAGCCCGAGCTCGACATCGTGGTCTTCGCTCCTCGTGCTTCCAGCCTCGCCCGGATGTCCGCCTTCTCCCGCAAAATTTTTGACGCCGCCGCTGAACAAGGTTTGCACCTCGCCATCGCTGATGTCCCAGTCACCCTGTTCCCCAATCTCGACTCCGGCACTCAAAAGAACCAACTCACGCTGACCGTCCTCCGCTCCGTCCTCATGAAGCCTGAACACCTCGACTGGATCGACCGTATTTGGCACATCCTCAGCCAAGCTGCACTCGTGACACGTCCGACCTGATCCCCGCCCTCAGTCACCATGCCTCCGTGACCTCTGTGGCTCCTATCTCCGCCTCCTCTGCGTTAAGCCTTTGCCTTCGACTTTCATCTTACGGCCGCTGACGTGCTCACCCGCGCAACTCCCACTTAATGCAGCATTTAACCTTTCACTTTGCGAAACACACCGTTCGCAGAAACCCTTGGAGCCATGCAACCAACTCCGGTAAACTAATATCTACTGCATAGGGCTCGGAAACTATCCGAAAACGCAGCCGGGCAAGGCTGCCATTGCGACACAAATCCAGGTGCAAACGGAAACTTTTGCACAGGTGATTCGAAGGTTGAGGGAGAGTTCATGCCGGATGTCTTAAAGACGCTGCTGTTGAATCCGCCGAGTTTCGAGAATTTCGACGGCGGAGCAAGCTCGCGCTGGCCCGCAACCCGCGAAATTGAGTCCTACTGGTACCCCGTCTGGCTCACCTATCCCGCTGGAATGATCCCGGGCAGCCGCCTGCTGGACGCTTCTCCCGCCAAAATCAACTGGCAACAAACCATTGAAATCTGCAAAGACTACGAATTTCTCGTCCTGTTCACCTCGACCGTTGGCTTCGACAGTGACGTAAAGCTCATCCGCAAGATCAAGGAATCGCACCCCAGCCTGAAGATCGCTTTCGTCGGCCCGCACGGCCACATCAAGCCCGACGAAACCCTGAACGCCAGCCAGGACATTGACTTTGTCACCCGCGGCGAGTTCGATCACTCCGTAGTCGAATACGCGCACGGCAAGCCGATGAGCGAAATTCTCGGCATCAGCTATCGCAAGGACGGCAAGATCGTCCACAACGCCGAGCGTCCGCAGCTCCACACCGCCGAGCTTGATGCGCTTCCGTTCGCCACGGATATCTACAAGCGCGATCTTAAGATCGAAAATTACAACGTGCCGTTCCTGCTGCACCCCTTCGTCTCGTTCTACACCACGCGCGGGTGCCCGGCGATGTGCACTTTCTGTATGTGGCCACAAACGATTTCCGGCCACGCCTGGCGCACTCGATCGGTCGATAACGTCGTGCAGGAAGTTAAAAACACGCTCGAATATTTCCCCCAGCTCAAGGAAATTTTCTTCGACGACGATACCTTCAACATCCGCAAGGATCGCGCCATCGAGCTGAGCCAGAAATTCAAGCCGCTCAAGTTCCAATGGTCCTGCACTGCCCGTTGCCACAGCAAGTACGAAGAGCTAAAGGCCATGGCCGATGGCGGCGCGCGCCTGTTCATCGTCGGTTTCGAATCCGGCGATCCGCAGATCCTCAAGAACATCAAAAAGGGTGCCACCGTCGAAATGGCCCGCGAGTTCATGAAGAACTGCAAGAAAGTCGGCATCAAGGTTCACGGCGATTTCATCATCGGCCTGCCCGGCGAAACTCGCGAAACCATCGAAACCACCATCAATTTCGCCAAGGAACTTGACTGCGAGACCATCCAGGTTTCCCTCGCCCACGCCATGCCCGGCACCGAACTGCACCAGACCATGTCCCAGCAGGGCTTCCTCAAGGTCGAAGCTCTCGCCGATTCCGGTGGCCACCAGTTGCCGCATATCGAATATCCGCACCTCAAAAAGCCGGAAATGATGGCTGCGGTCAACCGCTTCTACGACGAATACTATTTCCGCCCCCGCGTGGTGTGGCGCATCGTGAAAGACGCGCTATGGGACGCCCACGAGCGCAAGCGCCTCTATCACGAGGCCACCGAATTCCTGAAACTCCGCTCCGAACGCTGGAAGTGGGTAAAGCAAGGCGGCGACATCCAGAAGCCCATGATCGCGGTCCCTGGCTCCTCATCCGCCTCCGGCAACGACTAACCGCCGCTTCGACGCTCTCCCCGGCGTGCCTCAGGTAGGTGTCCATGTAGCGGCCGCTTTCCGAAGCAGACGCCTTTCCCTGGGCTCTGTTGGTGGCCCCCGTGGATCTTGGCACCGGGGGGGCGGACCCTTTGGTCCGCCATAAATGGGCAGCCGACTCGGCCTTTAGGCCCTGAGGAAAACTCATATCTCTCTTGGGTGCCCGCACCCTTTGGGTTTCAATGCGATAATTTCCAACTTAAAAATAATGTCCTCCGAACATCGCCTCCGTCTCAAAACCCTCCTCATGATCCTCATCATGGTCATCTGCGCCAACGCCGGCGACCTGATGCTTAAGCACGGCATGACGCAAATCGGCGCCGTACCCTTCACAACCGCTGGTCTCCAGCACGCCTTCCTCCTCACCATCACCAACGAAACCATCTGGCTGGCCATCGTGTTCCTGATCGGCTTTACCGTCAGTTACATGCTGCTGATGAGCTGGGCCGACTACAGCTACGTCATGCCCGCCGGCGCCTTCGGCTACGCCCTTCTGACCTTCCTGGCGGTGATCTTCCTGCATGAACAAGTCACCCCGCGCCGCTGGGTCGGCGTAGCGCTGATCTGCATCGGCGTACTGCTGGTAGGGCAAACCAAGCCACGTACCACGGAAGTTGTTGCCCAGGCCGTGGTACCGACATGATCCGCTCAGTCCTCGTTTTCGCTCTTTTCCTCTTGTGCAGCACCGGCGGCGAAATCGCCATCACTCATGGTATGAAACAAACCGGCGAGCCGGCGAGGCTGCGTCCCCGGGAAGTCCTGATTTTTCTTGGCCGTGCGGTGCGCAACGTCTGGTTCTGGGTCGGCCTGCCCATGCTGGCGCTCTCCTTTTATTCGCTTCTTCTCCTGCTGTCTTGGGAACCCATCAGCCTGGTGATCCCCGCCTCAGCACTGAATCCCTATGTTTTCGGAACTCTTGCCGCCAAGTACATCCTCAACGAACAAATCAGTCCCGCGCGCTGGGCCGGAGTAACCCTCGTCTGCGTCGGCGTAGCCTTGGTCGCCATTGGCTAGCCGCTCCGAATAGCTGCAGATTTTCTTGACAAGGCTTTTATCTATATGTTATAGTACTATATGAGTACTATAGCTGCCGACGGCGGTCATGGAAGCGGAAGGTTTTTAGGGCACCGGCGGGTTGAAGATTGAGCAAGCTCTTTAGAATGAAGTCGTTGCGCCATTACTTAGGCGAAACTCTTTGTTTTGAATGTCGTTGCGAAAAAACAGCGGGTTGGGGCACTACCAGTTGCTGAAAACGAATTTTCCGCCAGCTCGCGCAATCTCCCTCACTGGCCCCAGCTTCTCCAGATAGCCGCGCCGCTCGTCCGACCCGGTCACGAAATACAAGCGCCGGGGACCAGGCCATGCCCGCGCCAGATCAGCATCATCAATAAAAATGGGCGCCGCGTCGGGAAACAGCGATCCGTACCAGAGGCCGTTGATCCGGCCGTTAAAGATAAGCATCTGCCGCCCGGTATAGAAATTAACCGACGAGGCGTTGGCGTACTCCCCATCGCAAATGATCTGCTCGCCAGGCTGGAGTTGGCCCAGGATCGCGGTGGCCAGTGGCTTGGAGCCCAGTACCGGAGCAAAGACGCCGAGCGCCACGTGGGCGCACTCGATGAACACGATCATCATTCCGGCCAGAGCCCAGTTGGCGAGGCGAAGTCGCCCGCGGCGCCGGAAAATCCAGTTGAGGACGCTCCCGAAGAAAAATGCCAGCGCCGTTCCGATCAGCGGTCCGCGAAACAAACTCATCGCGCTACCGGTCAAATCGAGAAAGTGCCCCAGCGAAAGCACATACGCATCGGGATTCTTATTCAGCAAATCCGCCAGTCCAACTCCGGGCGGAGGCGGATGCGAAATGATGGCGAGTCCTGAAGTCAGCGCCGCAATCACCAAGCCGATGACGAGAAATACCGTTGCGGAAATCCGGCCGGACCGTGCGATGTCTTCGCCATATTGCGCTTGCGACTCCAGCGCCAGCCAATGGCCCAGCAACAGGCAAATCCCTGGTAGCGCAGGAGCAAGGTAGTACTCCTGCCGCGTGGAAAAGCTGAAAAACAGGAGAATCACCACAGCCCACAAGAAAAACAGGAGCAGCGGAGCCTCGGGGGAAGTTCGCCGCTCGGCAGTGTTCAGCAACCGTAAGCGTACTCGGCGGATCGCCTGCGGTAGAAATGGACTCCACGGGAGCAGCCAGACCAGCATCATTCCCCAGAACAGCAGCAGCGGAAATGTGCCGTAGTCGACGGGATAGCGCTTGCCGATGTAGCGCAGAAAGTGTTCGTTGACGAAGTAAAACCACAGGAAACCCTTCGCTTGCCCGGCAGGCGGATTCCGCACCGCCGCCAACCAATGCCAAGGAACCGCGACTGCCAGGAAGACGAGCGTACTGGACATCAGGCGCATCTTGAGTAAGTGCCGCAGGTCGCCGACCAGCAGCAGAAAAACGAAAATGATAGCGCAGGGAAAAACGATGCCGATCATGCCCTTGGTAAGCAGGTTCAGAGCGATGCTGACAGCGAATCCCCAGCACGCCAACAACGAGGGATTCCCGGATCGCCAACCCTGAAAGAAAAAGTACAAGCTCAAGCCGATCCACAGGCCGACGAGAAGATCCGGAATCGTGATGCGCGTAAAGAGATAAGGCCCAAACGAGGTGATACTGATGATCGCGGCCCAGAATCCCGAGTCTTCCGACAGAAAAGTGCGGCCTATGCTCACTAGCAGAAAAGCCAGGAACAGGACCGTGAACCCCTGTGGAAGTCGCGCGGTCCACTCGGCAATGCCGAAAAGCTTGAAGCTGACAGCCATGGCCCAGTAGGGAAGCGGCGCCTTTTCGAGATAGCGAATGCCGTTTTCGTGCAGCGTCACCCAGTCGTGCAGCGTCAGCATCTCGCGTCCGGCTTCCGCGTGAGCGGAATCAGCGTCGTCGAACAAGGACGGGCGGAACAATCCGGGACCATAAATGCAGGCCCACAGAAAAATCAGTGCGAGGCTTTGCCATAGCCAGCGTGGGCTGGAGGAAGGAGTCATGGACAGAGGCGCAGGCCTCCGGCAGACACCAGCAGGGATTTGAGCGTTCTTTTCACGCGAAAAGGAAGTGTATCATGCGGGTTAGAGCTATAAGGACAGCGCGCACCCACCGCGGCACGGCCATTTCCGGCCGTGCTCGCAAGTTATCTCGACCCGCTCGGGTTAGCGTGCATTTGAATGCAGAATTCTAAACAGGGAGAAACGTGCTGGCGGCTTTGCGACTGATTCTTCTCGTGCTCGCGATGGGCCCGTTCGTGTTCTATCTTCTGTGTCTCTACTGCATTCTCGATTATTTTCGTTCGTTGCGAGGGCTTTCACCGCGAAAGGATTCTTTTGCGCCTGCGATCAGCATCCTGAAGCCGGTTCGCGGTGTGGACCGTGACGCTTATAAGAACTTCGCCAGCTTTTGCCGGCTCAACTATCCCGAGTACGAATTGATTTTCGCCGCCGCCAATCCTGACGACCCGGCCGTTCCGATCATCGAGAGGTTACAGCGGAATTTTCCGGAACGTGCGATTCGATTGGTGATTGCCAAGGAATCGTTTGGGGAAAACAAGAAGGTCAACAATCTCGCCGCTGCGGCGCGCGCCGCAAAATTCGATTTGCTGGTGATGGCGGACACGGATGTTCGCGTCGAGCAGGATTACTTGAGGGAGGTAGCCGCACCTTTCGCCGATCCTCGGGTCGGTGCGGTAACTGCGTTTTACAGGTGCCTGCGCGGAGGAACTTTCGCGGCTGACCTGGATATGCTGGGCATGTGCGCGGACTCTGTCCCCAACGCGCTGGTGGCGCGTAAGCTTGAGGGCAAGGTGCAGTTTGCGTTTGGATGGACAATGGCTACGACGAAGAAAGTCTTGGCGGAAATCGGCGGATGGGAAGCGATGGCCAATCACCACTCCGATGATTTTGAGCTGGGGAATCGCATCGCGAAAGCCGGGCATCGCGTGGAGTTAATGGGCAAGCCGGTGTGGATGGTCTTTCCAGAGGAGCGCGCGGCGGAATTCTTGCGGCATGAGATGCGCTGGGCGATTGGCCTGCGGAACGTGCGTCCCGTGGGATATTGGGGAATGATTTTTACGCACGGGTTGCCGTGGGCGGCGGCGGCGGCGATTGCTGCGGCCACCGCGGGCTGGTGGAGCCTCGCGGCATTCTATTTGGTGGGATACCTGGTCATGCGATTCAGCGTGGCCTGGACTGCGGGCGTTTGGGGCCTGGGTGACCAGGAAATCAGCGCGAAATTGTGGCTGTTGCCGGTGCGCGATGCGATCAGTGCGGCGGTTTGGGTGGCCGGGTTTTTCTCCGACAAGATTCGATGGCGCGGGCTGGAATACCGCGTGAAGAAAGGGATTCTGGTGCCCGTGGAAGACGGACATCGCACCGAGTAAAGAGCCGAAGTTGGTGCTTCGAAGTATTTGCTTGCGAAGACCGATGATGGGGCTTTGCCAAGTTGAGGATGAGTTTGGCTGAGATATTTCTGGCGATACGCGGGGGATGGCGACTGGCGGTGCTGGTGGTCGGGGCAGCGCCGTTGGCGTACTACGTCACGGCAATTCTGGCGGCGTTACGATTTTTTCCGCGCGCGCGAAAATGCGTGCTGCCGGAATACGCACCGCCGGTGAGTCTGCTGAAGCCCGTGCGCGGCGTGGATTTCGGCTCCTATGAGAATTTCGCGTGTTTTTGCCGGCAGGACTATCCCGACTACGAGATTCTGTTTGCGGTGAACGAGGAAGGTGATCCGGCAGTGCCGCTGATTCGGCAGCTCAAGGCCGAGTTTCCTTCGCGGCGCATCCGCCTGCTGGTGGGTGCCGAGCAAGTGGGGGCGAATCGCAAGGTCAACAAGCAGATTCGGTTAACGCGCCAGGCGCAGCACGAGATTTTGGTGTTAACCGACGGAGATATTCGCGTGGGACCGCAATATCTGCGTGAAGTAGTGGCGCCGTTTGCGGATGCGAAAGTGGGCGCGGTGACATCGTTTTATCGCGGAATCGCGGAACGCAGCATAGGCGCGGAGCTGGAAGCAATCGGGGCATCGAGCGACTTTTTTGCCGGCGTACTGGTGGCGGAATGGAAAGAAGGAATGACGTTCGCGCTAGGGGCCTCGATTGTGACGACGAAAACGTGGATGGAAAAAATCGGGGGGTTTGCGGCGATTGCGGATCAACATTCCGATGACTACGAGCTGGGGAATCGGATCGCGAAGGCCGGCGGCGAGGTGTTGTTGTCGCGCGAAGCAGTATGGACGATGTACCCCGCGCAGGGTTTGCGAGGATTCTGGGAGCATCAGTTGCGCTGGGCGCGGACGGTGCGATTGTGCCGGCCGTGGTCGTATCTGGGTTTGATCTTCACTCATGGGTTGCCGTGGTCTCTGCTGGCAGCTCTTGCCGCGGCGACCGCGGGGTGGATGACCCTGGCGATCCTATATTTGGTGGCGTATTTGGTGCTGCGGCTTACGATGGCGTGGACCGTGGGAGTATGGGGCGTGGGCGATGATTTGCTGCGGCGACGGCTCTGGCTGATCCCGTTGCGCGATGCGATTTACCTTTTTGTGTGGCTAGCGAGCTTTACGTCGAAGCGCATCACTTGGGCCGGGGAAGAGTACACGATGGAGAAAGGGCAGATGGTGCGCACCGCAACGGCAAAGTTGTAGTCCGTCGTCGTTGCGCTACGGATGACGTTGCATCCCAACCCCGCGGTCTGAAGACCGCGGCTATAGCAGTTGGTTGACGGTTTTCGCCAGACCTATTAAATTAGAAAGGTTGAGTCGTGGCTGCCGGATCAGCATGAGCGTGCTGCGATTCGTTTTGTTCCTCCCTCGGCTGGGAGGTCGTCTAATTGGTAGGACTGCAGACTCTGACTCTGCCTATCCTGGTTCGAGTCCAGGCCTCCCAGCCAAATTTCTTTTCCCTGTAAAACCAAGTGCTTAGAGCCGCACGCTAGTGCGGCGCTAATGATCTTGTCGGTTTTCGGGCCTCTTTCCGTTCGCCCGGTATTTCACAGCGAGGTGAACGCGAATGGCGAACGTCAACCGCACAGTCTATTTTCGCGAACACGGCACCAGCAAGATTTGCCCGTTGAGCGGGCAAAAGGGAGCGTTGGCTCCTGTGGGGATCCGCTGGTATGAGGGCACAAGGCAACGGCAGAAAATCATCGGCCAGTACTCCGCCACCGTCGCCGCAAAACTGAAGAAAGAACTCGAACTAAAGAAAGCCCTTCAGAAGGCAACCTCAATCGTAAGGCCGGACGAGTCCATGAAGCTAGATACAGCTATCGAGGTCTTCATTCGGGAACGCGAAGACCTTAATCCCGCTTCCGCCCGTCGCTGGAGACTCGCGCTAGCCCTGTTCAAGGAGCAGACAGGCAAGGTCTATCGGTGCGAATTGACACGCGATGACGTGTTCGCATATCGGAAGTGGTACAAGGATCACGGTCGTAGCGACAATACGATTGCCTTACGAACCAGCAGCCTCTTCACATTTGGCATAAGGTTCGACATCCTTTTCAACCTCTTCACGAAGAACGAACGCAAGCGGCTCACATTGCGTACCGATGGTCCGGTGGACTATTACACTGAAAATGATCCCTACGAACTAAAAAAGTTCTTTACCGCGTGCGATGACGAGGAACGCTTGCGCTTTATGTTTTTCCTTCACACAGCAGCGCGTGAAAAGGAAGTTTCGTGCGCAAGTACGGACGCATGTTTTATGCGGCGATTGCGGTGCGGAGGTTGGCTACAAGGTTTTGAGGAAGGCGACGAGGTCGTTTTTGTCCTGATTTGAAAGATGGAGATTGAAGCGGATGTCGTAAAAGTCGACGGCCTGGCGCAACGTGGCGGCGGAGCCGTTGTGGAAGTAAGGGGCACGGGCGGCGAGGCCTCGCAGGATGGGGCCTTTGATTTTGCCGACATGGTCGAAGTTGCCGTCGATCAGAGCCTGGCCGAGGTCGGTGGTGGTTTTGCAGTTGTTGGTGGTTCTTCCGCTGGTTGCGTCGATCTTGCAGACGGTGATCTCAGGCAAATAGCTGATGTCGAGGCCGCCGAGGTTCGAAGAGCGATCGGTAGGGCTGGGATCGCTCGTGCCGATGTCTAGAGGCGTAGGAAAGGAGTGATTGCCGACGTTGGGCGTGTCGTGGCAAGTGCCGCAGGTGCCTTGGAGAACGGGAATGCCACCGGCAACCAAACCGCCAGCGGAGACGTCGTCATTGATGCCTGCGACGCCACGGATCGGAATTTGCAATGTGTTGAAGAGCTCTTCGCCGTGGGCGATGGAGCGCCGGGCGCGATCACGGACGTTCCAGTTGCGAGTATTGCCGTTGTCCGCCCAACTGCCATAGAGATTGAAAATGTTGGAAGAGAATTTTCCATCGCCGGGGGCGGCCAGACCGCCAGGAGCTTCGAACGCGGGCAGCAGGAAGTGAACACTCGAGTTGATGCTGATGAAGAACGGCTGCTTAGAGAGTGGAAGCGGCCCGCCCCTGGCGCCGTCATCGTTCAGATTGCCGGCGAAGAAATCGAGGGTTTGCGCGGTGAACAGGCTCGTTTCGAAGTCGACGATTTGCTTCTGCTCTTCTGGCGTTGGATGAGAGCCATCGCCCTGCGCGTGGCCGACGGTTGCGTCAAATGCTTGATGCGCAAGGTCGGCTTTGAGGGCGGTCTCGTAGTTGTCGTAGGTGATTTTGGTGGTGCCGGTGGCGGGAGATGATTCCCTGCCGTCGAACATGACGGCGCTGAGGAAAGGCAAGTTGGTGGTAGGAAGAGGACGACGGTACATGGAGATGACATCGGTGGCGTTGCAGCCGTAGGGGTTGTAAACGCTGATGACCTTGAAGTTGGCGGTGGGGGGAACGGCAATTCCGATGCGGATCAGGCCGCGTTCGAGAAGCAGGCTGTAGGAGCGAAGGCGATCCGCGAAGGTGGAGACGTCAGAGATGTCGCAGTTCGCGCCGTCGACGGATCGAAAGATGGGATCAATACCGCCGGTGGCGAAGAAACGCTGGCGAATGTGAGGGGGAGTCACTGAGAAGGCGTCGCTGGGCTGATGGCAGGTGACACAGGCACGCCCGTTCGATCCCATGTTCTTGAAAAATGGATTGGTGGAGGTGTCCGTGGGACCGGCGAGGTTCAGGGTGGCGAACTGACCGGCCGGGTCTGAGAAGAGGGCGAAGGTGGGGATGAATGTGCCACGTCCCGCGGCAAGAGAGCCGAGCAGCGCTACGGCCAGACACGCGGCGATGGAGACGATTTTAAGAGGCTTAAGGCGCGGGAGGGAGTTTGCTGAGCCAGCTGGAAGTTTCATGGGCTTTACCTCAATTTCTGAAGTTTTGCGCTCGATACACCACTCAGCCGGTCGGGGGGCCTGAAGGGCTGTCTTTCCGGCATCCTGTTCGGAGCGGGGGACAAGTTCAATAGTGGAGTTCTTAATTTTTTATGTGCTTCTACGTCACTTAAAATGCGGGGGATATTGCCAAGTCCGCAGTTGGCGCTAGAATGACCGGACAATGGAGAACGGCAGTGGCCCTGCAGCCGGTGAAAATTCAGACCCCCGTTCGATTTGGAGAGCAGTTCGAATTCGAGCCTCGCAGCTACGAATTGCGGCGTGCTGGCCGGCCGCTGAGGCTTGAGCCGACCCCATTGGAGATCTTGCTGCTGCTGATCGAGCGGCGTGGAGAGCTGGTCACACGGGAGGAGATCGTAGCGCGGATCTGGGGCGACGGGATTTATGTCGACACCGACAACAGCATTAACGGTGCTATCCGGAAGATCCGGCAAGTCTTGAACGACGACCCAGGGAAACCGCAATTCATCCAGACGGTCAGTGGCAAAGGATATCGATTCCTGGCCCCCGTGGACTTGGAGGACAGCAAGCCGGAGTCTGTGCCGTCCGAGGCAGCCGGGAACGCCGAGGGACCTCGGCAGGTGCGATCGAGTGCGAGTTGGCAGAGATGGGGCGGAGTTGCGGCGGTGGGGCTGGTAGTAGCGGTGGCCGTCACAATGGTCGTGCTGGGAAGGTTGCCATCGCGGGTGTCGCGAAACGATTCGATCCCGGCGGCGAAGGTGCGGCGTTCGGTTGCGGTGCTGGGATTGCAGAATTTGTCGACGAGACCGGAGCAGGAGTGGATTGCGACGGCGCTCGAGGAGACGATCAGCACGGAGCTGGCGTCGGGGCAGGAGTTGCGGGTTGTTCCCGATGAGAGCGTGGAACGATTGAAGCTGGATATGTCGCTGCCCGCGGCGAGCAGTTATGGACGAGAAACGCTGCAGAAGATTCGCGGGCAGCTGAATGCGGACTATGTGGTGCTGGGATCGTATCTTGCGAGCGGAAAAGAGTCGGGGCAGAAAGTGCGAGTGAATCTCCAGCTGCAGGACACGCGAAGCGGAGAAGTGATCGCTGCGGTCGCGCAGGACGGGACCGAGGTCGATATCGCGGAGCTGGCATCGCGCAGTGGAGCGAACCTGCGAGCAAAACTGGGAGTGAGTCCGGTGTCGACCGAGGAACTGACGGCGGTACAGATAACGTTGCCGAAAAATCCGGAGGCGGCGCGATTTTACGCGGAAGGGCTCGCTAAGTTGCGAGCGTACGACGCATTGTCGGCGAGGGTGCTGTTGGAAAAGTCGGTGGCTGCCGAGCCGGGACACCCGTTGTCTCACGCGGCGCTGGCCCAAAGCTGGTCCGAGCTAGGCTACGACCAGCGTGCGCGGGAAGAAGCCAAGAGAGCACTTGACCTTTCCAGTGAGTTGCGGCGAGAGGATCGTCTGGCGATCGAAGGGCGGTACCGGGAGCTGAGCCGTGAGTTCGCGGCGGCTGTGGAGATCTACAAGACGCTGAGCAATTTCTTTCCTGACAACGTCGAGTACGGAATCCGGCTGGCTTGGGCACAACTGAATGCCTACAGCGCCAAAGATGCTCTGGATACATTGCGCCGCCTGCGCACTCTTCCTGAGCCGCAGAGCAGAGATCCGCGAATTGACCTGACGGAAACGAAGGTATGTGAAGGGATCAGCGATTTTCGGCGAATGCAGAAAGCGGCAGCCGCGGCTTCCGAGAAAGGGCAATTGCAAGGCAGCCGCTTGATTGTGGCAGAGGCCAGGGGCGGAGAAGGCAGGGCCTGGATGGAACTGGGCGAGTACGACAAGGCGCAATCCGCTTTGTTGGAGGCGCAGAATCTATTCGCGGCGAGCGGAAATCCGCGGCAGTCTGCGGTTGCCACGAACGATTTGGCTGACCTGTTTTATGCAAAAGGGGACAACGCTGCTGCCCGTCAAGCTTATGAAGAAGCGATACGGAAATTTCGTGCGACGGGAGCGCAGCAACAACTCGCGAACTCGTTGTCGCGAGAGGGAAGTCTGTTCTACGACATCGGCTTGCTTGCGGAGGCGAAGAAGTCAGGGGAAGAGGCGCTGAAAATCGATCGCGAGATTGGAAACGGAACGGAACGAGATTTGAGCAATCTGGCGAACGTGCTCGAAGCGCTGGGCGATCTGCAGGAATCAATCCAATGCCGGGAAGAGGCGTTGCAGGCCTTTCGTCGAGCGGGCGACCAAAACAACGAGGCTGTGACACTCACAAACCTGGCCAACGTCACGTTCAAGACGGGTGACATCGCGACGGCGAGACGCGAGCTGGAACAAGCCAGCGCCATCCAGCGCGGTACGGGGCATAAGCGTGGGCTGGGATTTTCTCTATTTATTCTTTCCGGAGTCCTACGCGCGCAGGACGAGCTGAAGCAGAGCCAGGCGACGGCCGAGCAGACGATCGCGCTGCGCAAAGAACTCAAGGATGATCTGCATATTCCCGAAAGCGAAATGCTGTTGGGGGAAATCAAGCTGGAGCGAGGGGAAAGCCGCGAGGCGCAGGCGTTGGTGCAGAGAGCGGCGGCGGCGTTTGAGGAGCAGAAGGTAACGGACCTTGGCGCGCAAGCCTATGCGGACCTGGCGCGGGCGTTTCTAGTGCAAGGGAATGTCAAGGATGCGAATGCGGCGGCCGAACATGCTATCGAGCTGGCGAAGAAAGGTGGCGACTTAACCGCCGATTTTGATGCGAAGCTGGCTTGGGCCGCAGTGTTGGGGGAATCGGGGCAGACCGCCGAAGCAGCGAGGGCGTTGCAGGGGCTGCGCAACGAGGTTACGCGTCGCCACTACGTCAACTATGAATTTGAAGTGCGGCTCCGACTGGGGGAACTGGAGCTGCGCTCGAGCAGGATTGATGATGGGCGATTACATCTCAGCGCGCTGGAACACGAGGCCCGGGATAAAGGATTTCTGCTAATCGCGCGCAAGGCATCGCTGGCTCTGCGGAATTCACAACAACCAACGTAGGCTTGCGGCTCGCTGGCCGGTGATGCAAGTCCCCAATCTGTGTGAGGACGCGCCAAGCCCAACCTTTCTTGTTTCTCCCCTGCGGCATAGGGAAACGCGTTCACTTCTTGAGGAGACCTTGGAGGTCGAGCCAGTCGGCAAAGCGCTCGATCCAGTGATCGGTGGGGAGATTTTGTTTGTGCATGCCGAAGCCGTGGCCGTTTTTCGTACATGTGGAGTTCGGCAGGCTCTTTCGCACTAAGCTCAACCTTAGCGCGGCGCTGATGAGGAAAAACATTTACTTTTGGTTGGCCGCCGCTAATATACGCTAAGCCAAAAGTACCGAGAGGTACCGCAGAGGCGCACCGAAGCGAACGGAATTTAAGCGGAACCCAGGTTTTTAGGGAGTTTTTGGCTGAGAAGTTAGTATCCAGGCCTCCCAGCCAATCTTTTACTTTCAACGGTTTACGGGTAAAAGCTAACGAAAGCTACCGCATTCTTAGCCGAAATTTTTCTCTCGCCAGTATTCATACAAAGAGAGGAAGATGGCGAACAAATCTGTGGGGCAGGCCCATCCTGTTTGCTCAAAGTGGAGCTTGCACAAATTCCGTCGTACCTATGCCACGTTGAACATGCTCTTCCCAAATGGCTAGTGGGAGCAACGTTCGTTTCTTTAACTCGGCAGCAAAACGGAACTCAGGTAATGGCCCTAACGTTGGCGATGGCTCATCGGCTCAAATTGTTTGGAACATTTCGGCCAGTGTGCCCTACGCTACTGCTTTCGCAAACGTTGGAACTCTCGACGGAGCGTCAAACCCAGTCGTTGGAGGAGTTGTTACCGTCTCCAGCACGCCTGAATTACTTTCGGGTGTGGTTGCAGTTTTACCTTATAAGTACACACTTTTTTCTGCCAACTACTTAAGCGACGGAAGTACGGCAGTTATTGTAGGCGAGGTGGATGGAGTGCCGGTGGCTGCTTATGTTTTGGTGTCAAATATTGTGCAGGCAAGCGGTCAGAGCGCAGCGGCTCTGCAAAACTTGTTGGCTTCCGCAATGATGGCTGCGAAGTTGTCTGGCACCAACCTACCGACCGCCAATCCTGTTACACAAGTTCCTATCGGGAGTTTTACGCAGTAAAGGAAGAAATCGGAAAACAAGCTCCGCCATCAAATCTCCTGCCGGAATGTCGGACCGTCCGCGGCCCAGCCGGCAATGATCGGATGCAGGGCAACGCAACAAATACTGCCAGGCAAACGAAAACGGCGAGTCGTATAAATTTGTCCGGTGGATTCGCTGGAATCTCTAAAATAGCCGTCTAGACCACATCGTATTCGAAAACGCGAGCTAGCGGCGCGGTCTTACGCGACGTGAACGACCCTTTGGGTTCGTGCAATGTCGCCGTCTGATGGGGTTAGTGTAGGGGCGGTCTTTAGGGTTTGGATCGTCAACATCGCGGTGGTGGAGGCCTCAGCGGCGGGATCGAGGGCGGCAGCGGCGGCTGCGTAAATAGCGGTGCCCAGGGGAAGCAAAGCGGCGCCGACCGCGAATGTCTTAAGGTTGGCGTTGAAATCTTCTGAGAGCTTCTGGCCAAAGCGAGCCAGGTTCCTGCGAGCCTCCTCGGGCCCGGAGAATTTGTTTTGCTGGAAGCTGGCCATTGCCAATCCGGTGTCTCGCGCTTGTTCGACCATGTTTGCTTCGACGGGGAACAGAAAATCAAGGAATCTGCCGTCCAGCGCGTCCTGAAGAACTTTACAGGCGGCTTCCGGCCCATAGAACGAAGCGTGAGTATCTCCTGCGTGTTTGAGTCGTGCTTGGGCGATTGCCAGTTTTTGACGGAGATTTTCCTGGGTGGCCGGATGGAAAAGCACGGCCTTTCGTACGTCGACCTGAAAGGAATTCACGCCGCGATCGCCGAAATCCCAATAGATGTTCTTGCTGTCGGAATTTTCGCTGACGAAGCGGACCCTTTTGTCGGGATTTATTCTGACGTCCGAACAGGGAGGAATGGAGCAGAACGCCAGGACCGCGCTGTTGGCGTTCCCTGCGCCTACATCGGAATAGCGGCGCAGGTCGCTGAAAAAGGTGTCGTGCAACATGCGCTTGAACTGGAGCTGCAGGGCCGTGGACATGTTTTTATAAAGTGGATGGCGTTTGTCGGATGGAGCGTTTTTCCAAGCACTGATGGCGGAGGAAGGTAGGGAGAGGCTCAAGGAAACCAGGCCGTTGCCCAGAACGCTGCCCGGCGGAGTGAACTGCCTGATCCAATCCGCGAAAGTACCAGGAGACTGCGGCTTGAATTCAGCGGGGAAATAAACGTTCGCGTACGGTGCATACTGCAATGCGACGGTAGGCCCGTGCAGGTTCCCAGAAGCGGCTCTAAGATCGTAATTGAGTGACGCGGAATCTCCACTGTGAATGAGGACGTTGCTGTTGGCAACGGCGGGCACGCACAATGCGATGGTCAGGCCGCTGGAGTAATCGTTTTTGTGTGTGTATAGGTCGGTGGCCTTCAGGGAGAGAATCACGCCGCCGGCGTCCTCGCTGACGGTGTCCAGTTGGGCGACAGCATCGTTGACGTGAGTCGATTCCGTAGAAAAGAAGGGAAAGGAGATGGAGACGTGGCTCTCTTTTCGAATGCCGTACGCGAGCACGCCTTCGTTTACATTGACGCCGGGGCGAGGAGCCATCAGCAGTTGATCGAACTTGCCGGCGAGGGCGAGCGTGAGGCCATCGCCTGCGCGCGAACCAGGGAGACCGAAATCGAAGTCCACATCGAGCAGCGCTGATCTTGTGGTGGTCTTCTGATAGGTAGCGTGGATGGAGAATTCATAATTGCGCCTGATGGCTGCCAGCGCTTTGGCGTAAAGATCGTCCTTTTTTTTCAAGATGGCCTGCAGACTGGCTTGCAACTTTTTCAGTTGGGCGAGGCCGTCGGCGCCGACGAGCTTTTGCTCGAGGAAGCTTTCCAGACGAGCTTTGAGCCAAGTGTCGAGCGAATCGAAGGAAGTCTGGTCGACAAGGGATTCGATGTTGCTCAGATTGAGGCGAGCGTTCACTGCACTCTGGAGATTCGTGAGGAAGGCTTGGAGCTCGCCGCCGTCGAGAATCTGACTAGCGCGTTTTCCGGCATTTTGGATGGCGGTCAAGGCTTGGGAGTTTTGCAGCGCGGCGAATAATCCTTCGGAGGCAAGGGACTCGAGCGCTTGTCCCGCGGTGGTATTCAGGAACGCCAGGTTCGCCAACGATGTCTGGATCAGGTCGGTGAGGTCGTCCTCGGTGAGGCCGGCAACTTTGCGGGCAATATCGGAAATCGCCTGGATTTCCTTGGCCTGGGGAAGCCTGGACCAGATGAGTTGTGTGGCGGTCTGTGGCAAGTTATTCCAAATATCAAAGACCCTCTGGATGCGACCCTTAACGTCGTCGAAGTCCGCCGAGAGATTGGCCAAGCCGGTGATCGACTGAACCAATTTTTGGGCTTCGGTGTCCGCCAAGTTGACAAAGGGGCCAAAGACCGGCTTGTTGGGGTCGGCCCAATCGGTGACGTGGCCGAGAAGCTTCATGATTTGTTGACCGTGGATGCCTATAACGGCTCTGAGCAGTTCGTCGAAATTTTCGGGAAGTGGAGGCGTGACCGGAGTTGCGGTGAGGGAGGCGTCAAAGCCGAAAGTCCAATCGTTCACGCGAAGTTTGTACAATCGCATGTGAATTTTTTGGGCGCTGGTCTCACGACTTAGGACCACGGCATATTTTCCAGTGAGGCTGTAGCCGAGCGAGGCCGTGAGTCCCGCCTGGAGCTTCAAGCCGATGTCGCCTTTCAGGCCCAGTCCTGCGACGGCGCGGAGCCAGTTGAACTCGTAGCCGAAAGTGAGCTCGGCACTGAGGCCGAAGGAGCCATCGACTTCGGAGATGATCGTGGTGAAAGCGGGGAGTTTGGTAACGTTGGTTACCTGGGAAGGTAGTCGCCAGGTGTTGATCAGATTTTTGAGGCTGGCAAATGCTTCGGCATTGTGCGGCACGGCTTGGACCAGGGCGTAGTAGCCTTTGCGGCCGGCATTGGCGTCGAAGGACAACGATGCCGATGGTCCAAGGGCGACACTGCCGGCAGCGGTTGCCGAAATATCGTAGCCCCAGCGAAGCATAAGGAATTTCTTGCTCCCGTCGGCAGAAAAATCGAGCGCATCGGAGATTTGGGAAACCAGGTCCGCTTTGTCCAGCAGAGCCGCGCGAATGTCGGCGGGACTGGAGAAGACACCAATGGCGGCGTCGGCGGCGGCAGAGAATCCGACGTTGGCGGGACCAACCTTGATGTCGTTATCGGGTGAGACGGACAGTTCGGCGCCGATCAGAAGAACATCGTTCGACGGCAGGGGCGCTGGGGGCTCCAGAAGCGCCTTTAATAGCTCAGGATGTGAGTTGGCATCGATTTCGACAACTCCTTGCGCGAAGTTGTGGTCCAAAGAAAATGGAAATTTCTGCGCCGTCAACATGAGATTGCCTACCGCGGGCCTCCTGAATCAAAAGTGTGTTCCGACCGACCTGAGAGTTCCTGCTGCTAACAGATGCTTGCGAAACGTCGAAATCGCGAGCGCCATCGCCGGGCTGGCCCGCCATCTGGAAGAGGGTGCTACAAAAGTTGCGCCAATCTCTTACCGTGCGGCTCCGCAACCTTTTGGCCACGACCAGTTCGGCCCAGAAGGAGGGCTCTCGGGAAACTTTGTTGGAATAGGATGCAAGAATGCCGGACGGAGAGGCACCAAATTTTCGTGTGCGATTGCCTGGCTGGGCATAGTGAAAAATCGGTGGCCACGAGAACCGATCGGGATTGCCGAGGCTATCGCTTCGAGTAGACATGATGATAATTTTCCTTGCTGTTTTGTGAACGACGCAGCACTGAATCGGCCTCAGTTCGTCAGTGAAAGGGATTTAGCAAAACCAAGTAAAGGAAAGTATCCGTAATTAACCGAAAGTGATAGAATTGGTGCTGTTCGAGGAGCGGGCGCTGATCGCATGAAGATTTCTAGAGGCAAGCAGGCGGGGCTGCAGGCGATCTCGGACGCTCGAGGAGTAATCGCCGCGCTGGCGATCGATCAGCGCGACGCGCTGCGGAAGTTGCTTGCGAAAGCGAAGAATGTGCCGGCGAGCGAAGTACCCGGGCAAATGCTGGAGCAATTCAAGCAAGCGGTGAGCCGAATTCTTACACCTCATACGAGCGCGATCTTGCTGGATCCGGAATATGGCCTTGCTGCCGCACGGGCTCGAGCGAAAACGGCGGGACTGTTGTTGGCGTACGAGCAAACCGGATACGACAAGAATGTGCCGGGAAGATTGCCGCGGCTGCTCTCGGGCTACTCGGTCGAGCGGCTGGTTGCCGAAGGGGCGGACTGCGTCAAAGTGCTTTTGTATTTTTCGCCATTCAGCACGCCAGGCATCAACGATCAGAAGCGGGCGTGGGTTGAGCGCGTTGGCGCGGAGTGCGGCGCCGCGGACGTACCTTTTTTTCTGGAGCTGGTTGCGTATCACGATGATGTGGAAACGGGCACACTGGAATTCGCTCGGCTGAAGCCTGAAATTGTGGCGCGCAGCCTTGAAGAATTTTCCCATTCGAAATACGCTGTCGACGTTTTCAAAGTAGGAGTGCCCGTGAGCGTGGCATTTGTTGAAGGTATCGGCGAGGCTCTAGGGTCCAAAGCCTACACTCGCGAGCAGGCGCTGGGCTGTTTTCGGCGGAGCGATGCGGCCGCTGGACATCCGTTCATCTATTTATCGGAAGGCGTAAGCGCCAAACTCTTTCACGATGCGCTGGGGCTCGCCGCGGAAGCGGGTTCGAGATTTTCCGGAGTGCTGTGCGGACGGGCTACCTGGAGCGATGGCGTGGAGATTTATGTAAAACATGGGATCTCTGCGTTGGAACAGTGGCTGAGCGTTACAGGTCTTCAAAACGTGGAGGCAGTGAATACGCTTTTGACTGCGGCAAAACCTTGGTTTGCGTTTTACCGCACCAGGGCCTCAGCGGATATTGCCAGCTAGGGCTGCCGATTGGAACTGAAGCCCCAATTTGTGTGCGTCAGCGCCAACCCGGCGATCGACAAGCGGGCGCGTGCTACAAAGTTGCAGCCGGGAGCGGTGAACCGGCTGCGGGAAGTAGTTCCGGAGCCAGGTGGGAAGGCGGCGCATGTAGCGTTGGGGCTGGCGGCGTTGGGGGAGTCACCGTTGTGGATCGGCTTTGCGGGAGGAGCGAACGGACGGGATCTGGTCGCCGGGCTCAACGCGGAAGGAATTGAGACTCGCTGCGTGGAGATGCAATCGCCGACGCGAGTCAATCTCGCCATCCTTGACGAAGCGGGCGTGGTCACGGAGGTGCTCGAGCCGGGAGGGGCGGTTTCAGAATCTGAGGTCCGTCTTTTCTTGGAGACGTGCAAGTCTGCATTTGCAGCCGCGGGTGGAAATGCTCAGGTAATTTTTTCGGGGAGTTTGCCCCCTGGAGCGCCACAGGATTTTTACTCGCAGCTGATTTGCGCGGCGCGCTCCGCAGGCTGCAAGACGTTCCTTGATACCAGCGGCACGGCGTTGGAACTGGGGCTGCAGAGCCGGCCAGACGTCGCAAAGCCGAATAAAGAAGAGGCGGAATTGCTGACAGGGAAAGCGATCACGGGAATTAACGACGCGCAGACCATGCTGCAACAGATTCTTACCGGCGGCGCCGGTGGTGTAGCGTTGAGCCTGGGCCGAGATGGACTACTTTGGTGCCCCGGTAAAAACCAACCGATATACTGGGCGCGAACTCGGGTTGTTGACGCGCGGTCAGCAGTCGGAAGCGGCGACGCGACGTTGGCGGGGCTAGCAGAGGCGACTGCCCAAGGGTTCACAACCGAGGAGGCTGCAAAGTTCGCGGCCGCGTGCGGAGCGGCGAACTGTTTGGCGGCGTCACCCGGGAGAATACGACAGTCGGATGTACAGGAACTGATGAAAGCGACCGTAGTAGAGAAGCTTGCGTGAAATTGAGGAAGTCAGGTGCCAATGGCCAGGACCTTTTTGCCCGACCATCTGCAACCAAGGATGGTTATGCGCAATAGAATGAAAGTCAGTGTGAAACCGCGTCCCTAGCGAGGAACTCCGATCGATGAACAGTGTAAACACCGCAATTCGTAACTCGGCTACATTTGCCGAGATTCTTTCTCAACCTGACATATGGCGCAGGGTTCTTCAGGAACTCAGCGGCAGCGGAACGTCTTTCGAGAAAATTTGCAACCAGACAAGTAAACGAACGACGTGGTTGTTTGTAGGATGCGGTACCAGCTACTACCTTGCCGAAGCGGCCGCGGCATCGAGAAGATTGCAGACAGGACAGGCGGCTGTCGCTGTTCCGGCGTCCGAAGTCATGTTGTTTCCTGATGCAGCGGTGCTTCGCACGCCGGATCTTCAGGCGGTAGTGATCTCGCGATCTGGTGAAACGTCGGAAGCGTTGCGGGCGCTGGAATTGCTGCGCAATCGCCACAAAGTCCCGACGCTTGGGATCACTTGCGGGACGAACACTCCACTCGAAGCGGGTTCCGATTTGAGTCTGAGCCTGCACACCGCGAACGACAAGAGTCCGGTGATGACCAGATCCTTCACGTCGATGCTGATGTCTTTGCAACTTGTCGCTGCACGCGCATCCGGCGACGCGAAAATGTTCAGTGAACTGGAGAAGGTGGCGGATTGTTGTGCTTCGCTCATCGACAAATGGTCAAGCAGCGTCGAAGAGTTCGCGGCAAAGCGAAATTTCGCGGCTTACCCTTTTCTTGGGCAAGGACCGTTTTACGGGATCGCACGGGAGGGGGCTCTCAAGCTTACGGAGATGTCCTGCTCATTCGGCCAGCCTTTCCACACATTGGAATTTCGGCACGGGCCGAAGGCTATCGTCACGCCGGAGACGTGCCTGACTTTCTTCCTTAGCGATAGCGGCAATGAGGCGGAGCGAAAAGTGCTGCTGGATATGAAAGAGCTGGGCGGCACAGTGATCGCCATTTGCAATCGAGCAGACTCGGAGGTCCGACGTAGTTGCGATCTGGTATTCGAACTGGAAGCAGACGTCCGCGAGGTGGCTCTCCTCGCGCCATTTGTCGTTCCTGTGCAGCTGATGGGTTTTCACACCGGCGTGAAAAAGGGCCTGACACCTGACAATCCTCGCAACCTTAGCCGCGTTGTTCTGCTCGATTAGACCCGCCGAGAGCTAACGATGCCTGATTTCGACGTTAGTGTGGTGGGTGAGCTAAACCTGGACATGATTCTGGGTGGGTTGCCGGCGGCGCTGGAGCGCGACCGCGAATATCTTGCCACCGACTTTACTGTCACGCTAGGGAGCTCGTCAGCAATTTTCACCCACAATCTGGCCAGCCTGGGCAGCACCGTCGGCTTCAGCTCCTCGATTGGCGACGACGCGTTCGGCGAGATGTGTCTGCAGCGGCTGGGATCTTGCGGCGCGAATCTTTCCGGCGTGCGCAAATTTCAGCAGCAGCAGACCGGCGTCACCGTGATTCTGCCTAACGGCGCGAAACGTTACATCCTCACGTATCCGGGAACGATGACGGATATGAGTTACGAAGACCTCGACCTGGGTTACATACTTCGCGCGAAGCATCTCCACTTGTCTTCATACTTTCTTCATCGGGCCTTGCGACCGAGAATCGCTACGCTGTTTCGCAAAGCGAAAGAGGCCGGCCTCAGCACTTCCTTGGATACCAACGATGATCCCGAAGGAATTTGGTCGGATGATTTGTTGGAGGTGCTGCCGTTTGTGGACGTGCTGCTTCCGAATGAGCGGGAAGCTTGCTTGATGGCTCACACCGACAATCTGAATCGAGCTACAGATTTCCTTGCGGGGAAAGTGAAGCTGCTGGTGGTCAAGCGTGGGGCGCAAGGGGCATTCGCGCGTAGCGGCAGGGAAACATTCCGCGCTGATCCGGTCAACGTTACCATGGTCGACCCGATCGGAGCCGGTGACAGCTTCGACGCCGGATTTATTCATCAATTCGTGCGCGGGCAGGGAATTGAGCGGTGCCTGGAGTTCGCCAACGTCACCGGCGCGTTGTGTACAACGCGGGCGGGCGGAACCGACGCGTTTCGGGACAGCGCCTATCGGCGGCGTTTTCTAGGCGAAAATTGGAAAGAAGCGCTCTGAACCCGGCGCCAGGTTAGCGGCCGGCGCTGTGCGGAGAATCAGCTGGCGCGGCTTGCAGCAGCAAGCTATCGTCGAAGGCAACCTGCAAGTTGGCGGTGGGCCCGGTCACAATGCCGTAATCCTTGTTATTCACATAGTCGGTCACGCGATAGCTTCTCGCCTGGAGGCCTCGCAATTGAAGCGAACCCGTCCAGTTTCCCGCAGTAGCACTTGCGTCCGTGCGCGCGAGTAACTTTTTGTCCGGTGCAAAAAACGCGTAGTACATTGACCCATCTTTCTCGATTGCGTAGCCCTCCGGCACATCGTATCCGATGGTGTAGAGATCGCGAAACGCGCCCTTCGACAACATCTTATCGTTGTAAAGTAAAATCCACTTTTTCCAGTGAGCGTCTTTCTCGGGAGTCAGGTACACGGTCTTATACTTTGGATCGTTGGCTGGCCAGGTGAATTTGGTCCCGAGCACGCCGCCGGTTCCGAGCGTGGATGCAAAATCTCGGCCGGTGTCCTGCTCCTTGCCGGAAAACGCTCCAGTGATGCGCGTTAATTCCACGTGATCGCCGTAGACCGCCGCACGAGGGCCGAGAATCGCTTTGTACATCTTGATCCGGCGTCGCACTTGTGCGGAACCAACTGGATCGGCGGTTACCGCCTGGTCCATATAACGTAGCCAGGCCAGACTCGGCGGCGTTCCGCAGGGGCAGCTCTGCGTGACGCTGTTCGGTTTCAACCCGCGCGTAGTCTGAAAAATGACTTTGTAGACTTCGCCCATTGCGTAGGTTGAGTCCATAGGTGACTTGTGGTGATGCTTGGGGTTGTAGCACGGAGGAACACTGTAAATATTGTCGAGTTTGTGGCCATCGAATCCCCAATCGCGGACAAACCGCTCGGTCAGTTGCTTGTGGTAAGCCTGCACTTCCGGTAGCGCCGGGCAAAGCGTTGCCAGGTTCCGCGCCATCCGCGCGGGCTTGCCGTTCTTATCCAACACAAGCCAGTCCGGATGTTCTTTCAGCACATCGGGAACGACGAAGTTGCGCGCGCCAAAGCTGTTGCGGCGATCTTCGACTCCCAGAGGCAACCACCAGATCTGGACCTTGATTCCTTGCGCATGAAAGTCGTCCACCATTTTCTTGATGGCGTCGCCTGGAAAGGTGTCGGCTCGCGGCTGCCAGTCCCCGTAGTTGTCGAACCATCGATCGTCCAACGTGGCCCAGTGAATGGTCATTTCTTTCAGCTTCGGGATAGTGGAGATCATTTGCGCTGGCGTTACGTCCGATTCGTAACCCCACCCACACCAACTGACGGCGTAGTTTTCGTCGTTGTTTTCCGGCCGAGCCAATCCTTCGCGCTCGACGGCATCCGACCACATTCTCAGCGGTTCGTAGTAATCACCGGAATAGACGGCAACGAAAGTGCGCGGCGTGGAGAACGTATCCCCTGGCTTCAACGCAGAATTCACCGGCACTTTCACCTCGGCTTGCACGAGTCCGTGTTTGTTTGTCTCGACTGGCATCGACACTGCGATTGGCAGAGTTTCTATATGGCCAATGGCCTCGCCAACGGTGCTGGTCCAGAAGGCAACAACCGGGATGCCTCCGCCGACTTGACCTAAATCATCCTTCGTAGCCACCGGCGTTCCGAAAGGGTTCTCCTGCGAAAAACTCGCCGGAATCGGAAACACGTCGTCCCGGCCCCACTTCAAACTTGAACCGGCAAACGACCACATTTCATGCGAGGCGGCTTTGGCGTCGGTGAGTTTCGCGTCGAGCACATGCCGTTGCAGCGTCACACTCTGAAGTTCAATTGAATCCTGCGAGGCATTGCGAAATGCCGCCGAGAGAATGGCCATGTTAGGGAAGTCATCGTAGACCTCCACGGTAAGCGTTTCGTCTAAGCGCGCTGAGACACTCGTGCCATGGACCTCGATATGTCTTCCCGTGCGGCCGAGTTTGCCGGTGGCCGGCGAAACGGAGGCACGCGCAAGGTCGAGGACGAAATCGCTCACCGGGCGTTTGCTTCCGGCCACGTAGACCTCCGGAGCTGATGCGGCGCCCGGCTGATCCAAAGTGAAGTCTTCGCTGGCACCGTGGAGCGCGGCGCGCAGAGCTCCAGAAGAACCGAGAATGAATCCAGCGGTCGGCGTGCGGATAGTGATTCCGACGGCGCCAACATCGACGCTAACCATCGTTGTATCGGCTTTTTGAGCCGGGCGCTCTTGCTGCTGGCAGCCCGAGTAGCCGAGCAACGTGCTTGCGAGAACTGCGATTACGTTGCGTCGCGCCGTATTCATATGGAGTTGTGCGGTTAAGTTCTTTTCGGTCTAGAAAGAAAGCTTCAGTGCAAACTGAATCTGGCGTGGATCCCGCGCCGCAGTCAGAAAGCCGAACTCCGGAGTCCCGAAGGTCGTGGTATTGATGGAATTCTGCGGCCCCGACTTCGCGAATTGCAAGTTGGGGTGATTGAATACGTTGAAAAACTCCGACCGGAATTCCAGCTTGATCTTTTCGGTGATGTGAAAATTCTTGAACAAGCTGAAATCCCAGACCTGGTAACCGGGTCCGCGCAGCGTATTGCGGCCAAGATTGCCGAACGATCCCAACGCCGGATCGCCGAACGCGCAAGTGTTGAAGAAAGTTCCGGGCACGCAGGGCGTTGTGTTGGGATCGCCGATCAGATCCGGCCGCTGCTGTCCGTCGGAATTTGCGAAACTCGCATTTCCATCCGTGATTGTGAACCAGTTGCCTTTGGACAGCGTAGTGATGCCCCCAAATTGCCATCCGCCTGCGATTTGGTTGACCAGCCCGCTGGCATCTGACAGGAACCGCTTGCCGCGGCCAAACGGAAGCTCATAGAGATAGCTGAAAACAAAGCGATGCCGGATATCGAAATCGGAATTTGCGTGTTCCCACTGCGGCGCTAAGTGGAATCGGAAGTCGCCGCCGTTCTGAGCGCCCAGGTCCGCGCTCGAGGCTAGGTCCAGCGAATGCGCCCAGGTCCAGGCGGCAAGAAATGTCAGGCCGTGCGAAAAACGCTTTTCCGCACGAACCTGGAGCGAATCGTAGCGCGATCTGCCTTCCGATTGGATTTCCGCGATGAAGCCGTCGATTTGGGGGATCGGCCGCCGGGAAGCAAAATCCGCGTTCGGATCGTCGGTGGGCGTCGCTTGGTTGGCGTTAAAGAACAAATACTGCTTGGTGCCTTTTGAGCCGGCGTAGCCGATCTCCAACACCGTGTTCGACGGCAGCTGATATTGGGTCGAGAGATGCCACTGCTGCATGTACGGGGTGACTAGATGCGGATTCAGCGAAAACAGGAACGGCGTATTGGGATCCACCAGGGAATCGGCGGGGAAGCCGCCGGCGAAGTTCGACAGTTCGGGGATGCTGCAATCCACGGTCGTGGGGTTGGCCGCTGCGTTGCCGCATTGCGTGTTAAAATTTTCGATGGTGAAGAACGGCGGATTAAAGCCCATGCTGGGGTTCGACCACGGACCGGCTTCGTTGCCACCGTAAAAAATCCCGTAGCCGCTGCGCACGACGAGCTTGTCGGTTACTTGGTAGGCCAGTCCGATTCGTGGTGCGAAATTATTCAGATCTGGACTGATCAAGCCGTCGGTGCCGGTAGCGTTCAATGGAATGATGCTTGCAATGGTCGGAGTCAACTGCACGTTCAGGCCTTTTGGCACGATCAAACTGGCGGTGCTGAGGTCAAACGTGGCCTGCTGATTGTGACGCTCTTTGATGGTCGCGAACACCTCGTAGCGCAAACCAAGGTTCAGCGTCAGCCTGCTGGTCACCTTCCAATCGTCCTGCGCATAAAAGGCAAAGGTAGGCCGGTGATAGTCGATGTTATGCAGATTGTTGATCGAGCCGCCGTCGGACAATCCGACAAGGAAGGAAGCAAAACCCGAACCTCCGGTGAAAAGCGCCGCCGGGTCGGGGTTGTCGGTGAATACCGATGAAAAGTCGAGCGTGCCACGCGGCGCCGCCGGTTGAAAAATCGTAAACTCCTCGGTCCGGATTTCCGTTCCGAACTTCCAGGAATGTTTGCCTCTCACCCAGGTCAAGTTGTCGAGAAAGTTGAAGGTATTCTGGATTTCATGCGACGGCAGGAAAGTGGGACTGCCAATCTGTGAAATATCGCTGAAGGTGATTTGCGGCAGCCCGCCATTATCGCTGCCTTCGGGAATTCCGGGAACACCGCCTGGGATTCCCAGCAGGTCAGCGCTGCTCTTGTCTGCATTCTGTTGAAGGCGTTGCGAGTTTACCCGGTTATAGCCGACCCGGAATTCATTCGTTAGCGCCGGATGGAAAAGATGCGTCCAACTCAACGCCACGCTGCGATAGGCGTTGTCTTCGACTCCGCTGAAAAAGCCGCCACCGTCACCGTTGGTGGAGAAAAAAGGCCCGGGAATGTTGCTGGGCTGATCTTCATAGCTAAATCGGAAAAATCCATAATCCTTGTCGCTTATTTTCTGATCGATGCGAACGTCGAAATTGTTGCGGCTCTCCGACCGCACGGGATTGGATACGAAGTTAAATCCAAGTCCATCGACATTGGGCAGCGGAAACAAATTCGTGAATGCCACGGCAAGAGGATCGAGCATGTTCGTGGGAATGATGTTCAGCGGCTTCCCGGTACCGTCGTACTGAAAGGCCTGCCCACACAAGCCATTGGCGCCGGCCAGGCGCGCATTAAAGATTTCACCGACGTAGGTCGTGTGCCCGAGGCAATCCGTGCCAACCGGCTGGCTATAATCGATCTGCGACGAAAAATCACCACCTCGCTGCTCCAGCGTCGGCACCGTGGAAGTTATCGTTTGAGCCTGGCGAATACGCAGGCCCTCATAGTCGACAAAGAAGAACGTGCGGTTCTTTATGATCGGGCCACCAAACGTAACACCGAACTGATTCTGCTTGTACGGTGCGATCGGTTGGTCTGCGGGATCGAAGAAATTCTTGGCATCCAGCTTCTCATTGCGTAGAAACTCATAAGCGCTGCCGTGAAACCCGTTGGTGCCCGAGCGAATCGTGGCATTTATGATCGCGCCGTTGCCGCGGCCAAATTCAGCGCTATAGGCGTTTGTCTGTACCTTGAACTCTTCTAGCGCCTCCACGGAAGGCTGAATCACGTAGTTTGTTTCGTTCAACAGGTCGGGCAAATTGGAATTGTTGTCTACGCCGTCGAGCAAGAAGTTGTTCTGTAAGGAGCGCGCGCCGTTCGCGCTGAATCCGAAACCGCCCTCATCGCGTGATCCTGGCTCGCTGGGAGCCGTGCCCGCAGTCAGCAGCGCAAGCTGCGCGAAGTTGCGTCCGTTCAACGGAAGGTTGGCCACGCGCTTGTTATCGATCACCTGGCCTAATTCTGACGTTTCCGTTTCCAGGAGCGGAGCCGCTCCGCTGACCTCCACGCGCTCGCTGACCTGACCGACTTCCATTGTGACGTTGACGACCACGCGCTGTTGCACATCGAGCGCCACAGGAACCGAGACTGCTTTCTTGAATCCGGTCTGCTCCACAGTGACGGTGTAATTTCCTACTCGCAGCGGCCCGGCTACATATTCTCCAACGTCGCTAGTGGTAGTGGTGAATGCTAGGCCGCGATCCACATCCACAACTGTGACTTTCGCGCCCGCTACCAGGGCTCCAGAAGTGTCTTTTACCGTGCCGGCAATGCTGCCGGTGTCTTTTTGCGCGCGAGTCGCGTCGCAAAAGAGCAGCACAGCGGCGAAAAATAGAAAGTACCGAGAACGCAGAGTGCGAAGAGAAATCACGAGTCCCTCCTGACGTCACGGCAGCAAATTTCGAGATGGCCAAACCCAAAAGCTAAGATCTCCCGGCTCTGCTTGCGAGGTGAGGCACGCGCGAGTCGTTCAATTCCGTTTCGCACCTAATTGCGTTAACTTACTTTTACTTTCGTTATGCTGCGGATGTCAAGAAAGAAGTGGATGGCCGCCGGCGGGGGGCCATCGTGGAGCCCAGAGCCTGGTGCTAAATTGTGGAAGTAAAGCTCAGACGAGTTTTACTTCGATCCCTGCGTCTCGAAGGAGGCGAAGATCATTTCGCGGTATTCCGTGATCGGTGATCACTTCGTGCACAGCGGATGGCGGCACGATATGCGAAAGGCTCCGCCGGCCAAACTTGCTGGAATCGCACACCGCCACGGTGTGCTTGGCCATTTCCACCATGATGCGGTTTACCTTGGCTTCCAGCAGATTCGGTGTGCTAAGGCCATAGTGCGCATCGAATCCGTCCACTCCGAGAAACAGAATATCTGCGTGAAGATAACGCAGCATCTCCTCTGCAATCGGCCCGACCAGCGAAAATGAATTCTTGCGCAGGGTACCGCCGGTCAAAATCACCTCGATCTCCGTGCCCGCGAGGTCTGCCGCAATATTCACGGCATTTGTCACAATCGTCAATTTGCGGACCGTTCGAAGGGCTCGCGCGATTGCCGTCGTGGTTGTTCCCGAATCCAGGATCACCACCTGGCCTTCCTTTACCATTCCGGCTGCTGCCGCCGCGATCCGCAGCTTTTCCTTGTGATGCAGTTTTTCTTTCTCGCGCAGCGTTGGATCTTCCAGCACTCCTTCGCTGATCAGTGCGCCGCCGTGCGACCTGTGCGCCAGCCCCTGCGACTGAAGAATGTCCAAATCCTTTCGAATGGTCACCTGAGACGTCTTGAATTGCCGTGCCAGCGTGGTAACCAGCACTCGTCCTTCGCGGTTCAGCAGCTTTACGATTGCGCGACGTCGTTCTTCGTTTAGCATTCGGCAAACTCCGGCTCGTCGTTACGGTGCGAATACCCGGGGCACAAGCCTTCGCACGTTATTATGATTCATACCGTTTAGTTTCGTTTAGCTGTTTGCTCGACCACAAGGGGCAAACACAGGCGCTTGACTCACCCGGCGCTCAAATCCGACCAAGCTTCAGCGCATCTTCTATCACTTTTCCGCGCTAGTCGCCAGATGAGCTACTGCGTTGCGTGCGTATCTATTGCTTGGTATGGAAGCAGATGCGATCCATTGTGCATTTGCGTGATACGCGGCCGGGGGAAGTGCTGGCGAATATGTTTAGCGGCCAAGAGCCCGCGTTGCGCCGCCTCTTTGCGATGGTCATACACATGGCGGAGTGTTCGGACCAGCTCCGCGGGGGCCGGCTCGAACCAGGTAAACGGTCCGGTCAGTTTGCCCAACGGCGGCGGTTCGTCCGGAACGATTTCTTCACGCGCGCTCACGAGATATGCGGTCTGCTCCGAACAAAAGGCCTGTGAAGGGCCTCTCGCGCTGGTGATTACGGGCTTTCCGCAGGCCATGGCCTCGAGCAGCAGCATTCCAAATCCCCCGGCGCGATAAGGCAGCACAAAGGCATCGCACCCCCGGCAGAGGCTTGCCAGCGTGACATCGTCGGTCGCATCCTCAACATTTGAACGCGGGCACAGCGCGAATCGTTTGCAGTAAGCTGAATTTGCCGGACAAGTGAATTGTGCGCGTAAGCGCCGCCACTCCCGCAGACCGCCAGCAGCAAGCTGACGTCCTCCCGGTCATCAAATGCAGCCTTGAAGGCCTCCAGCAGCACATCGACGCCTTTGCGCCGGATTGCGCCGCCGACAAATAAGAACACGAATTTGCGCAAACCTGCCGGCCGCGACACGGATCCCTCCGCTGAGAACAACGTGATATCGATTCCGTTGGGTATGACATACCGGCGTTCGGAGGCAACCCCAGCTCACGGCTTTGTTCTCATCGCTCAAATCGTGAGCGGCCAGAAATCCGCCGGGCTCGATCTTGCTTAGGATATCGGCCACGTTGTGTTGAATTTCATTCGCTCGTGCCGCACATCCGCGAAGACCAGATCAAACTTGCCCGATATGGATCGGAAATCTCCGGTCCTGAACTCCACTAGTTGCGTCATGCCATGCCTTTCGCGAAAGGCGTCTCGCGATCTTTTCAGCGCTTCTGCCGGCGATAGCAGGACCGTCGCTGGCGGAAGCTCAGCGTCGGCAATAAACTGCCCGCCACTGCGCTCATGGGCATCGAAGTCCACCCCTGGCCAAAAGCACGCACGCTACCAAAGTTTCTACCGTTCCCTCGACGAAGTGAGCTCCGCCATTAGAAGACCTTCACGCGAGCAGCAAATTCATCGATTCGCTCCACGGGAACTTCCGCCTCTCCTCGCACTCCCTGCTTCTTGTCCGCTCTCCCGCCCTCGGAGTAGACTCTTCCATTCGATCCTTGCTGGTGCATGACTGGAATCACGCCTGCGTATGACCATCCCTCTCCAGCTATGACTGACTCGCACACCGGTTCACTCGCTGCCGAAACCATTCGCGAAAGCTCCCTCTACAACAAGGACCTCGCCCCCGTCACACTCGAGCGCCGCACATGGCGCACCTACAACTACGCCGCTCTATGGATTTCGATGAGCGTCAACATTCCTACCTACATGCTCGCCAGCGGCATGATCGCCGGCGGCATGAACTGGAAGCAGGCGCTGTTCACCGTTTTCCTCGGCAATGTATTGGTGCTGATTCCCATGTTGCTGAACGCTCACGCCGGCGCCGAATACGGGATTCCGTTTCCGGTCTTTGCGCGCGCCTCGTTTGGAGTCCTCGGCGCAAACGTGCCGGCAATCCTGCGCGCCTTGGTTGCCTGCGGCTGGTTTGGTATCCAGACCTGGATCGGCGGCGAAGCCATCAACGCCATGATCGTCGCGCTGGCCCCGAGCTGGGCGCACTTCGCCTACGGCGCCGCGGTCTGCTTCGCATTCTTCTGGCTGCTCAATGTGCTCGTGATTCTTCGCGGCATCCAGATGATCCGCTTCCTGCAGGGAATTTCCGCGCCCTTCCTGCTGCTGATAGGTCTCGCGCTGCTACTCTGGGCCAAAGCCAAAGCCGGTGGTTTCGGCCCCATGCTTTCCACTCCCTCGAAATTTCAAACCTTCGGCGAATTTTTCCGCTTTTTCGTGCCGTCATTGACCGGCGTGGTTGGTTTCTGGGCCACCGTCTCGCTCAACATTCCCGATTTCACCCGCTACGCGCGCAGCCAGCGCGATCAAGTGGTCGGCCAGGCTTTAGGCCTACCCGCCACCATGACTTTCTACTCCTTCATCGGCATCGCCGTAACCTCCGCTACGCTAATCATCTTCGGCCAGGCGCTCTGGGATCCTGTCGCGGTGCTCTCGCGCCTCGGCAATCCGTTCGCTGTGGTGTTGGCGATGGTCGCGCTCCTCATGGCTACGCTCAACGTCAACGTCGCAGCAAACGTGGTTTCTCCCGCCAACGATTTCTCCAATCTCTCCCCGCGCCGCATCAGCTTCCGCACGGGCGGGCTCATCACCTGCTTCATGGGCATCCTGATGCAACCATGGAAGCTGATGGCCAACTACGGCAGCTACATTTTCGGCTGGCTGGTCGGCTACTCCGGATTCCTCGGCCCCATTGCAGGAGTTCTGATCTGCGACTACTTCGTCGTCCGCAAGAAAATCCTCGTCGTCGATGACCTATATCAACGCGGCGGCCTCTACGAGTACCAACGGGGCTTCAACTGGCAAGCCATTATCGCCTTAGCCGCCGGCGCCGGAGTCGCATTCATCGGCCTTATCGTGGCGCCGCTCCGCGTCCTGTATAACTACGCATGGTTTGTTGGCTTCGCGGTCAGTTTTGCGGTGTATTTTATTCTCAAGCCGTCGCTGGCCGTAAATCGCTCCGCGACCGCTGTAACGTCGGACGGCGTCGGCCGCTGAGCAAATTCCGGACGTCGTGCAACACAAGGGAGAGCGCCATGGAATTCGGCATCACCATCAAGCCCGACATCACCATCGACCGCATCGTCAGCCTCACGCGCCAGGCCGAATCCGCCGGCTTCACCTACGGCTGGATTTTCGATTCCCACGTGATCTGGATGGAGCCATTTCCCCTGCTCACGCTGATGGCCGCCAACACCAAGAAAATGCGTCTTGGCCCGTGTGTTACCAATCCCGCCGTCCGCGATGTCACCGTCGCTTCCAGCCTTTTCGCCACACTGAACGTCGCCTCGCACGGTCGCATGGTGATGGGCATCGGCCGGGGCGACAGCTCCCGCCGCGTCCTTGGTAAAAAACCCACTACCCTGGAAAATCTCCAAGACTTCGTCAATACCTTTCGCGAGCTCAATGCCGGCCGCTCCATCGATCACGAAGGCGTCAGCACAAGATTCCCGTGGGCCAACGCCGGTATCCCTCCGGTGTGGGTCGCCGGCTACGGCCCAAAAGCTTTGCGCACCGCCGGGCGCATCGGCGATGGTGTGATCCTGCAGTTCGCCGATCCCGATTTGATTTCCTGGTGCCTTGGTTTCGTCCGCGAAGGCGCAAGGGAAGCTGGCCGCGACTTCAGCAGCATCGAAGTGATGGCCGCCGCCCCCGTCTGGGCTTCCGATGATCTGAAAACCGCGCGCGATCGCGTCCGCTGGTTTCCAGCGCTGGTCTCGAATCACGTTTTGGATCTCATTTCCAAATACAAACCGGAAGAGTTGCCGAGAAGCCTCACCTCCTTCGTCCAAAATCGCGGCAAATACGATTACCGCCATCACTGCGAAGTCGGCAGCGATAACGCCGACTTCGTCTCCGACGAGGTAATCGACCGCTTCTGCCTGGTCGGCCCCATCGAGCAGCACCGCAAGAAACTCGAAGCGTTACGCAACGTAGGCGTCACCCAATTCAACATCTATCTAATGTGCGGCGACGAAGAAAAAACTCTCGACGTCTACGGCCGCGAAGTTCTTCCACAATATGCCAACGTGTCCGCGTAGGGGCGCAGCATGCTGCGCCCCATCTCGGCAAGATCTCAAAACCTTGCGTCCGCCCCATCTTGGCGTGTCAATCTGAGGCAATCCGATGAGGATTGCCGAAGGACCTCAACGTAAAATGTCGCCGATCACCTCAACCGAGCAACGCTTCAACTGAGGACCAACTATGCGCTTCGACACCATCATCAAAAACGGCACCATCATCACCGCCACCGACACCACCCTAGCCGACCTCGGCATCAACGGCGAAAAAGTCTCCGCCATCGCCGCGCAACTCCCCGCCGAAAACGCAACTAACATCATCGACGCCGCGAATCATTTCCTTCTTCCCGGCGGCATCGATGTCCACACCCACCTCGACATGCCTTTCGGCGGCACCACCAGCGCCGACGACTTCCAGACCGGCACCACCGCCGCAGCCTTCGGTGGCACCACCACGCTGATCGACTTCGCCATCCAGTACAAAGGCCAGACCCTCCGCCACGCCTTCGACACCTGGATGAAAAAAGCCCACGACAAAGCCACTATCGACTTCGCCTTCCACTGCATCATCACCGACCTCGGCAGCGCCCAACTCGAAGAAATGGGCCAGTTGATCCGCGAAGGCGTCACGAGTTTCAAGCTCTTCATGGCCTACCCCGGCGTGTTCATGCTCGACGACGCCAGTATCTTCAAAGCCATGCGTGAAGCCGCCAAGCACTCCGGCCTGATCTGCATGCACGCCGAAAACGGCGGCGCCATCGACGTCCTCGTCCAGCAGGCCCTCGCCGAGGGAAAACGCGCCCCGAAATATCACGCCCTCACCCGACCCACCACCGCCGAAGCTGAAGCCACGTCGCGCGCCATCGCTCTCGCCGAAATGGCTGGCGCTCCCGTCTACATCGTCCATCTCTCCTGCAACGACGCGCTCGAAAAAGTTCGCGAAGCCCGTGACCGCGGCCTCCCCGCCTACGCCGAAACCTGCCCGCAATATCTCTATCTCTCGCTCGAAAATATGGACGCCCCCGGCTTCGAAGGCGCGAAGTACGTCTTCACTCCGCCGCTACGCGAAAAATGGCATCAGGAAAAACTCTGGCAGGGCCTGGCCCACGACACCCTGCAAGTCGTCTCCACCGATCACTGCCCGTTCTGCTTCAAGGAACAAAAAGAGTTAGGCAAGGACGACTTCACCAAAATCCCCAACGGTGGTCCTGGCATCGAACATCGCCTCAGCCTCATCTACACCGGCGGCGTTCACGCCAAACGCTTCTCTGCAAATCGCTTCGTGGAAGTCGTCTCCACTGCGCCTGCCAGACTTTTCGGTCTCTTCCCGCGCAAGGGCACGATCGCGGTAGGCTCCGACGCCGACATCGTCATCTTCGATCCTGCGGCGCACGACGTGATCAGCGCAAAAACACACCACATGCGCGTCGACTACTCCATGTTCGAAGGCATCGCCATCACCGGCATCCCCAAAACCGTCCTCTCGCGCGGCCAAGCCGTCATCGACTCCGGCAAATTCGTCGGCCGCCCCGGCTCCGGCCAATTCCTCCGCCGCCAAACTTACGCCGGCGTTTAGACCGTCTCGCCCGGCTGTAGCCGTCGTTACTCGCCACCAGCCACCACCTTGTACGGCCGCATCATCTCGTTGTCTTCGTGTTCCAGCACGTGGCAGTGCCACACATACCGGAACTCCTGCCCGGGCTTCGCCACTGTGCCGGCAGGCAAATCAAATTTCGCAATCACCCGCGTGATATAACCCGCATACGTCTTGATCGTATCTTTCCACGCCGGCCGTTCATTCGACTCCGGCGGCATCGGGATTCCCGTGTAAACCAGCTTGCCCGACTCCTGATACTGCTTCACATCAAATGGTTGCCGGTTCAAAACTTGAAATTTGACCAGGTGAATGTGCACCGGGTGCACGTCCCCGGTCGCATTCGCAAACGACCAGATCTCCATCGATCCCGCCTTCGGATCCTCCGTGATGGGATCGTCCCAGTGTTTTCCTCCCAGCAAACCCATCATCGTGTAGCCGTCTGAAGGCCGATCCATTTCCGTTAATGACACGACCCGCTCGCGCACCGCCAATCTCGGATTCAGTGGAGACATCGGCACCAAAGTTTCCGGTAGCGCGCTGGTATCCCGGCCTGCGAGCGCCTTCGTCACCTTGAACAGCATTACCTCGGCCGGAACCACCTCGCCGCCGCGCGCATAGGGCGCCGGGGCATCGTTGCTCATTGCCAAGTGCCCCCCTGCGTGCTCGCTGAAATCGATCACCACATCGAACCGTTCGCCTGGAGAAAAAATCAGGTAGTGCGAACTCAACGGCGCGGGCAGCAGTCCTGCATCCGTCCCGATCTGCCGGAATGCCGGCGCATCCACCGGTTGCCCGTTCGGTTTGCCGTTCTTGTCCGCGGACGCCAGCGTCAAATGATAAAAGCGCGCATTCGATCCGTTCACCATCCGAAACCGGTACTTTCGCGGTTCTACTTCCAAGAACGGGGTCGCTTTTCCGTTCACGCAAATCGTTTCGCCGAAATATTCCTGCATCCACATCGGATGCGTCCCGTTTTGCGCCGGCGGATACCACAACGATCCATCCGCTAAAAACGAGCGATCCTGAATCAGCAGCGGTATCTCATACGTTCCCGCAGGCAAATTCAGCGCGTCCTCTTCGTCATCGCGAATCAGATACACTCCCGCAAGGCCCGCCACCACGTTCAGCCGCGTGATCCCCAGCGCGTGATCGTGATACCAAAGCGATGTCGCCGCCTGATCGTTCGGATAGTGGCTCGGCGCCGCATCATAGGTCGGCCCGGTTTTCCCATCTGGCGTGATCCACGCCTCCGGGTAACCGTCGCTTTCCGGCAAGACCTGTGCCCCATGCACGTGTACCACGGTTCGCACTTCCGGCACGCCTTCTTCACTCCCATGAATGCTCGTATCGATCGGCAAAAAATGTTTCCTCGGCAACTCATTCGTCCATTTCACCGACAATGCCTGCCCTCGCCGCACCTCAATCGTCGGCCCAGGCCACATCCCGTTGTAGCCCCACAACCGCGTGGGCGGCAGATCGCGATGCACCTTGCCATGAAACTCCCGTGCCCGAATCTGCAAGACACTCTCGCCACGCGCCGCCGGCCGAATCACCTCCGGCACCGGCAAGACATCCACATACGGCGTCAGCAGCTTCGGTTTCCGCGCCTCCTGCGCCTTTTTCGTGTTCAACCCGCGAACCGAAGCGCCAGAAAATATTCCCGCACCCGCAACCAACCCCAACCTCAACAATTCCCGCCGATGAATCCTCACCTCGACTCCCACGCGCCACGCGCGTCACCGCTAACCTGTTATCCCGATCGACGCAGCCCGCTTTTTCTGGCTCTCGCCCGTTTCTCTGTTGAAAACAACGAGCGCGGGTTGCGGAGTGGAGAGATCGTGGCGAGACCGCTCGGTTTAGAGATCGGCCCGGTCCATCCACAAGTGTTGGGTTCAACCAGCTCCAAGAAAATGCGGCTGCCGGCCGAGGCACTGCGCCCCAGCCGGCAACCCACATGCTGTTTGGGTTGTCTTCAGTCCTTGGAGAAGTCCGGGCGGTTGAAGTCAAACATTCCGAAGCAATCACCAAGGGCCGGTGAATTCAGCGGAACGTACTCATCCTTGCCCACTCGAGGCTCAGGCAAATTGTCGCGGCTGCGCTTGGTCACCGTCGGCAAATTCCAGTTGCGTTCGATGAACTTGAGCAGCGAAACGTGATCGTAGTACACGTGCACGACGCGATTCTGTTTCGAGTACGGCGAAACCACGAGTAGTGGAATGCGCGTGCCGTCCCCGAAGAAGTCCACCGGCTGCACGTAGCCCGAGTCGTAGTACCCACCGCCTTCATCAAAGGTGACGAAGATCGCGGTGTCTTTCCACAATCCGGGGTTGTTCTGCACCTCGGTCACGACCTGCTTCACAAAGCCTTCGAACAGGTCGAGCTTCGAAGAAGCCGGGTGCCCATCCGAGTATCCGCTGGGCTTCACGATGGAGACCGCAGGCAGCGTGCTGTTCTGAATGTCATTGTGTAGCGCGTCGGTGTCCGCAATGTGCGCAGTGCGCAGAGCATCGTTGGTCATGATGTCCGTCGCATACTGGAACGGATTGCAGATATTGCAGTACGCGTCATATGGATTCGGTTTCGCCTTCGGATCCTTCTCCGCCGCAATCGAATCCGCAACATAACGGTCCCAGTGTTCGCCGTAGTACTTGAACGAAACGTTGTGCTCCATCAGCACGTCGCCGATGTGCCGCACATTCGTCGGCGGAATTGTGAACGGAGACACCGAAAGCGGTAACTCCACTCCATTTCCCAGATAGCCCGGGTTGTAGTTGTTCAGCAGGTAGTAGTGATCTTTCTCGCAGTTTGGATTCACTGGCCGTGGCAGCGCCTGCAAGTAATTGACGACCGCAGGAACGCCTGGTTGGCCGAGGTCGGAGCAATTGCTGTAGCTGCCGCCGCCGTAGCCGTCCTGGTCGTAGTAGTTGTTCGTGCCAGGCTGCGGATTCGGATTCTCGATCTGGTTATCGGCCGGCTTCGCGGCGTTGCCCTTGCCGTCGCTAAACCAGATGGCGTCACCGTAGCCGAACATGATGTGGTTCGCGCCGGTTCCGCCCATCACCGACTGGTGAAAGTTGTCGCTCAGCGTGTACTTGTCCGCCAGAAACTTCATGTACGGCGCATCGCCCTGTTGCATGTTGTAGAACGCCATGGCCGTCGAGCCTTCGCCCGTCGACGCCGGGCCAAAGCCGGAAGGCTGCGCTGCGCCGTTGTTACCCGCTCCAATGGTCACCTCTACCCACGGAAACAGGTCGGCCTTGCATCCGCTCGGATTTCGCTTTGTGGCCAGATCGGCGTTGCAATCGAGCTGCTGCCACATTTGGTAGAAGCGATGCACCGGGCTCGCCGCATAGTCGTCGTATTTCACGCCGGGCGTCAGTTGGAAAACCCCTTCGCCGATGCCGGAGAGATTGTTGATGCGCGTGTCGGGAACGCCGCTGTCCAGCCCCGACGCTCCAGTGAGCAGGTCCAGGTTGTAACTGGGGAACAAATCCGGTTCGGCCTTCGTGGCGGTCGCCAGGGTCACGAACGGCGCGGGAGATGTGTCGCTCGCAGCTTTCGGTGTTCCGTCGGTGAGTGGCGTCGGAATGTTCGCATAAAGGCTCTTGGACGGCGGACTGAGTTCAAAGGTCCCGCCGTCGCTTACCGCGCTGTATTGCGCGGACAGCGAGTAGTTCGGGCCCGGCGTTCCATCGGCCTTGATGATCCCCTTGGACAACAGGTTTGAGATGCCCTGCAATTTTCTGGGCACATAGGTGGCGTAGACGTGGTCGAAGCTGCGATTTTCTCCAATGATGATGATTACATGTTTGATCGGCGACGTGGTCTTGCGATCTCCGTTGTGTTCGTGAGGTTGGGCTTGTACTGGAGGCCCAACCAACAACTGCGATACCACAAACGCAGCGAGGGTTTGTTTCATGAACTGCTGGCATTTTTGCCGGACGGATCGGCGTGAATGCATCGATTCAACCTCCCAAGGGGACGAGTCGCGTAATTTGCACGGCCTGGGAGGTGTCGATCACGCGCGCATGAAGTTGTAAGCGCGTCGTGTTACGCGCGCGCGACAACGAGGTGAACTGCAGGACAAACTCGAAGAAAAACCGGCGACCACGAGAATTTACAATTTTTTGGTTGTGTGCCGCGTCGCAGCCACTACTAATTCCGACGAAAACAACAACCGTCAGGCTGGTTTCTGCTCATAAGTGTCAAAACTAGAAGCGATGGCACGAATTTCGTCCAGGGTTTGGTCGCGATGCAGGACGCCATCTTCCAAAACGAGCTCAAGCTGGTCGGTCCCTTCGATCGCGCGCCCTTCTTCGCGCTTCACGGTGACGAATTCATCGCCTTCTTCCAGCAGAACGAAGCGGCCCGCTCGCGAATCTTTGCCCGGATCGGTGATCGGCTGCTTGTAGACGTCGTGCCACTGCCCGTTGATATCAATCGCCGAGCATTTCAGCGCGAAGCGCAGCGTGTCGCGGTTCAGTTGCTGCAGCAGGGCGCCGCCCATGCCAAAGCTCCAGTTGTCCATCGACCAGCCGCGTCGCGTGAGCTGCGAAATCATGTTCTGGATGGTGTAATAGTTCACCCCGTCGCCCTGGATGAAGCGCACCTGCGGAGCGATGACCTTCCATCCTTTGCCATTGACCTCGAATCCGAATTTCTCCGCGGCGATGTTGAAGAGTTGCTCGAGCACGGTCACTGCTTCGCCGCTATCAGGACGGATCACCAGCGTGCCTTTGCGCTGCATGACTTTGTCATGCAGCTTGCCGCCCCACAAATCACGCACCGCTTTGTAAATGTCATAGGAATCGCTGACGCAGGCCACGATGCCTTCCGAAACGTTGTCGAGGATATTTTCGTAGGCCTCAGCTTCGTGTTCGCGGCTCCAGGCGGTGATGGTGGAGTGTTCGGAAGCGGGAATACTGACGCCCGGCATGGCGGCTCCGTAATATTGCTGTAGCAGTTCGATCGCGGTGAGATTGTCGGTGCCGACGAAATTGAAAAGGTGCGCGGCGCCGCCGATGGCCGCGGATTCGCGGCTGCTCACTCCGCGAAATCCGAAGTCGTGGAGCTTGTAAGGTAACAAAGAAGGATCGCCGGTGCGCACCAGCGCTTCGCCGATTACTTGTTTGATGGCGCGGCTTAATGTCGCCACGGTAATGGGATACCAAACCTGCAGCAGGACGGTTTCGGCCCAGTTGGTCAGCCAATAAAATTCCGGGTCGGTGTTTTCGATGGTGACCAACGCATTCTGTGCGCTCAGCACTGATCCTTCTTTTACCGCTTTGATTCGTAGCGGCAGCATCCCGCCATGTTTCGCGTACAAACTCTTCCAGCCTTCGTAATTGAAACATTTCGGGTTCCCGCCAAAATGCTGATACGCAAATCGGTGCGCTTCTTCTACATCTTCCAGCGTGAAGATCTTGCCGGCGAAATTGGACTTGACGATGTATTGCAGCCCGGCCATCTCCGAGTGATCGAAGAAGCCGCCGCGGGAGCAGACGTAGGAGTAGATATAGCGCGTGTTCGGCGGATACTGCCACCAGTGCGTGAGCTTATAGCTGTCGGTGGAGAGGATGGGGTTGAAGCGCAGAGGTTGGATGTCGGCTCCTACTGGATCGCGATGAAAGTTTGACGTTCGTGGTTCATAGCGGTTGCTCCAGGGTGAAGGCCATGAAGAGAAGGCGGTCGTCGCGCTGGATTTGCAGGACCACTGGAGCGCCGGGCTTCAAAGCCTGCAGGGCGGCGCGCAGGCGGTCGAGAGTGGTCATGGGCTGGCCGTTCAGAGTGCGGATCACGTCTCCGGTAGTCAGCGGGATATCGGCACTGGCCTCGTTGGATTTAGCGGCAACGATGATCCCGTACGGGTCGCGGAGATCGGGGGCCATGGCCGCGACGCGCTTGTCGATTTCAATTCCCAGAATACCGAGCGGGCGAACCAGATTTTTCTCCGGATCGGCAAGCGCGCTGATCTGATCCATGGAGTCGCTGCGCTCCATCATGGGCACATCGAACGCCAGCTTTTCCTGGCCGCGCATAACTTCCAGGTGAACTCTTTCGCCGGGGTTTACCGACATGAAGCGGAATGAGACGTACGGAACACTTTCAGCCATGCGGCCATCCACGGTGAGCAGAATGTCGCCCGGACGCAGGCCAGCGGCAAGCGCGGCCGTGTCCGGAAGCACGTCGGAGATGATCACGCCGTAGCTGTGCGGGAGATTCAGGGCGGCGGCCAGCACCGGCGTAATGGCCTGAATACCAATTCCGATTTGCGCGCGATGCACATGCCCGAATTTGCGCAGTTGCTGATACGCGACGCTGACTACGCTGCTGGGAATGGCGAAGCCGATTCCTTCGTTGCCGCCGGACTGCGACAGGATGAACGTGTTTACGCCGACGACGGCACCGTCCACATTTACCAGCGGTCCGCCGGAATTTCCGGGATTGATAGGCGCGTCGGTCTGAATGTACACCATCGGCGAATCGGGATCGGTCTGACGCGCGACCGAAGAAACGACCCCGAGAGTTACCGTGTTGCGCAGTCCTTCGGGACTACCGAACGCCAGTACGATTTCGCCTTGATGCAGGTTGCGATAGGACGCCAAGGGAAGAGCGGTAAGTTTGACCGTGCTGTCGAGCTTGAGCAGCGCCAAATCGATTTCGCGGGACACGCCGACCACGCGGGCAGGAACGATGTTCGTTCTGGTGGAAAGAATGGAGCGGATGGAATTGTCGCCGGAATTGTCTGCGGATAGGACTACCTGCACGACCTGTGCTCCGGAGACGACGTGCGCGTTCGTGATGATGTAGCCGGAGGGATCCATGACGAAGCCGGAACCGATGGCGCGCTGCCGTCCGATGACTACGCCAGTGTTGCCGTGCTCGGCGGATTCCGAGGTTCCGTAGCCGGTGACCAGGATCTGCACCACACTGGGCGAAACCTTCTTGATCAGCGCGTCGACCGACTCGTTGAACTTGTGCAGTTCGTCGGCAGAATGATCCTGGGCGGCCGCCGTCGCGCAACACCAAGCAGCGCCGACCAGCGCGAACGAGAGGGCGCAGCACACACTTCGGATGGCGGCAAATCTAAAGGGCCCGCTTCGGAAAGCGGCCGCTACACGAGCTTGCGCGTTGCGCTTACCGCTGCTTTTGATAGGTTTTTCTTTGGACCTAACTAGGGATGTTAACGACATAGTTTCTCACACGCCGATCTCGAACACGCCGATCTCCGACACGACGGTCTCTCACACGAGCAGCGAGTTTACCGCGTACTGGGTGAGGAAGAGGAACAGAGGTCCGTGGCGCCAGGAGAAGGCCCCTGGCTGGTTTTGGTAGCCGCGGATTCTAGAGGAGATCAAGTCCTTTAGAATGAACAGTTACGTAAGTGCGGGTTCTAAGGGCTTAAGTGTGGGTCTCGACCTGCCGGAAAGGCGAGTTGTGGCTCGCCGGAGCGCTTGGCGGCGGATCGAGCTTCCGGCCGTCGGCGCGCGAAAAGGGGTTGGATATCCGGATACACAGCGGAGAGTAGCACACCTGTTTACCCTTTTGTTAACGCTAATGTTTACTGGTTGAGTACTGAAATGATTTCGCAGCGGCGGCGCTCGGACCTGCGAAGGAGAGTGGAAGCATGAAGTCGCTCCAAACTCGCACGCTCCTCAATCGGACGCTTCGAGGTGGAGGCGAACCAGGTGGCAACCACGCGGAGCAAAACTGGGCCGGTGTGCTAGGCGTGGTTGTGGCCCTTTTGGAGCGATTCGCCGTTGGGGCGGGAGAGACGGAGGAGGCGACGCAGGTGGCGGACCAAGTTGTAGATGGCAACGGCGGCAAATCCAGCCACGAGGTAGACACCGATGTGATTAAGGATATCGGCCGTGCGACGGAAGTCTTCGGATCGCGGGCCGTTCTGCGCCAAGGCTACCCAGTTGCCTGCTTTCAGAAGGAAGAAAAGCATGACGATCCACGCAGTGGCTGTGAGTGCGCGATAGATGACCATGACGCGCAACCAGTCGGGGCGCACGAGGTTGATGAGAACCTGGACAATTCCCAATCCGGCCAAAGCCACGACCGGCCAGTAAAAGTGATGCCAGATCGGAGCCGGACGCAGAAAGGCGGCGGCTGGTCCGAAGATCAGGAAGGGCGCGCCCTGTGCGATGCGAAGCCAGACAAGACCGACGCAGAGTGCGACGAGCTGAGCGACGGAGTCGAAACGTGAGACGCGAGCAGATTCACTTCGGGAAACGGGCCTGGGCTCGTCCTGAATGGCGAATGCCGGATGCAAGATATGCGTGAGTTTTCGAGGGTCCCAGCTATCGGGATGTTTCTTCCAGTGGCGATCGGCGATCGAGAAGATCAGGGTGACCACGACGAACTGACACAGAACTCCGTAGAAAAGCGAAGGAATAACGCCGCTGGCGTGAGCTACCTGGCCGCTGAAGAAGAGCGCGGTGAAGACGACCAGTTGGATTACGCTCGTGATTCCCAAGTTGAACATCAAGACGCGAATGTAGAAGGGAAACAGCGTCGGGCCGATGAGTTCGCGGCCGAATGAAACGTTGCGGTGATCTTCGCGGAAGCGGCCAGCGACGATCAGTGGGTGACCATGCCGCTTGAGCATGGTTTCGACCTCGGAATCGGTAAGCGGGCGGCCAAGTTCGGCCTCACGGTCTTCGATCTGGCTACGCAGATCCTCGGAGAGCTCGCTGACGATGTCGTCGCGTTGGGATTCGGGAAGGGCGCTGCGGACAGAAGCTAGATAGCGATCGAGAAGTGTCATGGAGGGCTCCTTACCTGCCGAAGATCTGGAGGGCTGCGAAAGATATGCGGCAGACCTCGACAAGGATCTGAATTGAGATTTGGCTGAATTGGCAAATGGTGTTCAGGCCGGACTGGGCCGCCACCAGGAAAACAGAGGAGACGAGAACGATGAGCAGGGCGTTGCGAGCGCTTCCGCCCACCGGTGGTGTTGCTTTGGAGTTTGCTGCACGGACTTCACGATCAAGCGTGTTCATAGAACCACTCCTTCGGTCATTCCCTTCAGAGATGAATCGATGCTTTGCCATTCGGCAAGCAGTTGCTGGAAGATCTGTTTGCCTACGTCGGAGAGGACGTAGAAGCGCTTGTTGCGCTTGTCTTCTTCGCGCCATTCACTGACCAGCAAGCCCTGAGTCTCGAGGCGGCGGAGGAGCGGATACAGGGTGCCTTCGTCTACGGCCATGCCGTGCTCTGCCAAAGCCTTGCGGAGGGTGTAGCCGTATTGCTCGGTGTGGAGCTGGGCGAGGACAGCGAGGATCAGAGATCCGCGGCGGAGTTCCATGCGGAGGTTTTCGAAGAGATTGTTATCGGAGGTCATGCTGTGTGGCACCTACTGTGTGACACTCACTGTACGACATACACTGTGCGTTGTACAGTATTGCTTGTCAAGTGTTTTTTTGGGGACTGGAGGAAGATTTTTGTTTTGGGACAGAGAAACGCTGGTTGTTCTCTTGTTAAACGCTCTATTATGTGGGGGTTATGATTCTTGGCCTAGGTGGGCAACGCACCGAAAGGCGTTCTCCTTCGGAAGGCAGCCGTTACCGGGGTTCTGTTGGTTGCGAATTTCTGTAAGAGATCCGTCGACTACTACCGACAGACCACCCTGTGCGAGAGGCGCGCAAAGGGCAGGCCACCCAGGAGCTCTTGGAGCTCTTGGCGAGCGCCGGATGATGTTGAGAAGGCTGAGAGCGAATTCCTGGTTCGGGATTTGCGGGTCGTTCATCGGATGGTCACGCCGGGATGACGTGGCTGTGATTTGGTGCGGGAAGCGTGGGAGGATAGCCGGAATGGTCGAGTAGAGTGAAAAGGGGAATTGGTAAGTCGTTCAGCCGAGAAATCACGGGCTGAGGACGCCGTATCGAGAAGCTGAGACGTTTCCTCAGGGGCGAAAGCCCATTTCGTCGCGGCGAATATGTCGACCTTTTCGAGGCTCAGGTCACGACTAGAGGTCCGACCGCCGGTGCCAAGTTCGATTGCGCATCGGAAGGGAAGGTAGAGCCTTACTTCGGGGGCTGACAAATCTATGGCGCGAATGCAGACCATTGAAGGCGTTCGGTTGGAAGAAAGCCGGACCAGAAAGAAATATTGGAAGCGGTGGGGGCCGTATCTGTCGGAGCGGCAGTGGGGGACGGTGCGTGAAGATTACAGTCTTGGCGGGACGGCGTGGGAATTTTTTCCGCACGAGCATGCCAGGTCGCGCGCGTATAGGTGGGGCGAGGACGGGATCGCAGGGATCAGCGACCGGCACCAGATGATTTGTTTCGCGCTGGCAATGTGGAATGGGCGGGATGCAATTTTGAAGGAACGGCTGTTTGGGTTAAACGGGCACGAGGGAAATCATGGCGAGGATGTGAAGGAGTACTACTTTTATCTGGATTCCACCCCGACGCACAGCTACATGCGCATGCTGTACAAATATCCGCAAGCGGCGTTTCCGTACGAAATGCTGGTGGCGGAGAACCGGCGGCGCGGCAAGGAGCAGCCGGAATTCGAGTTGATGGATACGGGGGTTTTCGCGGAGAACCGCTACTTCGATGTGTTTGTGGAGTATGCGAAGGCGGACGTAGAAGATGTGCTGATCCAGATTACGGCGGTGAATCGCGGGCCGGAACGCGCAGCTCTGCGGCTGCTGCCGACGCTGTGGTTTCGCAATACGTGGTCGTGGGGTAGGGATCTGCGGCGTCCCATCGTTCGGCCTGCGAGCAGCGTGCCGGGGAGCGTAGGTGCGGAGTTGCAGCACTGGCAGTACGGAAAACGGTGGCTACTGTGTGGCGGAAAGCCGGAATTGATTTTTACGGAAAACGAAACGAACTATCAGCGATTGTTCAACACGCGGAACCGTTCGTATGTGAAGGACGCATTTCATTCGTACGTCATTCAGGGCGACACGGCGGCAGTGAATCCAAAGCTGTGCGGGACCAAGATGGCGGCCGTATATGCGATGGAGCTGGCGCCTGGAGAGTCCACGACGTTGAAGCTGCGCTTGACGGACTTGGATCCGCTATCCATGTCGGAGAACAGCAGTGGGCCGGTAGGCGGCGTGGCGTCGCCGGGCGGGGGGGAGCGCAGCGCGGGAGTGCCAGCGTGCAATGATTTTGAAGCAGGCTTCGACGCGGTTTTCGTGCAGCGGAAGAAAGAAGCGGACGAGTTCTATGCCACGCGGATGCCGACGGGATTGTCGGACGACGCGAAGATAGTAATGCGGCAGGCACTAGGCGGAATGTTGTGGTGCAAGCAGTTCTATCACTACGACGTGAAGCATTGGCTGGAGGGCGATCCGTCGGCCCCGCCACCGCCGAAGGAGCGGCTCCAGGGTCGGAACAAGGAATGGACGCACTTATACAACGACGACATCATTTCGATGCCGGACAAGTGGGAGTATCCATGGTACGCGGCGTGGGACCTGGCGTTTCACTGCATCACCCTGGCGCTGGTGGATCCGGATTTCGCGAAGGAGCAGCTGGTACTACTACTGCGCGAGTGGTATATGCATCCGAACGGGCAATTGCCGGCGTATGAGTGGGCGTTCGGGGACGTGAATCCACCGGTGCACGCGTGGGCGGCGTGGCGGGTTTATAAGATTGAGCGGCGCGTGCGGGGCGTTGCGGATCGCGGGTTTCTGGAGAAAGTTTTTCACAAGTTGCTGCTGAATTTTACGTGGTGGGTGAATCGCAAAGATCCCGACGGAATGAATATTTTTCAGGGTGGATTTCTGGGGCTCGACAATATCGGAGTGTTCGACCGCTCGGCGCCGCTACCGACCGGAGGACATCTGGAGCAATCTGACGGAACGAGCTGGATGGGGATGTATTGCCTGAACATGATGGCCATCGCGTTGGAGCTGGCGAAAGAAGACCCGGCTTATGAGGATGTAGCGAGCAAATTCTTCGAGCACTTCGTGAACATCGCGCATGCGATGAACGATATGGGAGTGAACGGGAAGTCGCTGTGGGACGACGCGGACGGATTTTATTACGACGTGCTGCACCTGCCGAGCGGGGAAGAGCACTTCATGAAAATTCGCTCGATGGTGGGGCTGATTCCGCTGTTTGCGGTGGAGACGCTGGAGCCGGAGATTGTGGATCGCCTGCCGGGATTCAAGCGGCGGATGCAGTGGTTCATCGACAATCACACGGATGTGCCGGAACACATTGAAATGACGCAGCGGTCGGGACGCGGCGTGCGGCGACTGCTCTCGCTGGTCAACCGGAAGCAATTACGGCGGGTGCTGGCGCGGATGCTGGATGAGACGGAGTTCTTGTCGGACTACGGCGTGCGCGCGCTCTCGCGCTATCACCTGGATCACCCCTATGAAGTGCACGTGAATGGCCATGTGAACCAAGTGGACTATGAGCCGGCGGAATCGACGACGGGGCTCTTCGGTGGGAATTCGAACTGGCGCGGACCGATCTGGATGCCGGTGAACTACCTGCTGATCGAGTCGCTGCAAAAGTTTCACCATTATTACGGCGAGGATTTCAAGGTGGAATGCCCAGCGCGCTCGGGGCGAGAAAGCGACTTGTGGCAGGTGGCGGCGGAGATTTCGCGGCGGCTGATCCGGATTTTTCTGCGCGGGAGCGACGGGCGGCGGCCTGTATCCGGTGGGACGGAGATTTTTCATATCGATCCGCACTGGAAGGACCTGATCTTGTTCTACGAATACTTTCATGGAGACAATGGGGCGGGGATTGGCGCGAGCCACCAGACCGGATGGACCGGATTGGTGGCGAAACTGATCGAGCAGAGCGGTGAGTAATGGGGCCGAAGTCGGCTTCGCGAAGCGAGCGCAGCGAATGTACCGGATTTGCTGCGGATGATGAAGCGGCTGGCGCTGCAGGTGCCGGCTCTGCCGTTTGATGAGCGGGCAATGGCGCGAACCTGGACCACGAACGCTACCTGATGACGAACTGGCTGCGTCGCACGGAATAGTGACGTTGGAGCGCAGCGGCGAACTGTAGAATCGACTGCAATGACGTCGCGAATCGAAAAAACTCGAAACAAGACAAGCGCTCGGGTAGCTGATCGCGTGGAGCGAGGATCAGAAGGCGCGGCCGGCGACGAAGCACCGGTGGGGCGGGTGCGTACACGTGCGGCGAAAAGCGCGGCGGCCGCGGGAGCGCGGCGCGGCTCTTCGAATGGAACGATGGTGAAGTTTGGGCGCGAGGTGTGCGGAAACTTGGATGCCGCGGAGACACGCGAGTGGATCGCGACGAACGGCATCGGGGGATTTGCGTCGGGCACGATCGCCGGATGTTTGACGCGGCGCTATCACGGGTTGCTGATTGCGGCGCTACAACCGCCGGTGGGAAGGACTCAACTGGTCGCGAATGTAGATGAGACCGTGCGCTACGCAGACGCGGAGTACCGGTTGGGGACCACCCAATGGTCGAGCGGCGTGGTGGATCCGAAGGGCTTCCTGAACATTCAGAGTTTCCGGTTAGAGGGCATGACGCCGGTGTGGACGTACGCGCTGGCGGATGCGTTGCTGGAAAAGCGTGTGTGGATGCAGCCGGGCGAAAACACCACGTATGTGAAATACACGGTGTTGCGGAGTAGCGGCGCAATCGAGATGGAATTCAAGGCTTTGGTGAACTACCGGGATTTTCATTCGTCGACGCATGCCGGCGACTGGCACATGGGAATTGACGCGGTTAAAGACGGTGTGAGAGTTACGGCGTTCGATGGTGCCGTACCTTTTTATATGAAGTGCTGGGGAGCGGAGTGCGAGGCGCGGCACGAATGGTATCGCGGATTTTTTTTGCCGGTGGAGAGGGAACGCGGGCTGGACGACAGCGAAGACCATCTATTCGCGGCATTGTTTCGCACGAAATTGAGCGTGGGAAAAAGCATGACGTTTGTGGCCACGACCGAAGCCGAGCCGTCCGCGGGGCTCGATGGCGACAAGGCGGCGGAAAAGCGCGTGGAGCACGAGGCGGGATTGCTGCAAACCTGGTTGACGGGGAACGACAAAGCCAGCGAGAGTCCGAGTTGGACACCGCAACTGGTGCTGGCGGCGGACCAATTCGTGGTGAAGCGCAGTTTGCCGGGGAATCCCGACGGGAAGAGCATCATCGCGGGATATCACTGGTTCGGGGACTGGGGCCGCGATGCGATGATCGCGCTACCGGGCGTGACGCTGGCCACAGGTCGCGCAGACGTGGCGCGGCAGATTCTGCTGGCGTTCGCGGGCTACGTGGACGGCGGGATGCTGCCGAATAATTTCCCAGATGCGGGGGGAAAGCCGGAATACAACACCGTGGACGCTGCGCTGTGGTATTTCGAAGCGGTGCGGCAGTATTTTGCGGCGACCCAGGACGGGCGGACGTTGCTGCAACTCTTTTCCACGCTGGCGGAGATCATCGACGCGCATGTAAAGGGAACGCGCTATAACATTCACGTCGATCCGGCGGACGGGTTGCTATATGCGGGGTCGCCGGGAGTGCAACTGACGTGGATGGATGCGCGTGTGGGCGATTGGGTGGTGACGCCGCGGGTGGGAAAGCCCGTGGAAGTGAATGCGCTGTGGATCAATGCGCTGGCGACCATCACGCAGTTTGCGCGATTGCTGGCCCGGCCGAATGAAGGCTACGAGAAGCTGTTGGCGAAGGCGCAGAAAAATTTCCAGAAATTCTGGAACGAAGAGCGCGGGTGCTGCTTCGACGTGATTGACGCGCCGGACATTGGAAACGATGGCGCGCTGCGGCCGAACCAGATTTTTGCGGTGGCGCTGCCGGTGAGTCCGCTGAATGAGGATCAGCAGAAGGCGGTCGTGGATATTTGCGCGCAGCATTTGCTGACATCGTATGGATTGCGGAGCCTGGCGCCGGGTGAGCGCGGATATACCGGGCACTACGCAGGCGGACCGCGTGATCGCGATGCGGCCTATCACCAGGGGACAGTGTGGGGCTGGTTGCTCGGGCCCTTTACGTTGGCGCATTTGCGCGTGTACGGAGATCGTGCCGAGGCCATGCGGTTTCTGGAGCCGTTGGGAATTTCGGTGCATATGTATGGGTTGGGGACGCTCGGGGAAATCTTTGAGGGAGATGCCCCGTTTACGCCGCATGGATGCATTGCGCAGGCGTGGACGGTGGGGGAAGTGTTGCGGGCGACGCGAGAGATTGCGAATTATTCCGAGCAGTGAGGGTGATTGAGGCGCCGATTGAGAAAATCGGCCGGCTTTGGCTTGTTTAGGATGACAAACGGTCAATGCTGAACAATTTCAAGACGCTGCGATATTGCCGAGATGGGGCGCAGCGTGCTGCGCCCCTACTTTTTGGCTTGAGACTTTGCGAGTTCGTAGAGTTCGATGAGGATTTTCCCGCCATCGCTGGCCGCTACCAGGAAAAAATTGATGCGTGTGCCGTCGGCCCCGGGACGCGGATGCGGATAAATAGGAGTGATGTCAAACTCCTGCTGCAAGAGCGCGGTCGCGCAGTCCAAGTCCGAACAACGATATTCCACCTGTTGGATGCCCTCACCGAATTTCGATAGATAGCGGGCAATGGCGCCAGAGCCGCCCGGCGCGCTGGTGGTCAACACATCCAGCGAAATTTCATTCGGAAAATGCAGCTCGAATTCCTGGGCGTCTTGATCGGGCGGGATCTGCGCGAGCCGCGGGGAGCCGTTGGCCTCGCGAATTTTCGCGAAGGTTGCAGGATCAACGGCCAGGCCGACGGTGACCACTGGAGTTGCGCCGAGCAGCGCCTCAAGCTCAGCGTGATTGCGCCAGAGTTGGGTTGCCACATCTGCGGAGTTGCGTCCGGTGGTGTAAATTTCCGTGGCGGCGGCGGTGCGCGCCACAGGATCAGCGGAGGCCAGAGCTGCGATCGTGGAGGAGAGGGGACTGGACATGATGAGAAGAGAATTGTAGCGTGAGGATGCAAGCAAATGAAGCGCCGCGATCGAAGTAACGAAATTGCCTCGAGAGTCATCCCACGGTCATGCCGAAACCTGTCCTGTTAACAGTTGACGACGATCCGGAGGTGCTGCGGGCAATCGAGCGCGATTTGCGCGCACGCTACGCGCAGCAGTATCGGATCATGCGCGCCGATTCCGGCAGTGCGGCGCTGAGCACGCTGAAGGAGCTGAAGGCGCGGAACAATCCGGTGGCGCTGCTGCTGGCGGACCAGCGCATGCCGACCATGGACGGCGTCGGGTTCCTGGCGGAGGCGATGGATTTGCACCCGGAGGCGAAGCGCGCGCTGCTGACCGCGTATGCGGACACGAATGCGGCGATCGATGCGATCAATGAAGCCAGGATCCACTACTACTTAATGAAGCCATGGGATCCACCCGAGGAGAAGCTGTTTCCGGCGCTGGACGATCTGTTGAGCGATTGGAAGGCGCAGTTCCGGCCGCCGTATGAAGGGATTCGCGTGTTGGGCACGCGGTGGTCGTCGCGCTCGTATGAGCTGCGGGATTTTCTGGCGCGCAATCAGGTGCCCTACCAGTGGATCGATGTGGAGGTGGCGGAGTCGGATGCAGATGTGCGGCGGCTAGTGGAATCGCTGGGGCCGGAGGCGGAGACGCTGCCGTTGATTCTGTTTCCGGACGGACAGCGGATACCGGAGCCATCGTTTCCGATGATCGCGGACAAGATTGGGCTGCGGACTCACGCGCAGACGAGTTTTTACGATCTGGCGATTATTGGCGGCGGTCCGGCGGGGCTGGCTGCGGCGGTGTATGGGGCGTCGGAAGGGCTGCGCACGGTGATGGTCGAGCGCGAGGCTCCTGGCGGACAGGCGGGGTTGAGTTCGAGGATCGAGAATTATCTGGGATTTCCATCGGGTCTGACCGGGAGCGATCTGGCACGGCGAGCGGTGGCGCAGGCGCGGCGTTTCGATGTGGAAATTCTGTCGCCGCAGGAAGCGGTGAGCGTTCGCGTGGACGGGCCGTATCGCTATGTGAAGCTGGGCGATGGGTTCGAGATTTCGTGTCACGCGCTGCTGCTGGCGACCGGAGTGCAGTGGCGAACCCTGAATGTTCCCGGCATCGACAAACTGCAAGGCGCGGGCGTTTATTACGGCGGCGGGACCTCGGAAGCGATTTCGTGCAGAGGCGAGACGGTTTACATCGTGGGCGGCGCAAATTCAGCGGGGCAGGCGGCGATGCATTTTGCCAAGTTCGCGGGCAAGGTGGTCATGCTGGTTCGTGGCGATTCACTGGCGGCCACGATGTCGCACTACTTGATCGAGCAGATTGAGAAGACGCCGAACATCGAAGTGTGGACACACAGCAGCGTCACTGCGGTACATGGTGAAGCGCGCCTTTCGGCCATCACCGTTCACTGTTCCACCACAAATGAATCGCAGCAGCTTCCAGCTTCGAGTTTGTTCATCTTTATTGGCGCGCAGCCGCGCACGGATTGGGTGGGCAACCTGGTAGAGCGCGATCCGAAGGGCTTTATTCTTTCGGGGCCGGACCTGATGCGCGAAGGCAAGCGGCCCGCGACGTGGACGCTGGATCGCGATCCTGGCCTGCTGGAAACCAGCGTGCCGGGGATTTTTGCGGTGGGGGACGTGCGCCACGGGTCGATCAAGCGGGTGGCGTCTGGTGTCGGGGAAGGCGCAGTGGTCGTGCAATTCATCCATCAATACCTCGCCAAAGTTCAGTGAAGCGAGTGCAACCAGCGTGAGCAGCGATGGGACGCAGCGGGAGGCGGAGCGCGAATGAGCGAGACTCGAGATCGGGCGCAAATCGACGAACTAACCACAGCAATGCGCACCGTGCCCGTCCTTGCCGACCTGCCGCAGGCGGATCTGGAGTGGCTTCTGGAGCAGACAGAAGAAGAACGAATCGAGCCTGGGAAGGTGTTCATCAAGGAGAATGACCCGGCGGACAAGATGGTGGTGTTGCTGGAAGGCGAAATTCGAGGGCGGCGAGAGAGCGGCGGCCCGGATTCGCCGGTGATCACGATCCAGGCACCCACGGTGACGGGACTTTTGCCGTTTTCCCGACTGAAGACCTACCCGCTGACCATTCGCGCAGTGGTCCCGATCCGGGGTTTGTTATTCCCGGCGGGCAAATTCCCGGAACTGTACCACCGCATACCGGAATTGACGCAGCGCCTGGTGGGTATGCTCACCGACCGCGTTCGATCGATTACCCAGGTGGAGCAGCAGAGCCAGAAGCTGGCGGCGCTGGGAAAATTATCCGCCGGGTTGGCGCACGAGTTGAACAATCCCTCGGCGGCGGCGCGGCGCGCGGCAAGCGCGTTGCGCGAAAGCCTGGCGCGGTTGCGATTGGCGAGCACGGAATCCGCCATCGGCTCAGATGAATGCACGCTACTGGACAAGCGCGAAGAAGAAATTCGCCGCGAGCTGAAGCCCGCGCATTTCAAGGATGAATTCGAGCGGCTGGATCGCGAGGAAGCAATCCAAGGCTGGCTGGAAGCACGCAAAATCACCGACGCCTGGCGGCTTGCGCCTCTTCTGACCGAGGCGAACCTGACCAACGCACACCTGGAACGATTTGCGGATGCTGCCGGGGAATTGCTGAACTCCGAACTTACGCGATTCGCCACTCTGTTAGAGATGGATCGCATCGCTGACGAACTCGAACACAGCACTGCGCGGATTTCCGACCTGGTCAAAGCCATCAAGGAATATTCCTACATGGACCAGGCCAACCTTCAGGAAGTGGACATTCCGAAGAGCCTGGACACGACACTGACGATCATGCATCACAAGCTGAAGCGCGGAATCCACGTGACGCGCGAATATGAGCCCGACTTGCCGAAGGTGATGGCTTACGGCAGCGAACTCAACCAGGTGTGGACGAATCTGATCGACAATGCGGCCGATGCCATGAAGGAGAGCGGCAAGCTGAAAATTCGTGCAGTTCGCGAGAATGAGCTGGTCATGGTCGAGATTGCCGATAACGGCCCAGGGATTCCGCCGGAGGTGCAATCGCGGATCTTCGAGCCGTTCTTCACCACCAAGGGTGTGGGAGAGGGCACCGGGCTTGGTTTGGACATCGTGTACCGCATCGTAAAAAAGATGAGTGGCATCATTTCGGTGAAATCGGTGCCTGGCGACACGCGCTTTGAAGTAAGAATTCCCATTCAAGCCGCACGCTAATCGCGGCGGAGGACCCATGGCGGACGTCTGCACACATGTCGATGAGATCAAGAACGTCAAACCAAAGACCAAAGGGTGCGAGGAATGCCTGAAAATGCACGATTCCTGGGTGCATTTGCGGCTGTGCATGGAATGCGGGCACGTGGGTTGCTGCGATTCGTCGAAAAACAAGCACGCCACCAAGCACTTTCATGCCACGAAACATCCAATTATGAAATCGATCGAGCCCGGCGAATCGTGGATGTGGTGTTTCGTTGACGAATTGGTGCTTGAAGAGGACTAGGCGCGGCGGAAACCGAACAAGCCGCGATGGCGTTGCCGAGATAAGCCGCAGCGCCCCTGCGAACGACACCGACTACGGCGTTGCGGTGGCCTCTGGTTTTGCCGGGAAGAGCAGGGAAGCTGCCAGCGCAAGCAGCAGAATACCCAGCACCGTCAGGAGCGACACCGACTCCGGCACGTGCAGCCAGTAACCCGCAATCATTTTCCCGCCAATAAACATCAGCACGAACGACAGACCCACGGTCAGGAAGCGCAAGCGGTTCAGCGCTCCAGCGAGCAGAAAATACATAGCACGCAGGCCGAGAATCGCAAAAACGTTGGAGGTGTATACGATGAACGCATCGGTGGTGATACCGAAAATCGCCGGTATGGAATCGATGGCCAAGGTGACATCGGTCATCTCCACGACGACCAGCACGAGGAACAGCGGGGTGGCGTAGAGCTTGCCCTTGATGCGAGTGAAGAAACGCTCGCCGTGATAGTCGTGGGTCACGCGGAGGTGTCTGGTGGCAAAGCGCACGATCGGATTCTGCTCCGGATGAGCTTGCTCTTTCTTGGAGAAGAGCATGTGCGCGCCGGCGTAGATCAGGAACGCGCCGAGCAGATATAGCACCCAGGAAAAGCGTTGGATGAGCGCGGTGCCGGCGGCGATCATTACCGCGCGCATGATCAGAGCGCCGAGAATGCCCCATTCCAGCATGCGATGCTGGAAGCGTTCGTCGATGCCAAAGGTGCGGAAGATGACCAGAAACAAAAAGAGATTGTCGACGCTGAGGGCTTTTTCGATCAGATAGCCGGTGAAAAATTCCAGCGCAGGCTGGCGGCCCCAATAGTGAAACACACCGACGCCGAAGAGCAGGGACAGCACGACCCACACAGCGCTGGAGATCGCAGCTTCCTTCATCTCCACCTTGTGCAGGCGCCGGCTGAACACACCGAGATCAAGGGCGATTGCGACTAATACAAACAGGTTAAATGCCAGCCAAAGAAGGGGCGTGCCCATAGTTAGGAGCGCGTCGCGCGCTACGGTGTAGCTCTTCGCGCGCGGGTAGCGTTCAGGTTGGTCAGCTCGATGCGTGTGGTGCGGCCGCCTTGAATCGACACGGGCACATCCCAACGGACGCGGGTGTCGCCGGCGCCGACGTCAAGATTGAGGGTGCTGATCCAGTAGGACCCAGCGGGTAGATTGGAGAGCGAGGCGTGGCCGTCGAGGTCGGTGTCGGCCTGTCCGATCAGATATTTTGTTTGCGCGATTTCCGGCGCCATCTGCATCACCTTCTTCTGGTGTTCCGTCGTTATCTGCGCCCATTTATGCTGCGGGTTGATGCCCTCCAGCTGGAGTTCCACACCGCTGACCGACTCCGGGTGAGCCTGGATGAATTTCTTGAGCGCCGTGAAGTACTCGTCTTTTTGCTTTTGATAGCGGTCGGGATTCGCGGTTTTGTCGGCTTCGGTGTACTTGGCTCGCGGAAGTCCGCGGGTTACTCCGCCGGCGTTATTGCGCTGATAGGCCGACAGGAATTCGGGGACGTGGAGGATGTCGTCCGGGGATACAACCTGGTCCAGGTTTGGGGAAGTGAGATCGATGGCGTCATGGGCGCGCAGCCATTCCTTTAGTTCTGAAGATAGCTTCAGATCGTCGATGAATTGGTCGCGGGATGGCGGAGCTTCCTCGGTTTCCACATCCTTCAGAATGTCAGTGTAACTCTTGGTCAGCACGTAAAAGGTAACCTGGCGCACAGGCTCAGGGCGCGCGGAGGTGGGCGAGACGCGCGCAGTCAGGTCGATGGAGCCATTGCTATCCTGCGCGCGCAAGGTAAAGGCGAACCAAGAGCAGCACAGCAAAAGTGCGAGGCAGAACGGGGACGCTTTTCGCATGAAGTTCATCCTAGCAGATTGGGTTGCATCAAGAGCAACAAGCCATGTGATGTTGCGCGCAACAGTCAGGAACGAAGGGTAGGCGGCATCAAGTTAAAACAGCCGGAAGACCGTCTCAATGATCACCCATGCGGGTACATTGCGACCGGCGGCATCATGCGCGGCCGTGAATTTCCAGCCGCGGACGGTTTCGATGGCCCGCTCGTCAAGTCCATAGCCGACGCCGCGTACTACGCGGATCTGCGCGGCTTTGCCATTCGCGCCGACCAGCACGCGCAGGGTCACGGTACCCTGCACTTTCACGTGTCGCGCTTCGTCGGTGTAGACAGGGTAGGGGCAGATCTCGCAGACCGGCGTTGAGATTCCACGCCCCGAAACGCCGCCATCGCTGCGGCCGTCTCCCCCGCCATCGAGATCGCCGGCGCCGCCGTCTTCGCCTGCACCGATTCCTCGGTGGCCGGGTCCGCCGGAATTTGTGTCGTTCGCCATCCAGGGCAAGCCGACGTTGTTGTTCGACAACACCACTGGCGGCGCATTGGCGTCGAGAATGGTTACCTCCACCGGCAGTTGGTGATTGACGTTATCAGGGACGCGAGGCGACATCAGTTGCATCGAGGAATGCAGCGGGAGAAATCCGTGCGTCGCGGGAATCGGATTGGCGCTGCCACCTCCGCCCTTCAAGCCAAGCGAAGCGCGCTGCGTGGTCAAATCGGCAGGACGTTCAAAGGTGAGCGTTTCATGTGGCGGCAGAAACGGCGCGTCCCCGACGATCTTGCGAATTTGCCCGTGCGTCACCAGGAAAACCAATGCCGCGAGAATCCCGGCGTGAGTCAACAGCGACACGGTCTGCGCAGACGCAGCTTTAGTGGTCCGATCCAGCTTCAACAGATGAATCGGCGCGCCGTTGGAGGACGACGGCGTCAGCTCTGACGGAGCGATCAAGTGCGCCAGATTTTCGCGAACTCGAGTACTCCAGCGTGGCGATTCGGAAGGATGGGTGTTGTGTAGGAGAGGAGAGCGCATGGGGGCCTCCGCGCGCGCCTCTTTTGTTCGTGCCTCGACCGAAGCGAGCGGCAATTGGCAAGTCAGAAGTGGACAATGGAAGATTGGTTGCCCGATGGTCGAACCATCAGGACACGGAAACGCAGACAGTAGTTGCGGACGGACGGTGTAAAAGCCGTTTGCGGCTAGTAGAGCCGGAACGTGACTTCGATCGGTACGATGGTGGCGACCGCCTTGCCAGCGGGCCCTACTGCCGGTTTGAACTTCCAGCCCTTGACGGCTTCGATGGCCTTCTCTTCCAGACCGAGTCCGGGGCCCTTGACGACCGAGATGTTGATGGCTTTGCCGTCGGTGGTGATGGTCACTTGCAACACCACGGTACCTTGATACTTGGCCTTGCGTGCTTCGTCGGAGTATTGCGGAATCGGGCAGTACAAGCACACCGGTACGCCAACGCCGTTCACGCCGGCACGAAATGCGCCGCCGCCAGTGCCGCCGCCCTCGCCGGGGCCCAGACCCCCGCCGGTGCCGCTGCCGATACCGGTGCCATTGCCGTGACCCAGCGAATCGGACAGCGCCGAGGCTAGCGGATCGCCAAACATCCCGATGTTGGGGCTCGGCACTTTCAGATCCGGGGGACCAAGCAGCGATGGATCCATCGCCAGCTTGGGATTCTGATTCTCAATCTTGATCTGCGGTGGAGTGAACTGCGTCCACTTGAACTTGGGCAGCTTGCCCTTGTTAACGGGAGTCAGGGTGTGATCGTTCGCGCCGCCACCTCCGCCAGCCTTTTGCGCGCCCGCAGGCAGTTTGGAGATGTACGGCGAAATATCCAGCGGGGTCACATCCAAGCCCTTGTTCTTTGCTTGTGTGGGTGTCGAGAAGTGCCAGAACAACGGCACGACAAACACCAGGACGAACACGCACCCGTGTACCGCGATGGCCGTTAGTTGCGACCACCCAAAATTCTCGTCCTTCGACCAGATCTCCTTGACCTTGACTGGCTGGATGCCCGGAGGCAGCGGAGGCTGCTTGGTCGGCGAGAAAAATTCCTTGATGCGATAACCGAAACCGCCGAAATTCGTGCCCCAATTGACGGCGAGACGGCTGTTCAACGGACCCTTCGGCACCGGCTTGGATTTGAAAAAGTCCTTCAGGTTGTCGCCGAAACCGCCGCCGTACTCTTCAGGCATCAGCGGCGAATGGGCGTTTCCACTGAGCTTGATGGGCTTTTCGGTTAGGAACTGCTTGAGGTTTGACCAGAAGCCGTCCGTGACGACGCGCTGCGGTGTGCGAAATTTGGGAACCGCAGAAGCGGGAACGGGAACCTGGGATTGCGCGCTGGAGGCCGACGCGCCCGGCTTGTTCATATCGGGCGGCAATAAGTTCGTAAAATGACTCGGCACCGTACTCCCCTGGATCTATAGCTATATCTATAGACGCAAAACTCCGTCGATTGGGTGGCCAACGCAGGGTACGATTCGAGCGGGGCCGGAATGGTTGCACCCCCGAACCGGCTGACACCTGCTTGCAATCATTGTAACATACGTATTTGCGCTGTGTTCCGATGTTTCCCGCCGAAGTATCCAGGGAAATGACGGCAAGAAGGGAATCGCTTCGATCGATCTATGGCCGAGCCACTCGAACTGAAGAAAACTCTCAACCTGCCGAAAACGGATTTGCCCATGAAGGCCAGCCTTCCGCAAAACGAGCCGAAGCAGCTGGAGGCCTGGCAGTCGTCGAGTGTGTATGAGCGCATTCTGGAGGCGCACCAAGGCCAGCCGTTATTCGTGCTGCACGACGGGCCGCCATATCCTACCGGCGAAATCCATCTGGGTACTGGGCTCAATAAAATCCTCAAGGATTTGATCGTCAAGACCAAGAGCATGGCGGGGCACTACGCACCCTACGTGCCGGGCTGGGATTGCCATGGCCTGCCCATCGAGACCAAGGTCGAAAAAGAACTGGGTGGCAAGGGCAAGGTGCCGCCGGCGGAATTTCGCCGGTTGTGCCGCGAATTTGCGGCTCGCTACGTCGAACAGCATAAGCGGGACTTCAAGCGGCTAGGCATATTCGGGCGCTGGAACGACCCTTATCTGACGATGAGCTTTGACTACGAGGCAGTGATCGCCAACGCGTTCCTAGATTTCATCGAGAAGGGCTATGTGTATCGCGGCCGCAAGCCGGTGTACTGGTGCCTATTCGACTCCACGGCGCTCGCCGAGGCCGAAGTCGAGTACGAAGATCACGTCAGCCCGTCGATCTGGGTGAAATTTGGCGTCGCCGGCGGCGGCAAGGGCGATGCCGGGAAAATCGGGAGCGATGTCAGCGCGGTGATTTGGACCACTACGCCCTGGACGCTGCCGCACAATCGCGCGCTGGCGTTTCATCCGGATTTTGACTACGTCGTGGTGGAAACCGAAAAGGGCGCGCTGCTGTTGGCCAGCGATCGCGTGGCGGCACTGCAAGCCGAGTGCGACATCAAAGAGGCCCGCGTTCGCGCAACGTTCAAAGGCCGCGATTTCGAGGGCATGAAGTTCCAGCACCCGTTTCTGCCGATTCAGGTGCCGGGTGTCTTTGCCAGCTATGTGACCTTAGATCAGGGCAGCGGCATAGTGCACACTGCGCCCGGGCATGGCGTGGACGACTTCAATACTGGGCAGAAATATGGGCTAGAGACCTATGCGCCGCTGGATGATCGCGGCGTGTATATCGAAGGTTTGCCAGAGTACAAAGGCAAAGATGTTTTCACCGCCAACCCGATCATTGTGAAGTTGCTGGGCGATCGCGGCGCATTACTCGGTCACCACGATTACAAGCACAGCTACCCGCACTGCTGGCGCTGCCACAATCCGGTGATCTTCCGCGCCACCGAGCAGTGGTTCATCAAGATGGATCAGGCCGCTCATGGAGCGAGCATCACGCTGCGCGCTGAAACGCTCGAGAAAATTCGCGGCGTGAAATGGATTCCCGACTGGGGCGAGGATCGCATGTACGAAATGATTGCGGGGCGCCCGGACTGGTGCGTCTCGCGGCAGCGTTTTTGGGGCGTGCCGATCATCGTTTTCTACTGCGATGGCTGCAACAAGCGGCTGCAAGATTTCGGCGCGCTGCGCAACGTGATCAAGTGGTTCGAGAAAGAGGGCGCGGACGCCTGGTACAAGCATTCCGCTGAGGAATTGCTGCCGCCCGGTACGACGTGCTCCTGCGGAGCGGTCGGAAAGTGGCGCAAGGAGAACGACATTCTCGACGTGTGGTTCGATTCTGGCTCGTCACATCTCGCGGTGTTAAAGGGCCCTGAGTGGCCTGCGGACGTGTATTTGGAGGGCCCGGATCAGTATCGCGGCTGGTTCCACAGTTCGCTGCTGATCGGCGTGGGCATCAAGGACAACGCGCCTTACAAGAGCGTGGTCACGCACGGCTGGACGCTGGATGAAAAAGGCCAGCCGATGTCGAAGTCGCTCGGCAATACGCTCTATCCCGCCGAGATTTGCGAACGCTGGGGCGCCGATTTGCTGCGCCTGTGGGTCGCCTCGGTTGAATATCAGGCCGACGTGAAGATGAGCGAGCGGGTCATGACCCAGCTCAGCGAGGCGTATCGCAAAATCCGCAATACGTTCCGCTACGGCCTCGGCAATCTATCGGATTTCGATCCCGCGCAGGACGCGCTGCGCAACGATCAGCTCGACGAAATGGATCGTTGGATGCTCGACCGCACCGCTGACCTGGTGAAAAAATGCCGAGAGTGGTACGCCGCGTATGAATTTCACCGCGTCTACCATGCTATTCACGATTTCTGCGTGGTCGATCTGAGCGCTTTCTACTACGACGTGCTGAAGGATCGGCTCTATACCAAGGCGCCGCGGAGCAAATCACGTCGTTCCGCGCAAACTGCGGTCTGGAAAATCACTAGCGCGTTGGTTCGCCTGATGGCGCCCATCCTCGTTTTCACCGCCGAGGAAATCTGGAAGTATCTGCCCAAGGCGCAAAGCGAACACGAAAGCGTGCACATGACCATGTTCGCGGACGAGAAGTCCCTGCGCACCGACCTTGCTGCGAACAAGATTGCAATCTGGGAACTTCTGGCCAGAGTCCGCTCCGAAGTCCTGAAGACTTTGGAAGCCGCGCGCAACGAAAAGAAAATCAACGCCGGGCTGGAAGCTAAAGTCTTGCTGAACGCCGAACTCGAGCTTAAAGCCAAGCTCAAGCAATATCTGCCGATTTTGCCGGGACTCTTCATCGTCTCGCAGGTCGATTTCCTCACTGCCGGCTCTGGAGACTTCAAGTCCGATATGATCCCCGGACTGGAAGTCACCGTGCAAAGAGCCGACGGAAAGAAATGTGAACGTTGTTGGAACTACTCCACGCACGTGGGCGAAAATCCGCGTTATCCGACCGTGTGTGAGCGATGCACCGACTCGCTTAGCGAAATTGAAGGCGCAATGGCTCCCGCGGTTCAAGGCGCCTGACGCAGTCATGATCACAATGTGCGCCCGCCCACGCTTGCGCCAGGAGATCCCGTGCTGATCATCCCCGGACGTCTGCGCTGGCTGTGGCTCACACTCGGCGTGGTGTTCCTCGACCGTGCCAGCAAGGCGTGGTTTGAATCGCAAACTGTCGAAGGCTGGCGTTACGAGCTAATCCAAAATTTCGCGTACTTTGTACACAGCCGCAACCCGGGCATCGCCTTCGGCGTGCTCTCGGATTCGACCTCGCCATGGACTCGCGTCCTGCTCATCACCGGTTCGGTGGTGGTGATCGCCGCACTGGGCTGGCTCTTCGTGGCGGGCCACACCGGTGGGCGCATGACCGCCGCCGGCCTGGCATTGCTGTTGGGAGGCGCGGCGGGTAACGTCACCGATCGTATCGTTCGCGGCGCGGTCACCGACTTCTTCGAGCTGTGGTTCGGCTCCTACCACTACCCGGCCTTCAACGTCGCTGACTCGGCTATAGCCATTGGCGCAGCCCTAGTCATCCTCGACGTCCTAAGCCACAAACACCACACGGCCGAAGTCTCCGACGAGCAACCCGGCTGAACAGCGTCAAATTCCAAACTGCTCCGAGTCGCTACAAGTCCGCACCTGTAGGCGCACCGTCTTCAGACCGCGGTTGTAGATACAACGTCGCCCATGCCAAAAACTAGATTATGGCCCCTTCGATGCTTCCGTTCCAGTTATCAGGCCGACGATTTTGTAGGCGCGAGGAAATTGCATATTACAATCGGCGCGTGCCTTCGCCTGAATTGAAAACCAATCGCACGGAGTTCACCGCCTCCACCGACGACGCCGGCCAGCGCCTCGATCGTATCGTCGTCGCGCACTGTGCCGATCTCAGTCGCACGCGTGTCCAGGAGTTGATCGAAGCCGGTCTTGTGCTCGTCGACGATCGTGTCGCCAAGACCTCCCACCGCGTTCGGTCCGGCGAACGCATCACCGTCGAAATTCAGCCTCGCCCGCCCATTCGTGCTGAAGCTGAGTCCATCCCCCTGGACGTACTCTACGAAGACGACGACGTCATCGCCGTCAACAAGCCCGCAGGCATGACCGTCCACGCCGGCGCGGGCAATCAAAGCGGTACACTGGTGAACGCGCTGCTCGGCCGCGGCCAGTCACTGGCGACAGGTGGCGACGCGCTGCGTCCTGGTATCGTGCATCGCCTCGATAAGGAGACGTCCGGCATCATCCTCGTCGCAAAAAATGACTCCGCGCACGCCAGGTTAGGCGAAGCGTTTCGTAGCCGCGAAGTGAAGAAAACCTATATCGCCCTCGTCCACGGCGTGCTCCAAGACGAACACGGCCGCATCAACTTCGCCATCAGCCGCGATCCCAAGCGTCGCGTGCGCATGACCGCCCGCCGCACAGCCACGCTTGCCAGAGCCCGCGACGCCCGCACCGACTGGCGCGTGCTCGCTCGCATCGACGCCACGACGCTCGTCGAAGTCCAACTCCACACCGGCCGCACCCACCAGATTCGCGTACATTTCTCTGCACTACGCCATCCGGTGGTTGGTGACGAACTCTACGGCGCGCCGGTACAACTACGCATCGGCAAGATTACGATGCCATCGCTGGGCCGAAACTTTCTCCACGCGGCAAGACTCGGCTTTACCCAGCCGCGAACCGGCGCCTGGATCGAACTCCGTTCCCCGCTCCCCTCGCACCTGTATCTTTTCCTTCAGCAGCTCGCCAAGGCCGCGAATACCTCCGCCGGTGGAATTGACGCTGCGCTCTCTGCCTACCTATAATCGATGTCACATGCGTCGGGCATTCATTTTTGCCGTGGGACCCGCAGTCTTGGTAGCGGCGCTACTGCTGACCGCTGTAAGCGATCGCGCTCAACCTCCGCGACCCGCTACAGGCCAGCAGCCGCAACCACCACCTCCCGAAGGACAGCAGCAGGCGCCGCCCACGATTACGCGGGTAGTCAACCTGGTTGATGTGCTGTTCACCGTGCTAGACCGCCGCAACAAGCTCGTCCCCAGCCTGGAAAAAGACGACTTCAAGATTTCCGACGATAAAACTCCTCAGACCATCCGTTATTTCAGCCGGCAAACGGACTTGCCGCTGCGCATCGGCTTGTTGATGGATACCTCCAACAGTATTCGCGACCGCATCAAGTTCGAGCAGGATGCCGCGACATCGTTCCTATTCAGCGTCATCCGCCGTACCAAGGACCAGGCTTTCGTCATGACCTTTGACGACCAGCCCAGCGTCCTCCAGAGTTTCACCGATGACGCCGGCCGCCTGCGCGACGAAATCGTAAAGACGCGCGCCGGAGGGGGCACGGCGGTGTTCGACGCTATCTATACCGCCTGCGATAAGGAACTCAGCCATCCACCACGGCCACCGGGTGATCAGCCCGACGTGGTGCGCCGCGTCATGATCGTGATCAGCGACGGCGACGACAATCTTTCGACACACACCCGAGCCGAAGCCATTGAGATGGCGCAACGCTACAGCGTGGTCATCTATACGATCAGCACCAGCACCCAGTGGATTCAGTTGTCGCAGACCAATCCCGACAAGCTGGCCGACCGCAAGGTGCACCTCACCGAAGGCGACAAGATTCTGCAGGATCTGGCTGAGCAAACCGGCGGCCGCGCGTTCTTCCCCTATCACGTGGACGATCTCGATCAATCGTTCCAGGATATCGGCGACGAGCTTCGCAACCAGTACTCGATCGCATATATCCCGACCAACTCAGACCTCGACGGTCGCTACCACCGCATCAAAATTGAAGTCCCCGACCACAAGGGCTACCAGGTCCGCGCTCGCCGCGGCTACTACGCCCGCGCGAATAGCACACCTAACAGCCCGCAGACTCCCACCGCTGGTCCATCGCCGTCAGGTGCAGTCAAGTAAGCTCTAGATACGAAAATCGAAGATGCGGGCTAGGTTTATTTCGCACTGTCTCGTAGCAACACCGCGTCCGACTCGTTGTGTCCGCGCTCGATCGCAATCTGGGATCCGTCAAATGAGAACTTGAAGCGGGCGATGCGCTCCGTCGTGAAGTGGGTGAGCTGGCGAAAGGCGGAGCCGTCCAGGGGCTGCAGCCAGAGATTGTCAACGCCACGCTGCCGCACGTTGTACACCATGCCTTTTCCATCTGGTGAGAAGCCGATCGGATCGGAGGCGCGTCCATCGATGTTCCGATAAGTCATTTTCCGGCTGTCGATCTCGAACATGTTCAGGACCAACTTGTGATCGAGTTCGCGAACATCCAGCTGCGCTACCGTATTTCCATCGGGTGAAAGAACGTACCCATCTGACGGCTCATTCCGCACCAACTCCGGAGTTCCCCCTTCAATGGGGACGCGTTTGAGAGCTTGATTTTCCCGTACCTCGACGAAGTAGACCCATTTGCCGTCGGGTGAACACTGCGGGTTGCGTTCATTGCGCCCGGTGGTCAACTGCACTGGACTGGTGCCCGCTATGCCGGCCTTCCAGAGATTGACGGCGCTACCGGCAGACGTACTAACCAGGCGAAAGACAATGGAGCCGCCACACGTTACCGCCTGGTCGGCGGCGCCTTTGGTGTCTGGCAAGACGGAGGATTGATCACCACTGGCGGCGCTGACCGAGAGCAGCGCGCCGCTCTGAGGAATCAACAACTTTCCGTCGCTCATCCAGTTCCATTGCCAGATCTGCTGGTGCGACATCAACGGTATAGGCTTGAGCTCGTCGGGCTTGGAAGCAGGGGAGACGGTCAATTCGTAGACAAAATGGCGCTGCGTGGCGGCGATACTTTTGCCGTCGGCGGAAGCGCTGGGGCCGTAATAGTTGTTGGTGTCCATGGTCAGGGCGCGAAATTCGCCCGCGGGGTAACTCAGGACGCCCAACTGGCGATAAAACGATTGCAGATTGCCGCCAATCGACGTGGCCACGAGACCACCCGCGCCGGGAAGCCAGACAGGTTCATAGTACACGCGGCTGGAGACGACCTCTTTCTCTTCGCGCTTGCCGGACTCCACATCCACGGCCAGCAGCCCGCCGAGGGAACCACGGGCAGTTTGCACGATGGGGATCACGATGGTCTTGCCGTCGGGCAGCCACACGGGGACGGCACTGTCGGTGGACAAAAGTATGTTGGAGAACGGAGTGCGGTCCGGGGAACCGTCACTGTTGACCAGGAACAAGTCGTAGTTTGGGGTGTCGTGATGCTCGCGGAGGTAGGCGAAGCGCTTGCCGTCGGGAGAGAAGGTGATGGGGCTATCCACATCCTTGACCAGTAGGCGCGGAGTGCCTCCGAGCATGGGGGCGGAGTACAACTGTGCGATGGTGTGCTCCGCTTCCTCGCGCCGGACGAAATAGATGAAGTTGGCGTCGGGAGAAAACGTGAGGCCCTGGTAGCGGGTGGCTGCCGCAGCGACGACCTGGGTGTTGCTGCCGGTGGCAATGTGGCGGAGCCACAAGGATTGCAGGCCGTCTTCATCGCGGACATGGAGAAGGTATCGGCCGTCGGGCGAAAGGGCTGCGAGCGAGACGTGACCATTGTTGGTGAGGTTTTCGATGGAAAAGTGTTCGAAGGGTACGTGCTGAGGTTTGTGGAGAAAGGAATAGATACCGAAAACGGCAGCGGCGATGACGAGGAATACCAGGAGAGTGGTGAGAGCGGCGCCGATTTTGTTTTTGCGAGCAGCGTCAATCAGGACAGAGCCACTCGATTTCGTCCCCGAAGCCTGCCCCGCGACATCGCCGAGCGCAGCTTTCCCAGATGCTGGTTCGCTGGACTTTGTCGCGGCGGCGGCGCGGCTGACTGACGGAGCCGCCGACGTCCTCCCGGAGTCCCACTCCCGCTGCAGTCGCTTTAGATCGGCGCGCAGTTCCGCCGCCACCTGATAACGGCAGTCGCGGTCTTTCTCAAGCGCTTTGTTCAGGATGCGCTCCAGCTCAGCAGGTACGCTTGGATTCAGCGTGACCGGAGCAACCGGCGCGTTGTGCAAAATATTGTCGAAGATCACCGCGCTGGTCGATCCCGGAAACGCCAGCTTTCCGGTCACCATTTGGTACAAAACCGCACCCAGCGAAAACAAATCGCTGCGCGCATCGATTTCTTCGCCACGCGCCTGCTCCGGAGACATGTAGGCGATGGTGCCGACGGCCATTCCCGGGCTGGTCAGCAGCGCGGTGTCCACGCCGATCGTTTCGCCGTCGAACTCATCAGACTTGTCGCGCAGCAGCTTGGCCAGCCCGAAATCCAGAATTTTCACCGCGCTGCGCTCGGTAACAAAGATATTTCCCGGCTTGATGTCGCGATGAACGATGCCTTTCTTGTGCGCGGCATCCAGCGCATCGGCGAGCTGGATTCCGATCTCCACGGTTCGTGGAATCGGCAGCGGCCCGCTGGCCAGCACTTTGTCGAGCGCCCGGCCTTCCAGCAACTCCATGGCGATAAAAGTTCGCCCGTTGTTTTCTTCGATGGCGTGAATGGTGCAAATTCCCGGATGATTCAGCGAAGACGCCGAGCGCGCCTCGCGCAAAAAGCGCTCCATCGCGCTCTTGTCGTGCTCCGTCTCCGCCGGCAAAAACTTGAGCGCCACACGGCGGCCCAGCTTGGTGTCCTCGGCCTCATAGACCACGCCCATGCCGCCTCCGCCCACTTTGCGGAGAACTTTGTAGTGCGCGATCGTTTGTCCGTCCACGATGGCGATAAGGTAGCACAGAACTCTTCGTGATCCGGGGCTTGCCCAAAGCCTACGCCCCGCGAAATACAGTCTGATGTGCGGAGCTCGTTGCCTCTACTAGCCTGCTCAGGCTCGAAGAACTTGCGGACTCAGTGACTCAGCTTCTGAGCGAAAAAGCCGGCCATCGCGTTCAGAGCCTCTCGCGTCTCTGGCAACTGGAAGTGGTACCAGAAGGCATGGGGGAGCGCCTCGTACACCAGAAGCTGCGAATCCACGCCAGCCTTGCGTAGCACCAAATGTAGTCTGGAGGTGTCGCTTAGTAGCAAATCTCGCGTGCTGGTTACCAGCAGCGTCGGTGGCATCCCGCGCCAGTCTGCGAAAATCGGAGACAGCACCGGATCCTGCCGGTTGGTCGACCCGGCATACGGATCGTCCGACGGCTTCTTCGGGTCTCGCGGCTGCATTCGCCCCGGCAAACCATCTAGACTGAACAAGTTCTGCGAATCCGTTGGCCGGCTGTAATCGGAGTGCACCGAAAACAATCCCAGTGCGCCGGGGAGGGGAAGCGCCCCCTGCTTCAGCTTCACCGCAACTTCCGCCGTGAGTGTCGCGCCCGCAGACGTCCCGAAAATTCCGATGTTGCGCGGCTTGTAGGTCTTCAGCAGTTCCCTATATACGGCCACGACATCATCGACCGCCGCGGGAAAGGGATTTTCCGGCGCCAGCCGGTAATACACCGACACCACCTTGATCTTCGTCAGATTGCAAATCGGGTCGCCTTCAATCAGCGAACCGGAATCGGAGTTGAATCCTCCTCCGTGCAGATTGATCAGCACCAGCTTCTTGTTCGCCTCAAGCATCTCCAGCGGGGTGATGATGTCGGTGCGTACCCCTGCGGTGGTGGTCTCCTCGATGTTCGCCGGGAATACGCGCTTCGCCTCCGCCGACTGCTTTTTGCGCCACTCATCGGTACGCGCCCGCCGCTCCTCCAGAGTCTGCGCCGCCGTGCTTTTCTTCGTCAGTCCCGTCAGGTACTCCTGGGCCTCAGGACTCACGGTCGTCGGCATCGGGACAATTCGCGTAATGTGAGCCGTGCCGTCTGGATCAAAAGTGGCCGAATCCACGGGCGCGGTATCCGCCGGTGCCGTGGCTTTACATCCGCAAATACTTGCACAAATCGCCGCAAATGCGATCACCGCAAATTTTCTCGGCATGATCGGGCAGCCCCCCCGTGAGGAAATGCAGGGCAAACGTTAAGTGGCGAGCAAAAAATTGTCAACGCGCTGCAACGCAATGCGTAATACAGGCACTCTTGCCTGTGCCAACTATCGCGTAGCTATATCCGTGCGACGGCGGCAAAGCCGCGATTTGTTACCGATATTTCGGCGGAATGTTGGCCGAACAGCTTCGGCGTGGGCACTGCTGACACTGGCAAGCTGCGTTAGCTACTCCTTCGGCGCGTAATATCCCTTGCGTGCGAGCACCTTCAAATCGTGGTTGCTCATGTCCACTTTGATCTTGCGGAATTTTCCGTCGCGCGCGGGGTTGGTCGGGTAGTAGCCCAGCGTGTACTGGCTGCGCAGTTCCTCGGAAATCTGATCGAACGCTTCCGCCAGGTGCTTTTCGTTGTTGACGGTGATCGACCGGCCGCCGGTTTCTTCGGTAATCTTTTTCGCCACGCCGCCGTTCCCGCCAAACCGCGGATCGGCAACCAGCAAAATGTGCACTACAGTGTCCGTGCGCTGCGCCGTCTCGATGGCTTCTTCCAGGCGCACCCGGCTGCCTTCATCCTGTGCGTCTGTCACGATCACAATAGCCTTGCGCCCGGCTTCGGTGGCCAGTTTTTCGGTGCATGCCAGGTAGATCGCATCGTACAAGGCTGTACCGGTCTGGTGCGCGGTGGGGACGGGGCCCGGGCTTAGTCCGCCGCTCATCGGCGTGTTGATCCGCGCCTTGCGGATGGCGCGGTCCAATTGGCCACGATTGTCGGTAAAATCCGACAACAGATCGACGTCCGTGTCGAACGACATGATCGTGGCCATGTCGCCCTTGCGCAGCACCCGATCCATGAATCGGCTGCCCATGTCCTGCACCGCTCCCAGCATGAATTGTTCGCTGCCCGAAGTATCCAGAAGCAACGCCAACGTGATCGGCAGCGTCACTTCCTTGGAGAAGAAGGCGATCTTTTGATCCTGGCCGTCTTCGGCGAGCTTGAAATCTTCCTGTTTCAGGTCGGTGACGATGCGCTTGTTCTTGTCGCGCACGGTGACGAACAGATTGACCAGGTTGACCTGGCTCCGAATTGTGGGTTCCTGTTGCGCTGATTGTGGCAGTACGGAGCACGGCAACGCCGCCCCCAGCAGGGTTGCCGTGACGCAGGCCGTCAAAATTTTCTTCGCAGAACGCATGTATACTTTCCTTGACGCGAGATGCCCGGCCTGACGTACGTTGCAGCTGGGGTGCTTCCGTTACCGTGAGATGCCGCGGGATGGCACGATGGATGCGTGGTAGCCCTTGGACGCTTGCCAATCATCTAAAACCAGCGAAAGTTTGGCCTGAGGACTATGAAAAGTGTACGAAAAATCGCCGCCTGGAGCAGTGCCGCGCTGGTTCTGACATCTGGCGCCTACCTAGCCGCCCCGGCGGCGCAACAGCCTCCGCGACCTGCGCCAGGAGCTCCTCAGGTGGCAGGACAGCAGAGCGGCCCTCCCCTCAATGACGCCCAGGCGCGCATCACTGTCAATTCCAACCTGGTGGTGCTGCCGGTGACCGTTAAAGACCGCTCCGGCGAAATGATCCCGGATCTCACGCGCGAGGACTTCCGCATCTTCGAGGACAACGTCGAGCAGAAAATCGACGTCTTCAGCGCGGAAGCGTTTCCGTTGTCGATGGTGATCCTGATCGACAACGATCTGAAGGATAAAGATGCCGAGAAGGTGCAGGCCAGCCTGCAGGCCATCCTGGGGGGCATGAGCGAATATGACGAAGCATTCGTCTGCCGCTTCGACCAGTTCTTCCATCCCGGCAAAGGCTTCACCAGTGATCAGGATTTACTGGCAAAGGAGCTCAAGCGCACGAGTCTCGACACCGAGCCCAGCGTCGGAACGCCGGGAGGGCCATTCACTAACAGCCCGAGCATCAATGGACATTCGGCCATGGATCAGTCATCGATCGACGGATCGACGCAACTCATCAAGGGTCAGCCCACAAAGGCTCTCGACGATGCGATGTATACGGCCTCCACGCTGCTGCACAATCGCCCGCGCAGCCGCCGGCGGCTGATCGTGCTGATCTCCGACGGCGTCAATGGCGGCAAAAAATTCAACAAATTCAGCTACGAGCAGGTGATTAAGGTCCTACAAGGCGAAAACATCGCGGTGTACGCCATCGCCGTGCCTAGCGCCTTTCTGGACCGCAAAATTTCGCCAATCGATCGTACCGTGTCGCCGCTGATTCGTTATGCCAAGGATTCCGGCGGCGAGATCTACCGTGCGACCAAGGAGGAAAGCTTCGAGACCTTCTACGCGCGGCTCACCGAGGAGGCGCGTCACCAGTACACGCTAGCCTACATACCTCGCGGCACCGATCCCAGCTCCGAGTACCATTCCATCGAAGTGCGCGTGAAACGCGAAAGGGTTGATGTACACACGCGCGATGGCTACTTCACCGGCCAGCTGCCGGGGGCCAGCACGCCCTAACGCGCCAGCGCTGCCTACCTTAACCTTTAATCGGGATCCTTCGGCATTGGGACGTACGCTCTCAGTGCCAGGATGTGCGCCTTCGCGTCGGTGGCTTTCTGGTTGTAAAAGCCCACCGTGCAATTCGTGCGAAAGTAGTAGGCGTCTCCCGCCTTTGCTGGATGCAGGCCTTCCACTCCGTCCATGCCGCCGCCCGCGGCCATCTGACCATTTCCATCCAGCACGAGATAAATTTCTTCCGCGGTCTCATGATGATGGGGCAAATTCGTGCCCCCCGGGGCAAAGTCCATCAGGAAAAAGTCCGCGACCGCGTAGGCCGCGCTGATGCGGTCCCGCTTCGTATTCCGCGGACCAATCAGCAGTTTGTACTGCACGGAACTCGGGTGACCGCCCACCTTCTGCTCTTTCAACGCCTCTAGATTCGCCACTTCCAACTTGGCTGGCTGCGAAATAGGGGTTTCGCCCGGGATCTTGACGGTAGCCACAATCAGCTTCAGTGATTGAGTACCAGGGTTAGAGACACTGTGCCGTACGGCTGGAGGCAGGTAGGTGAAATCATTTGGCGCCAGCGGATGGGATTCCTCGCCGAAGCGCAAAACACCATTACCGCCGCGAACGAAATACAGCTCTTCCTGATGCGGATACTCAACCGTCGGGCAAGCGCCGTTCGCGTCGACCCTCAGCTCTCCGAATCGCGCCACGCTCTGCGGCACCCCCGAGTCGCGGTCGCCCTCCCCGAAAATCGGAAGGTAATGGCACCCGCCGCCCGAGAGATCGACAGTGCGTTCGTGCAGAGCAGAGACATCGCGATACAGCCAAGTAGGCGCTACTTTCCGCTCTTGAGCCAGCAATTCCGGCGCAAAGGCTAGTAACACAACAAGAAGTTTTCGCACTGGCCAAGCCTCCCTCCGCTTCCAGTCCATCCCGATTCGGCGAACTATAGCAAACCAGAAGCGCCAGGTCTTTGCTGACGATGGCGGATTGCAATGCGCTTACCGAGACTCTACCTAAATTTTCCGTCGATCGGCCCGGATTCCTGTTGACACTTCGCTCGCGGGCTCGTATATGAAACCAAGAGGCTCTGGTGCAACGCCGCCGACCTCCAACGCTCAGCAAGGAGATCCCATGAAGAAGAAGAGCAAGAAGGACGAAAAGGCTCCCAAGAAGGGCAAGTAACGCCGGGGTTTCAATCGAAGGGCGCTGCCGAATTGCAGCGCCCTTTTGATTTGCAAAGGGTCTCAGGTGGACAGAGATTCTTCGTGGGCCGGGCAAATCGGGCGGTAAGCGCAGCCGCGGCACACAAACCCCCGCCGCGGTGAAAATTCGCCGGCGCGGATGTCGGCGGCGGTTTCCTGGACGATCTTCTGGGCTTGATCCAGCTGCTTTTTGTCGCGCGTGGTCACCTGCACGGCATTGTCCTGCAAATAGTGAAATGCCAGGCGGACCGGATTCAGGTCCAGAATTTCCTTCGCGGCGATGGCGTAGATGCTAAGCTGCAGGTCCTTCTTCGCGTCGACATCCTTGCGCGGCGTGCCAGTCTTGTAATCGATGATCTCAACATTCTTGTGGCCCAGCGCGCTGGTCTGGCCCAGGTAATTGATCTGATCGATGCGCCCGTTGATGATCACGTTGTTTTCCAGCGGCAGTTCAAATGCTTTCTCCTGCTCCAGCACTTCAGGCGGTGCCGTCAGCAACGCAGCGTGAAATATCCTCAGCTGCTCGATGCCATCTTTCTTGTATTCGCTTTCCTGATACTCATCCTCGAACCCCGCGGAAATCCACTCCGTTTCATAGATGCGCGTTACCTCTTCGAACGGAAGCCGCACGCCGCGGCGCAACTGGTCCATCAAGCGTTTGATGGCTGTATGCATCACTGCGCCAAAACTCAGAGTCGCGCGCGGTCCTTCCTTCAACGACCACAACCGGCTGAACAGATACTGCTGCGGGCACTTGCGATGATTGTCGATGGCCGAGGCGCTGAGGGTGAGCGGCTCGGGTGACGGCGGCTGAAATGTCTCGGCCCAGTCGGCGATGCGCGAAAAAATTCTTGGGCGCTCGACTGCGGCACTGAAAAGCGACCCATCCGCCGGCTGGCCGTTGCCCGATGCAGCCGAAACTTCTTCGCGCGGATGGATTTTCGGCGCAATCTGCAGCACATCCTGCCGTTTGATCTTCGGCTCCATCAAAATGTCTTCGATGAACGTCGGGATCTTGCCTTTTCTCTCGCCGGCGGTAGTGGTGGTGATGGTGAGCTTGCGCTCCGCGCGCGTCAGCGCCACGTAGAAAAGCCGCCGCTCTTCCTGGATGTGAAAATCCCCGGCGGGCAGTTCCTCCTTCATCAACGTGGCGGGGAATTCGAACAAAGGACGCCGCGGCCACGGCGGAAAGCACCCAGAATTCACGCGCAGCAAGAACACCTGCGGGAACTCTAACCCCTTGGCCGAATGGACGGTCATCAGCTGCACGGCATCGTCGGGCGCATCCTCGTCCAGGCACACCATGCCGTTGGCCTGCTCAAAATAATCCAGATACTCCAGAAATTCCGGCAGCGATCGGGTGTCGCCCTTGGGCTCCCAATCCTTCAGGAATTGCTGCAACTGCGATACGTAACGCCGGTCGCGCACGCTCGCCAGCTGCGGAATGCCCAGCCACTCCACCAGATCGGACACGATTTCGCGCGCGCGGCGTTTCCGTAAGCCCTTGCGCTGCTTTTCCACAAAATCGAACAAGTCCGTCAGCGCCTGGGGCGATGGATTGAAAGCCAGGTCAGACTGCGGCGAGTGCAGCGCGTCGTACAGAAATCGGCCGCGCTTCTTGCGCGTCCGTTCAGCGAGCCGCACCAGGTCGGGAGGTTCCATGTGCCACGCAGGTGCGGCAAGAACCCGGGCGCAGGCGATATCGTCGTAGGGCCGCACGATCAGGCGCAGATAAGCAAGCACATCGCGCACCAATGGATGCTCGAGTATAGAAAGGCGCGTGATGACGAAAGGAATTTTCCGCTGCGCGAGTTCGTCTACCAGCTGATCGCGGTGCGCATGCTGGCGGTACAGCACGGCAAAATCGCGCCACGGAGTCCCGGCGCCGTGCAGCCGCTCGACCTCGCTGGCGACCCAACGCGATTCGTCATCAGCAGTCTGCAGCTCGACGACGCGGACGCGCTCACCTTCCGCTCGCGTGGGCGCTAGAAACTTCTTCGGAAAATCGGCGCTGACCTCATTCAATCCGATCACCTGCGTAGCCACACGCAGAATATTTGGTGTGGAGCGATAGTTCTCCGTCAGCGTCACGCGGAACGGCGTCGAATCCTGCCCGGTCTTCCATCCCGCGAAACGTTCGAGAAACAATTTGAAGCTGCCGAACGACGCCCCGCGAAAGCGGTAGATGGCCTGGTCGTTGTCGCCCACCGCTACGATGTTGCGCGGCGGCGCCGACAGCAAATGCAGCAGCTCCAGTTGTGCGATGTTGGTGTCCTGGAACTCATCCACCAGGATGTGCTTATAACGCTGTTGCAGCCGCTCACGAAGGGCTGCGTCCTTTTGCAGCAGCGCCACCGCACGGGTGATCAGTGCTCCGAACGACACGCGCTTTTTCTCATCCAGCAATTCTTCGCTGGCTTTATAGGCCCGCGCGATTTCCTTTTGCAGCGCGACGCTCTCAGCGCGCTCGTTGTACGTGTCTTCATCCAGCGCCGTGCGTTCGGTTTCCAGGTCGGCGGCCAGGGATTCGGCGTACGCCTGGTAGTCGTCGCTGGAAACCAGCTCGTCCTGGCATCGCGAAAAGAAATTCACGAAATCGCCGAGAAACTGGCCAGGCTCAGCCAGCCGGCGGAATTTTTCCAGCTGGAGCCGGGCCATGTGGCGTCGCAACAGAATCCAGTGATCGGTCTGGTCGAGCACCACAAATTGCGGGTCGGCTTCCTTCAGCAGCGTCTCGCAAAAGGCATGAAAGGTAACCATGGTCACATCTTTGCCGCGCTCGCCGGTAGCTTTCACGACCCGCGATTTCATTTCGCCCGCCGCTTTTTTTGTGTATGTGAGGCCCAGAATGTTTTCGCCCGACAGGGAAGGGTCACTTTGTAACAAGTGGCGAATACGTTCGATGATGACGCGCGTCTTGCCGGTGCCGGCGCCCGCAATGACCAGGAGGGGGCCTTCGCCGTGGGTGATGGCGCGCCGTTGCGCTTCGTTGACCTTCAGAGGCTCGTCAGCAGGCAACAGCTCAAGGTCGAACAGAGTCCGCATCATTGAAGAACGCGGGGAAGCAGAGGATTTTGTGCGTGGCACTATAAGAGGATAACGGAATCTTGGGCGAAGAGGAAGCGAAGGGCAGAACATGGCCGGTCTCTAGGCACAAGCCTTTGCGATCCGGCGCCTCACCGAGCCGTTCGTTGCACTGGAGACGGGCTGGCGGCCACGGTCGAAGCACCGGTTCCGCCGCGCTAGGGCGGCCAAATTCGGCACTCTCGGTGACCTTCCTAAGTCAACGTAAGAACCTCGTCGCGAACGTGGTGCAAGCGAATCGATTGCGGCTTAGGCCCACCCTGGAAGTATCGTTCCACGGTAGTTTTCACGTTGTCGCAAAGTTGCTCCCAGGTATCGCCTTGCGCCGACAGATTCTCAGTGTCCGATTCGGCGTCGTAGCCGCCCGTCGATTCCTTCGTCACCTCGAAAACTACTTCGCTCATCACAGGCAGTTCCATCGCTTCCCCTCCATAATTGCGTTCGCGGGACTTGGACGCGCAGCCCGCGCGTAAATCTCGCATCGAGGGGTCATTTTTAAGGGCGCGCATCGGGCGAGGGAATCGGCAGAACGCTGTAAATTTGCCCAGGCCCGGCAAGGACCCGGATGTTTGCATTGCCGTGGCGGAAAAAGCCGGCACGGCGAGACGCCGCGGGCGCATCAGCGCTGTGATTTTTTTCCTGCAGCAACGTCGGCGGCAAATTGCATCGATTGCCCGCGCGGCACCGACAGCGAGGCCCACTTCCCGTTCAATTTCGTGGTCAGATGCTTGGCCGCGAACAAAATCTGCCCCACGTGATGCGCGTAGTGCGCCACTTGCCGGTTTATGGCCTGCATCACCGAATGCGGTTCGGCGCGGATGGTCACCGTCTTGGTCAGATCGGCGTCGCTCAGCGGCTCCAGCGCGTCGAACACATACTTCCAGCCCGCGCCCCACATAGCCATCAATTCTTCGCGTGTCTTCGGGGGATCCTCAAACTCGGAATCGCGATTGCGGTCGGGTTTCTCTCCATCGCTGGTCAGAAAATTTCGCCAGCGCGAACGCATATTGCCGACCATGTGCTTCACGATGATCGCGATGGAGTTGGATTCGGGATCGATGCTCAGGAACAGCGCCTGATCGGGACACTGTTCCATGGCCCGCTCGGCCAGCCGCTTGTAATAGCGAAATAGATCAAGCGAATCCTTTACATACGAGGTAGTGAATTCATGGGGCATGCCCGCATTTTGCCTCCGCTTGCCGCGGCGCCGCAAGATCGTTCGCCCTGCGCAATGAGTTCAGGTAACTTTTGCTGAGCTGCTGCGTTCTTCCTAAAGGAAGAAAGGCAGACAAAAAGCAAAGAAGGCTGGAGAAACGCGCTCTTGACATTTCGCTTTTTATTCGCCTATACTTCGCACCGCTCGCACTGACGCCACCTGGAGGCATTCATGAGCATTGCACAATCGCTGCTCCCCGAATTTGATCAGGAAATGCAGAATACTCGCAAAGTTCTGGAGCGCATTCCAGACGAAAAATGGGGCTGGAAGCCGCACGAGAAGTCCGGCACGGTGGGCTGGACGGCCGCGCATATCGCCACCATCCCGGAGTGGGCGATCATGACCCTGAATACCGAGAGCTTCGACTATGCCCCGCCGGGAGGATCCTCCTATGTGCCGCCGAAGATCGAAAACCGGCAACAGACCCTCGCCGCTTTCGACAAGGGCGTCACAGAGACGCGCAAGGCGATCGAAGGCGCCTCCGACGACGATATGACCAAGGTATGGTCGCTGCTGGCGGGCGGGCAGACGGTATTCGCGCTGCCGCGCGTAGCGGTGTTCCGCTCCATGATCATGAATCACCTGATCCACCATCGCGCACAGCTCACGGTGTACTACCGCCTGCTCGGCGTGCCGGTTCCGGGCCTATACGGGCCCAGCGCCGACGAAGGCCAGCCCGGCGCCGCCACGGCATAACGCGCTAACTGTAACCGCGGTCTTCAGACCGCGTAGTTTAAACGGAACGCCGCCCATTCTGCATGTGGCCGCGCGATGTAATTCAACTTGCGCTGTGTCGTATGCAAAAAGCGGAGTGGCGGCGTCGCTTCAATGCCGCATCGACATGCCGGCTGATGCTGCCTTGTCGTACCACCGCTTCTCTCCACCGCATCTCGTATAATGGTGTGTGTTGGAGGTGAGCCGTGGAAACTCCCGTGATCTTGTCCGCCGTGCGGACACCGGTTGGAAAATTTCAAGGCGGCTTAGCCGGCTTCTCAGCAACCGAACTCGGCGCGAAGGCCGTGGCCGAAGCCATTCGACGCGCCGGCGTTGACGCCAAGCAAGTCGACGAAGCCATCCTGGGCAACGTCGTACAGGCCGGACTGGGTCAGAATCCCGCGCGCCAAGCCGCACTTCGCGGCGGCTGCGATGCGCGCGTCGCGGCGCTAACTATCAACAAAGTTTGCGGCTCGGGACTGAAGGCCGTGGCGCTGGCGGCGCAGGCCGTGCAGCTCGGCGAATCCGAACTGGTCGTTGCCGGCGGCATGGAGTCGATGTCCAACTGCCCGTACCTGCTGCCCCAGGCGCGCACCGGATACCGTCTTGGCGATGGCAAGCTCGTCGACTCCATGATTCACGACGGCCTGTGGGACGCCTATGAAGACTTTCACATGGGTATGACCGGCGAAGTCGTGGCCGAAAAATATGGCATTACGCGCGAAGAGCAGGATCGCTTCGCCGTCGAGAGCCACCAGAAAGCGATTCGCGCCCGCAAATCGTGCTTTTTCGAGGCGCAAGTTCTTCCGATCGAGGTCCCGCAGAAAAAGGGTGATCCGGTCGTAATCAGCTATGACGAATCGCCGCGTGAAGACACCTCCATGGAAGCGCTGGCGCGCCTGAAGCCGGCCTTCAAGAAAGACGGCACCGTAACCGCCGGAAACGCCCCAGGCACGAATGATGGCGCGGCCGCTCTGGTGGTGACCAGCGACCGCAACGCGCAGCGACTTGGCAAGCAGCCCATGGCTCGCATCGTCGCGCAGGCAGTTAGCGGTGTTGAGCCGAAATGGGTAATGATGGCGCCAGTCGATGCCGTCGAGAAGCTGCTGGCCAAGACCGGCTGGGACCGCAACAAAGATGTCGACCTCGTCGAACTGAACGAGGCCTTCGCGGTGGCGGCGATCGCGGTGACCCGCCAGCTCAAACTCAATCCGGAAAAAGTGAATGTAAACGGCGGCGCGGTTGCCATCGGACATCCGATCGGCGCCAGCGGCGCGCGCATCCTTGTCACGCTGCTCTATGAACTCCAGCGCCGCAACCTGAAGCGCGGCATCGCCGCACTCTGCCTTGGTGGCGGCAACGCCGTGGCCCTCGGCGTCGAGCGCTACTAACGCCGTCGCCCGGCGAGCGAACATCGCAATGAAATATTGCCCATTGTGCGATGCCGAGTATAGCGACGCCCACGCCAGTTGCAGCGTCTGCGGCGTCGACCTTGTACCTGCCGGCATGCGTGGCCAGCCCCTCGACGAACGCCAGCGCAAAGAGAAAATCCACGTCGTTTGGCGCGGCGGCGATCCCTTGGCTGTCAGCGAAGTCATCAACGCATTGCGCGAAGCCGGCATCCGCCATCACGTGCAGCCAACCAACGAGCATCTTGTTTTTGAACTCGGCATGCCGCGGCCTAAATATGCGGTCCGTGTTTTTGCCTCGGACGCCACCAGGGCAAAGGAACTCGTGGCCGACATTCGCGAAAGCGCTCCCTTCGCGCTAAGCGAACACCAGGCGCTGGACGCCGAATCGGTTTCGGCCGTTGCGGCTCGGCCCCCCACGCACGAATGGAATTCCGCTGCCGCGACCATCGCCGTCTGGAGCGGACAGGACTCCGCGCTCGCCGATCTCCTGGAGGCTTGCCTGCGCGAGAATCACATCGGCGCGCGGCGTGACGGTGGGCCGCCGGAGCAACTCCATCTGCTGGTAATGCCCGCCGACGAATCTCACGCCCGTGAAATCATCCGCGAAGTTCGCGAAGCCACGCCGCCCGTTTAGCTGGGACGCCCTTTAACTCGGACGTTCGATGGCCGCGTCCGACAGGGTCGTGGCTGCCAGCTCTTGTGCGCAATACGGACAATATTTATCCGTCTCCACCACTTCGCGCTTGCACTGCGGGCAGGCGGGATGCAGGTTGCACTTGCAGCTGGGGCAATAATTGAATCGCGGCCCGACGGTTGTGCCGCACTGCGGGCAGTTGTACGGCAATGGCTCGCGCATCAGGAAATAAATGATGAAGCCGACCAGCAGGTAAGCCGGACTCAACACCACCACCAGCAAGGTCCACAGCCCCGCGCTCATCCCCCGGCGCTTGGCGTCCCGGTTCACATACGCAACCAGGAAAATCCAGCTTGCAAGAGCCAGCGCCACGCCGGTACTGATTCCTGCGAGCGCTAGCGACTGCAACACGGGATGCCCCTGCAAGTCGGGCGGGAACACTTCTCCACCCACGCCGTATAAGTTGATTAAAACCGCGGCGACCTGCGCCACCAGATACAGCGCAAACACCGTCCAGACCAGCCAGCGCGGGATGATCTTGAATTCCCGCCAGAAGCTGAAATTTTCTCGTTTCCTTCGGAAGCGAATCAGGCGCATCCGTCGGTTCCACGAATCGCCTATGCTCTGTTGATTCTCAGCCATTCTCGTTCCTTATCGTCTCGCTCTTCCTTATTCCGCGATGCGAGAGAACTGCGGGTTTTGCGCTCCAAACGTTTCGGAGACATCCCGGCCGCGAAGAGCAAGCCTCCCGTCACACTTCCGCTTACAGCATCGAGTCGGGAGCGCGTCCCGCATTCTCGATCAGCAGGATGACCCCGGCGACGATGGCGGGCAGCGCCCACCACACGCCAAAACTCATCTGCCACAACAATTTCGGAGCGCCCGCGGTGGTGCCCAGCCATTCCAGCCCGCGCCAAACGTAGGGCGCGGTCACCGCGCCGAACAGCCACGAAGCTGCGCTGGCCAGCCACACAATCCGCCAGCGCGGCTCGCGCAATTGCAATTCCCGCGCCCGCAAACGCACGCGAAATTGCGTGCGCCGCGCCAGATCGCGCGGCACCGCCACCGGCATCGTCCGCAGCGCGCGCAACGCCTCCGCCGTAGCATTCGCTTTCTCTGCGCAAAGCACGCATTCGCTCAAATGTGTGCTCAGCAGTTCCTGCTCCGCGCCCGAAAGCCCCTCCACGCGCTCCTTCGCGATCCATTCCTCCGCCCGCGCGTGAGTCAACCCTTCGCCGTGACCGCTCACGCTCCACCCCCGGCGATCAGCCGTCTCAGTTCCTCAAGTCCGCGATACAGCCGCGATTTCACCGTGGAAATCGGAGTCGCCTGAATCCTGGCAATCTCATCCAGCTGCAGTTCTTCCTGAAAGCGCAGCAGCAGCACCTCGCGATTGGCTGCCGGAAGCTGTGCCAGCACTGCGTGCATATTGTCCCGCGCCTCCACCTGCAGCATTACGGTTAGCGGCGATTCCTGCTTTTCATCCGCCGGCTCGAACGCCTGCCCCTCGCCCTGGTCCATCAGTGTGTCCAGGCTCGACATCTTCTTCTTCTTCTGCCGCTGCCAGTCGATCACCAGGTTCCGCGCGATCGTAAACAGCCAGGCCTCAAACTTGTACCTCCCGTCGTACTGCTGTCCACGCTCCAGCACCCGCACCCAGGTCTCCTGAAAGAAATCCTCGGCGCGCTCGTAGTCCCCCGTGATGTAAAGCAGGTAGCGGAACAGCCGGTATTGATACTGTTCGATCAGCCGGTCCAGCAGCTCTGGATCCCGCCGCCGGAGCCCTTGAACCAGCGCCTGCCGCTCATCGGTCATCAGCGTAGAGAATAAAGCAGTCAGCTGCTCGCCGAACGCCGGCAGCGGCGATTGCTGCGCGATAACGGTCGGCACCGCCCTTACCCGCGCCGGATCCAGCCACGAAGTCATTGCACTCATTCTAGTTGGTATACGACTCACCAGCCCAAAAAGACGCACGCTCATTGTCCCGGACGGAGTTTCCTGGTGGCACAGCCATCTCGGGCTGTGCGCCGTGCCTCTGGTCGCAAACGGCGGAGACCATCCAACGAACCCAAATCAGGCCGCAAGCCGCCCCCGCTAAGGGTATCCCTGCATTACGCCCGACCGGCACTTCGTAGTAGACTCCCGGCACTGCGCATCACCAATCGAGTTGAGCCCAAGTGGAGGCACGCATGGCTAGCGGTGCAAGTCCCCAGGAGTCGCTGATCGTTCTCTGGGCGGGTGAAGATCCCGCGGTTCACTTTCGGTTGATCGAGTTGCTCAACGCTGTAGGCATCCCTTATCGCGATCTTTCCCTCGGCAATGACGAAGTCGCTCCTACCGCCGACCCGCTGCCGATCGATTTCAAGCCGCGCTTTGGATTTGAGATCGCGGTGCCCTCCGGCGACATCACCGCGGCGCGCCAGATCCTCGAAAAGATCCTGGACCAGGAACCCGACGATCTGGAGATCCCCGCGCAGGATTCCGCAGCCCCGGCTGCCGAACCTCCATTGGTCGTCGAAACCGAGCTACATCCCAACGTGCAGGTCTGGTTCGGCACCGACGACGGAGTCGCGCAGTTCCTTACCGCCGCTCTCGAAGAAAACCAGATCCCCATGCACCTCGAAACCGCCGGCGGAACGCGCATCTCGGTTGCCCAACCCAACGAAGCCCGCGCCCGCGAAATCGTCCGCGAAGTGACCGAAGCCGAGCCCCCGAAGTAGCCGGAGGCGGCCTGCATCCATCAGCCTACGGCGTAGTAGACTCTGTGCCCATGTTTTGCCCGCAATGCAAAGCTGAATACCGCCTTGGATTTTACCGCTGCGCCGACTGCGACGTCGATTTGGTCGACGAATTGCGCGTCAAGCAAGTGCCGGCCGCTTCGGCGTCGATGGACGCCGGCGTTCGTGTCCTCTGGCGCGGCATCAGCCAGGACTCCTGCGTCTCGGTCTGCCTTGAGCTTCGAAACAAAGGCATTCCTTATCAGGTCGCTGAATTTCCCACTGCGTCCGCGCTTCGTCTCCACTCCAGCCGGCGTTACGTGCTCGCCGTTTCGTCCGACGACTACGAACGGGCCAAGGCTGCAGTGGGTCTGGACGAAGATCCACCAGCTGCTTTTTCTGAAGAACAGTGGACGGAGATGGAAAATCCAGAGGATCCCGATCAGCCGGAAGATCCAGCGCAGGATGCGCTGGATCTTGATGACGCCGATGGAGGCCAATCATTTTCCGACCAATTCAAGCGAGAGCTGCAGGAGCGTCGAGACGTCTACACGCGCCCGTGGTTTCCCGAGGACGCTACTTCAGAAATCTGGTCGCAGACCGGCGAAAACGATTTTTCCGGCGCGATCGAAATGACGTTAAGGGAGCATTTCATTCATTGCCGGATCGACCGTGAAGACGGGCAGGGAAGGGTTTTCGTTTTGCCGCGGGATGAGGGCTGCGCGCTGCAAATCATGCGGGAAATGGTCGACAATGCCCGAACCGCCGGAGTATCGGGCGGCGGCTTCCAGTTTTGCCCGCTGTGTCTCGCCGAATATCGTCCTGGCTTCGGCGAATGCAGCGAGTGTCGCGTGGCGCTGCTTCCTACTCAGGCGGAAGCATTGTCTGCATCGACGCGTTTGTGGACCGGCGAGAGCGATCGAACGCTGCATCGAATCCTCGCCGTTCTGGACTCGCATGACATCCCGGCGCACTACAAGCAACAAGTCGTGCCTCGTGCGCAAGTCACAATCCTTGGTTTCACGATTGGCAAGCAACCGTTCGAGTATTCGGTCCGCGTTTTCCGTTCCGATCTCGAGCGCGCCAGGGCCGCCATGGCGGACGTCCTCAATCCGGATACATAGAATTGTCCGACGTAATCTTGTCCGCAGCGCTTGACGATGAAATCGCAGGCATTCATCCTTTAGTGCTTCGATTTTCTATCAGTATGTGTTGCCGGAGGCCACCAACTTGTCCGTCGATCTGATCAAGACAGTCGCTGTCCTCGGCTCCGGCACCATGGGCAACGGCATCGCCCACGTCTTCGCGCGCGCCGGCTACAAGGTCATTCTCCGCGACGTCGAGCAGCGCTTCCTTGATCGCGCCATGGACACCATCGCCAAAAATCTCGATCGCGAAATCAAAAAGGGCAAGCTCGCCGAATCCGAAAAGGAAAAGGTCCTCAGTCGCCTGGTCCCGGTCACTGACATGTCCGCCATCTCCAACGCCGATTTTCTCGTCGAAGCCGTGCCCGAAAAACTCGAAATCAAACGCCACGTCCTGTCCGAGGCCGACCATCTCCTGCGTACCGACGTGATCATCGCCAGCAACACCTCCTCGATCGCCATGACCACTCTTGCGGCCATCACCAAGCGCCCCGAGCGCTTCGTGGGCATGCACTTCATGAATCCCGTCCCCATGATGACGCTGGTCGAAGTGATCCGCGCGCTGCAAACCAGCGACGCCACCTACGCCACCACCATGGAACTGGCGAAAAAACTCGGCAAAACGCCCGTCGCCGTCAACGATGCTCCCGGCTTCGTCTCCAACCGCGTCCTCATGCCGCTGATCAACGAAGCCGCCTACTGCGTGATGGAAGGTGTCGCCACCCCAGAAGCCGTCGACCAGGTCATGAAGCTCGGCATGAATCACCCGATGGGCCCGCTCGAGCTGGCCGACTTCATCGGCCTCGACATCTGCGTGGACATCATGCACGTCCTACACGAAGGCCTCGGCGACCCCAAGTACCGCGCCTGCCCCCTGCTCAAAAAATACGTCGCCGCCGGCTGGCTCGGCCGCAAATCCGGCCACGGTTTCTACATGTACGCGGAGGTGCATGCCGGATGAGAGGTGTTCCACCGTGAGAGCCAAAAAGGCCTTTCACATATTCGTGGGGTTCTGGTTTGCCGGCAACCTCTACTTATTCGTGTACGTGGGTGGTTCTGCCATTTACGCTCTGGCGACAAATCTGCCCGACTCTGGGACGTCGCTGTTCTCAGCCTTTCCTCGTTTTGCGATGATCGCCAGCTCTCCAGTTCCGCTGGCCATCGGAATCGCCATCGGGGCGTCGCGCAAGTATGTGTCTATAGGAATGGTGGTCTTCAGGCATACTAGCATTCGTCTATTGGCTCGGGAAAGCCCGCTTTGCGTAGAAGACCGTCGATGGCAGGGTCGATAAAAGTATTTGCTTTTTGTTCGCCCTGTTGTTATCTTCATCCCGTTGCTTTTCAACAGTGGCAAGTCAGAGCCGCTTGCTCGCGCACGAAAACCTCATCCTCCCTGTTTGAGGTTGGTTTTTGGCGGAATCGGGTGCCGGTGGCTGTGAAGCGACACTGGAGGGGCTGCCATAATTTGAGATTGCGCCGTAATAAACTGAATAGTAAAATTAAAGAATCGTAATAGAACCAAGATCGACCAGGCCCGGGAGGCCTCGCAGCAAAGTTTCCTACTTTCCTCTACTGAGGTGTGAAAATGTCAGACGAGAAATCCAAATTGCTCGAAGCGGCGATATCCCAGATCGAGAAATCCTATGGCAAAGGCTCGATCATGCGTCTGGGCAGCCGCGATGTGCTGGTTCCGGTCAGCACCATTCCCACCGGCTGCCTGTCCATCGATGCCGCGCTCGGTGTAGGCGGCTTGCCACGCGGCCGCGTCGTCGAAATCTACGGCCCGGAATCCGGCGGTAAGACCACGCTGACGCTGCAAGTGATTGCCGAAGCTCAGAAACTCGGAGGCCAGGCAGCCTTCATCGACGCCGAACATGCGCTCGACCCTGCCTACGCCCGCAAGCTCGGCGTGGACGTCGACAATCTCCTCGTCTCCCAACCCGACAACGGCGAACAAGCCCTGGAAATCGCGGAAACGCTGATCCGCTCCGGCGGCGTCGATGTCGTGGTTGTGGACTCGGTCGCAGCCTTGGTGCCCAAGGCCGAACTCGAAGGCGACATGGGCGATCCGTCGATGGGTCTGCAGGCTCGCCTGATGTCCCAAGCCCTGCGTAAACTCACCGCCATTGTCTCCAAATCGCGCACCTGCCTCATTTTTATCAACCAGATCCGCGAAAAGATCGGCGTCATGTTCGGCAATCCGGAAACCACCACCGGGGGCCGCGCTCTCAAGTTCTACTCCTCGATCCGCATCGACATTCGCCGCATCCAGGCCATCAAGGAAGGCGATCGCGTGGTCGGCAACCGCACTCGCGCTAAGGTCGTTAAGAACAAAGTCGCCGCCCCCTTCCGCGAAGCCGAATTCGACATCATCTACGGTGAGGGCATCTCTCGCGAAGGAGATCTCATCGACCTCGGCGTCGATAAGGGCGTGCTCGAAAAATCCGGCACCTGGATCAGTTTCAACGGCGAGCGCATGGGGCAAGGCCGCGAAAACGCCCGCGTGTTCCTCAAAGAGCACAAGGATATCCGCGAAAAGCTCGAGACCGCGCTCCGCAAGAAGCTCGAGATTCCCGCCCCCAAGGAAGCCGGCGCGGGCAGTAACGGTCCCAATGGTCACGCTCCGCAATCTCAACCCGAAAAGCCGCCGATGAAGGCCGCCGCTGCTACGGCCTCATCTTCAGACAGTGGTCGAGCGCGCCCAGCCCGCTGAGCCCGAATCGGCAGCAACGTGGCACAGCCATTTCTGGCTGTGCCCGGTGCAAGAATTCGTCGAGGCGATGAGGTACCAGCAATCGCAGTCGGCACCGTGCTCGTTGGCAAAGTTTTCCGTCAACGTGTAGGGCGACGCTTCAGCGCATCGCCCAACAAAACGTCTTGCCACCGACCGATCCGTCAGTATCCAGCCACGCTCTCTTGATATCTCACCTGTCACTGCAAAAATCCTGTACCGGACCAGCGGACAGCCCGCAAAAATCGCTGCACCGACGGCCAGTAGTTAGGAGAACGCACAAATTTTCGTACTGGTCCTCATAGCCTATTGCATCAATTTTCTTGATCCTCGTACAATCTGATACATCGCAGGAGTGTTGTGTTCCTCCTGGGTACACTCGGCAAACAGCGTCGCTTTTTAAGTCAAGTAGAATCAGTGGATTGCCGATTGGTTCTTGAGCTGCACCAGCTCCCGGCAGCAGTGCCTGATTTTCGGGAGTTGTACACGAACGGGGACGACGGTATAAGAGGTTGACCCTAAGGGACTTCTTAGGGTAAAAAACAACCCTCTTAAAATCGATCGGCGATCAGGTAACACGCTTTGAGGTGCCGACAGTGAAGCAATTTGGTAAAGCAATCCTGGCCGCCGTTCTAGCCGCCTCCGTGGCCGCTCCGATCCCGGCCGCGCCCGCCGCCGCAGCGGGAAAGAGTTCCGTCCGCAGAAGGGTTACGCGCTTCCGTGGCGTCCCGACCTTCGCCAATTCAACCCTCGCCGACATCGGCACCTTTGACGATCCCATCGTTCGCGCCGCCGCTGTTGAAGGCCTCGGCCGCTACAATGGCGCCATTGTCGCCGTTGATCCCAACACCGGCCGCGTCCTCACCGTCGTAAATCAGAAGATTGCCTTCGGCGCCGGCTACATCCCCTGCTCCACCATCAAGCCGACCGTCGCCCTCGCCGCCCTCGAAGAAAACGTCATTACTCGCGACACCATGCTCAAGGTTCGCGGCCGCAACAAGTACATGAACCTCACTGAGGCCCTCGCGCACTCCAACAACGAATTCTTTGAGCAGCTCGGCGTTCGCATGGGCTTTGAAACCGTCTCGAAGTACGCCCGTCTGCTCGGACTCGGTGAACTCGCCGGTTACAACCTCCCCGAAGAGCATCCTGGCTCCTTCCCGATGGCTCCTCCGGCGCACGGCGGCGTAGCCCGTATGTCCAGCTTTGGCGAAGGCATCCAGATCACGCCGTTCCAGTTGGTGTCACTGGCCGCAGCGTTCGCCAACGGTGGCACCCTCTACTACCTGCAATATCCGCGCACTCCGGATGAGATCCAGGCATTCGCGCCGCGCGTCAAGCGCGATCTCAATATCGCTCCGGTTCTTCCGGAAATTCGCGAAGGCATGCTCGCTGCCGTACTCTATGGCACCGGCAAGCGCAGCTTCGACGCTGGCGGCGAAGAAATGCCGCTCGGCAAAACCGGCACCTGCAACGACCCGACTTCCCGCGTAGGCTGGTTCGTCACCTACGCTGACGAAGCGCATCCGAAAATCGCGCTCGCCGTTCTTCTTCGCGGCAGCTCGCGCCAGGTGATTGGTCCCACTGCCGCTCAGGTTGCCGGTCGCATCTACCGCCGACTCCGCGAACAAAATTACTTCGCCACCGTCACGCAGCCCAACAACACCATGAAGCCGGTCACGGTAGTCGACACCGGCAACGGCCGCTAAACGACCATCTATGGCAAACGCCAAATCCCCCTTTGGTTAAGCCTGAACATAACGAAGCGCCTGCTACTTTCACCACTCAGCCTTAACTTTTCCCTCTCTTCCCTCTGTTTCGATTTCTCCCGCGATCCCCCACCTCGGCTGTCGCTCGCATTCTTGCGGTGCCGCACCTTGCGGTTTCCAACGGTGGGGGCTTACGGTCAACTCAAGCAATTTGCCGTTTGGCGTCGCGATTTTGCCGTTGTAGGGGCGTCGCTTTAGCCTGTCCTGACGTAGGAAGGCCGCGCCCTGCCACGGCGGCTGCCATCTCCTCAATCGTCAACTCGCTCCTGCGCGATCGCCCCCGAACTCCCCAACAACTTCCTCCCGCAGAACCAGACATCCCGCCAAAAAATCATGCAGCGCTCGCTTCTTTGGCAACAACCCCACGCATCCGCAATCCACCAAAAAGTAATAAATCCCCACTTGAGGCACGTGCAGCAAGAGCCGTCCGCCGGCAAATCGCCGGCTGGCTCGCCAAAAACTCACCGGTCGTCCGCCCTCATCCACCACGTAGATCCCCAGCCATCGCTTTCCTGGCGTGGCCCGCCACCGTGAGCTCTCAAATAGCGCAAAATACATCCACGACAGCACCACGAAAAACGCCAGGCTCGCGAGAATCAACCGCGGTCCCAGGCGTTGCAATACTTCATGCGGCGGCATTCCTGGATTCAGGTCCAGAAATTGATTCGAGACTCCCAGCGCCACAGACGTAAACGAAACAAACACCGCCAGCGGCACCGCCAGAATCAGTAGGTCCAAAAGCCCTGCCGCGCAGCGTACCCAAAACCCGGCGCTCCGCCGCTCCTCCATTGGATTGACTCTCCCTTTACCCGCGAATTACGATCTAAGGCTCCTAGGGGCCGCCCTCGCCCCAAGCAGAGGTGAACTTGTGCGTGGGTTTGCCGGACTTCCAGCGCTCATCTCGCGCAACATTCTAACCCGCTACTCGGCCGCCCTTGCCCTCGCGCTGGTCGCTATCACCGTTCAGTGGACGCTCCAACCCGTCCTCGGCAATCCCGCCTCCTACCTGGCGCTCTTTCCTGCTATCGCTTTGTCCGCGTGGCTGTGCGGACTTGGGCCCTCTCTTCTGACTCTCATTCTCGGCTTGTGCATACCCGCCTATCTCTTCGCGCCCTTCCAGCGCTCTTCCGCCTCGCCACCTTCAAGCCTGTCGGAAGCGGTCGCTTTTGTGTTAGCCGCAGGCGCTATCATCGCTGTCGCGGAATGGAGCCGCCGGAAAAACGAAACGCTGCGCGAATCCCAGGACGATCTCGAGCAACGCGTTCGCCAGCGCACCATTGAACTCGACGCCGCCAACCAGAGCTTGCGCGAACTGACGGCCCGACTGCTCAAGTCTCAGGACGAAGAAAGGCGCCGCATCGCGCGCGAATTGCATGACTCCGTTGGGCAGACCGTCGCGGCCCTGGCAATGAATCTATCCAGCGTCGGCGCCGACATCGAGCGCTTGCTCAAGACCGCTCGCACCGTCGCAGACAGTGCCGCGCTAGTCAACGACATGAGCACCGACATCCGCACCATCTCCTACCTGCTGCATCCACCTCTGCTCGATGAAGCCGGTCTCTCTTCCGCCCTGCGCTGGTACACCGAAGGTTTTTCCGAGCGCAGCGGGATCGAAGTGCACTTGGATTTTCCCGATAACTTCGCCCGTCTCCCACGCGATCTGGAAACTGCCATCTTCCGCGTCGTGCAGGAATGCCTCACCAACATTCACCGCCATTCCGAGAGTCTCGTCGCCAGAATTCGTTTCTCTCAGTCGGCCACCCAGCTTCGCTTGGAAGTGGAGGATGAGGGCTGCGGCATACCGGAAGAAAAACGCCAGGAGATTCTCTGTTCCGGCTTGCAGGGTGTGGGCTTGCGGGGCATGCGCGAAAGAATCCGACAACTAGGCGGCAGCTTGAACATCAGTCCCCGTTCCGACGGCAAAGGCACCATCGTCGTAGCGGTTTTACCCGGGTCCGACGCATTGGAACCTCCCGCCATCACTGCCACCACCGCTGGCGCCTAACCCAGCCGCACCTGTAGCTCACCCCCTTCAGAGCTGAGGCCTTTCCCATCGTCAGCAATACCCCTCTGCCAAGCACAACCAGAGCGTCCCCGCGCCCTCCTCGTTTAGCAGGCGGAAACTTCAGTCTATCCTGAGCCCCGAAGGGCTCTCAGGCCACGAACTCTGTTCCGTTGGGGTTTGACCCCTGCAGTACTCCCGCTAGTACCAAATATTCCTTGACGGGAACGTACCTTCTGAGTTATCCTTCTCCTGCTTGTGCGTCGCGCGAGGGAGAAAGGTGTTCTCGTATGTCTACTCCGCTCGACGCCGCGCCACCCGGCGCTTCTACTCCCCCACCGCGCTTCCTGCTCGCAGCCCTTCGATCCCCACAAGTCCGTGCCCGATTGTCCGCTTTACGCCAACTCGCGGACATCGAAACTACTCATCGTGCTCATCTCTCGCACGCTCGCGCCCGTGTCTGCGACACACGCTTTCACCATCAAACGGTCGGCAATCATACGTTGACCCTACAATTCGCTGCACATTCCGGGGAGACCCTCGAACAGCGACCGGCGCCCAACCCGCCTTTATTTCCAATCCGATACGGACACCAAAACAAACCCTTTGTTTTCAGTTCAATCCAAAACCCCCGGGGCCACAGGGCTCCCCTTCAATTTCCCGCCGTGACGCACGTAAACGCATTGGCATTCGGCGTCACCTCCACTTTTCCAGCGGCGCGCACAGACCGGCCCGGTGCGCAACGCTTCAACTCCCGCCACATCAAATCGATATCCGTCCAGGTACCCCGACGTATACTCCGTATATGGATGAAGCCGCCAAACTCGCTCCTTTTCCGCTGATGGGTGACGCTGATCCCGTCCCCGCGAGCCTGTTTGTGTCTCACCCCGAGCAGGCCAACACGCTTTCCCTGCTGTACGACGTCAGCCGTGAAATCACCTCCATCCTTGACCGCGAGGAATTACTCCGCCGTGTCGCTCAGCGCGTCAAAAAACTGGTCAACTACCACGTTTTTACCGTGATGCTCTTCAATGAACGCACCCAGCATCTGGAGAGCACCTTCGCGCAGCGCTACGGCGACACCATCCCGTCGCGCTTGACCGTCCCGCTGCACACCGGACTGACCGGCACCGCCGCCGGCCAGCGCCGCGTCTTGCGCGTCAACGACACGCTTCAGGATTCGCGCTACATCAAATGCGATGTCGGGCTCGACACGCGCTCCGAACTTGTTGTTCCCCTGTTGTTGCAGGATCGCTTGATCGGCGTGCTCGACCTGGAGAGTACCGAAGCGAATGCGTTCAACGCCGAGCACGAGCGCATGCTCGCCACTCTGGCCTCGTTCATCGCCATCGCCCTGGAAAATGCCCGGCTCTTTCAGGAGGCTCGCGAAAATGAGCTGCGCCTTCAGGAGGATCTCTCCACTGCGCGCGAAATTCAGCGCCAGTTATTGCCGACCGGCGCCCGTGAAGTTCCCGGCATCGATCTCGCGTCCGCCTATTGTTCGGCCCGCGAGCTTGGCGGCGATTTTTACGATTTTCTGCCCTATGGCGAGGGACGTCTGGCGCTGGTGCTGGGTGATGTCTCCGGAAAGGGAACGGCCGCCGCGCTGTTTGGTTCGCTGGCCATCGGTACCATTCGTGAGCACATCGTCGATCATCCCTGCCCGCCGCATGAAATGCTCGCCATGCTCAACAATCGTCTCAATGGCGCGCGCCTTGACAGTCGCTTCATCGCCACGGTCTTCGCTGTCTACGAAGCCGGCTCGCGGCGATTGACGATATCCAACGCCGGCGCACCCTACCCAATCCTGGTCCGTGACGGTGTGGTGCAGTCTATTCGCATCGCCGGCATGCCTCTTGGCTTGTATCCCGACACGGAATACGACGAAACCACGTTGGAGCTGCAACCCGGCGACGCCATTCTGTTCGCCTCCGACGGCATCCTCGAAGCAGAAAATACCGACCTTGAGGAGTTCGGCGTCGACCGCCTTTCCACGGTGCTCGCCGGTATGACGCCGCTGGATTCCGCCAGCGATATCGCCGACAAGATCGTGACCGCCACCGACCGGCACGTCGGCCAAGGCCTTCAGGCCCGCGACGATCGCACCCTGCTGGTCCTACGCGTCACCGACCACACCAGCTCCGACTTCTCCAAGCTCCCGATCATCTATTGATATGCCGAAGCACGAGACCAGATTTTCTAACGCGAACCAGTGGAAACGATCGGAGGAACGACGCGCGCCGTGATCGGCGTGGGATTTTGCAGCAGCGGCAACCAATGTTCGCGCACCAGCGCAAACTCCGGCCAATATTTTTTGCTGACCGGATCGGACGGCGGCAATCCGAGCTTCTCGAAATTCTGATACTGCCCGCGCTGCATGATCCGGAAATCCAGATGCGGTCCGGTGGAAAGTCCGGTGCTACCGACCAGCCCGATGGTTTTGCCGATTTCGACGTGCTCGCCGGGCCGCACGTACATTCGCGACAAATGCAGATACATTGTCTCGTACCCATTGGTATGTGCGATCTGCACCATGTTGCCTTCGCCGCCCTTGCGGCCGGCGAAAACCACGCGGCCGCTGCCGATCGTTTGGACGGGAGTGCCGACCGGCGCGCCGTAATCGGTGCCCATGTGCGGCCGATAGCGTTTCAGGATCGGGTGAAATCGCGCTTTGCTGAAATGCGATGTGACCGGCGCGCCGAATTTCAGCGGCGAGCGAAGAAAAGATTTTTGCAGCGCCTTGCCGTCTGCGGTGTAGTAGCCAGACCGCCCGGTCTCGTCGTGAAATAACAGCGCCTGGTATTTCTTCCCGCCATTGTTGTATTCGGCGGCGAGAATTTTTCCGTAGCCTGCGGTTTTGCCGTCGGCGTATTTCTTTTTCTCGAGAACCACGCGGAAGGTGTCGCCTCTTCGCGGATCGGTGTAGAAGTCGAGGTCGTAGCCAAAAATTTGCGCGAGCTGCAAGGTTAACTCGGACGATTCACCGCTTTGCGCTACGGCGTTGAAGAGTGAATCGTCGATTGTTCCCGCGATGTTGGCGATTTCCGTCTTTGACGGAATGGGTTTCACATCGGCGGTGAAATTGTGGTTGCCGGCGCTGATCTGGAGCATGCGGTCGGCGTCGATCTTGTAGTCGATCTCGCGCAGTCCGCCGTAAGGATTACGCATTACGACGATGGTGTTGCCGGCGCGGATCTGGCGCATGTTGAAAGCGCGCTGCGCGACGTTGGAAATCGCGGCGGCGTCTTCGGCGCTGATGCCTGATTTTTGCAGCGCGGATGGAAAGTTATCTCCGGGTCCGATTCTTGTTTCGAGCGGCGGAATTTCCGCCTGGGCTTCCTGCTTCACCTCTTCGGTGTGAGCCTGATCGGCTTCGCGAATCACTTCCTCTTCGATTTTGTGCTGGCGATGCCAGGCCAAGACTCCAATTGCGGCCAGCAGCGCGAGCGCGACCCCCGGAATAACCAGCAGGCGACGATTCAAACTCCCTCCCCGATCCACTCGTAGAAAAAACTATCGCATTGTTTGTGCCTGAAGGCGAGAGCCGGGTCAAACGCGAAATTGGAGGGCATGGCTCCAAAGACCAACACGATACCGGGCACCTGAAGAAGCCGCAGGGAACGGCCTAACTTTTTATGGCTGACATAGTCTATCTATGTTATGAAGGGGTGTGAAGCATAGGTTGTCTATGCCAGAGACCGGCGGGACGGGTTAGCCGAACGAGCCGGCGTCGGTACCCAGGCCATGTCAGGTGGCCGGCGCGCCCTTCCTGTGTCAGGGCAAGCTGAAGGGCGGCCCCCGCATCTGTCGATGATGGGCTGGTCCGGTGGATTTCGCTAGTTAAGGAGAAACGATGAATCGGGATGAGCTTTTGCCGGGGACCCTGCACCTGTTGATATTGCGGACTCTGGCGCGGAATGGGGAGATGCACGGATACCAGATTGCAAAGTCCATTCAGCAGATTTCGCGGGATGTGTTGCAGGTGGAAGAGGGATCGCTGTATCCGGCGTTGCAGCGGATGCTGATCAAGGGATGGGTAAAGGCGGAGTGGGGCGCGACGGCGGAAAATCGGCGAGCGCGCTATTACAAGCTGACTCCAGTGGGGAAGAAGCAGATGGAGGTGGAGACCGAGCAGTTCGAGCGGGTGATCGGGGCGATCGCGCGGGTGATACAGACCGCGTAAGGAGAGATGGGCAGGTTTTTGAAAGCTGAAGAGTTGAGGTTACAGGGAGAACGATAACGCAGAGGCGCTGAGATTTCTGAGGTTCGCGGAGAAGGCAACGGGATGAGCGTGATCGGCGAAATCTGGCGGCGGGTGGAAATGCTGGCGCGGCGGGAGAAGTTTGGCCGCGAGTTGAACGAGGAGATGCGGCTGCATCGGGAGATGAAGGAACGGGAGCTGCTCGCTAGCGGAACCGAGAACGGCGACGCGCGCTATGCGGCGTCGCGCTCGTTCGGGAATGCGACATCGCTGAGCGAACGCGGGCGCGAGGCGTGGGGCTGGAGATGGCTGGAGGATTTTGCGCAGGATTTGCGATTTGGCACACGGATGCTGCGGAAGAATCCGGGATTTACGTTGACGGCGGTGCTGACCCTGGCGCTGGGGGTGGGAGCGAACACGGCGATCTTCAGCATTGTGAATGCGTGGTTGTTCCGGCCCTTGCCACTGAAGAATCCGCACGAACTGGTGAGCGTGTGGAGGACGCGCGCGGAGGCGCCGCACCAGCCGGCGTATTTCAATCTCTACCACGACTACCTGGTGTGGGCGTCGCGCAGCAAAAGATTTGAGTCGTTAGCAGCTACGTTCGAGCAAAGATATGCGCTGTCCGGCGCGGGAGAGCCGGAGCAAATCCACGGCGCGGTGGCCAGCTGGAACCTGTTTCAAACCGTGGGCGGAATTGCAGTAGCGGGGCGATTGTTTGTGGCGGACGACGCGCGGGGCGAGCCGGCCTGTGTGATCAGTCACGGATTGTGGGAGAGGAAGTTTCAATCCTCGCAAAACATCCTGGGACGAACGATTCAGCTGAATCGAAAACTGTACCGGGTTCTCGGAGTTTTGCCTTCCGGCTTTTCCTTGCGCGTGCTCGACCGTGCGTTTGAGACCCAAGTGTGGACGGTGATCACGCCGGCGGACAAGGACTACGACGCCAGTTCGCCGGCACCGGTCGCGGTAGTCGGGCGCCTAGAGAGCGATACGACGGCAGCGCAGGCGGAGGCGGAGCTCTTTGCGATGCAGATGCAGCTGAATCACGATTTTTCGGACGAGCCGAAAGAGTCTGGAGTCCTTGTCGTCAATTTGCAGCAAGACAACACGCGGACCGTTCGAAGTTCCCTGCTCTTGTTGTTTGGCGCTGTCGGCGTGCTGCTGATCATTGCTTGCGTGAATACGGGGAGCCTGATTCTCGGGCGGAACGCGCACCGCATGAGGGAGTTTGCCGTTCGCGTGGCGCTTGGTTGCGGTACACGACGCCTGCTGCAGCAACTCAGCGCGGAGGTCTTGACTGTTTTTGCGTGCGGCGGGGTTGCGGGGCTGGCGATTGCGTTTGGACTGCTGCGCGGCTTCACGGCGTGGAGTCCCTTCGGAGTCTTGCCGCCGGGCGGAGTTTTGCTGGACGTAACGGTGCTGATCGGAACGGCGATCACGGTTCTTGTGGCAGCGTTGTTTTTTGGTTCTTTGCCGGCCCTGCGGGCACTACGAGGGCGTGAGGGCGCGCTTCGGGTATCGGAAGGGCGGGCACAATCGGGTCGAGATCATGTGCGAGGGCGAAGCCTGTTTGTGGCGATGGAAATCGCGCTGTCGGTAGTCCTGCTGGTCGGCGCAGGGCTCCTGCTTTCGACCTTCGTGAAGATCCAGTCCGAGCCGGTCGGATTTCACTTGCAGGATGTGCTGGTGGGCGACTTGGCGTTGCCGCATGCCACGTATGGGACCAATCAGGAGCAAACGCGATTTTGCGAGAAGCTGCTGGCGAAGTTGACCGACGTCGCGGGAGTTCGCGCCGCGGGCGCGGCAGTGACCTGGCCGTTCAACGTCGATGGCCTGACCCCACTGGAGACGGACAAGCAACAAGGCCAGCCAATGGAGCAATTGCCGCGCGCAGCCACTTTTGAGGTGAGCCCGGGATATTTCGCCGCGATGGGAATTCCGTTGCTGCGCGGGCGGGAACTGGACGGCCACGACCGGCCGAGTTCGCTTCCTGTGGCGATCGTCAGTGAGGAAATGGCGCGGAAATATTTTGTGGGCGAAGATCCGATCGGCAAACGAGTGCGGCTTGGTTACATCGATCAACACACCCCGCAGGAGCCGTGGTTGACGATCGTGGGCGTGGTGGGGAGCACGCGATCGATTCGCTACAACCAGATCCAGTGGGATACCTATCCGGCGGTGTACACCTCGCTGTACCAGCGGCCCGATGGACCGCGTAGTGAGATCGATGCGCGTACGCAAACCGTTTTTCTGTTTCTGCAGGCGGGGCAGGCGGTGAATGCCGGCGCGATCGCAGCGGCCGTGCATGGGATCGATGCGGAGTTGCCAATCGGGAGCCTGCGAACGACGGAGGAAATTGTGAGCGGGCTGCGCTCGCAGCCGCGGGTGCGTGCGGTGCTGCTGGCGGGGTTCGGAGGACTGACGCTGCTGCTGGCAGCGATCGGCGTGGGCGGGGTGACCGGTCAGATGGTGCAACAGCGATGGCGGGATATCGGCATTCGAATTGCGCTGGGAGCGATGAAATCGGACGTGAGAAGAATGGTGCTGGTTCACGCTCTCAAGCTGGCATGTTGGGGGATCGCGGCGGGTTTGCTGGTGAGCGCGGGCGTGTCGCGGCTGCTGCGGAGTTTTCTGTTTGGGATTTCGACGATTGACCCGGCGACGTTCGGCGGCGTGATCGTGGTGATGATTGGAGTTGCGATGCTTGCCGCGTTGTTGCCAGCAAGACGCGCGGCGAAGCTCGACCCGATGGTGGTGTTGCGGCAGGAATGAAGAATGGGAAGTAAAGAAGTAAGGAAGTAATGAGGTAAAGAGGAAAGACGATGAGCAAGATTGGGGAGATTTGGCGGCGATTGCAGATGTTTGCGCGACGGGAGGAGTTTGCGCGCGACTTGGAGGAGGAGATGCGCTTGCATCGGGTGATGAAGGAGCGCGAGTTGATCGCTGGCGGAGCGGATTCGGAAGAGGCGCGGTATGCGGCGGCGCGGGCGTTTGGTAATGGGACGAGCTTGCAGGAAGGTGGGCGCGAGGCTTGGGGTTGGCGGTGGCTGGAAGACGTTGCGCAAGATTTGCGGTACGGGGCGCGGACGTTGCGGAAGAATTTGGGGTTCGCGGCCACGGCGATTTTGACGCTGGCGCTGGGGATTGGCGCGAATACGGCGATTTTCAGCGTCGTGAATACCGTGCTACTGCAGCCGCTTCCGTACCGCGATCCAGGCCGGCTGGTGTGGGCGGATGAATTCATGCCGCGGATGAACGATAACGTGGTGCCCAATCCGGAATACACAAACTGGAAACTAAACAATCGTACCTTTGCGACGATGGCGGCGTTGGGCGGGCAAGGGCCGATCAATTTGACGGAAATGGGAAAACCGGAGCAGATCGACCAAGCGCAGGTGACACCAAACCTGCTGGATACGCTGGGCGTGCAGCCGGCGCTGGGGCGAGCGTTTTCCGAGGCGGAAGGGCAACCGGGAGGAAGGCTGGCGGCGATTCTTTCGGACCGACTGTGGAGAAGAAAATTCGGCGCGGATCCCAACATTATTGGAAGAGGCATTTCGCTGAATCAGGACAGCCATACGATCGTGGGGGTGCTGCCGGCGGGATTCCACTTTCCGCGGCGCGGCTTCCAGCCAGACATACTGACCGCTTTTCAACTGCCGCCAAAAGTGGACTGGGCAACGCAGCGTATGTCGCTGACGCAGGTGATTGGGCGATTGAAGCCCGGCGTCTCACTGGATCAAGCCAACGCGGATTTGGCGACACTGAGTCAGCAGACCAATTCAGCGATACCCACAATGTTTGTGCATATGAGGGATGGGCTGCAGGTGCAAGCGATTCCGCTGCACCAAAAGCTGGTGGGAGATGTCCGGCCAACGCTGCTAATGCTGCTGGTAGCAGTCGGCGTGGTGCTGCTGATCGCGTGCGTGAATATCGCGAATCTGCAACTGGCGCGAACGGCCAACCGCCAAAAGGAGCTAGCGGTGCGATCGGCAATCGGGGCCCGTCGGGCGCGGTTGCTGCGACAACTGCTGACCGAAGGAGCGCTGATTGCATTTCTCGGTGGCCTGCTGGGACTAGCCGGGGCCGCAGGCGGTGTGCGCCTGCTGCAATTCTACGCACCGCAGAATTTCCTGCAGGCGGAGCACATCACGATGGATCGATGGGTGCTGTTGTTCACGCTGGGGATCACCTGCGCGACAGTGGCGTTGTTCGGGGCAATCCCGTCGTGGCGAGCATCGAATCCGGACGTGGATGCAAGACTGAAGGATGGGCGCGACACCGCGACGCGCGGAACCGGCCAGCGCTCGCTGCGGAATGCCCTGGCAACGTGCGAGCTGGCGCTGGCGGTGGTTTTAGTGGCGGCATCGGGATTGTTGATCCGCAGCTTCGTGCTGCTTTCCAACGTCGATCCCGGATTTGACGCGAATCATGTGCTGACTGTGGCGACCATGCTGCCGCCGAACAAATACCGGGACGCGGCGCAACGGAATACTTTTTACGACCAGGTATTACGGAAAATGCGTGCAATGCCCGGCGTGGGCTCGGCCGGCTTGACGACTTCATTGCCGCTGACCAATTTCACGCAAATGCGCACGTTTGGGCTGGAGGGGCAGCCGGACAAGCCCCTGGGGCAGACACCGCCCGTGACAGTGGAGGACGTCAGCCCGGGTTACTTCGAGACGCTGCGCATGCCACTGCTGGCAGGCCGCGTGTTCGATGAACGCGACGTGAAATCCGATACGCACGTAGTGATCGCAAATCAGGCATTCGTGCAGAAATATTTCGGGAATAAGGATGCGGTCGGAAAACGAATGCGCTTTGGCGCCGGGCACGGAGAGCCGCAGCCTTGGGACACCATTGTGGGAGTCGTGGGGAACGTGCGGCACGCAAGGTTGGACCGCGAAGCCGATCCGGAAGTTTTCACGCCATTCGGGAGAGGAGGCATGCCGGAAACCTTCGCGGGCTTCGCCCTGCGAACGCAGGGCGATCCGCGGAGCCTGGTGGCCGCAGTGAGAGATGCGGTGCTGGAGGTCGATCCGGAGCAGCCGATCTTCGATGCGCGAGCGATGGAAGATCGGATCGCGGAGGCGGCTTCGGGCACGCGATTTAATGCGACGCTGCTGGGGTTTTTTGGATTTGTGGCGCTGGCGCTGGCGGCGGTGGGAGTTTACGGCGTGATTGCGTATTCGGTGGCGGAGCGGACTCACGAGATCGGGATTCGCGTGGCGCTCGGAGCAAGCCGCGAGGACGTGGCGGGGATGGTGATGGGGCAAGGGATGCTGATGACTGTAGTTGGGTTGGTAGTGGGACTTGCGGGGGCAGTGTTCGCTACGCGGTTCTTGTCGAGCTTGCTTTATGGGATTCAGCCGCGGGACCCGCTGGTGTTGGGGGCGGCGGCGTTGGTGCTGGGCGTGGTCGCGATGATGGCTTGTTGGGTGCCGGCGCGAAGGGCGATGCGCGTGGACCCGATGGTGGCGCTGAGGCACGAATGAAAGAAGCGAAGCAATGAAGTGACGAAGTAAAGATGCAAGGCGAGAAGCGGAACGGCGATGGGAAAACTGGGTGAGATTTGGCGGCGATTGAAGATGCTGGCGCGGCGCGACGCGGCGGCGCGGGAGTTAGACGAGGAGATGCGCTTGCATCGGGAGATGAAGGAGCGCGAGTTGATCGCCGGCGGTGAGCGTGAGGCTGAGGCGCGTTATGCAGCGGCGCGCGCGTTTGGGAATGGGATGTCGCTGAGCGAGCGAGGGCGCCAGGCCTGGGGTTGGAGGTGGCTCGAGGACCTGGCGCAGGATGGCTTGTTCGCGATGCGCGGATTGCGTAGGAGTCCGGGATATGCGGCGACAGCGGTGCTTACGTTGATTTTGGGAATTGGGGCCACTACCGCGATTTTCAGCGTTGTGAACACCGTGCTGCTGTGGCCGTTGCCGTATGGCGATCCAGCGCGGCTGGTGCGCATCGAGGAGAATCACGACGGCGCGACGAACTTTTCTTTTGCGAATTACCTGGATTTGCGCGCGGCGCCGTTGCGATCGGTCCAGCAGCCGGAGGCCTACCGGCCGTGGACGTTCAATGTCAGCGGTGGAGCGGAGCCGGCGCAGACCGAGGGCGCGATGATTTCGGCCGGATTGTTTGACGCGCTGGGCGTAAGACCGGGGTTGGGCCGCGGATTTACCGCGGATGAGCAGTGCGAGAGCGCCGACAATGTCACGGTGTTGAGCTACGGATTATGGCAGCGGCAGTTTGGCGGCGATTCCGGCGTGATTGGCAGAACGATTCGGGTGAGCGATGTGCCGCACGTGGTCGTGGGAGTGATGCCGGCGGGATTCGAATTTCCGCAGGATACAAAAATCTGGACTCCGCTGGCGATCGGCGGCGAACTGTCGAAAAACCGGCGCTCGCATCTGCTGCACGTCGTTGCGCGGCTGACACCTGGTGCGACTACCGCGCAGGCCGAGGCGGAGCTGCATGCGTTCGTGGCCGGCGTAATGCGGCAGAATCCGGGAGTGGACACCGGGTTTCAGGTGGCGGTCGGAAATTTGCGCGAGCGCATCACCGCTCCGGTGCGGCCGGCGCTGTTGGTGCTGTTGGGCGCAGTGGGGTTGGTGCTGCTGGCAGCGTGCGCGAATGTGGCGAACCTGGTGCTGATGCGCAACACCACTCGCGTGCGGGAATTTGCGGTGCGCGCGGCACTGGGCGCGGCGCACGGACGCCTGCTGCGGCAATGTCTGGCGGAAAGCGCGGTGCTGGGCGTGGTCGGGGCGGCGGGGGGAGTGCTACTGGCGATCTGCTGCGTGAAGCTAATCGTAGCGTTTGGCCCGGGCAATGTGCCGCGATTGGATGAGGTGCGCGTCGATGGAATCGTGCTGGCGTTTGCTGCGGCGCTTTCCTTGCTGACGGCGATGGTATTCGGCGCGGTGCCGGCGGTGGAAGCGTCACACACGGATCCGAACAGCGCACTAAAGGAAGGCGCGCGAGGAACGTCGAGCGCGCGCGGCGTGAAATTACGTGGGGCGCTGGTGGTGACGGAGATCGCGCTGGCGCTGATGCTGTTGGCCGGCAGCGGATTGCTGATCAACAGTTTTGTGCGGCTCTCGAAGGTATGGCCGGGATTCGAGGAGAAGAATCTGCTGACGGCGAATTTGTTTTTGTCCCCGAGCCGGTACCCCGATGAGCGCGTCGCGCCATTTTTGGATCAGGTTCTGGAGCGGGTGCGCGCGATTCCGGGAGTGGAATTGGCGGCGGTGGTGAACACCCTGCCCGTGGCGCGCGGGGCGGCGACCGATTTCGTAATTGTGGGTCAGCCGGCTCCACCCTCGGGAGATGAGCCGAACGCGGACATTCGCGTGGTGGCGGGAGATTATTTTCCGACGATGCGCATTCCGCTGCTGCGGGGCCGCTGGTTTGAGGCGCGCGACACGGAGAGCAGCACGAAAGTGATGGTGATCAATCGAACGATGGCGGAGCGCTATTGGCCCGGCGAAAATCCCATCGGCAAGCGCGTGACGATGATGGATTGGGGGCCGCCGCTGACCGGCGAGGTTGTGGGCGTGGCGGGCGACGTGAAGGCCGACTCGTTGGATGCGCCGGCGGGCAACACGATTTATTGGCCGGAGCGGCAATTTCCCTCGATCTTTGACAATGTTGTGGTGCGCGTTGAACGCGATCGTGACGCAAGACAATTGGCGAGCGCGTTGAAGGCGGCGGTGCACTCGGTCGATCCTGATTTGCCGGTGGCGAGTATCGCGACGATGGAGGAGCGGCTGGCGAGGTCGGTAAGGCCGCGGCGAGTGCAGACGGTTTTGCTCGGCGTGTTTGCGGCGCTGGCGTTGTCGATGGCGATTGTGGGGATTTACGGCGTGATGGCGTACTCGGTCAGCGGGCGCAGCCGGGAGATCGGAATTCGCATGGCGCTGGGCGCGGACGCGGGGATGGTGCGGAATCTCGTATTGCGCGAGGGACTGCGATGGGCGGCGCTGGGAACAGGTATCGGGCTGGCCGGAGCGCTGGCGCTGGCAGGAGTACTGGCGAATTTGCTTTATGGTGTGGCGCCGCGGGATCCCGCTACATTTGGCGGTGTGACTTTGCTGCTGACGTTGGTGGCGATGCTGGCTTGCTATTTGCCGGCACGGCGGGCTGCGAAAATGGATGCGATGAGAACCTTGCGCGCGGAGTAGAGGGTTCGGGTGAACGCGTAAACGAACGGATCATTCAGCGACTACTAAGACAAACAGGGGCGGACTTGAGTCCGCCCCTTTTTCTTGTGTATGCCGTGAAGCTTACGCGGAGGCTTTTGCGGCGGCGCCTTTGAAGAAGGCGAGGAGATCTTCATTAATCCGGTCCTTCAGAGTGGAGGGCATGCCGTGCGGCGCGCCCGGGTAGACCTTGAGGGTGGCGCCCTTGATCATTTTGCAGGATTGCATGGCGGCTGCGCCGATGGGGACGATCTGGTCGTCATCACCGTGCATCACCAGCGTAGGAACGTCGAATTTTTTGAGATCCGCGGTGAAATCGGTTTCGGAGAAGGCTTTGATGCAGTCGTAGGCGGCTTTATGACTGCAGACCATGGATTGCAGCCAGAAGGAATCGCGCACACCTTGGCTGACCTTGTTTCCGGGGCGATTTGCGCCGTAGAACGGGGCGCTGAGATCTTTGAAGAATTGCGAGCGGTCGGCTTGTACGCCGGTGCGGATGTCGTCGAAGACTTTCATCGGGAGGCCGCCGGGGTTGGTCTCGGTTTTCAACATGAGCGGAGGAACGGCGCTGATGAGGACGGCTTTGGCGACGCGCTTTGACCCGTGGCGGCCGATGTAACGCGCGACTTCGCCGCCACCGGTGGAGTGGCCGACATGGATGGCCTCGTGGAGATCGAGTTTTTCGGTGAGCTGCGCTAGATCGTCGGCGTAGGCGTTCATTTCATTGCCATCCCAAGGTTGGCTGGAACGGCCGTGGCCGCGCCGGTCGTGAGCGATGCAGCGGAAGCCGCGGTCGGCGAGGAAGAGCATTTGATCTTCCCAGGCGTCGGAGCTGAGCGGCCAGCCGTGGCTGAAGACAACGGGTTGGCCTTTGCCCCAATCCTTGTAATAAATCTGGGTGCCGTCTTTGGTTTCGATGAATGGCATGGGAGGTCTCCTTCAGGTGGCTGGGGCGATCATTATGCGACTGCCGGAATGGAGTTGAAAGTTAAAGTTGTGGAGAAAATTGGAAAAACTGTCGACTTAGCGAGAACTCAGATGGACTGGTCGCGTGGGGTGGTTCTTTCCAAGTCGACAGAGGTGGCGACCGCTAAGGTCTTTTCCTCTGCCCATCGTTAGTTGGGAGATCGATGGACCAATTGTCGACGACATCCAATAGAAACATTCCTCGCAGATCTCCATTCTCATCACGCAAAATCAAATAGCCATCGACTATTTCGTGGCTCGCCGCATCGACAGATTCAACACTAGTCTCCGGCGCTTTGAAGACAACGCTGTAGGTTCTTTTAGCCACGAAAGCAGCGTGTCTTAGGGGTGGGTTTTCACGTATTGGGTGATTTGAGCGTTGTCGGTTTTGATCTGCTGGAGCAGCGCGAGCATGGCGTTCACGTAGTCGCTAGAGTGTCCTTGTATCTGGGTCTCAAATTCCGGGCGGCTCATATACATCAGGAAGCGCCGAAATACGTCTCCTTTTACCGCGTTCGCGACCGTGTGATCGGTTATCGGAGTCAGCGTCATGATGGCATTCACCAATGCCGGATGGTGGCCTGAGGCGCTCTCGTAGGAAGTGATGCGCTTGGCCAGTTTTGTGAAGCTCGCGCGAGTTTCACCGATTCCGCTCCCGTTGGTTCCAACGGCGAAGTAATCCGTCGCTTTACCGGGGACCAGCGCGCCGTTCTTCATCACCATTCCCGAAGCCGCACCGTAAGAAGTCAGAAGAGTGACTTCCGCGAGATCGATTTCCCATGGATGGCTGCTCGGCGCAAGATTGACCATGATGTGGCGATCCATCTCGGCGGTATAGATGGCCAGGAAATCCGTGGCCGCCGCCTGGCCGGCGGGCGACAGGGCTGAATAGCCGCCAGGATCACAATTGGTAAGCACTTTCAGGATTGCGGTGTAAAACGGGGCCGAGTCCGAAGTCGTTGCCGGCTTCAAATAATTTCCCATCTCCGTGAGGTAGTCGCGATCGGAAGGATCGAGGAGCGCCCGGCCCGAGGCCACGGCATAACTCCGGCCAGATTTCACAACCGGCTTCTGGTAGCCAACGTTGTAGAAATAGTTCGAGCCGTCGATCTGCACGAGCGTGCCGGAACCGCTTGCGAGCAGCGCCATGTCCGCGCTGGCGTCCACCGCGATGTTCGCGTTTGCGCCTGGCTTCAGGTTGGACGAAGTAATGAACGGGCGAATGCCATTGCGTATTGTTTGCGGCGAGAAGGATTTGCCGGAGATGTTCGCGATCACTGTGTGGAAGCCAGTTTCGCCGGTCTTGAACATGCCGAAGACTTGTGATTTGACCTTCGAATCGAACTGATTCACGTCCGAGACTGTGTCGTCAGCGCTGGCAATCGTTACGGCGGCTCGGTCGTCGGCGTCAGTCTTGTCGAAAATTCCGGTGCCGCCGGCTTTCATGGCCTGGAGATAGGTCTGTCCGGTCAGACTGGAAACATCGACGGTGCGATCCGCGCCGCGCGGCAGCAGGATCGCGCCGGTCGGCGAACCGGCGCTGACCGCATGAACCGTTTCCAGAAACAGAAATGCAAGCAGGGCATAAGTCAAAACGAGACCCAAATGGGGTGAGCAGGGTCGTTGTGCTTTTCGGCGGATTGCTTCAGTCATAGCCTGCCTCCTGAGGCCTTTCCGAATCGCAATAGTTAACTTCTAGGGGTTAACTGCCCGACACAGTAGCACAGGTCACCCCATCGGGCTGTGTGCGTTTGGCTCAGGTGTGGAAATGCCAGAGTGGGAGGGGCTTCGAGGTCCTAGTTGGGACTTGAGGTCGCTTTAGCGGCGGATTTTGCGGCGCGATCGAGGAGCAGTGTGCGCTCTCGGGCGTTTTGCGTTAGCGCGGCGGCGCGTGTGAATTCGGCTGTAGCTTCGGTGTAGCGGTGCAGCCTATCGAGGAGGTCGCCGCGGACGGTGGGCAGCAGGTGGTAGGACTTCAGGGCGGGCGCATTGGCGATGGCGTCGATGATTTCCAGGCCGGCGGCGGGACCGAAGGCCATGGAGACGGCTACCGCGCGATTCAGTTCGACAACGGGGGAGGGATTGAGCTGGGCGAGTGCGTCATAGAGAGCGGCGATGCGCGGCCAATCGGTCTGCTCGGCGGCGCGGGCGCGAGCGTGACACGCGGCGATGGCGGCCTGAAGCGCGTAAGGACCAAGCGAGCCGCCGAGGGCTTCCGCGTGTTCGAGCTCGGCGAGGCCGTGACGGATGAGGACGTGATCCCAGCGGGTGCGGTCCTGATCGAGGAGAAGGATTGGTTCGCCCCTGGGGCTGACGCGCGCTCGTACGCGCGAGGCTTGAATTTCCATCAGGGCGACCAGGCCGTGGACTTCGGGTTCGTTCGGGACCAATCCGGCGAGAATACGGCCGAGGCGAAGAGCGTCATCGCAGAGCGCGGGGCGCATCCAATCTTCGCCGGCCGTGGCAGCGTAGCCCTCGTTGAAAATCAAGTAGATAACTTCGAGGACGGAGGAGAGGCGCGCGGCGCGATCGGGGCCGCTAGGGACTTCGAACGGCACGCGGGCTTCGGTGAGCGTGCGCTTGGCGCGGACGATGCGCTGCGCGATGGTTGGCTCGGGCGCAAGATATGCGCGCGCGATTTCGGTGGTGGTCAGGCCGCCGAGAAGCCGAAGCGTGAGAGCGACGCGAGCGTCAGTCGATAGCACCGGATGGCAGGAGGCGAAGACGAGGCGGAGGAGATCGTCTTCGATGTGGTCGGGCTCGGGAATGTCGAAATCAGCCATGGCGGAATCTTGTTGCGATTTGAGTTCGCGGCTCAGCTCTTCGTGTTTGCGTTCGAGGAGCTTGTTACGGCGGAAGTGATCGATGGCGCGATGCTTGGCGGTGGCCATCAGCCAGGCGCCGGGGTTGTCGGGGATGCCCGTGGTTGGCCATTTTTCCAGGGCGGTCACCAGTGCGTCTTGCGCGAGTTCTTCGGCCACGCCTACGTCTCGAACGATGCGAGCCAGACCCGCGATCAGGCGCGCGGATTCAATGCGCCAGACGGCGTCGATGGTTCGGTGGATATCTTCGGAGGACATGGCGGCCCTTTACGTTATGCCAGAAGCGTGTTTGGGAAAAGGCCGCCAGCGCGGTCCGAGCGCTCGTCCGTCAGGATCTTCCGGCGCTCTGTGATGCCTTTAAATTGTTGAGGGTCTCATAATTCTTCTGGACGTCTTGAGGGGCTTCAAAGAGCTGACGGATTTCGGTTTCGCCAGTGCCCATATGGGCCAGGAACTCCTTAGCGTAGGCAATCGCTTGTTCCTTGGAGTCTGCGTTGAGGATGGCGAAGCCGCCGACGACCTCTTTCGATTCGGTGAAGGGGCCGTCGGTAACGGTAAACTTGCCGTTCTCAACGCGGACGCGCGCGCCCATCGCGCTGGGAAGGCAGCCTTCGGTGGAGACCAGCTTGCCAGACTTCATGCCTTCTTCAATCAATTTGCCCATCGCGCACATTTCCTGTTCCGTGGGAGGGGTGTTGCGCTCGACGTTCTTGTAGATGCTCAGGAATCGCATGTTTGTTTTTCTCCTTTTTCGGTACGATGCAGTTCGTTCTCAACTGTGGCGCATCGCTGCTGGAATTTTCGGTGCGGTGAATCTGCGCTCTACTACGCGACGAATGAGATGGGTCGGAATCGACACGACTTCGGATTTCTGCGCCGCGGTGAGCGAGCCGTCGAATGCGTGGCTGAGGACCACCTGGACGAAGACACAAACGAAGACGTCGGCTTGCGAAGCCCTTTGCGCGGTGGGTTGCGCAGGATCGGCGGCGATGCGTGCCAGGGCTCGCGAGAGAACCTCGTCGTAGATGTGCCAAAACACCGGGCTGGCGACGGCGCAAGCGAGATCGGAGCCCCGGCTGGGGATGTCGATGGCACCGAGCACGCTGGTGAAGCAGGGCGTCATCGCGGTCGTTGCCAGAAGTACTGCGGTCATTAGAGCCTTGTTCATTTTTGTCCTCCTCTCGCTTGAACTTGGTGCTGCTTCCTTGTTTGCTTCGGGCTCGAAACTGCGCCAGCCTCGGAGAGGCCGCCCTTCCAACGATTGCCCTACGGATGCCCTACTTCTTTTTCTTCCCCAGCTCTTTGCCCAGGTCTTTGGCGCGGTTGACCGCTTCGCTGGGCCCAAAATCTTCCATCTCAAAGAATTGGCGGATTTCGATTTCGGCTTCGCCGCCGGGTTGCAGGTCCGGCTCGAAGGGAACGCGCTTGGCCCACTCAATGGCCTCTTCCTTTGATTTCACCTGAATGATCCAGTAACCCGCGATCAGCTCTTTGGTTTCGGCGAAAGGGCCGTCGGTGACGGTGCGCTTGCCATTCGAGAACCTCACCCGGGCACCTTTGGCGCTGGATTGCAGGCCGGAAAGGTCGAGAAGGATACCGGCTTTCATCAGCTCTTCGTTGTACTTGCCCATCGCGGAGAGAAGCTTTTCGCTTGGCATGTGGCCGGCTTCCGAGTCTTTGGTGGCCTTAACGATCATCATGAAACGCATGGAGTATCTCCTTAATTTTGTTACTGTTCCGGGCTGGGTGCCGGATGCTGCCGCTCTTGTTTCTGCCTTCATTTAGACGACGAAGGTGGCCGGGAGAAATCGACAAGGGCTGAAAACTATTTCCCGAACACCCGAAGGCTTAGCTGCGGAAGGGAATCACGGCTCGCAGGCGCGGCTCGCGGAGATAGAGTCCAAGCCAGAGCAGAGCGCCCAGATAGGTCGGGAAGAGGATGTAGCCAAACAGTGGATTGCCGAGTCGGAGATGGGTGCAGACGGCGCCGCCAAGGTAACCGGTCAGGAGAATGGCGCCCAGGACGGACGTCTGCGGGATGACGTACAAGATGACGCAGAGAAGCAAGGTCACTCCGATGGTGAAGATTACCGAAGCAGAGAAGCCGAGTTTGGCGGAGGCGTCGAGGACGATAGGAAGTTTCAACAATTTCATGACAGAGTCCACGAGCAGAAAGAGGACCACGAGAGTACTGAGCACGTAGCCGGTCCATTTTTGGGCTTTCGACGGTGTGGTGACTGGCGTGGCTGCGTCCATGAGGCTTTCTCCTGAGGTTTAGTTAATGCCTAGATATAGCGGGAACGATGAGACCTAGACACTGACGAATCGGTTGGAGGCAAACGCGATGTTAGGGGACGCGCTGAAGCGTCGCCCCTACAGATTCTGCCCCCTCGCACGAAGGTTCTTACCACGGCGCCGTGCGCTAAGCCTTGTCGGTCGTGGTTGCTGTGCGCCTGGGGCGGCTGCTTTAGTCGGAACGAAGGGCCTGGATGACGTCGACGCGGGCGGCGCGGGCGGCGGGCAGGTAGGATGCGATCACCGCCGCTGCGAGCAGCACCACCGCCGAGGCCACGACGGGCACGGCGGTCGGCATGTGCAGCTCGGGGATGTAGCCGCCGGCGAGGCGCGCGAGTAGATAACCAAGTCCGGCGCCGACGACTACGCCAGCCGTGGCCATCACTACGCCTTCGGCGATGATTCCCGCAAGCAGACGGGTGGGTTGCGAGCCGATCGCGAGACGGATACCGAACTCGCGGGTGCGGGCGCTGACGGAGAAGGCCAGCACGCCAGCAACTCCAACGATGGCGATGGCCAGTGCGACCGCGGCGAATCCACCGAATACGATGGAGTTCAGGCGATCGGGCGTCAGCACCTCGGCGCGAATGTCTTCCAACGTGGCGGCATGTTCGACCGGTTGATCGACGGACATATCGCGCACAATGCGGGTGATCGGGGTGACCAGAGCGTATGGATCCATGCGTGTGTGGACGAACAAGCGGCCGCCGAAAATGTCCACACCATTGTCAGCGAGGTTATCCGGCACCTGACCGAAGGGATGATAGACCGTGAGCGCGGCTCCGGGAACGATGTGTTCATCGTCTACGTCAGCCGCCACGCCGACGATGCGGCGAGGACCGGTGCTGACACTGATGAACGCCATGACGGGATCGGTCCACATAATGTGGCGATTGAGCGGGTCCTGGCCAGGGAACATGCGTTGTGCCACGGTCTGGCTGATGATGACTACCGGCTCGCCTCCACGGCGGTCGTTGTCGTTGAAGTCGCGTCCCTCAATCAGGGGGACGCCGAGAGCGGCGAAGAATCCTGGCGACACGGCACGAAATTGGGCGCGCGGGTCTTCTTCTTTGTTTCCTTTGACATGGCCTTCGCCGGTGAAGGCGAACCCGGGACCAAATCCGTTGGCATCCCGCCACGGGACGGTGGTGCCGAGCGCGACGCGATCGACGCCGGGGAGCTCGTCAATGCGGCGAATAGTCTCGCGATAGAAGTTGATGATCTGGTCGGCCGATTTTCCGTAGGACATCACCGGCAAATTCATAGCCAGGACTCGATGCATGTCGAAACCGGTCTGCTGGGCCTGGAGAGTAAGTAAGGTCTTGATCAGCATGCTGGCGCCAGCCAGGAGCATGAAAGAAGCGGCAATTTGGGTGATCGCGAAGATGCGCAGCCGGCGGCTGGTGCTGCCGGTAATGCGAACTCCGCCGCTGGCAAGACCAAATCCCTGCGAAGCGTTGGCCGACGGCAGCCGGGGAACGAAGGCCAGGAGGACCGCAGCGACGATCGCGAGGCCAAAGCCGACCCAAAGCATGCTGGCGTCAACGGTGAGTTCGAGCGCACGAACCGAGAAGCGCGAAGCGTATCGGGCCAGTATCGCAACCATCGGCCGAGCGCTGATCACGCCAAGGATGGCGCCGGCTCCGCACAGCAGCAGGCTTTCGGCAAGGAGGGTACGGCGCAGGGCGCCGGTGCTGGCACCTAAAGCAGCGCGAATGGCCAGTTCGCCCTCGCGACGCACGCTGCGCGCGAGAATCAGATTGGCGACATTGGAGCAGGCGATGACGAAGATCAGTATGGATGAGGCCAGCAAAACCCAGAGGACAGTCTTGGCGCCGGAGGTGATCTGGTCGCGCAACAGCACGGCATGAATGCGGTTGTCGCCGTTGGGCGAGTAGGCGTCGGGGTGCTCGCGAACCATGGAGTTGTAGACGGTACTCAATTCAGCGTTCGCTGATTCCAGCGTTTGGCCGGGAGCCAGGCGGCCAAACAGTTCCGTCATGCGATGAACCCGGCCGGTGACCATGGTGGCGGAGAGATGATGGGGGCTGGTAACGACGTTGGCGATGATCTCGGTGTCGGAGGGGTAGGGAACCGAAGGCTCCAGCACGCCGACAATGGTGGCCGAGCGAGAGCCCAGGCGAATCTGCTTGCCGATCACCGAGGGATCGCTCTTTAGCACGGTGGTCCAAAAACGATGGGTGAGCACTGCGGCCCCCGCAGCGTTGGGTCCGTCATCGTGGGCGTCAAGCAGCCGGCCAATTACGGGGTGCAGTCCCATCACCTCAAAATAAGAGCCGTCAACGACGCCGGCGCGCACTTCGCGAGGCTCGCCAAGCCCCAGCAGGGTGAAGCCGATGGTAGAGAAATCACCGAAGGCGCTGACCGATTTCACGCTGGCATGCAGATCCTGAATTTCGGGCACGGAGAACGCGGCATTTTCCACGCCGATGCCCGTGGCACTCTGGCGAATGTAGATCAGGCGATCCTCATCGCGATTGACCAGCGGCCGCAGCAATACTCCGCGGACGAGGCTGAAGATGGCGGCGTTGGCACCAATGCCCAGAGCCAGCGTCAAAATAACCGTGATCGCCAGGCCCTTGGCACGCGCAAGAGATCGCAGTGCGACCGCCAGATCGTGCAGAAACAGATCTATCTTCAGCTTCATCGTTCGATCTCCTGCTATGGTTTCTTTTGTCCCTTACAACGTTGGCGCTGAAATTATTACGATGCTGCCTGTGCTGCGCCTTCGCAGTTCACCATCCAGGGAATACCAAAGCGGTCGACCAGCATGCCAAACCGGGGCGACCAGAAGGTCTTCTGGATCGGCATGGTGATATTGCCCTTGTCGGCAAGCGCATCGAATACGCGATCCGCCTCGGCTACATCTTTCACCTGAATCGAAACCGAGAAGCCCTGAGGTTTCTGGAAATGGCCTGGAGGGCAGTCCGAACCCATCAGCACCGACTTGCCGGCCGTCAGGTGGGCGTGCAGAACCCGCTTTTTGTACTCGGCCGGGACTGTGGACTCGACCGGAGACCCCTCGAACGGGATGATCGCGTCGATCTTGCCGCCCAGCACTTCGGCGTAGAATTTGAAGGCCTCTTCACACTGACCGTCGAACAACAAGTAGGTATCTAGTTGTGGCATGGTTTCCCCTCCTGAAAGACTGAATAAGCTGAGATTTCGTTTCCGAAAAACTATCCCTTATGTAACTTGCAAAATGCAAGTGAAAAGATTACCCTTCCTCCGTGCCAAAAGCCAAACCAAGTCCGACGCGCCGCTCGGGGTGTCCCTTGAATGCTTCCATCGAGATGTTGGGCGATCGCTGGTCGCTGCTGATCATTCGGGACATGATGGTCCGCGGATCCCGTACGTTCAAGGAATTCTTGGGATCCGACGAGGGCATCGCCACCAACATGCTGGCCGA
>Ga0134124_10000050_pt1 | contig 122258 bp, 101 predicted proteins | sample KB304_FD_96880 | JGI IMG/M metagenome (GOLD analysis project Ga0134124, IMG submission 96880) | Terrestrial soil microbial communities without Nitrogen fertilizer from Kellogg Biological Station, Michigan, USA - KB3-0-4 | ecosystem: Environmental > Terrestrial > Soil > Unclassified ...
GGACTGGGAGCTGTCCAAGGCCCAGATCCGCGAGCTCGAGCGCCGCGTCCGCGACATGGACGATCCCCGGCGCTTCGTGCTCGCGAGCGAGTTCCTGCCGACCTTCGTCCTCTACTACGACGTGAGCGACAACGTCTACGTGATGAACGACCTCTCCGCGGCGACCGTCTTCAAGAAAAGGAAGGCCGCGAAGGCGGTCAAGGCCCTGCTCGGCAAAGGGGTGCGAATCGTCGAGTGCCGGAAGCTGAAGAGTGGCAAGCTGAAGCGTGTGACGCCTGTTCGAGGGCGAAAGAAGAAGCCGGCCTAGATGCGCTAGTAGCCGAGTTGGCGATTGGCTGGCGGTCGCCGCGAAGGGCGTCCTGCACCGGTTTCCAGGCATCCCGCACGCCTGAGCGAAACTGGCGTCGCGTCTCGGCGCGATGAAACCTCTTGACGCCAGCGGCGCCTGTTGGTAGGATCGCAGTAACCAGGCGTAATTCGAGCCTGAGCAACTCCAAGCCGTCCGTCCACAGACGTTCCAACCGTTCGAGAGGAGGAGTCATCATGAAGATGAAGTCCCTGCTTGTGCTATCCACGATCCTGCTGTCCGTCAGCGGTGCCGCTGTTGCCCAGGACAAGGCGAAAGAGTCGCAAGGCGGAATGGGCCAGGGTGACATGGGGGCGATGATGGAGAAGTCGATGGCCACCGGACCTCAGCACAAGCAACTTGCCCGCATGGCCGGCGACTGGACCTACACCTCCAAGATGTGGATGGCGCCCGGCCAGCCGCCCATGGACTCGGGCGGCACGATGCACGCGGACCTCCTGTTCGGCGGCCGGTACGTCGAGCACCACTGGAAGGGCAAGTTCATGGGCATGGAGTTCGAAGGACGCGGCACCGAGGCGTACGACAACGTCACGAAACAGTACGTGAACACCTGGATCGACAACATGGGCACCGGCATCATGAATTCGAGCGGCACCTGTGACGACGGCGGCAAGAAGTGCACCTACAACGGGCTTGGCTCCGATCCGATGGCCGGCAAGGCGGTCCCGATGCGCTCGGTGATCACCTGGACGGACGGCGACTCGTTCACCAACGAGATGTACGGCAACGATCCGTCCGGCAAAGAGATGAAGATGATGGAGATCATCGCAAAGCGGGCGAAGAAATAGGCGAAGGCAAAGAGGTTCAACTCCAAGCCGTCCGTCCACAGACCGTTCCCAACCGTTCGAGAAGGAGGAGCATCATGAAGATGAAGTCCCTGCTTGTGCTGTCCACGATCCTGCTGTCCGTTGGTGGAGCCGCCGTCGCCCAGGACAAGGCGAAAGAGCCGCACGGCGGAATGGGCCAGGGCGACATGGAGTCGATGATGAAGTTGATGGCCCCTGGCGAGCAGCAGAAGCAGCTCTCCCGGATGGCCGGCGATTGGACCTACACCAGCAAGGCGTGGATGGCGCCCGGCCAGCCGCCCATGGAGGGGACCGGCACGATGCACGCCGACCTCCTGTTTGGCGGCCGGTACGTCGAGCACCGCTGGAAGGGCAGCTTCATGAACATGACGTTCGAGGGGCGCGGCACCGAGGCGTACGACAACATCACGAAGCAGTACACAAACTCCTGGATCGACAACATGGGCACCGGCATCATGACGATGACCGGCACCTGTGAAGACGCCGGCAAGAAGTGCACCTACAACGGCATGACCTCCGACCCGATGGCTGGCAAGTCGGTGCCGATGCGCGAGGTGATCACCTGGCTGGACGGCGACACGTTCACCAACGAGATGTTCGGCAACGATCCGACCGGCAAAGAGAAAGAGATGAAGTGGATGGAGATCACGGCGAAGCGGGCGAAGAAGTAGGGTCGGGCCCGGCTCAGAAGTCAGACCTCGAAATCGCGCGCCAGCGAATCGGCGACCGCCCAGCCCCGCAACGTCGGGAGGAGGCGGTCGCCTTCGATCGTCAGCAGTCCATTCTCCGCGAGCCCCTCGATGAGCGGCGTGTTTTCGGCTCGCAGATCGATTCCGTAGCGCTCGTGGAACCGCAGGAGATCGATCCCCTCGATCGTCCGGAAGCCGAGCATCAGCGCCTCGAGGGCGAGGTCGTGCGCGGTCAACTCCTCGGCGCCCGCCACCGGCCGCTCGTCCATCTCCACCTTCATCTCATAGGGCCGCAGCTTCCGCTCGTTCCACCAGCGACGGTGGCCCTCCAGACCAGAAAACGAGTGAGCGGAGGGGCCGAGGCCGAGATACGGGGTGTGATCCCAATATTTTCTGTTGTGGCGGGACTGATGCCCAGGTCCACGGGCGAAGTTCGAGACCTCGTAGCCGGGCAGGCCGTGCTCGGCGAGGAGCTCATGGGTGAGCAGGAAGAGGTCCGCCTGCGCCGGCTCGGGCATCTCGGCCATCTTGCCGCGGGCGAGGCGGAAGCCGAACGGCGTCCCCTCGTGGATGGTGAGCTGATAGCAGGAGATGTGGTCCGGAGTGAGCGCGAGGGCGTCTTCGAGCGTCCGGCGCCAGAAGTCCGGCGTCTGGCCGGCCAGGCCGAAGATGAGATCGATCGACAGCGTGTCGAAGCCGGCCTCCCGGGCGGTCTCGACGCTCTGCCGCGCAGCCCGCGGATCGTGGCGCCGGCCCAGGAAGCGGAGGGCGTCCGCGTCGAACGACTGGATGCCGAGCGACAGGGTGCGCACGCCGAGATCCCGCCAGGCGCGGACGCTTTCGGGCGTGACGTCCTCCGGATTCGCTTCGAAGAAGATCCAGGCGTCGTCGCGGATGGAGAGCTGCTCTCGCAGGGCGATGAGGATGCGGGCGAGATCCTCCGGTGCGAGAGCCGAGGGCGTGCCGCCGCCGAAATAGATCGTGTCGATCTCCGGAAAGGCGCCGGGATCCTCCGCCCACATCCGGATCTCCGCCAGCAGATGCTCCACGAAGCTCGCCCGCCGCTCCGCTCCGCCCGTGAGCACCGCGAAATCGCAGTACGGACAGATGGCGGAGCAGAACGGAACGTGGAGGTAGAGGCCGGGCCGAGGGGTCAAGGGACGAACGCTCAAGGGAGAAGGCCAGCCTCCGTCGCCTCGGGTTTTTCGCCATACGTCTTCAGCAACGGCTTCTCCCGTCCCAGCCGCTCCTCCGCGGCGTGGATCAGCTCCGGGAAGCCGGTCCGCTTCGCGGCGCTGACGGGGATCGCTCCGTAGCGGATGCCGAGGACGCGGGCTTCGGCAGGCGAGACGAGGTCGGCCTTGTTGAGGACCACGAGACGTGGGATGTCGGCGAGATGGAGGTCGTCGAGGATCTTCTGGACGGCTTCCAGCTTGTGGTCGAGGCGCGGGTCGGCGATGTCCACCACGTGGAGGAGGAGGTCGGCGTCGGTCAGCTCTTCGAGCGTGGCGCGGAAGGCGGCGACGAGATCCTTGGGCAGATCGGCGATGAAACCGACCGTGTCGGTGATCACCACCTCGCCTTCGCGCGGGAAGCGCAGCCGGCGGCTGGTGGGATCGAGGGTCATGAACAGCTTGTCCGCCGCTTCCACGACGCTGCCGGTCATCGCGTTCAGGAGCGTGCTCTTGCCGGCGTTGGTGTAGCCGATGATCGAGAGCACGGGCACGCCCTCCTCGCGGCGGCGCCGGCGGCGCAGGTCGCGCTGGCGGGAGAGGTTCTCGACTTCCTTTTCCAGGCTGCGGATGCGGTCGCGGATGCGCCGGCGGCCGACTTCCATCACCGTCTCGCCGGGACCCCGGCCGCCGATGCCGCCGGTGAGGCGCGACAGGCCGGCGTCCTGTTCGGTGAGCCGGGGCAGGGAGTATTTGAGCTGCGCCAGCTCGACCTGCAGCTTGCCGTCGCGGCTCCGGGCGCGCTGCGCGAAGACGTCGAGGATGAGCTGGGTGCGGTCGATCGCCTTGAGACCGGTGGCGTCCTCGAAGGCGCGTGCCTGTGCCGGCTTGAGATCGATGTCGAAGATCGCCACGCTGGCCCGGCGGCGCATGCTTTCGAGGACGATCTCCTGGAGCTTGCCGCTGCCGACCACGGTGCGCGGATGGACCACGGCGCGGCGCTGGCGCATGGTGCCGGCAACCGCGACGCCGGCCGAGCGCACCAGCTCCAGCATCTCGCCGAAGTGTTCGTCGTCGGGCACGATGCCGACCACCAGGGCGCGCTCCTGCTCCGTCTCCCCCGCCGCGCCGGTCACCCGCGCCATCTCTTCTTCGAGGGCGCGCATGGTGGCTTCGACGTCGAAGTCGAGCTGGTGGACGTCCGGCGCCTGGATGCGCTCGAACGGCTCGGGTCCGTCCGCCGACGCAGGCGCGAGATGGGCCAGCTCGACGCGGCCGGGCAGGCCGTTCGGCAGCACCTCGATCATCGCCACGAGATCGAGGCGCAGCAGGGCGAGGTCGTTCAAGTCGTCCTTGGTCAGCGGCTCGCCCTTGAGGTGGGTGTGCACCAGGCGGAGGCCGCGGAAGCGCCCGATGCCGCCGCGCAGGCGGCCGACGTCGGGGAGGGTGAGGCTGTGGGCGTCGCCCACGATGACGTTGCGGATGTTGCCGTCGCGGCCGAGCAGCACGCCGACCTGGCGGTTGAGGCGCCGCGAGGTCTCGGTGAGGTGGCGGGCAAGCTCCGGCGAGATCACCTGCCGCGGATCGACGCGGCGGCGGTAGGTGCGTTCGAGGGCGCGGATCTCCGAAGCCTTGATGCCGCGGATGTCGCCATGGATCTGGGTGATGGGCGTCTCCTTTCGATGCGGGGCTTCTGTCCTTCCGTCGGGGGCGCGCTCTAGTGCACCGTCGGCGGCGAGTAGTAGCTGTCGGCGGAGGGCGCCCCGAACCCCATACCCATTAACGCAAGAAGGAGCTCTTCTCTTTCCATCGGCCCCGGCGATTCGAGGAGAGCCTGTTTCTCCTCGGGGCGGAACGGGAGGGCGACGGCGAGACCGTTGAGCAGGGCGACGCCCGGCAGCGCGGCGAGCAGATCGAGATCGAGCTCCAAGCCGTTGGCCTTGCCGAAGGCGCGGACGCCCGCCAGCAGGCGCGATGGGTCGAGCTGGGACAGCGGCTCGCTGAGATCGGCGCTGAATTCGCCGTAGTCCGCCGCCACCCGCCGGTAGCCGCGCAGCAGCGGCAGCTCCTCGCGGACACGGAAGCGGCAGACACCGCGCAGCACGATCTCGTAGCGCCCGTCGGGCTGCAGCTCGCAGCGGTCGAGATGGCCGACGCAGCCCACGGTGTAGAGCGCGGGGTTTTCATCCGGCAGGTCGAGGGCCGGCCAGTTGTCCTGGTGCGGCACGAACGGCTGGATCATCCCGATGTGCTGCCCGGCTCCTCTGCTGCCGGCGGTGCTCACGACGTCCGCCATCATGTTGCGGTAGCGCGGCTCGAAGATGTTGAGCGGCAGGAGCGTGCCGGGCAGCAGAAGCGAACCGGTGAGCGGAAAGACCGGGATGATCGGCGGCATCGGCGGCATCCGCGACGCCGGCTGGATCGGATCAGTCATCGGTGACACACCAGTTGAGCACCGCCATGGCGCTGGTCATCTTGTGATACGCCTGCCGGAAGGCGATGCTCTGCGGCCCGTCCAGCACCTCGTCCACCACCTCGTAGCCGCGCATCGCCGGCAGGTCGTGCATGAAGAGCGTCCCGGGCTTCGAGACCCGCGCCATCACTTCGGGCGTGATGGTGTAGGGGCGGAAGCGGTCGAGCCAGTCGTCGTCCTTCTTCTGCACACCCATGGTCAACCAGCGCGTCGAGTAGACCACGTCCGGACTGTGCGGCAGGGCGCCCATGTCGTGGTGCTGCTCGATGCAGGAGCCGGAGCGGGCCGCGTAGCCGCGCGCCTGGTCGACGATCTCCCGCGGGATGCCGTACCCCTCGGGCGTGACGATGGTCAGGCGCATCCGCGGCAGCAGGCCGAACGCCAGCGCGAGAGCGGTCGTGGTGTTGTTCCCCTCGCCGATGTAGAGGACGTGCAGGTCCTCCAGATGGCCGAATGCCTCCTTGAGGCAGACCAGGTCGGCAAGGGCCTGCGTGGGATGCTCGTTGTCGCTCATCGCATTGATGATCGACATGACCGACATCCGCACGCCGGCCAGCTCGCGCATCTCCGCGATCGACTCGTTGGTGCGGATGACCAGGGCGTCGAGATAGTTGGACAGCACCCGCGCGGTGTCCTGGAGCGTCTCGCCGGTCGTGATCTGGAGGTCCGAGGGACCATAGGCGATCGTCGCGGCGCCCAGCTTCTGGGCGCCGACGGTGAACGAAGTGCGCGTCCGCGTCGAGCTCTTCTTGAAGTAGATCCCGACCGTCTTGCCCTGGAGCGGCTTGCAGGCGTCCCACTCGCCGCGAGCGATCGCGGCGCCATCCTCGACCAGCCGGACCAGGGTCTCGGTGCCCAGGTCGGCAATCGAAAGCACATGTCTCGCCGTCATAGGGTCTTCTTCTCAGGAGTCCGGGTCTGCCTTGAGGACCGCCAGGAACGCCGCCTGGGGAATCTCGACGGCACCTACCATCTTCATCCGCTTCTTCCCTTCCTTCTGTTTCTCCAGCAGCTTCCTCTTGCGCGAGATGTCTCCACCGTAGCACTTGGCGGTGACGTCCTTGCGGAAGGCGGTGATCGTCGAGCGCGCGATGATGTTGCCACCGATCGCTCCCTGGATGGCGATCTTGAACTGCTGCTTCGGAATGGTGTCGGCCAGGCGCTCGCAGTAGTGCAGCGCCCGCTGCCGCGCCTTCTCGCGGTGGACGAGCTGCGACAGGGCGTCCACCTTCTCGCCGTTGACCAGGATGTCGACCTTCACCAGGTCGCCTTCGCGATAGTCGATGATCTCGTAGTCGAAGGAGCCATAGCCCTGGGTGAGGCTCTTCAGGCGGTCGTTGAAGTCGAACAGGATCTCGGCGAGCGGCAGCTCCGAGGTGACCTGGAGGCGGCCCACGGCGAGGTACTCATAGGTCGTGCCGACGCCGCGGCGGTCACGGCAGAGGTCCATGACGACTCCCAGGTAGCGCTCCGGCACCATGATCGAAGCCTTGATGAACGGCTCGCGGGTGATCTTGATCGACGCCGGGTCGGGGTAGAGGCTGGGATTGTCGACCTTGATCTCCTCGCCGTCTTCGAGCAGGACCTCGTACTGCACCGAGGGCGCCGAGAGGAGGAGCGACAGGTTGTGCTCCCGTTCCAGCCGCTCCTGCACCACGTCGAGGTGAAGAAGGCCGAGGAAGCCGCAGCGGAAGCCGAAGCCGAGCGCGTTCGAGGAGTCCTTCTGGAAGGTCAGCGCGGCGTCGTTGAGCTGCAGCTTGTCGAGCGCCTTCGCGAGGTCCTCGTAGTCGTCGCTCGCGATCGGATAGATCGAGGAGAAGACGACCGGCTTCGCCTCCTTGTAGCCGGGCAGCGGCGCGGCGGCGGGACGGGCGGCATGGGTGATGGTGTCGCCGATCGTGATGTCGCGCACCGTCTTGATGCCGGCGATCACGTAGCCCACGTCGCCGGCCGAGAGCTGTTCGGACTTCACCCGCTTGAGGCGCAGGAAGCCGACCTCCTCGACCTGGTAGTCCTTGGCGGTGTGCATCAGCCGGACCGTCTCGCCGGCGCGCAGCGTCCCCTGCTTGATGCGGACCAGGAGGACGACGCCGCGGTAGACGTCGTACTGGGCGTCGAAGATGAGCGCCTGGGCCGGCGCGGCGGGATCGCCCACGGGCGGCGGCAGCTTGGTGACGATCGCCTCCAGCACGTCGTCGATGCCGATCGCCTGCTTGGCCGAGCAGAGCACGGCCTCGAACGGATCGAGCCCGAGGTCCGAGTCGATCTCCTCGCGCACCCGCTCCACCTCGGCGGACGGGAGGTCGATCTTGTTGATCACCGGCACGATCTCGAGGTCGTACTCCAGGGCGAGGTAGAGATTGGCCACCGTCTGCGCCTCGACCCCCTGCGACGCGTCGACCAGCAGCAGCGCGCCTTCGCACGACATCAGCGAGCGCCGCACCTCGTGCGAGAAGTCGACGTGCCCCGGTGTGTCGATGAGGTTCAGGTGGTAGTCCTTCCCATCGCGCGCGATGTACACCAGGCTCACCGTGTTGCTCTTGATGGTGATGCCCCGCTCGCGCTCGATGTCCATCGAGTCCAGGATCTGGTCGCGGAAATCGCGCAGCTCCACAGCGCCGCAGCGCTGGATCAGTCGATCGGCCAGGGTCGACTTCCCGTGGTCGATGTGGGCGATGATGCAAAAATTACGAATGCGCTCCAAGCTAAGGTCCTCTCCGCCGCCTTCTGGAAGAGATTGCGACAGGGCATCTTACCAGAGCCGGTCGGATACACTCCGAGGTCATGAACGGTAGCTATGAACGGTAAAGGACGCCTCGTCTGGTCGAGTGATGGACCGCGCGGCAAGGCGGCGAAAGTCTGTCCGCGCTGCGGCGCCGATCCCTGCCGCTGCGAGCCGGTCCGCAGCCTGCCTCCGGCGGGGCAGCCGGTGCGCGTGCGCCGCGAGAAGGGCGGCCGCGGCGGCAAGATGGTCACCGTCGCCGGTCCGCTGGTCCTCGTCCGCGATGACGCGGCGGCTCTCCTCACCGCCTGGAAGAAGCTCTGCGGCGGTGGCGGAACGCTGCGGACGGTGCGCACGTCCGGAGGCGACGCTGCCTTCGAGGTCGAGGTGCAGGGCGACCACGCCGACAAGATCCTCGCCGCGCTGATCGCCGCCGGCTATCCGGCCAAGCGGTCCGGCGGGTGAAGGTTCACTTGCCGCGGTGGTAGACGATCACCGACTTGCTGCGCGACTTGGAGTCCTCGGTGCTCGTCATCACCACCAGGGTGTCGGGCGTGGTCAGCTCTCTCCGGTCGCCGCCGGAGATCACCACGGCTCCGTTCTGCTCGAGCGTCCACATGGTCCTGAGAACGTTGCCGCCCCATTTCGAGACCGATTTGCGCAGCAGGGTTTCTCCGGGACGTGTCGTCGCGTTCAGCTTCCCGTCGGTGGTCATCTCGGTCGTCGAGATGACGCTGCCGTCGGGGTTGAGGTATTCGATCGTCAGGCGGGGATCGCTCTGGGTGATGCGCAAGGTTGGAAGCTGGTCCTTGATGGCCGTGGGGGGAGCCGGTGGCGCCGGAGGCGCTCCCGGCTGCACAGTCTGCTTGAGCTCCTTGCTGTGGGTCGATGCGGCCGGATCGGGAATCCAGGTCCCCGCCAGCGAGGGCGGCTCCGCGGCGGCAACGGCGCTGCCAGCTCCGAGAAACAGCACGAGCACGACAATGGCGGCGGTGGCGAAGGTTCGCATGGCCGCGAGCTTACCTCTTTCCAGATAGAATCCTGCCGCCATGCCGATCCAGACACCGATCCCGATCCTCGACCTTTCCCGCGCCCGCCGGCGGATCGCCGCACAGCTCGACGAGCGCTGGCAGCGCATTCTCGATCAGAGCTCCTTCGTCCTCGGCCCCGAGGTGAAGGAGTTTGAAACCTCCTTCGCCGGATTCCTGGGTGTCCCCGGCTGTGTCGCGATGGCCAACGGCACCGACGCCCTCGTCGTCGCTCTCCGCGCCCTCGGCCTGCAGCCCGGCGACGAGGTGATCGTGCCGGCCTTCACCTTCTTCGCCACCGCCGAGGCCGTCGCGCTGCTCGGCGGCAAGCCGGTGCTCGCCGACGTCGATCCCCAGACGCTCAATCTCGATCCGGCGGACGCCGCCGCCCGCGTGACGCCGCGGACGAAAGGCATCCTCGGCGTCCATCTCTACGGCCGGCCGTTCGACGTCGACGCCATCCTCGCGCTCTGCCAGAAGCACAATCTGTGGCTCGTCGAGGACGCGGCGCAGGCGCAGGGAGCGCTGTGGAAGGGGAAGCGGGTCGGCGGCTTCGGCCAGCTCGCGGCGTGGAGCTTCTACCCCACCAAGAACCTCGGCTGCTTCGGCGACGGTGGCGCGGTGACGGGGAATGATCCCAAGCTCATGGAGCAGGTGCGCCTGCTGGCGAACCACGGCCAGACGTCGCGCTACCACCACGTCCTGGTGGGCACCAACAGCCGCCTCGACAGCTTGCAGGCCGCCGTCCTCAACTGCCGCCTGCCGCTCCTCGACGACGACAACGCCCGCCGCCGCGAGATCGCCTGCCGCTACCACGGCGGCCTGTCCGGAGCCGGCGACGTCACCCTGCTCCAGGACCGCGAGCGCGTCACCTGCGTCTACCACCAGATGACGATCCGCACCGCCCGCCGCGACGCGCTGATGGAGCATCTCAAGCAGGCCGGCATCGGCTCGTCCGTTCACTATCCGTCGCCGCTCCACCATCAGCCGGCCATGCAGGGGCTCACCGATGCGCGCGCCGAGGAATTCCCGGTCGCCACCGCCGCGGCGCGCGAGGTGCTCTGCCTGCCGATCTACCCGGAGATGACGAACGAAGAGGTGGAGACGGTGTGCGCGGGGGTGCGGGAGTTTTTTCAGAAATCAGTTTGATGGGGCTTGCACCTCACGCAACGTGAGGTTCTACCGTAGGCTCATGGACGCCTCCCCGACGGTTTGGGGAACCGGCGGAAAGGAGCCGAACGAATGCAGACCTGGAAGGTGGGCGCTCTCGCCCGGCAGACGGGTTTGACCGTACGCACGCTGCACCACTATGACGAGATCGGCCTGTTGTCGCCGTCCCTGCGGACGTGGGCGGGTCACCGCCTGTACACGGCGGAGGATCTCGGCCGCCTGGTGCAGATCCTCTCTCTCCGGCAGTTGGGGCTCTCCCTGGACGAAGTCCGGGAGAGTCTGGCGCGTCCCGAGTCCACGTTGCAGCAGGTCCTCGGGCTCCACATCGCGAAACTGCGGGAGCGGATCGATCTGCAGCAGCGGCTCTGCCGCCGTCTGGAGACGGTGGTGGAGCGCTTGCGGACGGCGGAGACGGTCTCCGTCGACGACTTCATCCAGACCTTGGAGGCCATGACGATGTTCGAGAAACACTTCACCCCGGAGCAGTTGCAGGAGATCCACGCGCGCGGCGAGCAGATCGGCCCGGAGCGCATCCGCGAGGTCGAGGCCGAATGGCCGCGCCTCATCGCCCAGGTGCGTGCCGAGATGGAAAAGGGCACCGATCCGGCGAGCGCGGCGGTGCAGGACCTGGCCCGGCGCTGGAAGGAGCTGCTGCGCGAATTCACCGGCGGCAACCCCGGCATCCAGAAGGGGCTCAATACGATGTACGCCGAAGAGCCGGAGGTCCGCAGCCGCACCGGGATCGATCCGGCGCTGATGGAGTACATCGGGAAGGCGTTCGCGGCGAAGTAGTTGGCGCCGAAAAGCACCTCACCCCCGGCCCCTCTCCCATCTCCCGCCCACGCCCCCGCCGGGAGAGGGGAGAAATCCAGGATGAAGCAGGGAGAAGGGTGGACCTGTTGCTTCCTGAAGTTCTCCCCTCTCCCGGGGATGGGCGGGTGGGAGATGGGAGAGGGGCCGGGGGTGAGGTGCTTTTCGCGTCCGCCGGCTTTGCCGGCCCCCCTGCGCCTCAACCCGGCAGGACGTCCGCGAGGCGGACGGAGAATCCGGGCAAGACCTCTTCGTCGGCCAGAAGATCCTCCCTCCCGAGGGTCTCGACGTCGCTGAGGGAGCGGTAGGCGAAGATCTTCCTCCGCCGGAAATCCACGACCCAGACGCGGTCCACGCCGGCCGAGAAGTAGTCCTCCAGCTTCTCCATCACTTCGCTCCAGCGGTCGTCGGGAGACAGGATCTCGACGACCAGCTCGGGCGGCACGTCCAGGTAGGGAGAAGGACCTCGCCGAGCGAGGCGCTCGTGAGAGATGAACAAGACGTCCGCGGCGCGGACGGTATCCGGGTTGCGCCGGATGAAGATACCGACTTCGCCGCCGGCCACCCTGCCCCGACCCGTCGCCTTCGCCCAGGCTCGCAGATCCGCTCCGAGCCCACATTCCACGTCCCCATGCTCGAAGCCGGTTGGAGGCATTTGGACCAGTCTCCCTGCCACGAGCTCGCACGGCTCCAGGTCCGGGCGATGGGAAAGCTCCTCGGCAGTCATCAGGGTTTCACGGGTTTTTGCCAGCAGGGCCATGATCATCTCCCTGCGCCCATTATAGGCGAGGCTTCGCGGCAGGCTTTGTGACAGGCTGCAGCGCCCAAGCCGCCAGCCCCGGGACGGCGAAGCCGATCGAATTCGCCGTTCCATGCAGCGCCCACATCCAGGGAAGGTCCAGCCAGGAGATGGAGATCCAGGTACGCAGGCCATAGAGGGCGGCGAGGATCATGCCGCCGGCGAGCGAGACGGCGGACAGGATCCACAGGGCGCGGACGACGCCGGGCCGGCCCGGTTGCGCGGCGAGGCGGAGGATGAGGCCGGCCGAGAGGAGACCGGCGAGGGCGGTCACCACCGCGGCCACGGCTTCGATCGCCGGTCCGGCGCCGAGTTGGGAGGCGGTGATGCCGACCGCCACCAGTGGCACTCCGGCGATGACTCCGAGAGATGCCGCCTGCGTCCAGATCCCGCGCGGCAGAGTCCGGCCGGCGAGACCGGTGAGAAGAGGCAGAGCGAAGCCGGCGTAGTGGAAGTGGACCGCGGTGAGGAGGACGATGGGCACCGCGAAGCCCAGCGGACGAATGCCGCCCCAGGCGAGGACGGTCCAGCCGCCGCCGACGGCGAGATAGACCAGCCCGGCGTCGAAGCACAGCTCTTCCAGAGAAAGAAGGAACCGGCGCCGCCAGAGACGGATCAGGCCGGCGAGAGCGATGAGGCCGGTGACGCCCAGCCAGGGGAGCGCGGTCAGAGCCGCCATCGGACCCGGCGGCCAGAAGGCAGAAGCAGCGAGGAAAATGACCGCGGGCAGGTGAACCTTTGCGGCGCTCTCGAGCAACCGGTCCGCGGGCCCTCCCACCGAAGAGCGCAGCGCCTGTTCGACGCCGAGAGGCACCACGACGGCCGCTCCGAGGATCAGGATCGCCGTCACCCAGTCGATCTCGCGGAGAGAAGGACGGATGCAGGAGGTGATGCCGAGCCAGAGGATGCCCAGGAAAAACGCCCGCTCCCCCAGCGGAGATGGCTTCATCGTTCCTCCACGCGCACAGCCTGCTGCATCGCGGCCAGCGAGCCCGCGCCGAAACGCTTCTGGAGGCGGCGAGCCATCGGGTAGCCGAGGCGGACCAGCCAGGAGGCGGGGCGGGAGAAGGCGTAGAGGTCGTACCAGACCGCTCCGTCCTCGCGCCATTCGACGGTGAAGCGCTCTTCGCCGCTCTCCGCGTGGTCCGGCAAGGTGCCGTAGGCGAAGCCGAAGCGCCGCGGCTCATCGATGAGGTAGACGATCCGGCAGGCGTTCAGCCACCAGACTCCCGCGAAACGGGCGAGGACGGCGACCGCGGTGCCGGTTTTGATGGATGGCAGCGGCCGGCAGATCTCCACCCAGCCGAGGCGGAACATGGCCCACTCGCGGATGGCGACCTTGGCAGTCGCGAAGGCAGGCTCGCCTTGACCGAGCTCGCAACGGCGGTGGTCGACGACGAAGCCCGGCGGCGGCTCGCCGGTCCGCGAGCTGCCGGGATCAGGATAGGTGAACGGCTGGCCGGGCTGCCGGTCGAGGAAGCGGGCGATGACCTCAGGAGACGGGCGGACGATCCGGATCATCCGCCACCCAGGATCTCCAGGATCTCTTTGCCGTATTTCGAGACGATCGTCGGACCGACGCCGGAGGTGTTCAGCAGATCGACCTCGGTGCTCGGGCGCTCAGTGGCGAGGGCGGTGACGGCGCGATCGGTGAGGATGCGGAAGGCCGGGACGCGGCGCTTCTGGGCCTCGGCGCGGCGCCAGGCTTTCAACGCTTCGACGATTCCGGGAAGGGCCCCGTCTTCGCCACCTGGCGCGTCGACCAGGGCGAGTTGCTTCCGCTTGCTCTTCCCGGCGGCCGGCGCGGCAGTGGCGGGGCTCGCAGCGGTCTTCGACTTCTTTTTCTTGCCAGCCGGAGCGGCTTCCTCCGTGAGTTGGACGAGCGCGGTCAGCTCGGCGAGGGCGGTGGTGCGGTAGCCGTCGCCGGTCAGGGTGGCGCGCTGGAAGCGGATGGTCTGGCCGTCTTTCTCGAACGAATCCTCGCGCACGGTGAGCAGGCCGGCGCGGGCGAGGCCGCCGAGGAGGCGCTCGAAGTTCTTGCGCTCCAGGGTGGGATGCCCGTCGGCAGTCAGCTCGCGGAAGAGCTGGCCGGTGCTCTGGCCGTCGCGCTGGTGGAGGGCGTGCATGACTTTGTGCAAGACGGCGGCCTCGGCCGCATGCGGCTGCCGGAAGTGGCGGACGGAGCAGTCGGTCGAGGCGCAGACGTCGCAGATGCCGCACGGCTGGCCGCTGTCCTCCTGGTCGCCGAAGTGGCGGACGAGGTGGAGCATGCGACAGCCGTGGGCGCCGGCGAAGCGCATCATGTCCTCGAGCTGAGAGAGCTTGTGCTGGCTCTGGGCGAGGTACGGTCGCTGCCAGGTCACCTCGCCGCGGGAGACCCGCTCGTCGGGGTCCACCTTGGCGCCGCCATGGATCCACAGCTTCTCCAGCGCGCGCTCGAAGACCTCCTCGTCCAGCTTGAGCTTGCGGCGGATGGATTCCGACGTCTGGCTCTCGGCGGTCAGGGCCTTGAAGATGGAATCGAGGATCGGGACGTCCGGATAGTCGCGGCCATGGAAGAACTCGTGGCTCCGGCGGTCCGCCCAGGAGTAGAGGAGGATGGCGCGCGACGGTTTGCCGTCCCGGCCGGCGCGGCCGATCTCCTGGTAGTACCCCTCGACGCTGCCCGGCAGGCCGGTGTGGATGACCGTCCGCACGTCCGCCTTGTCGACGCCCATGCCGAAGGCGATGGTGGCGACGATCACCTGGAGGCGGCCGGAGAGGAAGTCGGTCTGCACGCGGTCGCGGGCGGAGGCGGTCATGCCGGCGTGATAGGTGGCGGCAGGGAACTCGGCCCGCAGCTCTTCGCCCAGCGCGTCCGCCTCCTTGCGCGAAGGCGCATAGACGATGGCCGGCCTGCGGCCCGGATCGGCGAGCACCTGGCGCACCATGTCGCGCCGCTCCCCGGGCCGCAACTCGGCCACCTCGACACCGATGTTGGTGCGCCGGAAGCCGTGGATGAACCGCCGGCCGCCCCCGCTTCCAACACCGCCACCGCCGCCGAGCCCGAGCTGCGTCACGATGTCGTCCTGCACCTGCGGCGTCGCCGTGGCGGTCAGGGCGACCACGGGCGCCGGGCGGAGCATCGGCAGGCGCTGCCCGAGCATCCGGTATTCGGGGCGGAAGTCGTGGCCCCACTGCGAGATGCAGTGCGCTTCGTCGACCGCCACCAGCACCGGCTTGCGCTTGGCGAGCATCTCCGGAAAGCCCGGAACGGCGAGGCGCTCGGGAGCGATGAACAGGAAGTCGAGCCGCCCGGCCAGATAGTCGACGCACGCCTGCCGCGACGACGACCGGTCGCGCCCGGAGTGGATGCGCTCGGCCCGCAGTCCCAGCTCGCGCAGCTTCGCCACCTGGTCCTCCATCAAGGCGATCAACGGCGAGACGACCAGCGTCGTGCCGGCCCGCGCCAGCCCCGGGAGCTGGTAACAGAGCGACTTGCCGGCGCCGGTGGGCATGACGAGGAGGACGTCCTTGCCGGTGGTGATCTCGCGGCAGACCTCCTCTTGGTAGGGACGGAAGGCGGAGAGGCGGAAGGAGCCTTTCAGGAGGTCGATGAGACGGTCGGGGTGGGTGGGTTGGCGAGCGGAGGAGTCGCCCACCGGCGCGGTTTGCCGCCCACCCAAAGTAGGGGAGGGGCTTGCCCCCTCCCGGGCGGCGGTGGGGACGGTCCGGGGCCGTGGCGCGCTCATCTCGAAAAGGGCGGGCGTGCGGTTGTCTTGCTTGGCGTAGCGCTGGCGAGGCTCCAATCCTCCGCCCGCCCGGGAGGGGGCAAGCCCCTCCCCTACTTTAGGGTTGTCTTCGGGCACGAACCGGAGTCCTTCCCAGGGAGGCGGCTCATTGGGGTCGGGCTCCGGCGGCTCGCTCCCAGGGGGGTTAGGGGGGTGAGGTCCCAACGGCGCGGCAGCCGTAGCGGGCCCCTTTCCCACCACCTCCCTCACATACGCCTCGATCCCCTCCAGAAACCCCGCGAGCGGCGCCTCGCCTCGCTGGATCCGCTTCAGATGCGCCTCCCACTCACCCGTCATCGCCGGGCTCTTCACATGCGGATGCACCACCTGGATCAGCCGGATACCTTTGTCGGTCGCGAGCAGTGCCTTTCCCTGGCGCTCGATGTATTGGCGGCGCAGCAGCGTCTCGATGGTCTCCGCCCGCGTGGCCGGTGTGCCCAGGCCGGAGTCCTTCATCGCCTCGGACAGCTCGCGGTCGTCGAGCGTGCGGCCGGCGGTCTCCATGGCGGTCAGCAGCGTGGCCTCGGTGAAGCGCTTCGGCGGACGGGTCTTCTTCGCCATCGCCCGTGCTTCGAGCACCCGCTGCGGCTGCTGCGCAACCAGCCCCGGCGGCAGATCCTGCGCCTCATCGCCGTCCTTCTCGTCCGCCTCGTCTTTTTTGTCTTTGCTGTCCTTGCCGTCCTTGCTGTCCTTCTTGTCCTTTTTCAGGTCGATGTCGAGCACCTTCCAGCCGGCCTGATCCACCATCGTGCCGGTGCTGTGGTAGCGATCCACGAGGAGCAGGCTGGAGATCTTGGTGATCACGGTCGTCACGGACCAGATGTGGTCGTCGTGCCAAGCCATGAGCAGCCGGCGGCAGACGAGGTCGTAGATCTTGCGCTCGTCGGCGGACAGATCGACGCCTTCGGGCCGGGTCGCGGTCGGCAGGATCGCGTGGTGGTCGGTGACTTTCGAGTCGTCCACGAAGCGGCGGCCGAGGGCGCGGTCGCCGGTGCCGGGCGCCAACTGTCCGGCATACGGCGCCTGGATCGCCTTCACGATGTCGGGCAGCGTCGTCGCGACGTCCGACGACAGGTGGCGGCTGTCGGTCCGCGGATAGCTGAGCAGCTTCTTCGACTCGTAGAGCGCCTGCGCCAGGCTGAGCGTCTTCTGGGCGCTGAAGCCGTAGAGGCGGTTGGCGTGGCGTTGCAGCTCCGTGAGGTCGTAGAGGAGCGGCGGCGGCATCCGCTTCGTCTCGGCGCGCACCGACTCCACCTCGGCGCGGCCGGTCTTCGCCCGGGAAACGATCCCCATGGCTTCTTCGAGATCCGCTCCCGGCTTCTTGGGATCGGCCTTGAGACGCTTCGCCTCGGGAGTGGGCGTTTCGCCTCGGAACCAGGTGCCCCTATAGATAAAGGAAGGGGGGACTTCTTCGGCCGGTCCCTCCAGCTTCGGCGTGAACGTCGCCACGACCTCCAGATAGTCCTCGGGGACGAAGGCGCGGATGGCGACCTCGCGCTCCACCAGGATGGCGAGGGTGGGCGTCTGCACGCGGCCGACCGAGAGCTCCTCGTCGAAGTCGAGGGTGTAGGCGCGCGACAGGTTCATCCCGACCAGCCAGTCGGCGCGGCTCCGTCCGCGGGCGGCGTCGGCGAGCGGATCGAAGTCCTTGCCGTCGCGCAGCTTGGCGAAACCCTTGCGGATGGCGTCGGCGGTGAGCGACGAGATCCACAGGCGCGAGACCGGCTTCTTGCAGCCGGCGGCCTCATAGATGTAGCGGAAGATCAGCTCGCCCTCGCGGCCGGCGTCGGTGGCGCACACCACCCGCTCGACCTCGGGCGCGTTGATGACCTTCTTGACCACCGCGAACTGGTCCCGCGTGTCCTCCGGCACCACCAGCGGCCACTCGCGCGGCAGCATCGGGAGCTGCGGCCGGCTCCACTTCTTCCACTCCGGCCGGATCTCGCCCGGCTGCGCCAGGGTGACCAGGTGGCCGATGGCCCAGGTGACGGTGTATCCGTTGCCCTGCAGAAAGCCGTCGCCCCGCCGGTCGGCCCCGAGGACCTTGGCAATGTCGCGCGCCACCGAGGGCTTCTCGGCGACGATCGCGGTGATGCGGGCGGAAGTGGCGTCGGGCGGAGGCATCGGAGGCCGGACTATTGTAGCGTCCGGCCGTGCCGATGGGGATGGGGATAATCAGCTCAACAGAAAAATGGCCCGGTGGTCACACGGATGCACCCGGAGCACGGGTTCGTGGGCTGATCGCAAACGGCGCAGCCGTAGATGTTCCCGGCGGCGTCGTAGCACAGGGCGCGACATGACGTTCCGCGCTGAACGCAGGCTCCTACTCCGCCGTAGGTAAAGCCAGACGCATGCGAATTCACCGCGAAGACCAGCAGAAGACAGGATGCCAACAATCCCAGAATCTTGATTCTCTTCATTGCTTCCTCCCCAGGTCGTCTCCTCGCCGCGATTGGCGAGGAGACCTCATGGTCCTGCTTATTGGAGCTTCAAGGTCAGCAACTGCGGCGCGGCGACGGCCGCGGAAGTCCGGCTGAGCGTCACCTGGACATAGTAGAGGAAGGTTCCGAAGTTGGCCGTCGCCGTGAAGACGCAGCGGCTGCAGACCGAGGCCGTGCTGTCCGTGCTGGTCACCGAGCAGAGGACGACCTGGGCGCCGGTGCAGGGGTTGACCTGGATGAAGTCGGCCTTCACCGAGGTCATGGCGTTGCTGTCGAAATAGCCCATCTCGAGCGTGGTCCAGGGCGGCGTGTCCGAGAGCTCCCAGGTGTTGGTCACGTTGTAGCGGGCGACGATGGGGGCGAGCGACGGGCTGCCGGCGAGATAGGTGAGGTTCGTCGAGCCGAAGCTGTAGATCCCCACGGCGGACTCGTCGACCACGCCGGTCGAGCCGACCGCGGTCCAGCTTCCGGTCGGGGCGGCGGCGGCGGGGAGGGCGGTGGCGAGGAGGGCGAGGAGACCGAGAACGAGGAGGATCGGGCGCGTGCGATGCGTACGGTTCATGGTCGGTCTCCTAGAAGATGCGCAGCGTGAACGCCTGGGGGAGGGCGTTGGGGGAGGTTCGGCTGAGAGTGACCTGCACGTAGTAGAGGCTGACCGCGAAGTTGATCGGCGTGGCGAAGGTGCAACTGCCGCAGGTCGACGTCGTGAAGTCGACGCTGGTGAAAGAGCAGAGCAGCGTCTGCTTGCCGGTGCAGCGGTCGACCTGGAAAAGGTCGGCGCGAACGGCCCCGGTGGGGCCGTTGTCGAAATAGCCCAGCTCGAGGGTGGTCCATGGCGGCGTGTCAGAGGCGGACCAGGTCTTGGTGACGTTGTAGCGCGCCACGATGGGGGTCACGGCTGCGCTGCCGCCCAGGTAGGCGAGGTTGGTCGAGCCGAAGCTGTAGATGCCGACGGCGGACTCGTCGACCACACCGGTCGACGCGACGGCGGTCCACGTCCCCATGGCGGCGGCAGCCGGGAGAGCGCAGGCGAGCAGGAGAGCGGCCAGGGTGAAGCGAATGATTTGGCGGTTCATGGTCTTGGTCTCCTGTTCAGCGGATACGCAGGGTCAGAGCCTTGGGCGAGACGGCGGCGGTGTTGCGGGTGATGGTGACCTGGACGTAGTAGAGATTGGTGGCGAAGTTGATCCCCGCGGCGAACTGGCAGGAGTTGCAGGTCGACGACGCGCTGTCGAAGCTGGTCACCGAGCAGACGACCGTCTGGGAGCCGGTGCAGGGGTCGACCTTGAAGAGCACGGCATTGACCGCCGACGCGGCGCTGTTGTCGAAGTACCCCAGCTCCAGGATCGTCCAGGGCGGCGTGTCCGTCGACCAGGTGTTGGTGACGTTGTAGCGCGCCACGATGGGCGCCAATGATCCGACCGGCGAATATCCCAGATCGGTGGTGCCGGCGGCATAGATGCCGGCGGCGGACTCGTCCAGCACCCCGGTCGACGCGACGGCGGTCCACGGTCCGGTCGCGGCGGCCAGCGGCAAGGCGGTTGAGAGCACGGCGGCGGTTACGAGAGCGACAAATGTCCTCTTCATCGGTCCTCCTCCTCACGGGACGGCTCATTCTTCTCTCCAAGATGTGACAACGGAAAGAAGAAAAAGCTGTCTGTCTATAAGATAGGGTGCGCGCGGGCGGTTGGGCGGGACAGGTTCTCTCTCGCTGGCCAGCCCGGGTGCTAGACTTTGACCCGGAGGAGGTGACCGTGGCAGCCACAGGATCCGTTCATAGCGACCCTGAGACCCTTGGGGGAGTTCCGGTTTTCGTCGGGACGCGGGTGCCCTTTCAGACTCTCATCGACTACCTCGAGGAAGGCCAGTCTCTCGCCGACTTCCTGGCGGATTTCCCGACCGTGAGGCACGACCAGGCCATCGCAGCGCTGGAAGAGGCCAAGGAAGCCGTCCTGGCGCATGCGCGTCCTGCTTGACGAGTGCGTTCCCGAAGGTCTGCGCGTTGAGATCCCCGGGGGCCATCGGGTGGCAACCGCCCGCGAGGCCGGTCTTGCCGGTCGAAAGAATGGCGCTCTGCTGGCCGGGGCTGAGGGGCGCTTTGACGTCCTCGTCACGACCGACCAAAATCTCCCTTGGCAACAGAGCGTCGTCGCCTTCGACATTGCCGTCGTCGTCCTGCGGGCTCGTTCGAACAGCGTCCTATCCTTGCGGCCGCTGGTCCCGAACCTGCTCCGCACGCTCGACATCATCCGCTCCGGACAGGTCATCCGCGTGAGTAGCTGACGGCTGATGCAGCATCGCGTCGTTCACCTGAGGAGGATGCATGAAGCGAACCGCGTGCGTTCTGCTGGCCGCGCTGGCTGCCGGCCTTCTACCAGCCGCCGCCGCGCCGAGCCCTGACACCGTCAAGATCGGCAAGGAAATCAAAAAGACCGTCGCCACGGTGACCGACCTGCAGGCCGGCGACGTCGCCTGCTATCTCACGCTCAAGGACGATCAGGGGTCCGAATTCTCCGAGTTGGGCGACTTCGAGATCTGCGAGAAGCGCTCGCTCGTCGGCAAGCGCGTGAAGCTCACCTATACGCTGGGCAACGTGATGGCCGACGAGTGCCAGGGGAACCCCGACTGCACGAAGACACGCAAAGTGGCCCTGGTGACCGGCGCCAAGGTGCTGAGCAGCAGCAAGGCGGCTCCCAAGGCATCGCCCAAGAAGGGCAAAAGCGGATAGCCGATCTTTCGCCTCCCGGAACCCGCCACCGCAGAGCCTTCACCCGCGACCGGCTCACACCGTCCCGGTGTGCTCACCCGCTCGGTGGCCGCGCAACCCGGCGCGGCAGAAGCGGGTGCCGAGCGAGGCGCGGCAAAACCGCGGCGCGGAGCGTCACCACCCGCGAGCAGTGCGACGGCACCGGCGGGTTTCGTCATCAGACCGCCGGGTGAAGGCATGCCACCCGCGGCTGCGGACCGGGGTGCCGCGGGTGGCCTCGCGGGCACCGCGGGTTTTGCCGCGGGTGCCGCCGGTTTTTTCGCGGCGGTGCCGGTGCCCGTTCCGGGATTCCCGGGTGGCGCGGCCGCTCACTCGACCGCCGCCACCAACTCCCCCGACTGGATGTGCCACAGATCCGCATACGTGCCACCCCGCGCCACCAGATCGTCGTGCGTCCCCTCCTCCACCACCCGGCCGTCGCGGAGGACGAGAATGCGGTCGGCGTGGCGGATGGTCGAGAGGCGGTGGGCGATGATGAGGGCGGTCTTGCCGGCGGTGAGGGTGCGGAGGTTCTCCTGGATCGCGCGCTCGGTTTCGGTGTCCACCGAGCTGGTGGCTTCGTCGAGGATGAGGAGCGGAGCGTCCTTGACGATGGCGCGGGCGATCGAGAGGCGCTGGCGCTGGCCTCCGGAGAGCTGGATGCCCCTTTCTCCGACATGCGTGTCATAGCCGTCGGGGAGGCCCGCCACGAAGTCGTGCAGTTGGGCCAGCTTGGCGGCGCGGATGACGTCTTCGAGCGGGACCTCGACGTCGCGGTAGGCGATGTTCTCGCGGATGGTGCCGTGGAAGAGGTAGACCTCCTGGCTCACCAGCGCGATGTTGTGCCGCAGATCCGCCAGGCGGAGCTGCCGCAGGTCGATGCCGTCCAGACGGACGGCGCCGCCGGTGGGATCGTAGAAGCGGAGGATGAGCTTGATCAGGGTCGACTTGCCGGCTCCGGTCGGGCCGGCGATGCCGATCGTCTCGCCCGGGGCGATGCGGAAGGTCATCTCGTGCAGCACCGGTTCGTCGCCACGGCCGCGCGCATAGCGGAAGTCCACGTGATCGAACGTCACTTCCCCTTGCGCACGACCGGAGACACCGAGCGGGACCGGGTTCTCCGGGTCTTCGATGGCCGGCGGCGTGTCGAGCAGTCCGAAGATCCGCCGTGAGCTCGCCTTCGCCCGTTCGTAGTCGTCGAGCGTCGAGCCGAGGCGGGTGAGCGGCCAGAGGAGGCGCTCGGTCATCATCGCGAAGAGGACGAGCTGGCCGACGGTGATGATCTTCGAGCCGTTCAGGATCCAGTAGCTGCCGAGGAGCAGGACCCCCGCGAAGCCGACCACGATCGCCATGCGGATCAGCGGGATGTAGATCGCCGACAGGCGGATCGCCGCGAAGTTGGCCTGGCGGTACTCGTCAGAGACTTCGCGGACACGCTCGGTCTCGAAGGCTTCGGCGGTAAAGCTCTTGATGACGTGAATCCCCGAGATGTTGTTCTCGATCCGGCTGGCGAGGCCGCCGACGCCGGCGCGCACCCGGCGGTAGAGCGGCGCGATCTTGCGCTGGTAGACGAAGCCGCTCCAGACGATCACCGGGATCGGGATCATGCCGATCAGCGAGAGCTGCCAGGAGGTAGGGACCATCACCGAGACGGCGAAGACGATGAGCACGGCGACCTGGAGCAGCTCGTTGAAGCCGGTGTTGAGGAACCGTTCGAGCTGGTTGACGTCGTCGTTGAGCATCGACAACACCTCGCCCAGGCGGTGCTCCTCGAAGAAGGCGATCTCGCGTGACTGCACTCTTCGATAGGCGTCCATGCGCAGGTCGTGCTGCACGGTCTGCGCGAGGCGCATGAAGCCGGCCTGGTAGAGCCACTGGAAGAAGCTCTCGAAGAAGAAGATGACGACCGAGAGGCCGGAGAGCACGACGGCCATGCTCCACGGATCGCGCGTGCCGGCGAGCGAGGCGATCCAGCGCGGCGGCGTGCCGCGGAGGGAGTCGATGACCCAGCCGACGAGGAGAGGCGGCATGAGGTCGAGGATCTTGTTGGCGATGCTCGATCCGGTGGCGAAGAGGAAGCGCCCGCGGTAGGCCTGGAGATAGCGAAAGAGGCGCGCCATGGGGCGCGCCTCCTCGGGCAGGCGGGTGGATGATGGGGACGGCGGCAGGCCGCTCACCGTCCGAACATCCGCTCGTTGAAGGCGACGGTGCCTCCCTTGGGCACCGAGAGGTTCTTCCAGCTCGCGGCGGCGAAGTGCTTGGCGAGGAGGACGATCTGGCCGGTGTGGTAGGAGGCGTGGCTCAGGGCGCGGTCGAGGGCGCGGACGACGCTGTGCGGCTCGGCGCGGATGGTGACTGTCTTCGCCAGGTCGGCTTCGGTCAGACCGGCGAGGGCGTCGAAGAGGGTGCCCCAGCCCTCCTCCCAGAGCGCCAGGAGGCCGGCGCGGGTGGTCTCGGGCCGCACCTCGAATTCGCCGTCGCGGTCCCGGTCCGGCTTCTCGCCGTCACTGGTCAGGAATCCGGAGAAGCGGGAGCGCAGGTTGCCGCCCATGTGCTGGAGAAGGACGGCGAGGCTGTTGGACTCGGCGGCTCCGGGGTCGAGAGGGGTAAACAGGTCTTCGTCGCGCACCTGGGCGACGGCGCGGTCGGCGAGCTCTTTGAGCTTGCGAAATTGATCGGGGATGTCTTTCAGATAGAGTGTCTCGATGCTCGTCATCGGTGGGACCTCCGGCGCGACACTATCAAAAGGAAGGCCATGAAGATCGCCAAGGGTCTGGCTGCCGTGCTCGTCTGCCTGCTCGCCCTCTGGGGCTTCGGGCGGTTCTTCGTCTCCCAGCTCGGCGGCTCGCGCCCCGCCGGGCCGGCCGGTGTCATCGTCACGGCGCCGCCCGGCTTCGACATCGCGGAGACCACCCAGCGCGGCGAGCTGACACCCAACGGCGCGGCAGACGCCCTGCTGGCTTTGCTCCGGGCGCGGCCGGCCGGGAGCAAGGTTGGGATCCACTTCCGGCACGCCGGCGCGGACCTCTACTGGCTGGCCGACGCCGCGGCGGACTCCCTGGAGGAGCGCGCCGCCGGCGCCTCCGGGACACGCACGCAGACGGTCTGGCCGGGGCATCTGACGGAGCGGCTGCAATGGGCGCGCACGGCAGGCGATCCGGCGCCGCCCGGGCTTCCCGCGCCGGAGCGCAAGAACCTCTATCACTGAGCTCATGCACGGAATGCGATATAATCCCATCCGTTCAAGGTGACCAGGCAGGCTGGTGGTGGCAGGAGGGCTCGTCCCATGCGCGTGTTGTTTTTTCAAGATCCGGCGGCGAAGGAGCTCCTCCTGGAGCTTCTCCGCCGGCGCGGCCATGAGATTCTGGCCGCGCCGGATCTGGCCACCGCCCGCGAGATCCTGGGTCCCCACCCGGCGCCGCTGCTGATCCTCTGCGGCCCCGCGGCGGGCAACGGGGCGGAGACCTGCCGGCAGGCGCGCGAGCTGCCGGCCGGCGGGCGCAACGTGCTGCTGGCGGTCTCCGAGGACGGCAGCACCGAGCACCTGCGCGAGCTGATCGCGGCCGGCGCCGACGGCTGGCTGGTGCCGCCGTTCGATCCCGAGCTGGTGGAGGTGCGCCTGACCCTGGTGGAGCGCTGGGCCGAGGAGGCGGCGGCCGATGCCCACACCGAGGAAGCCCTGGAGCTGACGCACGAGCGGGCGGAGCAGGCGCTGCGCGCTTCGGAGGAGCGCTACCGCAGCCTGTTCGACGGCGTCCCCATCGGCCTCTACCGCACTACGCCGGACGGCCGCATGCTCGACGCCAACGCCGCTCTCGTGGAGACCCTCGGGTATCCCGACCGCGAGGCGCTGATGCAGGCCAACGTCCGCGACCTGTACGTCGATCCCGCCGACCGCAACGACTGGCAGGTCATCCTGGAGCACGAGACCGGGCCGCCGGTGCGCAGCTTCGAGGCGCGCCTGCACCGGCTGCCGGGCTCGGTGATCTGGGCCCGCTTCACCCTGCAGGCGTTCCGCGACGAGAACGGCCAGATCATGCGCTACGAGGGAGCGCTCGAGGATGTCACCGGACGCAAGCAGGCGGAAGAGTCGCTGCGCGCCAGCGAGGTGCGCTTCCGCGCCCTGGTGCAGAACTCCTCCGACCTGATCGGCATCCTGGAGCAGAGCGGCTCGGTGCGCTACGAGAGCCCGTCGCACCAGCGCGTCCTCGGCCACGCCGTCGACGAGTACCTGGGGCGCAGCTTCCTCGACCTGGTCCATCCCGAGGACCGCCCGCAGGTGACGGCGGCGCTGCGCGGGCTGATCGAGAGCCCCGACGAGATCGCCACCCTGGAGTACCGCCGCCGGCACCGCAACGGCACCTGGAAGTTCGTCGAATCGACGGCGTCCAACCTGCTCAGGCACCCGGCGGTGGCGGGCATCGTGCTCAATTCGCACGACGTCACCGACCGCAAGCAGTCCGAGGCGCGCCTGCTCCACGACGCCCTGCACGACGAGCTGACCGGCCTGCCCAACCGCGCCCTGTTCATGGACCGCCTGCGGCTGTCGATGGAGCGCTCGCGCCGCGAGCCCGACCGGCTGACCATCGTCCTCTTCCTGGATCTGGACCGCTTCAAGATCGTCAACGACAGCCTCGGCCACCTGGTGGGCGACGAGCTGCTGGTGCAGATCTCCGGCTCGCTGACCGCGGCGCTGCGCCCGACCGACACCATCGCCCGGGTGGGCGGCGACGAGTTCGCCATCCTTCTCGACGGCGCCAAGGACGCCGCCGACGCCGAGCAGATCGCCGCCCGCATCCACGATCGGCTGATCGCGCCGATCAACCTGCGCGGCCACGAGGTCTTTCTCACCGCCAGCATCGGCATCGCGGTCCACACTCCGGAGTACGAGCGTCCCGAGGACCTGCTGCGCGACGCCGACACCGCCATGTACCGGGCGAAGAGCATGGGGCCTGCCTGTCACGTGGTGTTCAACCGCGGCATGCACCAGTTCGTCATGGCGCGCCTGCAGCTCGAGACCGACCTCCGCCGCGCCCTGGACCGCGGGCAGCTCCGCGTCTTCTACCAGCCGTTCATCGACCTGCGCACCGGCGAGGTGAGCGGCTTCGAGGCGCTGATCCGCTGGGAGCACCCGCTGCACGGCATGATCCTGCCGGACGAGTTCCTCTCCGTGGCCGAGGAGACCGGCCTCATCGTCCCCATGGGCCGCTTCGTGCTCGAAGAGTCGTGCCGGCACATCCGCGCGCTGCAATCCAAGCATCCCAACCACCGCCGGCTCCGCCTGTCGGTCAATCTGTCCAACAAGCAGTTCTTCCAGGCTGACCTGTTCGATCAGGTGCGCAGAGCGCTCCTCTCGTCCGGCCTGGAGCCGTCCTGTCTCGGCCTGGAGATCACCGAGGGGGTGATCATCCAGCACGCCGAGTCGGCGAGCACCCGCTTCGCCCGCCTCAAGTCGCTCGGCGTCCAGCTCTACCTCGACGACTTCGGGAAAGGCTACTCGTCGCTCAACTACCTGCACCGGTTCCCGATGGACATCCTGAAGATCGACCGCTCCTTCGTCTCGCGCATCGAGGAGGCGGAGGGGAACCTGGCGATTCTGGAAGCCATCGTCACCCTCGCCCACCAGCTCGGCATGGAAGTGGTGGCCGAGGGGATCCAGACCGCGGGCCAGGTGAAGAAGATCCGCTCGCTGGGCTGCGAATACGGCCAGGGCTACCTGTTCTCCAAGCCGGTGCCGGGCGACGAGGCGGAAGACCTGATCGCCACCAAGCCCCGCGGGCACGCCGCCGCGCCCGACCAGACGGCCGGCGCCTGACTGGTACGACCCTTGCAACCTCCGATTCCTGAACTGAGATCCCGGCCCTGCCCGGCGGGAATATCGAGTCAGACAACAAGAGAAACGGAGAAAGCCATGAAGTCTAATTGGAAGTCTTTCGTTGTTCTGGCGGCGCTTCTCGCCACCACCACGACGGGTTGTAGGGTACGGCAGACGCAGGAAGCGAAAGCTCCTGAGGTGGAAGTGAAGGGCGGCCAGGTGCCGAAGTACGATGTCCAGACCGGCAGCGTCGACGTGAAGACCAAGGAAAAGACCATCAAGGTCCCCGAGGTCGACGTCCACATGCCGCCGAAGGACGCCCCGGCGAACAGCGACAAGACGCCGCCGCAATAGCTGAGGAACGCCTGGGGCGGGGACCGGTTCCCCGCCCTTTGTGTGTCCGGGAGGTATACTCCGGGGCAGGCAGGCTGACCCGTGAGTCTTGATTCAAGCGCGAACCCTCCCCCTGAAGCTCCAGACGTACCGCAGGTGCCTGTGGAGATCCGCCCCCTCCCGCCGCGGGCTCCCCGGCGGCGGAGCAATTACCAGGGATTGGCCGTCCTGGCGCTGGCCATCGTGGTGGTCGCGGTCTGGATCGCCTGGTTGCTGCGTCCGCAGCCCAGGCCCGCCGCCGTTCGTGAGCTGATGACGACCGACGCCGAAGAGGAGAGGGAGGAGCCGGTGGTGGCTGAAGAGGAGCCGCCGACACGGACAACGCCACGGACGGAGACACGGACAGAGACACGGACGCCGGCACCGGCGCAGACACGGACGAAGATTCAGCCGAAGACTCGGCCGAAGGTACCGGCCGCGGCTCCCCGGCCTCGCTCGCGGGAGAGCCGCGTGGCGATTCCGGTGCATCTGGCCGGCGAGGAGCAGGCTCGCCGCGAGGCGGACGGGCCGATGAAGAAGGGCGATCTCATCCTGGACGGTCCGGGGGTCGAGGAGGCGCAGCTCACCGCGTCGCCGCCTCCCACGTATCCGCCCGCGCTCTCCGGCAGCGGCCGGTCGGCCAGCGTCGTGCTGGAGGTTCTGGTGGACGAGACCGGCGCGGTCGTCGAAGCCCGGGTGAAAAGCGCCACGGTGGACGACGGCAGCGCGGACGCGGCGTTCCGGAAGGCGGCCCTGGCGGCGGCGCGCACGGCGCGTTTCGCGCCGGCGACGAAGCACGGCATCGCCGGCAAAATGTGGGGCGAGCTGAGCTACGAATTCGGACCGAAGAAGTAGACGGCGCCGGGTTGGCGGATACAATCGGCCGCGATGCCGTTCTCCGAGCTCGACACCGCCGCCGTCGCCCGCACCCTGTCCCAGATCGCCGAGAAACCCGAGGACGTCGTCGACGCCTACTTCGAACGCCGGGAAGAGATCGAGCTGCCCCCCGATGACGAAGGACCGGGCCTCCGCGCCTGGCGTGAGGAGGGGTTCGCGATCCGCCTGGTGCGCGACGGGAAGACCTGGCTCGCGACGCGCGACGTGGTAGACGGCCGGCCGTTTGCCGAAGCGGTCCGCCAAGTGGCGCGCGCGCTGCCGTCGGCCACCTATCCGGAGCCGGCGCTCCGCCCCGGTCCGCCGCTGGCCCTCGCGGCCCCCGAGCTGCTCGACTTCCCCGCCGCGGTGACGCGGGCGGTGCGCAACCATCACGTCGGCTTTCCGGTGCGCATCACCGTGCGCCGCCACCGCCGCTGGGTGCAGGTGGTGGGGCCGCGCCTGGTTCCCGGCGCGGAGTCCGAGACCTTTTACAGTGTGACCGCGGAGATGGCCTGGGGACGCCACGGCGGTCTCTTCGCGCGCCTTGACGCCGCCGCCGCCGAGAGCGTCGCGGCCGCCACGGTGTCCCTCTTCCGCGCCCGCCAGTCGAGCCCGCCCGAGCGATTCGAAGGTGCCGCGGTGCTGGCGCCGGGCGCGGTGGCGGTGCTCCTCCATGAGGCGGTGGCGCATGCGCTGGAGGCCGACGTGCTGGCCCGCGGCGGCAATCCCGAGCTGGCGGTGGGCGTTTCGATGGCGGCTCCGACCGTCGACGTGCTGGACGATCCGTCGGCGGCGCCCGAAGGGGTACGGCGCGCCACGGACGACGAAGGGGCGCCGGTGCTCCGCCGCTGGCTGCTGCGCGGCGGTGTCGTCGAGCAGCCGCTCGCCGACGCGCTCTGGGCGCGCACCTCGCCGGTGCTGGTGCCGGGAGCCGGCCGGCGCGGCAGCCGCCATCTGCCGCCGGGGCCACGCTCCAGCCATCTCGAGCTGCTCGCCGGAGACACCGACGACGCCGACCTGATGGCCGGCGAGGACCGCAGCGCGCCAGCCCTCTTTCTCCCCGAAGCGAGCCGCGGCACGCTCGATCCATTGAGCGGCGCCTTCGCGCTCCATCTCCCCTTCGCCCGCCGATTGCGCGGCGGCATCCTCGCCGAGACGGTCGGCCCCTGCGTCCTGCGCGGCCGGGTGGCGGACCTCTTGACCCGGGTCGCCGCGATCGGCCGCACGTCGGTCGCGGCCGGCGCCGGATGGTGCGCCAAGGGGGGGCAAAAAATGCCGGTCTGGGCCACGGCTCCGATGCTCCGGCTGGAAGGGGTCACGGTGACTCCGGACGGGACGCCGGACTGATGGCACCGTCATCGCCGACCGCACCGGCCACCGCCGCGCAGCTTCAGGAGATCCTGGTCTCGCTGGTCCGCCGCGGCTGGCCGGACGCCGAAGTGCTGATGAAGCGCGGCCGTTCGCGCCGCGTGGAGCTGACCACCTTCACCGAGACCTCGGCCTTCACCCAGGAGCAGGCCTGGGCGGTACGCGCCGGCCATCACCGCGGCTCCTTCTTCGCCGGCGGCACCGGCGAGCCGCATCCGGACGGACCGTGGCCCGAGCCGTCCGGCCGCGCGGTGCGCATCCCCGAGCCGGCGCCGGTGCCGGTGTGGAACGAGCCGTCAGACTTCGACGCGCCGCTGATCGGCGAGCGCGAGGGTCTCAAGCTGTTGGAATCGCTGGGCAAGGAGCTGGCCGCGGAGCTCCCGAAGGCCCGCCTCCTCCACGCCGCCCTGGAAGACGGCTCCAGCGAAAGCGATCTCGCCAACAGCCGCGGCCTGCGCACCCGTTCCCGCAGCCGCATCGCCACCCTCTACCTCGAAGCCGCCGGCCCGGGGAGACCGGAGATCACCGCGTCGCTTTATCTTGCCGCGCGGGAAGCCCGCAAGTTCCATCCTCCCGCCCTCGCCCGCCGTCTCGCCGACCGCCTCGCCGTCCTCGCCCAGGGCGGTCCGCCGGAGCATGACACCGGCGAGATGCTCCTCGCGCCGCCGGTCGCCACGCATCTCCTCTGCGCGCTCCTGCCGCTGCTCGTAGGCGCCAAGGCCGCCACCGCGATGAGCGGCCTGCGCGACCACCGCGGCCGCATCGGCAGCCCGCACCTGACCCTGATCGACAACGGCCGTCTCGCCGGAGGAGCTTTCGAAGCGGCGGTGGACGGAGAGGGGATGCCGACGCGCGAGGTCCTCCTGATCGACCAGGGCTTCTTCCGCCAGCCGCTCCTTACCTGGTGGCAATCCCAGACCACCTCCGGATCGCCCTCCGGCTGCACCCGCCGCGCCGGCTGGCGCGACCTCCCGGCCCCCGGTCCGACGCACCTCTACCTCAAGCCCGATCCAAAAATCCCGGTCGCCAGCCTCCTGGGAGCCGTCGCGCAGGGCTACTACCTGATCGACGTCACCGGAAGCCCCCGTCTCGACCTCACCGAAAACCGTTTCGCCCTCCCCGTCTGCGGCTTCGCCGTCCAATCCGGCCGCGCCACCGCCCCCGTCGCCGGAGCCTGGCTCTGCGGCAAGATCAGCCAACTGCTCCAGAACATCGTGGGCATCGGGCGGGATCTGGCCTTTCATCCGCTGAACGGGATGATCGGATCGCCGACGTTGTTGGTGTCGGGGTTGGAGTTGCGGAAGGGGTAGGGGGCGGCTCCCGGATGCGGTTGACATACTGGAAGTTGTATAATCTCGCCCGGCCATGAAAAAGCTCTTCTGGGTAGGCTCCGCCCTGCAGGACCTGAGAGCCTTCCCCGATGCTGCGAGGCGTATGGCCGGCCATGAGCTTCACCTGGTTCAGGAAGGGCTTGAGCCAGCTGACTGGAAGCCCATGACCACCGTGGGATCTGGCGTTTACGAGTTGCGCATCCACAGCAACTTGGAGCATCGAGTCTTCTACGTGGCGAAGTTTGAAGAAGGAGTCTACGTTTTGCACGCTTTTGAGAAGAGAACGCGGCAGACTGCCCAACGAGACGTCGAGCTTGCGCGGGAGCGGTATAGGGACGTCTTGAGAGATCGCCTGAAAACGAGTCGCCGGATCGGAGGTAGATAGACCATGGACACGAAGATCACTCCTTCGAGCGGGAACGTCTTTAGAGATCTGGGCTTTGGCGAGGCTGAAGCCGAGCACCTTCGAATCCGCTCGAGCTTGATGATCGCGGTGCGAAAGCTCATCGAGGATCGAAGTCTTACTCAGGCGGAAGCGGCTAAATTGTTTGGAGTGACTCAGCCGCGGATCAGCAATCTCGTTCGCGGCAGGATCGATCTCTTTAGCATTGATACTTTGATCGACATGCTTGCTCTCGCTGGAGTCCATGTAGATGTTGTGTTTTCTGCTGCCCGCCAGGGCGCTGCTTAGCGTTTGATCACCCAGCAGCATGCGAAGCGCTTCCGCTGTGGGCTTGTTAGCCAACGCCGCCCTCATCTAAGGTGCGAACTCTCCAGAGAAGGGCAGGCCGCTGCCCTGCCTGGAAAGGGTCCTGTGCACATGAGCCGAACCATCCTGCTCGACCTCGCGACCGTCTACGCCGAGCGGGGGGACACCACCGAGTTGGAACGGCTGGCATCGGAGCTGGTGCCGATCTTCGCGTCGCGGGACGAGTCCGCGCTATGGCGTAGGGTGTGTAGGCGAGTGGGAGGTCAGTGAAATAGAGCCTGACAGCGGTGAAGTAGGGCCTGACGACGCGGAGCGTGAGTCAGGCCTCCGCCAAGGTGAGGCGGCCCCTCAAGCAGATGAGTCGAACGTCCGTACAAGCGAGGCGTACCCTCGAACAGATGAGGCAGACGCTCGATCAAGTCAAGCGGAAGCCCGTGCAAATCGGAGAGACGCTCGTTCAAGCGAGAGGGACGACCGTTCAAGTGAGAGGGACGCCCGTTCAAGTGAGACGGACGCCCGTTCAAGCGAGAGGGACGCCCGTTCGAGCGAGAGGGACGCCCGTTCAAGCGAGAGGGACGACCGTTCGAGCGAGAGGGACGACCTTTCAAGCGAGAGGGACGACCTTTCAAGCGAGACGGACGACCCTTCAAGTGAGACGGACGCCCGTTCAAGTGAGACGGACGCCCGTTCAAGTGAGACGGACGCCCGTTCAAGTGAGACGGACGCCCATTCAAGTGAGACGGACGCCCGTTCAAGCGAGAGGGACGCCCGTTCAAGCGAGAGGGACGACCGTTCGAGCGAGAGGGATGACCGTTCAAGCGAGAGGGACGACCCTTCAAGCGAGGCGGACGCCCGTTCAAATGAGAGGGAGGAGTCGGGACGCGATAGCATCGGCAAGCCATGACCAACCCAATCACTTCCCCGCCGCCAGATCCGATGACCGCCCTGCTCGCAACTTACCGCAAGCCCGAGACGACCGATTTCGCGCACGCCTGGGTGGGGATGGAGCCGACCTTCGCGACGACGAAGTCGGTCCGCAAGTGGCGCACGATGTCGGAGACCCCGCAGGGGGAGGACGACTACTTCAAAAATCCGTACATGCTGCGGACGGAGAGGAAGGTCGCGCGCGCCCTGCGCAAGAAGTACCGGGCGCTGCGCCGGCAGGGCGATCCGGCCTGCCTGTTCGCGAAGGCGAAGCTCGAGCGGGACGTCGACCAGTGGGACGTGGAGCGGGAGAATCTGATCTTCCATGGGGGTGAATGGGGCGAGGGCGGTCGCGAGCCCTTCGTCGTCCGCTTCGGAATGGACCCGGAGGTTTTCGAGTACAGCATCAAGCCCGTGCCGCTCGCCTGGTTCTACGAAGAGCGCTTCGTACGCTTCCTCCAGGAGATCGTCTGGGATGTGCCGCAGGAGCTCGGCCTGCGCGCGATGATGGGCCACGGCGGCGGGCAATTCTCCCTGTCCGCGAAGACCTTTCTCCAGGGCAGTCTGCTCGCGGACGAGATCGCCGCACGGCTGGACCATCCGGAGTTGGCGACCTGGACGCTGGATTTTCCGAATCCCGACGACCGGGCGTTCCGTGCGACGCGCGAGCGGCGCGATGCCTTCCGCGCCGTGCTCGACGCGTACTGGGCCGGCGGATTCCATCCGCGGGCGCTGGGGACTCTGACCGTCGAGAACGCCTACCTCGATCGCGGTTTCGGTCCGGCGCCCGCGCCGCCGCCCGGCCTGATGGACACGAAGCAGGGACCGGTCGGAACCGTCCAGGAGGTGTTTCAGACCAACTTCGCCTTCGGCCGCGCCGTCCGCTGGGCGGCGCAGAACGTACACCCCGGCTACTGGCAGTCCGCGAATCCGGAAGAAGAAGGGTACCGTCCAGACCAGATCATGCGGTACAGCGAGGGCAACCTCAACCGCCTCCAGATCGCCGGTGAGCTCCACGTCAAGAGCGGCAAGGTCCTCGATCCGAAGGACGTGCCGGAGCTCGGCGCACCGCTCGATCTCTCGATGCTCTACGGCGAGGCAAGCTGGGAAAACCGGGCGCAGATGTCACGGACGAGCGCGCGCGACTTCGTCGAGGCGCTGCTCCTCCATGTGCACCACGCCCAGTACGCACAGGACCACCCGCACGTGCGTGTGCGCTCCTCGCTCCTTCAGGACCAGCTCCTCGGCGAAGCCGAGGAGGTGCTGGAGCGCCGCGCTCCCCAGGTGCTCTCCAGGCTGCGTAAGGCGGCGCTGCCGTTGAATCTCGAGGCGTCCGGAGGACGGATGAAGACCGACTGGATCGAGCCCGAGGCGCTTTTCTGGGCATCCTGGCACGCGCTTCCCGCCGGCGAGCAGGCGGCGATCGCCCGGGAGGTGATCACCGGCTTCGTCCAGTGGGTCGAGGAGGCCGCCACGAAAGATCCACGGACCCCGCCTGATCCGGGCCATCCGACCGATCCGATGGAGCCGCACCGCCATCGCATCCATCCATTGCTGTGGAAAGCCCTGGAGCGGCATCCGAAGGGTGCCGGCACCGTCGCGCGGCGCGAATGGCAGGCCTGGACCGCCGGGCGCGCGACGTACCTCGGACGCCGGCCTCAGTGGTCCATCAAAGGCGCGGTGCCACCGTGGAGTACTCGGTCCCCGTCGGGCCGTAGCCGGTGATCTGGACGACGGCCGGCTCGTCGCCGATGGCCGTCTTCTCATTGAGGAAAGCGACCAGCTCGGGGATCACCTTGTCCGGCGCCTCTTCCATGAGCCAGTGACCGGAGTTGGGGACGACCACGCCGCGCAGGTTCGAGTCCACCAGGCGCGCCTGATCGATCAGGCCGTTTCCGGAGGCCTTTTCGCCGGTGAGGACGAGCATCGGCATGGTGAGCTTGGTGGCCGAGAATCCTTCGAAATCTTTCGCGTCCTGCTCGAAGGCGTGGAAGGTTTCGAAGCCCGCCGAGATGGCTCCGGGTTGCGCGTAGGCCTTGGCATAGAACTGCCGGTCCGCCTCGGAGACCGAGTGGTTGGGATCGGCCGCGAAATCGTTCCAGAAGTGCTCCAGGTAGATGCGCTCCCGGCCGGCGACGAGTTGGAGCGGGGTCTTGCCGTAAAAGTGGAAGTGCCAGAGGTCGCGGAGCAGCCAGACCTCCCGCCAGTTTCCGACGCCGGGCAGGAAGGCGTCCATCAGCACGATGCTCTCCACTTCATTTGGATATTGCGCCGCATAGGCATAGGCCACCATCAGGCCGATATCGTGGCCCACGACTTTGATGCGGTGGTCTCCCAGCGAGTCCATCAGCGCGTGAATGTCCTGCGCCAGGTTTTTCTTGCCATAGCCGGTCGCGGGCTTCTCGGAATCGCCGTAGCCGCGGAGGTCGGGAGCGATCACCGTGTGCGTCGCGGCCAGCTTGGGGATGAGCGGCAGCCACATGTGACTGGTTTCCGCGAAGCCGTGCAGCAGGAGGACCGGCGAGCCCTGGCCGGCGATCAGATAATGGATCTTGACTCCGTTCACGGTGGCGAACCGGCTGGCGGGCTGTTGCGCGCTGGCGACAGCCGGTGCGAGCATCACACCGGCGAGGAGGGCAACGCTCAGGAGAGCTCTGCGAAGGGCGTTCATGTCGGTCTCACTTTCGGAAAGAAGTGGTTTTCGTTCACGCGGCAAGAATAGAGGGCCCGGATCGCGCCGCGCGTCCCGAGATCGAGGAGGGGACGGATAACCCGATCGAGGTAGCCGCTGCGGAAAAGCAACGGCTATACTCGCCGCCGGATGTCCAGAGCCTCGGCGGTCTTACGTTTCTCCTGCGCAGCCCTGGTGCTGCTCGCGAACGCCGCCGCCGGGCTCGATCCCGGCACCGCGCTTTCCCAGTATGGACACTCCTCATGGCGTGTTCGCGAGGGGTACTTCGCCGGCCCACCGCTGACGGTCGCTCAGACCCGTGACGGCTTCCTGTGGATTGGAACCGAGGCGGGGCTGATCCGTTTCGATGGGGTGCGGTTCCTGCCGTGGCAGCCGCCGGCGGGATCGCGGCTGCCCCACGACCGGATCGTCGCCTTGCTGGGGGCGAGCGACGGCAGCCTTTGGATCGGCACCGGCAACGGCCTGGCCCGTTGGCGGGATGGGAAGCTCGCCGTGTACGCCCAGGCCGGGCGCTTCGGCGCTCTGCTCGAGGATCACCAGGGCACGATCTGGGCCGGCCATACACGGGCTCTCAAGGAGATCCCTCCTCTCTGCCGGTTTGCGCGCGGAGAATTTCAATGTCTCGGTTTGCCGGACGAAACCGGGCTTCGCTACGTCGGAGCGCTGCACGAGGACAGGCAGGGAGACCTCTGGATCGGCGGGGAGAGCGGCGTCTGCCGGTGGCGGCCGCAGAAACCAGACTGCTACCCCATCGAGAGCCTGGCAGCTCTGAAGCCCCGGACCGGGGTTTTCGCCCTCGCCGGCGATTCCGAGGGCGGGCTTTGGACGGGTGCCGGAGTGATGGGGCTCTGGCGGCTCACGGCGGGCCGCTGGCAACCTTATCCCGGCGCGCCGGAGCCTGTGGCCGAAGCCGATTCGATGCTCTCCGATCGTGGCGGCGCCTTGTGGCTCGGCACGAGTAGCGGGCTCATCCGCCGCGTGCAAGGGCGAACGGAGCGATTCACCCGTGCCGATGGGCTGTCGGGCGACAGTGTGAACGACATGGTCGAAGACCGGGAGGGGAACGTCTGGATCGCCACGTCCGCCGGCCTGGACCGGTTCCGCGATGCGAAGGTGGCGACGCTGACGCCGCGCGAGGGTTTGCCCGGAGGCACCATTCTGGCGGTAGTGGCTGCCAAGGATGGAAGCGTCTGGGCCACCGAAAGGCACGCGCTCATCCATCTGGAAGGAGCCGGCATCTCGGTCTACGGAGCGCAGCAGGGTTTGCCGGGGGTCAGTACGACCAGCGTGCTCGAAGACTCCGAGGGACGGATCTGGGTCGGTGTGGACAACGGCCTCGCCTGGCGGGAGCACGGCCGATTCTTTCCACTCCGGATGCCAGACGGCAGCGCCCTCGGCGTCGTGCGCACAATGGTGGAAGACCGGGAAGGCAACCTCTGGGTTGCCACGACCCACCCCACTCACCCCCTGCTTCGCATCCGCGACCAGCGGGTCGCCGAAGAGTTTTCGGCAGAACGGCTCGGCGCTGCGCAGGTCAGTGTGATGACCGCGGATCTTCAAGGCGGGGTCTGGCTCGGTCTCAGTGACTCGCTGAGGCTCTACCGCAACGGCAACTTCGAGTCGCACGGCAGCGTCAGAGAGGCGAGTGAGGTCCACGGCCTGCTTGCAGACGCCCGCGGGCTGTGGGTGGCGACGAATCAAGGGCTGGGTCTCCTCGGGAACGGACGGTTGAGCACCCTCGGCATCCGCAACGGCCTTCCCTGCAATGACATCGAGTCTGTTGTCCCGGGCGACGACGGCTCCCTCTGGTTGAAGGCAGCGTGTGGCCTGATCCAGATCGCACCGGGCGAGTTGATCTCCTGGGCCGAGCGTCCCGACCGGCGCGTTCAAACGCGGCTCCTGGACGCGTTCGACGGCGTCCAGGCGGGCCTGCCCCCTTTCGCTCCGCGTGCCGCGAAGTCGTTGGACGGCCGGATGTGGTTCGCCCTCGAAACGGGTGGGCTGCAAGTGTTCGATCCCAAAAATATGAAAGGCAACACCATCCCGCCGCCGGTGACGATTCTCCAGGCCGTTGCGGACCGCAAGGCCTATCCAACCGGATCCGCGCTGCGTCTGCCTCCGCTCACCAGAGACGTCGAGATCGACTACACGGCGCTCAGCCTCAGCGTGCCGGAGAAGGTCCGGTTTCGGTACCGCCTCGAAGGCGCGGACGCCGACTGGCGCGAGGCCGGAACGCGCCGCGAGGCGTTCTACACCAACCTGGGCCCGGGGAAATACCGCTTCCGTGTCGTGGCCTGCAACAACGACGGTGTCTGGAGCCCGGAGGGCGCGGCGCTCGACATCGCCATCCTTCCCGCCTTCCACCAGACATGGGCATTCTTCGCGCTGTGCGCCGCGGCGCTGGTGGGTCTCGCCTGGTCGGCGTATCGCTGGCGCGTGCGGCAGGTGCGGGCGAGCCTCGACCGCACCTTCGAGGAACGTCTGGCCGAACGCACGCGCATCGCGCAGGATCTGCACGACACCCTGCTCCAGGGACTGCTCAGCGCCTCGATGCAGCTCTACTCCGCCGTCGAGGAGCTCCCTGCCGCCGAGCCGGCGAGGAGCCGGTTCGAGCGGGTGCAGCAATTGATGCACCAGGTGATCGACGAGGGGCGTGGTGCCTTGCGGGGATTGCGCTCGGCGGACCAGGGCGCGGACGACCTGGAGACGTCGCTGGCGCGGATTCCCGGTGAGCTGGGAGCCCCGGAGGCGGTGGATTTTCGCATCGTCACGGAAGGCCGGCCCAGGCTTCTGCTGCCGGTCGTCCGCGACGAAATCTACCGCATTGCCCGCGAGGCGTTGGTGAACGCCTTCCGGCATGCGGGCGCGTCCACCATCGAGGTCGAGATCGAATACGCGGCGCGGCAGATCCGGATCATGGTCCGCGACGACGGCGGCGGCATCGACGAGAGCGTGCTCCAGGCGGGGCGCGAGGGCCACTGGGGTCTCTCCGGCATGCGCGAGCGGGCGGAGCGGATCGGCGCCCCTTTCCATGTCTGGAGCCGCGCCGGCTCCGGTACGGAGATCGAGCTGGCCGTGCCGGGCACGCTCGCCTACGCGGACGGGCGGCGGTCAGTCTTCTCGTGGTGGGCCGGGCGCCGGCGGGATCACGACCTCGCGGCGGCCGAAAAGCCGGGCGTCGAGCGAGAACGCTCCCGGCCCGAGCAGGACGACGACGGCGGACATCAGGGCGACGAAGACCGTGGCCGGCAGACCGCCCAGGACGTTGGGGATGGACCGCGGCAGTAAGGAAAGCGCGACGCCGGCGCTGAACAACGCCGCGAAGCTGCCGGCGAGCGGGGTCAGATAGCCGATCAGCAGCAAGGCGCCGGCTCCGGCGGCCAGCAGGCCGAAGAGCCACAGCAAAGGCCCCTGCGTCCCCTGGGTGAAGCAGGCCACGCCCTGGACGGCCAGCGAGACGCCGGCCGCCGCTCGCAGCAGCAGCAGGCCGACACCGGGCCATCCGGGTGGAAACGCTGGAAAGAGTCTCTGCACAGGGGAAGAGTAGCGGTTTCCGTCCTGCGGTGAATCCCCAGATCGTGGTATGTCCGTGCTGGAGTTGGCCATCTAGCTAGAGCTGGATCATCCCGCGGCGCAGGGCGATCGCCACCGCTTCCGTACGATCCTTGGCTCCCAGCTTTTCCATGATGTGCTTGACGTGCACCTTGACCGTCTCTTCGGTGATGAACAGCCGCTCGGCGATGTCGCGGTTGCGGTTGCCGCCGGCGAGCCGCTGGAGCACTTCGAGCTCGCGGGGCGTGATGGTTTCTTCGCCCAGATGCTCCGCGAGGTGCGCCGCCACCTCCGGCGGAATGCGTTTCTTTCCCGCGTGGACCTCGCGGATGCCCGCCAAGAGGTCGCCGGGCGGCATGCTCTTCAGCATGTAGCCGCGGGCGCCGGCCTGGAGCGCGCGCCGGATCTCGACGTCGCCTTCGAACGTGGTCAACATGATGACACGGGCCTGATCGTGCTCGGAACGGATGGCGATCAGGGTATCGATGCCGCTCATGTCAGGCAGCCTGAGATCCATGAGGGTGACGTCGGGCTGGTGCTCGCGGAACCGTTGAATGGCCTCCCGGCCGTTGGCAGCCTCCGCCACCAGCAGCATGTCCGCCTGGTTCCGGATCATGGCGGCAATCCCCTCGCGCATCAGGGGATGGTCATCGACGCTCAGGATCCGGATCGGGGACTGTTCGCTCATGGCCGCCGAGTCTAGCTCAACCAGGACATTCCCCATTACCACGATGGTGGTAGGGCAAGACCACTCCATTCCGTGATGCGGCGCAACCGAAGGGAGACCTATCCTTCTCTCGCGATGCACAACAAGGAGGAAGACATGAGCAATCCGACCGCCGACACGATCGTTCTGATTCACGGACTGTGGATGACCTCCCTCAGTTGGGAAAATTGGGTCAAGCGCTACAGTGACAAAGGCTATCGGGTGATCGCCAGGAGCTGGCCGGGCATGGATGGCGACATCGAGGCGCTGCGCCGCGATCCGTCGGCGATCGCGACGCTCGGCATCACGGAGATCGTCGATCACTACGAGGGAATCATCCGCGGGCTCGACAAGCCGCCGATCCTCATCGGGCACTCCTTCGGAGGACTGATGACGCAGATCCTGCTCGACCGCGGCCTCGGCGCGTCCGGCGTGGCCATCGCCTCGGCGGCGATCAAGGGGGTCCTGATCCTGCCGTTTTCGACGATCAAGGTGGTGACCCCGGCGCTGAGCAATCCGCTGAACAACCACCGTGCGGTGCCGCTCACGCCGGAGCAGTTCCACTACGCGTTCACCAACACGCTCTCGGAGGACGAGTCGCTGAAGGTGTTTGAGCGGTACGCCGTGCCGGGGCCGGACCACCTGCTGTTCCAGGCGGGTCTCGCGAACTTCAATCCGCATGCCGCGTCGACCGTGAACGTCCACAACGACGATCGGGCTCCGCTGCTGATGATCTCCGGCGGCAAGGACCACATCTCCCCGCCGTCCGTGGTCGAGGCCAATACAAAACTCTACGCCAAGTCCAAGGCGGTCACGGAGTACAAGGTATACCCGGAGCGCTCGCACTACACGCTCGGCCAGGCGGGCTGGGAAGAGGTCGCGGACTACGCGCTGGACTGGGCGGCGCGGCATGCGACAGGAGCCCGGGTGGCGGCGGCGGCGCACGCCTGACGCGCAAACCCAAGGACAACCGGACGGAGGCCACGACCTCCGTCCGGGGAGTAGGAGCGAGGCGCCTACCGCCAGTGCAGCCGGACGCCGAGCTGGAACGTGCGCGGTGCCACCAGCTCGTCGGCGTGGCCGGCGCGGGTGACTCCGAGATCGAGGTCGCGGGCCACGGTGGCCCGCTTGTCGAGGAGGTTGAAGGCTTCGAGGCTCACCGTGACACCGAGGTTTCGCCGGCTGAAGTCGCGGCCCAGCCGGGCGTCGAAGGTGGCGAGGTCGGGGGTGCGGAAGGTGTCGGCTCGATCGGTGAGCTGGACTTCCGCCAGTCCGGCTTGCGGCCGGCCGACGCGCCGGTACCAGGCGAGGGGCGCGCCTTGCTGGCCGTTCACGGTCAGGGCGACCTCGAAGTCGTGCGGTAACTGGACGAGACCGCTCGCCACGAAGGACCAGCGGCCTCCCAGGAAGCGCGCCGGCTCGTGCGGGAACGCCTCGCCGGACGCCGCCGGGGTGACGTGGCTGCCGTCGTCGTCGCCGTTGCCGAGGGTGTTGGTGGGATCGTCGAAGCGGCGGAAGGCCGGGCCGAGGTGCCAGGTCCAGTCCCGCCAGTCGATGTGGCCGCTGGACATCCAGGAATTCGTCAGCCGCTTCTGCCAACCCAGACTGAGACCAAGGGCGTCCTGCGAACGGTCGCCGTTCACGAGCAGATGTCCGCCCGTCGGGCTCAGGCCGGACCGCAGGTCGTAGTAGGGGATGTCGTACGGCGTGCCGTTCGGCAGCAGGCCGGTCAGCGAGCCGGCGCGGACCCAATCCGCGGTGGTGGCAGCGTGAATCGTCTCGGTGCCCTCGCGCACGAGGAGCCGCTCTTCCAGGATGTCGCGCGTCCGCCGCCAGGTGCCCTGGAAGGTGACCATGAATTCCGGCTGGAGAGAATGCTCCAGGCTGAAGACGGCCTCGTCCGTGGTCTCGGGCCGCAGGTGCGGATCGACCGCGTTCGGGTTGGCGCCGGTGAGCGGATCGACGCCATCGGCGTACCAGAAGCGGGGCAGATCGCCCACATTCGGGGCGGCAAGGTAGGAGTAGAGGGTACCGGAGGCTCCGGGATCGGTCGCGGCGGCGGCGCGGTCACCGAGGCGCGAGGTGAACCGGCTGAGCGAGGCCCGCACCAGCGTCCGGCGTTCGGGTCCGATGGACCAGGTCATGCCAAGACGCGGGCTGAGCGTCCGCGGGTGGGGGCCGCCGGCGAGGCCGAGGTCCTGCTCGTCGGCCCGCAGGCCCAGGGCGGCGGTGAGGTTGCCGGAGCTGAGCGTGTCCTGTATCCAGAGGCCGGTGGTGCCGGTGGCGGTGCTGACATCTCCGTTCTTCCAGGTCTCCCGTACATCGGAGCCTGCCAGCCCCACGATCTCGCCGGGCACGAAGATCCGCCCAGGCGCCGTCAGACTCGCGGAATGATCCTGGCGCCGCTCCTCGGCGCCGCCTTTCAGCTCATGCGACGTGTTCCCGGTGTTGAAGAAGTAGCTCGCGTCCGCGCGGGCGGTACGCGAACGGCGGTCGCCGGACGGAGCGAACCAGCTTCCGTGCGCAGTGCCGGCCGCGTCGAACCGCGCGTCGCCGCCGGTCTGCGCGGGTTCGTCCCGCCGCCGGCCGTCGACGCCTTCCGCCGTGGCAGTCAGGTAGAAGTTGCTCGAAAAAATGTGCGTGTCCTCGAGCTTCCAGACGTCCTCGCGGCCGTCGCGCGTCCAGGTCGTCTCCGGCGCGCGGTAGGGGCCGGCTCCCGCGCCCGAGCCGGCGAGGTCGGCCCGCGTCGCCAGGAAACTTGCCGAGTTGGCCACCGCCACTTGCGCGTTGAGCTTGAGCACCCCGCTCGTGCGCTCAGTCTCGGTGGGCTGACCGCCAAACGCGATCCGGTCGATCGTGGACCGTTGCAAGGCGCTCCACAGCCAGAATCGGTCTTTCCACAAAGGTCCGCCTCCTTCCGCGGTCAGCGAACGGAGGGAATCCAGGCGGTTGGCCTCCGGGCCATCGCCGGCATGGCCGCCCTGCAAGGTGCTGCCGCCTCCGGTCGCACCGGCCGAGCCGCGCCATTCGTTGGTGCCACGCTTGGCGATCATCTCGACGCGCGCGCCGCCGGTCGGCTGCGTCACGTCCGAGCCACCGGTGTTCACCCTGATTTCTTCGAAGGCGTCAAAGTCGTAGTAGGACGGCGAAGCGCCGAGAGCCGCCATCGCCGTGATCGCGATACCATCCAGCTCCCAAACGTTTTGATCCGCGTCCGAGCCCGCCAGGACGGCAGTGGGAGGCGCTTGGTTGATGCGGTCGGCGAGCACCCCGGGCGCCGCCTGGAGCACCGCCCAGGGATCGCGGGACGTCGGAATCTTTTCGAGCTCCGTCTCGCTGACCGTGGCGCCGGTGCTGATCCGCCGTTCGTCGAGCAGCGGCGTCTCCCCCAGGACGGTGATCACGTCCTCAACGTCGTCATCGCTCCCCGCCGACGGGGATGCGGCCCGCGGCGCGTTCACCGGCAATACGCGCGTTTCGGGCTGGATTCTTGCCGGCACCGTCACTTCGGTGTCGACCGCCACCAGACTCGTATGGACAGTGACCAGATGATGGCGCAGGCCGAGCTCCGTCACCTCACGCTTCACTGCGGCGCGGTCTACTTTCGGATCGGTGGCGAGGCTGTCGAGAAGCGATGCGATCTTCTGGCTCGCCCACAGCTTGTCGATCCCCGCGTTCTTGATCACCGCGCTTCCCGGAAGGTCATCGGACCACGACCGGCCGTTGCGCAGCCCGGAAACGCTCACCGGTCCGCCGGTATGCTGGCGCGCGGTAAGAACGAGCGGCTCGCCGCGATAGAGGTCGGGCACTTGCGGCGGCCAGACCTCTGCCGTTGGATCGGACCAGCGGACGTCGATCTCGCGCAGCATCGGCGCGTCGAGCTGGGCGATCAGCGCTCCCATGCCCGCTGCCACGTTCTGGATGCTGTCGATGGCGGTGAACGTGCCGCGCCCGATCTCGGCCGCCTTGCGCAGGAAGGCCGCGTTCGGCGACGAGCCGATCGCCACGGTGAAAAGACGATGACCACCGAGATTCTTGCCGATGTAGGCGAGCAGCTCCGCGTCGTTGCCAACCTGACCGTCGGTGACGAAGATGACCTGCTGCACCAGGCCGCCCTGCCCGGGCTTGCCGAGAGCGATCTGGAGCGCCGGCAGCATTTCGGTGCCGCCGGTCGCCTTGAGATCCTGTACGTATTTGCGCGCCGTCGCCAAATGATTCGGATCGGCCGGCACGCTGCCCGGAAAAAGGGCGTCCGCCGTCGAGTTGAACTGGATGACGTTGAACCAGTCACCCGGCTGGAGACGATCGATGCCCAGGAGAAGCGCCCGCCGCGCCTGCTCGATCGACGTGCCGTCCATGGAGCCCGAGGTGTCGATGATGAAAATGGTTTCCCGCGCCAGCCGCGCTTCGACAAATTGCGGACCGTTCAGATCATCTGGAGGCATCATCATGAGCAGAGAGTATTGCTCGCCGTCCACCTCTTCGGAAAAGAACACCGCCCGGGGCTCACGGCCCGGGATGGGCACCCAGTCAAGGACGAAATCCGAGTCGGCGGGCACAGTGCCGTCGGCGAGGTCGACGGCCCAGCGCTCGCTGCCGTCTTTGCCTTTTCCTTTTTGAGCCACGACGCGATGCGACGAGCTGGCGACGCGGGCGAGCGGAAAGCCGGGCGCGAGGTCGACGTGCAGCGCATAGGGATTGACCGGCGCCATGCCGGCGGGAATTGTCTGAGGAACGGGCGGTGGGATCGGCGCGCGTCTCGCATCGACGGTGGCTTTGCTGTTAGCCGGCGTATATTTCGGCGCCACCACCATGGGGAAACGGAACGTGAAATGGCCGCCGGCATAGTGAACGATCTGTTGCAGCTCGATCGCCACCTCGACCGTCTCTCCCGGGCCGATGTGGGCGACCGAGGTGGTGAACACGTTCCCCCGCTGTTCGATCAGCGACGCTTTCGTCCCTTGCTGTTTGGCGGTTTCATAGGTCTGCCGCGCCTCCTGCTTTTCCTGCACGGCTCCTTCGAGCACACGCTCACCCACCCGCATGTGCAGGGTGTCGACCGCGGCGCCCTCGGGCAATGGAAAGACATAGATCCCTTCCATCCACTCCTGCGTCGGATTGGTATAGATCTGGGTGACGCGGGAACGCGCGATGATCCCGGTCACGCGGACCTCGACCGTCGCTCCGAGCACTGGAGCGTCCACGATCGTTCCACCTGGCGCGTTGCGCAACTTGAGACCTCGCTCTGCCGCGAAGGCGCGGCCGGCGAACAGAAAAACGAAAATCATCAGCACAGAAAAACGGCCATTCCATCTCATCCTTCACCTCCCCAGGTGAAACCCTCCACGAAACCTCCGGCTGCAAACCCCGTCCTGTCACGAGGACGGATGCATTGAGAGATGCAATGGAAAGGAGCAAGGCGGGTGCCAGATGATTTTTACCTGACCGATCAGGGGGACGCCGCGTCCGATTCAAAGCGCTGAACGGAGCTCGATTCAAACCGTTGAGCGGAAAAACCCTGTCGTCCGCCGCAGGGGACGGAGGTGTCCGCGTGGAAATAAGGACCTGCTCTGTGCGAAAATGAGGCCGTGAGCGAGCCTGTCACCGACCTTGAAACCCGCCCGAAGCCCACGGCGTCCCTCTCGGCATCAGACATCGCGGCCTGGATCCTCGCCGGGCTGGGGCTGTTCTTCGTCCTCTACCTCCACCTCCTGGCGGCGCTGATCGGCGGCCTCGCGGTCTACGAGCTGGTACACATCCTGGCGCGCCGGCTGCCGTTCATCAGCGCCCGCCGGTCGACCGGCAAACTCATCGCCGTCGGCCTTCTCGCCGTGCTGATCGTCGCGGTGCTGACCGTCTCGGTCGGGGGGATCGTGGCGTTTCTGCGCGGCGACCACAGCAGCCTTCCGGCCCTGCTGGCGAAGATGGCCGACGTCCTGGACACCTCGCGCTCCCAGCTTCCGGCCTGGCTGGCCGCCCAGATTCCCGACAACATCGACGACCTCAAGAATCAGGGCGTCCTCTGGCTCCGCGAGCACGCGGGCGAGGTGCAGCGCTTCGGAGCGGACATCGGCCGGGTTCTCGTCCACGCCCTGATCGGCATGGTCATCGGCGCAATGGTCTCGCTCCACGAGGCGCGGCCGAGCGCGAACCGGGCGCCGCTGGCCCTGGCGTTGACCGAGCGGGCGAGCCGGCTGGGCGACGCCTTCCGGCGCATCGTCTTCGCCCAGGTCCGCATCTCGGCGCTCAACACGGTGCTCACCGCCCTCTACCTGCTCGTCGTGCTCCCCCTGCTCGGCAACCGGCTGCCGCTCACCAAGACGTTGATTCTGACCGCGTTCCTCGCCGGCATGCTGCCGGTGATCGGCAACCTGATCTCGAACACGGCGATCGTCGTCGTCAGCCTCTCCCAATCCCTGGGAGTCGCGGTCGGCTCGCTGGTCTTCCTGGCGGTGATCCACAAGCTCGAATACTTCCTCAACGCGCGCATCGTGGGCGGCGAGATCAAGGCGAGCGCCTGGGAGCTGCTGCTCGCGATGCTGTTCATGGAGTCCGCCTTCGGCATCGCCGGCGTCATCGCCGCGCCGATCTACTACGCCTATCTGAAAGATGAGCTGTCGGCGCGCGGCCTGATCTGATCAGATCATCAGATCGCCGCCGTTGATGTCGAGCGACGCGCCGGTGATGTAGGCAGCCTGGTCGGAAGCAAGGAAGCAGATCAGGTCCGCGACCTCGACCGCCTCGCCGAGGCGCTGGATCGGAAAGCCGCGAGCATGCACCGCGAGGTCGGCCGGTGTCGCGTTCTCGCGCGTCAGCTCGGTGTCGATCAGGCCGGGGCAGACCGCGTTGACCGTGATCCCGAAGGGGCCCAGCTCTTTCGCTGCGGCGCGTGTCAAGCCGAGGAGAGCCGCCTTCGACGTCGTGTAGTGGGCGCCGCCCAGGGTGCTGACGCTCTTGCCGGCGGTGGAGGAGAGATTGATGATGCGGCCGTAGCCGGCGGCTTTCATCGCGGGGAGCGCGGCGCGGATGAACAGGAACGGCGCTGTGATGTTGACGTCCATTGCGCGGCGCCACTCCTCCTCCGAAATCTTTTCGAAGCGGGTGGACAGGGCGAGCGCCGCGTTGTTCACCAGGATGTCGAGCCGGCCGAAGCGGTCGAGCGTACGGTCGACGATCGCGCGCACCGCTGTGGCGTCCGCCACGTCGCCCGCCACCGGGAACGCTCCGGCTCCCAACTGGCGGGCGAGATCTTCAGCACGCCCGGCGTCGCGGACATGCACCGCGACGGACGCTCCCTGCTCCAGGAAACGCTCTGCCGCCGACCGCCCCAGCCCGCGGGCGGCGCCGGTGATCAGCGCGACCTTCCCGGAAAAATCGTGACTCATGAGCACCTCATGGGCAGGGCTGCGGCGCCGGAGCGTTCGGATTGCGGCCGACCCGCCGGTCCATCCAGGAGAGGATGGTGACGTAGGAGAGCGGCGCCGTGTAATGCAGATTGAGATCGTGGCCGGTGCCGGGGATGGCCGCGGTCTCGGTGCAGGCGTCCGCCGGATAGAACCCCGGCTCGTTGTTCAGGCTGCCCGAAGCCGAGCAGGTCGGCGCGCCGCAGAACGCCGCGTCGTAGTCGCCGACGACGACCAGCACAGGCACGTGGATGGCAGTCGAAAGATCCAGCGCCGGCAGGGCGGTGGCCAGCTCGCCGGTGGTGGTGGTTTCCTTGGTCTGCTCGTCGAGCGCGAGGACGTTGGGATCGAAGAACGGCGCATGGTAGAAAACGTTGCGCAGGCCGGGCTGGCTGGTGAGATAGCCGTCGGGGATGTTGCGTCCGGCGAAGTGCGGATCGAGGTTCGCCGGGTACAAAGACGACAGGGCATCGCCCAGCGCCGGCCCGACGGTGTGCGACACACCGGTCAGCGCGACACCGTCCACGTCCCCATAGGTCGCCGCCTCGGCGATCGAGATCACCGATCCGAGCGAATGACCCACGAGCGCGACACGCTCGGCACGGATGCGGCCAAACGACGGTACGACGAGGCTGCCGCCGCGCAGGGTCTGGACGATCTGATGCACGATGTACGCGTTGGAGCCGATGGTCACCGCGTCCGCCGGTGGATGGCCGCTCTGTCCGCTGCCGATCCGGTCGAGGCTCAAAACTGCGTAGCCCGCCGCGGTAGCATACCGCGCGTAGGAATAGATCTCGGGCTGGTAGGGCCAATCCCAATAGATGTGGCTGTAGGTCGAGCCGTGCAGGGCGATCTGAATCGTCTTGTTGTGGATGCTGCCGCGTGAGCAGAGCTCGCCGATCACGTTGTACACGGTGTGATCGTTCACCGAGAGGGTCACCGGAAAGGTGACGTTCTGGCAGCGCAGGCCCCCCGGGTCCGCCGAGGCGGCGGATGGGACGAGCACGGCGGCGGCGAGGAGGCAGAGCAGCAGGAAGGTGGGCCGCGGGCGCAAAGAGTGATGTGTCATCGGTTGTCTCCCCCTTTCGGGTCCGGGTTGAGAACGAAGAACGAGAAACAGTCCCCTCTGCGCGAGGATACATCAATCATTCCGGAGCGGCCACGGCGAGCTGGCGCAGGGCCGCCTGTGTGCGCTCGACCTCCCGGCCCAGGCGAGCGATCAGGATTCCCAGATCCTCGCCCTGAGGCCCGCGCGCCCGCTCCTCGATCGCCGCGCAGACGGCCGCGACCCGCGTCGCGCCGAGAGTCGCGCTGCTGCCTTTGAGACGGTGAACGGTGCGGCCGACCTCGGGCCATCGCCCTTCCTCCGCAAGCCGGCGGACGGCGGACAGATCATCCGCCGAAGTCATCAGATACGACTGGATGGACAGACCGAGGAGGCTTTCGCCGCTGGCCGTGGACAGAGCCCGGAGGAGCTCGAGGCTTTGCGGGTCGAGGAGATCCACGGGGTCCGCCCCGCGCTGCGCGTCTGTCGCATCGAGGACGGCCGCAAGCTCGTCGAGCTGCACCGGCTTGCTGAGGTAGCCGTCCATGCCGGCTTCCAGGCAGCGCTCCCGGTCGCCGGACATGGCGTGGGCGGTCATCGCGATGATCCGCGGCTGGCTGCCGGCAGGAAGCTCGCTGCGGATGCGCCGGGTCGCGGCCAGGCCGTCGACCTCGGGCATCTGGACGTCCATCAGAATCAGGTCGTAGGTCCGGTGCTGAAGAGCTGCCAGGACCTCCCGGCCGTTGCTCGCGAGATCGGCCAGATAGCCCAGGTGGCCGAGCAGACCGAGCATCACGTGCTGATTGACCGGATGGTCCTCGGCGAGCAGGACGCGCAGCGGATGGCGGTCCGCCAGGGCGCGGTCGGCGTGGACGGATGCGGCGGGCGGGTTCGCCGGAGCCGGGGCGGGCTCGCCGGTGATGGTGAAATGGAAGGTCGAGCCCCGCCCGGCGACGCTCTCGACCCAGATCGTGCCGCCCATCAGCTCCGTCAGCCGCTTGCTGATCGCGAGACCGAGGCCGGTGCCGCCGTGCTTGCGGGTCAGAGAGCCGTCGAGCTGCTGGAAGGCGATGAACAGGCGGTCCAGCTCCTCGACCGGAATGCCGATGCCGGTGTCGGAGACGGCGAAGTGGGCCTCGACGCGGCCGTCGGCCAGCGGGCGGGACGACAAGGCAACGCGCACTTCCCCCTGCGGCGTGAATTTGATGGCGTTGCCAAGCAGGTTGACCAGCACCTGACGGGTCCGCGCGGCATCGCCCACCAGCGCCTCGACGGTTCCCGCGGCGACGGTCCGCCGGAGCGCGATGCCCTGCCGAGCGGCCAGCGGCCTGACCATCTCCAGGCTCTCCTCGATGACGGCCGCGAGGCTGAACGGCGAACGCTCGACCGCCACCTTGCCCGACTCCATCTTGGAGAAATCGAGGATGTCGTTGATCAGCGCCAGCAACGCCTCCCCACTCATCCGGATCGTCTCCGCGTAGTCTTTCTGGACCGCGGTGAGCGGCGTTTCGAGGAGCAGGCTGGTCATGCCGATGACGCCATTCATCGGCGTGCGGATCTCATGGCTCATATTGGCGAGGAACTCGCTCTTCGCCCGGCTCGCCGCCAGCGCATCCTCCCTGGCGGCCACCAGGGCTGCGGTGCGCTCCCGCACCTGATCCTCCAGGCTCAGGCGCAGCCGGTCGAGCTCGTTGTGGACACGCCGGAAACGGCTGGACAGGGAGCCGCCCACCGCCACCAGGAGCACCGCGAAGCCGAAAGGCGTCAGGGAGACTTTGCTGATCCAAGGCAGCGTGAGCTCGCGGCCGGTCACCTCGGCGGCCTCGACCGCGATCAGGACCAATCCTCCCAAGGCGATCAGGCGCGCCTCGATGTCTCCCCGCCACATCTCGCGCAGCACCAGCACCGCCGCAGCCATCAGGAGAGGCAGCAGCCACAGCATGCGCATGCTCTGGCTCGCGACGATCAGATGAACGTCAGGCCACAAGCCCACGAACAGGGCGAGCGCTCCGTGGGAGAGCTGATAGGCGCGGAGCAGCCGGGGAATGGGCCGGGCGAAGAAAGTCCAGAGGAACTGGATGGCGAACAGCGCGGCGAGATGACCCGTGAGATCGCTGGCGCGAACCGCGAGGTCGTACCGGTCGGTAATCTGATAAATCCAGTAGGAGCTGGCGAACGTGTTGGCGGCCAACGACAAGGAGAGGAGGCCGAACCAGAGGTACTCCTGTTCCTTGCGGCGGCGGAGATACAGCAGGACATGGTAGGCCGCCGAGGCCAGAAACAGGATGCTGAGCACGAGCACGGGGACATCGGCCAGCAGGAGGCGGTTCCATGCGGCCTCATCACCGAGCTTCCAGAATCTGGAATCGACCATGACGCTGTCGCAGTATAGCGCGGAGCCGGGCCCGCCAAAGCGAGCCTTGCGGCTAGAATCAGACGCGATGAAAAGCGCGAAGGCGAAGAGACTCGCCCTCGGGGTTGCCCTCCTCTCGATGCCTGTCCTCGCCGGAGCCACTCCACTGACGCCGGCTGAGCAGCGCGGGAGGCAGATCTTCGTCGACGGCACCAGCCCCTCGGGCGGCGAACTGGTTGCGGTGATGGGCGCCGTCACGGGGGACCAGGGGATCGAAGTCCCCGCCTCGACCGTCCCCTGCGCCAACTGCCATGGGCGGGACGGCCGCGGCAAGCCGGAAGGGGGCGTCGCGCCGTCCGATCTCACCTGGGACGTGCTCACGCGGAGCGGCGGCGCCAATCCTCCGAACGGCCGGTCGCATCCCCCCTATGACGAGCGCCTGCTCAAACGCGCCGTCACCATGGGGCTCGACCCCGCCGGCAACCCGCTGCACGTGGCCATGCCGCGCTTCCGCCTCAGCCTTGAGGACATGGCCGATCTGACCGCCTATATCAAACGGTTGGGCACAGCGAGCGATCCGGGGGTTACAGACACCAAGGTGCGTATCGGCCTCGTGCTTCCACCGCCGGGGCCGCTGGCCGCCCTGGGCAAAGCGGTGCAGGCGGCTCTCACCGCGCGCTTCCAGGAATGGAACGGTAAAGGCGGGATCTACGGCCGCAAGCTCGAACTGGTCCCTTTCGAGCCGCCGCCCGATCAAAACGTGCGGCGAACCGCAGTCGCCGATTTCCTCGTCCGGAGCGACACCTTCGCCCATCTCGGAGCCTTCCTGCTGGGAGACGACACCGCCCTCGCCGCGCTCTTCGAGAAAAACGAGATGCCGCTCGTGGCACCGTTCACCGTCCACCCGAGAGAGACCTTCCCGCTCCAGCGCGAGGTCTTCTATCTGTTGCCAGGAATCGAAGCCCAGGGAGCAGCCCTGGTGCGTGTTCTGCGTGCTGTGCCGCTGGCTCATCCACCATCTCCGGTGATCGTGGCGCCAGACGACGCCGGTCTCGATGACGCCGTCTCCGCCGTCTCTCGCGCCTTGGGAGCGTGGACGCCATCGCAGGCCGTACGCTATGGAAAGAACGGCTTCGATCCAGCCGCACTCGCCCATCGACTATCCGGATCAGATCCGATCGTCTTTCTCGGTGCAGGGCCGGAGGCGCTGGCGTTTCTCCGCGCCGCAGATGCCATCGGCTGGCACCCGGCATTCGCCGCGACCGCCGCCGCCGGAGACGGCGCGCTCCGCCAGGCACCGAAATCTTTCGCCGGCCACCTCTGGCTGGCGTTGCCTGGGTCGCCCGGCGTTCCGGAGGACGAAGCACGCCGCTACCGGTCTCTCGCCGCGGAGCACGGCCTGCCGCAGGACAATGTCTCCGCACAGCTCACGGCGCTGGCCGGAGCCGAGATCCTCGGCGAAGCGCTCCGCTGCGCCGGCCGCGATCTCACCCGCGATCGGCTGATCGAACAGATCGAGTCGCTACGCGGTTTCGAGACCGGCTACGCGCCATCGGTGACCTACACCCCGACCCGCCGCCTCGGCGCCCGCGGCGCCTGGGTGATGAAGCTCGGACAGGGAGTGGGAGAATGGGTCGAGGCTGAGTGAATTCTCAGATCTAATCTTCGTTCTGATACATCTCTTTTTCGAGTTGATCCATCCACCGATCCGGCAACCGCAGCCGGGGCACGTCTCGATGCCGGGTGAGCGAACGAGGCGGAGCCTCCGACCGAGCAGGCTCCGCCAGAATCACGCTACTTCTTTCCGCCCGTCCGCTTCGCGCCTGCCGCCGCCGGGGCGGGGGAGCCCGTCGGGATGGTCAGCTTCCGGCCCTCGACACGCACCACATTCTCCGAGATGCTCATCCCCATCTGCTTGCCATCGGAGTCGAGACATTCCAGGGTCGAGGTGCTGTCCTTGTACCAGTTGCTGCAGGTCTCCGCCGTGTAGACCGCGGTCACGTCGAGATCATAGACGCTGGTGATGATCAGGTAGCCGATGGTGAGCGGATACGGCGTCGGCACCGCTCCCCACAAAAGCTCCGCGATGCGGTTGCAGTCGTCCATGGTGCCGTACAGCGGCTTGAGCTGGACGGAATCGACGTAGGTCTTTGGTTCGATCACCTTCGGCTCACGGCCGACCGGCACACCTTTGTCGACCAGGACGAGGAGGTGTTTGAAGACGTAGTTGACGTCAGGGGAGTAGATCTCTGGCCAGGTGATGTTGATCTCCGTCGCATAGTTGCCGAACTTCACCGGCGGCTCCCCTTCGCGCTTGCCGTCCAGCGAGACGCCGAGGTTGGTCGGGTTGTAGCCGCAGACGAACTTGACGGAGTAGGCGTACTGCTCTTTCGCCCAGGCACCCTGGGCAGCCACGAGGCCAAGAACGAGGATCAGGACGAGGAACGTCGGCTTGCGGGACATGCCACTCCTCCTTGCCTCCTCCTGAGAAGGAGGCGGATAAGGGTTCCACCCGGCGGAGGCCGCCGCAGGGTTTCGTGGTCGCGTCGCGCGAGGCGCTTAAACAGCTCGTGCAGGATACTACGAATATGAATTCGTGAAAATAGGCGCTCGCCTATTTCTTCAGCTACCCGGCCACGATCTTCTTGAGCAGCGAGATGTTGTCGCGGTGACCGGTCAGGCGGGCGGTGACCTTGCCGCGGATGGGGTAGCCGAGAAGATAGAGGTCGCCGATGATGTCGAGGATTTTGTGGCGGACGAACTCGTCGGGGAAACGGAGCTCGGTGTTCAGGACCTCGTCCTCGCCCACGAGGATGAAGTTGTCGAGGCGGCCGCCGGAGCCGAGGCCCAGCTCGTTGAGCATCTTCAGGTCTTTCATGAAGCCGAAGGTGCGGGCCGGGGCGATCTCCCGGTTGTACGTCTCGGTGGACGACAGCACGAAGTCGTAGGACTGCTCGCCGATGGGCGGCGGATAGCGCAGCAGGTAGGAGACCGAGAAGCGGTCGGCCGGCTCGATGGCCAGAACCTTCTCCCCGGCGCCCCGCACTTCATACAGGCGGTCGATGACGACCTCGCGCTGCGCTCCGTCCTGCTCGGCGATGCCCACCTCGTCGAGGATCTTCGAGAATTCGAGGGCGGAGCCGTCGAGGACGGGGATCTCGCCGTTGACCTTGATCAGGAGGTTGCCGACGCCGTAGGCGTGGAGCGCCGAGAGGAGGTGCTCGACCGTCTTGATGTTCTCCCCGTCGCCGGACAGGGTGGTGGCGTAGTCGGTGTCGGCGACAGCCTGCACGTGCGCCGGGATCTCGACGCCGGTGGGGAGGGTGATGAAATGGATGCCGCTGTTCTCCGGGAGAGGTTGGAGGACCATGCCGGTGCGCTGGCCGGAGTGGAGACCCAGGCCGTAGACTACGGTCGAGTGGCGGATGGTCCGCTGCCGCCGGCCAGTCTCGACGAGGAGCGGCAGGGCCGGCGCGGCGGTGAAGCGGCGCTCGCTGTCCACGTGCTCCTGGGCCGGGAGGCCCGGTAAGGTGTCGCCGGAGCCCGCCGCGAGCGAGCGCTTGTAGGCGAGGGCGCCGGCGGCGGCGTCGACCGACCTCTTGTACGAGAGCGGCTTCTCCAGATAGTCGAAGGCGCCCATCTTGATCGCCTTGACGGCGGTGGCGGTCGTGCCGTGTCCGGACATCATCACCACCGCGGCCGTCGGGTCCGCGTTGCGCAGCGCCTGCAACGTCTCGAGGCCGTCGCGATCGGCCAGCCAGATGTCCAGGAAGACCACCGCCGGCCGCTTCTCCGCATAGAGGCTCAGGGCCTCCTCGCCGCTCGACGTGGTCAGCGTCGAGTAGCCTTCATCGGACAGGATCCCCCCCAGAGTGGTGAGGATGCCGGGTTCGTCGTCCACGATCAAAATCAGCTCGGACATGCGTCAGGTCTCCCGCGCCGTAGCATAGCAGGACAGCCGGCGGCCGGTCTCCGCCCTGGAAGCCGCGAAGATCGGGCTGCTGCCGGTGATGGAGAAGATCGACGTGAAGAAATAGCGAGACGGAAGGTCCAACCTCCTCCGCGGAACGCAAAACCTCCCCTGCGGAATGCTCCTCCTCGGTCGCGGAACGTTCCGCGGGAGAGGTTTTGTCTTCCGCGGAGGAGGATTGCGAGATTCTTAGCGCTAGCAGGCGAAAACACCACCTACATCACCGGCAAATCATCCCTGAATTCACGCTGAGGCAGCAGCCGGTCGCGGTCATAGGGTGGATCCTCGCGCTCCGGGAGGATTTCGTCCGGCCATTCTTCGATCCAGCGCTGACGTTCCATTTCATCCGCGTAATACTTCAGGTGCAGATTGTTGTCTTCCTCACTGCCGCTTCCGATGATGTCGATGTGGCAGGCATAGGCAGGATTTTCCGGCATCAGCACGGCCGGCTCACGGAGGAGATCGCTCCACAGCAGGCTGTACAGCTCGCGATCGCTCAGGTGGTCTGTGCTGTGAAGATACGTTCCGAATAGGACGAGCGCATGGATGACCTGCCACAGCTTTTCCGTGAGCTGGGCGTCGTCCAGGGTGTCCGGCGGAGGCAGGGAGACGCCGGACTCCGGCAGAGCGGAGAAGAGGGAGATGGGCTCCGCCTCTTCATAGGCGGCGACGTAATCCCAGAACTGGTCTTTCAGATCGTCATTGTCTGCCATCGTATCTCCTCGATAGGAGGCCATCCCCTTCCGGAGGGCCCCCCCGATGCAGCCCATTGTATCGCCGAGAGGTGTCCTCGGCGTTCGCCGGGCGTTCTCCGGCATTGACAGCCGGCGGGAGGTGCACTACCTTAGCTCGATGTAAGCGGTTACATCGAGACGAGGCAACGCTTGCCGCAACCACGAAAATCTCGCAGACAGGGCCGGGCCACCGTGACGATCCACGACGTCGCCGCGCGGGCGGGGGTGTCGGTGGCCACCGTGTCGCGCGTGCTCAACGGCAAAGCGGTCGTACGCGAGGAGACGCTGCAACAGGTCCTCGCCGCGGCCGAGGCGCTGTCCTACGTGCCGAACGTCGCCGCCCGGTCGCTCAGCATCCGGCGCAGCCAGACGATCGGCATCGTGCTGCCGGACGTCCACGGCGAGTTCTTCTCCGAGGTGATCCGGGGCATCGACCTCGCGGCGCGCCGCACCGGGTACCACATCCTGGTCTCCGGCTCGCACAGCAACGCGGGCGAGATGCTGGAGGTCCTGGCCGCCATGCGCGGGCGGGTCGACGGTCTGGTCGTCATGGCTCCCGATGTCAGCCACGCCTCGCTGCACAGCTCCCTGCCGTCCGATCTGCCGCTCGTGCTGCTCAACTCCACCGACAACGGCCGCGACGCCATCACCATCGACAACTACGGCGGCGCGCAGGCGATGACGCGCCTCCTCGCCGAGCTCGGCCACAGCCGCATCGCTTTCATCAAAGGACCGGGGCCGAACGCCGACGCGCGCGAGCGGTTGCGTGGCTTTCGCGATGCGATGAAGGGCCTCGGCCTGGCGACGAGCCGGAGCCTGGAGCTCGCCGGCAGCTTCACCGAGGACTCCGGACACGCCGCGGCGCTCAAGATCCTCGAGATGAACCCGCGGCCCACGGCGATCTTCGCGGCGAACGACTCGATGGCCGTCGGCGCCCTCGCGGCATTCTCCGAGGCCGGCGTCACGGTGCCCAACGAGATGTCCGTTGCAGGCTTCGACGACATCCCGATCGCCCGCTATGTGGCGCCCCCTCTCACCACCATCCGTGTCGACATTGCCGATCTTGGACGCCGCGCCTTCGGCCTTCTTCTGGGCGCCATCGAACGGCCCGCCAGAGGCACGGCGGGCCGGCGCGACCGGATCGCCACCACGCTCATCATCCGCAAATCATGTTGTAGCCCTGAAATCCATGTGAGGAACGGCACGCGACCCGCCCGGAAGCCGCGCGGCCGAAAAAAAGGAGAGGAGTCATGACTCGAATGTTGAGGGTATTTCTTTTCGTGCTGCTCGCCGGCACGCTCGCGGCGTCCGCGTTCGCGCAGTCGGCGACGGCAACCATTCGCGGCAAGGTCGTGGACGAGAAGGACGCGTCGCTCGCCGACGCAGAGGTCAACGCCGTCGGCACGTCCTCGGGCTTCGTCAAGACCGTCAAAGCCGGTCCCGATGGATCGTTCACCCTCGCCGGCCTGACGCCGGGAGAGTACAACATCATCGTTTCGGTGGCGGGCTTCGAGCCGCATACGGAGAAGGTGACGATTCTCGTCGGACAGAACGCGAATTTCACGTTCGTGATGGCGAAGACCGCGACACTCGCCGAATCGATCACCGTCGTCGGCCAGCAGGCCGTCGACACACGGACGCCGGAAGCGGCGACCAACGTCACCAAGGAGCAGATCGAGAACCTGCCGCAGGACGATCGCAACTTCCTGAAGTTCGCGGCCCTCGCCCCCGGCGTCCGGCTGTCGAACGATCCGCAGCGCAAGACGATCGCCGGCGACGCCCAGCCGGCTGAGCAGATGAACGTCTTCATCGACGGCGTAAGCTTCAAGAACGACGTGCTGCAGGGCGGTCTGGTCGGTCAGGATTCGAGCCGCGGCAACCCGTTCCCGCAGAACGCCGTGCAGGAGTTCCGCGTCATCACCCAGAACTACGGCGCGCAATATGAAAAATCATCGAGCGTCATCATCTCGGCGGTCACGAAATCCGGCGGCAATGACATCCACGGGCAGGCCTTCTGGTTCTACCAGCCCAAGCAGTGGGTGTCGTCACTCCCACAAGGTTTCCAATACTCGACGCTCAGCACGAACCAGGACTACCACCGCAGCCAGCCCGGCCTTTCGATCGGCGGGCCGATCGTCAAGGACAAGCTCCACTACTTCTTCTCCTATGAGGGGGACGACGAGCATGCGACGACGCCTGTCTCGGTCGGCAACGCGGCCTTCCAGCAGCGCTTCGGCCAGTTCGTCGGCGTCTTCAACAGCCCTTTCAAGTCGAACCTCGGGTTCGGCAAGCTGAGCTGGCAGCCGGCGGAAAACCAGCTCGTCGATCTGAGCGGCAACTACCGCCATGAGCACGAGACGCGCGACTTCGGCTCCGGCAACAATCCACCGATCTCCTTCCAGGCGGCCAACGACATCAAGAACTGGGTGTACGGCTCGACGCTCCGCCATCAGTGGAACAACAACAACGCCCTGAACCAGGCGTCGCTGAGCTGGCAGGAGTATTCGTGGAACCCGACGCCGCTCAATCCGGACCTCGTCGGCCAGTTCTATGAAGGCGTCATCCGCATCGGCGGCGCCACCACGACCCAGAAGTTCGATCAGCGGCGCCTCGAGCTGCGCGACGACTACAGCATGGCCGTCACACAGTGGGGCGGCGACCACAACTTCCAGATCGGCGGCAACATAGACCGCCTCCGCTACAACATCAACAAGAGCCAGAACGGCAACCCGCAGTACAACTTCCGCAACGACCCGGCAAACGGTTTTACGTTCGATCAGCCGTTCGAGGCGCAGTTCGGCTTCGGCAATCCGAAGCTCTCGGTGAACAACAACGAATATGGCCTCTACGCCCAGGATTCCTGGCTGGTCGGCCAGCGGCTGACCGTCAACCTCGGCGTGCGCTGGGACTATGAGAGCAAGCAGCTCGACTCGGGCTACGTGACCCCGGCGAACATCGTCGCCGGGCTGAACGGCAAGATCCCTTCCAGCTACTTCTCGAACGGCAACCAGCGGGACCCGTACAAGAACGCGTTCCAGCCGCGCCTCGGCTTCTCCTATGACCTGCGCGGCGACAGCAAGACGGTGGTCTTCGGCGGCGCCGGCCGCTACTACGACCGCATCTTCCTCAACGCCACGCTCGACGAGCGATATCGGCTCCAGTACCCCGTCTATCGCATCGAGTTTTCACCCGACGGGCGGCCTGGGACGATCAAGTGGGACCCGACGTACTTTACGCGCGCCGGTCTCAACGCGCTGATCGCCTCCGGCGCGACCAACCCGGAGATCTATCTCCTCAACAACAACACGAAGACCCCCTACTCGAACCAGTGGAACCTCGGTGTCCGGCAGTCGCTCGGCAAGTGGCTCGGCTCGTTGAGCTACAACAGCGTCCGCGGATATCACGGCTTCACCTGGCTGTCGGCGAGCGGCATCTGCTGCCAGGCGCTGGTGCCCGGCTACGGCAATGTGATCATTTCCGACCCGCAGGGCAAGGACTACTGGTACAGCGGCGTCTTCCTCACCCTCGACCGTCCGTTCATGGACGGCTGGGGAATCCACTTCGCCTGGACCCACGCCAAGGCCGAGCAGAACGGCAACGACCTGTTCAGCCTCGACTATCCGACCGCGACGCAATACCCCCGCCATGAGGTGCCCGATTCGGAGCGCGACCACATCGTCGCCAACGGCATCTTCGCCTTGCCCTGGGAGCTGCGCTTCGCGACCACCATCACGCTCGGCAGCGGCGGCGCGACCAACGTGCTCGATTTCTCGCAGGGGTTCGATCTGGCAGCTCGCGAGCGGACGCATCCGTTCGAGCGCTCCATCCGTCCGCCGAAGACCTGGGGCTTCGCCAGCCGGTCGGTCGACTTCCGCTTGGAGAAGGAATTCCCCGTGGCTCGCGGCTTCTCGGTCGGCCTGGTCGGCGAGATCTTCAACGCCTTCAACTGGGCGAGCTACGGCTGTCTGAACAACTTCATTCCGCCGGAAGGGAACCCCAGCCTCGGGCAGCCGGGCTGCGTCAACAACCTCGGCCGGCGCGAGCAGGTCGGCCTCAAGATCAACTTCTGATGGTGTAGGCTCCTCTGGAGCGGTGGGCGGACGCAAGTCCGCCCACCCATTCTTTTCGCACGAGAGATCGTATGCCCAAAAGAATCACCGCCCTTCTTCTCGCACTCTCTCTCGTTTCGTGTGCCGGCACGCCGGTCCACCACCCCGTCCAACTCAGCCCTCTGAGCGGTGTCAGCGACGAGGCGCTACTCGACGATGTCGAGAGCCGCGGCTTCCACTACTTCTGGGATCTCGCCGATCCGCACACGCTGCTCACTCCCGACCGCTCGCCGACGCCGTCGTTTTCGAGCATCGCCGCCGTCGGCTTCGGCCTCACCGCCTACGGCATCGGCGCCGAACGCGGTTATGTCCCGCGCGCCGAGGCCGCCACGCGCACGCTGGCGACCTTGCGCTCGCTGCTGGCGATGAAACAAGGCCCCGAGCCGCATGGCGTCTCCGGCTACAAAGGATTTTTCTACCACTTCCTCGACATGCGCACCGGCGAGCGTTTCGAGACGATCGAGCTGTCGACCATCGACACCTCGCTCCTCATGGCCGGCGTGCTGTTCACGCAATCGTATTTTGATCGCGACGATCCGACCGAAGCGGCGATCCGCACCACCGCCGAAGAGCTGTACACCCGCGTCGATTGGCCCTGGGAGCAGGTGCGGGACCAGGCGATCAGCATGGGCTGGACGCCCGAAGAGGGTTTCCACACCTACGACTGGCGCGGCTACAACGAAGCGATGATCGTCATCGTCCTCGCCCTCGGCTCGCCGACCCATCCGGTCGACGCCAAAGCCTGGGGCGAATATACGAAGACCGATCACTGGGGAACGTTCTACGGTCAGGACCACATCCTCTTCGCGCCGCTGTTCGGCCATCAGTATTCCCACGTCTGGATCGACTTCCGCGGCATCAAGGACGACGTGAACCGCGAGCACGGTATCGACTATTTCGAGAACTCGCGCCGCGCCACGCTCTCGCAACGCTCCTTCGCGATCGCCAATCCAAACCACTACCGCGATTATGGCGCCAACATCTGGGGCCTCACCGCCTGCGACGGCCCCGGGGACGGGAAGCGGACGGTCGACGGCCGCGAACGCGAATTTTACGGCTATGCCGCGCGCGGCGCCAGCGCGACCGAGGTCCGCGACGACGGAACGATCGCCCCGACCGCCGCCATCTCCTCGATCGTCTTCACACCGGAGATCTCGATGCGGGCAATGCGGGAGATGCGCCAGAAGTATGGCGATCATCTCTACTCGAAATATGGTTTCCGCGACGCCTTCAATCCGACCGTCGACTGGTTCGACGTCGACTACCTCGGCATCGACCAGGGGCCGATCGTCGCCATGATCGAAAACCATCGCAGCGGTCTCGTCTGGAAGACCATGCAGAAGAATCAGCACATCGTGCGCGGTCTCAAGCGGGCCGGTTTCACGGGCGGATGGCTGGGCGGAAAATGAAGGCGCAACGGCCGTTCGTGGCCCTCCTGCTGATTCTGCTTGCAGGTATCGGCGGCATTGGCGGCTGCGCCGGGCAGAACCAGAAGGGCGTCGAGACGATCGAATTCTGGGCGCTCGGCAGCGAGGGAGAGATCGTCGCCGAGATGATTCCAGACTTCGAGCGACGGAACCCCAGCGTCCACGTCACTTTGCAACAGATCCCGTGGATCGCCGCGCACGAAAAACTGCTGACCGCTTATGTCGGCGACGCGACGCCGGACATCGCGCAGGTGGGAAACACCTGGATTCCCGAATTCGCCGCGGTCGGCGGTCTCACCGATCTGGGACCTTTCGCCAAAACCTCGAAGACGATCGACGGCCACGACGACTTTCCCGGTATCTGGGCGACCAACGTCGTCGGTGGCGCTCTCTATGGCATCCCTTGGTATGTCGACACCCGCGTGCTGTTCTATCGCAGCGATGTGCTGGCGTCGGTCGGTTATCCTCATGGTCCGCGCACCTGGGATGAGCTGCTGGATGCGATGACTCGCATCCAGCGCGAGCGGAAGAGCCGTTGGGGCATTCTGATGCCGACCAACGAGTTCGAGCCGATTCTCGCGCTGGCGCTGTCGAACGGCTCGCCGCTGCTCAACCAGGCCGGAACGCGCGGCGCTTTCGAGGAACCGCCGTTCCGCGAGGCGTTCAACTTTTACATCGACATCTTCCATCGCGGCTTCGCGCCGGTGGTCAGCAATACGCAGGTCGCCAATCTCTACCAGCAGTTCGCGCAGAACGAATTCGCGATGCATATCACCGGCCCCTGGAACGTCGGCGAATTCAAGCGCCGCCTGCCGCCGGAGATGGACGGCAAGTGGGCCACCGCGCCGCTGCCGGCCCGCGACGCCTCCTCGCCGACAGGTATCTCCATGGCCGGCGGCTCCAGCCTCGTGATCTTTCGCGCCTCGCGCCACAAGGAGGCGGCGCGGAAGCTGATCGAGTTCCTCTCGGAGCCGGCGCAGCAGGTCCGCTTCTTCGCGCTGACCGGCGACCTGCCGGCCCGGCGGAGCGCGTGGGCGACGCCGGCGCTGGCGAACGATCCCTATTTCCCGGCCTTCCGTGAGCAGCTCGAACGCGTGGCGCCGATGCCCAAGGTTCCGGAGTGGGAAGAGATCGCCAATTCGATTTTCGAGCATGGCGAATCCGCGATCCGCCGCGCGACGACGCCGGCCGAAGCGCTCGCGGATCTCGACCGTATGGCAAACGACATGCTCGCCAAGCGGCGCTGGATTCTCGCCCGCGCGGAGACGAAACGATGAAGAGCGAAGCGCGGGCCGCCGCGCTGTTCCTCGCGCCGGCGCTCGGCGTGCTCGTGATCTTCTTTTTCCTGCCCGTCCTCGCCGGTTTCGCGCTCAGCCTGACCGACTTCGATCTCTACTCGATCGGCGACATCCACAACGTGCGCTTCGTCGCGCTGCACAACTACGCGGCGATCGTGAAGAGCGACATCTTCTGGACAGCGCTCGGCAACACGCTCTATTTCTCGCTCGTCGGCGGCCCGCTCACCGTCGCCGTCTCGCTCGCCGCGGCGCTTCTCGTGAACGCCAAGGCGACGCGTTTCAAGTCCCTCTTCCGCACGATTTATTTTGCGCCGGTCGTCACCACGCTGGTGGCGGTGGCGATCGTCTTCCGATTCCTCTACAACCCACGCTTCGGAGCGATCGACCGCGCGCTCGGTTTCATCGGCTTGCCGGCCATCGACTGGCTCGGCGATCCACGCTGGGCAATGCCGGCGATCATCCTCCTCGCCGTGTGGAAGAACTTCGGCTACAACATGATCATCTTCATCGCCGGGCTGCAGGGCATTCCCGACGAGCTCTATGAAGCGGCGCGGATCGACGGCGCGGGCGCCTGGCGGCAGTTCCGGCACGTCACGCTGCCGATGCTCGGCCCGACCTTCCTGTTCGTCGGCACCGTCACCGCCATCGGCTATCTCCAGATCTTCCCCGAGCCGTATGTGATGACCTATGGTGGACCGCTCAACAAGACGCTCTCCGCCATGATGCTCGTGTACAAGGAAGGATTCCGCTGGTGGCGGATGGGCTACGCGGCGGCGATCGCCTTTCTCCTCTGCCTGGTGATCGCCGCGGCGACGGCGATCCAGATGCGCTTCCAGGAGAAGCAATGAAGGGCCGCGGCGGAACGTTCCTGCTGCATGCTGCGCTCATCGCCGGCTCTGCGATCACCCTGTTCCCCTTGCTCTGGATGCTCTCCGCCTCCTTCATGAGCAATGGCGAGGCGACGACGTTTCCGCCGCACTTCATTCCACATGCCGCGTCGTTCGAACAGTACCGCCAGCTCTTCGTGCGCCTGAATATCGGCCGTGCCTTCCTGAGCAGCACGACGATCGCGGGCATCACCACCCTCGTCTCGCTGCTCTTCAATTCGATGGCCGGATACGCGTTCGGCCGCTTGCGGTTTGGCGGCCGCGAACGCATTTTCGGACTTCTGCTCGCCGCATTGATCATCCCGGCGCAGGTCGGCATGCTCCCACTCTTCCTGTTCATGAAGTCGATCCATCTGGTGAACACCTATTGGGGCGCGATCCTGCCGTCGCTGGCGAGCGTGCTCGGTATCTTCCTCGTCCGCCAGTTCATGCTGTCGATTCCGCAGGAGCTGCTCGAAGCGGCGCGCATCGAAGGCGCCGGCGAGTGGCGGATCTACTGGTCGCTGGTGATGCCGCTGGCGCGGCCGGTCCTCGCGACGCTCGCCATCTTCACCTTCATGACGACGTGGAACGATTTCATGTGGCCGCTCATCGTGCTCAGCGATCAGCGCCGCCACACCCTGCCGGTCGCCATGGCGAGCCTCGTCGGCGAGCACGCGCTCGACATCGAGCTGATGATGGCCGGCGCGGTAGTCACCGTGCTGCCGGTGCTTATTCTCTTTCTCGCCTTGCAGCGCCACTACGTCGCCGGTCTGATGGCGGGGAGCGTGAAGGGTTGATCCGCTGGCCGGTGATCGCAGCGTTGTTTCTCGCGGTTGCCGCCCATGGCGCCGTGCTCGATGACTTCACGTCCATCGCCTCTTGGTCTCCGCATCCGTCGGACGGCGTGGCTTTGCAAATCAGCCCCGATGCCGGCAGCATGAGGCTCGATTTCGATTTCCAGCACCATGCCGGCTACGCCATCGCCCGGCGGAACATCGATCTCGATCTGCCGGCGAACTATGAGCTGACCTTCCGGCTGCGCGCCGAGGCACCGGTCAACAATCTGGAGCTGAAGCTGATCGACGCGACCGGCGACAACGTCTGGTGGCTGAACCGGCACGATTTCACGTTCCCCACCGCCTGGCAGGAGATCTCAACCCGGAAGCGGCAGATCCAGTTCGCCTGGGGACCGCTCGGCGGCGGCGAGATCCATCACGTCGCCGCGATCGAGATCGTCGTCACCGCTTCGACTGGCGGAAAGGGAACCGTCTGGATCGACGACCTCGCGCTCAACGAGCTGCCACCGCCGACAGGTGGCCCGGTGACGCACGGGCCATGGCGCGCCGCCGAGGGAAAGCAGGACTTGACGATCGATCTCGATGCTCTACGTGAGGTTGGCGGCCTGCGTATCCATTGGGATGCGGACGACTTCGCGCAAGACTTCTCGGTCGACCTGTCCCGCGACGGCACGACGTTCAAGACGGTCCGCGAGGTCACCGGCAACAGCCGCCGCGACGAGATGCTCTTCCTGCCCGACGAGGAGGCGCGGCTCGTACATCTTTCGATGAAGAAGAGCCATCGCGGCCAGGGCTACGCCATTGAATTCGTCGACGTCCAGCCGCCGGAGTGGGCACAGACACCGAATGAATTCTTCGCGCTCGTTGCCAAGAGCGCGCCCCGCGGCGACTATCCACGCTATCTCGCCGGCGAGCAGCCGTATTGGACGGTCCTCGGCGCTGACGGCGCGGAGGAGGAAGCGCTGATCGGAGAGGATGGCAACGTCGAGCCTTACAAAGCCGGCTTTTCGATCGAGCCCTTTCTGAGGGTTGGAGACAAGGTGATCACCTGGAGCGATGCCGCGCCGCGCCAATCGCTCGCGGAAGGGGATCTGCCGATTCCTACGGTCACCTGGACGGCTGGAGAGATCAAGCTCGAGATCACGGCCGCGGTGACCGACTCCTCCATGCTGCTCCTCCGGTATCGCGTCCATGGACAGGCTGCGCTCGCGCTGGCCGTTCGGCCGTTCCAGGTCAATCCATCGACCCAGTTCCTGAATACCCAAGGCGGCGTCGCGCCGATCCATTCCCTCTCCTTCGATGGCCAGGACGTGGTCGTCAACGAGACGCAGCGCGTACACGCAGTGACGAAACCCGCATGCTTTATCGCGGTCACCTACGACGAAGGAAACATCGTCGATCTCCTGCGCTGTTCCGCCGGCCCGCAGAAAGTCAGCGATCCATTTGGCTACGCCTCGGGTGCGTTGATCTATCCGCTTTCTGGAGAACGGACAATCGACTTAGCGATCCCGCTGGAGAAAGGCGCGAAGCCGGTCACCGACGTCACCGCGGCTTTCCGCCGGATCGCCGATGGCTGGCGCGAGAAGCTCCATCGCGTCGCGATCACGATTCCCGGCGCACCCGAGATCGCCGACACGATCCGCACCAACATCGCCTGGACATTGATCCACCGTGACGGCCCCGCCCTCCAGCCCGGCTCGCGCTCCTACGACCGCGCCTGGATCCGCGACGGCGCGTTGATCGCCTCGCTCCTTCTAAGGCTCGGCCACGCCGACACCTCCAAGCGTTTCGCGGAATGGTTCGCACCGTATCAATATCCCGACGGCAAGGTCCCCTGCTGCGTCGACCGCCGCGGCGCCGATCCCGTGCCGGAGAACGACAGCCACGGCGAGCTGATCTATCTCGTCGCCGAGATCGAACGTCTCACCCACGACGAAGCGCTCGTTCGCCGTCTCTGGCCGCACGTCGACAAAGCGGCGCGCTACATGGCATTGCTGTCCAGTCAGAACCACGGGCCCTTCGAAGGTCTCATGACCGAATCGATCAGCCACGAGGGCTACTCCGCGAAGCCGCAGCACTCCTACTGGGACGATCTGTTCGCGCTCCGGGGTCTCGAAGACGCCGCCTACCTCGCCGGAAAGCTGCATCTCGGTGATCGCCAGCGCGAGCTTTCCGTCCAAGCCGCTACCTTCCGCCGCGACCTGGAAACCTCGATCCGCCGTTCCATCGCCGAGCACCACATCGATTTCATCCCCGGCTGCGCGGAGCTGGGAGACTTCGACGCCACCTCGACGGCGATCGGAATTTCGCCACTCAATCTCTCATCCGTGTTCCCACAGGCCGAGTTGGGGAGAACGTTCGACCGCTACTTCGAGTCTCTCACCAAGCCGCGCGAGGACTACACGCCCTACGAGATGAGGATCATCGGAGCCCTGATCCGCCGCGGCGACAAACAGCGAGCCCTCGCGCTCATCGACCGCCTCCTCGCCGACCGCCGCCCCGCCGCCTGGAACGAGTGGGCCGAGGTCGTCGGCACCGACGCCAGGAAGCCAAGATTCATCGGCGACATGCCCCACGCCTGGATCGCCTCCGACTTCATCCGCTCGATCCTCGACGCCATCGCCTATGACCGGGAAGACGGAGCCCTGGTCGTCGGAGCCGGAGTGCCGCGCCGCTGGCTGGGAAACGGAACCCTGCACATCGGCCCGCTGCCAACCTACAGCGGCTCCATCGACCTCCGTATGCACGCCGAAGGAGACCGGATCGTAGTCGAGCTGAGCGGCGACGCGCATCCGGCCCGCCTCCTTCTCCGCTCACCGGACGACCGGCCGATCCGCTCCGCGAGCGTGGACGGCAAGACTGTGGAGAACACCGAGCGCGAGATCGTTGTACCGCGGCTGCCGGCGCGGGTGATCTTCGAGCACTCGAATCCCGCCAATGATGGGGCATCGATTGGCTCTGACGCGTTACCGGTCAGTGCTGGCGGGCCATCGGTGAACTCTGACTCGTTACCCGTCAGTGTCGGCGGGTCATCGGTGAACACTGCCGCGTTATCCGCCAGTGCCGGCGGATCATCGGTGAGTCCTGACGCGTTATCCGCCAGTGCCGACGGATCATCGGTGAGTCCTGACGCGCTCTCCGTGAGAGTTGACGGATATCCAATCAGCGCCGACGGGATATCCGTCAGAGCTGGCAGATTCCCCGTGAAGACTGACGGGTGATCGGTCAACACTGACGCGTTACCCGCTAGAGCTCAATTCGTACCCAGAGAGGCCATCGGCATGCTCTACATGATCGTGGAACACTTCCGGAACGCCGATCCAGTCCCTGTCTACCGCCGGTTCCGCGACCGCGGCCGCCTCGCTCCGGAGGGCCTGGTCTACGTGATGAGCTGGGTGGACGAGAAGCTGGAGCGCTGCTTCCAGCTCATGGAGACAGACGATCCGGCGCTGCTGGAGCAGTGGATGGCAGAGTGGCGGGATCTCGTCGAGTTCGAGGTCTACCCGGTGATGTCCTCGAAGGAAGCCGCGGATACAATCGGCCCACGTTTGTGAGGAGATCTCCATGTCCCAAATGTTCCGACGCTCTGCCACAGCTGCTTGGCCGTTCTTGATCACCGCTCTTCTCCTTGGTCCCTGTGCCGTTTCCGCTTTGCAGGAGCCCGAGGAGAAGGTCCCCACGGAGGCCGAGGCGAATGCGATGTGCGCCAAGGTCGCCCACTTCAAGCCGGGACCGGAGGCGACACCTTCCGCCCAGGACCGCAAGACCTTTGCCGACAAATCGGCGGACTGCACCGGCTTCGTCTACGACACGGGCGAAGGCACCGACTACGATAAGGGCCGCCGCTGCTGCCTGGTCCATGGCGACTGCAACCGCGAGCTGGCGATGATCTTCGCCAACGGCTGGAAGGTGCACCGCGACTACGAGGCCGCGACGTATTTCATCTGCCAGGCCGGCGACGAGATGGCGCCGTTCGAGCAGTGGGAGATGTTGGGCCACGTGGAGCGCATGCGCACGGCGAAGACTCCGAAGGACCTCGACTTCTGCGAATACGCCGAGAGCGGCCGTGGCGCGGCCTGGTGTGCCGGCCTGGATCTCGATCGCCGATCGTTCCTGGCAAAGCGGCGGACCGAGGACATCCGCAAATCCCTGGACCCAGCGGCGCAGAAATCGCTGGCGCAGCTCGAGAAGGCCGCGGACCACTTCAAAGAGGCGGACGCTGAGCTGCAGGCGGCGGACACGCGCGGCGGCACGATCCACAACTCCGAGCTCCTGGGCGCCGAGGGCAAGCGGGTCGAGATCTTTGTCTCCACGCTGGAGCGTTTCGGGCGGCAGAGAGCGGCGGCGGCCAGCGCGGAGGCGCTCAAGCAGGCCGATGCCGCCCTCAACGCCGCCTACAAGGCGGCGATGGCGAAGGAGGACGAGGCTTGTGAAGGCTGCGGCGAGGGCGAGGAATCCAGCCGCGCTCTGTTGCGCGACGCGCAGCGCGTCTGGATCTCCTATCGGGACGCCTGGACCGCGTTCTACCGCCTCCGCTGGAAAGGCACCGCCCCTCCGGAGGCGCTCGACCGTGAGATCACGGCCGCCCTGTCCACGCAGCGAGCCGAGGAGTTGCGCAAGTTAGGCGAAGAGCAGCCGTAGGCGGGCACGGAACGTGTTAGGGTGTCCAGTTGACACTGGGACTCCTCCTTGGGCCCTCTCGTGGACCAGGGGCAGCGGAGTCGGAAGGGAGGCTGCTCTATGCCCACCCGCATCGGGTTGATGGGCCTTGGACGCGTAGGACGGAACATCTTCCGCATTCTCTACAAGAGCGACGATCTGCGGATCACGGCGATCAGTGACGTCGCGGATCACGCCGGTCTGGCGTATCTGCTGCGCTTCGACACCATTCTCGGCCGGTTTCCGGACGAGCTCTCGGTGCGCGACGGCCACCTCTACGCCGCCGGGCGGCAGATCAAGATGCTCTCCGGTGAGAAGCCCGGAGACGTCAATTGGGGCGACCTCGGCGTGGACACCGTCATCGAGGCGACGTCGCGCCACCGCACCCGGGCCGAGCTCGAGAAGCATCTGGAGATGGGGGCGAAGCGGGTGATCCTCTGCTCGCCGCCGGCCGATCCGCCGGACATCACGGTGGTCATGGGCGTCAACGACGACCAGCTCCGCGCGGATCAGCGCATCGTCTCCAACGCCTCGAACACCGCACACTGCGCGGCGCCGGTGCTCAAGGTTCTGGACGACGCTTTCGGCATCAAACGCGGCTTCATCACCACCGTCCACGCCTACACCAATCAACAGCGGCTGGCGGACGTGCCGGCGGAAGACCCGCGGCGTGGCCGGGCGGCGGCGGAGAACATCATTCCGCAGGAGAGCAACTCCGCCGAGGTCGTCATGGGCCTGCTGCCGCAGCTCCGGGGCAAGCTCAGCGGGCTTTCAATGAACGTGCCGGTGGCCAACGGCTCGGTGGTCGACATGGTCTGCTGGCACGACCAGAAGGTCACCGTCGAATCGATCAACGAGGTGCTGCGCACCGCCGCAGGAAGCACCCGCTGGAAGGGTGTCCTGGAATACGAGGACAATCCGATCGTCTCCTCCGACGTCATCCACAGCGCGGCGTCGAGCACGTTCGACAGCCTGGCCACCATGGTGCTGGGAGACAAGGTGTCAAAAACCCTCTCCTGGTTCGACAACGGTTGGGGTTACGCACAGCGGGTCGTCGACCTGTTGCGGCGCTTCAAAGAGCTCGATCAGTCTGGTACTGGCGGAAAGGAGGTTGCATGATGGCCAAAGTGGTCAAAGTCGGCATCAACGGCTTCGGACGGATCGGGCGGAGCGTCTATCGCATCCTCTCCGACCGCAAGGATATCGAGGTCGTGGGCATCAACGACCTGTTTGAGAACGAGCAGCTCGTCTATCTCCTCAAGTACGACACCGTCATGGGCGTCTTCGAAAAGGAGGTGTCCTGCGACGACGACTTCCTGTACGTGGATGGTCACAAGATCGCCATGACCGCCGAACGCGATCCGTCGCAGATTCCCTGGGGCGCGATGGGTGCGGAGATCATCATCGAATCGACCGGCGTGCACACGCGGCGCGAGGCGATCGCCAAGCATCTGGCCGGCGGCGCGAAGAAAGTGATCCTGACCGTTCCGGCCAAGGATGAGATCGATGCGACGATCGTGATGGGGGTCAACGACGACACCCTGAAACCCGAGCACAAGCTGGTCTCCAACGCCTCGTGCACCACCAACTGCCTGGCGCCGATCGCCAAGATCCTCGACGAGGCGTTCGGCATCGACGAGGGGTTCATCACCACCGTCCACGCCTACACCAACGATCAACGCCTGGCCGACGTGCCGCACAAGGACCTGCGGCGCAGCCGTGCGGCGACGCAGAACATCATCCCCACCACCACGGGCGCGGCGCGTGCGGTCGGCAAGGTGTTGCCGCAGCTCAAAGGCAAGCTCGACGGCATGGCGATCCGCGTGCCGGTGCCCGACGGCTCGATCGTCGATCTGGTCTGCCACCTGCGCAAAAACCCATCGGTCGCCGAGATCAATGCGGCGGTGCGCGACGCGGCGGCGGGATCGCTGCACCGGTTCGTCGAATACAGCGAGGTGCCGCTCGTCTCCACCGACATTATCGGCAATCCGCACTCGTCGATTTTCGACGCGCTGTCGACCCAGTCCGCTGGCGACGGCTACGCCAAGGTCGTGGCCTGGTACGACAATGAGTGGGGCTATTCGAACCGGGTGGTCGACCTGATCGATCGCATGGCCGCGGTCGGAGGGCTGTGAGGTTTTGAAAAGGGTCGGCATTCTCACCGGCGGCGGCGACGTTCCGGGCCTCAACGCGGCCATCAAAGGCTTCGTGTGGCGCATGGAAGAGGCGGGCTATGAGGTCGTGGGGCTGCGCCGTGGCTGGGCGGCGCTGCTCAACGTGATTCCTTCGCGGGATGCCGAGAGGGAAAACCAGAACTGGCTGATGCCGCTCACCCGGGCGAGCACCCGCACCATCGACCGGAGCGGCGGCACCGTCCTCCACAGCTCGCGGATCAATCCGGCGCTCACCAAGCCGAGCGCCGTCCCCGAGCGCCTGCGCGGCGACGCGCCGCCGCCGGGGCCGAACGGCATGGTGGATCTCACCGCCGCCGCTCTCGACGCCCTCGAATTCCTGCGCCTGGACGTCCTCGTCGCCATCGGCGGCGACGGCACGCTCTCGTTCGCGCACCGCCTGCATAAAGAGGGCGTCAAGATCATCGGCTTGCCGAAGACGATGGACAACGACGTCTACGGCACCGACTATTGCATCGGGTTTTCGACCGCGGTGACGCGCTCGGTCAACTTCATCAACGACCTGCGCACCGTGGCCGGCTCGCACGAGCGCTATCTCGTCGTGGAGCTCTTCGGCCGCAACTCCGGAGAGACCTGCCTCCTCGCCTCCTACCTCGCCGGAGCGGACCGAGCGCTGATCGCGGAGGTCCCCTTCGACGTCGAGAGAGTCGTCGCCATGTTGGAGGAGGACAAGCGCACCAATCCGAGCAACTACGCCGTCGCGGCGATCTCGGAAGGCGCCTACCCGGAAGGCGGCAAACCGTTCGAATCCGGGGAAGCCGACGCCATCGGCAACCGCGAGCTCGGAGGCGTCGGTCGCTTCCTCCGCGAGCACCTCCAGAAAGGCACCGGAGACCGGGTGATCTATCAGCGCCTGGGCTACCTGATGCGCTCCGGTCCGCCCGACTCCCTCGACCGCCTGGTGGCGAACAACTTCGCCAACCTGGCCGCCGACCTCATCCTCGCCGGCAAATCCGGCCGCCTGGCCGCGATCGAAGGTGGCCGCTACACCACCGAGCCGATCGAGATCACGGGCGAAGGCAAAAAGCAGGTCGACGTCGCGCGCTTCTACGACCGCGACCGCTACCGGGCGAACATCGTGGGCGTGATGGGTTTGCCGATGTTCTTGTGCTGAGCCGGCATGTCCCAGCCCAACGATACCGCCGGCCGGGAGCGCCTGGCGCTTCTCTTCGCCGCCCTGTTTCCGACTCTGGGCACCTTCCTCTATTTCGTGACGCTCACCGGCTCGCGCTGGACGGCGCCGGTCTACGCCGCCTGCAAACTAATCCAGTTCTCTTTTCCCCTGCTGTGGATCGCGGGGGTGGAACGCGCCAAACCCAATCTGTTCCGGCGGCCGCGGAAGGCCGGCTTGTGGTTCGGCCTGTTTTCAGGGCTCGGTCTGGTCGGAAGCCTCTTCGTCGTTGAAAGCTTTCTCCTGGCCCGACCGGAGCTTGCCGGCCTTCCCGCGGCCGTCGTCCAGAAAACCGCTTCGTTCGGGATCGACACACCGGCGAAGTACATCGCTCTGGCGCTCTTCTACTCGGTGCTCCATTCGCTCCTGGAGGAGTACTACTGGCGCTGGTTCCTCTTCGGCCGCCTGCGCCGGCGCCTGCCGGTGGGCGCCGCAGTGGTTCTTTCGAGCCTCGCGTTCACGGCGCACCACGTTCTGGTGATCGGTCAGTTTCTGGGTGGCTACGGACTCGCCACCTGGCTCGCCGCGCTGACCATTACCGGCGCCGGAATGCTGTGGGCCTGGTCCTATCACCGCAGCAACTCCCTGTTCGGCGCGTGGATCAGCCACGCACTCGCGGATGCGGGGTTGATGTGGATCGGGTATCAGATCTGGATGATGAGCACCCGCTAAACCGGCTCGACAAAAACAATCTCGTCCGGATTGTGCCGGAAGGCGATGAGCTGTGGCGTGCTTCCTTCGCCCAGGCTGTCGAGATCGATCTGCGCGCAGCCAAGGTCGAACGCGGTTTTGACGCTGCTGCCGAACGCGAGCGCCTGGTAGAACGCTCCCGCGAAGAGGATCGCCGCCCGGTCGCCGATCTCGACGGACATGCCGACGACACAGTCGATGTCCTTGGCGATCGCTTCGGCCTGCTCGTGCGATGAGCAGGCGTTCAGCACGACGCAGCGGATCTGCTTTTTGAACACACCGAGGATGCGGGCGAGCACGCTCCCGTCGACTTTCTTGACCTGGCCGCCCTCGTCCTCCAGGAAGATTCCATCCGTTTCTCCATGGCCGCTGAAGTGAACGATCTCCGGCCGGTGGCGCAGCAGGGCACCCTGGAGCTCGACGGCTCGAACGGCATGCTGTTGGCGCAGGTCGAACCGGTCGCGGAACTCCGCCTGGCGGAGTGCCTGATCGATTTCGCGGATCTCCTGATCGAGGCGGAGCGTCGCCGTTCCCTCGGGGCTGGCGCCGAGGAAAAGGATCCGTAACGCCTTGGCCTTCGCCGTGTCGGGAGCCGCCGGAAGTGCCCCGGACGCCGCGGGCGGCAGCGGGACCTGCCCGAGGGTGACGCCGCCTCGGATATCGCGGCCGGCGATGATGCCGGAGTTCTGGTTCCCCGAGATCGTCGTGTTCTGAACGCCCCTGCTCTGCTGTTCGCTCGCGCCGTCATCCTTTGCCATTTTTTCCTCCCTTCGGAGAACCCTTCTTCTGGAAGAGCTTCTTTAACCAGGAGGGCCCGGATGTGGGAATTTGGGCGGGGATCGAATTGGCCTTGTGGCGAATCTCGTCTTCCGCCTGTTGTTGGACCGAAACGTCAACGCTGGGACGAGCCGGTGGGAGCGCGGCGGCCAGCGCGGGAGGCACGGGCGGAGCGCTCGCTTGTTCCGGGGGAGCCATGGTTGGAGCCGGCGCCAGGGTGGAAGCTCCATAGGCGAGTCGCTGCTGGTCGCTCTCGAACGGCAGCGACCTGCCGCCCATTCCGATGGATGGAAGGTTGCGCAGATAGCTGAGAAGCTCCACTGCCACGGGCTCGCGTTCCGGAAGGTTCGCGGCTTTCATCGCTTCGCTGAATTTTTTGTCGAATTCCCGATCAAGGCGTGCGCGCTGCTGCTGCTTCAGAGCGGCAACGGTTTCCTTGGCGCTCCTTGCGAGGCTCAGCTCCGCGGCACGGCGAAGGTGAGTGTACGGGCCGGCGAATGGCCGTCTGGACAGCGCCTTTTCCTCCGGGTCTTGCGGATTCTCTGGCTCCTCTTCGTTGCCCCTGCCCTTGGGGACCACTTTCAGGGCGGCTTCCAGTGATTCCTCTCTGTATCGCCGAAAAGGTGGAACCCACCGGTTCCAGGCCATGCGCATGGGAGCGATCTTGCGTTGCTGCAGAGCCAGTGTGTCCTCCGTGGAGATGGGATCGGAGAAGCTCCAATCCCAGGCCCTCCACTGCTGCCAGGAGACCGAGGTAAAACAGATCGCAAGGACGATGACCCATCGCCACCGGAAGAGATTGAACGCGGTCGTGACGGAATGGGCGAGACCTTGCAGCTCTTTGTCATCGCTCCGGCGCCAGCGATTGATCACCGTCGACGCGAGAGGAGTTGAAAGAGGCACAGGTGCGTTGGCGGGCGTTGAACCAGAATCGCGGACCGCCGCCACGGCAGCCCCGGACACTCCGAGGATCTGCGCGCGCTCGACGGCGATCATCTCGGCGACCACCGGGCGGATGAGGGCACGGGCTTGACGGCTCGGCGCCGCGAGAAAGACCGCGACGTGGCCCAGGGGAGGCAGCCTGCGGAGCCGCGGAGCGTTCCGCGCCACGCGAAGGAGCGCCGTGCGCTTCACGCCTGCCCTTCCCGCCGGCTGACCGGTGAAATCGCGCTCGCGGCGCTCGAGCTCGGTGGCGGCGAAAGCGGCGAATGCCTGCACGGCCACCTGGCGGGCGACCGGGTGGCCGTTCTCCCGCAGCCAGGAGTAGAGAGAGATTTCAATCGGCGTGAGAGGACGCTCCGAGCGGGTCCAGACGGGATAGAAGCGGCCGCCGACTTCGATCTCTCCGTCTCCTCCGAACAGTTGCGCCCGCTGATTCAGGTAGGCGCGCGCGAAGACCGAGACGACGTTGTGACGGTCCGCCAGCGTGATCTCCGAGATCAGCTCGACCAGCATCGAGGCGACGATCTCGAAATTGTGGACGGCCTGCAGGCCCATCGCCATGAGCGCGTGGGTGCGGACGAACGGATGAGTCTCCGTGGTGAGAATGGACGTCAGCTCGGCGACCACCTGATCCGGGGTGAGAGACTCGGCCGCCTCGTCGCAGCGGATGTAGCCATAGATCAGTGCCACGGCCGCGAGCAGCCGGTCGCGGGGAGTGATCGCCAGGTCGTCCGGATCCCGCGGTCCCTGGGAACGAACCATCAGATACCAGCGATCGACCATTCTGATCGTTGTGTGAGGGCGCAGGGAGTAGGCCATGGCAATGCCGAACGCGATGGGATACATCTGCTCCTGGTCTTCGACGAGCCGCTCGCGCAGAAGCTCCTCGAGCTGCTGCGCATGGGTCGCGGCGGCCAGAGGGAGAGTGAGCTCCAGGACGCGCTGCCGGACCGCGGTTTGATTGTCCGTGACGACGACCTTGAGCAGACGGACGATCTCCGGAGCGAGCTGGTTCGGAGGGTCGTATTGCAAGGCGTAGCCGAGCGCCAGCGCCACAGTGGCCCGGATGCCGGCGAGCGGGTCCGAGCCTTCGACAAGGCGCGGTTGCGCGAGATGCTTGGGCAGGGTCACCTTGCAGCCGGCAGCCCACCAATCCTGGAGAACACGCAAGAGCTTTTCGTGGTGGCCCTCGCCGCGCCAGGCGGCCAACGCCTTGGCGACGACCGTCTGGACGCCCGGCGAGCCGTCGAGAGCGAGCTCCAGGAATGAGGCTTCGACGGCCTCGAAGGAGAGCAGTCCGATCTGGCTGAGCGATTCGATGACGGATCGTTGGAGTTGCTCAATGCGGCGCGGTGAGCTGAACAGCTCTCTCTCGGCGCCCTGGGTGAATCGCCATTTGTCGGGATCGTCCGGTCTGTCGTCTTTGGCCTTCCCCTTTTTTTTCCGCTGCGCCTTCGGCGCCGCCATGCCGGTGGCCGAGCCGGCCTGGGCGAGCTGACTCCTCCAGGTGGCCGGGCTCTGCTCTTCGGCCTCCTTCTCCGCGGGTTTTGCGCCGTTCGGCGACAGCTCCTTGATCAAGCGGGTCATCGCGGGGACGACGGTCAACATCCGGCGCCGTTGCAGCTCCCAGGCCGCCTGGAGAAGCGCCGTCCGCTTCTGCTGCGAAGGGGTTTCAATCCGCGCGCCGTCCTGACCTGCTTCAGAAAGGTGAAAGTACGCACCGAGGCGCGAGAGGGCCTGATAATCAAAATGAGGGAGGTTGGGATCGGTGCGGCGCCAGGCTTCGCTGACTAGATATTCGACCGCGGCGAAGCTCTGATCGTCCGGCAATCCATCGAACAGCACGAGCCCCAGGGCGAGCAGCTGATCGGCGTGGTCGAGCTGGCGGTACCAATGAAAAACGGCCGAACGGTCGCCCCCGAGCTGATCGAGCTGCTTTTCGACGTCGCGCCCTGTCACCGCTTCCTGGCTCTGCAGCCACTGGGTAAACTGATGAACGCGGTCGGGTTGCCGCAGGCGGCCGGCGGCTTCTTCCACCGTGATCTTTTCCGCCAGGAGCGATCCTGAAACCATTTTCTCCGGCAGGCCTTCCGGCAGGCGCACGCCGTCCGCGGCGAGATCCTGCAGGAGGAGGTTGGCCAGGAACGGCCGGCCGTAATAGGTCTCCCACGAAAGATCACACCAGAGGCGCTCCTCCTGCGAGCCGCTCTGGATCTGCCAGTCCGCACGGCTTCCGTCCGTCGTGATGATCGCGTAGTTCTCGTGGCCCTGGAGGAGACGGCAGAGCTCGTTCAGGCGGTGTCCGATGTGATGCGGCTGCACCTGCGGCAGGAGCAGGATGGTCGTCGCCGAGCCGTGGAACGCGGTCTCGATCTTCTGTGGATCGGAGCTGCGATACCACTCCCGGACCAGGACCTCCGAGGACTGGAGCTGCTCGCGCAGCAGCCAGGCGACGTGGCGCGCCACCATGGTCTTGTCGTCGAGGTCCTGGCCGGCCAGCACGATCAGGCGGTGGGTCTCGAGAGTCGCGACCAGCTCGTACGCCTTCGGCGTGGTCGTCCAGGCCGGCGGCTCGACGTCCTGGAGGTCGGGCTCGAAGTAGAGCGTCTCCTGGACGACGTACTGATCGCCGAGGTAAAGGTCCCGCCCCGCGATGTAGCCCTGATTGACGTTGTCCGAAATCTGGGTGAGCTGCGCCGCCTCGCTCATCGTCCGGGCTGCCTCCTGGCCGTGGGATCACCACGGCCTGCCGAGTGCTATCGGGTAGACACGCATGCCGCGCCCTTTGTTCAGGCGCCCTTCGAGGATCGAGCTGCTTTCGCTGCAACTCTATCGATTTCGGCACGACTCTCGCAACACCGCGCCTCCATGAGGCGCTTCCTCCGCCGGCTCATCCTGGGCCTCGTCGCCGCCGCGGCCCTGCTCTATCCCGTCTATCTGGTGGCGGGCAACGCCTACCTGCGCAACGGCGGGCTGCTGCGGCTGATCAATCGCCGGCCGGATCACATGTGGGTCCGCTGGTCGTCGGCCTGGACGCCCTGGCCGGGGGTGGTGCATGTGCGCGGTTTCGAGATGCGCAGCCAGAGCACGGTGTTTCAGTGGTGGCTGTCGGTGGACAGCGCGACGGTGGACGTCGATCTGCTGGGTTTGCGGGGCCGGGAGCTGCGCATGGGAGCGGTGCACGGCTCGGGGGTGACCTTCCGGCTGCGCCGCCGCCTGGATGCGCCGCCCAGAAGCGTGCCTCCGCGGGCGGATCTCTATCCGCCGATCCCCGGCTTGTCCGATCCGCCGGTGCGCAAACCCGAGGCCAACGATCCGCAGGGGCCGCCGCGGCCGCATTGGCGGCTGCGGTTCACCGGTGTGGATCTGGACGAGGTGCGGGAGATCTGGATCGAGGAGTATCGCTTCGCCGGCCGGGCGCGGGTGGCCGGCGGGTTCGACACGGTGGTCCAGACGAGCCTGGAGGTCCTGCCGACGCGGGTCGATTTCCTCTCCGGCGATTTCTCTCTGGGCGCGCTGGGATCAGGCCCTCGCACATCGCCGATCCTGCTCGGCGCCAGCGGCCGGGTGAGCGGTCGCATCGAACGCTATCCGCCGGACCGGTTCAAAGGATGGGACGTTTTCCGCTTCCTCATCGCGCGGGCGCAGTTGGCCGGACGGGTGACGAGCCTCGATTTTCTCGACGTCTTCCTCCGCCAGACGCACTGGCTGGACTTGAAAGTCGGTCCAGGCACCCTGCGCACGGACATCCGTGTGCGCCGTGGCGACGTCCTTGCCGGCAGCCGGCTGGAGGCACGGCCGGAGGGTGTCTCTCTCGGCTTCCTCGACTATCGGGCCACGGGATTCGGCGGCGTGGTCTGGTCGGTCGAGGCGGCGCCGCAGCATCAAGGCGAGCGGGAGGGGCGCGTGAGCCTGGTGCTCGATCAGTTCAGCATCCAGCGGCACGGCTATCCCCGTCCTCACGTTCAGGGCCACGGGCTGCGGATCGACGCGACCAGCGCGGCGCCGCGGTTCGGCTCTCTGTTCGCCCCGGAGCGGCTGGCCATCGACATGCCGCGGGCGGACGTGCCGGACCTGACCTTCTACAACGCCTACCTGCCGCAGCGGTCGCCGGTGACGGTGACCGCGGGATCGGGCTGGATGAGCGGTCGGTTCGCGGCGATCGCGCCGGAGTGGAAGGGCTCGGGCGACCTGCTGCTCGGCGCCCGCGGTGCGGGGGTCCGCATCGAGGAGAAGCAGATGCGGGGGAATCTGGACCTCCACACCCTCCTGAAGATGAATCTGGAGGATCGCCGCTATGACATCTCCGGCTCCGACATCGCATTGACCGATGTGACTCTCGAGGACGCGAACGGTCCGGCCGTTCCCTGGTGGGCGCGCGTTCACCTGCCACAGGCGGTGATCGCGCCGGGGGCGCCGGCCTACCTGCGCGCCAGGATCGAAGGCACGCTGAGCGATTCGCGCCCGCTCTTCGCCCTGGTGGCTCCGCTGCAGCACAACCGGGTCCTGCGCTGGGTGGACCACCTCGTCGACATTCCAAGGATCGCCGCGACAGCGGAGGTCACGATGGGGCAGAGCTATCTCGACGTCTCCCACCTGGCCATTGCCGGCGGCAAGGCCGAGGTGCTGGCCCGGCTCCGTTTCGCCGGCCCCCGGCGGCAGGGGGTTCTCTATGCGAGCTATGGCGCCTTGAACGTCGGGCTGGAGCTCCAGAACTCGAAACGGGATTGGAAGATCCTGCACGCGAAGGAGTGGTTCGCGAGCTATCCGCCGTTCGATTGAAGGGTCGAGAAAGCCGATCACCCGGCCCCGCGCGTACCATCTCCGGATGCAGAGACTCCGACGGAGACCCCTTCGATGAATGCGATGAGCACACCATCCTCCTTCCTCTTCCTCTCCCTGGCTCTCCTCGCCCTGGCCGTGCGAAGCGATGCCGCGCCGTCAGCGCCGGCGGCGGCTCCGGCAGGCGGGCCGGTGGTGCTGGAGCTGTTCACGTCGCAGGGCTGCTCGAGCTGTCCTCCGGCGGACCAACTGCTGTCGAAGCTGGGGAGCGATCCGAAGCTGGCCGGCCGGGTGATCCCCCTGGCTTTCCATGTCGACTACTGGGACTACATCGGCTGGCGGGACCCATTCGACGCGCCGCGATGGTCGCAGCGGCAGCAGGCCTATGCCAAGGCGTTCCACAGCAACCGGATCTATACGCCGCAAGTCATCGTGGACGGCCGGACCGAGTGTGTGGGATCGGAGGAAGCGGAGGTCTTGCGCCGGGTGCGCGACGCGCTCGCCGCTCCGCCGCCCGGACGGGTGACCGTGGCGCTCGATCCGCTGACGCCGGACGGCCATCTGCGCGTGCAGGTCGGCGCGAAGGTGGCGCGGACGGTGGCGCAGGGTGACCTGGATCTGTGGGTGGCGGTCTGGGAGACCGGACTGGTGACTCCGGTCGGCGCCGGGGAGAACGCGTCGCGCACGCTCCGCAACGACTTTGTGGTGCGCCGGCTGGAAAAGGCGTTGGCGCTGCCCGGCACCGCCGGCGCCGAGCGCACCGGCGAGATCGTCCTCGGCGTCGACAAGCGGTGGAAGACGACGGCGCTCGGCGTCGCCGCCTTCCTCCAGGACCCGGCCACGTTGCAGATCTACGGAGCCGCGTCCCAGGCAGTCAGATAGGTCACTTGACGCGGATCGCGTAGCTCTCGGCGGCCTGCCTCTGGCCACCCGCCTGCCGGTACAGGTGGATGGTGTAGTCGCCGGCCGGCAGCCACCCCTTGGGCAGCAGGAGGCTGTAGTCGCCCTGGGGAGTCGCGCGCAGTCCGCTCCCCTTCCAGACGATCTTGCCGCCGGCATCGGAGATCTCGGCCTCGCGGTCGCCCGCCGCCGCGGTGTCGGCGGCCAGGAGGAGGGTCGCCGCCGTGCCGGCGGGGACTTCCTTCACACTGCCGCCGCCGCCGCGCACGACATCCGCGCTCATCCGGACGTCACCGACCCAGGGGTTGACCTGCGGCCCTCCGCTGCTCTGCTTTTCAACCTGGGCGAGCTGCTCGCGGGCGTGGGACTGCGCCGCCTGCATCTCGCCGAGGGTCTTGGTCATCTCGTCGACCTGGTGTTGCAGGGTAGCGATCCGCTCGGCGTCCGCGGTGCTGGCCGCGCTCTGGGCGGGGGGCGCTGGCGGCGCTTGCAGCGGAGCGCTGGGCGGCGGCGCCGTCGCCAATTGGCTGGCCAGGGTGTGCGCGCGCTCGGCGCTCTTGTACCAGCCGCCCACGGCGATGATGCCGGCGATACCGGCCGCGACAGCGGCGCGGCGCCAGCGGTTGCCGGCCGTGGAGACCGGCCGGGCGGTGGTCGGAGCGGCGGGAGCGACAGGTGCCCGCGGCGGCCGCGGCGCCAGGATGGCGACCCGGTCGTCCTCGGCGAGGCTGCGGCTCATGCGCACCAGCTCCAGCTCCGCGGCGCACTCCGGACAGGTCGCCAGGTGCTCTTCGAGGAGGGCCTGATCGAAGCCGTCCAGATCCTCGTCCGCGGCATAGGCGACCAGGGGGGCGGACGGGATGTGCTGATCGAAGAGCTCCCAGGCCCGCCGGGTGTCGGTCAGGGCCTGGCGGCAGCTCGCGCAGCCTGCCAGATGCTCCTCGACCGCCTTCGTTTCGTCCTCTCCCAGGGTGCCGTTGAGCAGCCACGGAAGATGTTCAATCGCTTGATTGCAGTTCATGTAAGTCACCCCTCCGACTCAATAGGCGTCTTACGGGGCGCGGTGTTACGTTGTTTTGACAAGGAACTGCCCGTGAGCTCGTCGCGCAGGGCGATCGCCTTCTCCCGGCAGCGCAGGACGCGCACCCGCAGCGTCCCTTCGGCGACGCCCATGCGGAGGCTCATCTCGCGGTAGGAGAGGCCGAGCACGACAAGGCGCCAGAGCTCGCGGCAGTCCTGGGAGACCTTGCCGAGGACACGCATGAGGAGGTCGCGGTCTTCCGACCGCGCCGGCGCCGACTGGCTGCTCAGGTCGCCGCCGTTGCCGGCCTTGTCCACCTCTTCGAGGTCGGTCCACTGCCGCTTGCCGCGCGCCCGCAACTGGTCGAGGCAGGTGTGGCTGACCACCCGCCAGAGGTAGGTGCGCAGGCTCGATTCGCCACGGAACTTCCCCTGCCCGAGCAGCCGGGTCACTTCCAGGCGGACGTCTTGCAGCACGTCGTCCCAAGTGTCGGCGAGACGGCGCTGGTAGGGCCACGCCGCCCGCGAGATCCATCCGTCCACAGTCCCCACGGCCTCCGTGTCGCCACGCAGGAACCGGGTCACCACCTCCTGGTCGTTTCCCATCATCGAAGAGATTCTATCCTTCGCAGCCCCTTTCTTTCCGGGCTCTTGCGGTAAACTGGGCGCCTCTTTCGCTGGTTGAAGTCCGACGTGACAGTCCAGCCAACCTCCAGCCGCCTCTCTAACGCCCTTTTTACGCCTCGCGGAGTGGCTCTGGCTGCGGTCGTTTTCCTGCTTTGCACAGCCTGCGCCGGGACATCCCGGCCATCCCAGGCCCAGACCGAGAGTCCCCGCCCGCCGGCCCCGGCGGCACTGACCGTTGGCGAACGGGTGACCCAGGAGACCGGCGGCGAAGAGGTTCACGAGCACCGCATCGAGCTGCCGGCGACTTCGGGTGCCCGCTATGTCCGGGTCGTCGTGGACCAGGCGGCGATCGACGTCGCCCTCGAGCTGCGAGGCCCCGACGGCACGGTCGTGGCGTCGGTGGACAGCCAGGGCGGCCATCGGATTCCCGAGTTGCTGTCCTGGATCGCTCCCACGCCCGGCGCCTACCGTCTGCTCGTCCGCGCTCACGATCCGCAGGCACCACGTGACGCCTACAAGGTCCTTCTGGAGGAAGTCCGTCCCGCCGTGCCGGGAGACGAGACGCGGGTGGCGACGGAAAGGGCCGCCGCGGACGCCCGGCAGCGGAGCTTCTGCGAGCGCCTGGAGGACAAGCGGAAGGCTTTGGAGGATCTGCAACAGGTGCTCGCTACGTGGCGGGCGGCCGGCGACCGGACCCAGGAAGCGCGAACGCTGAACGACATCGGCGATCTCCAGGTGAGGCTCGACATCCACGACACAGCGCGCTCGACCCTTGCGCAGGCTCTGAAGCTGGCCGGGGATCTGGGAGATCGCCGGGAGCAGGCGCGGGCCCTGGACCAGCTCGGCCTCGTGAACCAGAAGGAGAGCGGGGAGATCCCCCAGGTCACCGGGCTCTACAACCAGTCGTTACTCCTCTGGCAAGAGCTTGGGGACCCCCACGGACAGGCAGAGGTTCTGTATAACCTGGGCGTCCTGTACGCAGACAAAGGGGATGCCCCGACGGCTCTCGGCTACTACGAGCAGGCGTGGAAGCTCCAAGAAGGTGCAGGAGCTCCGGCCGACGGTGCGTTTACCCTCGCCTCACTTGGTTTGATTGCTCTCAATCGGGGTGACCTTGCCCACGCTTTGAACTCCTTCAATCAAGGACTTGAGCTCTCCCGCCGTTCCGGCAACCGCTCCGCGGAAGCTTATCTCCTCTATCTGAGCGCCGGCATCCACCTGCGCCGGGGAGAATTGCAACAGGCGATCGACCTCTTTTCGACCGCCCTGAAGCTTTATCGGATCCAAGGGAATTCGGCGCAGGAAGCCAGTGTCCTTACCAGCCTGGGCTCGGCCAATGTCTATCTGGGAGACTTGGATCGCGCTCGCGAGTGCTACCAGGCGGCTCTCGAGACTCGCAGGAAATCCCAGGACCGGACGAGTGAAGTTTTTCCTCTCCTCTATCTCGGATGGGTTCTTCAGCTTCAAGGCAACACCGAGGCGGCCGTGACCGACTATCAGCAGGCGCTCGGGATTTCGCGTACCTTCAGATTTGCTCCCGGTTTGGCCCAGTCTCTCTTTTATCTGGGCCGGGCCGACATCGCCCTGAAGCGGGTTGATGAGGGCGTGCGTTGTCTGGAGGAGGCCCTGAATCTCAACGAGCGAACGACCAACGATCTCGGCCGGGCGCAGGTGCTTCTCGAGTTGGGCCGTGCCTCCCACAGCCTGGGTAACGACGAACGGGCGAACGTCCAGATCAGGAAGGCGCTGGAGCTTGGTCGCAGTCTGCAGAACTTCGTTGTCGAGGTCGCTGCGCAGGGAGCCATCGCACGCCTGGAACGTGACCGGGGCGACCTCCCGGCTGCCAGAGCTGCCATCGAGGAAGCCTTGAGCATCCTCGACAGTGTGCGCAGCAAGGTCGCGAGCCAACGGCTTCGAGTCTCGTTCGTCGCCTCGCGACAGGCCTACTACGAGCTTCACCTCGATGTTCTCATGCGCCTGCACGAGCGCGATCCGGCCGGCGGTTTTCTCCCAGCGGCGCTGGAAGCGAGCGAGAGAGCACGAGCACGTGGGCTGCTCGATCTTCTGGCAGAGGGCCGGATCGACGTGCGGAGAGGAATCGCAGCGGACCTCAAACAACAGGAAGATGAGATCGACAGCCGCATCTCCATCCTCCAGACACAGATGCTGGAGCACCTTTCGACCGGATCTTGGGATGCCGCGAAGGCTCACCTCCTCGATGAGGAGACCCGGAAAGCCAACGAAGACCGCGAGAAGCTGGAGCTGGAGATCCGCGCCAGGCATCCGCGCTATGCAGCAGTTCGCTACCCGGCCCCCCTCCATCCGGCACAGATCCAGGCGCTCTTGGACGACCGCACCGCCCTGCTGGAGTATGCCGTGGGCGAGGAGCGTTCCTTCCTGTTCGTCGTGACCCGCGAATCCTTGGCGAGCTACGTCCTGCCCTCGGCGGCTCATCTCTCCGCAGAAATTCGCAGCCTCGGAGGCGGTCTTGAGAAGCCAGGACGGCGAAGTTTCAGACTCTATGCCGATCTGGCCCGGAAGCTTTATCTGGAGCTGATCGCTCCAGCGCTGGAGACTCTGGGTCACACGCCCCGCCTGATTGTGGCACCTGATGGCCCTCTCCATTTCCTGAGCTTCGAGGCCCTGCTGACTCAGGATCCGGGAGATGCCCAGGACTTCAGCAAGTTGCCCTACCTGATCAAGGAAAGATCGGTGTCTTACGTACCGTCCGCGAGCGTGTTGGCCTCTCTGGCGCAAGCCAAGGCGAGGGAAGAGGGCCTAACTCCGCTTCGGTTCGTTGGCTTCGCCGACCCCTTGCCTGCCGTGGTTGCGAGCGTCTCTGTCCCGCCACCTCCCTCTCCTCTCCGCGACGGCTCATTGGCATCCGCGCTTCCAGGGCTCAGTCGCCTCGCTCAATCACGACGGGAGGTGGAAGGGATTGCGGATCTCTATCCGCCCGGCAAAGCAAAGCTGTACCTGGACCGCGAAGCGACTGAAGAAAACGTCAAAGACAACGACCTCCTCCGGAACGCCCACCGCATTCATTTTGCCACTCACGGCCTGTTAGACGAGAAGCATCCAGAGCTCTCCGGACTGATCCTGACCCGGACCCCTGGCTCGCAAGAGGACGGTTTGCTGCAAGTCTATGAGATCTTCAACCTGCAACTCGATGCCGATCTGGTCGTGCTCTCGGCCTGTGACACCGGCCTCGGTGCGATGGTCAGCGGAGAAGGACTGGTGGGAGTGACGCGTGCTCTGCTCTACGCCGGAGCGCATAGTGTGGTCGTGAGCCTTTGGCAGGTGGACGACATCTCGACTCCCGACCTGATGATCAGCTTCTATCGCCACCTGGACCAAGGCCAGGACAAGGCTGAATCTCTGCGTCAAGCGAAGCTCGATATGATTGGGCAAGCCCGTTTTGCCCACCCATTTTTTTGGGCTCCTTTCGTTCTCATAGGGGAGTCCCGGTAATTTCGGATTCCCGGCGTAACGTCCAGCCGCCGTTCACGCCGATTAAGTGAAACCGTGAGGGATTTCGTTTGACCGGAGCTCGCTCCCGGGCTCCGGCCATCAAGTAGGAGGAGAGGACCATGACCGACAACCCGCCCCGGTATATCGAGCCGCCGCCGCCGCCGAGGGCGTTCGCGTACCATGTCGCGACCGCCGCCTTCAACCTCTTGGCTTTGATCCTGCTGCTCATAGGCCAGATCACCGCCGGCGAGGTGTTCGTCGGACTGGCTCTTCTCACCGGATTGGTGGGCATCTTCCGCGGCAGGTCGGCCACGCCGGCCGGAAATTCCCAGAATCCGAACACTCCATCCCGCGTCGGCTGATCCCCTCCTGCTCTTCTTCACCACGGGTCTCCTTCTACCTCATATACTGGAGGCGGAAGGAGGCCCGGATGAAGAGAGCCCTGTGTTCCGTCCTGCTGTCGGTCCTGTCCGCCCTGCCGTCTCTGGCGCAGGCGGCGCGGCCCGAGTTCCCATTGTCTCCGGCTTCTCCGGTCCCGTTTCTCACCGTGTCCGGCGAGGGCGAAGCGCGAGTGGCGCCGGACGAGGCGACGGTCCGCCTCGGCGTGCTCGCCCAGGCGCCGACCGCCAAGGCTGCCCAGGAGGAGGTCAATCACACCGCCAACGCGATCCTGGCGGCGGTGCGCAAGCTCGGGGTGCCGGTGGAGCAGATCCAGACGTCGGAGCTGAATCTCAACCCCGTCTATGCCCAGAACCCGCCCGGTCGCGAGGGCGAGCCGCGCATCGCGGGCTATCAGGCAAGCAACGTCGTCACCATCCTTGTCCGTAAGCTCGACCAGGTCGGCCCGGTGATCGACGCCGGCCTCGGCGCCGGGGCCAACCGGCTGGACGGGGTGTCGTTCGGGCTGCGCGACGACCAGGGGGCGCGCGCCCAGGCGCTGACCGACGCGGTGACCGCGGCCCGCGCCAAGGCGCAGGCACTCGCCCGGGCGCTCAAGGTGCGCCTGGTCCGCATCCTCGAAGTGGCCGAGGGGGGCATTCAGGTCGCGCCGCAACCCATGATGAAGGGCCGGATGATGGTGGCCGCCATGGCGGAGTCGACGCCGGTCTCGGCCGGTCAGGTGGGAGTGAGCGCCACGGTGACAGTGCGCTGGGACATCGCTCCCTGCCCGGCGCAGGGGGCCTGCGAATGAGCGAAGGCCCCGGCGCCGAGGAGGTCATCCGCCTCCTCGGCCTCGCCCCCCATCCGGAAGGGGGCTTCTACCGGGAGACGTTCAAGCCCGCGGGCGCGGAGGGCGGACGGGGACCGTCGACCGCCATCTACTATCTGTTGCGCGAGGGCGAGGTCTCGGCCTGGCACCGGGTGCGCGACGCCGACGAGGTCTGGCACCACTACACCGGGGCGCCCCTCGAGCTGCGGATCGCGGGCGAAACGGTCCGCCTCGGCTCCGACCTGCTCGCCGGCGAACGGCCGCAGGTGGTGGTGCCGGCCGGCGCCTGGCAGACCGCTCGCGCGCTCGGCGGCTGGACGCTGGTGGGATGTACCGTCGCCCCGGCCTTCCAGTTCTCCTCGTTCGAGATGGCGCCGGCCGGCTGGGAGCCGGGAGCATGAGATCGTTCAGCCGCGGGCACCGCCGGGGCGGAGTCGCCGGCGGGCCTCTGCGTCCGGACGCTCCCGCCGCCGGCCTGTACACCGGGCCGGAAGCAGTCGCGCCGCCGCCGCCGGTCGAGACGGCGCCCGACGAGGCTCCCCGGAAGCCTGCCCCCGTCGAGGTTGTCGAGGTCGTCGAGGAGGACCTCAACCCGTACCGCATCGCACAGATCCAATTCGACCGCGCCTCCAAGTACGTTCCGAACCTGCGCCAGGGGATGATCGACTTCCTGAAGTCGCCCTCCCGTGTCATCACCGTCCATTTTCCGGTCGAGCTCCAGGATGGCACCGTCCACACGTTCACCGGCTACCGGGTGCTGCACAGCTCCGTGCGCGGCCCCGGAAAAGGGGGAATCCGCTTCCATCCCCACGTGACCGAGGACGAGATGCGGGCGATGGCTTCCTGGATGACCTGGAAGTGCGCCGTGGCCGATCTCCCCTTCGGCGGCGCCAACGGCGGAGTGGCCTGCGATCCCAAGAAGCTCACAGAGAGCGAGTTGCGCAAGCTCACCCGGCGATTCGTAGCGGCGCTCGGCGACAACATCGGCCCGCACACCGACATCCCGGGCCCCGACGTCAACACCGGCCCGCTGGTCATGGCCTGGATCTACGACACCTACCAGGTGATGCACCCGGGCCGCAACAACCTCCCGGTGGTCACCGGCAAGCCGATCGCCCTCGGCGGCTCGCTCGGCTGGCGCGAGGCTGCGGCGCAGGGAGCGCTCTGCGTGACGCGGCGGGCGCTCGCCCGCGGCGCCGTGCCCGGGCTCGTCTCGGCCAACGGCGCGCGCGTTGCCATCCAGGGCTTCGGCCACACCGGCGCCATCGCCGCCGAGCTGTTCGCGACCGCGGGCGCGCGCGTCATCGCGGTCAGCGACTCCGGCGGCGGCATCTTCCGCCCGGCGGGGCTCGACCTCGCCGCGGCGGCGCGGCACCGGGACGAGACCGGCTCCGTCTCCGGCTGCCCGGGCACCGAAGCGATCAGCAACCAGCAACTCCTCTCCCTGCCCTGCGAGATCCTCGTCCCGGCGGCCTTCGAGAACCAGGTGCGGGCCGACAACGCGGCCACCGTCCGGGCACGGCTGATCGTGGAGCTCGCCAACGGACCCTCCACGCCGGAAGCCGACCGCATCCTCCGCGAGCGGGGGATCATCGTGATTCCGGACATCCTGGCCAACTCCGGCGGCGTCACCCTCAGCTACTTCGAGTGGGTGCAGAACCTGGAGAACGACCATTGGCTGCTCGACGAGGTCAACAACAAGCTGCGGCGGCGCATGGAATGGGCCACCGACGCCGTGGTGGAGCATTGGCACCGCCTGCGCGGCCTGCACAGCGACAGCGAAGAGATCGATCTGCGCACCGCCGCCTACGCCCTGGCGATCGGCAAAGTCGCCGACGCGGCCACAGCGCGCGGCATCTGGCCCTGAGCGAAAACATTCCTGAGAGAAATCACGCGAAGGCACCGCGATCCGGTCACGCCTCCAGGGGAGGCTTCACGGCGCGTGACCAGGTGCGCATCGCGCGAAAAGTTGCTACACTATCGCCCCAGGGAGCATGTACAAATTCTTTGCGGACGCGCCGGTCTCTTTGGAGCGACGTGTGTGTGTGCCGCAGATTCAGGAGGGAGCAATGTCGTTGAACCCGAGAAGTTTGCGCGTCGTGGCGGTGCTGGTCCTGACGGTGGCTCTTGCCGGCCCTGTGGCCGCTGACGCGGCAGGACATGAACGGGCAGGTCTGACCCGGGGCGACAGCTCGCCGATGTCCTGGGTGTGGTCGTTCGTGCGCTCGGTCCTGGGCCTGCGGCCGGATCCGCAGACGGCCGCGTGCGGCGGTGACCGCGGCGCGGGCCTCGATCCGAACGGTTGCGGCACGGGCGGCACCAGCGGCGGCGGAGATACGACGCCGGGCGGCGGCGCGCCGTCCCACCCCTGATCACCCGACCCCAATGAAGGAAAGCAGGGGGAGGCCGCCAGCCTCTCCCTGCCTTCCCTGCTCTTTACCACCCCTCTGGACAACCTGAAAATCCAACCTACCGCCGCGGAGCCCAGGCGTTCGGGCCGATCCGTTCCGTTTCGATGATGTCCGGGTCGTAGGCCTTGCCGAGCTTGAACAGGCGGGCGCCGAACCAGGCGATGGTGAGGGTCGGGATGGGGCCGCTGATCGGGATGAGGGCCTCGACGGCGGCCACATTGCGCAGCGCCTGGAGGCCGGCGCGGTTCAGAATGAACCAGATGATGGGCGCCGAGAAACTCTCCAACGCGAGGTCGAGCAGGTCGATGCCAACCACCAGCGACAGGGGGACGGCGCGCACGGCGGTGAAAAAGTCGGCGTTCGAGGGCAGCCGGATCTTGCGCAGCTTGCGGATCGCCACGGCCAGGATGAGGCCCGACAGCACCAGCGAGATGAGGGCGATCACGCCGATGATCTTGAGGATGCTCTGCAGGTCCATGACAAGCTCCTTTGCGTCCGGCTCACGACGATCCTACCGGATCTGTCCGTAGAACCCTGCAAGAAGCATGTTGCCCTCCGTTTCCAGAAACCGCCCACTCCGCCTCGCAGGTCTTTGCGCCCTGGCCGTTTGGCTGGCGGCGGGAGCGGCCGGTGCCGCGCCGGTCAAATTGGCAGACCGGAGCGAGCGCAATCTGCGTTACCTCGAGATTGGCTACCGCCAGTTCCGGGAGTTCGAGCGGGAGAACCCGAAGCTCGATCCGGAGCGGCTGGGCGCGGGGGCGGTGGAGGCGGCGGCGCTGGCGATGGCGGGGCGCGGGACAGCGGCGCGCTCAGACGGCGCGGCCCGCTACGTCGCCGCCGGGCTCGATGAGTGCACCGGACAGTGGGGCCGGGTGGACTGCGAACGGATGCTCCTCGATTTCCAGCGCGTGGCGCTGCAATTCTCCGCCGTGCTGCCGGCTCCCCTGCTGGCGCGGCTGCGCACCGAGGCGGCGGCGACCGTGGCCCCGCGGGTGGATGAAGCTGCGCGCGATCCGTGGGACTTCCACGACACCGAGAACCAGCGCATGGTGCGCATGGCCCGCTGCCTGGCGGCCTATGCGGTTGAGCCCGGAGACGGCGCGCGCGCCGCCGAGTCGGCCGTGTGGGCCGCGGCGACCGTGGCGTTCCTGCGCACCCACGACCGGACCGGCTGGTATGAGGCGGAGAGCCCGGGCTACATCGCGACCTCCGCCAACGCCCTCCTCCACCTCGCTGATCACGCTCCGCAGCCGGCGGTGCGGCTGCTGGCGCGGCGCGAGCTCGACCTCCTCTTCGCCGACTGGGCGCAGCGACAGGTGGACGGCTTTCCGGCCGGCGCCAAGAGCCGCTCGTACATCCACTGGGCGCTCGGCGCCCGCAATACGCCGTGGGTCGGCTGGGCCTGGCTGGCCGGCGCGATCGACGACGCGCAGGACCTCTGGCTGATGGACTGGCCGGAGATGGCGACCAGCGGCTATGTCATGCCGGAGGCCGTCCTGGATCTTCTCGCCGCCCGCCGGCAATCCTCGTACGAGATCCTGGCACGGCGGAGCATCACCCAGGTGGGCCGCCGGCCGCTCGACACCGCGCTCTACACCTATGCGACGCCGGACTACGTGCTCGGCGCCGCCCAGTCCGTCGAGGGCTTGAGCCTGGGCCTGTCGGGCGGCCAGGAGATCATGGCGACGCTCTATGCCTCGCAAACCAGCAGGGCCGGCGGCGGTGTCGGCGTCGCGGGATTCGCGCCGCTCTACTTGTGGAGCCGGATGCAGAATGAGCGTTCCGAGCGCTGGACGAGCTGGGCCGGCCGCGATTTCGCGGTGGGCGCCCGCAATCTGCTGGTCACGCGGCTGGCCGCCGGTCGCGGAACCGGCCACGCCTACCTGTCGCCGCCCTGGTCCAGGCCGGAGGCGGTGAGTGATGACGTGCTGGTGGCGCGGTGCGGCGAGACCTACGTCGCGCTGGTGACCGCGGGCGGGTGGGACGTCGAGCCGGCGCCGCGCCGCTTTCCCGGCTATTACGGCGATCCTGCGTTCCGGGACGCCTGGGTGGCGGTGCCGAAGAAGCAGCCGGCGTCGATCGCTCTCGAAGCGGGCCGCCGTTCCGAGGCGGGAGACTTCGTGCGCTGGAAGGCGCGCGCCGCCGCGGCGCGTCTGAACGTCCAGGATGGCGAGATCCGGTTCGGCGCCGCCGGTGGCTCGCGGATCACCTTCCTGCCGGGCGAACGGGCCACCGTCGACGGCCGGCCGCTCGACGCGCGGAGCTATCCCCTGATTTCGGGACCGTTCTTCACCAGCACGGGCCTGGGCTCGTGGAGGTTTTCTTTCGGCCGTAGCGAGATCGGATTCCTGCCTCTGGAATGAAAAAAGGGGCGCCGGAGCGCCCCCTTTCGGAGTGTGGAGCTGGTCGCCGCGTCTAGAAGTGCAGGCGCAGGCCGAGCTGGGCCAGACGCTGCTCACCCTGCAGCGGGTCGCCGGCGTAGGCAGTCGCATTGCCGTTGCGGTCGAACACGGCCGGGTTCTTCTCGTTGAACAGGTTGAAGACCTCGCCGATCAGCTCGACGCTGTACTCGCTGCCGAAGTGGAACTCCTTGCCGATGCGCAGGTCGAACTGCGAGAAGGAGGCGCCCCGCTTGGCGTTGACCTTGGTCCGCGCCGGCAGGTCGTAGGCGAAGCCGTCGCCGTTGAGGTCGGAGGCGATGAAGTTGGTGTAGGGGGTCGCCGAACGGTAGCGGAACATGCCGGAGAGGTTGATGCCCCAGTTGGCCCGGTAGACGGCGGAGAGGGTCACGCGGTGGCGGGCGTCGGTGTCCAGCGGACCGAAGCAGGCGCCGCACTGCGGGTCGAGCGGGTTGACCGACACGTCGCGGCGGCCGCCGCCCACGTCGGCCTGGTAGCCGGCGTTGGTGATGCGGAACTCGTCGGCGCCGGCGAGCACGTTGCCGGTGGTCTCGGAGTAGGTGTAGAAGCCCTGGATCTCGAACCGGTCGGAGAGGCGGGCGCGGGCGCTCAGGTTGACACCCTGATACTCCGCTTCGCCGTTGCCGTACCACAGACGGAAGTTACCGAACTGCGGGAACCGCCGCGTCTCCGTGGGGTCGACAACGCCGTTGCCGTTCGCGTCGACGAACGGGTTGGCCCGGAAGCGGTAGGGGATGTGGCGGTAGTTGATCAGCACGCCTTCGACGTTCAGGCCGAGCCAGCTCGTGGCCTGCCAGGAGTAGCCGAGGGAGCCCTGCGCGCTGTAGGGGGTCTGCAGGGTCGGCGACGCCACTTCGTTCGGCGGATTGATCGCCGCGCCGGGGAGCTGGTTCGGGGGCAGCGGCTGGCCGGGCTGGAAGAACGAGCCGTCCGGGTTCTTGAAGCCGGTGTCGCTGTGGGCGTTGTAGACCACGCCGTAGTTGGACTGCACCGCCGCGGCCGGGAAGAGGATGGTCGCGTTGGTGTAGGGGAAGTCGTAGTAGAGGCCCCAGCCGCCGTGGATCAGACGCTGGCCGTTGCCGCCGAGGTCGTAGGTGAAGCCGAGGCGCGGTGCCCAGTTGTTCTTGTCGTTCTTGAGCACGCCGCCTTTGCCGTTCTTGAAGTCGCGCAGGTAGTACTCGCTGAACTTGGTCTGCGTCGACAGTGCCTGCCAGATCGGGTTGCTCCGCTGGTCGAGGTCGAAGCCGGTCCAGTAGTCGTAGCGCAGGCCGACGTTCACCGTCAGATGGTCGTTGACGAAGAGGTCGTCCTGGAAGTAGCCGCTGTACTGGTTGACCGGCGTCTTGTTGCCGAAGAAGCCGCCGAAGACAGTGATGTCGGTGACCGGCGAGCCGATCACGTCGCTCTTCAGGGTGTACTGGCCGGCGAGGCCGGTCGAGAAGTCGCCGCCGAGCGTCGGCTCATGGATGTAGTTGAGGCCCAGCTTGAGCTGGTTGGTGTGGCCGAAGAGGGTGCGGGAGAAGCTCAGGTCGTCCTTGTACTGGTACTTGACCTGGTGGGTGGACTGCGGGGTGTTGATGTTCTGGCCGAAGTGCACGCCCGACGGGAAGTAGACGGTCGGCGCGTCCGAGTCGGCGGAGATCAGGTTGTCGAACTTGGTGTACTGGAACACGATCTCGTTCAGGCTGTCGGCGCCGAGCTGCAGCGTATGGCCGGCGAGGATCGAGCTGTACTTGTTGGTCACCGTGCCCAGCGAGTCCGGAGCGGCCAGCGGGCTCGCGCCGTACTTGTCGGTGTTCTTCTGGTAGCCGTAGCGCACCTGGAGGTACTGCTTGGGCGAGATGTCCCAGGTCAGCTTGGCGGTGGCCAGGTCGTCCTTGAACGGAGTGGGGAACGACTTGCCGTTGTCGGCCGGCAGCAGCGGAGTGTTGACGCTGTAGTTGGTGTCGCGGTCGGTCTTCTCGTAGGTGGCGAAGAAGTGGACCTTGTCCTTGACGATCGGGCCGCCGAGCGAAGCTCCGTACTGCTTGCGCTCGAGCTTCTGCTTGTCGATGCCGGCGAGCTTCTCGGTCTCGGTCTTCGAGGCGAGGCTGTCCTTGCGGTAGAAGCCCCAGGCGCTCCCCTCGAGCTTGTTGGTGCCGCTCTTGGTGACCACGGTGAGGACGCCGCCGGTGGAGCGGCCGTACTCGGCCTTGTACTGCTGGGTCTGGATGTTGAACTCCTGGACGCTCTCCAGGTTGAAGTTCTGCAACGCGCCGCCGATCGTGTCGTCGGTGTTGTCGCCGCCGTCGATGATGAAGTTGACGTTGCGGCCCGAGCCGCCGTTCAGGGCGACGGTGAGCTGGCCGGGCTTGGTCGGGTCGCCGTTGTAGGCGAGCGCGGTGCCGGGCGCCAGGACCGCGAGGTTGGCGAACTGCCGGCCGTTGAGCGGCAGGTTCTCGAGCTGCTCCTGGCTCACCACCGCGCCGATCGACGGCGTGGACTGCACCAGGGGCGCTTCGTCGACCACGGTGATGGCTTCCTGCACGTTCGACGAGCTCATGTTGATCTCGAGGTTGCGCGTGCTCGCCACGTTGACCTTGACGTCGGACACGGTGACGGTGGCGAAGCCCTCCAGCTCCGCTTTGACCGTGTAGACGCCGACCGGCAGCGACGGCAGGAGGAACGCGCCGTCACTGGCGCTGGTGGTGCTGCGGTCCAATCCGGTGTCCTTGTTGCTGGCGGTGACGGTCACGCCCGGCATCGGGGCGCCGTCCTTGCCCTGCACCTTGCCGGCGATGGTGCCGCCGGACGTCTGAGCGCTGGCGCCGGGGATGAACGCGGCGAGCGCCGCCAAGGCCAGCAGGATCGCGACGATCCCACGGGCCATGGCCGGTTTCCTGGAAGTTTTCATGGCTCAATCTCCTTTGGGTTCCTCTGCATCACAAACGATCAAAGAAAAAAGCATCGCACGGGGGTGGCTGGGACCGTGGACGCGTTGAGTGAACGTCGGTCACCTCCTCTCTTCCGGCGCGGCGGCCGTGCCGCGGCCGGTCACGCGGACGAGCAACTGCCGGGCTGCCCGGCGCTGCTCGGCGAACTGCGGGTCGCCGCCGGTCGCCGCCAGGAAATCCCGGTAGGCCTGGGCGGCGGCTTCCCTTTCTCCCGCCATCTCGTGGGCGATCCCCTGGTTGAGACGGACCTCGTGATACCCCGGCGCGAGCCGGAGAGCCTGCTCAAAATAAGAGAGTGCGGCAGCCGGCCGATCGCGCTCCACTTCGAGCGTGCCGAGCCCGTTGAGCGGCTCGGCGTAGCGGGGCGCGACGGCCAGGGCACGCCGGTAGGCGGCCTCGGACTCATCCAGGCGGCTGAGACCGCGCAGCACATTGCCCAGGTTGTTGAGCGCCGTCGCGTTGCGCGGATCCAGGGAGGAGGCGATGCTGAACTCCCGCCGCGCCTCCTCCGGCTTTCCCTCGGCCAGATGGACGATGCCAAGGGTATTGTGCGCTTCCGGCCGTCCCGGGTCGAGATCGACCGCCTTTTCGACCGCGGTCCGTGCCTCGCCGGCGCGTCCAGCTTCCTGGAGTGCTGCGGCAAGGTTGTACCACGCCTCCGGGTCTGCCGGTGCGTCCGCGGCAGCCTGGCGGTAGAGCGGGAGGGCCTTGTCCATCGCGCCGCGCTGCCGCCAGGCCCGCGCCAGCTCGCTGCGAAACACCGGATTGCGCGGGTCCGCCGCCACCAGCGCCGCCAGCTCCGTCAAGGCGTTCGCCGTGCCGGCGGCGCCACTCTTGAGCGCGTTGTGTGCCTGCTCGAAGCGCTGGAAGAGGTCCACGACGCGCTTCGGATCGGGAGCATCGGAATGATCGGAACGAGGCGCCGCCGCCTTCGGGGGCTTCGGGGCTCCGGCGACATAGCCCAGGCTCGCCAGCCGTGCTCGCGTCTCGGCGTCGACGGCGTTGCCGCGCGGCGCCTCGACCGCGCCGGCCGCCAACTCCGCCAGGCGCGCCGCGAAGCCGCTGGCCGGTTGGCTGCTCTCCGGGCGGGCCGCCAGGTCGTCTTTCTCACCGGGGTCGCGCGCCAGGTCGTACAGCTCCGGCCGCGGCGCGGCGATGTACTTGAGGTCGCGGCGGCGGAGTGCGGCGAGCGGGCTCCAGCCGAAGACGGCCGGATACTGGGTCTCGGCGTAGACCTCGGCGGGTGCCGGCTCGCCGCCGGCGCGCAGCGCCGCCGACAGATCGCGGCCGTCCAGAGGAGCGAGGCGGGCGGAAGTCGATGAAGCCGCCGCCGGCCAGGCGGCGCCGGCGAGCCCGGCGAGCGTCGGCGCGGTGTCCACCAGGCTGACCGGTGTCTGCACCACCCTCGCCGCCAGGCCCGGAGCGCGCAGCAGGAACGGCACTCGCAGCGTCGGCTCATAGAGCAGAAGGCCATGGGTCAGCTCGCCGTGCTCGCCGAGGCTCTCGCCGTGGTCGGCGACCACCGCGACGACCGTGCTCGCCGCCAGGCCGCGCCGTTCGAGGTCCGCCATCAGGCGGCCCACCTGCGCGTCGACCGCGGCGATCTCGCCGTCGTAGGGCCGGCCGGGGTGGCGCTCGCGCCAGGGCGACGGCGGCGTGTAGGGGGCGTGGGCATCGTAGAGGTGGACCCACAGGAAGAACGGTCGAGCAGTGTCTTTGGTTTCACCCTTCTGAAGACCGTCGAGCCAGGCGAGCGCGCGGTCCATCACCACGCTGCCCGGCCGTTCGGCCTCCAGCGACTCGCCGGCTTGCGGATCGCGCTCGATCTCGTCGTCGTAGACGTCGAAGCCGCGCGCCAGGCCGAAGCGGTGGTCGAGGACGAAGGAGCCGACGAAGGCGCCGGTGCGCCAGCCCTGGCCGGAGAGCACCGTCGCCAGGGTGGGCGTGCCGTCCGGCAGCACGCCGGCGCCGTTGTTGCGCAGGCCGTGGTGCAGTGGCAGCAGCCCGGAGAGGATGCTCGAATGCGAGGGGAGCGTCAGCGGCACCGCCGAGGAGGCCTGGGCGAAGCGGACACCCTCCTTCGCCAGCCGGTCGAGCGCCGGAGTTTCAGCCGCGGTGTCACCATAGGCGCCGAGATGGTCGGCGCGCACCGTGTCGAGGGTGATCAGCACCAGACTCCGCTTGGGCGTGCTCCGGCCGCTCTCCCGGGAGCAGGCCGTGAGGAGGAGAGCGGCGACACCGGCCGCAAGATATTTCAGACTGCTCTTACGCAATCAACATGACCTTGAAGTATTTCGTCACCGGGAGGATAGCGAAATCGTGCTCTGCCGGGAAGTGTCCCGCCGCTCTGATACGATGATCTTCCTGATGCCACGCTGATGCCGCGGGAGGACACGATGACAAACGGGGGCTATGAGCAGGCCAAAGCAAACCGCAACGTTCTCGAGAAGCTGGGGGAGAAGATCCCCGGCTTCCGGGGTTTCCAGGACCGCGAGCTGCGCCGCGACGTGGACAAGCTGCAGCGCGAGCACCTCGCGGCCGACATCGGCCGGCTGAAGGCGGCCCTCCGCGACCGGACGCGGAGCTATACCGACGCCGGCCAGATCGGCGCGCTCAACGGCTTCGACCGCCTCGACCGCCAGCTCGACGGGCTGGCGCAGTCGGTCCGCTTCACCGACTACGGCGCGAGCGGGATCTTCGACGCGGTGAAGGTCGGCGAGCCCGAGCTGCAGCGCCTGTATGCCTTCGACCTCTCTCTGCTGGACGACCTGGCGGGCATCGAGGCGGAGATTGGGACCATTCCGGCGCCCGGTGGGGCCGCTGGCGACAGTCCGGCGGCGGCGCTCGACCAGGTGCAGCAGCGGGTCCGCGCTCTCGAAGACAAATGGCGCCAGCGCGCACGGGTGATGAGCGACGTGGTCCAGGGCGCCCCGGGCGCCTGACGCGCAGCCCATCCGCAGAAAAACCAGGGAGACTGAGCCATGCAAGTGATTGAATATCAGGACCCTACAGGTCATACCATGGTGGCCCGCGTGCCGGCCAACGGCACGTCGGCGATCCAGCTCGGCAGCCAGCTCATCGTGGAGGAGAGCCAGCAGGCGGTCTTCTTCCGCGACGGCAAGGCCCTCGACACCTTCGGCCCCGGGCGCCACACCCTGGCGACCCAGAACGTTCCGATCCTCACCACCATCCTGAGCATCCCGTTCGGCGGCACCTCGCCGTTCCAGGCCGCGGTGGTCTACGTCTCCACCAAGACCTTCCTCGACCTCAAGTGGGGCACCAAGGAGCCGGTGGTCTTCCGCGACCGCGAGCTGACCATGGTCCGCCTGCGCGCCTTCGGCAAGTACGCGGTGCGCATCGTCAACGCCCAGCAGTTCGTCAACACCATCGTCGGCACCATGGGCGCCTACACCACCGACGGCGTCGAGAACTACTTCCGCGACGTCATCGTGGCGCGGCTCACCGACGTGCTGGGCGAGAACCTGACCACCATCTTCGACCTCCCCAAGGTCTATGACGAGCTGGCCATGGGGTTGAAGGCGCGGGTGGCCGACGACTTCACCAAGTACGGCATCGAGCTGGCCGACCTCTTCCTGGGCGCCATCACGCCGCCCGAGGAGGTGCAGAAGCTGATCGACGAGCGCAGCGGGATGGGGGCGATCGGCGACATGAACGCCTACATGAAGTTCAAGACCGCGCGGGCGATCGGCGACGCCGCGGCGCAGCCGGGCGGCACCAACGGCGCGCTCGGCGCCGGGCTGGGCGTCGGCATGGGAGCCGGGCTCGGCGCCATGCTCCCGGGCATGATGCGCGATGCCATGCAGGCCGGCGCCGCCCCCGCGGCGGCGGCTCCGGCAGCCGCGCCGGCAGCGCAGCCAGCTCCATCGGCTCCGGCCGCCGCGCCGGACGCGGGGGGAGCGGCGGCGGCCGGCACTCCCGCTTTTTGCTACAACTGTGGCACCAAGCTGCCGCCGGGCTCTCGGTTCTGCCCCTCCTGCGGCACTAAAGTAGGCGGTTGACCTTCTTCCGGAACGGGTACAATACCTTCTGCATCCGTTCCGGAGGTGTCTCTTGAGCGTGCGGGAGCCAGGATCCGTCCTCGACGGCAAGTACGAGATCATGCAGCGCCTGGGGAGCGGCGGCATGGGCGAGGTGTACCTCGTCCGCCACCTCCATCTCCAGGAGCTGCGGGTGGTGAAGATCCTGCGCCAGGACCTTGCGGCCGATCCGTCGGCGCAGAAGCGCTTCGTGCGCGAGGCCCGCCTGGCGACCCAGATCAAGCATCCCAACGTCGCCATCCTCTACGACTTCTCGCGCCTGGAGGACGGCAGCTTCTACATGGTGTGGGAGCACATCGAGGGCGAGGACGTCGGCGACCGGCTCCGCCGCGGCGGCCCCTTCCCGATCCCGCTCGCCGTCCAGCTCGGCGTCCAGGCCCTGCACGGTCTCGAAGCCGTCCACGCGAGCGGCGTCATCCACCGCGACCTGTCGCCGGACAACCTGATGCTGATGGAAGACCGGCGCGGCCAGATGAACATCAAGATCATCGACCTCGGCCTTGCCCGCACCCTGGAGATGGACGCCAACCTGGAGATCACCCAGGTCGGCATGTTCATGGGCAAGCTCCAGTACTGCTCCCCGGAGCAGGCCGGCGCCTCCTCGGGCCAGACCCTGGACGCCCGGAGCGATCTCTACTCCTTCGCGCTGGTGCTCTACGAGATGATCACCGGCCGGCCCCCGTTCGATTCCGAGAACCAGGCCGGCTTCATCTTCAAACGGCTGTCCGAGGATCCGCTGCCGCTCATCGGGCGCAATCCGCAGGTGAACGTGCCGCAGGAGCTGGACCGCGTGGTGCGCCGCGCCCTGGAGCGCGACCGCGAGCGCCGCTTCCCCGACGCGGCGGCGTTCATCGCCGCGCTGGACCGCGTCGGCCAGGGGATGAACGCCGCGGAGACGCGGGAGATCCCGGTCTGGCATCCGCCGCCGTCCCACCGGCCGGCCGCGCCGACCCAGGCGCCGGCGCCGCAGCAGATCCCGCGGCCGCGCAGCGCCTCCGAGCTGTCCAAGGCGGAGAAGAACGACCTCCTGGCGCAGATCGCGCGCGCCGCGGCGAAGCGCACCCAGGAGAGCTCCGGCGATTTCACCCTCATCGAGGCCGCCCTGGCCACCGGCCAGCTCGACGAGGCGCAGCGGCTGATCTCCCAGATCGAGGCGGCGCAGCCGCGCGCCGCCGGCCTCGACCGGGTGCGCGAGAAGCTCACCACCCTCCGCGGCTCGGCGCAGCAGGAGCGGCGCATCGCCGAGACCGAGCAGGTGCTCACCCAGTATCTGCAACGCAAGCAGCTCCCCCTCGCCCGCCTGGCGCTGGAGACCCTGGTCGAGCTCGCCCCGGGACATCCGAAGCGGCCCGACTACGAAGCCTGGGTGGCGATGCTCGCCAAGGAGGTGGAGCAGGACAAGCGGGCCGAGACGGCGCTCGCCGCCGGCCGCGCCGCCGTCGCGCGCAAGGACTTCAAGGCGGCCCGCCAGGAGCTGGAGAACATGGCGCGCTACGATCCGGCGGGCAAGCTCTCCGAGGCCTTCTCCAACGAGCTCGAAACCGCCGCCAGCCAGGCGCGCCAGGAGACCACCGCCGAAGAGCGCATGCGCAGCCTGGAGAAGGCCCTGACCGAGCATCGGGTGAACGACGCCGAGCGCGATCTGGACGAGCTGTCCCGCCTCGGTCTCGCCCGGGTGACCTTCGACTTCTATCGCGAGCGGGTGGCGGAGGCGCGCTCCAGGAACCAGCAGCAGGAGTCCGTGGCGCGCCTGGAGTGGATCTACCGCAAGCTGGTCACCGAGCGCGACTGGCAGGGCGCCCGCGAGGCGGCGCACGAGCTGGGAATGGCGGCCCCCGCGAGCCCGCGGGCGGCGGAGATGTTCGCCGAGATCGACCGGCTCGAAGCGGCGCAACGGCACGAGCAGGCGATGGAGCAGGGCGTGAAACAGGTCGAGACCTTCGTCGAGCAGGGCGACGCCGCCCGCGCCGAGCTGGCGCTCAAGATCCTGGTCCAGATGGACCCCGAGAACCGCCACCGCAAACGGCTGGAGAAACAGGTAAAGGCCCTGCCCCGGAAGTAGACGCGGAAGTCGGCGCGCGGGTTGGGTTAGACTCCGCCGTCATGACCTCCACGACCACCCAGCGGCTGCTCCGCTATACCTATATGAAGCTGGCGCGGGATTTCGACTCGCGCTTCGAAGCCCTGTTGCTCACCGGCCGCGTCTCCAAGTGGTACAGCGAGGTTGGCAACGAGGCGACCACCATCCCCGCCGGCCTGGCGCTCGGGCCGGGAGACGCGCTGTGCACCCTGCACCGCGACCTCGGCGCCATCCTCGCCGTCTATCTCGATCCCGCCCGCGCCTTCCCGGGCTTCGGCTTCGGAGAGCCCGATGGTTCCAAAGACGACCGCCGGCCCGAGCCGGAGGCGATCCTCCACCGCCTGGCCTGCCAGCTCCTCGGCAAGGCCGACGGCTTCTCGCAGGGGTTCGAGCGCTCCTTCCACTACGGCTACCTGGCGCCGCAGGAAGGCATCCTGCACATCGGGATGATCAGCCACCTCGGCGCCATGATCCCGGTCGCCGCCGGCGCCGGCTTCGCGTTCAAGCAGTCGGGCAGCGACCGCATCGCCATCAACTTCATCGGCGACGGCTCGACCTCGACCGGCGACTTCCACGAGGGGCTCAACATGGCCGCGGTGTGGAAGCTGCCGCTGATCCTGGTGGTCGAGAACAACCGGTACGCCTTCTCGACACCGGCCCGCCTGCAATATGCCGCCGAACGGCTGAGCGACCGCGCGATCGGTTACGGCATCGCCGGCGAGACGGTGGACGGCAACGATCCCGACGCCATGGCCGAGGTCTTCGCCCGCGCCGTCGCCCGCGCCCGGGCCGGCGACGGGCCGACTCTCATCGAAGCGATGCTCGGCCGCATGCGCGGGCACAGCGAAGGGGACGACTCGCTGAAAGTCGTGCCGCCCGACGAGCTCGCCGGCTACCGCGCCGCCGATCCGGTCCCCGCCTACGCGCGCCGCCTGGAGGCAGACGGCGTGCTCGACGCCGCCACCCGCGAGCGCCTGGAAGCGCGCATCGCGGAGCTGGTGGAGAAGGCCATCAGCGGCGCCTTGGACGCCGCGCCTCCTGATCCGGCCCTCGCCTTGCGGCCGGTTTTTGCTCCGGCGATCATCACAAGGGACAAGGACGGCAAGGACAGAAGAGATGGCAAGGACAGACGGGAGATCACTTACATCGACGCCATCAACCAGGGTCTGCTGGAGGAGATGGAGCAGGATGAGTCGGTGATCTACATGGGGCAGGACATCGGCGTCTTCGAAGGCGCCTTCCGCAGCACCAAGGGGCTCCACGCGCGCTGGCCGCACCGCGTCTTCGACACGCCGATCGCCGAGAGCGGCACGCTCGGCATCGCCATCGGCGCCGCCATCCTCGGCTACCGGCCGATCGTGGAGATGCAGTTCGGCGACTTCATCTCCTGCGGCTTCAACCAGATCGTGAACGTGGCGGCGAAGCTCTACTACCGCTGGGAGGTGCCCTGTCCGCTTGTCGTGCGCCTGCCCACCGGCGGCGGCGTCGGCGCCGGGCCGTTCCATTCACAGAATCCCGAAGGGTGGTTCGCTCACACGGCCGGCATCAAGGTCGTCTGCCCGGCGACGGCGGCCGACGCCCGCGGGCTGCTCAAGGCGGCGATCCGGGATCCCAATCCGGTGATGCTGTTCGAGCACAAGTTCCTCTACCGGCGGATCAAGGAGACTCTTCCTGAAGGAGATGGCGCGGCGGTGCTCGGCGAGGCGCGGGTGATGCGGCCGGGCCGGCATCTGACCCTGGTCGGCTACGGCGTTTCGACCTGGACCTGCATGGAAGCCGCGGCGGAGCTGGCGAAGGAGGGGGTCGAGGCCGAGGTGATCGACCTGCGCACCCTGGTGCCCTACGACGAGGAGACGGTGCTCGCCTCGGTGAAGAAGACCGGCCGCGTGCTGGTGGTCCACGAGGCCCAGCTCACCCTCGGCTTCGGCGCCGAGGTGGCCGCCCGGCTCGCCGACGCCGCCTTCCCCTGGCTCGACGCGCCGGTGCGGCGGGTCGCCTATCCGGATCGGCCGGTGCCCTACTCCCGCGTGCTGGAGAACGTCCTGCTGCCCGGCCGCGACAAGGTGCTTGCCGAGGCGCGGGCGGTGCTGAAGTTCTGAGGGAGATCGCTGCCGGCGAAAAAAGCCGTTCCTCGCCGGCAGCGCGGGTTGTCAAGCGCTCAGCAGAACCCCGTCGTGCAGGTGTCGTGCGTGTCGCAGGCCGGCCAGCCCCCGACCGACCCTATGCAGGTGGAACCCTGACACCCTGTGTTCGCCAAAGAGGCGCCCATTGCAGGTGTCAACTGCATCTCTTGCAGGGTGCGCAGGGTTTCACGGTTGAGCTGCAGCTTCTTGACCGTCAGCTTCGAATTCTTCCGCATCGGCGCTCTCCTCCTTACGATCGGGTGGTAAGCCAAGCCGGCATCAGCCTGCCGCGACGGAGTATACCCAACTGTTCGTAAAAACTTCTTCTACCTCTTCTGCTTGAGCTGCGCTTCCAGCTCGTTGAGACGCTTTTCGAGGGCTTGCAGCTTCTTCTCCAGCTCGGCCTCGCGCGGCGTGCGCATCCCGCCCAAGCGCTCAATGCGCACGTGTGGCTCACTGCCGTCGGGGCCGGCGGGCAGGTGCATCATCTTGCCGCCGGGGGGGAGGCGCAGCATCAGCTCGTCGCCTTCGCCGCTCTTGATCATCAGCGGCCCCATGTCCATCTCCGGCCGCTCCTTAAGCGTGATCGCGGCGGTGAGCGTCATCACCTTGCCGTTGCGCCAGACTTCCAGCGGTGCCTGCTGCCCCTCTTCATACTCGCGCACCTTGGCGCTCAGGTCCCAGCTCGAGCGGACCGCCTTGCCGTCGACGCTGGAGATGATGTCACCCACCTTGAGGCCGGCCTTCTCCGCCGGGCTGCCCGCCTCGACCTTGGAGACCATCACACCCGACTCCTCCGGTACGCCGAAGTGGGTCCGCAGCTCAGGGGACAGCTCGGTCAGGCCCACTCCGAGGAAGCCGCGGCGGACCATCGGTCCGTCGCCTTCGATGACCTTCTCCTTGCCGTCCTCGTTGACGATCACGATGCGGTGCTTCTCGGCTTTACCGTTGCCGTTGTTGGTCTCATGGCCGGAACCGAATTCGGCGCGCGCCGTGCCGGTGGCGGCGAGGGCCAGCAGGGCGGCGGTGATGGCGAGGGTCCGCAGACCCGGGGTGCTGTTCATTGCTATTCTCCTTCTTCAGAAAGTCTCAGTCGGGGTGTGGCTGTAGGTGGCCGGACGGACTCCGTTCACCTCGCGGACCCGGCTCAGGTCGACGACCAGGTCCATGTCCTCGTTGCCGCCGAGATAGACCACCGGCGGCTGCGGGAGCGATTCGAGCTCCCGCTTGATCTGTCCGTGCTCGGCGCGGAGCTCGCGGAGGAGCTGCTGGGCGCGCGCCTGCCGCGCCGCGCGCTGGGCTTCGACGCGCTGGTAGTGAGCCAGGCCGCCGGCGCCGGCGGTCAACGCCACGGCCACGGTCAAGACAGCGGCGAGCTGTCGCTGCGGCCACCGCCAGCCGGCGCGAGGCGCGGACGGGGCGTCCAGCCGGGCGAGCACGCGCCGGGTGAAACCCTGGCGGGCCTGCTCGCGGGGGAGCTCCCGCAGCAGCCGATCTAGATGCTGGTCTTCCATGCCGTCACTCCATTCCAATAAGGCTCGAGCCGCTGCCGCAGGTGCTGCCGCCCGCGATGGATGCGCGATTTGACCGTCCCCTCCCGGCAGCTCAGCTCGCGGGCGATGTCCGCATACGGCCAGCCCTCGATCTCGTGCAGGACGAGCGGCACCCGGAAGCGCAGCGGCAGGCCGGCCAGCGCGAGCGCCACCTGCTGGTGCATCTCCCGGAGGAGCATCCCCGACGCGGCGGCGGGCTCATCGTGCCGCCGGCCGCCGAGGAAGGGGAGGAGAAGCCGCAGCCGCTTGGCCCGCCGCTCCTCGCTGCGCACCAGGTTGGTGGCGATGCGGAAGAGATAGGCGCGCAGCAGTCCCTGCTCCCGGTAGCCATCAGCGGCGGTGCGGAACAGGCGGAGGAAGGTCTCCTGCGCCAGGTCCTCCGCGCGGTCGCGGTCGCCCGTCAGCCGCGTCAGGTAGTTGACCACGGAATCCTTGTGCCGCTCGACCACACAGGTGAAAGCGGCCCGGTCGCCGCGGACGACCGCGGACATGAGCTCCGCGTCGCTCGGGGCGGCGTCTTCGGTGATCCTCTGGACCGCGGGCTCGCTCATGTCCATCTCCAACCGAGAATAACGCCCGGCCGCGGGAAAGGTTCCCGTATTTCGTGGCCGCTTCCGAACGAGATAAGATCTCCGGCGGATTCCGACATCGAGGAGGTTCCGTTATGTCTCTGTGCCCGAAGTGCGGATTTTCCGTCGGAGAGGGTTTCACGGAGTGCCCGTCGTGCGGCGTCATCCTCGCCAAAGTGCGGGCGACGGCGCCGCCGTCGGATATCCAGCCGCCCTCGCCGCCCTTGCCCCTCTCGCCGCTCTCGCCGCCTGCGATGCCACCGCCTCCTCCTCTGGAGCCGGCATCTCCCTACGCGCCGCCCACCGCGGACCTGCAACCGGCGGTGCAGCAGCAGATCTACTCCGGCTACCCGCCGGCCACCAGGACCGGCGAGGAGATCTCGCCGCGGACCCTCGAAGCGCTCGAGGCACTGCGCCCCTGGCTGCGCTTCCTGGTGATCTACGGCTTCGTCGTGCTGATCTTCATGGTCCTCGGAGCCGTCGGCATTCTGTTGACCGGGCTGAGCAATCCCAAGATGTTGCCGCTCGCCGCCGTCTACGTGTTCTATGCCCTGATCGGTTTGGCGTTCCTCCTCCCTCTCAACCGGTCGGCGCAGGCGATCCGCCAGCTCTCGGAAAGCGGCCCCCGGGCGACTCTCGAAACGTTCGTCTCCGAGCAGGGAACCTTCTGGCGGCGCGCCGGAATCATGACGATCGTCATGTTGTGCATCACGGTGATCTTCGTGCTCGTCCTTGTGTTCGGCGGCATGGCGGCGATGATGCGATAGCGGCGAATCCCGGGGGTGGCTTTTTGCGTATGAGAGCCCGGGAGGGTCATATGGCGCAGCCGCTGGAGAACGTTCAAGACACGCCGGAGAACGAGCCCGCCCGGCCGGGACGGTGGCACCGGGTCCGCGCCTGGACGGCACGGACCTGGCTCCGCCTGCAGCCGGGTCCGCGGTGGCGGCGAGGAGCGGCCTGGGGAGCGGCCGGAGGCGCCGCTCTCGCCGCCGGCATCATCGGCGTCTGGTTCCGCGTCGGGCTCGGGCCGGTCTGGGACATCCCGGCCGGTGTCCTTGTGGCCTGGCTCTTCGTCGGGCTGGGCGGCCTGGCCCTGATCCTCCTGGTCAAGCTGCTGAGCCTGTTTCCCCGTTTTCTCGGTTGGTCCGGCCTGGCGGCCGTGGGCGCCTTCGTGCTGGTCGCCCTCTTGGGATTCGGCCTCCCGCCGCCGCTGGGAATCGCTCTCGGCCTCGGCATCGCCTGCCTCGAAGGAGCTCTCGGCGGCAGCCTCGCCCTGCTGCTCGGACCCGAGAGGCTCCGCCCGGCCAAACGGATCGCGCTCGCCACCCTGGCCGTCGCGGCCCTGGCGGTCAACGTCTGGATCCTCGTCTGGCTGGGCGGCCACGGCAGCCGGGAGCACCTGGTGAAGGTGAAAGCGGCCGCTCCGGCCAACGCCCTCCAGATCCCGCAAATCACCGCCGCCGATCCGGGCCGGCCCGGCCCCTACCGCGTCCTCTCCCTCACCTACGGCAGCGGCACGGACCGCCAACGGCCCGAGTATGGCCGGAACGCGGCGTTGCGCACCCAGCCGGTCGACGCGACGCCGTTTCTCACCGGCAACGAAGGGTGGACCGTCAGCGTGCGCAAGTGGTTCTGGGGTTTCGACTTCGATGCGTTCCCGCTGAACGGCCGGGCCTGGTATCCCGACGGCCGCGGACCGTTTCCTCTCGTCCTCATGGTCCACGGCAACCATGACATGGCCAAGTTCTCCGACCCCGGCTACGCCTATCTCGGCGAGCTCTTCGCCAGCCGCGGCTTCATCGCCGTCTCGGTGGACGAGAACTTCTTCAATGGCTTCTGGACCGGCGGTATCGAGAAGGAGAACGACGGCCGCGGCTGGCTGCTGCTGAAGCACCTCGAAACCTGGCGCGCCTGGAACGGCACGCCCGGCAATCCGTTCCAGGGGAAGGTGGACCTGGAGCGCATCGCCTTGATCGGCCACTCCCGGGGCGGCGAGGCGGTGGCGATCGCCGCTCTGTTCAACCGCCTGCCCCTCTACCCCGACGACGCGGACGTCCCGCTCGGCTTCCACTTCGGCATCCGCGCCGTGGTGGCCATCGCGCCGAGCGACGGCCAGTACAAGCCGGCCGGCAAGCCGACGCCGCTCGAGGGCGTGAGCTACCTCACCCTGCAGGGCGCGCACGACGGCGACGTCTCATCCTTCTCCGGCGAGCGGCAGTATCAGAGGGTGAAGCTCGATCCGAAAGGACCCTTCGCCTTCAAGGCCGCCGTCTACGGCTACCGGTCCAATCATGGCCAGTTCAACACCGTGTGGGGAGACGCCGACGCGGACTGGCCGCGCTCCTTTCTCCTCAACCGCGCCGCCCTGCTCGACGGCGAGGCACAGCGCCGGCTGGCGAAGGTCACCATCTCGGCCTTCCTCGAAGCGACCCTGCACGACGAGAAGCCCTACGTCCAGCTCTTCCGCGACGCCCGCAGCGCCCGCGCCTGGCTGCCGGACGACCTCTATGTCACCCGCTTCCAGGACAACTCGTTCCAGGGCGTCGCCACCTATGAAGAAGACGTGGACGTGACCACGGCCACCCTCCCCGGCGCCACCCTCGCCGGCAGCCACCTCGCGCTGTGGAACGAGCAAGACCTCCCGTTCCGCCGTGGATCAAGCACGAAGCAGAACCAGGCCGTCTTCCTGGGCTGGCGGCCCGGTCCGGCGGCCTCCTACGCGGTGCGGCTGCCGCAGTCTCTCCCCGAGGGCTTCGTGGTGGGCACCGGCAGCTCTCTCGTCCTCTCGCTCGCGGACGCCGACAAAGAGCCTCCCGATCCGAAGAAGAAAAAGTCGGGGACGCCGAGCGCGGCGGAAAAGAAGGCCGCCGAGGAGAAGGAGAAGAAGCGGGACGAGCGCGAGAAGCGGGAGAAGAAGGAAGGCAAGGAGCCTCTCGACCTCTCGATCGAGCTCGTCGCCGCCGACGGCACGGCGGTCCGCCTCCCCCTCTCGCGTTTCCACCCCGTGCCGGTGCCGTTCGAGTCGCACTTCACCAAGCTGGAGGACGAGAGCGATCTCTACGGAAAATCCTGGGAGCCCGTCCTCCAGACGTTCGAGATCCCCCTCGCCGCCTTCGCCGCCGCGGATCCACGCTTCACACCGGCCTCCCTGAAGGAGATCCGGCTGGTGTTCGACCGCAGCCCGGAAGGCGTGGTGATCCTCGACGATGTGGGAATCGAGGGGAATCGAGGGGATCCGAGCACAAAGGGGCTCGCGCTGAGACAAAAGGGCTCTCGTTGAACACCCGTGCCTGCGCCTAAATCAGACTGCGCTTGACTTCGAGGAGCCGACAGACGAAACTTCTGATGGAGGCTCGGCTCAAGAGCTGCTGTTTTTGGTGGCTCCGCAGGCATTGCCTCCTTTTTCATTCTCCAGCTTGCCGGGTCTCGTATGGATCCGGCACGAATACGATGCCGTAGGATTCGTAGACGGCCCCGTCGCGGTATCCCTCCCCACGGAACTGTAGCTGAGCGAGCCATCGGCCGTAGTCGTCGGCGATCTCCGGGCGGCTAGGCGCATCCATTCCTCGGGTCGGCAGGCGAAAGCCCCAGTTGATGCAGTAGATCGCCAGGTCTGCGGCTTGGACCGGGTATGCCATATCGGACGAGACAAAAAACGGCGCTGGAACGATCCATGCCGACCGGTAACGCCCCGTTCTTGTCTTCCGAAAGTACGCCTCAAGGCGTCGCACGAAGCGTCGGTCTTCGGTTTTCTCCATTGCATCCATCACAAGCAAGCCGTGCTGCTTCTCTTGGTCCAGAAAATAGAAGTAGCGCTCAAGAAGGAATACCTGGTCCTTCCTCAGATACTCCTCCGCCTCGTGAGTGTCCGGCTTGATCACACTGCGCGGAATCGCAGCGGCGAACAAGCGTGCTCTGTGTTGCCTGAGGAGCTCAAACACCCCTGTCGCCATCTCGAGAGCCGCCTGCCCGTAAGCCGTGAACTCCAACCTGGTCGGCACTTTCTTCTCCAGGCCTTTGGTGAGAAAGCCACGACAATGTTTGCGTCGCTCCTCGTCAGGCATCTGAGCATCCTGAGCTGCCCACTTGAACCGGTCCTTGTCCAGAAGCTTGCAGCCTTTCAATTCGGCCTGGAACTGATGGAGCGTGGTGCCAAAGGAGGCGAGCTCAAGACGCTGCATGTCCTGAACAAACGGCCACAGCTCTGAAGCATGCAGCGCCACACCCCCGCGAACTTCGTAGGGCATGGTTCGGTGGTCATGGCCACTCTCATCCAGGAACAGCAGATAGCTCATTGGGACCTCAAGGCTGAAGGGCAGTCTATCGCAGACCCTTTTTCGTCGTACGATGACCGCCATGCGCGTGATCTCCGTCAACGTCGGACTGCCGCGAGAGGTCGAGTGGAAGGGCCGTTCGGTGATGACCGGTATCTTCAAGGAGCCGGTCGAAGGAACCATTCCGGTCCGCCACCTCAATCTGGATGGCGACCGGCAGGCGGACCTGTCCGTCCATGGCGGGCCGGACAAGGCGGTCTACGCCTATCCGTCCGAGCACTATCCGTTCTGGCGCGGCGAGTATCCGGACCATGACCTCTCCTGGGGAGCGCTCGGCGAGAACCTGACGACCGAGGGATGGCTGGACGATGCGGTCTCGATCGGCGATCGCTTTCGCGTCGGCACCGCGGAGATGATGGTGGTCCAGCCCCGGATCCCGTGCTTCAAGCTGGGCATCCGGTTCGGCCGCGACGACGTCATCAAGCGCTTCCTCGAAAGCGACCGGCCCGGCTTCTATCTGCGCGTCCTCCACGAAGGCGACGTCACGGCCGGCGATCCCATGGTCCGGATCTTCGAGGACCCTGGGCGCGTCAGGGTCGTCGACATCGTCCGCCTCTATCTGAGGCGGGGCGACCGGGATCTCCTGGAGCGGGCGGTCGCGGTCGAGGCCCTGCCGGCGTCCTGGCGCGACTATCTCCGGCCGCGTCTGGCGCAGAGCTGACTCCCGGGAACCCGGTCCTCGCTCCGGCGCTCTAAGCTGGAGATGACAGCCCGGTCCGTCCTTTTCGCCTGCTTGACCGCTCTCCTGCTGGGCCCCCACCCGGCCGCAGCCTGCTCCTGCGGACGGACGCCGACAGTCCAGGAGGCCCTGGGCAGGGCGGAGTCCGTGTTCGTGGGCCGGGTGGCCGAGACGTGGCCGGTCGCGGCCCACATCATGGACATGGACACGATCGCGCGGCGCATCACGTTGCGCGTCGCGACGACGTGGAAAGGCGATCCGGGGCCGGAGATCGTCCTGATCGACCCTGGGGGTTGTTGGTTCCCATTCCAGCGCGGCGGGCTCTATCTCGTGTTCGTGCATCGGCTGTCCGACGGCGAGCGATCCGCCTCGATCTGCACGTTGACGAGACCCTGGACCACCGGGGGACCGGAATCCCTGGTGCTGGGACCCGGCCGATTCGTGTCACCCGGGGAAGAGGTCGCGGCGGAATCCCTCCTTCATCGGATGGCTCGGAAGCTCAAGCTGGCTCTCCTGGGGGCCCGCTTCCTGATTGTGCCGGCGTGGAGCCAGCTCGCGGACTCCCCCCGTGGTGTCGAGTTGCAGCTCGGAATCGAGCTCGCCGCCTGCACCGTTCTGATTGCCTTCGCCCTGCTGGTGCGGCGGGGCCGATGGAAGTGGCCTACTCTCGTCGTCGCCCTGGTGGCTCTCGCCGCGGGCCTTGTCGTTCTAGGAATCAGCTACCACGAAATCGCGGCGAACCCGTGGCTGAAGCCGATGATCGAGTAGGACGCATTCAAGATCCTCCTCCGGGCCAAAACTCCGGTTTCCCGTTCAACGGGAGACTCTTTTCGTTCAACGGGAGACCCTTTTCCCTCGACCAAAAGCCTTTCCCGTTCAGCAAAAAGGGATTCTTGTTCAGCGGGAGACCCTTTTCGTTGAACCAAAAGGCTCTCCCGTTCAACGGAAAACCCTTTCGGCTCGACAAAAAGCCTCTCCCGTTCAACAAAAAGCCCTTTCCGTTGAACAAAAAGGGTCTCTCGCTGAGCAAAAAGGGTCTCTCGTTCAACGGCAGACCCTTTTGGTTCAGCAAAAAGGCTTTCCCGCTCAACAAAAAGGCTCTCTCGTTGAACGGTTGAGCGGGCAGTCTTCGACCTTGTTCCCGAAGCCCGCCATCGAAGGGGACGCCTGAAGCACACAAATCGCGGCTGGACAGCAGACGAGTGGCGCGGTATCGTTACCGTGGTCTCTTCTTCCCGTGCCGCCCGTGTTCTACGCCGACCTGCACATCCACTCCAAATACTCCCGGGCGACGAGCCGGGATGCGGATCTTGAGCACCTCGCGCTCTGGGCGCGCCGGAAGGGGATCACGGTCGTCGGGACGGGCGATTTCACCCATCCGGCGTGGTTCGAGGAGATCCGGACCAAGCTGGTGCCGGCGGAGCCGGGGCTGTTCCGGCTGCGGCCCGAGATCGAGCGGGAGGTCGAGAAGCAGCTCCCGCCGTCGTGTCATGGACCGACCCGCTTCCTGCTGGAGGTGGAGATCTCCACCATCTATAAGAAGGGGGATCGCACCCGGAAGATCCACCATCTCCTCTACGCTTCGAATCTGGGGACTGCGGCGCGGATGCGCGAGAAGCTCGGGGCGATCGGCAACCTGGCGTCGGACGGACGGCCGATCCTTGGGCTCGATTCGCGGCATCTCCTGGAGATCACCCTCGAAAGCGGCCCGGACGCCTATCTGATCCCGGCCCATGTGTGGACGCCCTGGTTCGCCGTGCTCGGCTCGAAGTCCGGTTTCGATTCGGTCGAGGAGTGCTATGGCGATCTGACGCCGCACATCTTCGCGGTGGAGACCGGCCTGTCGTCCGATCCGCCGATGAACTGGCGGGTCTCCTGTCTCGACCGCTTCACCCTGGTCAGCAACTCGGACGCCCATTCGCCGCCGATGCTCGGCCGCGAGGCCTGCTCGTTTTCCACCGATCTCGACTACTTCGCCATGCGGCAGGCACTGGAGACGGGAGTCGGATATGGCGGCACGGTGGAGTTCTTCCCCGAGGAAGGGAAGTACCACATGGACGGCCACCGCGCCTGCGGCGTCCGCCTGGAGCCGGCCGAGACGCGGAAGATCGACGGTCTCTGCCCGGCGTGCGGCAAGCCGCTGACGGTCGGCGTCATGCACCGGGTCGAGGAGCTGGCCGATCGTCCCGAGGAAGGCGCGGGCGAGCGGCGGCGGATCGATCCGTTCCGATGCCTCGTGCCGTTGCCGGAGGTGCTGGCAGAGATCCACGGCACCGGTCCGAAGTCGAAGACGGTCGAGCAGGCGGTCGCTCAGCTCGTCGCGCGCCTCGGTCCGGAGCTCGACATCCTCGAGCGTCTTCCTTTAGAAGAGGTCGCGCGGACCGGCGACACTCTCCTCCACGAAGCGCTGACCCGGCTGCGTGCCGGAGACGTCCGCCGGGACGCGGGCTACGACGGCGAGTATGGGGTGATCCGGCTGTTCGATCCGGACGAGATCCGGCAGAGGTCGGTGGTGGCGCCGCTGTTTGAGCTTCCTGGCGCCGTCCACCGACCCAAAGTAGGGGAGGGGCTTGCCCCCTCCCGGGAGGGTGGAAAGGTTCTGTTCACTCCTCCGCCTCCTCCGCCCGCACGGGAGGGGGCAAGCCCCTCCCCTACTTTGAAGCTGGCGCTTCTCGATCCCGAGCAGCGAACCGCCGCCGAGATCGTGGACGGCCCCTTGCTCATCGTCGCCGGTCCGGGCACCGGAAAGACGCGCACGCTCACCCACCGCCTGGCCCATCTCGTCCTGGACCACGGCGTGGACCCGGGCCAGTGCCTCGCGGTGACGTTCAGCCGGCGGGCGGCGGCGGAGATGGAGGAGCGCCTCGCGGCTCTTTTGCCCGGCTCCCCAAAGATCCCAGTCGCGACCTTCCACAGCCTCGGCCTGTCGATCCTCCGCGAGCAGGACGGCGGGCAGGATCTCCGGGTGGCAAGCGAGGACGAGAGGACCGAGATCGCGCGCGAGATCTTCTCCTTGTCCCCCACCGATGCCGAGCGCGCGCTGAAGGAGATTGGACAGGCGCGTCGCCGCGGCGAGAGGTCAGATTCTGTCGCCACCTATAAAGAGGCCATGCAGGCGCGCAGCCTGGTCGACTTCGATGATCTGCTCCTCCGTCCTCTCGCCCTGCTTCAGGAACGGTCCGATCTGGCCGCCCGCTACCGCGAGCGGTACCGCTGGATCTCGGTGGACGAGTATCAGGACATCGACGCCCTGCAGTACGCGCTCATCCGGCAGCTCGCTCCGCCGGACGGCAACCTCTGCGCGATCGGCGATCCGGACCAGTCGATCTACGGATTCCGCGGCGCGGACGTCGGATTCTTCCTTCGTTTCCGGCAGGACTGGCCGGCGGCGCGGGTGATCCACCTGACGCGCAACTACCGCTCGACGCGGACCCTGGTCGAGGCCGCCTGCCAGGCGATCCGGCCGGCGAGCCTGGTGCCGGACCGGCGGCTGGTGGCGGTACGCGGTGGCATCTCGGAACGGATCGTGGTGCAGAAGGCGGCGAGCGAGCGGGCCGAGGCGGAGATGGTGGTCCACACCCTGGAGCAGCTCCTCGGCGGCACCTCGTCCTTCTCCTTCGACAGCGGCCGGGTGGGCGCCGGAGAGGACGGCGATGCGCTGTCGTTCAACGACGTGGCCATCCTCTATCGGACCGACGCGCAGGCGGCGCCGCTGATCGAAGCGCTCGGCCGTTCGGGCATCCCGTTCCAGAAGCGTTCGCACCGCCCGCTCACCGAGCAGGCCGGGGTCCGCGCCGTGCTCTCGATCCTCCAGAAGAGCCCCGAAAGCGGACCGGTGAGCGTCGAGGCGCTGATGGACCGGACCGTCGTCGCTCTCGCTGGCGACGCCGAAGGCTCCATGGAGAGGACGGCCCTCCTCTCCGCCGCCGAGCTGCTGCGTCCACTGGCCGTCCGCTCCGGGGACGATCTCGACGGCTTCCTCGCCGCGGTCGCCGTGGGTGGCGAGATCGACACCTGGGACCCGCGGGCGGAGCGGATCTCGCTCCTCACCCTCCACGCCTCCAAGGGTCTGGAGTTCCCGGTGGTCTTCCTGGTCGGCTGCGAGGACGGCCTCCTGCCGCTCTCCTGGGGCTCCGCGGAAGGCGGTATCGCCGATACTGCCGAGGAGCGGCGCCTCTTCTTCGTCGGCATCACCCGCGCGCGGTCCCGCCTCTTCCTCTTTCATACCGGCCGGCGTGCCCCGTCCCCCTTCCTGGCCGATCTCGCGGCGGCGCTCCTCGACGTGCGGGAGGAGCGCGAAGCGCGGGTGCGGGGGCCGGAGCAGATGCGGTTGGTGTAGGGGGCTGAAGCTCCAACCGTCCGCCCGTCCGCCCCCTCCCCGACCCTCCCCCGCGCGTGCCACCGCCCCCCACCCCGAGCGGGAGAGGGCGCCCCCTCTCGAAAACCACACCTTCGGAGTTTTCTTTGCTGTTTTTGGGGTTGGGCGGTGGCGCCCCTCTCCCGTTCGGGAAGGGTGTGTGGGGGGACGCACGGGAGAGGGGTCGGGGGAGAGGGCGGACGGGGATTCCCCCGGACCCCTCCGGGCGGGATAGGATGGTGCGTCATGACGACCAATCTCGAGCTGCGAGAGGTGCGCAAGAGCTACGGCGGGCTGGTGGCCGTGGACGGCGTCTCGCTGGCCGTGGAGGGGGGGACCATCTTCGGGCTCCTCGGACCCAACGGCTCCGGCAAGACGAGCACCATCCGCATGATCATGGACATCACCGCCCCCGACGGTGGCGAAATCCTGCTGTTCGGCCATCCGCGGCGCTCGGAAGACCTGGCGCGGGTTGGCTACCTGCCGGAGGAGCGTGGCCTCTATCGCAAGATGACGGTCATCGACCAGCTCGTCTTCCTCGGCGAGATCCGCGGCTTCAAGCGGCGCGAGATCGTGCCGGACATCGTGCGCTGGCTGGAACGGGTGGAGCTGGGCGGCCGCGGCGCCTCGAAGATCGAGGAGCTGTCGAAGGGGAACCAGCAGAAGGTGCAGCTCATCGGCACCATCCTCCACAAGCCGGACCTGCTCATCCTCGACGAGCCGTTCTCCGGTCTCGATCCGCTCAACCAGGAGCTGTTCCGCGAGTTGCTGCTCGAATACCGGCAACAGGGCAAGAGCGTCGTCCTGTCGACCCACGGCATGGAGCTGGCCGAGCGGCTGTGCGACCAGATCTGCCTGATCTCGCAGGGCCGCGCCATCTTGACCGGCGAGCTCCGCGCGATCAAGAAGCGGCTGGGGGGCAACAGCTTCCGCCTGTCGGCCGAGGGCGACCTGGAGCAGCTCCGCACCCTGCCGGAGGTGGAGCAGGCGGTGATCCAGGACGGCGGCACCGCCAAGCTCCTCCTCCGGCCGGACGCCGACGGCGCGGACTTTCTCCGCCGGATCGTCGACCTGGTGCGGGTGCGCGAGTTCCGCTCCGAAGAACCCGAGCTGGAGCAGATCTTACTGAAGGCGGTGCGCGATGCGGCTTAATACAATCGTGGTCGTCGCGAAGCGCGAATACCTCCAGCGCGTCCAGAGCAAGGGGTTCTGGATCGCGACCCTGATCCTGCCGCTGTTCATCGGCTCGGTGACGGTGCTGCCGTCCCTCCTCGCCTCGAAGGCCAGTACCCGGCAGTCCGTCGCCGTGGTGGACGAGACCGGCAAGGTGGCCGCTGAGCTGACGGTGAAACCGCCGCCGGAGAAGGAGAAAGGCGACAAGCAGAAGGCGGAGTTCGACCTCAAGGCCGAGCCCCCGGGCAGCGATCTCAAGGCACAGCGCGAGTCCCTGGACCGCCGGGTGCTCGCCGGGGAGATCGACGCCTGGGTGTGGATCGGCCGCGACGCGCTGACCACCGGCGTCGTCGAGTATCACGCGAAGAACGTGTCGAACATCCTGAGCCAGCCGGTCCTGCGCGACGCCCTGTCCGGGGCGGTCCGCCGGGTCCGCCTGCGCGGCGCCGGCTTCGACGCCGAGCGCGTGAGCGAGCTGTCGCAGCCGGTGGAGCTCGACACGGTGCGGGTCACCGCGGCGGGGAGCAAGAAGGCCGGCGCCCTCGCCGGAGCCGCCTTCGGCTACATCCTCTTCTTCATGCTCTACATCACGCTGGCCATCTGGGGTCAGCAGGTGATGCAGGGGGTGCTGGAAGAAAAGAGCTCGCGGGTGATCGAGGTGATCGTCTCGGCGGTCAAGCCGTTCGAGCTGATGATGGGCAAGCTGACCGGTATCTGCGCGGTGGGCCTCACCCAGTTCGGCATCTGGCTGCTCACCTTCACGGTGATCTCCCTGCCGGGGGTCATCGCCGCCATCTCGACCCTGCCGGCGGGAGTGACGCTGCCGACGCTGACCCCGTTCATGGTGCTCAACTTCTTCGCCCTCTTCGTCCTCGGATTCTTCACCTTCTCCACCCTCTACGCGGCGATCGGGGCGGCGTTCAACAACGTCCAGGAGGCACAGCAGGTGGCCGGAGTCGCGGTCTTCTTCCTGATGATCCCGGTCTTCCTGATGTTCCGCATCATCAACGACCCGAGCTCGACCTTCGCCGTGGTGATGTCGCTGATCCCGATCTTCACGCCGCTGCTGATGACGCTCCGCATCGCCCTCGAGATGCCGCCGCTGTGGCAGCTCCTGCTCGGCTACGCGCTCACCCTCGGCTTCATCTGGGTCGCGGTCTCGGTCTGCGCGCGGATCTACCGGGTGGGCATTCTCATGTACGGCAAGAAACCGACGTTCCAGGAGCTGTGGAAGTGGATGCGCTACTCGTCCTGACCCGCCGTCTCCAGATCATCCAGATCGTCCAGAGCGAGGGCAGCCGCGGATGAGCCCGCGCGGCGTGCGTACCTTCGGCCCCGGCCGTCCGGGCGGCTTCGATCTGTTCGGCAACATCCCGCGCGACATCAAGATCCTCGTCGCCGTCCAGTTCGTCACCTTCCTGCTGGGCCTGATTCCGGTGACGAGGATCGTGCCGACTCTGCTCCTGCTGACCCCGTGGGTGCTCCGCGGGTTCGTCTGGCAGCTCGCGACCTACATGTTCGTCGGCTACAGCTCGGGGATCTTCATCGTCCTGGAGCTGATCGGCGTGCTGCTGATCGCGCCGCAGGTCTACTACGGCCTGGGGCGGAAGCACTTCTGGCGGATGACGCTCGGCGGCGCGATCCTGGCCGCCGTGGCGGCGGTGCTCGTCGACTTCCTCATGCTGCGGATCGGCGGCTGGGTGCCGGCCGATCCGTTCTTCCTCATGCAGGGGCAGCGGGTGCTCCTGATGATGCTGATCGCGGCGCTCTCCTTCGCCAATCCGGACGCGGAGTTCCTCTTCTTCTTCGTGCTGCCGATCAAGGCGCGCTGGTTCCTGCCGCTGACCTTCGCCATCTCCTTCATCATCTTCCTCCAGTCGCACGACACCGGCGGCTTCGTCGGCCTCTGCGTGGCGACGGCGGTCACCTACGCCTACCGGCAGTCCGGCGGCGGCAACTGGATCCGCTGGGCCAAGCGGGAGACGCGCGAGATCCGGCTCCGCGTGGAGCGCTGGTGGATCGGCCGCAAGCTCGACCGGATGAAGAAGAAGCGCGGCTTCCGCGTCATCACCGGGGAGGGGGAGAGGAAGCGGGGAGAGGTGAAGAAAGGTCCGTGGGTGCACTGAGCGGGTCGACGGAGGCCGGCAACAGCACCCACAGCCGGCCGGGGTTCTTCATCCGGCCGGCGATCGATTCCGGCTCGGGGCCGGCGCCCCAGAAGACGTCGCCGCGGACCGGACCGCGGATGGCGCCGCCGGTGTCCTGGGCGATCAACAGCCGGTGCAGCGGCCGGTCGGGTTGCGTCTCCTGCGCGGCCGGCGCCGTGGCGTCCAGCCAGAGCGGGACACCGAGCGGCCAGTGCTGGCGGTCGACGGCGAGCGAGCGGCCCGGCGTCAGCGGCACTCCCTCCGCACCGAGCGGTCCTTCTCCTTTTTCCTCGGTAAAGAAGACATACGAGGCATTGGTCTCCATCAGCCCCGCCGCCTCTCCGGGGTGAGCCTCCATCCAGCGGCGGATGGACTGCATGGAGACCTCCGCCGGCTTGTAGACACCGCGGCGGACCAGCTCGCGGCCGATGGCGGTGTAGGTGTGGCCGTTGTCCGCCGTGTAGCCGACCCGCATCTCGCCGCCCTCCGCCAGGCGGACGCGCCCGGAGCCCTGGATCTCGAGGAAGAACGCGTCGACCGGAGAATCGACCCACACCAGCTCGAGGCCACGGCGGGCGAACGCGCCTTTCTCGATCGCCGTGCGGTCCGGCAGCGGGACGAGCGTGCCGCCGTCCACCCGGCCGGAGATGTGCTTGCCGTGCCAGTCCTCCCTGAATTTCCCCAGCTCGACGGTCACCAGCTCCGGCGGCCGGCGATAGAGCGGCACATGGTAGCGCGCGCTCGGCTTGCGGCTCCCCTGGAGGAGCGCCTCGTAGTAGCCGGTGAAGAGACCGCTCCGTTCGCCGCCATCCGCCGCCGCGAAGGGGCGGAAGTGCGCCTCGAAGAAGGCCCGCGCCACGCCGTCGTCCCCCGCCGGCACGCGGGCCGCCGCGGCACAGGCGGAGCGCCAGTCGCCGGCGGTGCCGGCGAAGCCGCTGCTTCCCGGGTGGCCCAGGAGCTCGCCGTCGGGCAATGAAGCCATGCGGCGGCACGATTTCTGCAGGGCGGGGAGAGTTTGGCTCACCGGATCATCGTGCCATCCCGGAAGGTCGGTGAAGGAGGCTGGCGTCAGGGCCAGATGGCCGGTCGGGGCCCGGGAGCGGCGCCGGAAGAGCCAGACGGCAGTCGATGCCAGAAGGACCAGAGCAGCAACGCCGACGACGAGCAGAATCATTCGGCGGCGGGACATCAGCGCACCTGGAGGGCTATGGCGGGGTGGCGGGGGAGCTCAAGCTGGGGAACGTTTGGTAGCCCCCACGGGCACGAGTTCGAACATTGCAACACTTTCAGACCCTACCACCTTCGCGTGCTTAGAGAAATTCCTCCGGCGCCTGGATTCCTTCAGGCGTCCCGAGGTTGGGGCTTGAGGGGCGGGCTCACCTTTGCTGCGCATACGCCCGCAATATTGCGCATGCGCAAGTTTCGATATATTGATTTCGTTCTTCTCCGGACCGTCCACAATTCGCGAGAGAGCTGATCCGAAGGCAGGCGGAAGGGGTGGGGGCCGAAAAATTCAGCCGCGCAAGTGCGCGCGGCAGCCCCCGAGGCCCTCGGTGGTGCCCGGCGGGCTGCGCGAACGGCTTCGGCTTGGTGGGGCGCGGAAGGTCTATTGGCACCGGGAAGCAGAAACGCAGGCGCGCGCGGCGGCCTTGGCGAGCGGTCACGTCGAAAAGCTCTTGGGCGAGAACAGAGCCACCTAGGTGCCCAACCGCCTCCTCTATGCGCAGGGGAGGCGGCTTCGTTCCTATCTTCGGAGTAACCTCATTTTCCTATGTTACAATATGGCGCTTGAAAGGAGATGCTTATGACTCAACGCTTCGGCAAGTTCGTGTCCCCCTTGAGATTGCCTTTCCTCTTGGCGGTCTTGGTCATCGCCGCGGTGACTTCCGTACCTGCGGACAGCCGTGCCTACCCGGGCTGCCCATCAATGTGCGACGTTGATTACTACTATGACGCGGCCCGCACGCAATACGCGGGACACTGCCTAGGGTCCTGCTATCCAGGCGGGGCTTCCTGCACCGGGGATATAACGGACTACTACCATCAATACAACTGCGAACTCTGTTCCTGTCCGAATGTAGATCAACACTAAGTCGCGGCTAACTACGTGTTTTCCCGTAGAATCTTGGAGCTGGGGGGCTCTGCCCCCCAGCACCGAGCAGCACGGCCAGAGGCCGAAGAGCTGGACGTCCTCGCCTTCGCGGAGCGCGTCTCCCCTAAGCGCCCATAAGCGCCTCCAGGATGTGGCTGGAACCGCCTGAAGGCGTGGCGACAGGGTTTCGTTCCGTTCCCGGTTATTCACCGTTCGCGAGACAACTGATCCGAAGGAGAGCGGAAGGGGGTGGCGGTCGAAAAATTCAGCCGCGCAAGTGCGCGCGATGATCCGCCGAGGCCCGCGGGACTGTCCGCGGCACTCCGGGAGCCTTCCGGCACATGCCGCACGCTTCCCCCGCCCTTCGCGCCGAGCAGCTGCCAGTGCGGAGGCGAGCCGGCCGACCCTCCCCGGCTGTGGAACTGACCGGCCGCGGCGAGTGGGACTGATCTTGAAAAACTTCCCCCCGCCCTCATCCCCAGTCCGATCGCCGTGCTGCCACCCCACTTGGTGGCCGACGACATCCCATCCGCCCACCCTCGCTCCGCCGAGCCCTGGGGGAGTGGACGCCCACCCGCACATCCATTGCCGGTCTCGTCGCCGGAGACTGCGGCCCTGCCCCCGCCCGCCGCCCGGTCCTCCGTTCCTCCGGCGCCGAGCCCATCCCCGCCCATCCCAAAACCATCTGGATCTCCACCGCCCCGCCGCCACCGCCCCGCCGCCCCCGCCCTCCGGCTCCGACCGTGAGCGCGCCATCTCCGCCCACCCGTCCGGCGCGCACACCGTCGGAGCCTCCCCCCGCTTCGCCGAGCCGTTCACGCAACGCCATCCCTCCGCCCCGCAGCTTGAGCGCCGCCACCCACCTCACATCGCTCAACCTGCTCCTCCCTCTCTCCGCCGAGCCCTTCGCGAGGGATCTAACCTTTCCAACCTGTTAGCCGGTCTCGTCGCCGGAGACTGCGGCCCTGCCACCACCCGCCACCCGGTCCTCCGTTCCTCCGTCGCCGAGCCCATCCCCGCCCATCCCAAAACCATCTGGATCTCCACCGCCCCGCCGCCACCACCCCGCCGCCCCCGCCCTCCGGCTCCGACCGTGAGCGCGCCATCTCCGCCCACCCGCCCGGCGCGCACACGGTCGGAGCCTCCCCCCGCTTCGCCGAGCCGTTCACGCAAAGCCATCCCTCCGCCCGCAGCTTGAGCGCCGCCACCCACCCGCCCACGCTCAACCTGCTCCCCCCACGCTCCGCCGAGCCATTCGCGATCACCGCACCCTTCCAACCCGTTAGCCGGTCTCGGCGCCGAAGACTGCGGCCCTGCCACCACCCACCACCCGGTCCTCCGTTCCTCCGGCGCCGAGCCCATCCCCGCCCATCCCAAAACCATTGGGATCTCCACCGCCCTCGGCTCTCAGACCGTGCCGCGCCGCCACCACCACCCCGCACCGGCGCTTGCACCGTCTGGAGCCTCCCCCCTCCCTTCGCCGAGCCGTTCACGCAACGCCTTCCCTCCGCCGAGCCAGAGTGGAGAAGGGACCTTTCCAACCTGCTCGCCGGTCTCGTCGCCGGAGACTGCGGCCCTGCCCCCACCCACCGCCCCGGTCCTCCGTTTCTCCGTCGCCGAGCCCATCCCCGCCCAACCCACCATCTGGATCTCCGCCGCCCACCGCCCCCGCCCTCGCCTCCGGTCCATGCCCCTCCGTCCGCGCTCATACATTTGTTCTATATTCTTGACAGAAGCCAATGCTAAACATATCCTCGGTCCCAAAGGAGGAGACTATGAAAACGCGAATGAAGCTTCTGTTTGCCGGTTTGATTCTGACCGTGACAGCTTGGAGGCCCGCCCCTGCCGTGGCGGCGTGCCACATTCTGCCGTTTTTCTGCGACAGCGAAGAGGAGTGTGAGCAGGCCTGCTACGGCAACGGCTGCTATTCCTACTACTTCGACGGCCTCTCCTGCATCTGCTCCTAGATCCGACCCACGGCTCCAGATCGTCCATCGCCACTCTCCCGGACCGGTCTGGAGCCGATTCCTCGCAGCTCGATCACCGCACCTCACCAACCTGTCCGCCGGCCTCGTCGACCGAGACTGCGGTCCTACCCCCGCCCGCCACCCCGGGGCCTCCGCTCCGTCGCCGAGTCCATCCACACCCACCCCAAAACCACTTGATCTCCACCACCCCACACCCTCGGCTCTCAGACCGTGCCGCGCCACCCGCCACCACCCCGCCAGGCGCTTGCACCGTCTGGAGCCTCCCACCCGCCCGCCGTCTCACCACCATCGAATAGCGCGATCACACCTCCCGGCAGATTGAGCTCCGCCCACACATCCCGGCCCCGCTCAAACTGCCGTCTTCGCCACCGAACCCACCAGCCCGAGGGCTGGGCAGATTGGCCACCACGCCTCCCGACCACCCGGCCAAACTGCCCAATCCACACCCACCCCAAAAGCATTTGGATCTCCACCTCCGGCAGCATGAGCTCCGCCACCCATCCCGCCACGCTCATCCTGCCTCCCCGCCCTCTCTCCGCCGAGCATCCACGCAACGCCATCCCTCCGCCCCCGGCAGCATGAGTCCGCCCACCCGTCCCACACTCACTCATCCTGCCTCCCGCCCTCGCTTCGCCGAGCCGTCCACGCAACGCCACCCCTCCGCCCACGGCAGCATGAGTCCGCGCCACCCGTCCACCCTCACTCATCCTGCCTCCCGCCCATCGCTCCGCCGAACCATCCCCGCAAAGCCAACCCTTCAAGCAATAAGGCCGGGGCAGATTGGCCGCCCACAGCCCCCCACTCTCGGCCAAACTGCCCCCATCCACACCCGCCCCAAAAGCATTCCGATTTCCCCCACCCTCCGGCCCCGCACCGTGCCCGCTCCGCCGGCCCTTCCCCCACCCCCTGGCCCGGGAGCTGCCCACCGCTGGCTGCGGCGGGGCGGCCCGGCCCACCCACCCGCGGGCGGGGATGACCGATAACAACGCCATTATCGGCACCCCGCCCGCCCGGGCCACTCCCGCCTTGGCCTTCGGCTTAACATAAGGACCTTATGTATAACCCAGCGGCGGGCAACAACCCGGGCCAGCCCACCAGGGCCACCCCCACCCGAGCGCGGGCACCGTGCGGGGCCTCCCATCTAACAGCAATAAGGCACGGCAGCTTGGCCGACCCACCCACCCTGACCGCCGCCCGGCCAAACTGCCAATCTCCACCCGCCCACCATCCCCACCCCTCCACCCGATTCCCGCCCACCCACCCCTCGCACTGCGAAGCCGACACACACGCAGCAGCATGAGCCTCCGCTCCACCCGCCCCGCCGCCCATGCTCGGCTCAACCTGCTGCTCCGCAACCACCTCGGCCCTCCGACCTTTCCCCCAGCAGCTTGAGCTTCCACCCCCCCCCCCCCCCCCCCCCCCACACTCCCCCCCCACCCCCTCCCCCCCCCCCCCCCCCCCCCCCCCCCCCCCCCCCCCCCCCCCCCCCCCCCCCCCCCCCCCCCCCCCCCCCCCCCCCCCCCCCCCCCCCCCCCCCCCCCCCCCCCCCCCCCCCCC
>Ga0134124_10000051_pt1 | contig 121946 bp, 104 predicted proteins | sample KB304_FD_96880 | JGI IMG/M metagenome (GOLD analysis project Ga0134124, IMG submission 96880) | Terrestrial soil microbial communities without Nitrogen fertilizer from Kellogg Biological Station, Michigan, USA - KB3-0-4 | ecosystem: Environmental > Terrestrial > Soil > Unclassified ...
AGAGGTCTCTTCGTCTCGGCGAGAGGTCTCTTCGTCTCGGCGAGAGGTCTCTTCGTCTCGGCGAGAGGTCTCTTCGTCTCGGCGAGAGGTCTCTTCGTCTCGGCGAGAGGTCTCTTCGTCTCGACGAGAGGTCTCTTCGCCTCGACGAGAGGTCTCTTCGCCTCGAGGAGAGGTCTCTTCGCCTCGACAAGAGGTCTCTTCGCCTCGACAAGAGGTCTCTTCGCCTCGACAAGAGGTCTCTTCGTCTCGCCGAGAGGTCTCTTCGTCTCGCGTACCATCTTGCACACCCGGACCCGGATCGGCAGCCGTCGCACGGCGTGCTACCGTCGAGCCATGGCTGAATCCATCACCCAGCGCGAGCTCCGTAACGACAGCGGCGAGATCATGCGCCGGCTCGACCAGGGAGAGTCTTTCGTCGTCACTCGCAACGGTGTGCCGGTGGGCGAGCTGACTCCTCTGCGGCGCCATCGATTCGTGACCGCGGCGGCGGTCGTCGCACTCTTCAGGAATGAACCGGCCGTCGACCCTGACCGTTTCCGGTTGGACGTCGATGCGTGGGCAGGCCAGGACATTGTGCCCCATGCCTGACCGGCGGCCCGCGCGCGGCATCCTCGACACCTGGGTGGTCATCGACCTCGAGCACATCGAGCCTTCACAGCTTCCGGTCGAGGTTGCCATCAGCGCAATCACGAACCCGGACGACTTTCCGCGCCATCGGCGATCTCGTCGAAGTCAGCGCCGTGTAAGCGCCGCCGTCTCGGCGGGAGCCCGCGGGAGGCGCGGCAACGAAGTATTCCCGGACACAAACGAAGTATTTCCGGACACAAACGAAGTATATCCGGACAGCAACGAAGTATATTGCCGGACGGCCCCGAGTTGGGGGACCGTCGCGACGAAGTATTTCCGGACCAAAACGAAGTATTGGCGGACGGCACCGAAGTATTGCCGGACAGAGATGGTCATCGGCTCGGCCGCCCACCCAGATCCTTCGGTCGCCAAGGCTCCCTCAGGATGACGAGAGGAAGGCAAGGAGCCGTCCCGCAGGGACAAGGGCGTCCAGCCCAGGATTTCAATCCTGGGAAGGGAGGCCATGGCACTTGCCCGGACCTGAGGAGGAGCCGGAGGAGGCAACAGAACCTTCCGCCCACCCGGGAGGGGGCAAGCCCCTCCCCTACTTTGGGTTAAAGCCGATGCCGGACCGGATGAGGCCTCGCCAGGACCTCCCCGCGCCGCTACCGTTCGATCGTATACAGCGCGTCGGCGCCGACTCCGGCCCCCCGCTCGGCTTGCAGGGTCAGCTTCTTGTTCACCAGGTAGCGGATGCGGAAGGTGTTCACCGGCTGGAAGAGCCCGATGCCGTAGGAGACGTAGAGGCGCGGCGAGAGGTATTTGCCCACCACCAGCGAGGCTTCCGCCAGCGTCTTGCCCGATTCGATGCGCGCCTCCTCCAAACCGAAGCGTGCCGCCAGCTTCTTCGCCAGGAGGTTGCCCCCCTTGAGGCCGAGGGCGGTGGCGGCGTTGGCCAGCCGGTCGCCCTCTTCGGGCTGGGTCTGGTTGAGCGGATGCCCGAGGACCAGATAGGCCAGCGCCTCGCTCTGGGTCATCGGCGGATCGGACCACAGCGTGACCTGCGGCGCCTGCGCGGTGCCCTTCGCTTCGATACCGGCCTGCGTACCGTCATCCGCCTTGCGATAGGCGCGCAGGTCGAGGCCGGGATTGCTGATCGGCCCGTTGAAGATCAGCCGGCCGCGTTCGATGGTCAGATCCTGGCCGTAGGCCTTGAACGTCCCTTCGTTGAGCTCGATCTCACCGATGCCCCGCGTCACGCTGCCGGGCTCGTCGATCACCAGGATCGAGCCGGTGGGCTTCGCGTTGAGGCCGAGGGCGGCGACCTGGACGTCCTCCGAGAGGATCACCCGCACCCGGGCGTAGAGGGCCATCTTCGGATTCTCCACCGGCACCGCGGCCCCGGCATTGACGAAGACCACGTCCTGCGAGGCCTTGACCGGCCCCTTGGCCGGTTGCTTCTCGATGTCGACCTTCGCCTGGGCGACCGTGACGTCGCCGGTGACGTCGACCCGGTTGCCCTGCGAGACGAAGGTGAGATCGGGGGAGACCAGGGCGCTGATCTCGTCCGTCTTGGACACCTGGAAGCGCTTCCCCTGGATGACCAGCTTGACCGGAGTCGTGGGGCTGGGCACGCCGGCCCGGCCGCGCAGCGTCAGAGAGCCCGGACCGGAGCGCAGACTGCCGTCGATCGCCAGCGCGCCGCTGCCATCGCCGGTCGCGGTGAGCTGGAATTCGCGGAGCTGGAGGCCGAAGCGCGGGATGTCCGCGCGGCCGTCCTTGAGGCGGGCTTCGCCGACGAAGCGCGGATCGCCGAGCGTTCCGGACAGCGTGTAACCGCCGGCCAGGGTCCCCGCCGGGCGGCTCAGGTCGGGGACGAACCCCTCCACGAAGGCGAGGTTGCTCAGGTTGACGTCGATGCGGCCGGCGAGCGGCTGATTCTTGAGCGGAGTCCCCTCGGCCAGCCGCGGGATGTCGAGGCGGGCGCTCACCGTGCCCACCCCGGCCAGCGTGACGCCGGCCGTGGCCTGGCCGGCGCCGCCGGCTCCAGCCGTTGCATGGACCGAGCCCTGCTCGTAGCGGAAGGTCAGCGTCTTTCCCTCCGGCCCGGGGAAGCGGAGCTCGCCGGGCCCCGGCGTCAGATCGATGTTGGCGCTCGCCAGCACCGAACCGGTGCCCCGCGCCTGCACGTGGCCGTCGAGGTTGCCGGTGATCTGCAGGTTGGTGGGGAGGTAGGGCCGGAAGGTGTTGAGCGGGAGGCCGGCCAGCGTCGCGTTGACCCCCCAGGCCCCGGCCTGGCTCCAGTCGGCGTCGGTGCACAGCCGGGCGTTGCCGTTCTCGGCCGACACCCAGCAGAAGCCTTTCAGGTGGACCGCCGCCGCCGAGGCGGCAAGCGCCGCCGGCCCGCCGAGCCGCCAGGTGCCGATCGGCTTATAGGCAAGGTCGAGGCGGCGGAGCTGGCCCTTCCATTCAATCGGCGTTGCTGCGCCGGACAGGCCGCCGGCCGCCGCGAGGTCCAGCCGGCCGTCCTCCTTCACCGCGGCGATCGTGATCGTGTGGTTTCCCTCCGTGCCGCGGCCCTGCACGGTCAGATCGGTGAGCCGCTGCTGCCCGGAGCGCACGTCCGTCGCATGGACGTCCAGCGACAGCGGGCCGCCCGGCGCGAGACTGACGTCGCCCTCCACCGTCGCGCGGGCCACGGTGGTGGTCCCCGAGCGCAGCCCTTCGGTCTGGGCATGGATCTCGATGCGCGGGGTTTTCTGCGGGCCCGAGAGCCGGCCGTTGGCGGCGACTGAGCCGCCGCCCTGCGGCATCACCAGGCCGAGATTGGGCGCCGCGACCTGCCAGGCGAGGTCGAAGTCGGGCGCCACACGGCCGTTCGCCGCCAGCTTCGCGGTCCCCCAGGTGAGGCTCAGATGGGGGAGCTCGTAGCGCTGTCCGTGCAACTCCAGATCGACCGAGCCGTCGACCGGCTGGCCGCGCAACACGCCGTGCAGCCGCGGCACGGCCACCGTTCCCACCGGACCCTCCGCGGCCAGGGTGCCGTGGCTTGTCGCTTCGAAGGCGAGCTTGCCGGGAAACTGGGGATTGAGCGCGCGCGGATCGATCCCTTCGCCGTGCAACGCCGCGTTCCAGCGTACCTGCGGCTTCCAGGCGACATCGCCCCGGCCGCTGATCCGGCCGGTGAGGAGCGTGCCCTGGAGAGAGTCGAAGCGGAAGCGCTCCTGGGTCCCCTCGCCGGAGAGCGACCAGTGGCCGGGACCGATCCCGGCAGGCGTGCCGCCGGGAACACGGGTGATGTCGGCTTGCAGAAAGGCGCGGTAGGCATCCGGGCGGCCGTTCAGCTTCGCCTCGCCGCGGACACTCTCGACCAGCGGATCCGATGTCCGCAACGGCCAGCGCAGGTTCTGCCAGCGCAACGCAGCCTCCAGGGTGACCGGCTTCCCGGTGGGCGCGGTGATCAGACCACTGGCGTCGATCCGGGTGGTGGTGCCGGGGAGAGTGATCGCGGCGCTGTCGATCCGCCACCGGTCGCCGCCTTCGCGGGCGGCCTTGTAGGTGACCGCGACCGGACCCACTCCGGCCATCCCTGCGATATCCCTGGCTTCGCTGCGCACCGTGCCGTTGCTGGAGAACGAATCGACGTTCCCCTGCACCCGCACCTCGCCGCTCGCCGGGACGTCCGGCAGGTCCGCCTTGATCAGCCGGGGATTGAAATCGGAGAACGTGAGCTTGCCGTCGAAGCGCAGGTCGTTGAGCGGCTCGGTGAGCAGGGTGTCGAGGCGGGCGGGGAACGGCGCCGACAGGGTCTGGCTCACCCGGAGCTTTTCGAGCGTGCCGGTGAGCGGACCGCGGCCGGAGAAGGCCGACGCGACCCCCGGCGGGCGCACCGTCCACTGCGTCTGGAGATCGACCGGGTAGTCGCCCCGCGGCTGGAAGCTGCCGGTGATCGCCGCGTCGATCATCGGCGAGCGCACGGTGAAGCGCTCGATCTGGAAGCGCCCACCCGTCTCCCGCGTCACCAGGTCGATGCGGTCCACGACGAACGGCTGCTGCCCGGGCGCGGCGATCTGGAGGTCCGTCACCCGTGCGTCATGCACGGCGATGTTGAAGCGCAGGTTGACGTCCGGCAGGGGACCCTTCTTCGCGGGTTCCTTGGACGGCGTGGGGATGATCCGGACGCCGCTGGCATAGAGCTTCTGGATGTCGAGCCGCCGCGCCAGCAGATCGGTCAGGCGCCATTCGAGCTGCACGTGGTCGATCCGCATGGTGAGACCGTCCCGCTCGTAGACCAGGCCGTGGATGTCCAGCGGTCCGCGCAATGGACCGTTGAGCTGGGCCACGGTGAGCGAGCCCGGCATCAGGGCGCCCAGGCGGGTGAACAGGAAGCGCGTGCCGCCTTGCGTGCCGAGGAGGAACCAGACGGCGGCCCCGAGCAGCAGCAGCAGGACGAGGAGAGCACCCGCGCTCCACAGCAGGAAGCGGCGCAGCCGGTGCTTTTTCGCGGGCACGGGCGGCGCGGGCGGTGCTGGGGGTGCGGGATCGGCGGACGTCATAGATCGGGCCCAACGGTGAAGTGGATGCGCAGCGGCTGCCCCGGCTGGGTCAGCGCCCGCGCGAAATCGATGTGGACCGGGCCGATCGGGGAGACCCAGCGCAGGCCGAGGCCCGCTCCGCGCTCCAGCGTGCCGGAGGAGAGCGACGAGGTGGCGTTGCCGGCGTCGAAGAAGGCGGCGACTCCCCACTTGTCGAGGAACTTCCAGTGCTCCAGATAGGTGTAGTCGACCTCGACGCTGCCGGTGAGGAGGGCCTTGCCGCCGATCACATGACCGTTCGCGTCCTTGTCGCCGAGTTGCTGGTAGGCGTAGCCGCGCACGCTCTGGTCGCCGCCGGCGAAGAAGCGCACGGTCGGCGGCAGGTCGTGGAAGTCGTTCGTCTGCGTGTCGCCCACCTGCGCCCGGGTGATGAAGCGGAAGCGGCGCGCGAAGCTGCGGATGAACGTTCCTTCCACCTTCTCCTGCACGAACGTGGCGTTCGAGAGGATCGAATTCTCGGCGCCGCGGATGTCGATCTGCACTTTCTGGCCGTGCGTCGTGTAGATCCGGTTGTCGGCGCGGACGAGCGACCAGCCCGCGTCCGGAATGAGCAGGTGCGAGGTCCCCTTGTCGAGGCCGATGGTGAACTGCTCGCGCTGGAACCCGAGCGAGAGGGATTGGCGCCACTCGCCGATCGACCGGCTGAGGCCGGTGCTCAGCTTGAAGATCCGGCTCTCGCTCGTCTTCGGGTTCAGGAAGGCATAGCCCGCGTCGAAAGAGATGACGTCCGTGCGGGGATAGGCGCCCGGGATCTGATAGTTGGCGCTGAAATTCTTGTCGATCTCCGAGACCGTGACCTCGGCCTGGGCGTGATGCCCCTCGCGGTTGACGTGCCGCAGCTCCAGGGACGCCGTACCGCGCGGGCCGGTGTCGGTGCCGTAGCCCAGGCCGAAGTGCCAGCGTTGCGGCTTGCTCGGCACGAGGTCGACGTCGATCGGCACTTCGAGACCCTGCGCCTGCTCCTCCCGCGGCAGCACCTCCACGCGCTGGAAATAGGGGCTGCCGGAGAGCGCTGTCTGCATCTCCAGGAGCTTGTCGACGTTCAGTGTCTCGCCTTCCTTGAAGGTGACGTAGCCGCGCAGCAGGTCCGGATCGAGGAAGCTCTGATTGAAGCGGACCGGACCGAAGAGATAGCGCGGGCCGGTGTCGAAATGGAGGACGACGTCGCAGGTGTAGGCGGCCTCGTCGATACGGATCTGGTTGACCTTGTAGGTGGCGTCGAGGTATCCCTCCGCCGCCGCGTAATCCACCAGCGTCTGCTTGCCCACTTCGTAGGCCGGGTGGAAGAGCGGCGCGCCCTGGCGGAGCGGAAAGCTCTGCACCAGCGCCTCGAAGCCGGGATCGGAGGCGCCGGGTCCGTCGACCTTGAGGTCCAGGTTGGTGACGAAGAGTTGCGGTCCAGCGTCGATGCGGTAGCGCGCGACCCAGGTCGTCCCTTCGCGCTCCAGGGTGCTCTGCACCTGCGGCCGGTAGTAGCCGAACGGTTGAAGGGCGGTGCCGATTTCGCCGGGAGCCTTGGCGTGCAGGCGGCGGATGAGCTCCTCGGTGAGCTCCTTCTTTCTCTTCTGGCGTGCCTCCTCGAGGCTCAGGGTGGCGAGCACGTTGCGCTTCAGGTTGCCGCTGACCCCATCCAACTGGATCTTCAGCTTTTCCGCCGCGTGCGCCGCGCTGCCGAGGAGCAGCACGCTCAAGGCGAGGGCCGAGAGAGTGAAACGCCGCGGCCGTCTCATGCCTTGCCCATCTGTGCTTTCGCGAGGTCTTCGGGTTTCGGCGCGGTGGCTCCGGCCAGCGCGGGCGGCACCCGCATGGCTCCTTCCTCCGGCTTGGCCTTGCCGCTGCGATGCGGCCGCGACAGGATCCGCGTCAGCTCGGCGCCGAAAAAGAAGACCAGGGAGGAGAAGTAGACCCAGAGCAGCAGTATGACGAGAGAGCTCGCCGCGCCATAGGCAGACGCCGTTCCGGTGCGGCCGAGATAGAACCCGATGGCCGTCTTGCCGGCGACGAGCAGCAGCGCGGTCAGGAAGGCGCCGGTCGCGACGTCCCGCCACGCCAGGTGGACGTCCGGCAGCAGGCGGTAGATCAGACCGAAGAGCAGCATCACCGCGATGAACGAGACCAGGAAGTTGCTGACCTCGAGGACTGTGGCCGGTGCCCCGATGCGCTCCAGCGACTTGCCCAGGGCGGAGAGAGCGGCGCTCAGGACCAGCGAGACCATCAGCAGGAATCCGATCCCCAGCACCAGGGAGAACGAGAGCAGCCGTTTGCGCAAGAGGGTTGTAAAAACTGCTCCCGGCCGGGGAGCCACGTCCCACACCCGGTTGAGCGCCTCCTGGAGCTGCACGAAGACGCCGGTGGCGCCGAAGAGGAGGGAAACGATGCCGAGCACCGCCGCGAAACCTCCGGTCTTCGGTTGGGCGGCGCTGCGGATGACCTCCTGCACCAGGCGGGCGGCTTCCGGTCCCATCAAACCGGAGAATTCAGCCACGATCTGGCCGCGCACCGCGTCTTTGCCGAAGACGGCGCCGGCCACCGCGATGACGACGATCAGCACCGGCGCCAGGGAGAACAATGTATAGAAGGCCAGGGCCGCGCTCTGTGCGGCGGCGCCGTGGTCGTCCCACTTCGTGACCACCTCGCGCAGCACCTGCCACCCGCTTTGGGGCTTGCCCTGGGTCTTGGATGCCAGTTGCGTCGTGTCGTTTTCCATAGGGGAGCGTGTCTCGGTCGAGACCGTGATTGGCAAGAAGGATGCCAGTGCCGTCTGAAAACGGCAGTGCTATGATTGCCGCATGCCTATATCTTCGGATGAACGGCGGATCGCTGCCTTGCTCCGTGAGCTGATCATGCAGAGCGGCACGCCGGCCGACGCAGTGGAAGTCCGCCTTGGGTGGGAGGAGGGGCGTCTCAATGCTCTCCTCGCGCAGGGCGTCAGCTTTGAAGTGCTCCTCGAGGTCCTGCCTGCCCTCGATGCCTCGCCCAGCGATTTCTTTGCCCGGCTCTACAGCTATGCGGAAGCAGACCCGTATCGCGGCAATGGAGGCGGGGGAGGCGTGGGGAACGGGGGTACCGGGGGGAACGGCCGGACGCAGAAGGGTCCGGATCGTCGCTTCGAGGAGAGCCGGCGGGTGGTCAAAGCTGCCCTGGCGCGGCGGTTTACCTGGAAGCAGGAGCGCTGCGCTTGTTGAGCCGGCTGGCCCGAACGTGAAAAGGGCGGCTCCGAAGAGCCGCCCGGTGAGCCGCGTTCCATCCTGCCGTACCGCGCCCTACTTCAGGGACTGCCGGTGTGGGAGCTGCTCGAGCCGCGAATTGAGGAAGCGGATCAGCTCGAATGCCTGACGGCTCTGATGGGACACCTGCTGGAGCTGGAGGAGTGCCGCCAGCGCTTCGCGGTCGACCCCCAGGTTGGTGAAGATCGGCACCATCTGCTCCACCGTCTGCTGCAGGCTTTCGGCCCTGCCGAGCTTCAGGTAGACCGCCGCCACGTCGAGGGAGACCACCGCCGCTTCGTAGAACAGATCGCGCTCCAGGAATCCCTGGCGGGCGCGCAGCAGTGCCTCTTCGGCGGCTCCGAGGTGACCGAGGTCGCGCAGGAGCTGACCTTCCTGCCAACCGGCGCGCAGGGAGATCAAACTGTCGTTGAACTCCTTGTAGAGATCCCGCGCCTCGAAGTAGATGGACAGCGCCTGCTCCGGCCGCTCGAGGTCGATATAGCAGCGGATCAGGTTGTGGCAGGCCGCCAGAAGCAAATGCGGATCGCGCTCCTGGTCGATCAGCGGGATCGCCCGGTTGAGGACGCGCACCGCGGCCTCGGCTTCGCCGGAGTAGAGGAGGGCGATCGCCTTCTGCACCATCGTGCTGGCTTGCGACTGTGTTTCGCCGAGATCGCGATAGATGCGGCCTGCCTCGTCCGCCATCTCGACTGCGTCGTCGAAGCGGCGCTGGAAGATGCGCAACGACGCCGTCTGCTCATACAGCCAGGCGCGGAGGCGCGGATCGCCGGTCCCTTCGGCGCAGAGGCGATGAGCCTTGCCGATCACTTCCTCGGCCTCGCGCAGCCGGCCGGCGACGCGCAAGGCATTGCCGTATTGCCGCCAGGCGTGAGCCCGCGTGTCGGCCAGGCGCGCCGTGCTGCCCGCCACCACCACCGTGCAGGCCTCCGCGGCCAGATAAGCGAGATGGGCCAGGTGCAGCATCCGCGCCGGGTTCTCATAGCGCGAAGCGTGGCTCGCGTCGACCAGACGCTTGACGAGCTGCGGATTGGCGAAGCGGCTGTAGCTTCCCACCCAGCGGGCCTGCTCCTCGAGCGGCAGAGGAGCGAGCTCGGCCATCAATTCCTCGGGCGTGCTCTCGGCCGGCCGTCCTTCCGCGAAGAAGGCGGCCAGCGCCTGCTCCGTCGCACTGAACGCTCGGCTGTAGTCATACCCGGCCGCGGACACCTGCTCCTGCTCCTCTTCCACCGGCAAGCGGAACAGGCGGTCCAGGCGACCGCGATCCCAACCCATGGCAGAGAGACGCTGGTGGCATTCCCCGCATTCTGCGAGCAGGTGGCGCATCACACGCCGGTTTCGATCGGTCTCGCGAGCGTTGATTCCACGATTCGGTTCTGGATTGGAAATGCTGAGGCGCAAGGGTCTGCCGGGTCTGCGCAGGAAACCCTCAAAATCTTCAACCGTCGGATGAAAGGTCGTCATCACATGCCTCCGAACTCCATGACATCGAAAATGGCGGTCTCTGTCGCGCCCAACTCCGGATTTGCGCGGCGGATTCACAGCCATTCAAAGAATTGTGCTGCTCTACCAGCCTAAGTGCTCCTATCCCGGTCAACCGGGACAGTTGTGCCACGGTTCTCCAGAAAGCCGGCGGCCGGCCGCTCGGCCATCCGTTCGAGACGGAAACCGAGAAAGCGGATCAGCTCGAGGGCCCGCTTTTCCTGATCGGCCAAGCTGCGCAACTGAAGCAGCGAGGCCAGCGCATCCCGGTCGACCCCGAGGTTGCGGAAGATCGGTACCGTCTCCGCGACCGTCCGCTCCAGGTCTTCCCCTGCTCCCAGCCGGACGTACACCTCGGCGAGGTCGAGCGAAACGACCGCGGCCTCATAGAAGAGGTCACGCTCCGCAAAGCCCTGACGGGCCTGCAACAGCGCTACCTGGGCGGCCCCCAGGTGACCGAGGTCGCGCAGGAGCTGCGCCTGCTGCCACCCGGCGCGCAAGACGATCAGCGGGTCGCGGAGGTCGCGGTAAAGGTCTTGGACATCAGTATAGATGGAAAGCGCCTGCTCGGTCTGCCCGAGGTCGATGTAGCAGCGGACCAGGTTGTGGCAGGCGGCGAGCAGGAGGTGCGGGTCGCGCTCGCCGTCGATCCACGGCAGGGCGCGGTTGAGCAGGCGCACTGCGGCCTCCACCTCGCCGGCGTAGATCGCGGGGATGGCCCGCTGAACCAGAGTGGCGGCGAGCGAGCTGCAGTCCCCGAGGTCGCGATAGATGCGCCCGGCCTCTTCGGCGAGATCGCCGGCCTCCTCGAAACGCCTCTCGAAGATGCGCAACGAGGCGGTCTGGTCGAGCAGAGACGCGAAGAGCTTGGGATCGCCGGTCCCTTCCTGCCGGAAGCGGAAAGCCGTCTCCAGAGCCTCCTCGGCCTCTCCCAGGCGGCCCGCCACGCGGAGCGCGTTGCCGAACTGGCGCCAGGACTGGGACAGCAGATCGGACAGCCGTGGGCCGCTTCCGGCCTCGGTTGTCGTGCATCTCTCGGCGGCCAGGCGGGCCATGTGGGCGAGGTGGAGCATCCGCGCCGGGCTGTCGTACCGGCTGGCGTGGCTCTCCTCGACAAGCCGGTGTACCACGGCCGGATGAGCAAAGCGGGAGTCGTCGCGCACTCGTTGGAGCTGCTCGCCCTCGGGCAGCGCGGCCAGGCAGGCCAGCAGGGCGGCGGGCTCGGCAACCGGTGGGCACCCCCTGGCGAGGAAATCCGCCAGCGCTCTTTCGGCGGCGGCAAAGGCGAGACTGTAGTCGTAGCCGTGCGCCCGCTGAAGAGTGCCGGCACGGCGCACCAGGCGCCCGCAGTCGGGGCATTCGTGAAGGAGATGACGGGTGAACAGGTTGAACGTGAGGTTGTGGCGGGTCCGGTAACCGTCGCGCAGCAGGTCCTCGAGATCATCGTCGGTCGGGTGGTGAAGCATCGCTCGAATCTCCCGGGTGATGTCAACGTCAGCCGGCGGGGCGGGGCGGCCGGCGGCCGCCCCGCGACAAAGGCTCAGCTCGTCAGATGGTGCCGCCGCAGCGGAGACCGCCTCCCTGCGGGTCGATGCACGAGCCGGTCATCGGCGTGGCGCCGCCACCGGTGGTGGTCCCGCCGGTCCCGGTGCCGAATGACTGGGTCATGGCTTCGTGGTGGTCGCCGCCGAGCAGGTTGGCGACCCAGGACATGGCAGCCTCAAGCCAGGAGGCCTCATGATGCACGGCGGGCGCGCGGTCATCCAAGGGGCGCGCATTCGCGACGGGGACCGAGAGGACGGCGAGGCTGAGAACGACGGCGGAGACACTGAGGACACGAGACATAGAACGCATTGGACATCCCTCCGATAAGAAGCGGCCGACGCTGGCCCGAAGGCTGACGCTGCCGCGAAGTCACAACATCAAACACCCTTGAGACGGTCCTGAAAAACTCTCACATCTCACTGGCTTGTCATTAAGGTGCGTCGAGCCGGTGAAAGCGGGACAACTTCAGAAAAAAGAGGTCAAACGGCCTTCGCCGGGGGAGTCTACACAGCAAAGGGGGAGGAGAAAAATAGATATATTGCTATGCTGGAGAAGGCGGATTTGCAGTGAAGCTAGACAGCGGCGCGTGGAGCGCCGCCGGTTCTCCGGATGGTCCAGGGGGATTACTTTTCTGCAGGGTTGTGCGCGAGCGGCTTGAGGCGCTCGTTGAGAGCGCGAATCAGCTCCAGGGCCTTCTGCTCCTGGCCGGCTGCCTGCCGGAGTTGGAGCAGCGAGCCGATGGCCTCCCGGCCCACCCGCAGAGCGCGGAAGATGGGGAGCGCTTCGGCCACGGTGCGCTTGAGATCGTCCACTCTGCCGGTGCGTACGTACACCGAGGCGAGATCGAGAGACACCTGGGCCACCTCCAAGGCGAGGCCGCCGTTGAGGAAGCCCTGGCGTGCCTGCCACAGCGCCGTTTCGGCGGCTCCCAGATGCCCCAGGTCTCGCAGGATCTGGCCCTCCTGCCATTCCGTCCGCAGGAGGATCGTCGAATCTGTAAATTCTTTGTAGAGGCCGCGAGATTCGAAATAGAGCGATAGAGCCTGCTCCGGCAAATCGAGATCGATATAGCAGCGGATCAGGTTGTGACAGGCCGCGAGCAGCAGGTGAGGATTCTCCTCAGGGTCGATCCTGGGGATCGCTCTGTTGAGGCAACGGATCGCCTCTTCGGTCTGGGCCAACTGGATCGCGGCGATCGCCTTTTGCACCATGGTGCTGGCTTGGCTGTGGCGCTCGCCGAGCTCGCGATAGATCTCGCCTGCGCGGTCGGCCAGCTCGATGGCGTGCTGGAACCTGCCCTGAAAGGTGCGCAAGGAGGCCAGATGCTCGAGCAGGCGGGCCCGCAGCAGCGGATCGTGGGTGCCGGCATCGCGAAACTTCTGGGCCAGGGTCAGCGCCTCATCGGCCGCCTGGAGCTCGCCGCAGACACGCAGAGCATTGCCGTATTGCATGCAGCCGCGGGCGCGCAGGTCGGCGAGCCGCATTTCGTTGCCGGCCGCGTCGGCGGCACAGGCTTCGGCCGTGCGCCGGGCAAGCTCCGCGAGATGGAGCATCTGCCGCGGATCGCTGTACCGCACGCGATGGCTCCGATCGATCAGGCTGCGTACGACCTCGGGATGGGCAAAGAAAGGATCCTCTGTCGCTTGGCGGATCTGCTCTCCCGCCGGGAGGCGAAGCAGTGTGGCGACGAGCTCGGCACAGGGCACGGCGAGCGGTTTGTCGTGGCCGAAGTACGCGGTCAGGGTCCGTTCCGCCGCGGCGAACGCCGGACTATAGTCGTATCCTTCCCAAGGCGGATCCGTCTCCGCCGCCCGGCGTACGTCTTCTTTGGAAAGCCAGAAAAGCCGGTCCAGTCGTCCGTCGTTCCAACCGGCGTCCCGCAAGCGGTTCCGGCAGGAAGAGCATCCGGTCAGGAAATGCAGCGCCACCTCGTCCGGACGCAAAGCCCGACCTGGCGCAATGCTCCGGAACAGGGCCTTGAAATCATCAATCGTTGGATGGCCTTCCCACATTTTCGACTCCTTCCGAGTGTCTGAGCAAACCCGCCATCTCGTCTGAACGCCCTTGCAGACCCGTTTGGGTGAGAGGGGCGGCGCGCTTCCGCGCCGCCCCTCAACCTACGTCAGGAACACAAGCCCCACGGATCGATGCAAGACCCATAGGCTGGCGTCTGATACCCACCCGGCGGAACGGGAGACGGGTGACTGATCGTGACGAGACCGGTCAACCATCGCACCACCGCTCCGAGCCATCCGCTGCCGGCCACGGCTTGCACCGCGGGACGGCGGACGTCTTGGGGTTTGGCCTGGCCTGCCTGCGCCAGGGACAGCGTGAAACTGGACAGAACGACTGCGACAACGACAACCCGGAAAAGAGAACGAAACATAAGAAAACCCTCCTAGATAATCAACGCGAGACCTCCATGACCACCATGGCCATTCCGCCCGCGAGACCAGCCAACCAGGAGAGAAAGAACAACTCGGCTGTGCAACAAACTCGACTTCAGTTGTAAAGTGCAGGACGGCAACTAAAACGTGACACCTTTCGTAGAGATCTTTGTGCCGGGTCCTGGCCGGTAAATAAAAATAGATCTATTGCGATGTGTTCGAGCCGAAAACAAAGAGCGGCGGCGCTCCTGTGCGCCGCCGCCCGTGATCCTCACATCCGGAAAACCGGAGAGCTACTTGTTCCCCGCGTCCCGCGACAGCGGCGCAAGCCGCGTGTTCAGGGAGCGGATGAGCTCCAGCGCCTGCTGTTCCTGGCCAGCCGCCTGCTGGAGCTGGAGCAGTGAGGCGATCGCCTCCCTCCCCACGCGCAAGGCGCGGAAGATGGGTACCGTTTCGGCCACGGTCCGTTTGAGCTCCTCCACCTTGCCGGCGCGCACATACACCGAGGCGAGATCGAGGGAGACCAGGGCCACTTCGTAGGCGATCCCCCGTTCGAGGAAGCCGCGGCGTGTCTCGTCGAGCGTCGCCTCCGCCGCCCCCAGATGGCCCAGATCCCGCAAGAGCTGCCCCTCCTGCCAGCCGGCGCGCAGCCGGATCGTGGAGTCGGCATCGAACTCCTTGTACAAGGCGCGGGTCTCGAAATAGATCGACAGTGCCTGCTCGGGCTTTCCGAGATCGATATAGCCGCGAACCAGGTTGTGGCACGCCGCCAGCAGAAGGTGTGGATTCTCCTCGGGATCGATCAGCGGGATCGCCCGGTTGAGCGTTTTGACCGCCGTCTCGGTTTCGCCGGAGTACAGCGAGGCGATCGCTTTCTGCACCATCGTGCTGGCGAGACTGTGGCATTCGCCCAGGTCGCGGTAGAGCCCGCCCGCGCGGTCGGCCATTTCGATCGCCTTCTGGAACTGCCCCTGGAATGTCCGCAGAGAGGCCAGATGCTCGAGCAGGCGCGCCCGCAGCAGCGGATCGTGCGTGCCGGCCGCGGCGAGCCGCTGCGCGGTGGCCAACGCCTCGTCGGCCGCGTGGAGATCGCCGCAGACCCGCAGCGCGTTGCCGTATTGCATCCAGCCGCGGGCGCGGACATCGGCCAGCCTTGCCGCGCTGCCGGCCGCGTCGATCGTGCAGGCATCGGCGGTGATGCGGGAGAGATCGGCCAGATGCGTCATCTGCCGGGGATCGTCGTACCGCAGCAGGTGGCTCCGGGCGATCAGGCTCCGCACCACCTCAGGATGGGCGAAGCGCGGATCCTGGGCCACGCGGTCGGCTTGAGCCTCCGTGGGGAGCGTGGCGAGCTCGGCGAGGAGAGCCTCGGGTACGACCTGCAGCGGTCCATCCTGGCCGAAGAGCTCCGCCAAGGCCTGCTCGGCGCCCGCAAAGGCCCGGCTGTAGTCGTATCCCGCCCAGGGAACCTCTTTCTCATCAGCTTCCCGCACCTCGCCGGCGGACAAGGACACGAGCCGAAGCAGCCGCGCGGCATCCCATCCCGCTCCGTGCAGGTGCTCTTGGCAGGAAGGGCATCCCGCCAGCAGGTGCCGCATCGCCAAGGCACGGCGCGGCGCCTGATTCGGCCGAGGAACGCTCCTGAAGAGCGCCTCGAAATCGTCGGTCGTCGGATGGTCTTCCCACATGATGCTCTCCTCTCCCGGTTCTTCGTGGACCTCCTGGGACCAACCGTCCACCGAGCGGTCGGTCCCAGGAGCGTCCGATGTGCCTGTCTGTCCTTGTTCAGACCCTCCGGCTACGGACAGAGAGTACCCCAGGGATCGATGCACGAACCCTTCCGGTGGACCGGATGCCTACCGCTGTTGGTCGCCGGTTTGCTGGCGACCAGTCCGGTCAACCACTGCACCGCAGCTCCGAGCCATCCGCTGCTCATCACGGTCTGTGCGACCGGCTGGCGGCTGCTCTGGGGTCCTGTCTGGCCAGCCTGCGCCAGGGACAGAGTGAAGCTCAACACCACGACGACGACAACTACAACCCGGAAAAAAGAACGAAACATGAGAAAACCTCCTAGATAATCAACGCGGTACTTCCATGACCACCACGGTCACTTCCGCCCGCGAGACCAGCCACCAGGAGATGAAACTCGGCTGTTGGAGCAACTTGACTTCACTCATCAAGGTGTTGGCCGGACAGGAAACCGGGACAGGGCAATGACAACGAGGTGCGCGAAAGACGCGACAAGGTGCGCAGACCGTGCGCGAACGCTAGCGCCAGGCACGAGCCCGACGGTTGTCTCTCGTCCGCCGTATAGGGAGGACCATGACGAAGAGCTCGCGCGCCGGACGCATCCTCCGCAGCTCCATTCGCGTCTTCGGAGTCGCCACAGCGGTCGTGACCGTGCTCGGCGGCATCGCGGCCGGCCTCCTCACCCAGCCGACCTTCGGCAGTGTGCCGTACCAGGGGGCGCTGCGTGCCGATGCCGGCCGGCTCCGCCGCCACGTCGATTTCCTCACCCGCGACGCCCTGCCGCGAGACAGCGACCACCCCGCGAGCCTGGACCTTGCGGCCTTCTATATAAGGAAGGAGCTCCAGGGGAGTGGAGCGTGCCATGCGCGGCGCCGATCGCCGGCATCGACGCCTCCGACCAGCGCTACTGGGACGCGGGCATTCCGGCGGTCATGGTCACCGACACCTCCTTCCTCCGCAATCCGAGCTACCACAGTCCGGGAGACACCGCCGCCACGCTCGACTACGAGCGGATGGCCGGAGTGGTGGACGGCGTCTGTAACGCGGTGCTGATGATCTCCGCTCCGCGCTGAGAAGTCGGCTCTTCGTCACTGAGCATCTGTCGAAAAATCGACACCCTGTCGATCCGCCGACAGCCTCACCCCCCTGCCCTTTGCCTTCCATTCCGTTCAAGTCACTGATTTTTCGGCCTTTTCTCCTTCCCGGTCCATCTGGCACGCTCCGTGGAGTAGTGTGCAGCGGAGGTGTTGCAGCCCATGTCGCAGCGAAGTGTGGAGATCCTGCTCGGGAAGCTGGTGACGGATGAGGAGATCCGGCAGCGGTTCCGGGTGGACCCGGAGGGGGTGCTGGCGGTGGCGCGGGAGCGCGGGTTGGAGCTTTCAGCGGTCGAGGCGGAGGCGCTTCGGGGGTTGCAGGCCGGAGCGCTCGACAAGCTCGCCGCGGCTCTCGATCCACGGCTCCAGAAGGCGTCTCTGCAATGCCCCGCCGAATCAGCCGAATCGAGGGGCGGCCAGCGCCGCTCAAGGAGATAAGAGATCATGTCCCGTACCGCCTTTTTTGCTGTCCTCCTCCTGACGCTCGGTGCCTGTCATCGCGAGGCGAAGGACCCGGCGCTCCTCGTCGCGTCGGGGCATGTGGAGGCGACCGACGTGCGCATTTCCACCAAGGTCGCCGGCCGGTTGCAGACGTTCGGGTTGCAGGAAGGGGACAAGATCCAGAACGGCCAGGAGCTGGCGCGGATCGATACCACGGACATCGCGCTCGCTCTCCAGCAGGCCCATGCGGAGCGCGATCAGGCCGCGGCGGACCTGTCGCTCCGCATCGCCGGGCCGCGCCAGGAGGACATTGCCGGCGCCCGCGCGCAGGTGACGCAGGCGAAGGCGGACCTCGACGGCGCCCAGAAGGATCTCGACCGCATGCAGGGGCTGCTCGACAGCGGCTCCGGCACCACCAAGTCGCGCGATGACGCCAAGACGCGCCGCGACGTCTCCGCCGCCCGGGTGCAGGGCACCCGCGAGGCGCTGGCGGCTCTGGAGCACGGCAGCCGGCCACAGGAGATCGCGTCGTCCCGCGCCCGCACGGCGGCGGTGGACGCGCGCATCGCTCAGCTCGAGCAGCAGATGAAGGACGCGGTGGTCGTCAGTCCGGTGAACGGCGTCGTCACGGAGAAGATCGCCCAGGCCGGCGAGCTACTCCAGGCCGGCGCGGGGCTCTGTGTGATCACCGATCTCGCCGACGCCTGGCTCACTGTGTACGTGGGCGGCCCCGATCTCGCGCGCATCCGCATCGGGCAGGAGGCCGAGGTGGTCACCGACGACGGCCAGACGCGGAAGGGGAAGATCACCTACATCTCGCCGCAGGCCGAGTTCACGCCCAAGAACGTGCAGACCCGCGACGAGCGCGAGAAGCTGGTCTATAAAGTGAAGGTTGGACTGGACAACCAGGACGGACTGTTCAAGCCGGGAATGCCCGCGGAAGCTCACTTGCGGCGGACGGAGAAGGTGACGCAATGACCGGGATGTCTGCGCCGGGAGACATCGGAGACATCATGGTCGAGGTCAAGGCCATGACGCGCAAGTATGGCGCCGTCGTCGCGGCGGAGGACGTCAGCTTCGAGGTGCATCGCGGCGAGATGTTCGGCCTGATCGGTCCGGACGGCGCCGGCAAGACCACGACGCTGCGGGTCGTCCTCGGGCTGCTCGCTCCGACCTCCGGCAGCGTGTGCACGTGCGGCCTGGAGCCGATCAGGCAGAGCGATCAGTTGTCGCAGAGGATCGGCTACCTGTCGCAACGCTTCTCGCTCTACGGCGATCTGTCGGTGGATGAGAACATTTCGTTCTTCGCGTCCATTCACGGCGTCAAGGGGTGGAAGGCGCGGCGCGACGAGTTGCTCGACCTGTTGCGGATGACGCCGTTCCGCGACCGGCTGGCGGACCGGCTCTCCGGTGGCATGAAGCAGAAGCTCGCGCTGGCGTGCACGTTGATCCATACGCCCGAGCTGCTGATCCTCGACGAGCCGACGACAGGCGTCGATCCGGTGTCGCGGCGCGATTTCTGGAAGATCCTGGCCCACCTGCAACGGGAGGGGCTGACGCTCCTGCTCACCACGCCGTATCTGGACGAAGCGGAGCGCTGCCAGCGCATCGCGCTGATGGACCACGGACGGCTGCTCACCGTGGCGGCGCCGACGGCACTGCGGCAGCAGGCGGAAGGCGCGGTGGTGGAGATCCTCGCGCGTCCGAAACGGCCGGCTACCGAGCGCCTGTTGACGCATCCCGAGGTCGCCGACGTGCAATCGTTCGGCGAGCGGCTGCACGCCACGCTCAAGGGGATCGATGCCGCCGGCGCGCCCGCCGCCGCGGACCGGCTGGCGTCCGATCTCAAATCCCAGGGCATCGAGGTGGAGACCGCCCGCGCGGTCCTCCCGTCCCTGGAAGACATTTTCATCGCACGTATCCAGGCGACCGAGTCCGCGGCGCCGGTTGAGGAATCTTGAGATGAGATCGAGTATCCGCATCCTTGCGTTGTCTATGGTCGCGGTGGTGGTTCCGTCCATTGCGAAAGCCGATCAGGCGCTGACTCTCCCCGAAGCGCTCGAACGCGCCCGCGCCAATGCGCCGCATCTGGCCGCGCTGGCGTCGCAGCAGGCGGCGGCTGAGGCGGGGTTGCGCGGCGCGCAGGCGGAGAAGATGCCGCAGGTGGATCTCTCCGCCGGCTATACGCGGAATTCGCACGTCGACGAGTTCCTGATCGCGTTTCCCGGCCAGGCGCCGCGCGTTCTGTTCCCTGACATTCCGAACAGTTACCGGTTGCATGCCGGCGCGTCGCTGCCGTTGTGGACCGGTGGACGGATCGAAAGCGCCGTGACGGCGGCGGACCGGCAGCGCGAGGCTGCCGGCCTGGATCTGGCGAGCGGTGAGAAGGATATTGTGCTGGAGACGACGGCCGCGTATTGGCGCCTGGTGATGGCGCGCGAAAGCTCGCGGGTGTTGCGCGAAGCGGTGACGACCTATGAGGCGCATCTCACCGACGCCGGCCACCGTTTCGACTACGGCGTCGCGGCGCGCAACGAGGTGCTCGCCGTGCAAGTGGAGCGCGACCGCGCGGAGCTGTCGCGCCTCCAGGCGGAGAACGCCGCGGCGATCGCCAACGCGGACCTCTCCCGTCTGGTCGGTCTGCCTGCCGGCACCCGCATCGAGCCGACCGAGCCGCTGGAGGCCGCGCCCGCGATCGTCGCGACGACCGCCGCCACCGATCCGGAAGCCCTCTTTGCGGACGCGGACAAGGCGCGGCCGGAGCTCCAGGCGCTGGCGGCGCGGATCGCCGCGGCCCGCGCCAACGTGGAGATCCAGCGCGCGGCGAAAAAGCCGCAGGCAGTCCTCTCGGTCGGTTACGACTACGTCGATCCCAACCAGCGGATCGTGCCGCCGCGCGATGAGTTCCGCGGCACCTGGGCGGCCGGGGTGACGGTGTCGCTCAAGGCGTTCGACGGCGGCCGGACGGCGGCGGCAGCGGCGCAGGCGGCAGCGCAGGCCGATGTCCTGGCGCGGGAGCTCGAAGACCGGCGCCTGCGTCTCCATCTCGAAGTCACCTCGCGGCTGCTCGACCTGCGCACCGCCGTCGCCGGCTTGGAGGTGACCCGGCGCAATCTGGAAGCGGCGCGGGAAAACGTGAAAGTCGCGAAGGACCGCTATCGCGAAGGCGTCATCCCGTCGACTGAGCTGCTCGACGCCGAGACCAACCTCCTGCGCGCCAGCCTCGACCAGACCTCGGCGGCGAGCCAGCTCCGCGTCGCCCTCGCCACGCTGGACCGTGCGGTGGGGAGGTGACGACTATGTCCAATCGGGCCGACGGCACGAAAAACAAGGCGATCGAAGCCGACGGACTGGTCAAGCGGTTCGGCCCGTTCGTCGCGGTGGACGACGTCACCCTGGACGTCAAGGAAGGCGAGGTCTTCGGCCTCCTGGGGAGCAACGGCGCCGGCAAATCGACGCTGATCCGCATGTTCTGCGGTTTGCTCACGCCGACCTCCGGCAGGGGGCTCGTCCTCGGCCTGGACATCGGCCGCCAGTCCGAAGCGATCCGCCGCCGTATCGGCTACATGACGCAGCGCTTCAGCCTGTACGACGACCTCACCGTGCGGCAGAATCTCGATTTCTTTTCCGGCGTCTACGGCCTGCGCGGCAAAGAGCGCGGCGACCGCATCGCCTGGGCGATCAAGATGGCCAATCTGGGTGGCAAGGAGAGCCTCGTCACGCGCTCTCTCCCGGGTGGCTGGAAGCAGCGCCTGGCTCTCGCCTGCGCCGTGCTCCACCGGCCGCAGGTGGTCTTCCTGGACGAGCCAACCGGCGGCGTCGATCCCATTTCCCGCCGCCGTTTCTGGACCTTGATCGATGAGATGTCCGGCGAAGGGGTCACCCTGATCGTGACCACGCACTATCTGGACGAAGCCGAGCGGTGCGACCGCATCGCGCTGATGCACGCCGGGCGGCTGCTGGCGATCGGAACCGTTCCGGAGATGAAGCAGGTTTTCGCCGGCCGGGCGATCCTGGAAGTTCTCTGTCCCCGTTTCCTGGAAGCGCAGGAGCATCTCGACCGCGAGAGCTGGGTGCTGGAGGCCTCGGTATTTGGCGACAGGCTGCACGTGGTGGTGGTGGACGCGCAGGACGGCCGGCGGCGCATCCTGGAGCTGCTGGAACGGGAGGGGAACACGCCGGCCGCGGTCGAGCGCATCGTGCCGTCGCTCGAAGACGTCTTCATCCATTCGATCGAGCAGGATGATCTGGAGCATTCCGGAAAGAAGGATCACTCATGAGTCCGCGCAAGCTGTGGTCCGTCGCCTGGAAAGAGCTGATCCAATCCGCCCGCGATCCGTTGAGCCTGGGCATGCTGCTGGGCGTGCCGTGCATGATGCTCCTGCTCTACGGCTACGCGTTGAGCTTCGACGTGCGCCATATCCGTCTCGCCGTGCAGGACAACGACAAGAGCGCCGCGAGCCGTGACCTGATCGCCTCCTTCGTCAATTCCACGTATTTCGATCTCGTCGCGACACCGCCGCCCGGCACGGATCTCGAAAAGCTCACCGCCAGCCGCGTGGCGAAGGCCGTGCTGGTGATCCCCGAGCGGACCTCCGAAAACCTGGCCGAGGGCCGCACCGCGCCGATTCAGCTCCTGCTGGACGGTGCTGACTCGAACACCGCGGCCACCATCCTCGGCTATGCCAACGCGCTGGTCGCCGCGGCGAACGTCACCCGCCTGACCGAAGCGGGAGGAAAGATCGCGCTGGCGCCGATCGATTACGAGCCGCGGGTCTGGTACAACCCGGATCTCGACTCCACCCACTTCCTGGTCCCCGGCCTGATCGGATTCATCCTGATGCTGACCGCGGTGCTCTCCACCGCCCTCTCCGTGGTGCGCGAAAAGGAGCGCGGAACCATGGAGCAGATCCGCGTCACCTCGCTCAAACCCGGCGAGCTGATCGTGGGCAAAACCTTGCCGTATCTCGGCATCTCGCTGAGCGCCACCGTGCTGATCCTCCTCGCGGCGCGCTTCCTCTTCGGCGTCGCGGTCACCGGCTCGTATCTCCACCTGTTCGCCGCGACGTTGATCTATCTCATCGGCGCTCTCGGATTCGGACTGCTCATTTCCTCCATGGTGGACACGCAGGCCATGGCCTTTCAGCTCGGCAGCCTGGCGAGCATGCTGCCGGCGATCTTCTTGTCGGGCTTCATCTTTCCCATCCGCTCCATGCCGTGGCCGCTGCAATGGATCTCCTACGCCGTGCCGGCGCGCTACTTCAACGTCGTGCTGCGCGGCGTGATCCTCAAGGGAGCCGGACTCGAATCGTATCCGCGGGATGTCGGATTCCTGGTGCTCTACGCAACCGTCGTGCTGGTCCTTGCCTATGCGCGCCTGTCGCGCCGGGAGGTTTGACGTGCAAGCCCTGCTCTCGATGATCCGCAAGGAGTTCCAGCAGCTCCGGCAGGACAGGAAGATGATCCCGGCGATGATCGTCGGTCCGGTGATGCAGCTCATCGTCCTCGGCTTCGCGGCGAACCTGGACGTCAACCACATCCCCATGGTCCTGGTCGATCAGGACCGCACGCCGGCGAGCCGTGCCTTGGTCGAGCGCTTCACCGGCTCCGGCTATTTCGATCTCGTCGGCTCCGAAGAGACGGCGCAGACGATCGAGCCCTGGCTCGTCGAAGGGCGGGCGCAGATCGCCGTCGTGATCGGGCACGGCTACGGAGAGGACATCGCCGCCGGCCGGCCGCCGAAAGTCCAGGCCATCGCGGACGGAACCGACTCCAACTCCTCCGGCCTCGGGCTCGGGTATGTCTCACAGATTGTCAGTGGAGAAGGGGCCGAGCTCGTGTCGTCCAAGCGGCCGCTGCTCGAAAAAGCGATCGGCAAACCGGTCGGCCAGCTCGAGCTCGTGCCGCGCGTCTGGTACAACCCCGACCTGCGCAGCCGCTGGTTCTACGTCCCCGCCGTCCTGGCGATGGTCCTGATGCTGGTGACCATGATCCTGCCCTCGATGGCCGTGGTGAAGGAAAAAGAGATCGGAACCCTGGAGCAGCTCATCGTCACGCCTCTTCGCCCCTGGCAGATCATCCTCGGCAAGCTGACCCCGTTCGTCTGTGTCGGCATGTTCGACCTCTGCCTGATCACCGGCCTGGTCACCGGCCTTTTCAAGGTCCCCCTGCGCGGCTCCTTCCTGCTCCTCGTCGGCCTGACCTTCCTCTTCCTGATGACCACCCTGGGGCTGGGCCTTCTCGTCTCAAGTCTCGTTCGTACCCAACAGCAGGCCATGGGCTTCTGCGTCTACGTCCTCATGGTCCCGATGATCTATCTCTCGGGCCTGATCTTCCCGATCGAAAACATGCCTCACGGCTTCCAGATCGCCAGCCGGGTGATCCCCGTCCGCTACTACGCCAACATCCTCCGCGGCATCTTCCTCAAAGGCTCGGGGCTCGACGTCCTGTGGCCCGACGCGCTGGCGCTGCTGATCATCGGGACGACGGTGCTGACGCTGGCGTCGTTGCGGTTCAGGAAGAGCTTGGATTGACCGAAGCCGCTCAACCTGGTACGCACTTGCAGCAATCCGGCGGCACCAGCGTGGGGTGCTGGCCTTCCGGGCAGGCAGCACAGCGCACGGTCGAGCAGTCGATCTTCTTGGCGCTCGAGCCGTTGGTCTCGGTCGTCGAGCCCGTCGTCGTCCCGGTGACGCCGGTCTCGGAGGAGCCGGTGGAGGGGACCTTGGCGGCCGTGGACCCTGGCGGTGCGGCAGCCAGGCCCGGAGCGCCTTGGAGGCCCACGTCGCCGCCGACCATCGTGTCTCCCTGGTGTGTCGCACAGGCGCAGAGCGTCATGACAGCCAGGAGCCCGGTCAACTGTCCTAATTTTCTCATCGGCTTCATCGTTGCCTCCTTCCGGTCTGCTACTCAGACCAAAGCCAAGAGATGCCAGAAGCATGCCGGATGGTTGACGCCGTCCCAGAGCTGGCCTAGTCTTGCGCCAACCCCGGAGCCATTCGTATGAGTGAGATCAGCGAGACGATTGCAGAAGCCGTGGAGAAAGCCGAGGACGAGAAGGGGTTCTCCCTCAACTCGGTCATCGCCCTCCTGGTGGCGGTGCTCGCCACCTTCATGGCGGTGTGCAACATCAAAGACGGCAATATCGTGCAATCCATGTCGCAGCAGCAGGCGAAGGCGGTGGACCAGTGGTCGTACTACCAGGCGAAGGGGATGAAGCAGAACCTCGCCGAGAGCATGGTCGACCAGCTCACCATCCAGAAGGAAGAGGGCGCCTCCCTCTCCCCGGCGTCGCTGGCGCTGCTCGACAAGAAGATCGCCTTCTACACGGCGAAGGCCAAGAACTACGGGAAGGAGAAGGAGGACATCAAGAAGGAAGCCGAGGGCGCGCAGACGGAGTATGACCGCCTGAACATCCACGACGACCAGTTCGACATGTCCGAAGCCGGCTTGAGCATCTCCATCGCGCTCCTGGGCGTGAGCGCGTTGACCAAGAAGAAGTGGCTGGTCTACTTTGCCCTGGTCTTTGCCCTGTTCGGCGTGGTGCTCGGCCTGGCCGGCTTCATGGGCTGGAGCCTCCATCCCGACGCCCTGGCTCGCATCTTGACCTGACGATGCTCAAAAAGCTGGCTCTCTCCCTGATCGCCCTGCTGGTGTCGCTGGGCGCCGCCGAGCTGATGGTGCGCGCGGTGGGCGCGGCGCCGAAGATCTACCTCATCAGCAAGGGGAGGTTCCGGCTGTCGAAGAACCCCAAGCTCGGCTATGAGCCGGCTCCGCTCGTCTACCACGGCGAGAAGATGAGCTTCTACGATTACCAGGGGGCGAGCAACAGCCTCGGCTTCCGCGACGTCGAGCATCCGGTCGCCAAGCCGGCCGGCGTCTACCGCATCCTGGTGCTCGGCGACAGCGTGGCGATGGGGCTGCACGTCGACGACTCGGAGGCGATCTTTCCGCGCGTGCTGGAGAAGACGCTCAACCAGCGCGGCCTCAAGGCCGAGGTGCTCAACTTCTCGGTCTCCGGCTACAACACCCAGCAGGAGGTCGAGACGCTCAAGGCCAAGGGGTTGCAGTACCACCCGGACCTGGTGCTCCTCGCCTACACGCTCAGCTCGCGGGAGCACATCGACGGCGACATCCTGAAGACGCTGCTCGACGAGGAGCAGCACAGGAAGGAAGGGGTGAGCGCGGCGCGGGTCGACGCGAGCCCGTATCTGATGTGGAGCGCGCTCTACCGGTTCGTCCGCTTCCGCGTGCTCGCCCACCGCCAGCCGCCGCCGGCCGATCCGCAGAAGTATCTCGCCATGGTCTCCGGCGACACGGTGGGGGAGTACTTCGGGGTGCTGGAGAACCTGTCCCGCGAGAACCGTTTCGGCGTGCTGGTCGCGGTCATCCCGCGCTTCGTCCGCACCTTCAGCTACTACCGCTTCGCCGATCAGCACGCCTACGCGCGCACCCTCGCGCAGCAACACGGCTTCCAGTTCATCGACCTGATCGGCGCGTTCGACCAGTGCCGCAAGACAGGCAGCGAGCCGATCGAGCTCGACAACTTCCATCCGTCCGCCTACGGCCACCGCTGCGCCGCCGAGGCGCTCGCGGACGTCATCTTGAAACAGGCGAAGCGCTGACGTCGGATTGAACTTTCACGTCGGGAGGCCGTACCTCTGAAGAGGCGAGAACCGCCGATTCTTTCAAGGAGCCGTCCGATGAGAAAAGAGCTGATCTTCGTTTCCTGCCTGTCCTTGGCCGCACTGCCGGCAGTTGCCGCGACGGCTGCCCCCAAACCGGTCGCGGCTTCTTGCACCGAGGCCGTCGGCGCGAGCCGATTGTGGGCATTCCTCCAAGGCGGGACCGAGCTGGAGGAAGGTGCAGACACCGGCTCCGGGACCGGCAAACAAGGCATGTGGAGGCTCGATCTCGATGAAGACCCTGATCCCGGTACCAGCGGCGGCGGCGGCAAGGGTGGCTATTGGGCCTTGAGCAGCCAGCTCGATGAAGACCCTGATCCTGGTACCGGTGGTGGTGGTGGTGGCAAGGGCGGTGGCTTCTGGGGGCTGGAGCAGGACGGGCTGCTCTGAAGCCGAGCGACTCCCCGCAGGCGAAGCGCTGACGCTCAGGGCTTGCAGGCGTACTGCGACTTCGCCAGCGCTTCGGCGTTGATCTTCTGGCCGCGGACGTTGGGGTGCGCGTCCTCGTGGCTGACCCAGTAGCTCTGGCCGGGTCCGGGGGGGTAGGCGCCCGAGGGGTCGATCACCTCGAAGCCGCTCTCCCGGGCCACTTGCGCCGCCTGGGCGAAGATGCCGGCGAACGGACCGAAGTTGTGCGGCTCGTGCAGCTCCGGCAGCAGGATGATGGTCGCCGGGATGTGGTCTTCGCGCAGCATGGCGCCCAATTCGCGCAGTCCCTGCTTGGTGTGCTCCCAGCCCGGCAGCCCTTCCTTGTAGAGCCCCAGGTAATAAGGCTGATAGGCGCGGTAGGGGCCGCGCAGACGCGCAGTGCGCGCCCAGATCAGGGAGGCGAGCGACGAGTGCCACATGAGCGGGCTGGTGTTGGGGACCGCGTCCGGCTCGGCGTCGTTGTAAGAATAACCAAGGATCAGCCAGTCGGGGTGCATGGAACGGATGCGGGCGCGGTAGCGGGCCACTTCCATGGAGGTGTTGCAGTTGCCGATGCCGGCGTTGTGGACCGTCGTGTGCCGGCCGCCCTGCGTCGGGCACTGGGCGTTGAGCAGCCGTTCGAGCTGGGCCGGGAACGTCTCGGAATCGCCGGCTCCCCAACCGAAGGTGACCGAATCGCCGAGGGCCAGGACCTTGCGGTCGTCCGGCCGGCGTTGCGCCTGGGTCTCCGGGTCGGGCAGGCGGAAACCGCGCTCGTCGGTGCGCACCCGCACGCCCATGAGCACCTCGTCGGCGTTCGGCCGGTGCTCCTCGATGATCTTGGGATCGGCTGACTCGATTTTCACCAGGCGGGCGTAGCGCCACATCTCGACGTCGAAGACGTGAAGCCAGTGACTGGACAACAGCCGCAAAGCTCCCTCCGCGAGGAGGAAGGCGACGATCAGGGCAAACAGGAATGCGGTGAGGCGGAGCAGTCGGGCGCGCACAATGAGCGCGGACTATAGCAGAGCAAAAGAAATACGGGAGGAGAGCGAACCGCGGCTCGGAGAAGCTGCCAGGGTTGTACGGTCCGCCGATCCTCCCTGAGTCACACCCACCCGCGCACCCGGTGAAAATAGAAAGCAAATTGAATGCCAGGTTGAGGGAAGATGTGCCGTCTTGTGCCGGGAGCGTGAGATGGTGATAGCGTTCATCACAATTACTCCTCGGAGCGGTCTGCCGAGGAAAGGAGAGGCACCGTGAGCGCAATCGAGAACCGTGGCTATATCCATCCGGACGTCCTGGTTTCGACGGACTGGGTGGCGGAGCACATGAACGATCCGCAGGTGCGCATCGTCGAGTCGAACGAAGATCCGCTGCTCTATTCCACCGGGCACATCCCCGGCGCCGTCGAGGTGGACTGGACGCGCGACCTGAACGATCCGGTGCGCCGCGACTATCTCGGCCGCGAAGGTTTTGAGACGCTGATGCGGCGCAGCGGCATCACCCGGGACACCACGGTCGTCCTCTACGGCGACCGCAACAACTGGTGGGCGACCTATGCCTACTGGGTGTTCCAGCTCTTCGGCCACAGCAAGGCGAAGATCATGGACGGCGGCCGCCTGAAGTGGGCGAACGAAGGGCGCCCGCTGACCCGCGACGTGCCGGCCTATCCGGCGACCGGCTATCAGGCCCCGGAGCGCAACGACAAGGCCATCCGCGCCTACCGCGACGAGGTCCTGCGGCACGTCGAGAAGAGCGGCCGGATGGTCGACGTGCGGAGCCCCGCCGAATATACGGGCGAGCGCCTGCACATGCCGGACTACCCGAACGAGGGCGCGCTCCGCGGCGGCCACATCCCGGGCGCCGCGAACATCCCGTGGGCTCGCGCGATCAACGCCGAGGACGGCACCTTCAAGACCGCCGAGGAGCTGCGCGCGATCTATGAAGGAGAAGCCCAGACGAAGCCGGACGAGGAGGTCATCGTCTACTGCCGGATCGGCGAGCGGAGCAGCCACACCTGGTTCGTCCTCACCCATCTCCTGGGCTACAAGAACGTCCGCAACTATGATGGGAGCTGGACCGAATGGGGGAACCTGGTCGGGGTTCCCATCGAACGCTGAGGCGGACGGATGAGCGCACCAGGTATTCCAGACAAGCTGGCCAGCACCCTCGACACCCTGGCGATGGTCCCTGATCGCAGCGACCGGATCCAGCTCCTGATCGACATCGCGGACCGTTTCCACGAGGTGCCGCCGCAGGTCGCCCGGCGGCCGTTCGGGGAGGAGAACAAGGTGCCCGCCTGTGAATCCGAGGCCTACGTCTGGGGCGAGGCGCGGCCGGACGGCGCGCTCGACTTCCACTTCGCGGTCGAGAATCCGCAGGGGATCTCTGCCAAGGCCATGGCGGTCCTCCTTGGCGACACCCTGTCCGGAGCGCCGCTCGCTCAGGTGGCGGCCGTGCCGCAGGACATCGTCTACCGGGTCTTCGGCAAGGAGCTCTCGATGGGCAAGTCCATGGGATTGATGGGCATGGTCTCCATGGTCGCCAACCTGGCGAAGAAACAGCTCGCCGCCCGCGGTCCGTCTCCCTCCTGATCAAGTTTCATGGAGCACGCGCTGTCCAGCGGCGCGTGTCGCTCTCGCTTTGCGATGCAAAGTACTTGACGCCGTCCGCCCCGCCCGCGTAGAGTCATCTCGTGGCCGACCTTCAACACGCCGATCTCCCCTCGTCCGATCCCGTGTCGCCGCGTGCCCTGCATCTGCGGGCGATGGACAACCTGCGCTTCATCCGCGAGATCATGGAAGGCGCCGCGCGCTTCACCGCCGTCTCCGGCCTGGGCGAGGTGGCCGTGGGTGTCACCGCGCTGGGCGCCGCCTGGATCGCCGCGCGCCAGCGCACGCCGGTGGGCTGGCTCGCCGTCTGGCTGATCGAGGCGCTGGTGGGCATCCTGGTGAGCGTCACCGCCATCGTGCGCAAGGCCCGCCGCACCGACGTCGCCCTGCTGTCCGGGCCGGTGCAGCGCTTCGTGCTCGGTCTCCTGCCTCCGTTCTTTGCCGGCGGCGTGCTCTCCGCGTTCTTCTTTCTGCAGGGCTCCTATGCGGTGCTGCCCGGTCTGTGGTTGCTGCTCTACGGTACCGGCGTGGTCACCGGGGGAGCGTTCTCGGTGCGCATCGTGCCGTTCATGGGCATGGCGTTCATGGGGCTCGGTGCCTGTGCCCTGATCGTGCCGCCGGGGTGGGGCGACCTCTTCCTGGCGGCCGGCTTCGGCGGCCTGCACATCGTGTTCGGCTCCTACATCGCCTGGAGGCATGGTGGCTAAGCGGGTGAGCCCGCGGCAGCCGCTCTCTGCGGAGGTCGGCGGGCCCGAGGATCCCGGTGGCCCCGGCGAGGTGCGCCCGGGTGCGGCTCAGCAGGCGGCGCTCGACCTCGATCGCCTGATCCACGAGCGTATCCGTCTCGGGATCGTCAGCGCGCTCGCGGTCAACGATCACCTCACCTTCAACGACCTCAAGAAGCTCCTGAAGACGACCGACGGCAATCTGAGCGTCCACGCGCGCAAGCTGGAAGAGGCGGGTTACGTCACCTGCGAAAAGTACTTCGACGGCCGGACGCCGAAGACCGAATACCGGCTGACGTTGCCGGGCCGAAGGGCGCTCGAACGCTATCTGGATCACATGGAGGCGATCATCCATGCGACCCGCGATGGGTGAAACGCGGCCCCGTCCTGCGCATCCACTTTGTGAAACCAAGTACTCTGTCGTTCGTATCCGCTGAGAGGGAGCGCCGCGATGAACCGTCCCGCACTGATCTCCGCCACGTCCGCCGCCGTGATGATCGTCGTCCTCCCGGCGACCGTCCTGCTGTGGCTGGTCAGCCGTCCCCGCCCGCACCCCGACAGCCCGCTGGAGGCGGCTGCCGCGGCGGGCTCGATGGAGCGGGTGAAGGCGGCGCTCGCGGCGGGCTCCCGGCCGGACGACCTCGACCGCTACGGCTTCACGCCGCTCGTCTATGCGGCGCGCGGCGGCCGAGTGGAAGCGATGACTCTCCTCCTGCAATCCGGCGCGGATCCTGACCTCCGCGACGACTACGTCAACGGCTGGACCCCGCTCTTGCACGCGGTGCACAAGGATCAGCTCGGCGCCGTGCGCGCCCTGCTCGCCGCCGGGGCCGCGGTGGATCGCCCGGGCCGCAACGGACTGACGCCGCTGATGCTGGCGGCGGCGCAGGGCAACGCCGAGATCGCCGAAGCGCTGCTGGCGGCGGGAGCGGATCCGCGCGCCACGTCGCCGGGAGCCGGCTCGGTGCTCGGCCAGGCGATCTGGGGGGACAATCCGCGCATCGTCGACGACCTTCTGCGCGCGGCGCCGGACCTGCACCTCGGCGACGGCTGGGGGGATCGGCTGACGCGCGCCTACGCCCGTTTGCGCGGCCACTCAGAGCTGGTCGCCAAGCTTGACACGATGCGAAGGGAGATCCGATGAGCGGTCCGCGGCGTCTCGAAGAACCTCTGCGAGGTCCCGGCCTGCACGCCGCGATCATCATGGATGGCAACGGCCGCTGGGCCACCGCGAGAGGCCGGCCGCGCACCGCCGGCCACCTCGCCGGAGCCGACGCCGTGCGGCGCGCCGTCGAAGCGGCGCCGAGCCTGGGCGTTCGCACCCTCACCCTGTTCGCTTTTTCCGCCGACAACTGGCAGCGTCCCGACCGTGAGGTGCGCGCCCTGATGGGCCTCTTCCGCCGCTACCTGGCGGCCGAAGCGGCCCGCTGTGCCGAGCGCGGAGTGCGCCTCTCGGTCATCGGCCGCCGCGACCGCCTGCCGCCGGTCCTCCTGCAAGCCATCGCGGCCGCCGAGGCGCTCACCGCCGGCCAGCGCTCCTTCTGGCTCCGCATCGCGGTCGACTATTCCGCCCGCGACGCGATCCTGCGCGCCGCCGGCCGATTGCAGGGCCAGGGAGATCTGTCCCGCGAATCCTTCGCCCGTCTCCTCGCCGAGCCGGCGGAGGACGCCGTCCCCGACGTCGACCTCCTCATCCGCACCGGCGGCGAGAAGCGCCTCTCCGACTTCCTCCTCTGGGAGTGCGCCTACGCCGAGCTCGTCTTCACCGACCGCATGTGGCCCGACTTCACAGCGGCGGACTTCGCCGAGGCGGTGCGCGAGTTCCACGCGAGGGAAAGGCGGTTCGGGCGGGTGCCGGAGATCCGGGCGGCAGAGATACAAAACCGCCGCGCGGCGGTTGAGCCGGCGCGGCGGGTTGTGGTGTGAAGCGGTCGATCGGCCGTTCTAGGCGATCTTGGTCATCAGATCCGCCAGCGCGCGGTTGAAGCGCACCGGGTCGGGGAGCTCGGAGCCTTCGACGAGGAGGCCCTGGCCGAAGAGGAGCTCGGCGTAGTCGTCGAGCACCGGATCGCCGGCGTTCTCGTCGAAACGCGCCTTGAGCTTCGCCACGATGTCGTGGTTCGGGTTGAGCTCCATGATGCGGCGCTGCTTCGGACCGCCGCCCTTGCCCTTCTGGAGGAGCTTCTCGAGCTGCGGGCTGTAGTCGTGCTCGGCACCGACCAGGCAGACCGCCGAATTGGTGAGACGGTTCGTGAGGCGCACCTGCTTGACGTTCGCGTCGAGCTTCTTCTGGAGCAGATCGAGCAGCGGCTTGAGCTGCTCCTCGCGCTCCTTGAGCGTCTCCTCGGCCTGCTTCTTCTCTTCCTCGTTGCCGAGGTTGACCGTGCCCTTGCCGACCGACTTGAGCTTCTTGCCGTCGTACTCGTGGAGTGACTGCGTCAGCAACTCGTCGACCGTGTCGACCAGGTAGAGGACCTCGTAGCCCTTCTCCTTGATCGCTTCGAGGTGCGGCGAGTTCTCGACCTGGGCACGCGATTCGCCGGGCAGGTAGAAGATCTCTTTCTGATCTTCCTTCATGCGCGACACGTACTCCTTGAGCGTGGTGAGCTTTTCCGGGTCGTTCGACGACTGGAAGATCAGCAGCTCGAGGAGCTTGTCCTTGTTCTCGTAGTCGGCGCTGACGCCTTCCTTGATGGCGCGGCCGAACTCCGTCCAGAACTTCAGGTAGGTGTCGTAGTCCTTGTCCTTCATCTCCTCGAAGGTGTCGAGGAGCTTCTTGGTCAGACCCTTGCGGATCATCGTGATGTGGCGGTCCTGCTGCAACATCTCGCGCGACACGTTGAGCGCCAGGTCCGGCGAGTCGACCACGCCGCGGATGAAGCGCAGGTAGCGCGGCAGCAGGTCCTCGCAGCTCTCCATGATCTGCACCTTCTTGACGTAGAGGTGCAGGCCCGGCTTCGAGGCGACGTAATAGAGGTCGTACGGCGCCTGCGACGGAACGAACAGCAGCGCCTGGTACTCGATCCGTCCCTCGGCGCGGTAGGAGATGACCTTGAGGACGTCGTTCCAGTCGTGCGAGATGTGACGGTAGAAGTCCTTGTACTCCTCCTGCGTGACCTCGGACTGCGGGCGCGTCCAGATCGGCTTCATGGTGTTGAGGATCTTCTCCTCCATCGGCATCTTGGGCTTCTCGCCGGTCTCCTTCTCCTTGGCGAGGTCCTCGATCTCCGGGTCCTTCTCCGCCGTCAGGACGATCGGGTAGGTGACGAAGTCCGAGTAGCGGCGGACGATGCGGCTGACCACCCAGCGGTCGGAGAACTCGTCCATCCCGTTGTCCCGGTCCTCGGGCTTCAGGTGCAGGGTGATCGAGGTGCCGCGCTTCGCCCTCTCGCCGGGCTCGATGCGGTAGGTGCCGTCGCCGGTCGACTCCCAGCGCGTGGCGGCCGTCTCGCCGGCGCGGCGGGTGACCAGCTCGACGCGGTCGGCGGCCATGAACGACGAGTAGAAGCCGACGCCGAACTGACCGATCAGCTCCGCGATCGACTGCTTCGACTCGCCCTTCTTGATCCGCTCGACCAGCTCGCGGGTGCCCGACTTGGCGATCGTACCGATGTTGTTGATGACCTCCTCGCGGCTCATCCCGATGCCGTTGTCGTGGATGGTCAGGGTGCGCTTGTCGCGGTCCGCGTCGATGCGGATCTCCAGCTTCTCGTCCCCCTCCATCATGTCGGGATGGGTGAGCGCCTCGAACCGCAGCCGGTCGAGAGCGTCCGACGCGTTGGAGATCAGCTCACGGAGAAAGATCTCCTTGTTGGAGTAGAGCGAGTGGATCATCAGGTCGAGCAGTTGCTTCGTCTCGGCCTGGAACTGGAGTGTTTCTGACTGTGCTTCAACAGGTGTTTCGACTTCGGCCATGGCCTTCCTCCTCTGTGCGCCGTACTTGTTGAGTCGAACGGACTCAATCCTTCGTGACACAGATCTTAGTGGAGGCGGCGCAGTTATGCAAGGGGGCGGTGGTTATAAGATCGAGTCCGAAGGGAGGGAGTCGTATGGCATGGGGAAGAGACAGAGGAAGCGGCGGCGGGTGCCTGTCCGTACTGGCGCTGCTGGTGGCGCTCGCGGCCCTCTTCGTCGCCTGGTCGGCCTACAAGCGCACCGGCGGCACCCTGGGGCAGCTCACCCAGGGGGTGAAGATCAGCGAGATCGGCGATATCGGCAACGGGGACTGGCAGGGCGCCCTTGCGAAGGCGCGGGAGAAGTTGCAGGAGCACCGGCCGGAAGTGGAGAGCCAGCACAACCTGGAACAGGTCAACCGTGACGTGGCGCAGATCCGCGAGAGCCTGGAGCGCGCCTTCCGCGGCTCGGGCGGAGAAGCCAAGGAGAAGTGGCGCGGCCTGGACGGCGATCTGGACCGTTTGCAGGCGCAGCTCCGGGAGGGCGGCGCCAAGGCGAAGGCGACGCTGGATGAGGTGCTGGAGAAGATGAAGCGTTGATGGTGATGGAGGTTGGTTGCGCCGGGGGGCTCCACGCATCGCGGTCCTGCGGTAGAATGATCCCCCACCAACGACGTTCCGTCGCGGCACCCCGGAACGTAGGAAGGAGAGCGCGGTGAGCGGAGCACGGGTTCTGGTCGGCACGAAAAAAGGCGCATTCATTCTGACTTCGGACGGCAAGCGCAAACAGTGGGACGTCAGCGGCCCTCATTTCGGGGGCTGGGAGATCTACCACATGAAGGGCTCGCCCGTGAGCCCGGACCGGCTGTACGCCTCGCAGTCCACCGGCTGGCACGGACAGGTGGTCCAGCGCTCGGACGACGGCGGCAAGACGTGGGAGGCGGTGGGCAACAAATTCGTGTACGACGGGGTTCCCGGCACCCACCAGTGGTACGACGGGACCCAGCACCCCTGGGAATTCAAGCGTGTCTGGCACCTCGAGCCGTCGCTGACCGATCCCGACACCGTCTACGCCGGAGTGGAGGATGCCGCCCTGTTCCGCTCGACCGACGCCGGCCAGACCTGGCACGAGATGGCCGGCCTGCGCGAGCACCCCTCGGGCGCGAAGTGGCAGCCGGGCGCCGGCGGGATGTGCCTGCACACCATCCTGCTCGATCCGAGCCACCCCGAGCGCATCTACATCGCCATCTCGGCGGCGGGAGCGTTCCGCAGCGACGACGGCGGCAAGTCCTGGAATCCGATCAACCGCGGCCTGCGCTCGCTCTACATCCCCGACCCCACGGCCGAGGTCGGCCACTGCGTCCATCACGTCGCCATGCACCCGGCGCGTCCGGACGTGCTGTTCATGCAAAAGCACTGGGACGTGATGCGCAGCGACGACGCGGGCGAGAACTGGCATGAGATCAGCGGCGACCTGCCGACCGACTTCGGATTCGCGATCGACGTCCACGCGCACGAGCCAGACACTGTCTACGTCGTGCCGATCAAGAGCGACGCCGAGCACTTCCCGCCCGAGGGGAAGCTGCGCGTCTACCGCAGCCGCACGGGCGGCAACGAGTGGGAAGCGCTCACCAGCGGCCTGCCGCAGAGCGACTGCTACGTGAACGTGCTGCGCGACGCCATGTCCGTCGACCAGCTCGATCCGTGCGGCGTCTACTTCGGCACCACGGGAGGGCAGGTCTATGCCTCCGCCGACGCGGGAGACAATTGGGAGCCCATCGTTCGCGACCTGCCCGCCGTCCTCTCCGTCGAGGTCCAGACCCTGCCGTGATCCGCGTCGTGCTGCCGCCGCATCTGCGGACCCTCGCCCGCGTTTCTGGGGACGTGGAGTTCCAGCTCGAGGGACCGGTGACCCAGCGCACCGTCCTCGACGCGCTCGAATCGCGCTACCCGGTGCTGCGGGGGACGATCCGCGACCACGTCACCCAGCAGCGCCGTGCCTTCCTGCGTTTCTTCGCCTGCGATCAGGACATCTCCCTCGATCCGCCGGATGCGCCGCTGCCTGACGCCGTCGCCCGCGGCGAGGAGCCGTTCTACGTGATCGGGGCGATCGCCGGGGGATGACGCGGATCGCCTGGCCCGGGATGCTAGGATGCGGCCGATCTCAATCCCGGGGGCTCCGATGACGACACGAACCGCGACGTTCCTTGGTCTGTTCCTTCTCGCCGCGCCGCTCTTGGCGGACGAACCGGCTCGCCTCCTGCGGCCCGACGACGTCTTCGCCCTGAAGACCGTGGGCGATCCCCAGATCAGCCCGGAAGGCACCTGGGTCGCCTACACCGTGCGCACCCTCGACGCCAAGGAAGACCGCCGGGACACCGATGTCTGGATGATCCCCTTTACACCGGGCGGCGCCGCGGTCCGCGTCACCGCCAGCCCGAAGCCGGAAGGCCATCCGCGGTTCAGCCCGGACGGCCGCTACCTGGCGTTCCTCTCCGGCCGTGAGGGCGACAAGTCCCAGGTCTGGCTGCTCGACCGGCGCGGCGGCGAGGCGGTGAAGCTGACCGATCTCAAGGCGGATATCGGCGACTTTGCCTGGTCGCCGGACAGCAAGCGGCTCGTGCTGATCGTCGGCGACATCGATCCGGACGATCCGGCCGCGCCCGGGCCGGACGGCAAGCCGAAGGAGGGGGCCGAGAAGACGGCGAAGCCGATCGTCATCCGGCGACTCCAGTTCAAGCGCGATCGTGAGGGCTATCTGCGCGAGCTGCGCAGCCATCTCTACGTCTTCGACGTGGCGACCAGGAAGAGCGAGCAGATCACCAGCGGCCCGTATGACGACGACGATCCGGTCTGGTCGCCCGACGGCCGCTGGATCGCCTTCGCGAGCAACCGCACCGCCGATCCGGACGCCAACGACAACCGCGACGTCTTCCTGATCGCGCCGCGCGCCGGCGAGACGCCGCGGGCGCTGACCACCTCGCCGGGCACCGACACCTCGCCGTCGTTCAGCCCGGACGGCAAGTGGATCACCTATGTGGCCGGCGGCGCGCCGGAGGACATCTGGTACGACACCTCCGCCGTGGCGGTCGTGCCGGTCGAAGGCGGACCGCCCCGCCAGCTCACCCGCGAGCTGGACCGCAACGTCAAGAGCCCGCGGTTCGCGCCGGACGGCAAGTCGATCCTCTTCCTGGTCGACGAAGGCGGGACGGTGCACCTGGCGCGCGTTCCAGTCGCCGGGGGTGGCGCCGCTGCGGTGGAGAGAATCGTAGGCGGCGACCGTGAGGTCGAAAGCTACAGCCAGGGGCCGAAGGGAGAGCTGGCCATCCTGGAGAGCCAGCCGTCCTATCCGGCCGAGATCTCGGCGGTCGAGGCGAAAGGCGGGCTCCGCCGGCTGACCGCGGTCAACGACGACTTCCTGCGCGGCATCCGTCTCGCCAAGGTGCAGCGGCTCAAGGTGAAGAGCGCCGACGGCCAGGAGATCGACGCCTTCCTGACCCTGCCGCCAGACGCGGCTCCGGGGCCCGGCAAAGCCCGTCTGCCCACCATCCTGCGCATCCACGGCGGCCCGACGGACCAGTACACGATCGGTTTCCAGACCGAATGGCAGATGCTGGCCGCCCACGGCTACGCCGTCGTCACCGCCAATCCGCGCGGCTCGTCCGGTTATGGCCGCTCCTTCAGCCGTGCCCTCTGGGCCGACTGGGGGAACAAGGACTTCGAGGACGTCACCGCCGCGGTCGACCAGGTCATTGCGATGGGGATCGCGGATCCCGACCGGCTCGGCGTCGGCGGCTGGAGCTACGGCGGCATCCTCACCGACTACGTGATCACCAAGACCGGCCGCTTCAAGGCGGCGATCTCCGGCTCCAGCGAGACGAACTACCTGGCCAACTACGGCACCGACCACTATCAGAAGGAGTGGGAAGCCGAGCTGGGCCTGCCGTGGAAGAATCCGCAGCTCTGGATCAAGCTGTCGCCTTTCTATCAGGTGGAGAAGATCACCACGCCGACCCTGCTGATGTGCGGAGCGATCGACGTCAACGTGCCCTGTCTCAACTCCGAGCAGCTCTTCCAGGCCCTGCGCCGCCTCGGCCGCGACACCGAGCTGGTGATCTACCCCGACCAGTACCATTCGATCGAAAAGCCGAGCTACGTCAAGGATCGCTTCGATCGCTACCTGGCCTGGTACGACAAGCACCTCAAACCCGCGGCGCAGACGAGCCCGGCGGGATCGGCGGGACACTGACGGTGGAATTTCCGGTCCGTCTGGACCTCGCTGGCTGGGACCTGACCTGGATCCATCTCGTGGCCGAGCCGCCGAGTGGAGACATGGAGGAGAAGCTCGCTGCCCTTCGCCGCGACGTCTCCGAGTTGGCCCGCGCCTCTCTGGAGGGGATCGAAATCTCCGCGCACCGCACCGTGGCCGCGGTCCGCAAGCTCTTCCGCGCGGCCGGCTGCGATCCCACGCGCTACCGTCCGTCTTCCGAGGCGCTGCTCCGCCGCGTTCTCAAGGGAGAAGACCTGCCGGCCATTCATCCGCTGGTCGATCTCAACAACTGCCTTTCGGTGGAGCTGGCCGTGCCCTGCGGCATGGCGGCGGAAGGCAGCTTCACGCCGCCGCTGACCCTGCGCGCCGGCCAGCCGAGCGAAAGCTACGAATCGCTCCGCGGCCCGTTCAATCTGGAAGGCAAGCCGCTCCTCGCCGACGCCGCCGGACCGTTCAGCACGCCGATCACCGACAGCCAGCGGGGCAAGGTGACCGAAGGAACGGCGCGCGTCTGGATGGTGGCCTATCTGCCGGCAGGTGTCGTGACTCCGGACATGGTGCTGGAGAAGGTCAGCGAGCTGCTCGCGAAGGCGCCGGTGGCCGCTTCCACAACGACGCGCCGATCGCCACGGCCAGCAACGCCGTAATGACCAGGAGCGACACCAGCGAGGGGATCTTGTAGAGATCGGTGATCGTCATCTTGACCCCGACGAACACCAGGATCGCGGACAGGCCGAGCTTCAGGTAGATGAGCGTCTGGATCGCGCCGGCCAGCAGGAAGTAGAGCGAGCGCAGGCCGAGGATGGCGAAGACGTTCGAGGTGTAGACGAGAAACGGGTCGGAGGTCACCGCGAAGATCGCCGGGATGGAATCGACCGCGAAGACCAGGTCGGTCGTTTCCACCAGCACCAGGACCAGGAAGAGCGGGGTGGCCCACCACCGGCCCTGCTCGCGGACGAAGAAATGTCCCTCCCGGTAGCCGGAAGTGACCGGGACGAGCCGGCGGACCAGGCGGAGGACCGGATTTTTTTCGGGCTGGAGGCCGGTGTCACGGGCAAGGGCCATCTTGAGGCCGGTGAGGATGAGGAACGCCCCGAAGACGTAGATGATCCAGTGAAAGGCGGCGAGCAGCGCGGCGCCGGCCAGGATGAAGCCGGCGCGCAGGACCAGCGCTCCCAGGATCCCCCAGAACAGCACCCGGTGCTGCTGGATCGGCGGCACGGCAAAATAGCCGAAGAGAAGGGCAAAGACGAAGATGTTGTCGACGCTCAGAGACTTCTCGATGAGATAGCCGGTGAGGAACTGGGTGCCGGCTTCCGGCCCCCGGAAATACCAGAGCGCCGCGTTGAAGAGGAGCGCGAGTGTGACCCACACGGCGCTCCACGCCGCGGCTTCCTTGAGCGAAACCGTGTGCGCCTTGCGGTGGAAAACTCCGAGGTCGAGGGCGAGCAAGGCGAGAACGAACAGATTGAAGCCCGCCCAGAGCCAGAGGGAAGTGTCTTGCATAACCTGTCTCTCCTTCCGACAGGCCGTGGGGAAAGGTCCGCAGACACGAAGCGAGACCCCACGGCACATGAACATGTGACGTGATGGTCTCGCCGCGACGTTGCATCGCCTTCGAACGACCGGGGGCTTACGCCCCGTCTTGACGGCCGCCCGTCCCGGAGTGGCTTTCGGAAGCTCCCCGGGCGGCTACTCCCCACCGTTCGAGTCGAAAAATACGCGAATCAATAATCATGTGTCAAGCAAGCCGCTCCTTGAAACTCGAGCTGCCGAGGGGTACAGTCGCCAGCTCAGATTCGAGGAGAGCGCATGCAGATCAACCGGATTCGAGGCTATCAGGTCGCGCTTCCCCTGCACGAGGGGAGCTACAAGTGGTCCGGCGGAAAGTCCGTCTCCGTGTTCGACTGCACAATCGTGGAGGTCGCGACCGATGCCGGGATCACGGGCTGGGGCGAAGTCTGTCCGCTCGGACCGTTCTATCTGCCGGCCTACGGTCCCGGCGCCCGCACCGGCATCGCCGAGCTCGCGCCGCATCTGCTCGGCCACGATCCGCGCGACCTGGGGAGCCTCAACCGGCGGATGGACGCGGCGCTCAAGGGGCACCCGTACGTGAAGTCGGCGCTCGACATGGCTTGCTGGGACATCCTCGGCAAGGTCACCGGCCTGCCGGTCTGCACCCTGCTCGGCGGCCGGGAGGGCGAGGCGGTCGATCTCTACCGCGCCATCTCGCAGGAAGCCCCCGCCGCCATGGCGGCCAAGGTCGCCGGCTATCGCGCCGAGGGGTACCGGAAATTCCAGCTCAAGGTGGGAGCGGGCGTGGAAGACGACATCGCGCGCATCCGCGCCGTGCGCGCCGAGCTGGAGCCGGGCGACGTCCTGGTCGCCGACGCCAACACCGGCTGGTTGATGCACGACGCCGCGCGGGTGGTGCGGGCGGTGAAGGACGTCGACGTCTACATCGAGCAGCCCTGCCTCACGTTGGACGAGTGCCTGGCGATCCGCCGCCGCACCGACCACCCCTTCGTCCTCGACGAGGTCATCGACTCGATCGAGGCCCTGCTGCACGCCCACGCTCTCGGCGGTATGGACGTCATCAATCTCAAGATCTCCAAAGTCGGCGGCCTCACCAAGGCGCGGCAGATCCGCGACCTCTGCGTCACCCTCGGCATCGCGATGACGATCGAAGACAGTTGGGGCGGCGACATCACCACGGCCGCCATCGCCCACCTCGCCCACTCGACGCCTGAAAACCTGCGCTTCTCCGCCACCGACTTCAACAGCTATGTGACGGTGAGCACTGCTGAGGGGGCTCCGCAGAGGCAGAACGGCAGGATGACCGCTTCGATGGAGCCGGGCCTCGGGGTCAAACCACGGATGGAGGTGTTGGGGGCGCCGGTGCTGGATGTGGGGGCATAGGGTGCGCCGCGTGCACCACCCAAAGTAGGGGAGGGGCTTGCCCCCTCCCGGGTGGGCGGAGGGAAGGTCTTGTGTTCTCCTCCGGTTCCTCCGCCCGCCCAACCCGGGGCGTTGCCCCGGGCTGAGGAAGCCTGGGCCTTTGGCCCTTTCCCCATCCCCCCCTCCCGAAAACAACAGCCTCCGAGCCTCGCGGTTGTTTTTTCGGTTGGGACCAATCTCCATTTTGCCAAGCGCAGATAACCTTGACGGCTTGCCATATCTTGCTAAACTATTTCTGGAGAAGGATGTGTCTCTTTTTACTTCCGACCAAGGGGAGGAGCTGATGAGACTACAAAAATATTTTCAAGCGATCACACTTGGCGTGTTGATCGTCAGCGTGGGAGGGGTTGCTCTCGGCGACGGCCAGCAAGACAAGAAGAAAGACGATAAAAAGACAGACTCAAAGAGCAGCGACCAAAAGAAAACAGACCTGAGTCATGCCAAGGAAGTCGTCGACAAGGTCAGGAAGTCCGACGATCCAGAGGTCCATTCCTCCACGGAGACGGCGAAGGACAGGGCTGACAAGGAGAACAAGAAGGAGCAAGAGCGCGAGAAGAAGCGCGCGCAGGAAATCAACAAGAAAAAGGCGAAGGAGCCACCTTCTCTGCACACTTGACGTCTCGCCCCTCCCTCCCAACCTCGGGAGAGGGGGCGCCGCCGCCCAACCCAACAACAGCAACAAGACTGAGGGGTTCTTGTTTCGGGTGGTGGCGCCCTCTCCCGCTCGGGGCGGGGGGCGGTGGCACGCGCGGGGGAGGGTTGGGGAGGGGGCGGACGGCGGGAAGGCTCGGTCTTTGTGGCTCGGCTCCTCCGCCCTCCCACCCGGGAGGGGGCAAGCCCCTCCCCTACTTTGGGTTAACACCTGCACTCAAGTTAACGCCTATGGAGGCAGCCCCTCCCCTACTTTAAGCTCCGCGGTGAGGAACCCCCCTACCTGCACTCCCACCGCAGCCGCCGTTTTCCCGTCCGCGACTCGGCCAGGGCGACTTCCTTGAGCGCCGGGAAGTCGGCCGGCTCGATCCAGCGCTTGCGCAACTCGCTCCGGCGTTCCACGGTCAGCTTGGTGCCGGCGAGCGACACCTTCTGGCTGTAGGAGCCGAGGGCGTTGCTCACCTGCACGTCCTGACCCGGAGCGGGTGGGCAGGCTCCGGCGGCGAGGGTGACGGACCAGGAGAGCTCTTCGGTGGAGGGCGTGGCGACGACCGGCAGCGTGCGATCGTCCAGGACTCCGAGCGAGGGCATCACGGCGAGGGGCGGCAGGGTGTAGGCCGGCCAGCCTTCCGGCGACGGGGGCATGGGCGGCGCGGGCAGGCGCACGTTCGCGGTGAGCACGGCGGCGGGGACGGCTTTCTCGTCGACCGTCCAGCGCGGATCGTCCATTTTGACGCCAGGCAGGTAGCGCGCGAAGATGCGGCGGACCACGCGATCGACCTCGTCCGGCTTGCCGGCGGCGATCAGATCGACGAAGGCGGCGCCGGAATCTCCGGTCACTTCCACCCGGGCCGTCCCCGTCAACTGACCGTCCGCGGCGGCGGTCACGTCCAGAGCCAGCCTGACTTTTTCCTTCTCCTGCCGGATCGGCGTATGGACCGGCACCCCCCGGCCGCCGCGGACCACGAGGGCCTCCTGGTCCTGCGCGCCGGGATGCAGCCAGGCGAGGCCGCCGGAGGTCTGGGTGGCGTCGAGGAACAGATAGCCGCTCGCCACCGGATCCTCCGGCGCGGTTCCCAGATCGTCGGCAGGAACGGCGGCGATGACGTGATTGAACTGCTGTGGCGCCGGAAACTCGCGGTCCACCCGGTCGCGCTCGGCGGAGAGGATCAGCACCGGATAGGCCTCGATGCCGGCGCCGCGGAGCAGGTCCACAAGGAGAAACGCCTTGTCCTTGCAGTCCCCCCAGCGGCGGGTGAGCACATCCTGCGGCGTGCCGGGACGGTAGCCGCCGATGCCGACCTCGACCGCCACGTAACGCACCTGGCGGCGCACGAAGGCGAGGAGCGCCGCGATCTTCTCCCGCTTGCCGGTGAGGCCGCCGGTCAGCTCGACCGCCTTGGCGTGCACCGGCGCCGCGTCGCGCGGCAGATCGGCCACCAGATGGTCGTACCACGATCCGACGTCTTCCCAGCCGCCGCCGTTGCCCCAGGCATAGCGCAACACCGGGCCGTCGTCGGCGCTCTCCGGCGCGAGATCGAGCGGCGGCCGGCGCGGCAGGTGGTGGCCGGCGACGGTGACGCCGCCCGGAATCTCCTTGACGTCCAGGCCGGGCAGCGTGCCGTCCAGGCGCCAGCGCCAGCCGGCACCGGCGCCGTGCACCACGGCGCGCAGCGACTCGATGGCTTCCGACTGGCCGAGATGGATCATGCCGCCCGGAAAGTAGGGGTGGATCCGCACCGCGGCATCGACGGCCAGCACCGAGCCGGCCGGCACTCGGGGGAAGCGGACGGCGCGGAATTTGCGCGAGCTGTGCAGCTCTCCGGAGCCCACGGCTTCCTCCGTGTCCAGGTCGCGGCGTCCCACGTCCAGCGTCTTGCCGTCCGGCGTGATGGCCGCGGCGGTGAGCGCATCCAGCGTGCGGTTCTGGTCGAGGTAGACACGGTAAGGCGACCACTCGTCGAAGTCGGTCGGGGAGTCCAGCCGCACGCGCAGGTGGGTGCGCTCGGTGACGCTGCCGTCCGGCGGGATTTCGACGTCGACCGCGCGTTCCAGCACCGTGGCCGCTCCCGCGGGCGCTACGGTCAGGAAGAAGAGGCTAGCGGCGAGAGAGCGCGAGGGTCTGCGCATCACTTTTCTCCGCGGCCGCGAACAGGGACCGCACGGCGTCGAGCTCGCCGATGGTGCCGAGCTCTTTGTGCTTGACCTCCAGATGCCGGCGGTAGACGAGCGTCTTGCCCGCGGCGTCGGCGTCCAGACTGATCACCAGGGCTCCGACGGAATTGTCGATCCGCACCGGCTCCGGCTTCGTGTCGACGTGCCAGCCGTCCGGCCAGCGCAGCTTGAGCTCGACCTCATCGCTGTCGGCGAAGGAGAACAGGATCGGCGACTGCCGCACCGCCGCGGACTGGACGAAAGGCTGCGCGGTCGGTCCCAGTGGCCGGCTGGCGGCGAGGGACGACTCGTCGCCGAGGACCGCTTCGTCGCGCTGCCGCAGCGACCAGCTCAGCCGCACGCGCCGCTCGTCCCCAGATTCATCGACCGTGACGTCGGCGATCTTGAACTCCTTGAAGCGGCCGGTGAGCCATTCCTTCCACGAGTCCGCGGTTTCGGCCGGGCTTCCTTTGCGGTGGATCTCCCGCCAAGCGTGCTGGCCGGTGAGCACCAGCGTTCCGGTGCCGGCCAGGCGCCCGTCGGCGTCCAGTGCGAGATCGAGCGCCGCCCGCCGCCCGTTCTCGGCCGCAGGCGCCTCGGGCAGGGTGATGATCTCCGGCTTCTTCGCATCGGGGATCAGCGCCGGAGTCCCCTCGTACCACGGCGAGAGGGAGGCGAATCCGAGATCGCGGTCCGCCGGATCGAGGAGCGTGCGCTTGCCGTCGAGGTCGACCGCCACCAGCACCCGGTCGAACCAGATTGGATTGACCACTTTCGTGTTGATCGCGCCATGCCGGCGGTCTCCGGCCCAGACGAGCTTACCGTTCAGCTTCACCTCATGCAGGAGCGCCTGGAGCAGCAGCGCCTTTTCGGCGGAGTCGCCGTGCTTGCGGGAGAGCGTCTGCGCCACCGTCGAGCCGTTGGGCACCCAGATCGCCTCGTCGTCCTCGTCGGTGGCGATCTCGTCGCGGACGAAGGTGTAGAGCGCCTGCGCCTTGGCCCGGTTGCCGGAGCCACCGGCGCCCGCGATCCGGCGCGCCGTCTCGCTCACGCCGCGATCCTTCGCCCGCGCTTCGTCATAGACCTCGCCGGCGATGTGCGAGACGTCCTCCCAACTCGCCAGCAGCGGCTTCTTCCATCCGTTCTCCTCGAAGGCCAGGGGCAGGATCAGCACCCGCGTCGCGAGATCGGCGAACGGCAGCGCGAACGGCTCCTCGGGAACGGAGGGCAGGCGGTCGGCCCAGATGCGCAGCTTGGTGCCGAACAGCGTCGTCTCCTTCGAGCTCTGCACGTTGACCTTGAACGGATCGACGCTGCCGCCCTGGATCGAGATCCCCTGCGGCACGTCGTAGATGACCTCTGAATGCAGCACCGGCAGGCGGTCCGAGAAGTACCAGGGCTCGAGATAGAGGAACGTGTCGAAGCGCAGCTCATAGCTGAGGTCGAGGATCGCTCCGACCTCGACGCCGGGGAAGGCGACGGACGTCACCGAGCGTTTCTCCCGCTGCGACACCCGCCGTTCGAACTTCGCCGCGGCGGTCAACGGCAGCGACCGGCCGTCGGGCAGCAGGGTCCGTCCTTCGAGACCCTGGAGGCGGACGAAGCTGCCATGATCGATCGCCACCTCGCCGTGGCTCTTGCCTTCCTCGGTCAGGATCTTGATCCGGCTGTGGACCTTGAGGCTGGAGGACACCTGCGAGCCGATGCCGTAGCCCATCATCCGCAGCTCCGCCTCGCGGGACAGCACGACCGCCGGAGCCTTGGGAGCGAACGGAACCGCGGTCAGGCTCCGCTCGGCGTCGGTGACCGGCGGAAAGGCGTCGGCGGCGTTGGCGGGAACGTTTGAGCACAGGCTCCAGACGAAAGCACAGGCGGCGAGGATACGGCTGGCGCGGGACATAGGCATCGAGCCCTCCATCAGAGAGTTCCCGGCCGTGAGTGACGGAGAACGGCAAAACGTTTCGTGTTGGCCCATGGCTCTCCGGCTATACTCTCCGCCTCATCGAGAAGAGAAAGGAAGCGTCATGAAGAAGAGCCAGAAGAAGTTGTCTCTCCACCGCGAGTCGCTCCGCCTGCTCACCGTCCCTGCTCTGGAGCGCGCCCTGGCCGGCCGCGCCGCCGATCCGTGGACCGAGGTGCTGTGCCCGACCGCTCCGAACACCCAGTGCGACGACAACAACAACCGGTAGCCTGAGAGGCAGGGAGCGGCTCTCAGAGAGACGACGGCCGCTCCTCCTGCCCGCCCGGTCTACCCCTCCTCCCGCTCCAACAGCTCGTCGACGATCTGGCGGAAGCTCGGCGCGATCTCCGCGACGACCTGGACCCTGGAGCTGCCGTGGATCTCCACGGGATCGATCCGGGCGATTCGCGCGATCTGAACGACCGGCGCGTCGCGGTCGGGATGGCGGCGGGTTGTGTCGAAGCAGACCGGATCGCCGCTGGTGCCGGGGACGAACGCGAAGGGGAGTTGGCCGGCGGCGAGGAGCGGATCGGTCAGCCCGGGATCGCGGAAGATGCCGGCGGCGAGGCCGGCGAGGTCGGGACCGGGTGGATTGGGGAGAAGCGCCAGCGGACCGAGATCGGCCGGCTCCGGCCAGCGGTAGGCGATCACGAGCTGCTCGTAGAGCGGCGGAAAACGGGCGGGGAGGCGGACGGCCAGCGCGCTCAGCGCCTCGCGGCCGGCCGGCAACGGTGTGAAGCCGAGCACGTCGGCCAGGCGTTTGAGCAGCACCGCGTCCCCCAGCACGCCAGCCGGTCTCCGGACCGCCGCCCGCGACTTCGCCATCCTGAGGTCCTCCACATGAAAAAGCGGCGCCTATCTTGGCACAGGCGGGATGCGCCCGCCAGACCCGCAGTATCCGGCGCGACGGCCACTTGAGCAGCTCGATTCCCGGTCAGCAGAAGCCGATGGCGGCTTGAGGGAATCGGTTCCGGCTCATCCTGGGTCGAGGACGCTTTGAGCAGCGCCATTCCAGGTCATCAGAAGATCTTGACGTCTTGACCAGCCGGATTCCAGATTGCAAGAAGGCGAAGATGATCTGGCCAGGGTGACTCCGGATCGTCCGAAGCATCGGACGGCTTGGCTAGCGCCATTCCATCGTGACCTGACCGACTCCGGACTGTCAGACGCGGCGGATGGTCTGAACGGGTCGACTCCGAGATGGCGCGGGGCTCTGCAACACGGAATGGGCCCGGGCAAGGCGCCTGCGGCCCATCCCAAGATGGCAGAAGCCTGGGCAAGGCGGAATGGTGTTCCGTGAACGCAGAATCCGGGCGGACGGTCTGGAAGAGGCGCATTCCGGCACGGCGCGGGGAAGCACGGAGCAGAACCGTGCTCTTCCCGCTCAAATGGTTCCCGCGCGATCGAGCGCCGCTCCGTGGGCGGCGCAATCGCCCTGGCCGAGCTATCCGCCGGAATTTCCGCGCCGCCTGAGGAAATCGTCGATCAGCTTGCGGGCGATGCTCATCGGCGCGGGGAGGAGCGGCAAGGCGTCGGGGTGGAACCAGCGGGCGTCCTCGATCTCTCCCGGCTGCGGTTGCAGCTCGCCGGCGGCCCATTGCGCGGTGAAGCCGACCATCAGGGAGTTGGGGAACGGCCAAGGCTGGCTGCCGAAGTAGCGGACGTCGGAGAGCGTCACTCCGACCTCCTCGTGAATCTCGCGGGCCACCGTGTCCTCCAGCGATTCGCCGGGCTCCACGAAGCCGGCGAGGGTGCTGTAGACGCCCGGGGCGAAGTGCGGCGAGCGGGCGAGGAGCAGCTCGTCGCCTCGCGTGACCAGCACGATGACGGCGGGCGAGAGGCGGGGGAAGTGTTGCAGGCCGCAGCTTGGACAGGTCCGCGAGCGCTCGTCCGGGCTCGCCTCGGTCGGCGTGCCGCAACGGCCGCAGAAGCGGTGGTTGCGGTCCCAGTCCAGGATCTGCACCGCACGGCCGGCGAGCTGCCAGGCCTCTTCGTCCAGCTTGCCCCAGAGCCGCCGCAGCCCGTCGAAAGCCGTCCCCGGCGGCGGCTCGGTGCCGGCGGGCAGCGCCACGGCCAGCGCCGGCTCGCCGCCCAGATGTCCCACCGTGTGCATCGGCTCGTTGGTCAGACCGAGCTCCTGCCACTCAGGTCTCCGCGGCAGCCGCGCCAATGTGCCGTCATGGCCGTCCTGGAGGACGAGAAGCTCATTGCCGCGGAAGGCGAAGATCCAGCCCGACTCTCTCTCCGTGCTCATGTCTGCCCCCGAGATCCCTGCAACTCCTTATTCGCCTTGTCACGCAATCGTCTCATCGCGCACCAATAAAGATGAAGACCCATCGGAGTCGTCCAGAAAGGATCTCATCATGAAGAAGAGCTCGCTGTCTCTACCCACCCTCGCCGCTTTGGCGCTGCTTGCCGCTGGAGCGCTCCAGGCCCAGCCGTCCCTCGAGCGCTCCACCGTCAAGAAGCCGCAGGCTGTGGCGCCGCAGCCGACCATCCGCACCAGCCGTGAGGCGACGTTGATCCGGGCGGGCAGCACGAACAAGGTGGCCTGCGTCGTCGATCCCAACCGCGAGCTGTTCATCACCGCCGTCTCGGTCGTCGAGGATTGCTTCCGCACCACCTGGGCCGGCCCCTGTCCGGTGCCTGTCGCTCCGGCCACCCGCGGCGCCTGGACGTTCGGCAAGCTGGTGGAAGGGATCTTCGGCACCAACAACCCGGTGATCCTGTCCAACGAGGTGAGTCGCTTCCTCGGCGAGTGGAAGTTCAACAAGGTGGTCAACGGCGAGCTGGTACCGGCGCGGCCGGCGGTGAACGCACAGATCATCAACCCCTGGCTGGCGGCGAGCGGCGGCGCGCAGCTCAACATGAAGCTGGCCCCCTTCCGTCTGCTCGCCATCGTCGCCCGCCTCGACCTGCGGCAGAACGCGCCGTGGACTGCCGGTGAGGGGCGTTTCGTCTTCAATCTGCTCGACCCCGCCGGGAACCCGACGCAGTACCTGTTGATCATGGAGTACGGCCTCGACGCCGCCGGCTGTGCCGACGTTTTGACCTGGGCCAACCGCTGGCACAACCTGGGGACGATCCCCTTCGGACCGAATTACAACGCGGCTCTCCAGGCGGTGACCGACGCCTTCACGTCGATCGGCGCGTCGCCGGCCAAGCCGAACGGCAGCGCCATCAATCAGGTGCGCACCGATGAGATCTTCCTGGCGGCGCCCTGGGAGCTGCGCGAGTTCACCCTGCAGGCCGGCGGCCCGCCGGCACAGCTCCTCATGTCCCCGGTGGCGCAGACGCCGGAGAACGCGCACCAGCACACCGCTCTCCTGGCCAACTACGAAAACGTCAACGCGCCGGCGATCATGGGCGGTACCTACAACGTGCCGCTTCTCTGGGCCGCCGTTCCGTTCAAGGGCGGCGCCTCCTCGCACACTCTCAACTTCGACTGGGACGGTCCGCCGGCGGCTTGCACGTCGATTCCGCCGGCCGTCCGCCACGAATTTTCGCTCAATACGTGCAACGGCTGCCATGGCGCCGAGACCGGGACGACGTTCAAGCACGTGCAGCCACGCAACCTCGGTTTCCCCTCGGTGCTCTCCAACTTCCTGACGGGCGGGCCGGTGGTGGTCGACATGTGCGGCGTCGGCCATACGTTCAGCGACATCGCGCGCCGGCAGACGGATCTCTGCAACCTGGTGACGAGCCCCTGCTCGACGCTGAGCACCGAGCCGCCGGTGCATTTCGTCCACTGATCGACGGCTGTTCCGCTCCATACCGATCCAAACGCCGGGCGAGGCGCAACCTCCTCGCCCGGCTTATATACTGGCGGTGCCGGACCAACCCGTCGGAGGATCGGATGCTTCGCTTGAAAAAGCCGCTGTTCGCCCTGCCTCTCCTGCTCGTCTGTGCTCTGACCCCGGCGCATGCCGATCCAGCCCCGAGCCCGGCCTCGATCCCGATCCCCTCGATCCCGGCATTGTCGCAGCCGGCTCTCTCCCCCGACGGCTCGCGCATCGTCTTCGTCGCCGGCGGCGATCTGTGGACCGTGCCGGCCGGCGGTGGCACGGCGCATCTGCTGGTCTCCGATCCCGGCACCGAGTCGCGCCCGCTCTTCTCGCCGGACGGCAAGCAGCTCGCGTTCGTTTCGACGCGCAGCGGCAACGGCGACGTCTACGTGCTCACCCTGGCGACCGGCGAGCTGACCCGGCTGACCTGGGACGACGAGACCGAGCAGCTCGACGGCTGGTCGCGCGACGGGCGCTGGATCTACTTCTCGTCGAGCTCGCACGACATCGCCAGCATGAACGACGTCTACCGCGTCCACCCGGAGGGCGGTACGCCGATGGAGGTGAGCGCCGACCGCTATGTCAGCGAGTTCTTCGCGGCGCCGGCTCCCGACGGCCGGACGCTCGCGTTCTCCGCTCGCGGCATCGCGGCATCGCAGTGGTGGCGCCACGGCCGCAGCCATCTCGACGAGGCGGAGATCTGGCTGCTGCGCAATGATGGCAACGGTGCCTACAGCCGGCTGACCACCGGCGGCTTCAAGGACCTCTGGCCGATGTGGGGGCCGGATGGCGGCAAGCTCTACTTCTCCTCCGACCGCAGCGGCGCCGAGAACCTGTGGGTCCTGGACGTGCCGGCCGGCGGCGCGCCGGCCGCGCCCAGGGCCATCACTCGATTCTCTGACGGCCGGTTGCTCTGGCCGACTCTTTCGTACGACGGCCGCACCCTCCTCTTCGAGCGGAATTTCGGCATCTGGACGCTCGACACGGCGAGCGGCGCCACCGCTGCGGTGCCCATCACGCTCGAAGGAGCGCCGGCCGGCCCGGGCTTCGAGCACAAGACGTTCTCCTCCGACTTCGACCAGGCGGCCCTCTCGCCGGACGGCAGGAAGGTGGCCTTCCTCTCCCACGGCGACGTCTTCGCCGTCTCCGCCAAGGACGGCGGCCTGGCGGCGCGGGTGACCGAAACCCCGGCCGCCGAGGGGCAGCTCACCTGGGCGCCGGACAGCCGGCGCCTGGTCTACACCTCGGAGCGCGACGGCCACAGCCACCTCGTGCTCTACGATTTCGCGACCAACCACGAAACCGTGCTCACCAGCGGCTCCGGCGAGGACGACACGCCGCGCTTCTCGCCCGACGGCAAGCTGCTCGCCTTCCAGCGCGACCGCAAGGCGCTGTGGATTCTCGACCTTGCGGGACACAAGGAGCGGAAGCTGGTCGATGCGCTCCTCGACGGTCCGCCGGTCGGCTCCGAGCGCCCGTTCGACTGGTCGCCCGACGGCCGCTGGATCGCCTATCTGAGCTTCGGCGACCGCCTGTTCCGCGACGTCCGCGTGGTGCCGGCCGCCGGCGGCACGGCGCGGACGGTGAGCTTCCTCGCCAATCTCAACGCCGACGACCTCTCCTGGAGCCCGGACGGCAAATTCCTCCTCTACGTCACCGGCCAGCGCTCGGAGAGCAGCCAGATCGCCCGCATCGACCTGCAGCCGCGGACGCCGCGGTTCCCGGAGGACCAGTTCAAGAGCCTCTTCGAGGAGAAGCCGGTGGAGGGGAAGGAGGCGGCTGAGAAGGACAAGGACGGCAAGGACGGCAAGGACGGCAAGGACGGCAAGGACAAAAAGGACGAGCCCAAGAAGGTGACTCCTGTGGAGATTGCTTTTGAGGGGATCCGGCAGCGGGCGACTCTTCTGCCTCTCGGCCTCGAGGTGAACAGCCTGCTCATCAGCCCCGACGGCAAGTGGGTGGTGCTGACCGCGGTGGTGAGCGGCCAGACCAACCTCTACGCCTACTCCCTGGACGAGCTGGCCAAGGAGCCGCCGGTCGCCCGGCAGCTCACCTCGACCGCGGGCGACAAGGGCTCGCTGAGCTTCTCGCCGGACAGCAAGGAGGTCTTTTTCCTCGACGGCGGCTCCATCCAGGCCGTGGCTCTCGAAGCGGGCTCCAAGGCGCACGGCGTGGCGGCGCGGGCGGAGATGGACGTCGACTTCTCCCAGGAGAAGCTCGCCCTCTTCGACCAGGTGTGGACCGGCTTGCGCGACAACTTCGTCGATCCCGGCATGCACGGCCTCGACTGGCAGTCCTTCCGCCGCATCTACGGCGAACGGGCGGCGGCGGCGCGCACCTCCGACGACCTGCGGCGGGTGCTCAACCTGATGATCGGCGAGCTCAACGCCTCCCACTCCGGCGTGCGGATGCCGCAGACCTCCATCGCGCGCTCGACCGGCCACCTCGTCCTGCGCTTCGACCGTGCCGAGTACGAAGCGTCCGGCCGCCTGCGCATCCGCGAGATGCTGCCGCTCGGGCCGGCCGGCGTCACCGGCAAGATCCACGAGGGCGACTGGCTGCTCGCCGTGGACGGCCATCCGATCGACGGCCACACCAACCTCGACCGCCTGCTCGACCAGCGCATCCGGCGCCAGGTGATCCTCACCGTGGCCGCGACTCCTGATGTGGTGAAGGACCGCCGCGAGGTGGCGGTGAAGCCGACCGATCAGCGGACGGAGAAGAACCTCCTCTACCGCCGCTGGGTGGAAGCGAACCGGGAGTACGTGGCCAAGGCGAGCGGCGGCCGGCTCGGCTACGTCCACATGTTCGACATGGGATCGAGCTCGCTCTCCCAGCTCCTCGTCGACCTCGACACCGAGAACCACGCCCGCGACGGCGTCGTGATCGACGTGCGCAACAACAACGGCGGCTTCGTCAACGCCTACGCGCTCGACATCCTCAGCCGGCGCCCCTATCTCAACATGACCTTCCGCGGCCTGCCGACGGCGCCCGCCCGCGTCATCCTCGGCCAGCGCTCGCTGGAGCGGCCGACCATCCTGCTCACCAACCGGCACACCCTGTCCGACGGCGAAGACTTCAGCGAAGGCTACCGCACGCTCGGCCTCGGCAAGATCGTCGGCGAGCCCACCGCAGGCTGGATCATCTACACCACCGACGTCAACCTGCTCGACGGCTCCCAGCTCCGCCTGCCGTTCATCAAGATCACCGACCACGCCGGCCAGGACATGGAGCTCCACCCGCGGCCGGTGGACGTCGAGGTCACCCGCCCGATCGGCGAGGGCCTCGCCGGCAAGGACTCCCAGCTCGACGCCGCGGTGCGCGAGCTGTTGCGGCAGATCGGAACGAAGTAGGGCTCAGGCGGCCGGCGGCAGGGCGCGCAGATAGGTGGCGAACACCTCGTTGAACAGCGCGCCCGGCCGCTTGCTGCGCAGCACCTGGAAAGCTTCTTCGCCGCTCATGCCGAGGTTGACCAGGATCAGGCCCGCCACCAGGGCCGAGCGGTTGAAGCCCATGCCGCAGTGCGAGAGCACCTTGTGGCCGGTCTGGATCAGCGACGAGCCGAGGCGGGCCACGGCTTTGAGCTTGTCGAGGTCCGGCAGGTCCTCGTCGAAGATCGGGTAGTAGAGATACAGCACGTGATTGGGAACCGACGGCACGCCGGCGTCGAGGTCCCCTTCGAGGTCGATGACGACGGTGATGCCGTTCGACTCCAGGAGCTGCCAGTCGTCGATCCGTGGGGAGATGAAGAGACAGCCGGCGTCGTCGATACAGAAGGTGTTCATGGTCTGATTCTAGCGGATGTCCAGCCGCCGCAGGGTCTGGTCGATCATCACCGCCGCGATGTGGCCCGTCCCTTCCGCGATGACCACCTGCTGGGTCATCGGGCGGAGGTCGCCGGCGACCCAGACGCCCGGCACGTTGGTGTCGCCGCGCTGCGATCGCGACTCCGCGTGCGCGCCGTCGGGAGCCATGGTGACGCCGAGCTGCTGCGCGAGGTCGGTGCGCCCGCGCACCGGGGCGGAGACGAAGAAGGCGTCCGCGGTGAGCGTCGAGCCGTCCTGGAGCTCCAGTCCGGAGAGCCGGCGCTTGTCGCCGATCAGCCGCTTGATCTGGCCGGGGATGACCGCGATGTTCTTCTGCTGCAGCCGCTCGGCGCGGTGCGCGCTGACCGCCGGATCGCCGGTCGCCAGGATGCGCAGCCGGTCGGTGTAGCGCGAGAGACCGAGAGCCATCATCGCCGCGTGGTCGGCATCGGCTGCGGCGATGACGATGGTATCCTTGCCGGTGATCTCCGGCGCCTCGCAGTCCGGGCAGTAGAAGAGGTTCCCCTTGCCGGCATAGGTGAAGCAGGGAGTGAAGTCGCCGTCCACCAGCGGATGGTAGCGGGCGACGCCGGTGGCGAGCAGCAGGGTGCGCCCGCGCCACTCCTCGCCGCGCTCGCCGGTGAGCAGGAAGTCGCTGTCGCTGCCGGCGGCGCGCACCACGTTGCCGCGCACCACCTCGGCGCCCATCTCCTCGGCCTGGGCGCGCAGCTTCTTCTGGATCTCGATGCCGCGCGCCGCCGGCATGCCCGGCACGTTGTGGAGCTGCTCCAGGGTGAAGAACAGCGGTCCGGTGATGCGGTCGATCACCAGCACCTTGCGGTCGTGCCAGGCGAGGTGGAGCGCCGCGGCGAGGCCGGCCGGGCCGCCGCCGACCACCAGCGTGTCGTAGATCGTCATCGAATCCTCTCTACTGGGTGCAGACCGGCTGCGGCGGTTGCGCCAGGGCCGCGGAGCTTTCGAGGAAAAGGGGAGTGAACGGACAGGCCGCAACGGAACGCGACTTGATCTGCAGCGACAGCGGCGCCGTCCAGATCGCCTCCTTGGTGCCGAAGCCGCCGCGGCGGTCGGTCCACGAGGGGAAGAAGCGGCCGGCGTAGCCGGACATGCCGTTGTAGTCGCCGTACTGGTTGCCGTTCGGCAGGTCGTCGTTCTCGTTCGAGGACTCCGCGGTGACCCGGTAGGGCGCGCTCCAGCTCGCGCCGTCGTCCGAGGAGACCTGCGCCCAGACGTTGGTCCGCGGGCGTTCCTCGCCGGTGGTGTCGTAGTACATGATGCCGAGGGTGCCGGAGGTCGGGTCGACCGCCAGCCAGGGGTTGAACTGATCGTTGGTGTCCCGCTGGTTGTTGATCATGCCCGGCTTGGACCACGAGACGCCGCCGTTGGTCGAGCGGGTGAACCAGATCCGCGACGTGCAGGCGGAGCCGCGGTTGCTGCCGGGCTGGTCGGCCGGCGACGAGCAGCCGCGCCCGCCCGCGAGGTCGGCCCAGGCGGCGTAGACCAGATTCTGATTCTTCCGCGAGCCGCGGTAGAAGGCGCCGCCGGTCACGTAGACCAGCGCGTTGCGACGGAACTGCGCCGGAATGGAGAACTGGAAGTCGGCGAACGACTTGCCGATCGCGAGCGGCTTGGAGAACGAATTGCCGCCGTCGGTCGAGCGCGCCATGAAGATCTTCTGCGTGCCGGTGTCCGGCCAGAAGGCGAAGACGGTGCCCTGCTGGTTCGTCTTGATGTCGGAGCCGATGCCGGTGCCGGCGGTCTCGCCGCCGCTCACCTGGAGCGGCCCGGCCCAGCCGTCGGCGGTGCGGTGGTTGACGAAGACCTGCTCGTCGTTGTGCCAGATGACGTAGAGGTTGTCCTTGAACGGCGACTCGTCGAAGTGGTCGACCCAGGTCATCTGCTTGTCCACCTGCTGCTGGTCGCCGGAGAAGGAGCCGTCGAGCTTCCAGGTGGCGCCGCCGTCCGTGGAGCGGAAGGCATCGCCCACCAGGACGCTGCCGGTGATGTCCAGGGCGGTGGCCCAGGCGGTGCCGTCGGAGGTCCACTCGACGGTGGGATCGGACTGGAAGGAGGATCCGGCCTTCGGCAGGGTGGTCTGGCGCCAACTGCCGCCGCCGTCCCCGGAGTAGAAGATGGCGAGCGCGCCGTTGCCCGAGATGTTGTTCGACGCGGAGACGATCTGGTCGCTGTTCCAGAAGTTGATGCGGATGTCCGACTCGCTGCGCGGCGTGGCCTCGGGGCCGGAGATTTCGAGCTCGGGGCCGCCGGTGAAGGTCACGGTCGGCTTCGGATGGCCGCCCCTCTTCTCCTGGAGCCCGCCGAGGCCGTCGCCCTGGAGATCCGGATGGCTGACCATCCACTCATGGATCTCCTTGAGCACGAGCGGATAGCCGCCGGTCGGATCGTTGGCCGGAAACCTCCCCGCGGGATGCGCCTTGCGCCACCAGACCCGCAGCCACGCCGGCACCGGCAGGCGGTCGTTCGCCTCCTCGGGCCGCAGCAGGCTGAAGTCCTGGTTCGCCCGGATCAGCTTGCCGAGCGCGCTGTCCGGGGCGGCACGGTCCTCGCGGAGCTGGTGTTCCAGGGCCGGCCAGGCCGGGGCGGCCGCCGCGGAGTGAGCGCCTGCCGGGAGCAGGGCGGTGAGGAGGAGAAGGGCGATGGGGACCTGACGCATGAGACAGCCTCCGCCAACTGATCGGTGGGAGAAGTGGGAGAAGCCTGAATTATAGCGCCGGTCGACTCAGAGCCGCCACCAGTCGAACTTCCGCTCTTCGGCGCTCCAGTAGATGTGGAACGCGTCGCAGCGGTCGTCGTAGAGGCTGAGCCCCTTGCCTTTGACCCCCTTGTGCGGGTTGCGCGCCGGCTTGGCGCCCGCGGTGGCGGAGTCGTCCAGGTCCTCGGCCTCGATCTTCACCTTGGACGAGCAGAGCGAATTCTGGCTCTCCTTCCCCCAGGTGAACGGGAGGAGCCAGGTGCGGCTCTGAGCCGTCAGCGGCCCCTTGACGATGCCGACCATCACGCGGTCCTTGCGCAGGCCGCGCAGGGCGTAGTCGGCGACGCCGTCCTGGTCGAGATCGGCGCGCACCTCGCTCACCGGCTCCCAGGCGGTCTGCGGATCGCGCTGGTGCAGCAGGGCGAGCGCGGTGAGGGGAGCCCGGCCGGGAGCGGTCGCGGCATGGCGGCCGGCGCAGGCGGGAAGGAGGGCGACGAGGGCGATGAGGGCGAGGAGCGGGATCTTGTTCCAGGTGTTCATCGTGCCGGTCATTGTATCCTCTGTGTCCTTTGGGATCGCGGCGGAGGCTCCATGAACAGCGAACGATACGGCAGTCAGAGCATGGTGGCGCCCTTGCGGCGCGTCCTGGTGAAACGTCCGGACGAGGCGTTCGGCAACGCCGATCCGGCGGTCTGGCACTACACGGCGCGGCCGGATCTGGAAGCCGCGCGGCGCGAGCACGACGTGCTGACCGGCATCCTGCGCGCGGCGGGGGCGGAGGTGATCGACCACCCGGAGCCGCAGCCGCGGCGGGCGGATGCGATCTTCGTCTTCGACCCGGCCCTGGTCACCGATCGCGGCGCCGTCCTCCTGCGCATGGGCAAGGCGCTGCGCCGCGGCGAGGAGGCGGCGATGGGGGAGCGCTTCGCGGCGCTGGGCATCCCCGTCCTCGGCGCCCTCTCCGGCGGCGCCACGGCCGAAGGCGGCGACCTCCTCTGGCTCGACCACGACACCCTGGCGGTGGGGCAGGGGTTCCGCACCAACGCCGAGGGGCTGCGCCAGCTCCGCGAGATTCTGGGTGGAATCGGCGTCACCGTGGTGCCGGTCGAGCTGCCGTACTTCACCGGCCCCGACGCCTGCCTGCATCTTCTGTCGCTCATCAGTCTCGTGGATCACGATCTCGCGGTCGTCTATCCGTCTCTCCTCGCCGTGCCGTTCTGGAACCTTCTCCGCGCGCGCGGCTGCCGCATCGTCGAGGTGCCGGAGGAGGAATTCCCCTCCCAGGGGCCGAACGTCCTCGCGCTCGCGCCGCGCAAAGCGCTGATGCTGGAGGGGAATCCGGTCACGCAGCGCCGCCTGGAAGATGCCGGCTGCGAGGTGCTGACCTACCGCGGCCGCGAGATCTCACTCAAGGCGGAAGGGGGACCCACCTGTCTCACCCGGCCGCTGTTTCGCGCCTGAATCGGCGCAGAAAGCTCCCGGATCTCCTATACTCTCCCTTTCGAGATCCCTCAGATGAAGGATGACGCACCGCTGCTGTCGAACGGGCTGGTCGACGACGAGCAGGACGAATGGACGACCGGCACGTTGGACGCAGCGCCCAGGATGGCGCCGCCTCCGGCTACCTGTGAGGAGGTCCTGGGCGCCATCGGCGCGGTCAAGAAGGCGGTCTACGTCCTCGTCCGCCACTGTGTGGACGAGCTCGAGAAAGCCGCGCCGTGGGAGCTGCTCTACTATCCTTCCGAGGACCCCGGCGCGCTGCTCGCCATGGTCGGCGATCTCGTCGCCGCGATCAAGGGCGTGCCGAAGAAGATCGACATGCTGCTGCGCAAGCTGCCGGCCGGCGAGACCGGCCGCGGCGAGCCGTCGCGGGAGGACATCGGCTTCCTCTTTCACGGCATCCACCGCATGGTGGCGCACGACATCAAGCGCCTCGACGGGATCCTGGCGCCGGTGCGCGATGCGGCGAAGCCGCCCGGCACCGAAGAGAAGCAGCGCCTCTGCGAGCTGAGCGCCGACCTCAAGGGCAAGTACTCCAGCGCCCTGATGGGCGCCGCGGCGAGCCTGATCGGCGAAGGGATGTGGAACAGCGTCGAGCTGGAGCCGGTGCTCTTCGCCGAAAAGGCGGAGGAGTTCCGCTGCACGCGCGACCTCGTGGTCTCCCTGCGCGACGCGATCGGCGCCATCCGCCAGCTTCCGGAGCAGATTCCCTTCGCCGACCTGATGGAGCGCTGGCGGCAGCAGATGCGCGTCGACCAGTACGCCCTGGCCGACCTGCCCAGCCTGCGCGGCAAGCTCGGCCGCCTGCTCAAGGAGCGCAGCCGCCGCGCCCTCTATTCCGGCGACTACCACCAGATCAGCCGCCGCGAGGTGCTCCTGTCGCAGCGCATCAACGAGCTGGAGCGGCTGCACCAGCAGACCTGGGCCATCCCCCCGGCCTCGGATCGATCGCCGGATCTGGCGCCCGATTTGACTCCGATCTTCGCCCGCCTGGTGCAGCTCACTCTGGAGGTCGCCGCCGTCCTCGACGCCAACATCCTGAAAGCGCTGATCGGGGAGAAGAAGGTCAACGGCCTGCGCGGCCGTGCCGCGACCGCTCCCAAGGGAACGCTGCCGGGCACCGCCGACGGTCTGGACGCCCTGATGCCGCTCCTCGCCGAGGACGACCTGCGGATCTTCTTCGAGATGCTCCTCACCGCCGTGCAGCGGCGGGCCTCGCTCAGCGTGCAGGAGCCCGCCCCCCCCGCCCCACCGCCGCCGGCGAAACCGGCCCCGGTGGCGCCACCGCCTCCAGCGCCCGCGCCGGTTGCCGCCAAGGCCAAGGAGCCGCCGCCGGAGCCGCCGTCTCCGAAGCCGGCCGATCCGCGTCCGGTCCTGGCGCGCATCGACGCGGCGATCCTCGAGCTCCAGGCGCCGACCAATCAGAACTGGAACAGCTTCCGCATGACCCAGCGCCTGCTCGAGAAGCACTCGCGGCTCCCCTCCGCGATGTTCCATGCGGTCAACCCGTTCCTGTTCGAGATCATCAACCGCCTGATTCCCGACCTCAAGGCGATCGCTCCCTACAAGGGGCTCACCGTCGAGGCCGTGCAGCGGCTGGAGACCGTCTGCCGCGAGCTGTGCCACGACGATCCGTCACCGGCCCAACTCGCCGACGAGGTGCCGCGCAAGCTGGACCGGATCGTCCACTTCATGGACGCGCTGCGCGCCATCGTCCAATAGATCGTCCGCTCAACGCCGTTCAGTGGTGGCCGAAGATCCTCGACGCCCAGTCGAAGATCGGCCGCTCCACGAAGTCGCGATGCCGCGGCGTCATCATGTGGTCGATGTGGCCGAACTCGGGTTGCAGGCGGATCACCTTGTCCGTCGAGCCGAACAGGGCGAGCTGATCGCCCATGTACGGTCCGAAGCCGTGGCCGCCGCCGATCATCAGCACCGGCGCGGTGAAGTGGCTGAGATTGGACACGAACTGCGTCTCGACTCCGGCCAGCGAGCAGCTCACGTCGCGCACCAGCGCGACCGGGATGTAGTTGACGAAGCGGGAGACGTTCTCCTCGACCCGCGCCTCGGAGGCGTAGAACAGCCGGTCCTGCGGCAGGCTGCCGTTCATGAACACGTAGTTGGGCGTCGGCATGGTCGCCGGTCCCGGCGTCGGCACGGCCACGAAGGCGACCAGCACCTGGTGATTGGTGAACGCCGGCGGGAAGAGCGGAATCGGCGTCAGGCCGGCCGGATTGAGCTTCGCCTGCCGCGTGACCTCCTTGAACACGTTGCCGCCGACGCCGTCGTAGATGATGCCCGCGGCGAGCTGCGCCTGGAGACCCGCGCAGTAGCCCTGGTTGAGCGCCAGCACCTGGGGGTCGTGGCTGGACAGCATCCCCTCCCACGGGAAGATGCCGTCGTAGTCCGCCGGGTGCGCGTTGGCCACCGCGATGGCGAGGATGCCGCCGAGCGAAGCGCCGCCGGCGACGATCTTCGTGCCGGGATGGAGGATCTCGATCTGCGAACGCACGAAGGTGATGTCGTCGATCTGGGACTGCATGTCCCAGCCCGCGATGGCGGAGCAGTCGATCACGCCGGCCTCGCAGGTGCCGGCCGGAATCCCCTCGAAGCGGGGTGAATAGCCGTAGACGTCGACGCCGCCCTTGGCGAAATACTCGGCGATCGAGGTGCCCGGGGCGCCGGTGCCCGCGACGCCGTCGCGTTGCTCGTAGAACGAGAAGGTGGTGCCGAGCGGCGGCAGAAAGAGGATCGAGCCGCGCTGGTCGCCGTCTCCATGCTCCCGGGTCAGGCGCACCATCTTGAAGCGGTCGAGCGGATGGCTGCCGGCCTGCACGGTGAATTCAGTGCGCACGAAGCCGGAGTCGTGACTGACCGCCGTGCCGGTGATCTGGTAGGGGCCGGCCGCGAAGGCGGTCGCTGGTAATGAAGCGGAGACGACGGCCAGTGCTGCGGTGAGGGAGAAGACGACGGAACGGACGGTGGAACGGGCTGTCATGGCGGACCTCCCTGAGAAAGGTCACCGGCGGACGCCGGCCCTCATCTCCAAGGTGCGCGCCGGCCTCAGAAACCGCGCAACTCCCGCAGCCCGGCCGCCAGCTCGCGGCCCAGCCGCTCCCGCCGCACCCACTTCTTGATCCACCAGTCCGGATCGTACGGGTCGTCGACGTCGGGGATGGGCTGGCCGAGGCCCGGCAGGTCGTCGAACTTGCCTTCTTCCACGGCCTGGAGGATGCGGTTCTCCGCCAGGACCTCGATTGCGCGGCGTGAGATCGCTCGGCTCATGGCGCGATTATAAGACAAAAAATTATCAGACAAACAGGCCATGAGCGGCCCGCTTCCGGACGCGGGAGTTGCGGGCCGCTCGCGAGGCGCTCAGCGCCGCGAGATGATGAACTTTCCGAAGGCGATGCCGAGCTCGATTCCGGTGCCATGACCGGCCAGGGCCAGTGAAATGTCGCCCTTGGTGACGACGCTCGCCTCGGCCGACTTGCCGGCCCCCGCGGAGGCGCCGCCGGCGATGTAGGTCCCGAACAGCTCCTTGATGTCCGCCACGTCGGAGAACTTGCCGTGGCCCTCGTCGATCTTGGACTTGCCGGCGGCCAGGCCGCCGCCCTTGGCGTTCAGGTTCACCTTGGCCGTCTGGCCGTTGTCGCAGGTGATCGTGCCCGAGCCGCTGGCGGTCTTGTAGAACGCCGCCCAGCTCTTGAGGGTGAAGCTCATCTCGCACTTGGTCATCGCCGAGGCCGGCGCCGTCGCGGCGAAGGAAGCCGCCAGGGCCAGCAGGCAGAGCGTTGCGATTCTCTTCATGGTTTCTCCTTACCTCCGGCACAATGGCCGGAAAAGATGCCAAAATAGTTGCATGACACGTCGAGAGGGTACCCCGTCCGCGGTGCGCAACCGCATCGCGAAACTTCTGATCATCCTGGCCGCCATCCTGCTCCTCGGAGACCTCGTGTGGATCTTCCCACATCTCGCCTCTTTGCTGCTCGCCGCCGTGCGCCGCTCACCGGAAGGCGCCCTGCTCGCGGCGGCCCTCGCCCTGCTGATCACGGCCGGCGTGATCCGGCGCCGGCCGCCCGGCCCGGCCCGGTGAGGTCAGGGGGACTCTGTGGCAGAATCTCGTCCCATGCGAACGCTCACCGCTTGTCTTTCGCTCGTCGCCTTTCTTGCCTTCCCGGCGCTCCTCGCGGCCCAGGGCGCGGCTGATCCCGTTGCCGCCGGAGATGCGGCGTGGGCTCGGCGCGCCGAAGGGCATCAGGGCGGCCGGGCCGCCGCCGGTCCGATCAACGAGGCGGTCACCGCCTACGAGCGGGCCGTCAAGGAGCAGCCGGCGCGGCTGGAGGCGTCGTGGAAGCTGTTGCGGGCGCTCTTCTTCAAGGGCGAGCACGTGGCGCAGAGCAACGAGGACAAGCAGAAGGTCTTCGGCCATGGCAAAGAGGTCGCCGAGGCCACGATCGACCGCCTCGCCCAGAAGGTGGGAGGGCGCGCCAAGCTCGATGCCATGACCCCGGCGCAGGCCGCGAAAGCGCTCGCCGGAGTCCCCGAGGCGGCGCCGGTGATCCTCTGGGCCGGTGTCCACTGGGGGCTGTGGGGCGATGCCTTCGGCCGCGTCGCCGCCGCCCGCCAGGGAGTCGGCGACAAGGTCCGCCGCTACGCCGAGACCGGCATCGCCCTCAATGAGACCTACGACGAGGCCGCCGGTCACCGTCTCCTCGGCCGGCTGCACGACCTGGCTCCCAAGATCCCCTTCTTCACCGGCTGGATCGACCACGACAAGGCGGTCACCGAGCTGCGGCGCGCCGTGGCCCTCGCGCCGGCCAACTTCCTCAACCAGCTCTACCTCGCCGAAGCGATCCTCGATCACCAGTCCGCCAAGGCGGCGGAGGCGAAAGAGATCCTGCGCAAGCTGATCGCGAAGGCACCCCGGCCGGAGTGGCAGGTCGAAGACGAGAAGGCCCTGGCGGAAGCCAAGGCGCGGTTGGCGAAGAGCGGGTAAAAGCAACAGCCAAGGACAGCAAGGACCTCAAGGACCTCAAGGACGCGAGGCACTACCCCCTGGGTGCTGCTTCCCGTTTTTTCAGTCCTTTATGTCCTTGCAGTCCTTTTGGTCCTTGGCTTTTTTTCCTCAGATCTGCCCTTCCCACCCGGCCCCTCGTTCCTGGAACGCCGCCCTGAGTGCCGCGGTGGTCTCCGAGGGCAGCGGACCCTTGGCGACCAGCTCGGCGTTGCGCTGGAGATGCTCGAGTCGGCTCGTGCCCACGATGGCGCAGGAGACGCCGTCCTGCCAGGCCGCGAAGCGGAGCGCGAGCTCGGTCCAGTCGTACGGAGCGGGATCAAGGCCGAGAGCGCGCCAGCGGTCCCAGTAGAGGGCGATGTCTGAGGCATTCTGCGCCGCCGGCCGTTCGGCGAATCTCCAGGGGGCATTGGCCGCCGGGCGTTTGGCGATCACGCCGAGCCCACGGTCGCGAGCGACAGGGAGCGCCCTTTCGATGCCGCGCTGATCGAGGAGATTGACCGACAGCTCGACGCTGCCGAACGCTCCCGAGGCGATCGCCCATTCGAGCGGCGCGTTGTCTCCGGAGTAGGCGGCCACCCGGACCTTTCCCACGGTGACCGCATGGTGCAGAGCGGCGACGACCTCGCCTTGCTCCAGAGTCTCCTGCGGGCAGGAGTGGAGGTGGACGATGTCGATGTGATCGGTCCGCATCCGGCCGAGCGCGGCGTCCACTCCGGCGGTGATCACCGGACCGGTCCAGTCCGGCACGCCTGGCACTCCGTAGCCCACCTTGGTCGAAAGGACGAAGTCACCGCGGCGACCAGATAAATGCCGGCCGATCCGCTCCTCCGACAGGCCGTAGCTGCGCGCCGTGTCGATGAGCGTGACGCCGAGGTCGAGGGCGCCGTGGAGAAGGCGGCCCACCTCCTCCTCCGCCAGGGCCGGATCGCCGATGTGCCCCGCGCCGAAGCCGAGGAGGGGGACGCGCAGGCCGGTCCGGCCGAAGTCTCGCTGCTCCATCAGGTCCGGACCGGCCGGCCCTCGCCGACGACGAGGATGTGGTCGGCGACCGGCTGGCCGTCCTCCTCGCGCAGCTCGATCTGCACGGCGTCTCCCTTTTCCAGGTTGTCGGGGGTGTAGTGGCGCCCCTGGAATTCGACGTCCGTGTCGTCGTCATAGCCCACGACGATCACGCCCTTCGCTCCCGCCTGCTCGACTTCGAGCGTCTGCCGGGCCGCGTTGTTCGAGCGCACGACGCCGCGCAGCTCGCCGGCCTCGGGCTCGGCCCGGCCCTCTTCCTGGCTGCCGCCCCGGCCCTCTTCCATGTCATCGCCGCGATCATCCCGATCCCCGCGAACGTCGTGAATCACCCGGATCGCCCGCGTGAGAAGGCCCTCCGATCCGCGCTCCACGGCGGCGCTGATCTGATCGCCGCGCTCCAGGCTCTCCACCCCGAACGTCCGGCCCTGGAACTCCACTTGCGTGTCCTCGTCGTAGTGGATGACGAGATCGCGGTCGTCCTGACCGCCGCCGTCGCCCGGACGGATCAGGATCGCCTGCTCGCCGGCGTCGACGCTCTCGATGGTGCCGCGCACCTCGCGGACGTGGCGCCCCTGGTCCGCGTCATCTCGGCGGCTCGGCGGCGGCGCCTGCTCGCCGCCGTCGTAGGGCGGCTGGTTGTTGGGATCGTAATGGACATGGCGATAGCCGACCCAGGAATCGCACCCGGTCAGCAGAGCGGCCGCGGCGACGACTGGAATCAGGCTCAACAGTGAAAATAATTTCATGTTTCGGACCTCCGGGAAGGCATGCCCTCCACCTTGCAGCGTAGCGAAAGCTGCGCTCAAGGGAAAGGGCCGGCCTTTGCGCCGAACATTTTCCTTACAAGAGAACGGCCGAGATCCTCCAGTCTCTCGCGCTCGCCGCGGAACCGCCCCTGGAGCGCCGCGTCGGCGAGGCCCGCGAGGTTGACGTCCGCGGTGCGGAGCATGGCGGAGAGGCCGGCCGCCAGGAGGTCGACGCCGGCCGCCAGGTCGCTCCGGATCGCCACCTTGCAGCGCTCCGACGCTCGGACCGCGAGGTCGAGGGCAGCCGTGACGTCCCGGGCTGCCGCGAGCGGCGATTCGGTGGCCGTGGCGAGCGCCTCCTGCATCCGCCGGCGCCGGAGGGTCTGCTCCTCGGCCGTTCCCTTCGGCAGCGCCATGGCCGCCATGAACCCGTCGTACGCCGCGGCATCCCGGTCGGCGGCGGCGCTCAAGCGCTCCAGCAGCTCGCGGCCGGCGGCGGCGTCATTGGAGGCAGCGGCAGCGGCCCCCTTGTCGGTGATCTCCATGCACATGAGGACGAGCCCGAGCCCGAAGGCGGAGCTCACGGCGGCGACCGGCACGCCGCTCGGCTGCGGATTGGGGGAGGCGACGCGGTCCCGGAAATCAGCCAGGGTCCACGACCAGAAAGAGTCTGTCATCGCCAGATCTTACGCAACTCTGAGCGCATGGCGCCGTATCATCCACATCATGCTGCGATTCCTGCTCTGTGCCGTGGCGCTCGCCGCGGCGGCCCCTCTGTCCGCGGCCCCCCGCCTCGTTGCCGACCTCAATCGAGGACCGAATACCGAGGTCCAGAACGTCTGGCTCGATTCCGGAGGTCCCGGAGACAGCCGCTCGCCGGTCGTCTACTTCGCCGGCAGCGATCCGGCGCACGGTCTGGAGCTGTGGCGCAGCGACGGCACCTCGGACGGCACCCGGCGCCTGACCGACGTCTGCCCCGGCCGTTGTGACGCGAGCCCGGGACCGGTGACGGTTTTTCAGGACCATCTCTTCTTCACCGCGGACGACGGGGTCTCCGGCGTCGAGCTGTGGGAGAGCGACGGCACGCCGGGGAGCGAGCGGCGGGTGCGCGATCTCTGTCCGGGGCCGTGCGGCATCGAGATCGAGAGCTTCCAGGCGCTCGGGGACCGCCTGCTCTTCACCGCCACGATCCAGGGGAAGCCTGCGCTCTGGCGGACGGACGGCACCCGGAATCACACCGTCGAACTCCAGAACCTTCCCTCCAGCTTCTGGTTCGAGGGTGACCAGCCTCTCGGCGGCAGTCTCTATTTCACCGTCGCCCAGGGTGACACGTCTGCGCTCTGGCGGACCGACGGCACGGCCGCGGGGACTCTGCCGCTCAGCGCCCGGATCCCCGGATTTCCCGCGGTCGCGAGCATCCTCAGCAGGATCGGCGACGTGATTCTTTTCTGGAGCCTGGACGGCCTGTGGCGCACAGATGGTACCGTCGCCGGCACCTGGTCGCTGAGCGCGCTGGTCCCCGGCTTGCCTCTCACGCAGAGCGGCGTGATCCTCTTCGCGGGAGCCGGTTTTTTCTGGTCCCAGGACGCGCTCTGGAGGACCGACGGCACCGCCGCCGGTACCTTCGTGGTCAAACGGGTGGCCGACCTCCTCGCCGACCCGCTGCCCGCGGACATCTCTCCCTTCCTGATCGCCGTCTGGAACGGCGGCCTGTACAGCCTCGCGGGCCAGAGCCTCGTGCGTTCGGACGGCACCGCCGCCGGCACGGCGGTGATCGCCCAATTTCCCGCGGAGAATGAGCTTACCGGCGCGATTCCTCTTTCCACTGCTCTTCTCCTCGAATTCGGCCGTCCCTACTTCGCACCGTCCATCCTGTGGGGAACCCAGGGGACACCGCAGACGACCGGACCGATCGCCGATTTCAGCGCCGACGGATGGATCGCGGAGATCGCCTCGCTCGGCGACCGTGTGGTGTTCCGTCTCATGACGGAGAGCTATCCCGGGAACCTGGACACCTGGGCCAGCGACGGCACCGCGGCAGGAACCCGGGAGATTGCTCCTCACACCGGTTCCTACTCTTTCGGCCTGACGGCCGCCGGCGGGCAGGTCTTCTTCGTGAACGGCGGCTATTACATTGCCCAGGACCTCTGGCGGACCGACGGCACCACGGCCGGGACGTATTCGGTGCGCGACTTCGGCACCGGACCGGCGGGAGCCGGTCCACTCTCCCAAACCGTTCTCGGCGGCAAGCTCGTCTTCTCGGCGCAGACCGGCCGCTTCGACGCGCCGCTGTTCCTGTCCGACGGCACGGCGGTGGGCACGTCTGTCTTCAGCCGGGACGTTTCGTGGGCGAAAGATTTCACCCAGGTGGGCGGCCGGCTCTTCGTCCCCAGCTCGACGCGCTTCGATGAAGGCTCCGACTACCCACCCGGGCTCGTGCCCAAAGGCCTCGGTGTCATCGACGGCCATGGTGCGACCGAGATCGCCACCCCGCTCGACGCATTCCGGTCTTCCGGATCTGTGGGCGACCAGCTCCTCTTCGCCGCTGGACGTGGGTCAGTGATCTTCGGCCGGCTCGACGTCGAGCTGTGGCGGAGCGACGGCACCCGCGACGGTACGGTCAACGTCGTGAACCTCGACCCCCAGGAGGTCCCAACCAGTCTCCACCACACCTGCGTCGGAGAGTCGTCGAGCCCGGGGCCGGGCGTGGTGGTCGGTGACAAGCTCCTGTTCGCGGCCAATGATGGAAAGTACGGCCGCGAGCTGTGGTCGAGCGATGGCACGGTGGCGGGGACCCGGCTCGTCAAGGACATCAATCCCGCCCGCATTCCGAACCAGCCCGATTCCGACGGCTGTGACGTCCGCACGGAGATCGGCCTCGCGTCCAACCCGGACGGCCTCGTCGCCTTCCACGGCGGTGTCCTGTTCGCCGCGGACGACGGGCTGACCGGCCGTGAGCTCTGGTGGAGCAACGGCACGTGGAAAGGCACCCGGCGCGTCAAGGATCTGCTGCGGGGTCCGAAAGGATCGGTGCCGCGTGAGCTGACCCTGTTCCGGGACGCCATCTACTTCTTCGCCACCAGCCCCGGCGGCGGCGACGCCCTCTGGCGCTCGGACGGCACGAGGCCCGGCACGGTGATGGTCGACGATCTCACCATCGGTGGAACGCCCTCCTGGGCGCGCAGTCTCACCGCGGCCGGAGATCATCTCTTCTTCTCGGTCTACAACGAGGCGACCGGCGCCGAGCTGTGGGCGAGCCAGGGCACCGCCGCCTCGACCGGCCTGGTCGCCGACCTGCGGCCCGGCCGTGCCGGCTCGTATCCGCAGCAGCTCACCGCGATCGGCAACGTCCTCGTCTTCGCCGCCACCGACGGCGTCCACGGCCTGGAGCCCTGGCGAAGCGATGGCACCGCCGCCGGAACGCGCCCGCTCGGAGACATCCGGCCCGGCCTGGACGCCTCGGCGCCGGGGCCGTTTTCACGGGTTGGAGGGAATGTCCTCTTCGGCGCCGACGACGGTGAGCACGGCCGGGAGCTGTGGGCGATCCCGGTCAGCGAGATCCTGCGGCCGTAGGCATCTGCAACCAATCCACCGCCAGCCGTGAGAGCGCCCGCACGCCGAGCTTGAGGGCCGACTCGTCGATGCGGAAGCGCGGCGAGTGGTTGGGGCCGAAGAGGTCGGGGTCGGCGCCGGGGGTGCGGATGCCGAGCCAGATGAAGGTGCCGGGGATCTTCTGCTGGTAGTAGGAGAAGTCCTCGCCGCCGAGCACCGGCTTCGCCTCCATCACGTTGGCGTCGCCGGCCGTGCGCTTGAGGCTCGGCAGCATCTTCGCGGTCAGCGCGGGGTCGTTGAAGGTCAGCGCCACGCGCTCCTCCAGCGTCGCCTCGGCGGTGGCCCCGGCGCTCTGCGCGATGCTCTCGGCCGTCCGCTTCACCCGCTCGTGGATGTCCTTGCGCATCTCCGGATCGAGATAGCGGAAGGTGCCCAGCATCCGCACGTCGTCCGGGATGATGTTCTCGCGCACGCCGCCGTCGATCTTGCCGATGGTCAGCAGGGCCGGCGCCTCGGTGATGTCGATCTGCCGGCTCGCGATGGTCTGGATGCCGAGGACGATCTGCGACGCGACGACGATCGGATCGATCCCTTTCCAGGGGAAGGCCGCGTGGGTCTGCCGGCCGTGCACGATGATGCGGATGCCGTCCGCGCCGGCCAGCATGCCGCCCGAGCGCCAGCCGATCTGGCCGACCTCGAAGATGGGCGTTACGTGCAGACCGAAGATGGCGCCCGGCTGCGGATCGCTGCTCAAGACCCCTTCCTTCACCATGAGATGCGCGCCGCCCTCCTCGCCGGCCGGCGCGCCTTCTTCCGCGGGCTGGAAGATGAATTTGACCGTCCCGGGCAGCTCGGTCTTCACCTTGGAGAGCACCGCCGCGACGCCGAGCAGGATCGCGGTGTGGGCATCGTGACCGCAGGCGTGCATCACGCCGACGTCCTTGCCGTCGTAGGTGGTGCGCACCTTGGAGGCGAACGGCACGTCCACCTCTTCGATCACCGGCAGGGCGTCCATGTCGGCGCGCAGGGCCACCACCGGGCCTGGCTTGCCGCCGCGAAGCACGCCCACCACGCCGGTGTGCGCGACGCCGGTCTGCACCTCCAGCCCCAGCGCCTTGAGGTGCTCCGCGACGTATTTGCCGGTCTCCACCTCGCGGTTCGACAGCTCCGGGTGCTGATGGAAATGCCGCCGGTCGGTGATCACCGACTGCTCGACCTCGCCGGCCAGGCGGTCGATCTCCTGGAGGAGATGATCGCCGGCCGCGGTCTTAGGCGCGGGAGCGGCGTCGATCCTGCCGGCGAGGCCGCCGAGCAGGGCGCAGCACAGAGGGACGGCAAACCGCAGCCGGATCGAAGACATCGAGGTCATGGCTCCTCCCGTGAGATCAGATCCGGAGTCTACGAACCCGGCACCGGCTTGGCAATCGGGGGCTGGCGCGGCAACGAAGTATCTCCGGACAAAAACGAAGTATCGGCGGACAGCCCCGAAGTATTACCGGACGGCCCCGAAGTATTACCGGACAGGATTGGGTGTTCGGGGGACGGAGACGTCCATCGGCTCGCCTCGACGGTCAAATCCTGCGATGGCGGGAGACCGGAATGGCGCGGCGAATCCTGTGCGCCCGCTCGAGATCGATCTCGGCGAGGGCGATCCCCGGGCCGTCGGATGCCGTCGCGACCGCCAGGCCCCACGGATCGACGATCATGCCGTGCCCCCAACTCGCCTTGAGGCCGGCATCGTCGTGGTCGCCGTGCTGGGCCGGTGCGAAGACGTAGCACTGCGTCTCGATGGCGCGGGCGCGCAGCAGCGGCTCCCAGTGGTCCTTGCCGGTGGCGAGCGTAAAGGCGGCGGGGATGGTGATGATCTCGGCGCCGCGGTCCACCAGCTTGCGGTAGAGCTCCGGGAAGCGGACGTCATAGCAGATCGTCAACCCGATCTTGCCGAGCGCCGTCTCGGCGACCACCACCTCCTCACCCGGCTTGCACGTCGCCGACTCCGCGAAGCGCACGCCACCGGGGACGTCGACGTCGAAGAGGTGGATCTTGCGGTAGGTGGCGAGGATCTCCCCTTCGGGCGAGAAGAGGACGCTGGTGTTGAAGCAGCGGTTCGCTTCGTCGCTCTTCTCGTTGAACGAGCCGAGCAGGAGATGGATACGCAGACCGCGGGCGAGGTCCGCGAAGCGCCGGCACGTGGGACCGTCGAGAGGCTCGGCGCGGCGGACCTTCTCCTCGTGCGGACCGAGATAGTTGGTGTTCTCCGGCGTGCCGACGAGTTGGGCGCCATAGCCGGCGGCCCGCTCGATGAGCCCACGGGCGCTCTCCCAGTTGGCCTTCTCGTCGGAGGTGCAGTTCAGTTGGACGATGGCGGAGAGGAACATGCGCGCTTTGTAACACATCCTGACCCCCTTGTGACCCCGCCGTCATCGAGGCGTAACCCGGGCGGTCCATCCTGGATGCGATCGAGGAGGAGGATCAGAACCCATGGAGACGCCCACGCTCAGCATCCTGCTCGCCCTGTTGACCGGCGTCGCGGCGCTGTCGCTGGCGGTCACCCTGGCTGCCGCGGGTGGGGCCTTGGTCTTTCTGTCACCGCCGCGGCGGCGCAATCCGCTGCATCCACCGCCTCCGACGCCGATGCCTCCAATATCTCCAATGCCTCCGATCTCGGTGTTGAAGCCGCTCAAGGGACTCGACGAAGGGCTGTTCGAGAACCTGGCCTCGCTGGCGGGGCAGGACTATCCGGCGTTCGAGCTGGTTCTTGGGACGGAGGATCCGGACGATCCGGCTCTCGCCGTGGCCATGCGGCTGCGGGCGGCGTTTCCCGGTGTGCCGATCCGGATCGTCGCCGGCGCGGCTCCGTTCGGGTGGAATCCCAAGGTCACGAACCTGGCGTCTTTGGCTCGGTCTGCCCGCCATGAGCTGCTGCTGATCTCCGACTCCAACGTCCGTGCCCGGCCGGGCTATCTGCGGGCGATGGCCGCGGAGATGGCGGACCCTCGCGTCGGGTTGGTCGCCAGCGTGCTCGCCGGTGTCGGTGAGGACAGCCTCGGCGCTCGCCTGGAGAATCTGCATCTCAATGGGTTCGTCGCGGGCTCGGTGTGTGGTGCTCAGCTCGCCGGGCATCCTTGCGTGGTGGGGAAGTCGATGCTCTTCCGTCGCGGCGATCTGGAGGCGCTCGGCGGATGGGACGGCGTGCGCGATGTCCTGGCCGAAGACTATGTGCTCGGGCGCCGCTTCGCCCTTGCCGGCTTCCGGGTGGCGCTCAGCCGGCATGTGTTGCCGGTGCTTCATGAGCGGCGGCCTGTCTCGGCCTTCCTCGAACGGCATCTCCGGTGGGCGCAGATGCGGCGGCGGCTGTCTCCGGCGTTCTTCGGCGAGCCTCTGCTCAATCCGGTGCCTTTCCTTCTCGCCGTGCTCGCCTTGGCCGTGGCCGAGGGGGCGACCTCCTGGGCATCCGCGGCGCTCGCCGGCCTCGGCGTCAAGATCGGAGCCGATGCTCTCGTCGCCCGGCGGCTGCGCGGGCGGATGCCTCGCCTGGCCGATCTCGCCTGGGTGCCGGTCAAGGATCTGCTGATCGCCGGCCTCTGGGTGGTCGGCGCGTTCCGCAGCACCATCTGCTGGCGTGGCCATCGCCTGCGCGTCGGCCGCGGCAGTTTCCTTTCTCCTGTCGAGAGAGAGCTCGATGCGGCGCCGGTTCCGGCGCTTCAGGAGGTGGCATGAGCGTCTGGGAACCGCTGTTGCGTTTCGATGAGGCTGTCCTCCTGTCGGTGCGGCGCTGGGAGTCGGTCGCCATGACCCGGGTCATGCGCAAGCTGACCCGCCTCGGCGACGCCACCTCGTGGGTGGTCGTCGGCCTGGCGTTCTTCGCCGCGGGCGGCCCGGTGCAGCGCTACGGCGCGTTGCTGGCGTTGGGGGCTTTCTTCTCGGTGTCGGTCTCGCAGGTGCTCAAGCGGGTGTGCTGCCGCAAGCGGCCGGACCGCGGCATCGTCGGTTTCGCGGCCCTGGCGGAGAATCCGGACGCGTTCTCGTTCCCTTCCGGCCATACCGCGGCGGCGTTCGGCATCGCGGTGGCGTTGACGGGGGAGGGTAGCTGGCTGGGTGCCCTGTCGCTGTCTCTCGCGTCGGGCATCGCCATCTCGCGTGTCTATCTCGGCGCGCACTATCCTCTCGATGTGGCATGCGGCGCGCTGCTCGGCACGGGCTGCGGTCTCGCCGCGCGGATGCTGGTCTACGGTGTCCACGGTCTGACGTTCCTCGGCTAAGCTTCCGATATTCTCCAGACAGTGTCGACATCTTCTCTGCCTGTGGTCGCGTCCGTTGCGATGGGCTACGGCCATCTGCGCGCTGCCCACTCGCTGGCCGATGCGCTCGGCACCCATGTGCTCCATGTCGACCGGCCGCCGCTCGCCGGACCGGAGGAGCAGCGGCTCTGGCAGACGTCGCGGCGCGCCTATGAGCTCACCTCGCGCGCCTCGCAGCTCCCGGTGATCGGTCCGCCGCTCCAGGCCGCTCTTGACGCTCTCACCCGCATTCCTCATCTCTATCCTTACCGCGACCTGTCGGCGGCGACGCTGGAGGCTTTGTCTCTGGAACGGCTGATCCGCAAGGGGCTGGGGAGCGGCCTGGTGGAGCATCTGCGGCAGACCGGCGCGCCGCTCCTCACCACGTTTTTCGCTCCGGCTCTTAGTGCAAACGACGCGGGCCTGGAAACCATCTATTGCCTGGTGACCGACGTGGACATCCACCGCGTCTGGGTGCCGGTCCATCCGGAACGGTCGCGCATCCAGTACCTGGCGCCGAGCCGCCGGGCGCTGAAGCGGCTGAGGTCGTACGGCGTGGCGCGGGAGCAGATCGAATACACCGGCTTTCCGCTGCCGCATGAGCTGCTGGGCGGTCCGGATCTGCCGGTGCTGCGGCGCAACCTCGCGGCGCGGCTGGTGCGCCTCGACCGCAAGAAGGTCTTTCGCAGCCAGACCCGCAACGAGATCCATCACTTCCTGGGCGATCTGCCGGCGGACCAGGAGGGCGTGCCGCCGCTGCTGACGTTCACTGTCGGCGGCGCCGGCGCCCAGGCGGAGCTGGCGCGCGAGCTGCTGCGCAGCCTCAAGCCCCTGATCGAAGAGAATCGGCTGCGCCTCTGCCTGATGGCGGGCATCCGCCGGGAGATCGCGGCGAAGTTCCATCAATGGATCGAGGAGGCCGGGCTTGCGTCCCGGCTCGGCTCCAGCATCACGGTGGTGGTCGAGGAGACGCTGGAGGAGTACTTCCCGCGATTCAACGCGATCCTCGCCGAGACCGACATCCTGTGGTCGAAGCCGAGCGAGATCACCTTCTACGGCGCTCTCGGCCTGCCGCTCGTGCTGGCGCCGCCGGTCGGCGTGCACGAGGGGTACAACCGGCGCTGGGCGATCGAGAACGGCGGCGGCCTGAAGCAGCGCCACCCGGGGTATGCGGGCTACTGGATGCGCGAGTGGTTGGCCGAGGGGACGCTCGCGGCGGCGGCCTGGTTCGGCTTTCTCCGCTTTCCGAAGTTCGGTCTGTACCAGATCCTGGAGAAGCTGGGCTTCACGCCACCAGCCGGCCCTGCACTCCATCCTCCAGCAGATCCCCCAGCTCCACCGCGCTGAAGCGGTTCCACAGGCCGGCTCCCTCGGGGCTGAAGACGCGGATGTAGTTGTCGGTCAGCCCGTGGCCCATGCCGCTTCGTGGATGCTCCCAGAGGACGGTCTCGCGGTAGCCGAAGGCGGCGCGGCGGAAATCGGTCTCCGCCTGCGCGGCGGCGGCGAGCAGCGTCTCCATACGCTCGCGGATCACGGTGGGATGGACCGGATCGGGCAGCTCCGCGGCTTCGGTGCCGGGGCGTGGTGAGAACGGGAAGGCGTGGACCTTGGCGAAGCCCGCGGCGGCCACGAAGGCGAGGCTGTCGGCGAAGTCGGCTTCGGTCTAGCCGGGAAAGCCGGCGATGACGTCGGTGGTGATCGCGACGCCTGGAACCGCGACGCGCACCCGGTCGAGGAGGTGGGCGTAGGCTTCCGCGGTGTAGGGGCGGCGCATGCGGCGCAGGGTGGCGGTCGAGCCGCTCTGGAGCGAGAGATGGAGATGGCGGCAGAGACGGGAGTCGGACCACAGGCCGAGGAGCCGTTCGTCGAGATCCCAGGGCGCGATGGAGGTCAGGCGCAGGCGCGGGGCGCCACTTTCGCGGAGGAGATCACCGGCGAGATGGAAGAGACCGCGGCCTTCCCAGCGCCAGGCGGAGATCTGGACGCCGGTGACGACGATCTCCTGATGGCCGGCGGCGGTGAGCGCGCGTGCTTCGGCGATCACTTCTTCCGGCGGCCGGCTGCGCTGGTGCCCGCGGGTCTGCGGGATGATGCAGAAGGCGCAGCGCATGTTGCAGCCGTCCTCGATCTTGAGGAGCGCGCGCGTGTTGGCGAACGGTAGCGGCGCGTAGGGGGTGAAATCTTCCGAGACCGCCTCCGGAAACGCGGCATGCACCTTCTCCAGGAGGCGGTCCTTCTCGGCGTTGGGGACCACCAGGTCGACGCCGGCCAGGTGCGCGGCGGCGGTCGGATCGTTCGCGTAGCAGCCGGTGAGCACGGTGCGCAGGCCGCGGGCTTTCCCACGGTTGGCCGTCTTGCGCGAGGTGCGGGCCGCGGAGTGGGTCACGGTGCATGAGTTCACCACGTGCAGGTTCGCCTCGGCGAGCGAGCCCACGACCTCGTGGCCGGCGGCCCGGAAGTCGCGGGCGAAGCGCTCGATCTCCGCCTGGTTGAGCTTGCAGCCGAGGTTTGTAAAATAAACGCGCACCTGGGAATTCTAGCCTCTGTCGCGATCGTTGACGCTGGCGAGTCGGATGCGAATCTCGAAGACCCTCCTCCTGCCCCTCCTTCTGACCGCGCTCGCGCCCCGCGGCGCCGCGGCGGCCGCCGGCCCCTGGGCGAGCAATCCGGAGTCGCGCGTCCGCCTGATCACCCCGTGGCAGGTGGCCCCGAGGGCTTCCGGCACCGGTGAGCTCCGTCTCGGCCTCCACTTCAAGCTGGCGCCTGGCTGGCACGTCTACTGGAAGAACAGCGGCGACGCCGGCTTCCCGCCGGTCGTGGTCTTCGGCAAGACCGCCGGTCTCCAGTCCACCGAGCTGCTCTGGCCGGCTCCGCAGCGCTTCGAGCTGCGCGGCGGGCTGGTGGCGTTCGGGTATGAGACCGAGGTGGTCTACCCGGTGCGTGCGATGCTCACGACGGTTCCCGGCGACCGCCTGCACCTGTCCGCGGACGTCGATTATCTGGTCTGCGAGGTGGAGTGCGTCCCCTATCGGTACACCCTGACCGCCGAGCAGCCGCTGGGCGATGCGCCGGTGCCGGATCCGGAGACCGCTCCGCTGGTGGATGCCTGGTGGAAGCGTCTGCCGGTGGCCGCCGGCAGCCTGCCGGGCGTGACGACGAGCGGTGTCCTGCAACCGGGCAATGCTTCTGTGACAGCGCCGTCGCTGGAGGTGACAGTGCGCGGCGTCCATCCGGCTCCGGGCGCTTCGCCGGGTCTCTTCCTGGAGGCGCACGACACCTTCGACGCCGGCCGGCCCGAGGCCCGGACGACGGAGGACGGCCTGGTCTTCCGCGTCCCCCTGAAGCCGCATGAGGTCGGCAAGCCGCTGCCCAAAGAGACGGTCTTCGCCTGGACGGTGACCGGGCTCGGCGGCCTCACACCGCCTCTCGAAGCGAAGCGGACGGTGCCTTTGGGCACCGCACCGGCGGCTCCGGGACCGGTAGGCACGCCGGCCGCCGGCTTCGCCGTGCTCGTCCGTCCGGTCCCCGGAACGCTCCTCGCCGTCGCCGCCACCCTCGCCGCGCTCTGGCTCTGGGGCCTTCTGGGCGCTCCGGCCTCCGGCACCGGCCGCGAGGCGCTGGGCTTCGCGGCGGCGGCGGCGCTGTTCGTTACCCTCTGGGGGCTGTCCCGCCAGGTGAGCTTCGTCGGCATCGCCTGGATCGAGCTGCTCCTGCTGGCCATGGCCCTGTGCGCCTGGCTGCGCCGGCGCGTGGCCCTTGACCAAGCAGCCCGCCGGCCCGCTTTGAGCTTCCTGCTGGCTCTGGGACTGGCGGCCTGCGCCGCCGCCGCTCCCTGGCTGGCCCACCTGAACCGGCTCACCTGAAACCACAACCGACCGGAGGATCTCTCATGTCCAGACTCCACTCTGCCCCCGCGACCCTGTTGCTCCTCGCCGGCCTGGCTCTCTCCAGCCTGCCCGCCCACGCCACCGGCGCGGTGGGCGAAGCCGCGCCCGCCTTCTCGCTCAAGGGCGTCGACGGCAAGACCTACTCCCTGGCCGACTTCAAGGGCAAGGCCGTTGTCCTCGAATGGGTCAATCCCAACTGCCCGTTCTCAGACCGCCACGCCCGCGAGCACACGATGAGCGACCTGCACAAGAAGTACGGCCAGGTCGTCTGGCTCGGCATCAACAGCACCGCCGCCGGCCATCAGGACTTCCTCAAGCCGGCCGACTACCAGGCCTACAACACCAAGAACGGCATTGTCTATCCCACCCTCTATGACGAGACCGGCAAGGTGGGCCACCTGTACGACGCGAAGACCACGCCGCACATGTTCATCGTCGATCCGCACGGCAAGATCGTCTACAACGGCGCGATCGACGACGATCCGAGCGGACGCAAGGCGAAGGCCGAGCGCGTCAACTTCGTCGACGGCGGCCTCACCGCCGAGCTGGCGGGCAAGCAGCTCGATCCCGCGGCGACGAAGCCCTACGGCTGCAGCGTCAAGTACTGATCGCCACGAGATCGGCGATCGGCGGAAGGCCCGGGCTCCCGCAGTCCGGGCCTTTTTTCGTGATGGCCGGGTGCGCACTCGGTGGGCGCGGTGCGCTTGACCGGCTCCGGCGGGCCGACCTAGAATAGTTCCTTACTGAAACATTGCAGCCATTCTTTCCGGTGAATTGTTTTCCTGGCGCTTTCCCGAAGGGAGTCGACCGGATCGGGCCGGTCGGCGGAAGCATTTTTTATCCAAGGAGGATAGAATCATGGCAGACGGCGGGTACACACAAGAAGGGATCATGGCGCAAATCAGTATTGCATTCGGTCAGGGGACTGGAGCCCTGCGGGTGGAGCACGACGCTGCGGTCGCGTTGCGCTCCCTCTATTTCGACGCGATCACTCCCGAGATTGTGAGCACGCGTTGGGCCGGGGCGGCGGTCCAGGTCCTGGAGCGGATCCGGGCCATCGGCAGGCTGGCGGCGTTCTTGGCCATCCAGCGCGGCGACACGGTGATCTTCGCGGCGGACGTGCAGACAGCCGTCCCCACGGTCGAGAAAATATCCGACTCCGATCTGTGCCCGCCGCGGTAGTCAGAATGCCTCGCACCCGGCGGCGGTAAACCGTTGAAGAACTTCTTTGCGACGCGGGTGATCCCGGCTCTCGCCCTGGTCAAGGCGGTGGCCGGGCTCGCCGCGTGGCTGGCCAGCTTCCGTTCGGCACCCGTGGATATCTATTTTCCCACCGGGCTGTATCCGTTCTACATGCTGGAATTCGGGGCCACCGCGGCCCTGCTGATCCTGGGCGGCCGCGCGGACCGGCGGGCCCAGTCCCTGGGATTTTTTTTCCTCACGGCGGTCACCGCCTGGACCGACCATCCGCTGCAGGCCGCCGGGGCGCTCTTCCCCCCGGGAGATCCGGCCGCGGCGCTCATCGCTCTCCTCGGGTCGGTCAAGCCGGGCGCCTTGATGGCCTTCTATCTCTGGTCGTTCGCCCGCGACTTTCCAGCTCCGCCTTCATCGCCCGAGATCGGACGGCGGGTCGATGTGATGATTGCCGTGAGCGCCACCGTGGGGGCGGTTCTCTTCGGCTTGAATCTTCTGTTGCCCTGGCTCGCCACCACGGCTCTCGGTCCGTTCGCCTCCCAGTTCGCTCCGATGCGCGGCAAGGGGTTCTACTTCGGGATCATCATGCCGCTCACCACGGCCGCGGCCGTCTACCTGGTGTGGCGGGGCAGCGTGCAGGAGCCCGCCGCGAACCGCCGCCTGCGCGTCTTCCTGTGGGGTGTGGCCTGCGGTCTCGGCCCGCTGTTCGCCGAGGTGCTCCTGGAGCTCCTGCCGTTCGGGTACCGGGACTGGACGCTGGTCCATCCGCGGTACAAGCTGGCGAACATCTACACCGTCAGCGCGCTCACCCTCCTGATGACCGCCGGCACGGTGTATGCGACCCTCGTCCACCGCGTGCTCGACGTGCGGCTGATCGCCCGCCGCGCCGTGCAGTACGCGCTGGCCCGCTTCTCGGCTCTGACACTGGCGGCGGTGCCCAGCCTGGCCCTCGTCCTCTATCTCTACCACCACCGCGACAAGAGTCTGAGCGAGCTGTTCTCCGGCAACCGGGTGCTCCTCCTCCTCACCGCCGCCTCGGTGGGCGCCGCCACGCTGCGCTACCGAAGGACGCTGCTCGACGCGGTCGACCGGCGCTACTTCCGCGAGCAGTATGACGCGCGGCAGATCCTCACCATGCTGGTGGAGCGCATCCGCGCCATCAGCGACTCGGCGAGCCTGGCCAGCCTGGTGGCGCGGGAGATCGACCTCGCGCTCCATCTCGAAGGGATCGCCCTGCTCGTGCTCGAAGAACGCTCGGGCATGCTCATCGATCCGCGGCGGCGGACGACCCGGCTGGACGCCTCCTCGGCTCTCGCCCTGCTGGTCTCGAACGCCAGCGATCCGCTGGCGACCGACCTCGCGGATCCGCGGTCCCCGCTTGCCTATCTGCCCGAGAAGGACCGCCAGTGGCTGGCCGACAGCGGCTTCCTGCTGATCGTCCCGATCCTCGCCCGCGACGGCTCGCTGCTGGGGTTCATCGGCCTCGGGCCGAAGAAGAGCGGGCTGCCGTTCCTCAAGGAGGACAAACAGCTCCTGCATGCCATCGCGAGCAGCGCGGCCTGGGTTCTGGAGCTGGCGCAGGGCCATTCGACCGGCCACTCCAAGGGGGGGCCGCGCCGCCTGCCCCCCCCCGACGAGCTCGACGACACCCTGCCCGCCGTGCCGGTCGCCGAGCTGGCCAAGGAGTGCACCAACTGCGGCACCCTCTTCCCGTCGTATACCGTGTTCTGCGCCAACTGCAGCCGCCGGCTGGAGCTCTCCCACGTCCCCTACGTGCTGCCGGGTAAATTCCGCTTCGAGAAGCGCATCGGGATCGGCGGCATGGGCGTCGTCTACCGCGGCGCCGACCTCGCGCTCGGCCGGCCGGTGGCGGTCAAGACGTTGCGCCGCGTCTCTCCGGAAGATGCCATGCGCCTGCGCCGCGAGGCGCGGACGGCGGCGGCGGTGTCGCACCGGCATCTGGCGCCCGTCTACGGCATGGAGACCTGGCAGGGGACGCCGATGCTCGTCCTTGAGCTGCTCGAAGGGGGCACGCTCGCCCATCGCATCGAGAAAGGGCGGATGACGGCGCTGGAGATGGCGGAGCTTGGGATCGCCATGGCCGACGCGCTGGCGCAGCTCCACGCCTCCGACATCCTGCACCGCGACATCAAGCCGAGTAACATCGGATTCACCCGCGACGGCGTTCCCAAGCTGATGGACTTCGGCATCGCCCGCGCCACCTTCGACCTGCGCCGCGACCACCTCCTGGGTGCGGTCGAGAACGACGAGGACAGCTTCCTGCCCGCCACCGCGGTGTGGAACCAGAGCCCGACCTCGCTCACCCTCACCAAGCAGCTCGTGGGCACGCTCTCCTACCTTTCGCCGGAAGCGATCAACGGCGACACGCCGACGGTCAACTTCGATCTCTGGAGCCTGGCGGTCGTGCTCTACGAATGCCTGCTGGGGCGGAAGATCTTCAGCGGCGGCGACCCCAAGCAGCTCATGAACCGCATCCGCATGGGCCGGGTGCCGGAGCTCGACCAGGTGCTGCCGAACGCCGACGAGGCGCTGGGAGAATTCTTCCGCTTCGCCCTCCACAAGACGCTCTCCCGCCGGCCGGGGAGTGCGGTGGAGATGCGCCAGCGCCTGGAGGCGGTGCGGACGGATCTGCTGAAGCGGACGGCCTGAGCTAGAACGGGCCGCCCATCTCCAGGATCGTCGGCTTGAGCTTGGTGGCGAGGCCGAGGCCGTCGCCGACGGGGAGGACGACGGAGTCGAGCTGCGGGTGCATCATCAGGTAGCCGTTGAAGGCGCGCAGGGCGTCGGCGTCCGCGTCGTCTTCGGTGTCTTCGGTGTCTTCATCGGGCGGCGCGGCCACGAGGCCGCCCCAGAGCAGGTTGTCGAACACCAGCAGACCGCCGACCCGCACCTTGGGAAGCGCGTAGTCGAGGTAGCGCCGGTACTCGGTTTTGACCGCGTCGACGAAGACCAGGTCGAACGGACCGGTGAGGTGCGGCAGGACCTCCAGGGCCTTTCCCTGGAGAAGGTCGACGCGGTCGAGGACGCCGCCGCGCTCCAGGTAGGCGCGCGCGCGGGCCAGGCGGTCGGGATCGACGTCGATGGTGGTCACCCGCGCCTCCGGCGCCCCGCGGGCCAGCCACAGCGCGCCATAGCCGATCGCGGTGCCGATCTCGAGGATCTGCCGCGCTCCGGTCGAGCGGGCGAGGATGGCGAGCACCTTGCCGACCTCGGGATCGGCGCTCGGAATCCCTTCGCCGTGGCTCACCTCTTCCATCTCGCGCAGCAGGGCGTCCCGCGGCGGCAGCAGCCGGTCGAGGTAGCGCTCCTGGGAGGGCTGCAGGATGGACGCCTTGCCGTGCTTCACGCCGTCACTTCCCCGGCGCCGGTGTCGCGGCCGGCGTCGCTTCAGCCGGCGTGGCTTCAGCCGGCGTCGCCTCGGCCGGTTTCGGGGCAAACCCCGCGGGAGCCGGCGTCCACGCCGCGTTCTCCAGCGACACCGAACGCACCTGATGCGTCACGTCCGAGGTGATGGTGAAGTTCGGCACGAAGGCGATGCGGCAGACCCCGGCGGGAGACGGCCCGTCGATCTGGACCTCGACCTCATGCATCCCCGGGCCGGAGATGTTCGTCTCCACACCGCCGCAGGTGCCGCGCACCAGGAGCGACGGGACGCCGCCGTTTTCCACCTGGAGCTGCTCGTGCGGCTCGTTGCCGCGCGGAATGCGCAGCAGCATCCAGACCGAGCCCGCCTCGCGCACGTCCTTGACCCCGATCACGCCGCGGCCGTTCAGCCAGCGGCGGGCCACCACGTACTTGTCGTTGCCGTCCTCGACCGGCAGCCAGGAGGGGGAGAAAGCGAAGCTCGGGGCGGTGGCGCCGGTGGGCACCTCGACCGTGGCGGCCACGTACTCTCGCTTGTCGATCTTCTCGCCGGCCCCGGCCCCGGTGACAGCGATCGGCCAGCGCGTCTTCCCTTCATACAGGCCGATGGTCAGGCGGTACTTGCCCGGGGCGAGCGGCGGCGCGAGGAGCGACTGGAAGAGCTTCGCGTCATAGGGCACGGGAGTCCCTTCCTGCCACTTCTGCGGGAACGGGTGGTCGAAGGTGCGCACCACTTCGTTCTTGTCGTCCCGCAGGTGGAGGAATACCGTGGGCTGCACCGAAACGCCTTCGAGCGGCGCCGACGGCTGCCAGTTGAGGTGCAGGTTCTGCAGCTCGGGATACCCCAGGCGCAGGGTCGTGGGGGTCACCTCGACGCGGGCGACCGCGGGAGCTTTGTCGCCGCAACCGGCGGCGGAGAGGCAGAGGACGGCGAGCGGAATGATCGCGACGAGCGGAACGAGCGGAAGGATTTTTCGCATGGATGTCGGCACGCTAGCGAGCGGCATGTCTCCTGTCAACTTTCAAGGTTCAAGGCCGATACGTGGCGGAGCAGTCCGGCCCCTCCCACACGGTCAGGGCGGTGAGCGGGGCGCCGGGCAACCGCGCGGCGAGCTCGGTGAAGAACCAGGTGGCGATCCGTTCCGTCGTCGGGCTCAGGGCGTCGAACGGCGGCACGGTGTTGATGTCGCGGTGGTCGAGCCGGGCCGCAAGCTCGTCCAGGGCGCGCTTCACGGCGACGAAGTCGTAGGCCATCCCCTCGCCGTCCAGCCCCGGCGTCTCCAGCGCCGCTTCGACCCGCCATGAATGGCCGTGCACCGGCTCGGCGGCGCCGCGGTAGAGGGTGAGATGGTGGGCCGCCTCGAAGCGGGAGCAGACGTGCAGGAGATAGGAAGGCACCGGAATGGCTCCTCAGCCCTGGATCAGTTGCTCGATGCGTGCCACGACCATCTCCAGGGCGACCCGGTTCTCGCCGCCCTCGGGGATGATCACGTCGGCCCAGCGCTTCGACGGCTCGACGAATTCGAGGTGCATCGGGCGCACCGTCTCCAGATATTGGCGCAGCACGTCCTGCACCGTCCGCCCGCGCTCGCTCATGTCGCGGCCCAGGCGGCGGATCAGGCGGATGTCGGCGTCGGTGTCGACGTAGATCTTGAAATCCAGCAGGTTGCGCAGCGAGGCCTCGACGAAGATCAGGATCCCTTCCACCAGGATCACCGGCTGCGGCTCGACCCGCCGGGTGCGCGCCGTGCGACGGTGGCGCACGAAGTCGTAGATCGGCACCTCCACCGCATGGCCGGCCTTGAGCGCCGCCAGGTGCGCGACCATGAGGTCGTTGTCGAGCGCCGAGGGATGGTCGAAGTTGTGGTGCAGCAGCTCGGACTCGCTGGTCCAGTTGACGTCGCTGTAGTAGCTGTCCTGCTGGATGAAGGAGATGCGCTCCTTGCCGACCGACTCCAGGATGGACTTGGCGACCGTCGTCTTGCCCGAGCCGGTGCCGCCGGCGACGCCGAGCAGAAACGGGTTGAGCCGCGGCTTGACGAGGAGGGGGTCGAGCAGCGGCGCGGTTTCGATCATGGGCTCTGGGCTCTCCGGGCTGGTCAGTCAAGCGTCGGGCGATAGGCGCGATTCTATCCGCGCCGGCTCATCTCTGACAGCGGGGGCAGTAGAAAGTGCTCCGGCCGGCCTGGACGATGCGCCGTACCGGGGTGCCGCACACCGCGCAGGGCTCGCCGTCGCGGCCGTAGACGCCGAGCGAGGTCTGGAAATATCCGCTCCGGCCCTCGCCGTCCGCGAAGTCGTTGAGCGTCGTGCCGCCGTCGGTGATCGCCTGGTTGAGCACCGCGATGCTCGACGCGGCCACCCGCTCCCAGCGGTCGCGGGAGATCCGCGCCACCGAGCGCGTGGGGTGGACTCCGGCGCGGAAGAGCGCCTCGGTGGCGTAGATGTTCCCCAGCCCGACCACCACCGTGGCGTCCATCAGGAACGGCTTGACCGGCCCCCGCCGTCCCACCGCCTCGCGGGCCAGCAGCGCGCCGCCGAAGCCGGGCTCCAGCGGCTCGACGCCGAGATGGGCGAAGTGCGGATCGGTCGCCATCTCCACGGTGGGGAAGGAGAAGACGAGGCCGAACCGCCGCGGATCGCGCAACCGCAACCGCCGCCCGGAGCGCAGATGGAAGGCGATGTGCTCATGCGGCTCGAGCTCCGCGTCACCCGGGGCGAGGGTCAGCCGGCCGCTCATCCCGAGATGGACCACGACCGTCTGCCCGCCTTCGAGGTCGATCAGCAGGTACTTGGCGCGCCGGCGGAGGGCCAGCACGCCGCGGCCGGTCGCGCCGTGGGCCAGCGCATGCGGGTCCACCCGCTCGCGCAGATCCGCGTTGCGGATCTCGACGCGCTCGATCCGGTCGCCCACCAGATGGGGCTCCAGGCTGCGGCGCAGGACTTCGACCTCGGGAAGCTCGGGCATGGCGGGTCGCATTGTACCTGGAAGGATGGCGCTCCGGGGGCTTGACAACCGCGGCGACTGAGCGTAAAAAAGGCGTAATATGGCACGCCAAGCGGTTCTCCCACTGTCCACCGTTCCGACGATCGTCCCGACGCTCGTTCCAGAGTTGCCCGTTCTGTCTCCTGTCGGGTCCCGCATCCCGCGGCTGAAGCCGACCGACCCCCGCCGCGATGCCGCGCCCGGCGCGATCATCGCGCCCGGAGCGGCCGGCGCGCTGGAAGTCTGGCTGCGCCGGGCGGCGCGCCGCGGTGATCCCCTCGTCCTGGGCACCGCCGAGGATCCGTATGAGCCTTCCGCGGAAGGGCGGTCTCCGCTCGCGGCCCTGCGGCATCACGAAGGTCTGGAGGTCTCGGTGACCACCCGTTCGCCGGAGATCCTGCGCGACCTCGACCTGCTGGTGGACCTCGACCGCCGCTGCTCGGTCACCGTGAGCATGGTCCTGGCGGCCCTCGATCCCTTCCTGGTCCGCCGTCTGGAGCCACAGGCCGCCGAGCCCAAGGCCCGCCTGCGCGCGGTGGCCCGCCTGGCCGCGGAAGGGATCGCGGTGCGCGTCGTCTGTGCGCCTCTGCGGTTCGGTCTCAACGACAGTGAAAGAGCCCTCCGCCCCCTCTTCGCCGCGGCCCGCGAAGCCGGAGCCCAGGACGTCGTCCCCGCGCTCGACCGGCCGACGCGCTTCGCCCGGCTCCGCGGCGTCTTCGCTCTGCGTCCGCACCAGGCCGACTTCGACACCCACCTCGCCGTCTTCCGCCGCCTCCGTCTTGAGCACGGCTTCCCGCGGCCGATGGCCGGGCGGGGGTAGGGGGGCACACCTACAGCCGGCGAATCTCCAACCGCATCTCGATCTGGTTGATCTCCCAGTTTCCCCAGCCGAGCTTCGCGAAGAAATCCGCTGCCAGGTCCTCGGGAAGCACCGGCGAGACGGACCACGGCCGGTCCGGGCGCGCCGCCGCCAGCGCGTGCACCATCCGTGATCCCCAGCCCTGGCGGCGGAGGGGCTCGGGAACGACGAGGGCGGTCAGCGAGAGTTTCTCCGCGCCCGGATCGGCGATCAGGGCATAGGCCCGGTGCTCCAGATGCCAGGCCCGGGCAGGGAGCGTGACCGCCGCCAGGGTCTCGGGCTGCAACGCCCATGGCAGATCCGGCTCGCCATGCCGCGCCGCGAGGCGCGCGAAGTCGCGAGGATCGATTTCGGTCAACGCATCCCTGCTCGCGACCTCCGCCGCGTCGGCTGGCTTTCGGTATCCGACCAGGCGCCGGACCGGCTGGAATCCGAGCTTCGTGTATAGAGCCAACGCGGGAGGATTCTGCTCGAACACCTCCAGCCACATCGTCCGGTCGCCGCGCGCCTCCGCCTCGACGATCGCCTCCTGAAGGATGCGCCGGCCAGCGCCCTGCCCGCGCATCTCCGGAGCGATCCCCATCGCCGCCACCCGGCTCGTCCACCCGCGGCGCACGATGAGCAGGATTCCGACCGGAGCGCCATCCAGAAGGAAGATCCGGCTGGCGTACGGATCGAGGTTCTCGGCGCGGAACCGCCGCTCATAGGCCTGCGGGGTGAAGCGCAGGGGGACGAGATAGCCCTCGAAGCCACGCGTGAGCGCGGCGGCGGCTTCGTCGGAGGTGCAGTCGGCGATGGGGCGAGAGGTGAGGTCGGCCATGGCTGAAGCTGAAAGGCTATCACTGGCCCAAGGGCGCCGCCATGCTGATAAAATCCGGCAGTCAAGCGGGTCGAAGGGAATCAGGAGGATCGACAGTGACACGTCCAAACATCCGTAACGGCTTCACGGTCCTTCTCATTGCTGCGGTTTCTCTGGCGTGCCGGGAGCGCACGACGAGCCCGGACTACCGCGCGTTCGTCACCGACGCCACGGCCTACCTCAACACGCAGCAGGAGGCCCTCCAGCGAGATTTTCATCTCTCCACGTACGCGCGGTTCAACTGGAGCCAGACCACCGGCGAGATCGTCTTCTACTCCAAAGAAGACACCCCGAAGGTCATCGCCCAAACCCAGGCTGTCGGCGACGTGTCGAACAAGAGCGGCACGTGGCTCTGGGCCTGGGACAATCCCTCGCTCGACAGCGCTCTCAGCAAGGATCTCGCGATCGTGCGTGAGTATGGGAAGAGCAAAGGCTTCAAAGAGCTCACGGAAGCGAAATGGACGGCCGATGAGCAGGACGGCTGGGAGATGACGGCCATCACGGCGAAGCTCCTGAAAGCGAAAGGGGCCTATCGCTGCCCGACCAAGGGCGGGCCTCTCTTCCTGGTGCTCACCGACATACACTGGGCCGAGCCACAGCCGGCTCCGCAAGCACCGAGCCCGTCCTAGCCGTCTGCAGGATGGGCGCTCGATCGCTTCGCTTCCAGATACCGCCGGCGTTTTTCTAAAAGCTCATCGAGATCTGTTTCCATCGGAGGATTCGTCGCAGCCCAAGCGAGGCCTCTCTTTATGGCCGATCGGTGTGGCTCCCGGAGAGTCCAGAGGTGGTTTCGGGAAGCGTCATCCATCTTGCCGATCGTACCGCATGACGGGGGCTCGTTCTCCGGATAGGCCTGCTAAGATCCGGCGCGTGAGATCCAGCCGCCGTTTTCCAATCCCCGTTCTTCTTTTCGCCCTTTGCTGCGCGGCTTGCCGGCGCGCTCCCGCGCCACTTGTGCCATGGGAGCGGACCGATCTCTGGTCGGCGAAGCCCGAGGTGGAGATGATGCAGGGGACGAACAAGTGGGCGCGGCCGGCGGTGCAGAAGATTTCGTTCCTCGGGGCTGCGGAGGTGCGGGACATGCGCCTTGTGCCGGCGGCTCAGCTCGCTGCGTTCCCGCGGCGCACGGCCGGGCAGATCCGCGCCCTGGAACAGATGGCGGGCTCGCGGCTCAAGTGGCATGTACGCATCGGCCCGGAGGCCTATTTCTCGTTCATCCCCCTGGGCTTTGAGGCCCCTTGCCCATGCACGTACCGGGTGGGCGTCCGCAACGCGGGCGTGATCAAGGAGCTGTTCCGCGTCGAGGCCGCGGCCGTGGGCACGTTCGCGCCGGCGCGGGTGGACCTCGATCTGACGGAGTACACGGGGCACGAGGTGGATCTGCTCATCCAACTCGAAGCGCCGGCCGAGGCCCTGGTCCACCCTCCGGGGCAGCCGTACCCGGCGGCGCTGTGGGGGAGCCCGGCGCTCTATCAGCGGAGCGCTTACAAGGCCACACCTTCGGCGGCGACGGCGGAGCGGCCGAACGTCCTGCTGCTGGGCATCGACACGCTGCGCGCCGACCATCTCGGATCGTGGGGGCGGACGCCGAGCCTCAGCCCGGCGATCGACCATCTGGCCGCGCAGAGCGACGTCTGGCTCGACGCGTTCACCGTCTTCAACGCCACCAATCCGAGCTTCGCGTCGATGATGACCGGGCTCTATGCGAAGAACCACGGCGTCTACGATCTGAAGACGCCGCTGCCGCAGAGCCATACGACGCTCGCCGAGCTGTTCCAGGGCGCCGGCTATGAGACGCTGGCGATCATCTCCGCCGCCCATCTGCGCGACCACGCTTCGGGTCTCGCCCAGGGGTTCCAGGACGTCACCGGCGCCACCGAGCACTTCGCGGGCGAGCTGCCGGTGGACATGACCATGGACTGGCTGCAGGCGCGGGACGGCAAGCGCCCGTTCTTCGCCTGGGTCCATCTGTTCGATCCGCACACGCCACACACGCCGCCGCAGCCGTACGCCCAGGGGATGCGCCCCGGCTCGTTCACCGGCCTGGCGCCGGTGCGCACGTGGATGCCTTTCCGGCAGCAGGGGCCGCGCGCCTTCGACGAGCCGGTGCTGGGTGGCAATCGCGACCTCTATGACGGCGAGGTCGCCTACGTCGACCAGCAGGTCGGCCGGCTCCTCGGATTCCTGGAGAGCCGGGGGATGCTGGAGAACACGCTGATCATCCTGGTCGCCGATCACGGCGAGAGCCTGGGCGAGCACGGCATCCGCTATCGCCATGTGGGGCTGCACGACACGACGACGCATGTGCCGCTGATGATCCGCTGGCCGGGCCGCGAGCGCGAGGGGAAGATGATCCACGGGCTGGTGCAGACGATCGACCTGTTCCCGACCGTTCTCAAGGCCGCCGGGATCAAGCCGCCGCCGACGGACGCCACCGATCTGCGGGAGCTGACCGCCGAAGGGAAGAACGGGCGGCGGGCCGTCTTCGCCGAGCACGCCGGCCGGCTGGGGCTGATGGTGCGGACGCCGGAGCACAAGTACATCCTGAGCCAGGGGAACACCCAGTTCTTCCCCGACGGCCCGTCTCTGTTCGACCTCAAGGCGGATCCGGGCGAGGTCACCAATCTCGCCGGCCGCGGTCTCCCGGTCGAAGCGCAGCTCGCCGATCTCCTGCGCCGCTTCATGGCGGACCGCCGCAAGGCCTCCGACGCTCCCGCGCGCGACCAGACGAATGAGGAAAAGGCCCGCCTCAAGGCTTTGGGCTACATCCAGTAGAGCCGGAAGGGTGCCGGAAGGGCGCCGGAAGGGGACTGGCGGCTCGGAGTAGAATCCACCGCCAGGTACAAATCAGATGACCCGCAAGACCGTTTTCGGTCTCGCCTTGATCCTCATCCCCCTGTGGGAGGTTCCGGGCCTGGCCCTGCCGCTGCGCCTCACCGGCCTGGCCACCGCTCCCTCGGAGGTCCATCCGGACGTGCGTGTCGAGGCTTATCCGGCCTTTCATCAACCGGCCTTTCGTCAAGGGGTGGGTGGCAAGCGCTCCGAGCCGGTGGCGAGCGCCCGGGCGCGGCCGGACGGTTTCTTTTCGCTGGCCGTGCCGGAGGCCGGCGTCTATCGCCTGGTGCTCCGGGCGGACGGCTTCCTCCCGCTGGAGATCGTTCCGCTGCCGGTCGTGGAGGCGGCGGATCTGCCGCCGGCCGAGCTCGAGCCGGCGCTCCCGCTGGAGATCCGCGTCACCGGTCCGGAGGGCCGGCCGGCCGCCTGGGTCGCCGTCTGCGCCGCGGCCTGGGACGTGCCGCGCTCTCCGGGGCTCCGTTGGACGCCCGCCGAGCGGTGTGGCAGGACCGCGGAGGATGGACGGCTGATCCTCTCCCGGGGCAAAGACGAGCGGCCGGTCCTCACCGTGTCCGATCCGCGGTTCGCCGCCGGGGTGTTCGAGCTGGGCGAGGAGTCGGAGAGCGCTCCGGTGAGGCTCCGCCTCGCCGCCGCGCGCGTCGTGACGCTTGCCGTCCGCGGTCCGGACGGCAAGCCCGCGCCGGGAGTCGCCGCCCGGATCGGCGCCGGTGGGACAGGCGTCTCCAATTCCTCCGGCATTGCCGGCCTGTCAGACCCGGCCGGCCGGCTCGATGTGGCGGTCCCCGCGGCCGGCACTGAGGTTGAGTTGTCGGGTGAGGGAGGTCTGTGGGGGCGCGCCGTCTTCTTTCCCGGCGAGGTGGAGCCGCGGACGGTCGTCCTGGCGCCGCCGCGGATGGTGGACGGCCGGGTGCTCGACGCGGCGTCCCGCGGTCCTCTGGCAGGCGCGCTGGTCTGGACCGGCGTGGCAGCGGTCCGTACGGGAGCGGACGGCACCTTCCGGCTCGCCGCCGGCCGCCGCCGTGACCTGGCGATTGCCGCCACCGCGGCGGACCACGGCCGGCGAACGCTGGTCCTGCCGCACGAGGAGGGTCACATCACGATCGTTCTACCAACGGCGGGCTCACTGGTGGAGTCGGGAGACGTCGAACGCCGGCGCCGGCCGGTGGAGCTGCCGTCCGCGCGCATTCTGGCCGGCCGGGTGCTCGGCCCCGGCGGTCGTCCGGTGGCCGGCGCCTGGGTGGAGGCGCGGAACCTCGACGCGGAGACCGACGGCGAGGGCCGTTTCCGCCTCGCCGGTTTTCCCGCCGGCGTGCCGGTCGCGCTGCTAGCTCGGGCGCCCGGCCTGCGCGGCAGACTCGAAGCCACCGGATCGGGTCCGGTCGAGATCCGGTTGACCCCGGCGGCGACGCTGGAAGGCCAGGTGACGGACGCGGCCGGCCGCCCCGCGGCCGGTGTGCCGGTGCTCCTCGGACCGCAAAAGGCCGATCCGGGCGATGACTCTCCGGACACGGACCTCGTCGCCGCCGGCTCCGCGCGGACCTTCACCGACGATGAGGGTCGATACCGGCTCGACAGTCTGGAGCCCGTGCGTAGCCGCGCCGCCGCCTTGCGGCCGGGAGGCCGGCGGCTGGCCGGCGCCACCGTCGATCTCCACCCCGGGCCGAACCGGCTCGACCTGGTCCAACCGCCGGAGATCGCCGTCACCGGCCGGGTGCTCGACGACAAGAGCACCCCGGTGGCCGCCGCGCGGGTCTTCCTGGAAGGCGCGGACCCCGAGGATCGCTGGCTCGTCATCGCCGCGGCGGACGGCGCGTTCCGGCTGGCCGGCATCCCCGACGGCGACTACCGTCTCTCCGTCTTCGCCAAGGGCTTCGCCCAGCCGGAGCCGCAGGACGTGCGCGTCGCCGGCTCACCGGTGCAGGGCATCGAGCTGCGCCTCGGGCGCGGCGGCACGATCCGCGGCAAGCTCACCGGGATTGCGCCCACCGAGCTGAACGGGTTGATGATCCTCGCCGAAGAGGCGGAAAAGCCCGGTCCGCGCAAAGAGACCCGCTCTCTGCGTTCCCGCCGTCTCGGCCTCGCCGCGCCGGACAGCCGCTACCGGATTCCGGATCTGCCGCCGGGCCGCTGGAAAGTCACCGGGAGGACCGCCGCCGGACGACAGGCCCTGGCCTGGGTGGACGTCGCGCCGGGAAGTGGCGAGACGTCCCTCGATCTCGCCTTTACCTCGGGACTGACCCTGTCCGGGCGTCTCCGGCTGGATGGCCAGCCGGTTGCGGGAACCGTTCTTGCCACGGCCTCCGACGGCGCGGGCAACTGGGGAGGGGGGAACGGCGGCCAAGCTGCGACGGCGGCGGACGGCACCTTCCGTCTCGCCGCCCTCCAGCCGGGCACCTACCTGCTCCTGGCCGTCCTCGACGGCAAGCTCTGGCCGCTGCGCACCGTGGAGCTCACCGCCGACCGCGACCTGCCGCTCGACATCGTCTCCGGTACCCTGAGCGGCCGGATCGCCGGTCCGTTCGGCTCGCCGCTGGCGGGGGCCCACGTGTCGCTCCGCCCACGGGCACTGGGCATCGACGCCTTCCTTCCCAGCCCGCGCACGGAGAGTGACGCCGAAGGCGCCTTCGAGATCCTCCACATCCCCGCCGGCAGCCACCGCCTCCTGGTCACCCGGGATGGAGCGGTCCCGTTCGAAACCGCGGTCACCGTGCCGGCTGGCGGGGTGGTCCGGGTGGAAGTGCCGCTCATCGGTGCGAGCACCGTCAACCCAAAGTAGGGGCCAACGGCTCGTCGTACCGGCCCTAAGACGCTCGCTCTGACCCGGCAGGAACCGCCGCTACGGCACCAGGAACCCCAGGTCCGGGTTGTTGAAACGGCTCAGGTTGGGAAACACCGTGGCCATGTCGGTCGAGGAAACCCCGAACCAGCGGGCGAGAGTGGCGCTGTACTCGTCGACCGAGGTGGTGGGAATCCAGCGGCCCTGGCTGCCGGAATCGTCGGGTCCGCCCTGGCTCAAAATGGGAACCTTGCCGTAGATGTCGCCGCCGCGGACGGCGCCGCCCAGGATCATCTGGTGGTTTCCCCAGCCATGGTCCGAGCCGCTGCCGTTGCTCAGGAAAGTGCGGCCGAAGTCCGAGGCGGTGAAAGTGGTGACGTCGTCGGCCAGACCGAGCTCGACCGTGGCGTTGTAGAAGGCGGAGAGCGAGGCGGAGACGTCGGCCAGGAGGCTCGCCTGGGCGTTGATCTGGTCGCCGTGGGTGTCGAAACCGTCCGCCGAACAGAAGAAGACCTGGCGCTGCAGACCCAGTGGAGTGTGCACGGAGATCAGCTTGGCCACCATGGCGAGCTGCTTGCCGAGGCTGGAGGTGGGGAAGACTGTGGTCAGGGCCGGCGCTTGCGCCAGGGCGCCCTGGAGGATCTGGTTGTTGTCGAGGGCGCGGGTGACGATCCCCCCGGCGGCGCTCACCAGAAGATTCGGCTGCGGCTGGCCGAGGATGGTGCGGATCGCCTTCGACACCGGATCGCCGTTGGGGCCGTCGGTGAAGCCGGAGAGGCTGATCACGCCGCTCGACGAAACCTGGAACTGGTTGACGACGTTGCCGACCTGGAGGACGTTGGCGCCGGCGAGCGAGATGCTCATCGACACCTGGTTGTTGTTGTTCAGGCTGTTGAGGAGGTCGGCGGTGCGGCCGCCCCAGCCGGTCTTGGCGGGCTGGTCCGGAATCGAGGTCTGCCACTGCGTCTGCTGGTCGCTGTGCGAGAAGAGCTGTGGCGGCGCGGCCACCGAGTGGTTGAGGAACTGGGTGCGGCTGAGCGGCGCGACGAGCGGGCCGACATTGGCGAGGAGGGCGAGCTTGCCGCTTCCGAAGAGAGTCTGGAGGGCGGAGGTGCTGCCGTGGAGGCCGTAGGTGTGGCCGTCCGGGGTCAGCGGCGTGATCGGCAGGAGCGATGCCGCGGGAAGGGCGAGGATGCCGCGGGCAGCGGCGTACTGGTCGTAGTCGGTGCCGGTCCGCGGGACCAGGAAGTTGTTGGCGTCATTGCCGCCATAGAGGAAGACGCAGACGAGGGCCTTGTAGTCGCTCGCCACCCGCGGCAAGGCGGCGGCGGCGACGTTGCCCAGGTCGAAGATGGTGCGGACGATTGAGGTCGTCCCGAGGGCGGCACAAACCGAACGGCAGATGAATTCGCGGCGCGTGGTTGCCATTTCCGTATCTCCTTGTCTGGGCCCGTCACCGCTGAACGAGGAATTCCGGCGATGTGATGATCAGACGGATCGCCGCCTTGGTCCGCAGGGTGGGATCGGTGAGCGTCGAGCTCGACAGGGTGCTGATGAGAGTCGTGCGCAGGGCGGCCGACATGCTGTTCGCCAGCAGGAGGAGGTTCAACTGGTCGACGAGCGCCGCGGGGTCGGTGGCGATGGGGATCTGCTGCGAGAGGTCGAGAGTGAGGGTCTCGCCGCCGTTGGTGTAGCCCGAATAGAGCAGGGTGCGCTGGAAGTTGAAGCCGCCGATCGCCGACGTTTCGTTGAAGATCTCAAATTCCGGCGAGGCGAGCCCCGCCGCGGCGACCGGGCCGGAAAGCGAGTAGTCGGGGCTGAAGAAGTTGAAGACGGTGGGCGCCCGCAACGTGTTCTCTGCCATGCGGAAGGTGGGGTCCTCCATGTGCCAGAGGCGGAATTTGCCCGAGGGCGCCTGGGCGTGGAAGGTGCGCAACATCGTCCCCAGCCGCAGAATAGGCTCGCGCAGGTGGCCGTACCCCTCGTAGCTGGTGACCAGCTCGGCCCGCGCCTCGTAATCGGTGAGGATGGCCTTGACCACCGCCTTCAAGTCGCCGCGCACCCCCTGGCCGTTGTTGGCGAACACCTGCGCCACGCGGTAGACATAGGGGGGGCTGGGGTTGCTCGTCACCAGCCGTTGGATCAAGCCCTTGGCGAGGAACGGCCCGGTGTTGGCATGGTTGAAGATGGCGTCCAGGGCCGCCGCCAGGTCGGCCTGCGCGGTCTGGTTGGCGGGCTGGGTGAAGCCGTTCAGGAGGAGCTTGCTGCCGGTCGAGTGGTGGCTCGGCCAATTCGCCATGGGAATGCGGTAGTTGACCGTCGGGTGGAAGAAGCGCGACGAATTGGTGGTGTCGTCGCCGCCGAAGCTCCAGCCGGTGAAGACGTGGGCGAAGCCGATCACCACGTCCTGGTCGTAGGTGGCGATGGGCAGGCCGGTCGTGGCATCGAGGAGCAGCGTGCCGTCGGGATTCAGCTTGAGCAGGCCGATCGAGAACAACTGGAGGATCTCGCGCGCGTAGTTCTCGTTGGGGTTCTTCCCGGTCGACAGGTTCTCCTTGTCTTTGCCCAGCATGTTGAGGTAGGTCCCCATCGCCGGGCTCAAGGTGACGTCTTCCAGGAGGGTACGGAAGTTGCCGAAGGCGTCCTTTTCGAGGAGGTCGTAGTAGGCGGCGAGGCTGTAGGGATTGTTCTTCAGGGTGCCGTTCTCGTCCGAGATGACGAAGATCTCGGAGAGCGCCAGGGCCACCCGCTGGCGCAGGGCGTCCGGACCGGTCGCCGCCTGCTTCCAGAACGACTCCATCATCTGGTTCGAGCTGAGGGTCTCCCCGCCGAGCGCGGCGGCGTCCAGGTAGGCGGCGTGCGAGACGAGAGGCTGGGCGAGCTGCTGGCTCAACCAGGTGTCGAAGTCACTCGTCTGGAGACTGGCGATCTCGGCCAGCGTCGGTCCGAAGGTCGCCTGCTGGAGGAACCGCGAGGCGTCGCGGGCGGTGGGCGGAGGAGGCGGGAGGGGCGGCGGCGGCGGCGGTGGCGTGAAATTCGAGGTGCCGTTCGCTAGCACGAACTGGCCGCGGATCTCTCCCGAGGGGTAGGTCGCGGTATGGACGTTGATGTAGGTGAGGCCGGTCTTGATGTAGCTGACGATCTGCGGGACGGTGTTTGTGCCCACCGGGACGAAGGTCCAGACATAGGAGCCGTCGGCTTGCGGGGGAGTGGCGTCGATGTCGAAGAGGATTCCGGCGCTCACTCCCGGGCCGCCGGGTCCGTGGATGTGCTGGGAGGTGACCGGCGTCGTCAGGTTCGAGTAGGTATAGCGGAGGACCGCCGAGGCCTCGTCGCCGGCGACGAGGAGGGTCGCCTGGCCGGAGCCGGTCGAGAGCGCCGCACCTTGCGGGCTGAGGCTCGCGATGTAGAGGGTCGGCAGATGGGTGATCGTGTAGGTGCCGGAGTCGATCGAGCTGTCGGTCTTGCCCGTGGCGAAGGCGATCGCCTTGATGGTCGCCGTGTTGGCGAGGGAGAAGGCGCCGGCGTAGAGCGTGCCGGTGGCCGCGGTGGGCACCGAGCCGTCCGTCGTATAGCGGATCTGGGCGCCGGGGGTGCTCGTCGCGAGCGATACCATCTGGATGCCGTTGTAGCTCCCCGGGGGCGGCGAGAGGACGGGAGGCGCGACCTTCGTCGTGTCCAGGCCCTCCTCGGCGAAGTAGCCGGTGACGTCGACGACGACGTTGACCGTGCCGCTGCTCAGGCCGGCGAAGCAGGCGACACCGCCGTTCGCCCCGAGGGCGAGCACGCCGTTGTTGGCGAGCACCTGGCCGGCCGCATAGGTGATCGTCGAGGCCAGGGTCAGGCTGCTGCCGGCAGGGTAGAAGGTGAGGAAGCCAGGGGCGGCGGGGGCGACGACGGAGATGTTGGCGGAGACCGCCTGGGCGCCGGTCGAGATGCCGCACTGGCCGGCGAGATTGAACACCCGGGTGCTCGACGCGACGAGGGCCGGGCCGCCGAAGCCGTTGAGGTCGATAGGGTTCCGGGTGTCGAACACCCGGCAGGGGGTGACTGTGAAGTACGACGTACCGGCCTGGGCGAAGGCGGGGGTGGCCGAGCCGAGCCAGACCACTGCCAACATCGCCAACATCGCTCTGACGAAGGGGGAAGGGTTCTTCCGAGCACGCCGGATTCTGCGTACACCTCTGGGCTTGTACGACACTTCCCACCTCCTCAATGGCTTCGATGCGCGTAGCCCAAGGGTGGCAGAGATATTCACAAATAGCAATAGGATGCGCTTATTGAAAATAACCGCTGACGTCGAGCACCACGTGCACCGTGCCGCCTCCGCCCACCAGAGCGGAGAGCCCGATGGTCCCTGCGGTGTCGCCTGCCAAGGGGAGCAGAGCATTGTTGGCAAGGACCTGACCGGCGTGGAAATTGATCGAGCTGGCGACCGGCGCCGCCTGGTCGCCGGGATAGAGCGTCAGAAATCCCTCTCCCGTCGGTGAGACCACCGTGACGTTGAGCACGAGGGTGACCGCCGACAGCGGGATGCCGCAGCGGCTCAAGGTGGCGGCGAGGCGCGGGACCTGGGACGCCAGGGCGGGCCCTTGGCCCGCCTGCCGGGTATCCAGCAACCGGCAGGGTGTCAGAGTGAAAAGCTCTCCTTGGTGGACCGGCAGGGCATAGAACGGGTTCCAGGCGAGCTGGGCGAAGACGTTCCAAGCGGTGGCTCCCACGTGGCGGCGGCGGAAGTACAAGAAACCGAAGCCGGTGGTGAGGCCCTCATGGCTCGCTGCGGCGATTCCGAAGCCGTCTCCGTAAGGCGCTGTCGTCTGCGCTTGCGCCAACATGCTCCGGAGTGTCTGGGCCTGCGGCAGCTCCGCCGCCTGCTCGTACGCCACCGCGAGCTGGCCGCTCCCCTCGAACCAGACGCCGTCTTTGTCCTCGTTGAAATCTACGCCGGTGAAACCCTGGTCGGTGGTGACGTGATGCGCCTCGACGCAACCCAGGATGCCCGGATGGAGTGACAGCACTTCCGGCACCGCGAGGACGCTCCAGGACTGGACATCGGAAGGGAGTTGGCCGGCTGTTTCATTGCGGGTCGAGGGATCGGTCGTGCCTGCCCGGTAGCAGCCCAGGCTGCCGTCCCACATCGATTCGAGAAAGAGGCGGGCGTGCTCGGCTTCGGCCAACCATTGTGGATCGCCCGTTGCCTGCGCGAGGCTCAGGAAGGCTGCGCGAAGGTCGATGTTGTGCTCGGCGCTGGCCCAGGCCCGCGTCGTGGGCGACGCCGATTCGGGGTTATCGAGCCCGCCGCGAAAGCCTTGATACGTTCCGCTGTCCTGCCGGAAGCCGCGCACGAATTGTGCGATCTGCAGAGCCGTCGTGAGATAGCGCGCGTCTCCTGTCGCCCGATGGAGAGCGAGCAGGGCAATCATCGCCCAGGCGTCGTTGCCGGTGCTGAGACCTGTCTGCTCGATCTCGACGAAAGTCTGTGTCGCATCGATATAGAAGCCCGCGACCGGGACCGTGCCCGGCCGCCCGTTCGGTGTCCAGCCCGGCGGCAGAGAGATGTCTCCCGCGGCATATGCGTCACGGAGCCTGCCGTCATTGAAAAATCGGTCGTGCCCGGCAGCGTAGACGAAGGCGTCTCCGATCAGCCGTGCCCTCCGCAAGCCGTCCGCACTCCTTTCGGCGAGGAAGGCGAGCAACGCGAGCGCGTTGTCATAGGTGTGCGCGACGTTGCGGTTGACGAAATCGAAGTCGTTCACCGGCGCCGGCTGGGACTGAAAGGGCTCCGTCTCAAAGCTGCGCAGGAAGCGCGGTTGATCGAGGCGCGCCGTGCGGGCCGAGGGGGTGAGTTGGTATTCGATGTCATCGAGAAAGAAGACCGCGCCACCCGGATTGAGCACGTCCGAAGCGACCCAGCCGAAGCCGCCAAGAACGTAGCTGAGGTCGCGTCCCGTCAGATCCAGAGAGTACTGGGCCCACTGTGCCGTCAGGACGAATGTCTGCTTGACCACCGGCGTCGAGTCTGGATATGGGTTCTCCGGTAGCCCGGAGTTGGCGTTCCGTCCGACGCCGCCCATGAAGAAGTCGATCGTCTCGCCGCCGACCTGCCCGCGCGCCCAGAACGTGAGAGTGGTGGCGCCTGTGAGGTCAACTCCGGCGTTTGGCACGGTGCCGAAATTGAGCTGTGGTGACAGGTCGCCAGCGCCCAGAACTCCGTTGAGGAGGTAGAAACCACCGAAATTTGGTCCCTGCGCGTCCTGGAATTCGACCCGGATCGCCGTGGCTCCGGAGTGGGGAGAGCCGGTCCAGGCTCCATCCATGGAGACGGCCGCATTCTGGTCGGGGATCTTGCCCCAGGAGTGGAAATGGTTGCCGGCCGAGCTGACGTCCCGATAGACGACGAAGCGGTCGTGGAATTCATCCATCACCCGGCGCAGATGTTCCAAGGCAGCCACGGCCGAGGGATTCGGAGTCGCGGCCGAAACGGCCGAGCTGAGCAGCAGGGTGATGGACAGCCAGAGAACGGAAGCGCGCGTGAGCATCTTCTGCTCCTCCTCTGTTCAATTTTTGCTAACGAATTATACGCCCCCCATTGCTCCGTTCAGAGAAGCAGGTAAAGATTCCTCGCGATGCGGCCGAAGATCTTCGCCCTGCTTGGATGCACCGCCATAGCGTGCGGTGTCGGTTGTGTCCTGCTCGCCGGCAGCTCCCTCTCCCGGCCGATGCCGGCCCGGATCGGGCTTCCACCTCCGGATCTGCGGGCCGAGGTCGTCGCGATTCCGAGTCGCTCGGGGAGCGTGCTCGCGGGCTGGCTGTGCCACGCCGAGCAGCCGCGCGGCTCGGTCGTCCTGATGCATGGCGTCCGTTCGAATCGGCTCAGCATGGTGGAACGCGCCCGGTTTTTCCGCGAGCAGGGTTATGACGTCCTGCTGTTCGATTTCCAGGCGCACGGAGAAAGCCCGGGCGAGCACATCACGTTCGGATACCGGGAGAGCCGCGACGCCGAAGCGGCTCTCGCCTTCGCCCGCGCGAAGCTCCCCGGCCGCCCCGTCGCGGCTCTCGGAACGTCCATGGGGGGCGCTGCTCTCCTCCTCTCGCGCCACCCCCTGCCCGTGGACGCGTTGATCCTCGAAGCGGTCTATCCGACTCTCCAAGACGCTGTGTCGAACCGGCTCGCGGAACGCTTCGGCCCGTTGGGGCCGCCGCTGGCGCCGCTGCTCCTCTTGCAGGTTGGACCGCGGCTCGGCGTCTCGCCGGAGGCCCTGCGCCCAGTCGACCACGTCGGAGATGTCGGCTGTCCGGTCTTCATCCTGGGAGGTACCGCGGACAACCGGACCACTCCCGAGGAGACGAAGCAGCTTTTCTCCGCGGCGCGGGAACCCAAGCAACTCTGGCTGGTTCCCGGCGCGGCCCACGTCGATCTCGCGAGATTCGCGCCGGCGGAGTACAGACGGCGGGTGATCGGATTTCTGGCTTTTTGAAGGTGCCGACTCTCACGGTAAATTGTCATGATGCGAAGCGACGATCTCTACACCCTGCCCGCGGGCCTGCCCGTTCCGGTGGACGATGGCGCCTGCGACCATCTGCCGGGGATGGATTTTCCGGCGATCCCTCTTCCTTCGACCGCCGGGCGGCAGGTCGACCTGGCGGCACTGCGTGGCCGCACGGTCGTCTATTTCTATCCCCACACCGGCCGTCCCGACCGCGAGCCGCTCGCGGGCTGGAACGAGGTTCCCGGCGCTCGTGGCTGCACCCCGCAGTCGTGCGCCTTCCGCGATCACGCCGCCGAGCTGCGCGATCTCGGCGCCGGTCTTTTCGGCTTGAGCACGCAGGACACCGAGTATCAACGCGAGGCCGTCGGCCGACTCCATCTCCCGTTCGAGCTGCTGAGCGACGAGCGGTTCGCGTTGATCGAGGCCCTCCGCCTGCCCACCTTCGAGCTGGGGGGAACCCGTTTCGTCCAACGGATCACCCTCATCCTGCGCGACGGGACGATCGAGAAGGTCTTCTACCCGGTCTTCCCGCCGGACCGGAACGCGGACGAGGTGGCGCGTTGGCTCGCCACTCAGGCTGGATGATCCGGTCCCTCAGCGCCGCAGGTGCGCGTAGAGCGAGTCGTAGAGGAAGGACGCGCGTTCCACGATGCGACGGTCGTCCTTCTCGACGTCGGTGAACCCCTGGCTGATGGCCCAGAGCCCCGCCGACTCCGGCGTGATCGTGATCTCCGCGGGGAAGTCCGCGCCGTGGACGATCTTGGCGAGCCGGAGCAGGGCCGGATCGTGGCTGAGACGTTCGTCGATCAACTGCTCGAAGGAGCAACGCCCCTGCTCGTCGCTGTGCGGATAGCGCGCTCCGGGCGCGTCGAATCCGATCGCTCCCTCCCGCTCCTGCACGGCCGCCACCTCGGCCGCGGGGACGAAGAGGATGTCCGCCTCAGGATCGAGAAAGCGCCGGATCAGCCAGGCGGTCGCGGTGCGGTTGACGTGGATGGCGGTGCGGGTCACCCATTTCATGGCGTCTCCTTCCTGACAATAGGATGCGACGGGAGCGCCAGCGCGGCCCAGAGGGTTCCGGCCGCTCCGAGCGCTCCCGCTACGTAGAAAGTGAGCTCCGGCCGGACCGTCCACAGGGCGCCGCCGATGGCCGCGGCTCCGGCGACGGCGAAGCCGCGGAGGGTGTAGTAGAGGCCGACGGTGCGGCCCGGATCGCTGATGGCCAGATCGACGATCAGCGACTTTCGCGCCGGCTCGCCGATCTCCCGCAGGCCGCCGAGGACGTAGGCGCCGGCCAGCGCCGCGAAGGAGTGCGCGACGACGACGCCGAGCGGGAAGAGGGTGAAGAAGAGATAGGTGAGGACGACGAACGGCTTCTTCTCGGCCCGGCCGGCGAGGATCGCGGCGGGAGCGTAAGAGAGGATCGCGGTGATCATCAGGATGGCGGTCAGCACGCCGAACCGCGCCGCGGAGAGGTGCGCGACTTCCAGCGCCCAGACGACGAGGAAGACCTCGGGCAATCCTTCGCAGAGGCGGATCAGGCAGTCGGCGATCAGCAGACGGACGAGGACGGGATGGAGGCGCACCCGGCCCCTCGGCGCGGCCGGTTCCTGTTCGGCAGGCAAGTCCCGGCGGCGGAAGGCCCGCCACAGCCCGGCAAGCATGAGAATCGAAAGGACGATCGACAGGGTGAAGCCGAAGCGCATGCCGGACGCCATGCCGAAGCGGCCGATGAGATAGCCGCCGGTCGGCGGCGCGAGGACGATCGGCAGCCTTTTGACCACCGACTGCACGGTGAATCCCACCAGCCGGCTGTCACCGGTCATCTCCTCGCGCAGCAGGGTGAAAGTGGCCGGCAGGCCGAGCGACTGCCAGGCCATCACCAGGAGGAGGCCGGCGAAGAGCATCGGGGTCGAGGGGAAAGCCAGATAGAGGAAGAAGCCGGCGGTGGTGAGCGCGCCGAACAGGAGGAGCGCGCGCCGGCTGCCCAGCCGGTCGGTCAGCACGCCGCCGGGGTAGGCGTAGGCCGCGTCCAGCAGGTCCTTGAGCGTGCCGAAAGCGCCGACAGTGAACGCCGAGGCGCCGAGGAAGCGCAGGAACGCCGGCAGGTAGCGGAACCACAGCTCCGCGCCGAATCCGTAGACGAAAAGCCCGGCCGCGAGGGCTCCGGCCCCGCGTTCCAGCCCGAGGCGGCGCCGCCACCCCGCATGCCGCGTCGCCTGTTGCTCCGGAACGGCATCGCCGCGGGCGCTCATGGAGAGCCATTCTAAGGCGTGCCGGCAATCGGCCCCCTGCCCTGACGACCGTCCCAAGACACGCTCAATCCGCCCACCAGGCAGACCTCCCCCTCTCCGACCAAGCCGGACAGCAATCTCCCGCTGTCGAGGCGCCTGGCACCTCTCCTGCAGCGAACGCAGTCACTGAGCTGTCGAACGCGGCTACTGAACCGGCGAACGCGGCTACTGAACCGGCGAACGCGGCTACTGAACCGGCGAACGCGGCTACTGAACCGGCGAACGCGGCGACTGAGTTGGCGAACGCGGCCACTGAGCGGGCGAACGCCGCTTCTCCCCGCGCGAACGCGATGACTGTGTACGGTCCGCGGCCCCTGAGCTCGCGAGTTGAGGCCCTGAGATCACGAACGCCGCCTCTCCACTCGTGAACGCAGTCTCTGAGCTCGCGAACGCGATGACAGCGCACGGTGCGCGGTCCCTGCGCTCGCGAGTTGGGTCACTGAGCTCACGAACGCAGCCTCTCCACTCGCTCGTCGGATGACAGCGCTCGCTCGTTTGGTGACAGCGCTCGCTCGTTGGATGACAGCGCTCTCTCGCTTGGTGACGGCGCTCGCTCGTTGGATGACGGCGCAGGCCGGTGCTGCGCTCGCTCTATCAGGCGCCCATGAGGTGGCGCTCGATCCAGGCCGCCGGCCGGACGGGCCAGTCAACCGTGTCATCTTCTGAATCCTGGGAGAAGAAAGGAGATCTGACTAGGTTATTTCGTGACAGGCCCTAACCCAAAGTAGGGGAGGGGCTTGGCCGGGCAAGCCCGGGGGAAGGGCCAAAGGCCCGGGCTTCCTCAGCCCGGGGCAACGCCCCGGGTTGGGGGCGGGCCGGCGCGGAATCCGCCACCGTTGGGCCCTCACCCCCGTCCCCTCTCCCATCCCCTCCCGCCACCCGGGAGAGGGGCGCCACCACCCAAAGCTTCTGCTGGGAGCGCCGCCATCTTGGCGGCCGGGTCGGCTCTGCCGACCGGGCCGGCTGGAAGCCAGCGCTCCCAGCAAGAGGGCCGATGGGATGGAGAGCGGGAGGTGGCGGACGGGGGAAGGGCCAAAGGCCCGGGCTTCCTCGGCCCGGGGCAACGCCCCGGGTTGGGGGCGGGCCGGCGCGGAAACGTGCCCGCTCCTACCCCGGCACCCCCGCCAACCACCCCACCGCCCGCCCCCGCCGCCCATACTCCGTCTCCTCCACCAGCACCCGAGCCCGCGCCACATGCCGCCGCGCCGCGTCGGCATCCCCCTGCGCCCGGCACAGCCGCGCCCACTCCAGGTGCGCATCGCACTCGTGAAGCCGCATCGGTCCGCGCTCGGCGATCTCCAGGGCTTCGGTGAGGTCCGCGGTGGCGCCGGTGAAGTCGCAACGGAAGCGCCGGAGGGCGGCGCGGGCCAGGAGGCCGCGGGGGAGGTGGTCCTCTCGGCCGGCCCGCCGCAGGCCGTTCACCGCCCAGTCCAGTGCCTCGGCGGCTTGAGCGAGCCCGGTGGCGCGGTCTTCTCCAGGAGCCGTTGGAGCAGCCGTCAGGGCCAGCCCGAGGTGGGCACGACCCAGGGTGAGGTGGTCGAGGGCGATGGAGAGGAGAGAATCGCCTGGCACGCGCCACTCGAAGAACTGCCTCGCCCGCTCCAACACCTCCCGGCAGACCTGCCGGAACCGCTCCAACTCCTCCGGGCGGGAGCCCGGCCCGGCGAGCCGGTCCAGCTCGGACCCGTCCTCCGGCTCCGCCCGGCCCAACAGCAGATCGCAGTACTGAAAACCCTGGAGCGAATAGAGCCGCGGGTACTCCGGCTGCTGTTCCGCCTGCATCGCCTCGGCCTCGTGGAAGGCCGCCGCGCTCTCCTCCCACCGGCCCGCCTGGTGCAGGGCGTCGGCCCACGCCGTTCGGTCGCTCAACCGTTCAAAGGCATCGCCGCTGCGGTCGGCCAGCTCGACGCTCTGCTCGCCGAACGCCACGGCGCTCGGCACGTCCCCCAGGGTCAGGGTCAGCTCGCTGAGGTTGCTGGCGACGGCTGCGGCGTTCGTCCAATCCTCTTGGACGATGCGCGCCTCCAACCCCGCCCGCATCGGCTCGACCGCCTCCGCCAGGCGGCCCAGGGCGCGCAGGCCGAAGGCGGCCTCGCTCAGCACGAACGCCTGAGCCGCCGCGGTGAGGCGGGTGGAGGGCTGGGACCAGGGGCGATCGAAGAAGCCCGCCAGCGCCGTCAGCTCCGAGCCGAAGGCCCCGAGCTTCTTCCAACTGAAGAACTCGTTCCCTCGCCGGATCCGCCGCCAGAAGACCTCGTCCATCGCCTCCTGCTGCCGCTCCGCCCGGCAGCCGTGGACGATGGCGGCGTAGAGGGGTTGCAGCGCTTCCAGGGTGCCGGGGAGATCGGGCGCCGCCTGGCGCAGGTGATCGTAGAGGCGCCGGTTGCCTTCCTGCCAGGCGGCGGGGTGGTGGCTCGCGAGCTGTTCCGCGAAGCAGGCGCGCACCAGGGGATGGGCGTCGAGGGTCTCCGGCTCCCGCGCATCGGCCGCCGCCAGCAGGGTGTGGTCGCGCAGGGTGGAGGTGGCGAGGCGCCAGTCTTCGTCCGCGAGATCCACCAGCGGCTCCGTGAGCCCCGGGATCGGCGGCGCGGCGCGCAGGGCTTTCAGGGCGCCGGCGTCCGCGGGCCGGTCGAAGAGGCCGAGGAGGCGGAGGATCGCCAGCTCCGGTCCCTCGCCCAGCCAGCGGGCGTAGGCGGCGATGACGCGGAAGGCGTGGCCTCCCTGTTTCTCGTTCGCCCGGCCGAGATCGATCTCTTTCCGTTTGCGGATGTCACCGCCATGGGCTTTGCGGAGATAGTTGCCGAGGAGGGTCAGCGTCAGTGCATGGCGGCCGAAGTCCTCCACGGCGGCGCCGAGCTCGCTCTCCCGGCCGTCCACGCCGAGGGCGCGGAGCAGCGCGACGGCCGCGGCGGGGTCCAATTCTTCCAGAGAGATCTGGGGCGCCGTCGTCGGGAAGCCGGCGAGGTCCGCGATCCGTTCGCGGGTGGTCACCACGACGAGACCCGGATTGCCCGCGGCCAGGCCCTTGAGGAGGGCGGCGAGGCCGGGATCTCGGAGGCGGCCTTCGATCTCCACCCGGCCCGGCGGGTATTGCATCGGCTCGACGCCGTCGAGGATGAGGAGGGACCGCTCCCTCCTTATTAGATGGGCGAGACGCGCGCCGCGGTCGTAGGGCGAGCCGGCTTGAGGATCGGGATCGCCGAAGAAGCGGAGGGCGTGGTGGATGAACGGCTCGGCGGAGGTGGCCTGGTCTTGCGATCCCTGGCTGTAGAAGGACCAGTCGAGCACGTGCGAGGCGCCGCGCCAGCCGCCGGCGGCCATGCGGTCGAGCCAGCGGGCGACCAGGGCGGATTTGCCGACTCCTCCGAAGGCGACGAGGGTGAGGACGTGGAGGGATGGATCGTCCCAGGCGGCGTCGATGCGGGCGAGCTCGGCGTCGCGGCCGACGAAATGCGGGCCGGGGATGGGGAGGCGGCCGAGGTCGAGGCGGGGCTCGCCACCTGGGGCGTTGACCCGGGCTGAGGAAGCCCGGGCCTTCGGCCCTTCCCCCTGCCCCATCCGCAACAGGTCCCGGATCTCCAGAGCCAGGGCGGCGAGATCCTCCTCGACTCTGGTCTTTCGGCCCTTCGAGAGAACCCGGCCGTCTTTCGGGCGGCATTGGATGGCCGACAGCCAGTCGACGGCCTGCCATGGGCAGGGGTGGACGATGAGCGGGATGATCCGCAGACCGTCTTTCTCCCGGCGCTGCAGGAGACGGGGCACCTCGGTGCCGCGGATGAACTCCGAGATCAGGAAATCGGCCGAGATCAGCAGCACCGCCACCCGTGCCTGGTCCAGAGCCGTCGCGATCTGGTCCCGCCAGCCATCGCCCGCGGCGATCTGCCGGTCCTCCCAAAGCACGAAGGCGCCCTCCAACTCCAGGACGCGCAACTGCCGGACGAGACGGTCCTTCCAGGGCTCGTCTTTGTGGCTGTAGCTGATGAAGACTGCGGGGGCGCCCATGACGTATTCCGGGAGACACGGAGATTCTACCGGAGGGGGCTCAGATCTCCGGCGGCGCCTGTTGCCGCCGCCACCGCTTGTGCCACCAGACCCACTGTTCCGGGTGACGGCGGATCTGCTCTTCGACCCCTTCGGTCATCACGGCGGTGGCGTCGCGCGGATCGTCCGGGAGGTCGAGGGCGGGATGGAACTGGACGAGATGGCTGCCGTCCTCGCGGCGGTGGATGAAGGAGGGGATCACCTGGGCGTGCTGGCGCAGGGCGATCTCGGCGGCTCCCACCGGGGTGAAGGCGGGACGGCCGAAGAAGGGGACCCAGACGCCGTCCACCTTGGTGTCCTGGTCGATCAGCATGGCGAGGGCGCCGCCGCGGCGCAGGGTCTCGAGGAGCTGGCGCGCCGCGCCGCGCGTGCCGCGGGCGATGGTGGTGGTGCCGAAGTGCGACCGCAGATCGACGACGATCTTCTGCAGGGCGGGATCGTCCAGCGGCCGGGCCACGGCGGCGGGGGAGATGCCGCCGTTGTGCACCACGGTCGCGATCAGCTCCCAGTTGCCGCAGTGGGCGGTCAGGAAGAGGAGCGGATGACCGGTGGCGCGGGCGGCCTGGACGTTCTCCCAGCCCTCGACCTCCAGGCAGGAGAGGATGGCGCGGCGGTCGCGCCGGAAGAGATGGAGCAGCTCGGAGAGGTTCTTGCCGGCATGGCGGAAGCAGGCGCGGGCGATCTCCTGCCGGTCGGCCTCGGGCAATTCCGGGAAGGCGATGGCGAGGTGCTCCAGCGCGCGGCGGCGGTCCCGGCCGCTCAGCCGCCAGGCCAGCCAGCCCAGCGTGCCGCCGATCGCGAGGACCGTGCGGCGCGGCAGGAGGCCGAAAATGAACGCGAGGGAGCGCAAAGCCCCGGGGACCAGGGAGGCGCGCAGACGGCTGGTCCATTTACGGCGGCGGACCTGCGGCGCGGGCGAAGTCGAGCGGATCAGGCGGATGCGGCGGCCTCGTCGGACGTGTGGAGAAAGGTCGCCAGGAGCTTGTCCCAATCGCCCCGGGCGCGCAACAGGATCTCACACATTTCGCGCACGGCGCCCCGGCCGCCGCGGTGCCCGACGACCCGGGTCACCCGCTCGCGCACTTCCGGCGCGGCATCGGACGGCGCGAACGAGAGGCCGCAGCGCAGGATGACCGGCAGGTCGAGCAGGTCGTCGCCCATGTAGGCCACCTTTTCGGGCGCCGTGCTGTGCGCGGTGAGGAACTCGGCGAAGGCCGACGCCTTTTCTGGCCGGTCCATGATCAGGGCGTCGAGGCCGAGCTCGCCGGCACGGAAGCGCAGCGCCTCGCTGAGCCGGCCGGAGAGGATGCCCACCTTCAAGCCCGTCTTCTGGGCGAGCTTCAGGCCGATCCCGTCGCGGACGTCGAAGACCTTCCACTGCTCGCCTTCCGGACCGTAGATCAGCCGGCCGTCGGTGAGCACGCCGTCGACGTCGAGAAGGATCCATTCCAGGGCGCGGGCATGGCGGGCGAGCGCTTCGTCGGAGGTGACGATCGAATCGGTCAAAACAGCTCCAGTCGCCAGAGGTCGTGCAGGTGGACCACCCCTTCGAGACGCCCCTCGGCATCGCACACGAAGAGAGAGGTGATGCGGTGGTCCTCCATGGTCTTCAAGGCGGCGGCGGCGAGCTCGCCGCCGGAGATGGTGCGCGGGCTCCGGGTCATCACCGTGCCGGCGGTGTGGCGCATCAGGTTCTCGTCGATCTCCAGACCGCGCCGCAGGTCGCCGTCCGAGATGCAGCCGGCGAGATGGTCCTGGGCGTCCACCACGGCGGTGATCCCGAGCTTCTTGCGTGACATCTCATAGAGCGCGTCGCGCATCGGCGTGTCGAGGCGGACCGCCGGCAGGTTCTCGCCGCTGTGCATGAGCTGGCGCACCTTGAGCAGCCGTTTGCCGAGGCGTCCGGCGGGATGGAGAAGGGCGAAATCCTCGCGCGTGAAGCCGCGGGCTTCGAGGAGCGCCATGGCCAGGGCGTCGCCCATCGCCAGCGTCGCGGTGGTCGAGGCGGTGGGAGCCAGGTTGAGCGGGCAGGCCTCGCGGTCGATCGCCACCGGCAGATGGATGTCGGCATGGCGCGCCAGGGGCGACCGGCCGTTGGCGGTCATCACCACCAGCGGCACGCCGAGCCGTTTCAGGGCCTCGACCATCCGCAGCAGCTCCTCCGTGGTGCCGGAGTACGACGCGGCGAGGACGGCGTCGCCGGGCACGATCATCCCCAGATCGCCGTGCACCGCCTCGGCCGGGTGCAGGAAGAAGGACGGCGTACCGATCGAGGCGAGAGTCGCCGCCACCTTCTTCATGATGATGCCGCTCTTCCCCATGCCGGTGCAGACCACCCGGCCGGAGCAGCCGCGCAGCAGCTCGACCGCGCGGTCGAACCGTTCGTAGAGCTGGCCGATGAGACCGCGGATGGCGGCGGCTTCGGTTTCGAAGACTTGCGAGGCGATGGCGCGATAATTCTTCTCTGCTGGTCTCCCCTCTCCCGGGGCCAGGGTGGGGGGAGCCGGGAGAGGGGCCGGGGGTGAGGGCTTCACAGCGCCTTCCGGATCGCCAGCAACGACTTGAGCAGCTCCTCCGCGCGCTCCAGCGGAAGCTGCACCGCGCTGTCGGAGAGGGCGTGCTCGGGGTCGGGGTGCACTTCGAGGAAGACGCCGTCGGCGCCGGCCGCCACCGCGGCGCGGGCGAGCGGCTCGGCGAAGCGGCGGTTGCCGCCGCTTTGGGTTCCACCGCCGGGAAGCTGGAGCGAGTGGGTGACGTCGTAGATCACCGGGATGCCGTCGTCGTGCAGCAGTGCGAAGCTCCGCATGTCGACTACCAGGTTGTGGTAGCCGAACGAAGCGCCGCGCTCGGTCACCGTGATGTTGGCGTTGCCGGTGCTGCGCGCCTTGTCCACCACCTTCAGCATGTCGTCCGGGGCCATGAACTGCCCCTTCTTGATGTTCACCGGCCGGCCGGTGGCGGCGGCTGCCACCACGAGGTCGGTCTGGCGGCAGAGGAAGGCGGGGATCTGGAGGACATCGCAGACGGCGGCGGCCGGAGCGCACTGTGCCGGCTCGTGGACGTCGGTGAGCACCGGCAGACCGGTCTCCTCGCGCACCAGCTTGAGGACGCGGAGCCCCTCTGCAAGACCGGGACCGCGGTAGCTGCCCAGCGCGCTGCGGTTGGCCTTGTCGAAGGAGGATTTGAAGATCAGGGAGATGCCCAGGCGCTCGGCCAGCGCCGCGAGGGCATGGGCGGTCTCGAGGACCAGCCCTTCGCTCTCGACGACGCACGGGCCTGCGATGACCGGGAATCCGCTGGCGCCGGCCACGATGCCGGGAGCGAGCTCCACGGGTGGCACAGGGATGGGTTGGGGGGGCACGGCGTAATGGTGAGCGATCCGCGGAGGCCTGTCAAACCCGGTCTGTAGGACGGACGCCGACACGATTTCGGCCGTTTCTCCGGGAGCGGATCGCCACTCCGTCCGATGGAGCCGCCTCCGGGCAGCCCGTAGCATGGAGTTTAAGCGCGAAGGAGATTGTCATGGAAACTCTGGTTATTAGCAGCGAAAGCTCCCAGGCCGGCCTCCTTTCGGAGGCCTGTCGAGTCGAGGTCGCGGAAGTCTCCGCCCGGTTGGCGCTGGTGAACGGCGCGATCCTGCCGGCCAGCTTCTTTCTCGGTCCGATCGCAGGGGATGGCATCGAGAGCGACGGCTTGTCGGCCCGGCTCAACAACGAAAGAACGCGGTTCGTCGTGATCCGCTGCGAGGCAGGAATCACCCTGGTGTGCGTCGACGCGATCGCCTACGTCTGCATCCAGGGCCGGACCCAAGAAACCGAATTCCTCCACGGCGTGGGCGCGTCACATCGCGCCGCCCAGGTGCGCCTGTGCACGGGCGAGGAGCTGCGGGGAGATTTCGTCTCCCTGGCGCCGCCGGAGCGCTCGCGGCTGCCGGATCTGCTCAACGAGCCGGGCCAGCGCTTCATGCTCTTCACGAGCGGCGGCGCGACCTACCTCATCCACCGCAACGCCGTGCAGCAGGTCGACCCGCTGTAACCAAGGGACGTCCCGGCGCTCAGCCCTCCACCTGCACGGTGGAGGGCACTTCCGGCGCCACTTCGGCAACCGTCCGGCCGGTTTTCTGCTCGGCCTTCTGCTCAGGACGATGCTCTCCGGGATGCTCGCTGGCGAGCCGGCGCTCCTTGTCCGCGAGCGCCGCCGCGATGTAGGAGACGAACAGCGGGTGCGGCTCCGTGGGCTTCGATTTGTACTCGGGGTGGAACTGGCAGCCGAGGAACCACGGATGGTCGCGCAGCTCCACCATCTCCACGAACTTGCCGTCCGGTGACAGGCCCGAGACGATCAGGCCGTGGTCGGTGAGAGTGGAGAGATACTTCTGGTTCACCTCATAGCGGTGGCGGTGGCGCTCGCTGATCTCGGCGACGCCGTAGATCTTGCGCGCCAGCGTCCCCTCCTGGAGCTTGCACGGATAGGCGCCGAGGCGCATCGTGCCGCCCAGCTCCTCGACCCCCAGGAGGTCGCGCAGCTTGTAGATCACCGCGTGCTCCGTCTCCGGATCGAACTCCGACGAGGTGGCGTCCTTGATGCCGCAGACGTTCCGGGCGAACTCGATCACCGTGCACTGCATCCCCAGGCAGATGCCGAAGAACGGCACCTTGTGGTCGCGGGCATAGCGGATGGAGCGGATCTTCCCCTCCGTGCCGCGGTGCCCGAAGCCGATCGGCACGAGCAGCGCATCGACCTCGAAGATCGCGTGCGGCCAGTTGTGCCCTTCGAGCTCCTCGGCGTCGATGTAGACCAGCTCGACCGCCGTGTCGTTGGCGATGCCGCCGTGCATCAGCGCCTCGTTCAGGCTCTTGTAGGAGTCCGGCAGCTCGACGTACTTGCCGACGATGCCCACCCGCACCTTGTGATGCGGGTTCTTGATCCGCGCCACCAGGCTCTCCCAGCGCGACATGTCGCGGTCGTAGTGCGGCAGGTTGAGCAGCTCGAGCAGGATGTCGTCCAGCCCCTCGCGGCAGAACATGAGGGGGACTTCGTAGATCGTCGGCACGTCGCGGGCGGCGATGACCTGGCGCACGTCGACGTTGCAGAACAGGGCGATCTTCTTCTTCATGTCCTCGGGCAGCGCGCGGTCGACGCGGCAGAGCACGATGTCGGCCGAGATGCCGATCTCGCGCAGCTCGCGCACCGAGTGCTGGGTCGGCTTGGTCTTGAGCTCGTCGGCGGCGGCGATGTAGGGCACCAGCGTGAGGTGGATGTTGGCCGCGTTGCCGCGCCCCAGCTCCTGGCGGAACTGGCGGATCGCCTCCAGGAACGGCAGCGACTCGATGTCACCCACCGTGCCGCCGATCTCGACGATGACGACGTCGAAGTCGCCCGCCACCCGGCGCATGGCCTCTTTGATCTCGTCGGTGATGTGGGGGATGACCTGCACGGTCTTGCCCAGGTAGTCGCCGCGCCGCTCCTTGTTGATCACCGATTCGTAGATCCGGCCGGTGGTGTAGTTGTGGCGCTTGCTGGTGACCGTATGGGTGAAGCGCTCGTAGTGGCCCAGATCGAGATCGGTCTCGGCGCCGTCGTCGGTGACGAAGACCTCGCCGTGCTGATAGGGCGACATGGTCCCCGGATCGACGTTGATGTAGGGATCGAACTTCATCACAGTCACCGAGAAGCCGCGCGCTTCCAGGATCGCGCCGACGGAGGAGGCGGCCACACCCTTGCCCAGGGAGGAAACGACGCCGCCGGTGATAAAGATGAACTTGGTGGCCATTGGACTCGTCTCCTAAAGGTGGTCAGTTGGTGGAGCGGCGAGCAGACGCTCGACGCGTTCCAGATCGTCCGGGGTGTCGACCCCGGGAGAGCCCCGCTCGGCGAGCAGCACGCGGATGGCGATGCCGTTTTCGAGCGCGCGGAGCTGTTCGAGAGACTCACTGCGTTCGAGCGGGGTGGGGGGGAGCGTGGCGAGGCGCAGCAGGGCCGCGCGCTGGTAGCCGTAGATCCCCAGGTGCTTGAGCGGCGAAAAACCGCCGTCCTGTCTTGGATAGGGAATGCCGGAGCGGCTGAAGTAGAGAGCATAGCCGGCGAGGCTGGTGACCACCTTGACGGCGTTCGGATTGCCGATCTCCTCCGCCAGCGCCGGAGCCGCCAGGGTCACCACCGGATCGTCCGGATGGTCGCGCAGGTGGAGGGCGATGCGCGACACGGCTTCGGGGTCGATCAGCGGCTCGTCGCCCTGGATGTTCACCACCGCCGCGGCGTCCGCCAGCCGCCCGCCGGCCCGCATCGCGGCGGCGATGCGGTCGGTGCCGCTCGCGCAGTCGGCCGGCGTCATCTCCCACGCGCCGCCGAACGCCTCGACGGCCCGCGCGATGCGCTCGTCGTCGGTGAGCACCACCACCCGGTCGAGCCCCCGCGCCTGCGACGCCCTGGCATACACATGCTCGATCATCGGCCGCCCGGCTATCACGAGCAGCGGCTTGCCGGGTAGGCGCGTCGAGGTGTAGCGCGCGGGGATGGCGCCAATGATGGAGCCGGGTACATCGGGACCGGTTGTGGGTTGGGGGCTGCCGGAGGGGTGCACGGCCTAATGTAAAGCGATCCACCGGGGGGTGTCAACGGAGCGGCGCTTCACGTCGAGGCTCGCGCGGACGGATGTCGAGACATTCCCGCAATTTTCCGCATTCTCGCCGCAATCCGTCAGCGCCGCGCTGCAATCCATGGCTCCGGTCGCGCAGTTCTCTGCATTTGAGCCCGGTGTCTCGACATTTGAGCGCGGTTTCTCTGCAAAACAGGGGAGATTCTCTGCTTTTGAGCGGAGATTCTCTGCTTTTCTGCAGTGGGGCGGAGTGGAACCCGGGACGAATGCAGAGAATTGTCCGGGTGTCTCGACATATTTCTCTGGTGTCTCGACATAGCTCGCGGGTTTCTCCGCAAAACAGGGGGAGTTCTCTGCTTTTTTTGGGGGTGGGGTGACGGCACTTCGGGGGGCCCTCTCCCCCGACCCCTCTCCCGTGCGTCCACCACTCCCCCACCCCGAACGGGAGAGGGGCGCCGCCACCCAAAAACAGCAGAGAGGTCCAAGGCTATTGCTTTCGCGCGGGGGCGCCCTCTCCCGCTCGGGGCGGGGGGCGGTGGCACGCGCGGGGGAGGGAAGGGGAGGGGGCGGGCGGCGGAAAGGTTCGGTCTTCGTGAGTCGTCATGGAGCCCTCACCCCCCTGCCCCCCCTCTCCCATCCTCCCTCCCAACCCCCGGGAGAGGGGGGAATCGCACTGGTGTTCGTGCTGCGGGGTCGGGCGCGGGCGCCCCTCTCCCGGCGGGCAGGTGGGAGGATGGGAGAGGGGACGGGGGTGAGGGTTTCAACGGTGCGGTCACGCCTCAACCGTCCCAGCCCCCAACCCCTCCACCAAAAGCCGCAGCTCAACCGCGTTCCCATAGTCCAACTCAGGCTCCTCGGCGAGAGCCGGATCGCGCTCCCCGCCGAGAACCCGCTGAAGCTGCCGGACGAGCGCCACGAAGAAGGGTGGTTGCTCGGGTGTCAGCCGGTCATTCAACTCCCGCGCCGCGCTCTCCTCCGTCTTCTCCTGAATCGCCTGGGTAACCAGAGCAAAATAGCGAGCCTGATTGCTCTGGCTCACCCCCCCGGCCCGGCGATAGGCCAGATAGGCCTCGATCGCCCGCCGCCGGGCCGCCTGCGCGGCTTCGGCCTGGCCGGTTGCGCGTTCAAGCTCCTCCAGGATCGACCAAGTTTTCCAGGGCTCGGCGGCGTGGCCATAGGGCTCCTTGCACTCGATCGCCCGCCGGAGCTCCTGCCGGGCTTCGTCGTAGCGGTGGAGCTTGATTAACGTATCCGCTAGGTTGCTTCGGTCCTTCCCTTCGTTGGCCAGGTCCTTCAGCCGCACATACGCCTCGGCGGCCTGCCTATAGAACGTTACCGCCTCCTCCAGGCGGCCCATGGTGTCGTAGAGGTTGCCGAGCTGATTCAGGGTAGAAGCCTGTCCGCCGATGTCGTTCTCTCGCACCTTGATCGCCAGCGATTGGCGGTAGGCTTGCTCCGCCAGCTCGTGCTGGCCTGCATCCTGGTGAGTCACGCCGATCTGATGCCAGGCCGTGGCCACCAGCCGGGGCTCGCCCAGCCTCTCGAAAGCTTCGCGCGAAGCCACGTAAATCTCCAGCGCCTCCGAAAAGCGCTTCTGGAGGAGCCGGACCGTGCCGAGCTGGAATTGATTGACAGCCTCGGAACGGAGATCCTCTCTCGCCCGCGCGCGCCGGCCACCCTCTTCGTAAGCGAGCGCAGCTTCCTCCAACCGGCCCAGAACCTGAAGGCAATCCCCGGTCTCGGTGATGGCGACCCCGGCCATGCGCTCGGCGGCTTTGTTGCCCGCATCGGCCAACGCCTGAAAGCGGCGCTGTGCCTCCGCCAGGGGAGCCAAGGCGGCTGCGGCTGCGCCTCCCATCTGCAGCACCCGGCCAAGAACCCAATGCGCATATGAGATGTCGTAGGCCGCCCCCGGGTACGCAGCCTCGCCTGCGGCGAGGCCCTTCGCGAGGAGCTTTTGGATGGCGGCGTATGCCGCAGGCAGGTCGCCGCGCTCCGTCATGCGCTCGATGGCGGCGGTCTCGGCCAGGTACCGGGCGTGGCTCCACTCCTCCAGCGCCCGGGCCGCCTGTTCCCGAACCCTCACCGCCCGCGCCAGCGCCTGCGGCCGACCCAGGTTGGCCACCAGAGTTTCCACCTGGCCCGCCAGCTCCACCACCCGCTCCGCCGCCCGGCGGCCCAGACTCCAGGCGATCATCTCCAGGAGATTGGGCAGCTCCAGCAGCGTCAACTGCGCGGCGAGCCGGGCGTCTTTGAACCACTCCTCATAGAGGTACTCCGTCAGACCGGCCATCGCCTCCGCCCAACGCGAGTGGAGGGCCTCGGCTTCGTCCTCCGGAAGCTCGCCCAGCAGATAGGGCGGCAGGCCGGGGTCGAGGCGTAGGTGGCCGTAGCCCATGTCCTCTCCCAGGCCGACGCCGATCAGCTCGACCGCCAACCGGCCGGCGGCGTCCAGCTCCAAGCCGGTGATCTGCCCGAGAACCCAGAGATGCACACCTCCGTGGCAGACGGCCAGCGCTTTCACGGGCTCGCGCGATTCGGCGGAGAGCCGGCGGAGCGACAGCTCGACGCTGGCGTAGAGCGAGTTTTCGCGGTCGCCCGGGTGCTTTCGCTCCAGGTCCGCCATCAGCTTGCGCAGATCGCCGGTGGCCGCCTTCACGCCGCCGCGGGCCACCTCGCGCGCCAGGAGCACCAGCCCGCGGGCATGGCAGTGCACGGCCTCCACCAGCGCCGTGATCTCCTCCGGCGTCGTGCCCGCGTCGTCGCTCGGCGGGGTCCAGCCGTTCTGCTTCATCACCTCGCCGACCAGCTTGACGGCATCGTCCGGGGCCAGCGCGCCCAGCTCCCGCTCGCGCCCCCGGGCGTCGAACGGCGCCGGCAGCGGCTCGCGGGTGGTGAACACCAGACGGGTCCGCGGATCGGCGGCCAGGAGGCGCCGGCAGAGGGCGAAGATCTCGGAGGCGGCGGAGGTGGCGCCACCGGTGGTGGCGTCGGACGGATCTGTCTGATCGGTCTGATTTGCTGGATCGCCTCGCTCGGGCAGGATGCTCTCGCAGTTGTCGAGCACCACGATCGTGGGCTGGTCGCGGAGCGCTCGCTCGACGGGTTTGAGAGCCTCATCGAGGCTCGGGAACTGGGCAACCGAGTAGGCAGCCCCTTCGGGCAGAAGCTGATGGCCCAGGGTGTCGAGCACGGCCTGCGCGTGGCGATGGTGCTCGAGGCTCACGAAGGCGGCACGGGCGAAGCGGGCGGTGCGGGTGAGCCAGCGGGCGAGCTCGGTGGCCAGGGTGGTCTTGCCCTGCCCTCCGGTGCCACGCACCACCACCCATTGCTCCCGGTGCAGCAGGCGCTCCAGCGTCAGCAGCTCGTGGCTGCGCCCCTGGAAGTGATGATCCGGGGGCTCGGGCAGGGCGCCGAGGCTCAGCCGGCGCTTCTCCGCTTCGAGCTGTTGGATCTGTTGCGGCGGGATTTTGGTGAGGAGCTGTGGGTCCTGCTCCTCTTGGTAGAGCACGGGCACGAACCAGTCCTGAAGCTTCAACTCGCCGGCTCCCAGAATCTTGCCGCGCCGCGCATCGGCGAACAGCGCCTGCTGCCCGGCGAGCATCGCCCGGCCGACCCGCGCGCCGCGGGCCAGCTCGGCGTAGAACGCCGCGACGAAGCGGCGGGCGGTCTCCACCAGCACGCTGTGGCTCATCGCCACCACCGAGGTGACCCCCTCGTCGAGCAGCTTTGCGGCCACGGAGGCGGTGGGCGTCGCTTCGAGGGCCGTCTGGCAGGCATCCAGGAACACCAGCGGAATGCGATGCTTGCGGAACAGGCCCGCCAGCCGGTCGGCGTAGACCAGATCCAGCGGCCTCTCGTCCGGCCGCTCGCCGTCGAGCGCTTCGAAGCACAAGCCGCCCAGACCTTGCTGACGGTCGTAGATCCCGTGGCCGTCGAAATGAACGACGTCGAAGGGCTCCTTGCGGCTCGCGGCGTCTTGCAGGGCCTTCTCCAGCTCCGCATAGGTGGGCGGCTGGAGAACCGTCAGGCGGGCGAGGGCGCCGAGGCCCTCCACCGCCTCGGTCAACGGCTGCGCGCTGCTGCGGTGATCGAAATAGCCGGCCTTCTCCGGTCGCGGACTGACGGCCAGGATGCGGATCGGCAGAGCGGTCGGTCGGGCCGGCTGCTCCTTGCGATTGGGCAGGCGCCGGCGGACGCGCACGGCGTCTCTGCCCTGGAACAGCCAGGCGTCGCCATCGTGGAGAAGCTCCCAGGGCAACGAGAGCAGCTCAGTCGCAGCTTCGCGTGCGGTGGCCTGGGCGTCCTCCGCAGCTCCTTCGGGCAGCTCGTGATCCACCTGGACCGAGAAGCGCCGCTCGGCCCCGTCAGCGGCATGCTGCCACGCTGTCAGGGTTTCCCTGGCGAATTTCGCACCCAGCGCGGCCTCGAACAGCTCCTGTCCCCACGTCGGAAGCTTCTTCTCGATCCCCGCAGCGCGATCCTGGAACACGCCCACGGGCCAGACGAAATATTTCTCTAGGTACCACCGCAGGTCGTCCGTCTCAATAGGTCCGAAGGGCGCAGTGAAGGAGTAGCGCCGACTTTCGATATCTCGTGCACTGGCTTGAGCCGGTTTGTATTCAAGCGTGGCGAGCGCCCGGGCGCGGCGCTTTCCCTCGGCGGTCTCGAAGGCGGGATCGGTGAGCTTGAGCACCAGCTCTTCAATCGGACGGGCGTCCGGTTCCTCGAACGGCTGCGCATCGTTGGGGAGGCGCTTACCCACAGCGGCGAGAAGGACGGGCAGCGCCGCGCTCAGACCGGTCGGGCCGACCTCGATGGGCACGGCGACCGGTTCTTCGTCGAACCAGGTGCCGAGCGCACCGGGAGTGAGTCCAGGCAGCAGCAGCGGGATCACCCGGTAGCCCTCCGCCATCCGGCGCTTCTCGACCGCGAGAGCCTGCTTGATCTCGCGGCGCACCCACGGCGAATTGACCGTCTGGGGACTGAGCACGACGATCACCTGGGATGCCGTCTCGATCGCCTTTTCGATCTCCGGCGCCAGCTTGTCGCCGCCGCGCAACTTGCGGGAATCCACCCACACGGTGAGCTGGTGAGCTTCGAGCTCGCGGCGCAGCTCGGCCACGAAGGAGTCGTCGGCGGAGGCGTGCGAGATGAAGATCACGAAGGCGGCCGTCACATCGATTCAGGGACTGCCAAGAGACTATGAGGACGGGGGCGGGGCTGTCAACGGACGCGGGACGGCACGTCCAGATTGGCGCCAGCTCGATAAGGGTCTGTCACAAGGTCCCGTCAAAGTCGGCCGCCGGCCACCCAGGGTTAAAACCCTGGGCTTTGTGCCCTTGCCCCTCCGGGGCGGCTTCCACCGCCCCGCCCTGAGCACGCGGACGGATCTGTTGTTTCGGGAGGCGGCGCCCTCTCCCGCTCGGGGTGGGGGGCGGTGGCACGCGCGGGGGAGGGTCGGGGAGGGGGCGGATGGCGGAAAGGTTCTGTTGCCTCCTTCGGCTCCTCCGCCCGTCCACCCGGGAGGGGGCAAGCCCCTCCCCTACTTTGGGTTTGCGCCTATGGGGACCGGCGAGAAGAGACCATGGCGGAGTCCGCTCACGACCCGCTGCGCGTGATCGGCACCATCCGCCCCGTGCCGAAGGCCCGCTCGGTGACTTTGAGGATCACGCCATGCTGCCAGCGCTTGTGCTCGGCGAGCCGGAGGAGGCGCTGGAGAGACGCGGTATCGGCGTCTGAGCCGTGAGCTGGGCGCTCGCCTTGGACCAGCGCCTCCACGGCGGGGCTCACCACCGGATAGTCGAACGGATCGACCTGATCCGGCCGCAGCTCGGCGGTGGGCGGGCGGTCGAGGATGAAGGGCGGGATCGCGGCCTTGTGCGCGGTCGCCCAGCGGGCGAGCGTGTAGACCTGAGATTTGGTGACGTCGCCGAGGACGCTCAGGGTGCCGGCCAGGTCGCCGTAGAGCGTGCCGTAGCCGAGCGACAGCTCGGTCTTGTTGCTGGTGTTGAGCAGCAGGCCGCCGCGGTGGTTGACGGCGGCGGTGAGGACGAGCATGCGGAGGCGGGCCTGGAGGTTTTCGTCGGTGGTCGTCCCTCCTTCCGCTCCCTCCAGGAGAGAGCCCAGGGCCGCGCCGACGGCGGCGTGGAGTGGCTCGATCGGCAGCTCCTCGAAGCCGATCCCCAAGGTGGTGGCCAGTTCGCGGGCGGATTCGGTCGACCGCGGATCGGTGTGGCGCGACGGTAGCGCCAGTGCGGTCACCGCGTCCGGACCGAGGGCCGCGGCGGCGATGACTGCCACGACGGCCGAGTCGACCCCACCGGAGAGACCGAGGAACAGACGGCGGATGCCGTTCTTCGCGGCGAAGCCGCGCACTCCCAATGTCAGAGCCTCGAACAGCTCCTCGGCCGGTTCCAACTCGGCCGGTTCGACCGGCGCTCCGTCCAGGTCCACCACCTCGACCGCTTCGCGGAACGCGGGGAGGAGCGCCAGCAGGCGGCCGTCCTGGTCCAGGACGAAGCTGCGGCCGTCGAAGATCAGCTCGTCGTTGGCGCCGGCAGCATTGAGATAGACCACCGGCACGCCGGGCCGGCGGGCGTGATGGAGCCGGCGTGGCAGGATGCCGGCGCGGAAGGGAGACGCAGAGATCGCCACCAGCACTTCCGCTCGGGCGGCGATCAGCTCCGCGGGCGGATGGACCGGATAGCCCTCGTCCCACAGGTCCTCGCAGACCAGCAGCCCGATCCGCCGGCCGCCGATCTCCACCGGTTCCGAAGGCGGTCCGGGCACGAACCAGCGCGGCTCGTGGAAGACGTCGTAGGCGGGGAGCAGCCGCTTCGCCGCCAGGGCCGCCACCCGGCCGCCGGAGAGGAGCGCCGCGGTGTTCCACAGGCCGGGATGCCCGGGCGTCGCGGAGCCGGAGCGCGCCACGGTTCCGAGGATGACCGGCGGACCGTCCGCCAGCTCTCGCGCGATATCAGAAGTGGCGGCTATCGTCCTTTCCACGAAGTCCGGATCGAGCAGAAGATCGCGCGGCGGATATCCGGAGACCACCAGCTCGGGCAGGACGACCAGATCGGCACCGCGCCGGCCGGCTTCGGCGACGGCGGCGGCGATGCGGCGGGCGTTGCCGGCGAAGTCGCCGATCCGCGTGTCGATCTGCGCCAGGCCGATTTTCATGCCGATTTCATCCGTCATCCAGCTCGTCCGCCACCGCTCCCAGCAGATTGAGCGCGCCGATCACCGAATCGCGCCGCAGGCAGACGTCGTCGCCGAGCAGGAAGGTGCGGTAGCCGAGGAGCATCAGGAACGCGGCGTCGCCGAGGTCGGGCGCCTCGGGCACGGGGTTGTGGGCGAGGGACGGGAACAGCCGGCTCGCGGCGATGGCCTCCGGATCCGCCTGGAGGATCGTGCGCACCGCCCCGATCAGCCGGTGCGGCTCCATCACCTCCACGAACAGATCGCCGCGCGCCGCCACCAGCCGGCCCAGGGTGGCGCGGTGCGCGCGGGCGAGATCGAGCCCGCGCTGCGTCTCGATCTTGAGCAGCACCTCGGCCGCGGGCAGCAACTCGCGCACCTCCGCGACGTCCTCGGCCCTTTCGGCGTAGGAGAGCATCACCCGCCGCTGTCCTACCTCCTTCATGGCCGCGAGCCAGGCGCGGTCCACCTCGGTCAGGGTCCCTTCGATCCGCAGGGAAGGATGGACGACGTTCACCGACTCGCCCGGTCCGATCACCCGCCGCGGCCCGTCCTCCAGGATCAAGCGGTCGCCGTCCACCGCCACGATCCGGGCGTGCTGCCGGCCGTCGTCGAAGAACGCGTCGGCCGGCACGTGGACCTTGATCCGGTGGCTGACGCGCACCTCGGTGAACGGCGGCACCGCGGCCTCCACCACCCGGAGCTGCCGCCCCTTGAGGTCGACCCACAGCGGTGATTTCAGGCGTCCCAGGCCGGCGAGGCGGGAGAGCGCCTCGGCCTTCGGCTCCGCCAGCGGCATCACCGTATTGAGCCGCAGCCCGCAGACCAGCGGATGCGCCGCCACCTCCTCAAGAAATGGGGCGTAGGGAGGGACGGTGACGATCGCCTGGACGCGCAGGCCTAGAGCTCCAGCGTCGAGCTGCAATAGGAGCAGACGTAGCGTCCGAACGCCTCGGCCGGAACCCGCGCGCCGCAGCTCGGACAGACCAGCGACCGCGGTCCCTCCGAGCGGATGCGCTCCGCCACCGACTTCACCTTCTTCTCATCCTGGCGCGCCAGCATGTTGCTCTGGAAGTCGCCGAAGCGGCCCCACGAGCGGGCCACCAGCCCCATGGCGTAGTCGACCGCCCGCTGCTCGTCGTCGATGTGGAAGATCCGCTCCTTGCCAACGGCCTGCGCCCACTGCTTGTCCACCTCATCCCCCGGACGCCCCGTCGGCCGGCGCAGGAACCAGACGTTCCAGCGCTCCTTCAACCGTTGCCAGGTGCGCAGGGAGTCGAATTCCACTCCGCCCAGCAGCCGTTCCGACCAGGAGGCTCCGGTCTCCTGCGGCTTGGCGTCCCCCAGCAGTCTCTGGATCTCGTCGCGCGACGTCGTGGGATGCATGGGCGCGTCGCCGAACACGATGAGGAACGGCTCCTTGGCGTTGGGGACCGTCACGTGGTTCTCCACCCACCAGGCGAACAGGCCGTAGCTCTCCGGCGCGTCGCCGCCGCCCCCTTCACCGTAGAGCGAGCCGAGCTGCTGCTCCAGGTCGTAGCCGTGGGCGAAGTCGCTGACCTGCAACGGCCAGCGGTCCGCCCTCGCGTCGCCGATCGCGGCGAAGCAGATCTCCACGTCGTCCCGGTACTGCGCCAGAGTGCTGTAGAGGAGCGGCAGCCGGTCGAAGATCTCGAACGGCCACTGCGCCATCGAGCCGGTGACGTCCACCGCCACGATCAGCGGATTGGCGGATTGAGTGGTGATCCGCTTGTGCGGATCGATCAGGGTCGGATTGGGCGGGCGGTTCTTGGCCGCATAGGTGCGGGGACCCGCGGCTGCCGAAGCCGCCGCCGCCGCCGCCCGGATGTCCTTGCCCGTCTCGCCGTATGAATAGCTCCCAGAGCCGTACCAGTCTGAAGTGTCCTCGCCCCATGAATACATGGACCGCCTCCGTGCTGTGGATTGGTGGGTTGTACCGTGGCTTCAGTCTATCGAGGACGGGCTGGGCGGCGCCAGCAGGGCGAGCGTGGCGAGGCCGAACTCGCGGCGGAAGCGCTCCACCAGCCCCTGCTCGTCGATCATCTCCGCCACCCGCGGCGGCACCATCGCGCGCCACCCGTCGCCGTGCGCCATGGCCCTGCGCACGCCGGTGCCGTCGATCGCGATCCGCCGCTCCGGCGGCACCAGACGTACCGGGTGGACCACCGGATAGACGGTGCCGAGCAGATCGCGGACGTACTCGTTGGCGGTCACGAACAGGTCGAGAGGACCGAGAAGCCCCGCCACCATCTCCCGCCAGCGCGGCCCGTGGCCCAGATCGGGAACCGGGATCACAGAAAAGCCCGGGCGGTCGCCGAGCACCCGGCGGAGCATCTCCTCGGTCTCGGCGAGCGTGAACGGATTGCGCAGATCGTAGCGGTTGGAGCTGCCGATCCCGATCACCACCTCGTCGGCGCGCTCTGCCAGCGACTCCAGCACCGCTGCATGCCCGAGATGGACCGGCTTCCACCGGGCGACCATACCGAGGCGATGGACCCGATCCGGCAGATCAACCGGCAGGTCAGTGGGCGACACTGCTCGACTTCCAGTTCCGTTCCTCCCCCAGATTCGTACCCAGATCCGAGCCCAGCGGCTCGGACGGCTCCGCGTCGGGGTCGCCGGAGGTATGGGACGATCCGAGCGGCGACGGGAAGTAGGCGCGCGGCCGGCCCGGCCGGGAGAGAGGACCGTCCTTCTTCAGGACCTCCGCCAGCTCGGCCCGCGTGAGGACGATCTGGGCCGGCTCGGTGCCGGCCTCGCCGGGCAGCTCGAAGGGGTTGAAATGGATCAGGAGGCCGGCCTCGACCACCGCGAAGTGGCCTTCGATCTTGAGCAGCGCGGCGGGCAGAGCGCGGCGGATCTGCCGAAAGCGCGCCGCGGCGAGCGTGCGCAGGGCCTCCTCGCTGTCCGGCGTGAAGAGATCCGCGAGAGCGAGCCGGCGCCCGGTGGCCGGATCGAAGCTGGCGAGGAGCACCTCGTTGATCGGCATCTCGCCGCCGGTGAAGGAGTCGCCGCCGTAGCGCAGGCTGACCACGCGGTCATCCTGATAGACGATGTCGATGCCGCGGCGCACCCACCACCTCGCAGTCCGTCCGGGCGAATCGGCGAGGAAGGAGCGGCGCTGCGAGAAGATCTCGCGGGCGTGAGCCGCGAGGTCTCCGCTGCTCTTGATCCCGAACGACGGGCCCAGCCACTCCTCACGGATGAACCGCTGCAGCGCCTCGCGCGCCGCTGCGCTCGGCGCCTTGTCGATCTCCGGCACCTGGAGGCTGACCGTGACACACCCCTCCGGCGCCGCGCAGTCGCCGTCCGTCTGCTCGAACGTCTGCATCTTGATTCCCACCGGAGAGGCCGTGGCGGCCGCCCGTGCAGCGGCGGGGGTGGGCGACGGCGCCGGAGCGGGGGTGGGCGGGCGGGAGCGGTCGCAGGCGAGGAGAAAGAAAAAGAGAGCGAGGGTGATTAGAAGCAGAGGGGCGGGGCGCGGGCGGAACGAGGCGGATGGATGCATGGGACACGAGAAGGATAGCGTACCGTCGACCGCTGGCCCCATAGGCGTTAACCCAAAGTAGGGGAGGGGCTTGCCCCCTCCCGGGTGGGCGGGCGGAGGAGCCGGAGGAGAAAACAGAGCCTTTCCGCCCACCCGGGCCCTCACCCCC